>Ga0209249_1000019_pt1 | contig 242687 bp, 229 predicted proteins | sample SaaInlV_200m_DNA_4_FD_184653 | JGI IMG/M metagenome (GOLD analysis project Ga0209249, IMG submission 184653) | Marine microbial communities from expanding oxygen minimum zones in the Saanich Inlet - SI037_S3LV_200m_DNA (SPAdes) (version 2) | ecosystem: Environmental > Aquatic > Marine >... | reverse complement strand
CAACGGACATGGAACTGTGATCGGCGGTGCTGTGGTCAGCGCCGATGAGGCACTGATGGTCGAGGAGATCGGTTCACTGATTCGTTTCACGGGCGGAGTACCCAGCCCGTTCGACTGCTGGCTGACGAACCTGGGACTCAAGACCCTGCCGCTGCGTATGCGCCAGCACTGTGCCAACGGAATGGCCGTTGCGGAGTTTCTCGAAGAGCATCCGGCGGTCGCTGCCACCTCCTACCCCGGTCTGCCCAGCCACCCACAACATGACCTGGCGTGTCGGCAGATGGACGGTTTCGGTGCCCTTGTCGCCTTCGACATGGGCTCGTATGACGCCGCCACACGGTTCCTGGACCAGTTGACGCTCTGCTCGCTGGCGGTCAGCCTCGGCAACGTGGACACCCTGATCGAGCACCCCGCCTCGATGACCCATGCGGTTGTTCCGGCTGAAGAGCGGGCCGTCTCCGGGATCACCGACGGCCTTATTCGAATTTCGGTGGGCCTCGAGGATCCCGCCGACATCATCGCCGACCTCGAACAGGCCCTCGAGACCTAGCTGACGTCTGCCCTTGTCTGCCCAAGTTGGTGACAGGTAGCCTGCCGCCTCTGTTGACGCGAAGGACACGTCGCAAGGAGGGCCTTCAGTGGACGTACTGAACAAGGACCAGATCGACACCTTCTGGAGAGACGGGTATCTCTTCCTGGAGGACGCTGTACCGCCGGAGAAGTTGGCCTCGCTGGCAAACGAGTTCGACGGGTGGGTCGACCAGAGCCGATCCCATAGCGAGGCATTCGGAACGACCCTGGACGGACGGCCACGCTTTGACGTGGAGCCGGGCCACACTGCCGAGGCACCTGCCCTCAGGAGGATTGCCTCACCAACGGAACTGTCCGACAACTATCTGGACGTCATGCGATCAAGCATCGCCGTCGACGCCGTGGCACAACTCATTGGCCCAAACGTGACCTTGAACCACTCCAAGGTCAACTCCAAGCTCCCCGGAGCCGGGACCGAGGTGAGGTTCCACCAGGACTTTCTCTTCGAACCCCACAGCAACGACGACATGATCACCGTGCTCTACTTCATCGACGAAGTGACCATGCAGAACGGACCCCTCGAGGTGCTCCCCGGGAGCCACAGGGGGCCCCTGTACGAGCACTGGCATGACGGGGTGTTCACAGGCTCTGTGGCCAGCGCTGTCGTTGACGAGACCAGGGCTGGCATGGTCCCATGCCCCGGACCCTCAGGCTCGGCCTGTCTGATGCACGGTCGCACCCTGCATGGCTCGGCGCCAAACCTCTCCGACAGGCCCCGGACCCTGTTCATCTGTGCATACAAGGCCGAGGACTGTCGACCGCTGCAGGTCTGCCACGTACCGTCCATCCACGAGGGTGAGTTGGTGCGCGGGAAGGCAACCAACCGGGTCCGCTGCAGCGAATCCGACATGGAGTACCCCGAGGTCCCAACGGGGGCCTCCTTCTTCAACCAGCAGGAACGCCATACGGTGGACATGTGAGCGGAGCCGAACTGGTCCAACTTGAGTTCAGCACCGACAGCGGTCTTGGAGAGCGCGCCCGCCTGGGTGTGATCGTTCTCGAATCTGATCACACGCTCGAGGCAGAACTTCGGGCACCCAACATCGACGGTGTCGATCACTATGTGTCCCGCATTGCCAACGACTCGACCATCACGCCTGACTCGCTGACGGCGATGGAGCAGAGGTTGCCCGTGGCTGCTGCCCTGCTACCTGTCGAACTCCGACTGGACGCCATCGGCTACGGCTGTACGTCGGCAGCCACGCTCATCGGCGAGGCAGGGATTGAGGCGGCCCTCAACTCGGCCCACCCGGGTGTGCCCTGCACCAATCCCATCACAGCAGCCGCAGCCGCGTTTACGGCCCTTGGGGTCAGCCGCATCAGCGTCGTGACGCCGTACACGGCCGATGTCACGGATCGAATCGTCCGGCATCTCGAGTCCGCTGGGTTGGAGGTTGTGGCTGTCGGATCCTTCCTTGAACCCGACGACCACGTTGTCGCGCGGATCACCGAAGGCGCCGTTGCCGACGGTGCGGCCATCGTTGCAGGTGCAGACGGGTGCGAGGGCGTATTCGTCTCCTGCACCAGCCTCAGGACCTTCGGCGTCCTCGCCGACCTGGAGAAGCGCCTCGGTAAACCGGTCGTGTCAAGCAACCTGGCGTTCACATGGCACCTCTTGCGGCTTGCCGGGGTCGACGATCAGGTTCCCGGTCTGGGTCGCCTGTTCGACGTAGGGATCGATCGGGGCGACGGTTGACAGGGCAGCCCCCACCCCGGGGCTTTCCTGAGGCCGAGTACCTGCGCCGGACCGAGGCCGCCCAGGAGATGATGGTCGACTCCGGTATCGGCTGCCTCCTCGTGTGTACCGAACCCGAGGTCAGGTACTTCACCGGCTTTCACACGCCGTTCTGGCAGAGTCCCACCCGATCGTGGTTCGTGATCGTGCCCACGACCGGTAGGCCCATAGCGGTCATACCGGCAATCGGGGCGGACTCGATGTCGGCCACCTGGGTCGACTCCATCCTCACATGGCCCGCACCACAGCCAGACGACGACGGCATCTCCCTGCTTGCTTCCGCCCTGGGCGATGTGGTCGGTCCGAGCGGCACTGTCGGCATTCCGATGGGCCACGAGACCCACCTGCGTATGCCCCTGAACGACTACGCCGCTCTCCGGGCCCGCCTGGGAGGCGTCGATTTCGTGGATGCGACCCAGATCGTCCGCTCACTGCGCATGGTCAAATCCGAGGCAGAAATCGCCAAGGTTGCTCACATCTGCTCCATAGTGTCCGACTCCTTTGCGGCGCTGCCCGCTCTCGTTCATGTCGGCATGAGCGAGAGAGAGGCATTCAGGGCCTTCAAGGTCGACCTCCTGCAGAGGGGAGCCGACGACGTTCCCTACCTCGTTGGTGCCACCGGCCCGGGTTTCGCTGATGTGATCAAACAACCCGGCGGCAGGCTGATCGAACACGGTGACCTGCTCATGTTCGACACCGGCTCGATGTTCGACGGCTACTCCAGTGACTTCGACCGCTACTACGCCTTCGGAGAGGCCGACCCGGGTGCCGAAAAGGCCTACCGGACGGTCTGGGAGGCCACCGAGGCCGGCCTCGAGGCCATGCGTCCCGGTGCTACCACAAGCGATGCGTGGACGGCGATGGCCGATGTCCTTACAGCAGGTGGATCCCTCGGCAACTCGGTTGGGCGGCTCGGCCACGGACTGGGCATGCAGGTCACCGAATGGCCGTCGAACACGGCCGACGACGGTACTGAGATCGTGGAGGGCATGGTCCTCACCCTGGAACCCGGCCTCACCTGGGAGCCAGGCAAGCTGATGCTCCACGAGGAGAACGTGGTTATCCGCAGCAACGGTCCCGAGCTGCTCTCACAGCGCGCCCAGCCAATATTGCCGGTCCTCACCTGACTAGAGCCGCGTTGGGGACCCTCGAAGAAGCCCTGTGGCGTTGACCGGCACTCCGGTGAGGTCCTAGCATCCTCCAACCTCGAGTCGGGCAGGCAGCGAGGTAAACCGGTGTGTGCCCAGGACCCAGTCGCCTGACAGAGAGCACGGACATGCACTTCGGATACTTCCTCAACCAGAACAACCTCGGCCTCGCCAAGCCGTTCCACGAGGTAGTCGATGAGGGCCGCCAGATAGCCACCTACTGCGACCGCAACGGATGGCACTCCATCTGGACCACCGAACACCACTTCGGCCACGAGGGGCTAGAGGTCTGCCCCAACCCGATTCTCATGACAGCCGACCTGGCTGCACGCACAGAACAGATCCGGATCGGACAGGCAGCCAGCATCATCACCTTCCATCACCCGATCAGGCTCGCCGAGGATCTGGCAATGCTCGACCACATGAGCGGTGGCCGTCTCGAGGTCGGTGTGGGTCGAGGTATCTATCCCCGTGAGGCCGTGAACATGAACCCGACGTCAGATGTCAGGAACTCCGACGTGAACCGCGCACTCTTTGCCGAGACCCTCGAGGTGATGAGACGCTGCTGGACCGAGGAGTTCTTCTCCTTTGAGGGAGAGCACTTCACGTTTCCCCAGCCGGGCCTCACCTTCAACCACTCGATGAGCCCGCCCACAGCGGCGAACACCGATCCAGAGACCGGTGAGATCACCGCCCTGGCTGTGGTTCCGAGACCTCTGCAACAGCCCCACCCTCCGCTGTGGCAGGTGATCGACACGCCGCCATCCATCCAGTTCGCAGCCCAGAACGATCTGAAGGGCATGTTCTGGATTCCACCGACAGACGCAATGGCCCCACGATTTGAGATGTACCGCGACGCCGCATCAGTGGCCAGGGGCCAGGAGGTTGAGATGGGAGAGGGCGTGGCCCTGGTTCGGGACCTCTTCGTGACAGAGACCATGGAAGAGGCTGAGAGGCTGGGCGGGCCCGGGATGCTCACCTACCTGGAGTGGGTCTGTCACTTCAGAGGCCTCGGGAACCACCTGTACCCCGGTGAGGAGCTGCCCGACACGATCGGAAACCTTGATCTCCTCACCTACGAATGGCTCCACCCGCGCAACATGTTGTTCGGTACTCCCGAGTACATCGCCGAGAAGATCCAGGAGATGAGGGACAAGCTGAACCTGAAGACCCTCCTGTTGTGGTCCAACTTCCCAGGTGTGCCGCACGAGGCCGTAATGGACAGCATCACCATGTTCACCGAACAGGTCATGCCACTCTTTCCAGAGGAATCGACACAGGGGAGTCCGGCCTGATGGCACTGCAGGTACGCAAGCTGGTCACATACTCCGAAGAGGTGCACATCGAGGGAGGCAGGGCGGCTGACCCACCGCTGTCGCTCTTCGGTGTGGTCGCCGTCATCGCAAACCCGTGGGCCGGGGCAGGGTTCGTCGACGACCTACGACCGGAGATCCTCAAGGTGGCGCCTGAACTCGGTGCACTGGTTGTGCCCAGGCTGGTCGACGCTGCAGGCGGCGGCGACGCCGTAGAGGCCTACGGCAAGGCTGCGATGGTAGGCACCTCAGGCGAGGTGGAGCACGGGTCTGCCCTGATCCACACGCTTCGCTTCGGGAACGTGTTCAGGGATGCAGTTGGTGGCACCTCATACCTCTCGTTCACCAACACCAGAGGTGGCCCAGGGGCGACCATCTCCATTCCGATGATGCACAAGGCTGACCCGGGCTGGAGATCCCACTACCTCACCCTTGAGATGACAGTTGCCGACGCACCGGGCCCCGACGAGATCGTCGTGGCCATAGGAGCGTCGGTTGGCGGCAGGCCGCACCACCGAATCGGCAACCGTTACTCCGATATGGAGGAGATGGGTCTAAACCCTGAATGAGGCATGAACCCTTCATTCGGGTGGATGGTGGGGGCCCGCCCCTGGTTCTCATCCATGGTGTGGGTCTGGACCACACCATGTGGGACCTGGTGGTCTGTCGCCTTGCGCAGATCAGGACAGTTGTCCGTTACGACATGGCCGGCCATGGCCGCACGCCCGACCAGCCCGGCGACCGCAGCATCGAAGACTTCGTGGGGGAACTCCTGCACGTACTAGACACGCAGGGACTGGATCACCCTGAGGTGGTCGGAATCTCAATGGGTGGCATGGTCGCACTTGCAGCGGCGATGAGGAACCCAGGCCTCTTTGACAAGGTGGCCCTCCTGAACACCGTGTACGGCAGAAGCGCCGACCAGCTGGAGGGACTGAGGGGGCGCCTGACCTCGGCTGAGACTGATGGCATGCCGGTAGTGGCCGAGATGGCAATCGACCGGTGGTTCGAGCCGGGTTGGCAGGCCGATCACCCCGACCGGATTACGGCGGTAAGGGAGCGTCTGCTTACGACGGATCTCGCTGGCTATCTGAAGGCCTACCGACTGTTCATCGCCGGTGACCCGTTGGTGCCGGATGGCATGGCCCAACTCGATGATCCGGTTCTGGCAATGACAGGGGAGTTCGATGCCGGCTCAACACCGGCGATGTCCACCGCATTGGCAGAATCCGTGCAGAGCGGGCAGGCTCATGTACTGAGCGGCTTGCGCCACCTTCCACCGATTGAGGACCCGGACGTGTTCGCAACAGCCCTGATCGACTTCCTGGAAACGGAGACGCTGTGATCGACTATCAGATGTACATAGACGGTGGATTCTGTGATGCCTCCGACGGCGGCCGCTTCGACTCCATCAACCCGGCTACCGGCGAAGCCTGGGCGACTGCCCCGGCAGCCACCGAGGAGGACGTCGACCGGGCCGTGCATGCTGCGCGGCGTGCCCTCCACGAGGGTGAGTGGGCCGAAATGACCCCAACCCGACGTGGGAGGCTGCTCTACGCCCTCGCCGACCTGATGGCCGAGCGATCTGAGCACCTGGGGTCAGTCGAGACACAGGACAGCGGAAAGTTGGCCGTCGAGACCCGTGGACAATCGGCCTACGTCGCCGAGTACTACCGCTACTACGCCGGCCTGGCCGACAAGATCCAGGGCGACACGCTGCCGATCGACAAGCCGGACCTCCATGTATTCACCACCCGGGAGCCGATTGGTGTCGTAGCCGGAATCGTCCCGTGGAATGCAGAGATGCTCCTGACGGCAACAAAGGCCGCGCCTGCGCTGGCTGCCGGCAACACGGTCGTCATCAAGTCCTCTGAGGAGGCTCCGGCTCCGGTGCTGGAGTTCGCCAAACTGGTTGACGAGGTCGGGTTTCCTCCCGGGGTGTTCAACCTGATCACAGGTTTCGGAGAACCCTGCGGCCGGGCCCTGACCAGTCATCCACTGGTGAGCCGCGTGGCATTCACCGGCGGTGTCGACGCTGCTCGTCATGTGGTGGCCAACACGGCCGCCAACTTCGCCCCTGTCTCGTTGGAACTGGGCGGCAAGTCGCCCATCGTGGTCTTCGACGACGCCGACCTCGAGGGTGCGGTAAACGGCGCCGTTGCTGGCAACTTCGGTGCCAGTGGCCAGAGTTGCGTAGCCGGTTCACGGGTGTTCGTCCAGGCTGGCATCCACGATGAGTTCATTGCAGAGGTGGTCAGGCGCGCCGAGGCCGTCCGGATTGGTGACCCGCTCGACGAGGACACCCAGATGGGACCCCTGGCAACCGAGGCCCAGCGGGACCGGATCGAGGCTGTCCTCGCCGAATCGAGATCCCAGGGTGCAACCGTCCACACCGGTGGTCAGAGGCCCGAGGGACTGGACTCGGGCTGGTACTTCCAGCCGACCGTCATCGGCTGTGACGACCAGACGATTCGCAGCACCCAGGTGGAACTGTTCGGACCTGTCATGTCAGTTCTCCCGTTCGAGACCGAGGACGAGGGCGTTGCACTCGCCAACGACACCGAGTTCGGGCTCGGTGCCGGCGTCTTCACGAGGGATGTGGCCCGGGCACACCGGGTTGCCAAGGCGATCAGGTCCGGAATCGTGTGGGTCAACACGTACCGGGCGATCTCACCGGTCGCCCCCTTCGGAGGCTTCGGGCAGAGCGGCTACGGGCGTGAAGCCGGCATGGACGCCATCTATGAGTACACGCGGACCAAGAGCGTCTGGATCAACACCTCGGACAAGCCGATGTCCAACCCCTTCGTGATGCGGTGACTCACCTGTTCGATCTGGAGACTGCTGCTGAACCGAGCGGGGATGGCCGCTGGAAGGCGCAGTTGACCGACCGCTGGAATATCGGCGACAACCCCAACGGCGGCTATCTGGTTGCGACGGCCCTGCAACCCGTGCGGCAACTCTGCTCCCATCCCGACCCGATCTCGGTGACAGCCCACTTCCTGCGACCTGGAACGGGTGGCGCCGAGGCTGACCTGACAGCGTCGGTTCTTCGAGCCGGACGCAGTGTCACGACGGCTAGAGCCAGCCTCAGCCAGGGCGGCACCAACCGTCTGGAGGTCCTCGCAGCCTTTGGCCAGTTGGACGGAGGCTCAGGGCACGGGCATGTGGTCACCGAGTCGATGCCTGATATCCCGCCACCCGAGGAGTGCGTTGACCGCTCCGGTTTTGATCAGGGCGTCGAACTGCATATCCAGAGCCGTGTGGACATGCGCGTCCATCCTGACTATGTGACCGCTGTGGGTGTGAAGCAGGCAAGGACCCTGGGTTGGATCCGGTTCAGTGACGGCCGCCAACCGGACACGCTCTCGGCGGCGCTCTTCGCCGATGCCTTTCCACCGCCCATTTTCGGTCTGCTCGGACGGATTGGATGGGTACCCACAATCGAGTTGACGGTCCACGTCCGCCAGAGGCCGGCCCCCGGATGGGTGTGTGGGCAGTTCGTGACCGAGGACCTACACGACGGCCGGATGATCGAGTCAGGAACCCTCTGGGACTCGAACGGTGCCCTGTTCGCCAGGTCCCGCCAGCTGGCGATGCTGCTGCCGGACGCCGGTGGCAACTAGGTGCCTCCACCAGAGCCTTTCCGTTTCCCGGTGCGCATCAGGCCGCGGGCCAGGAGTGAGCATGTGGGCGGAACCTGGGGACCAGATGGTGTATTGCTGGCAGCGGTGCAGGCCCCAGCCGTAGATGGGAAGGCCAACAAGGCTGTCGTCCGGGCTCTCGCCACCGCTCTGGGGGTCTCTCGCCGCAGCCTGAGAATCGTTGGAGGGGAGCGGAGCAGGGACAAACTCCTTGAGGTCTCAGACCCACCGGCCGACATATCCGAGCGTCTGGATCGCCTCCGCTCGTCCTGAGCAGGCTGGTCAGGGAGGCAGCGTGGGCAACGTGGGCGGAGTAGGGGCGCAGATGCACGAACATCGTCGTGTTCTGATTGCCGGAGGCGGCATCTGCGGCCTGACCCTGGCCCTCTGCCTGAACCGTTCCGGACACGACGTAACGGTCTTCGAATCGGTGACAGAACCACGTGAGTTGGGCGTAGGCATCAACCTGCTTCCGCACTGCGTGCGGGTACTCCATGACCTCGGCCTCGAGGAGGCCCTGGCGGACAATGCGGTCATGACCGGCGAACTTCGTTTCTGCAGCGACGACGGAACCCTCATCTGGTCTGAGCCGCGGGGCCTAGAGGCCGACAACCCCTGGCCCCAGTACTCGATCCACCGTGGACGCCTTCAACTGCTGTTGCTCGACGCCGTGCGTCGGGAACTCGGATCAGATCGGGTGATGACCGGCCACCACCTGGCCGGCTTCGAACAAGACGACAGGGGAGTGACCGCAAGCTTCGTGGACAGGAGCACCGAAACCACGTTGGAACGCGTGCAGGGAGACACCCTGATCGGCTGCGACGGACTCCACTCCACCGTCAGACGCCTGCTGTTTCCTGACGAGGGACCGATGCACTACTCAGGGCTGGTTCTCTGGCGAGGGGCAGTAGAAGCTGAGCCGTTTCTGGACGGGCGAACCATGTTCATGGCCGGTCACGATCAGCAGAAGGCGGTCGTCTACCCGATCCGAAATCGTCTGGCCCCGGGAGGTAAGGCCCTTATCAACTGGGTGGCGGAACGACCGGTGGACCTTGACGTGTCCACCGCAGACTGGAACACGCAGGTTGATCCAGCCGACATAGCACCCTGGTTCGCGGACTGGGACTTCGGCTGGATACACGTAGGTGACCTGATTGCGTCCAGCGAGACGGCCTACGAATTTCCGATGGTCGACAGGAACCCCCTTGAGCGCTGGTCGCACGGACGTGTCACCCTCCTCGGCGACGCTGCCCATCCGATGCGGCCGAATGGAAGCAACGGAGCGAGCCAGGGAATCCTGGATGCAGAAACCCTGACACATGCACTTGATTCCGAGCCAGACGCCGTCGCAGCACTTGTCTCCTACGAGGCGGACCGCAGGGAGGCGACCAGCCGCCTGGTCCTGGCAAACAGACAGGCCGGCCCTGAGCGTGTGATGCAGTGGGTGAAGGAACGTTGTGACGGGTCATGCACCGATCACCACACCTGTGTTGATGCGCGCGACCTTGAACGCGAGGCCAACGCCTACAAGGAGCTTGCCGGCTTCGACATCGCACGTCTACAGGCCATGACAGACTGAGAAACCTCAAACCCGGGAGGCTCCGTGTACTTCGTGGTCTACAACGTCGATCGCTCCGACGCAGGCAACCTCCGCGCAGATACCCGTGCAGGACACCTCGACTACGTCAACGGGTACGAGGTGGTGTTTGGTGGTCCACTGGTGGATCCAGAGGGCGAGATGTGCGGTTCTCTCATCGTCGTCGACCTACCCAGCCACGATGCTGCAGTCGCGTTTGCAGCCGGGGACCCCTACGCCCTGGCTGGTCTGTTTGAACAGAGCTCTGTCACCGCGTTCAGGCAGGTGATGGGCCCCGCCTGATCAGTCCAGGGTGCCCAGGAATTCCAGGAGTGCGGGGTTGACGACCGTCGGGTTCTCGAGGTTGCTCGAGTGCCCCGCACCCGGCACCGGCACGAAGGTCGTGGCACCACCGAATCCGTCAGCCATCGCCCGACCACGTTCGAGTGGTATGGCGGCGTCCACCTCGCCATGGAACACAATCGCCGGACACGTGATCTCCCCCAGGCGCGAGTCTGTGGCGTCGCGCTCGAACAGACACTCCTTGGCAGCCATCCAGGCCGAAACGGGCTTGGCGTTCCACTTGGCCCGCCAGATGGTTGCATCAAAGCCCGGAGCAAACAGCACCGCAGCGAGGATGTCTCCTACCGGACCCGCGAGGCCATCGGCAGTGGCAGCATCGAACAAACCCTGGAACTGCGCACGCTCCTCGTCGTTCAGGGCGGTGGCGTCGCTGTCGACAATGACCATGGCGCGAACCCTCTCAGGGGCGGTGAGAGCCGCCCTGACAGTCAGGAAACCACCCTGGGACATGCCACCGAGGACTGCAGAGTCCACCCCAAGGTGATCCAGCAGAGCCAGGGCGTCGTCGGCAAGGTCCCAGTAGGTGAACGGCTCGGTGTATTCCGTCTGACCCCAGCCCCTCTCGTCATAGGTGACGACACGCCAGCCGGCCTCGGTCAGGGGCCCCACCTGTGGTGCCCACATCTCATGACCCATGGAGAAGCCGTGGCTGAGGAGGATGACGGGCCCGTCGCCACCCGAATCCACGTAGTGGATTGTCTGGTTGTTTACCTCTGCGAACGGCATGGCTTCTCCTTCATACCGGGCGGGTGCTACGGATCGACCGTAGTCGGAGGCGGCGTGCCGACCCACAGCGGCCGCGCCTGCAACCCGCTATGCCGCTAGAAAGATGGTGTGCATCTGGATAAGCCCCACCGCCACGGCGAACCATTGTCGAGAGAAGCCTCTCTTGAGAGGCTGTCGAGTACCAGATTCGACGTGATCGTCGTTGGCGGCGGAATCAACGGTGCCGTGTCGGCCCTCTCCCTGTCAGCACACGGGCTGAAGGTTGCTCTCGTCGAGGCCGACGACTTCGCCTCGGGCACAAGCCAGGAGTCGTCCAACATGATCTGGGGCGGCTTCAAGTACCTGGAGAGCTACGACATACGGCTCGTGGCCGGGCTCTGCCGGTCTCGCAACCGTCTTGCCGCGGCCTACCCGACACGGATTCTCGAGACCCGGTTCATGGCAGTTCTCGAACAGGGAGCGCCCTTCGCCCCGTGGTTCGCCGCCCTCGGAGCCAATGCCTACTGGGGGCTTGGCCGCCTTCACACCGAGCGACCCCGCCACAGGTCCAGGCCGACCATCCGCCGGTTGGAGCCTGCCGTTGAGGCCAGCCAGATCAGGGGAGGAGTCGAGTACTCCGACTACCTTCTGGCCGACAACGATTCACGTTTCGTCTCCGAGTTTGTCATTGACGCCGAACAACACGGTGCGGTGGTGGCCAACTACCTCAAGCTGGTCTCTGCCGACCTCCGGGATGGGGCATGGAACCTGACTCTGTGCGATCGCTCCACCGATTCAACCTTCGAGGCAGATGCAAGGGTTTTCGTGAATGCAGCGGGACCTCGACTTCCCGAAATCGGCACGCTCGCCGGGTCCGAGACTGAAAGCCACCTGGTCTTTTCGAAGGGCGTGCACCTCACCGTGCCCCAGGTAACCGACTCTGGGCGCATCCTGGCCTTCTTCGATGACGCCGAGCGACTCTTCTACGTTCTCCCAATGGGACATCGTTCTGTGATTGGTACCACCGATACTCCGGTCGATGATCCCGAGGTGGCGGTCACAGATGAGGACAGGTCGTTTCTGCTCGAACAGATGAGTCAGAGACTCAACCTCGACAGGGAACTTGAGGCATCCGACGTCATCTCCGAGAGATGCGGTGTACGGGCTCTCGTTGTTCCCCCGGGTGGATCGGCACGACGACGCGACTGGACGGAGTTGTCACGACGACATGCAGTCGAGACCGACGAAGAGCGAGGAGTGGTCTCCATTCTGGGTGGCAAGCTCTCCGACTGCCTGAACGTCGGCGCCGAGGTGGTAGATGCCGTTCGCCTCTGTGGGTTGCGACCGATGCCACCTGCTCAGAAGTGGTTCGGAGAACCATCACAGGAGGAGCGCCGGTCGTGCATTTCGCGTGCAGCCAGATTGAGCATTGCACCCGGTGACGCTTCACTCATGTGGCGCCGCCACGGAAGGCGCATGGACGAGGTCCTCGATCTGGTGCGTGACGATTCTGACCTGGGTGGCCCGCTCGGTGATCTTGACACGCTGAGCATGGCCGAGGTGATGGTGATGGGTCGCCATGAGCGGATTGTCCGGCCCGATGACCTGTTGAGGCGGCGCACGATGCTTTCGATGCTGCACCGTTCCGAGACCCTGGCGACTGACAGCGGGGTCAGGAAAGCGGTTGAGATGCTCCTGGGCCCGAAAGGCCTTGGGGGTTTTGACGGAGCTTCAGCTGTGCTCGACGATGGTTGAAGATGCACCCGACGCACCGGAGCCAGTGGCCGAGCCCCATATCGGCCTGGACGAGGCCTACTCGCTGAAGACCCCCGAGGACAATCGCCGGCTCTACAAGAAGTGGGCCACCAGCTACGAGGCTGGCTTCGTTTCAGACAACGGGTACATCTACCCGCTTCAGGTTGCAGCAGCTTTCATGGATAGGGCCGACAGCGCTGCCCGGCGTGTCCTCGACGTCGGCTGCGGAACCGGACTGGTTGGGGTGGGTCTGGCGGAGCTCGGGGGGCCCAGGCCCGACGGCCTCGACCTCTCCCCGGAGATGCTCGACGAGGCAGGCCGCAAGACAGACTCCCAGGGTCGGCCAATCTACGGAGACCTGATCGTGGGCGACCTCACGGCAAGCCTCAGCCTGCCTGACGGGGCCTATGACGGAATCGTGAGCGCCGGGACCTTCACCCACGGCCATGTTGGAACCGGGGCGTTTGACGAGCTCTATCGAGTTGCTGCAGACGGCGCGCTTTTCGCTGTCGGGATCAATTCGGACCACTACGAAGAACGGGGGTTCTCGGAGCGATTCCGGGACGACTGCGATTCTGGGCGAATCAGCGAACCGGAGATCCGTCGGGTCCCGATATTCGAGGCTCGAGAGCACGTCGACGATCGCGCCATCGTGGTGAGCTTCCGGTCAACGGGCAGATAGTCAGGCCCGGTCCTGCCCGGCAGAGGTGTCACGATTCCACTCTGCGAGGGGATGCTTCACCCACTTGGTTACGGAGTGGGCGATTGCACCCGACCTGGCGAGCACCGGCTGGAACGCCGACTGTCTGTCCAGAGGTACGGCATCGCGGACCTGACTGCGGTATCCGAGGTAGAAGACAAGCATGGCGAGCACGGCAGCGAGCGACAGGTAGTAGCCGCGAGGTCCGAACAGTTCTATCGCCGCGCCCAGGGTCATGGGGGCAGCCACAGCACCGGTGCTTGAGGCAAGGATCAGGGCAGAGGCGGCCGCAACACGCTTCTGTGGTGCAACCCAGTCATTTGCAAGGGCCACGAACTGCCCGTACATGGGGAACACAAAGGCCCCGAAGGCCAGGTTCAACGGGAGGAGGAGAAGACTGCTTGGTGGGATGAGGGCTCCGACAAGCGCCAGACCGAGGGCAATCGAGGCCACCACCAGGATCACGGCTCGCCGGGGGTGGCGGTCAGACAGTTGGCCGAGCGGCATCTGCAGGAGAACGGCACCGACAACCGCAGCAGAGGTGAACAGCGTGATGCGCTGGGTACTGAGACCGGCAGCAGTACCGAAGACGGCCGCCATGCTCGTGGAGGCTGACTGGACGAACGAACAGAGAATGATCCCTACGACAGCCGAGGGAATGGTCTGGTACAACTCTCTCATCCGCATCGTCTCGCTGCTGGGTATCGGCGCAGAAGCTCCTGCCGAGAGGGTCACGGGAATGACGGCAATCGAGATCAGAACAGAGGAGAGCACGAACAACTGGAAGCCCTCAGATGGGGCGACGTTCACGAGCAGCTGCCCAAGCGCTGTGCCGGCCATCATGATCATCATGTAGATGCCGAGTATCTGACCCCGTGTCTCGTTGGTGGCCTTGTCGTTCAGCCAGCTCTCAAGCACCACAAACACTCCGGCGTTGCAGATTCCGCCCACGAAGTAGATGGCGCTCCATGCCGCCGGAAGGACCAGAACAGCGTTGAGAAGCACCGCTGTGGAGGCCAGTGAGGCCAGAGCTGCAAAGACCCGGATGTGACCGACGGAGTTGAGCGCCCGGGTTATCAGTTTGGCCCCGGCAAGGTATCCGGCGAAGTGGAAGGCCATGACGGCACCCATCGCGCCGGCGCTGAAGCCCTCCGACTCGGCCCGGATCGGAAGGAGGATGCGCTGCAGGCCGTTGCCGACCTGCAGGAAGGCAAAGCCCAGGAACAGTGCCCAGACGCCCACGAGGGCAGAAGGGGTGGTCCTCTCGGTGGTGGTCCTGCTCAACGCAGGTCCCGGATGCCACGGCCGGCATGGCCCGGGGGAGAATCGCCGGCATGGGTATCGGCGGCGGCCATTGCACGCTTAAGGACCGGGTCGACCATCGGGGATGTGCGGGGGGCTGCACCGTCGGGTGACTGGGATACATGCAGGAGCATTGCCTCCTGTGTTGCAGCGGGCTCCGGATCCCCATCGACCAACAGGTCATGGTGGAGGTGGAGCCTCTTCTCGTCCGCTCCCAGCACGTACGTGTCCGTCGATATCGAGGATCCCTCATGAATCTCCCGCAGGAAGCGGATGTGCGTCTCGACGCAGTAGAAGGTCCCGTTCTGGCTCCGGTACGCCTCTCCGAAACCGAGATGGACCAGCAACTCATCGGAGGCGGCGCCGAAGGCAACGCCATAGAAGCCCTCTGTCAGGTGCCCGTTGTAGTCGATCCACTCCGATGGCACGACCGTCTGCCAGACCCTGAGAGGTTCTGATTTCGTTGACATCTGACACACCTCCCTGTCGGGCTGTTTCCTGTCTGGCGATGTAGCCGCGCGCAATCTAGGCCCGGAGGGTGTGTCCTACAACGCATACCCGTGTGCTATCGGGCTCAGGCGGTTGGGCCCCTAGGGAGGGCGGCAGGATCCAGCCCTGAGAGCCGGCCGATCGGCGGGTGCGAAGAGGTCCCCAGCACGGCCTCGGCCAACTCGGCGGCAGCCAGCAGGTGGGCATCGGCGCCCCGTTGACCTGAGAGCTGGATGCCTACAGGAAGGCCTTCGTCGGTGAGACCAGCCGGAAGAGAGATGGATGGTCCGCCGGGAACAGTCAGGCGCGAGCAGGACCGCATCCAGTCGGTGTAGACGTCGAGCCTCGTCCCGTCGATCTCAGCCACCCACTCGTTGCCCACGGGGAACGGCGGGACCTGGCTGGTGGCGGTCAGGACCAGGTCGACCGTGTCGAACATCTGGTCAAAGGTCGCCCGAATCCGGATCTCATCAGCGAGGGCGGTCCTGATCTCCTCCTCGCCCAGCGCCATACCCCGCGCAATCTCGAACCTGACGGTCTCCTTGACCCGGTGGTCACCTAGAAGGCCTGGCTGCATCAGGCAGTAGGCCAACGATCGCAAGGTCTCAAAGCACCTGTCAACACCGGGAAGCGGTAGATCGCCCGACTCGACGCTCCAGCCGGCGGCCTCAAGTTGTCGAGCCGCGTGTTCGACCACCTCGACAACACCCGGAGCGAGAGGTAGATCGCCGTGGTCGATCGAGAAGAGCACGCGGGGAGTCCCAATTTGAGGCGGTGTGGCCGACACTCCGGTCATTGCATTCAACAGCAGCATCACATCGGAGACGCAACGACCCATGGGCCCGCTGGTGGGCATGGTGATCCGGTCATCTGCACCCTCTGTTCCCGGAACAGTTCCCGAAGATGGCCTGAACCCGACGATTCCACAAAAGGATGCGGGATTGCGGAGGGAACCACCCAGATCGGAGCCGGCGGCTATAGACAGCGAGCCGCATGCAAGGGCTGCTGCGGCTCCGCCACTCGAACCGCCAGCGCTCCGTGCAGGGTTCCAGGGGTTCCGGGTCAGCCCGTGAACCCTGTTGAACGTGTGGGACCCGGCCCCGAACTCGGGGGTATTGGTCTTCCCGACCACGACAACGCCGGCGGAGGCGAGCACATCAACCAGAGGGCTGTTGGCCGCAGGTACGTGATCGGCATACACCGTGCTTCCGTAGGTTGTAACTACGCCAGCGGTGTCTAGGAGGTCCTTGTGGGCCGTGACCAGCCCCCGCAGGGAGGCACCGACACAGAGAGATCTGTCCGAGTCGAGCGCTCGGGCCCGGTCGGCCGCCCTCTCCCAGTCAACCGAGACCAGGGCGTTCACGACCGGCTCAGTCAGTTGGGCACGGTCCCGGCAGGCTGCCAGCAGTTCAGTTGCCGAGAGAGCCCCGGCGTTCAGTAGCGCAATTTGCTCGGTGGCCGGCCGGTCGACGAGTTCCACCGAGGTGACCCTATTGCAGGGAATGTCCGCAACTGGAACACATGAACTCAGTGGATCGTGAGATCCGCAGGCACGTCGATGCCGAATTCGGAACAGGCATCGGCGATCGCAGCGAACAGGTAAGCCCCGAATGAGCGTTCACAGGAGACGAGGTAGGAGCGCCTGTCGGCTAGGTCGTTGCGAACAAGGTCGCAGGTCACCTTTGCGACAGAGCCAGAAAATACGGCACCGTCGGGCGTCATGTCGTCGGTCAGGTCGATGTTGCAGACCTTGGCTAGAACGCCAACCGTGTCGAGGCCGGAGAGGCGGAACATGGCCCGCCCGTGGGTGATGTCGACAACGCTCACAAACCCCTCGTCGGGCAGGGAGGCAAGCAACTCGGTGCCCTGACCTGGATCAGCGAGAAGGGTCCACTCGTCGGGCCTACTGCCACAGATGAGTGCGCCGTCCCTCCGGCGGCGGCTCCGGCCGTAGGTGACCTTGAGGTGGGTTCCTGCGGCCGTGTCGCGCCCTGCGCGTACCAGGACCTTGGTGCGGTCGGACACGTCTTCAAGGGAGATGCCGCCACCGGCTGCCGACAGGGGCCCCGAGGCGACCGGGCTCACGAATTCGAGTTCAGACACGTTGCCGTGCTCCTTCCGGATCCACGTGGGCGTGGTGTTCTTGAACTGTTGCCGTGATCCGTCGGCCATCGACCAGTTGCACGGTGACCGAGGTGCCGGCAGCTGCAAGGGAGGGGTCGACCTGTGCCAGGCAGATTGACCTCTCGAGCGTTGGTGACATTCGGCTCGAGGTGACCCGCCCGAGGATCTGGTTGCTTCCGGCTTCAACGATCTGGCATGCCTCATCGGGCACAATCGTGGGGTCATCAGGCTGCAGGCCAACCAGCACCGGCAGATCAGTTCGCTCGAAGGCGGCACGCAGTTCGGGAAGGCCGATGGTGTCGGCCTTGTCCAGCCTCACCAGCCCATCGAGGCCTGCAGTTGGTGCCTTGCTGAGCCCATCGGTGTCCTGCCCGACTATGTAGTGACCTTTTTCAAGGCGGAGGATGCGCTGCGCCTCGATGCCGAACGGTGCCACACCGAGGTCGGAGCCGTTCGAGAGAAGCGACTCCCACACGTGAAGTGCATGACCAGATGGAACGTGCACCTCGTAGGAGAGCTCTCCGGTGAAGCCGATACGCCAGATGATGCAGTCCGCTACTCCGGCGACGATGCCTGTCCTCACGCTGAAATAGGGGAATGCATCGGCGGACAGGTCGACGTTGTCGACAAGCCTCTCCAGGAGTTCTCTGGACCTGGGGCCGGCAACGTTGATGCTTGTGAGCCCTCCCGTTACCGGGGTTACGTGTACCTCCCAGTCGGGTCTGTAGGTCTGTAGCCAGTCCTCGAGCATCTCCCAGACTGCGCCTGCTCCAGACGATGTGGTCGTCATCAGGTAGTGGTCTTCAGCGAGCCGACCCGTGACCCCGTCATCAGAGACCACGCCGTCCTCGGCGACCATGGCGCCGTAGCGGACCCTTCCGACCTCGAGCTTCTGCCACCGATTCACGTACACCAGGTCGAGAAGATTGGCGACGTCCGGGCCGCGGAGGTCCAACTTGCCGAGTGGCGTGACATCGATGAGGCCGACGTTCTCCCGAACGTTGGAGGCCTCGGCCATGGGGTCGCCGTAGTGGTCGGGGCGTACCCACTGGCCGGCGAGAAGGTTCGTAGCCCCGTTTGCCTCGTGCCAGTCCTGGAGTGCCGAGCGCCTGACAGGTTCAAAGATACGGCCGGCCAGTGCCCCCAACGAGACAGGTGAGAACGGTGGCCGCCAAACGGTGGTCCCGATATCGGCCATCTCCACAGCCATGGCCTCTGCCAGAACCGCCGCAGCATTCACGGTCTCAAGCTTGCCCTGACCTGGGCCCATGGTCACGGTCGTGTAGCGCTTCATCAACTCGATCGAGTCGAAGCCCTCTCCGGCAGCCTGAATCAGGTCCTTTGAGGAAACGTCCTCGGAGTAGTCGACGAGACCGTGTGTGGTGCTGCGGTAGCACTCGGGATGAGGGGAGCGCCTCAGGGGAATGCGGCTGTCGGCGATCGCAGCTGGCCGATCCGACTCGGGCGCGGGTGAGCGGGGTGTCTGTGCCCTGCGGTCGTGTCGGAGGCGCAATGCACGCTGAGCAGCAAGAAGTCCGGTCTCACGGCCGTGCGCTGTCAGCTCAGTGGTTGAGCCGTCACCTGCTATCCCGCCAGTCGCCAGGACGTTGTCTGGGAGCGCCTGCGGGAAGTAGCGGGCCGCAACCTTGTCGTAGACGGGCCGGTCGCCGGCCATGTTCAGCAGAGACGTGGGAGCAGTCCAGCCCGTGGCGGTAACCAGAAGGTCGGCTCTCAGGATGCGGCCATCGCCTGTCTGGACGGAAGACACCCGGCCCCGGCCCCGGGCTTCAACAACGTCTTCACCTGCGCGGGCATCAAGTACGGCAACCACCTCGACCCCTGCGGACTCCAGATCGAGAACAGCGGCGTCACCCTCGGAGTTTGCGCTCAGAACCACCGCACGACTGCCGGGCTTGACTGCCCAGAGGTTGATCAGGCGTCTCACCGCACCGGCGAGCATCACGCCGGGGATGTCGTTACCGGCAAAGACGTAGGGTCGCTCGACGAGGCCGGGGGCCACGATCAGGGACCCCACCCTGGCCTTGATCAGACGCTCGGGAGCTACCTCGTGGCTCCGCTGCAGGACAGCCACCCAGTTGTGGTCGTATCGGCCTGTGACTATCGAGTCGCAGAGGACCTCGATGGCCGGCGTGGAGTACACGGCCTGCCTCAGGTCAGCCAGCACCGCCAGATCGTCAGGCCCGCCCCATCGGAGGTGACCGCCAAGTTCAGGCTCCTGTTCAACGAGCATCACCGAGGCTCCGGCCTCGGCGGCGGAGAGAGCCGCTGCCACACCAGCTGGACCGCCGCCGGCTACAAGCACATCGGGGTGTGCGTAGCGCTTGTCGTACTCGCCGTGGGTTCCGGTCTTCCAGTTGACTCGGCCGCCGGGTGCGAACTTGCGCAGGATGCGCTGGTAGAGGTTGTGCCACAGGAACTGTGGGCGCATAAACGTCTTGTAGTAGAAGCCCACCGAGAGGAAGCGTCCGACGAGCCGGTTGGCGGTACCGAGGTCCCAGCGGAGGCTGGGCCACACGTTCTGGGCACTCACCTGCATGCCGTCGACGAGCCGGCGACTGCCGGCCCGCACGTTTGGCTCGTCGCCTACCTGGACCGACAGGTTCGGGTCCCAGTGGTTGGCGGTCAGGATGCCCCGGCGCCTGTGATACTTCATCCCCCTTGAGAAGACCTCGACACCTGCGGCGGCGAGGGCAGAGGCGATGGTGTCACCCTCGTGGCCAACGTAGGCACGACCATTCCAGGTGAACGAGAGGCTGGTTGAGCGGTCGATCAACTCACTGCTACGGATGGGGAGACGATGACTGCTCATGAGTTCTCTGATTCCCGGATCTCGTTGGTGGCGGTGTTGCGCTCAATGGTGAAGTAGCGGCGACATCCGCTACGGCAGTACCAGGTCTCGGTCACCCAACCGGCCGGGTTCTCCCGAAGGTAGAGATAGGAGCGCCACTCGGTGAGGCTGGCGGTCTCCGGATCGGGTCGGGGTGCGACCTCGCCGGCATTTCGCAGGTCCGAGGAGTTGCGTGGGCCGCAGTTGGGGCAGGGTACGACGATCATCAGTGACCCACCGCCGCAGCGCCCTTTTCGCCGACAAGGTCCCCGTCGGTGAAGCGGTCGATAGTGAACGCTGCGATCAGTTCGGCAGTTCGGCCGGTGGCGATGGTCTCGGCCATGGTCTCTCCGGCCACAGGTCCGGCCTTGAAGCCGTAGGTTCCCCAGCCGACGTCGACGAGGTATCCCTCGACAGGCGTGTGACCCATGATGGGGGAGTAGTCAGGGGTCATGTCACAGAGCCCGGACCACTGGCGCATAAGACGCATCTTGGAAATTCCCGGCATCAACTCCAGGACGTGGCCAGCCAACTCCTCTGTGAACTCGAGCGTGCCGTTCACCCGGTACGTGCCGACCGGATCGACCGACGCACCGAATACCAGCTCGCCCCGATCGGTCTGGCTCACGTAGACGTGCAGGGAGCCGGACACCACCACCGTGGGCAGGAAAACCTTGCAGGGTTCAGTCACGGCGGCCTGAAGCGGATGCGTCGTGATTGCCAGCGGCACCCCCGCCATGTTCGAGATGAGAGACGCCCATCCGGCGGTGCAGTTGACGACCACCGGGGAACTGATGTCGCCACGGCTGGTTCGGACACCGGTCACCTTTCCACCGGGTCCCTTGCCGTCGGGTCCATCACCGCCGTCGCAGGTGATGTCGAGCACCTCGGTCTCCTGGAGAAGATGTACGCCAAGGTGGTCTGCGGCCCGGGCGTAGCCCCAGACAACGGCGTCGTGTCTGACGATGCCGCCAGGTGGATGGTAGAGGGCCCCGAGAATCGGGTACCTGGTGTTCGGAGAGACATCGAGGCTCGGGGTCAGGCGCTTGACCTCGGCGGGTCCGATGACAGCGGAATCGATGTCGAGAAGCTTGTTGACCTCGGCACGCCAGTTCATCGTGCGCAGTGCCGAGTCGGTGTGGGCCAGGGTCAGGTGTCCCCGCCGCGACAACATGACGTTGAGGTTCAGGTCAGCGGCCATGGTGTTGTACAGGTGGAGTGACCGGTCATAAAAGGCCACCCCTTCAGGGGTGAGGTAGTTGGAACGCACGATCCCCGTGTTGCGTCCGGAGCCTCCGCCGCCGAGGTAGCCCTTGTCGACCACGGCGACATTGGTGATGCCGTGGTTCTGGGCGAGGTAGTAGGCCGTTGCCAGACCGTGGAGACCTCCTCCGATGATGATGACGTCATAGGAATCACGCCGCTCGGGCCTGTTCCACATGCGGGGCCACGCACCGCGGGTCAGGCCATGCCTGAGCAACTTGCCTGCCGAGTACGTGTAGCCGTGGCGGGACACTTGCGGCTCCTGTCTGGAGAGCTCGCCTAGTACCCGCACTGGGCAGGTAAGTGGCGACTTCCCAATCGGTCGGTGACAGCGGGAAGAATAGGGGTTGGAGCGCTGTTTGGCGCGGCACGAAGGCAGAGTTCTGACGGCATATGGTGGGCCGATGCCTGAGACCTCAACCACCGTGCCATCACCTCGTCTTCACGTCGTCGACCATCCTCTCGTACAGCACAAGCTGACGCAGATGCGCAGGGTCGAAACCCCGAGCGAGCGTTTCCGGCAGCTCCTCAGCGAGACCAGCCTGTTGCTCACCTACGAGATCACGAGAGAACTCGCACTCCAGCAGGTCGAGATCCAGACACCCCTGACAACCACATCAGCCCCCGAGCTCGTCGACGACCCGGTTGTCGTGTCGATCCTGCGGGCCGGCAACGGGCTTCTCGACGGTGTCCTCAGGGTCGTTCCCGGTGCAAGGGTCGGGTTCGTCGGCCTGTACAGGGATCACGACACCCTTGAGGCTGTCGAGTACTACTGCAAGTTCCCTCCAATGGAGGGGCGAACCGTAATTGTCGTAGACCCGATGCTGGCCACCGGAAACTCGGCTGCAGCAGCGCTCGATCGTGTGAAGGCCGAGAATCCCGAGGCGATCCGCTTCCTCTGCCTCCTGGCCGCACCCGAGGGGGTCGCTTCCCTCCACTCGGCCCACCCCGATGTGGATATCTGGACCGGTGCTGTCGATGAGTGCCTGAACGAGGTCGGCTACATCGTGCCGGGCCTGGGCGATGCCGGTGACCGGATCTACGGCACCACCTGACAGGCGGCCGCCGGGCCGCCACAACAGTGCTGGCCGCCTCCTGGTCACACTCATGGCCATCCTGTTGGCTGTAGCAGTGAGCGAACCTGCAGGCGGGTCAGAGGTCGTCCAGGTGCCCGACGTCGATGCTGCCCCGGTCATGCACCTGAGCTTTGACGACGGCCCGCACTGGATGTTCACCCCGATGCTCCTCGACCTGCTCGACAGCTACGGCGCACGGGCCTCGTTCTTTCCGACCGGCGAGGCAATAGCAGCGCGCTGGGATCCAGTGACCACACAGGACCTCTTGAATCGCGGTCACACCGTTGGCAACCACACCTGGGGGCACAGCGACCTCTCCAAGTTGTCATCCGAGAGTGCCATTGCCGAGGTCGCACGGGCATCGGCCGGGCTCGAGACGCTGACCGGCTTCAAGCCCAGCTGCTTTCGAGCCCCCTACGGAGAGGTGGGACCAATTCGGACTCGACTGCACCCTGATCTGGGAATGTCTCTGGCCGGGTGGACGGCAGATCCCCAGGAGTGGCGCGACCCCCCGATCGAGGAGGTCCTCTCGTATCTGAAGAGCCGTGAGAGTGACGGAATGGTCGTGTTGCTGCATGACCGCAAGTGGCTGACCCTCCACATCGTCCAACGGGTGCTGGCCGACTACTCCGCAAGAGGTTGGGTATTCGAAGAACTTCCTGCCTGTCATGCAGCCAGTGAACGCGATTCCAGGATGGCCGCCATGGAGTCCGGTTATCCGCCGGTCGGCCGGGTCGAGGTCTACGAGAATGGCGATGGGCCTATGCGGCTCGAAGGCTGGGCCTTCGATGCAGACCTGCCCGAGGGTGGCCTGCCGATCCGAGTGACTGTGGACGGACTCGAACCCGCAATTTCTGATCGGACGACCGAGGATCATCGCTTCTCGATGACTGTGTCCCGGGCATCGGGCGACAGCTCCGGTCTCGTCTGCGTCTGGGCGGCCAACGTCGGAGCGCAGGGCCACGATTCGTCGCTGGGTTGTCACAAACTGTCTGCTGGCTGAGATCATGGAACAGATGACACCCCAATCAGAATCGGCGGAACAGGCCGCTCTAATCTCGACCCTGCGGTTGGTAGATTCCGTGATGCGTATATTCGCCCGCTCCGACATCGGTCCACCACCGGACGTTCAATCGAGGCCTGCCATATATGCGGGCAACCACCGGAGCCTGGCCGACCTGTTGCTGGCGTCAATCGCGTTCCACTCCTGGGGCCTGCCAATCCGCCCACTGGTCGCATCGTCCTACTTTCGCAAGCCGGTTATCGGACCGCTGCTCGGCCGCCTCAGGTGCATCCCAGTTGGTGGTTCCGAGGCACTTGAGTTGGCGACTGCAGAGATTCAGGCCGGCTGGTCGGTGGCGATAATGCCTGAAGGCCGCGTCGTTCCAGTTGAGGATTGGAAGGCCGATGGCGTGGGTCAGCTCCGCTCCGGGGTTGGGCGGCTTGCGCTCGAGACGGGCCTACCGGTGGTGGCCACCGGGGCGAGCGGAACCGAGGCCTTCTGGCCGCGGGGTGCCACAGGGCCGCGTGTCCGGCCGTGGAGGCGCTACCCCCTCGCGGTACGAAGTGAGGTGGTGGGCGTGATCGATGCAGGCAGCCCCCGTGAGGCCACCGAGGTCGTCCGGACTGCTCTGGTCCGTTGTGTCGAGCGCGCGGATACAGCCACAGAACTGATGCGTCAGAGCCGCTAGGTCAGGCCAGCCTCAGAAGTGGTACGGGTATTCTGAGTAGTCCTGAGGGCGCTTCTCCAGGAAGGCGTCGCGGCCCTCTGCGGCCTCGTCGGTCCCGTAGGCGAGCCGCGTCGCCTCGCCGGCAAACATCTGCTGCCCCACCAGCCCGTCGTCGATCAGGTTAAATGCGAACTTGAGCATCCGCTGGGCGGTCGGGCTCTTGGCGTTCACCTCTGCCGCCCATTCCAGCGCAACGTTCTCGAGGTCGGTATGGTCAACGGCTGCATTGACCATGCCCATGGCAGACGCCTCCTCGGCTGAGTAGTCGCGCCCAAGAAAGAAGATCTCCCGGGCACGCTTCTGTCCGATCTGGCGGGCCAGATATGCGGACCCGAACCCGCCGTCGAAGCTCGCGACATCGGCATCGGTCTGCTTGAACACGCCATGCTGGCGGCTGGCAAGGGTCAGGTCGCAGACGACATGGAGGCTGTGGCCACCACCCACCGCCCACCCCGGGACCACGGCGATCACAACCTTGGGCATGAACCGGATCAGGCGCTGCACCTCGAGGATGTGCAGCCTTCCAGTACGGGCCGGGTCGACCACGCCATCGTCATCCGAGTACCTGTAGCCATCAGTTCCACGGATGCGCTGGTCTCCACCTGAACAAAAGGCCCAGCCGCCATCGGTTGGAGAAGGGCCGTTGCCGGTGAGGAGAATCGTGCCGACATCGGTCCACATCCTGGCATGGTCCAGAGCCCTGTAGAGCTCATCGACCGTGGATGGCCTAAAGGCGTTGCGAACCTCTGGCCGATCAAAGGCGATCCGAACCGTTCCCTGGTCGACACAGCGGTGGTAGGTCACGTCGACAAGGTCGAAACCGTCGACGGGCAACCAGCGCTCCGGATCGAACAGGTCTGATACTGCTGCAGGTTCCACGGCATCGCTCCCGGTAGTCCTGTCGGAGCATACGGCCCGACGCTGGCCGGCAACGTGCCGACATCTAGCATCATGGTGCGCGGAGGGACCTGATGGCCGAGTTCACAAATGAGATTCTCATAGACGCCCCTGCCGACGAGGTGTGGGCCGTGGTGGCAGCCGCTGAGCGACAGGCAGAGTGGTTCCCGGGGATGCTGTCATCGACTGTCGAGGATGGAATCAGGACCATTGGGACCGCTGCAGGGGGGTTCCTCTTCGAGAAGATCCTCTCCGTTGACCATGAACAGATGCGGTTCGAGTACACCATCACCGGCCCGCTTCAGTTCGACCACCACCTCGGAGCCCTTCAGGTGGATACGGAAGGGGACAGTTCGCGGGTGAGCTACACGCAGGAAATCCGACCTGAGGCCCTTACCTATGCGCTGCGCGCCGCCACAGGAGATGCCCTCATTGGACTCAAGGACCTGGTTGAGACCGGGACATATTCCCGTGGATTCCAGGCAGCAGACGGTGAGGGGGCCTGATGGGACGCAAGATTCTGTTCGTAACCACTGACCAGCAGCGCTACGACGCCCTCGGATGCAACGGTGGCGTGGTGGCGCGGACCCCGGTAGTCGACGCACTGGCGGCCAATGGAATCCGCTACGAGAGGGCCCATCCGCAAAACGTGGTCTGTATGCCCTCCAGGGCCACGATGCTGACCGGCCAGCACATCCGGAACCACGGGGTCTGGATGAACGGCGTTCCACTTCCCGCCGAGGCACCCACGGTCGCAGGACTTCTGCACGATTCCGGGTACCGCACCGGCCTCTTCGGAAAGGCCCACTTCGAGCCATTTCTTGATCCCTTCCTGCGTTTTCCAGAGAACCGAATGGGCGTGTCCGGAGCCACCCACGACGAGGCTGGGCCACATCGTGGATTTGAGCGCATGGAGTTCGCCGGCCACGGGGCGGCCGGCCTCGTGCACTACGGCAGTTGGCTGAGAGACAACCACCCGGAGCACATGGCCGGGTACTTTCCGGTTCTTGACATGACCCTCGAGGTGAACCACGAAGGCGGGGGAGACACAGGCGCTCCACAGGTCAAGCACAATACGGTTCCACGGGGCATCTATCACACGGACTGGGTGGCCGATCGGGCCATCTCATGGCTCGACGGGCTCGACAGCGCCGAGGACTGGTTCTGCTGGCTCAGCTTTCCAGACCCGCACCATCCGTGGAATCCACCGCAGTCAGAACTGCACCGGGTCCCATGGCGCGATCTCGACCTGCCGGAGGGGTATCCGGAGGACGCATCTGAGAGGGAGCGCCTGCTTGACTCGAAGCCGGCCCACTGGCGCCGCTGGTACGACGGAGACCTCGTCTCCAACTATGAGGCACCCGCCAGATGGGTGCCTGCCACCCTCACCGCGGATCAGGTTCGCGAAGTCAACGCCATGGTGCACATCCAAAATGAACTCGTCGACGAGGCGCTCGGCAGGGTGCTGTCGGCGATCGATGCCAGAGGATGGGACGACGACCTCGACGTGATCTACACGACCGACCATGGCGAGTTCCAGGGCGACTTTGGACTGTTGTTCAAGGGCCCCTACCACGTGGACTCTCTGATGCGTCTGCCCCTTGTCTGGCGCCCGGCCCCATCCAGCACGGGTCAGCCGGCAGTTGTGAGTGAGCCCGTGGGCCTGATGGACCTGGCGCCCACCTTCTGCAGCATCGCCGGCCTCGATGTGCCCTCATGGATGGATGGCGTTCCACTACCACTCTCAGGTGCCGATGCCGCCAACAGCGGACGGTCAGGTGTGATTACCGAATGGGACAGCCTCCATCCCAACGGAACCGAGGTTCATCTGCAGAGCATCGTCGCCGACCAGATGCTCTGCACGCGCTACGAGGCCGGCACATGTCATGAAGGCACCGAGGGAGAGCTGTACGACCTCACCGAGGATCCACTCCAGAGGGTGAACCTGTGGGATGACCCGGCTATGGGGGCCACTCGACATGACCTCGTCGGGGCACTCGACGAGACCCTTCCAGAACGACCCGCCATCCTGCTACCGGCCGAAGCGGCGGTGTAGGTGGGCTATGGGCGTCAAAGGAGAGGATGGCGACTTCAAAGGGGTGATAGGGCGAACTCACGCCGAATCCGAACCATGGTGGCCCGACCCGGCTACAGCACCCGAAGGCAGCCCCAACGTCGTGGTGATCCTGCTTGACGACACCGGCTTCGCCCACCTCGGCTGTTACGGGTCAAGCATCGACACACCCAACATCGACGGCCTCGCTGCAGGAGGCCTCAGGTACACGAACTTCCACACGACAGCGCTCTGTTCCCCGACCCGTGCCTGTCTGCTCACGGGAAGAAACCACCATGCCGTCGGCATGCGGGCCGTGTCCAACTTCGACAGCGGATACCCGCACATGCGCGGCTACATAGCCGACCATGCAGCGACCATCGCCGAGGTGCTCCAGGACAACGGGTACGCGACCGCCTGCGTCGGCAAGTGGCACCTGGCCCCGATGGCGCAGGCGTCGGCAGCGGGACCATTCGACCACTGGCCACTGCAGCGGGGATTTGACCGCTTCTACGGCTTCCTGCAGGGCGAAACCGATCAGTTCCACCCCGAATTGACGGCTGACAACCACCACATCGATCCACCCTCTGGACCGGAAGACGGATACCACGTCAGCGAGGATCTGGTCGACAGGGCCATCGGTTTCGTGAACGACACCACGTCGGTGAGACCGGATCGACCATTCTTCATGTACCTGGCCTTCGGAGCGACGCACGCACCGCATCAGGCTCCGGATGCCTATCGCGAGAAGTACCGGGGGTGCTTTGACGCCGGCTGGGACGTCGTCCGCCAGGAGTGGTTCCAGAACCAGATAGACCTTGGTGTGGTGCCAGAGGACACGGTCCTCGCAGCCAGAAACCCCGGGGTTGAGCCCTGGGAGGATCTCAGCCTCAACCAGCAGAACTTCGCCTGCCGCCTACAGGAGGCCTTTGCGGCGATGCTCGATCACACCGATGCCCAGATCGGTCGCCTGGTCGAGCACCTTGAGGGCCTCGGCCTTCTCGATGACACCGTGATCATGCTCCTGTCCGACAACGGTGCCAGCCAGGAAGGTGGTCCCACCGGGGTGACCGACGAGATGAAGTACTTCAACGTGGTCCCGGAGGACGTCGATGCCGCCGTTGAGCGGCTGGACGAGATCGGTGGGCCCCGTTCACACAGCAACTACCCGTGGGGATGGGCGCAGGCAGGCAACACGCCGATGCGGTGGTACAAGCAGACGACACACGGTGGAGGGGTCCGAGATCCGCTGATCGTCCACTGGCCCGCTGGGATTGCCGAGACGGGGGAGCGGCGTAACCAGTTCCACCACATCACCGACCTGACACCGACCCTCCTCGACCTGATCGGCCTCGACATGCCCGCCGAGCGTCACGGCCGGGCACAGTCTCCGATGACCGGAACCAGCCTCGCCTACACCTTCAACGCTCCGAATGAACCGACCCGAAAGGGTCCCCAGTACTTCGAGATGTTCGGCCACAGGGCGATCTGCAGCGATGGATGGAAGGCGGTTACACGCCACTCCCCGGGTTCCTCCTACGAAGAGGAGCGCTGGGAACTGTTCCACCTGGACAGCGATGTGTCTGAGACGAACAACCTGGCCGAATCAGAACCCGAGCGGCTCAGGGCCATGATCGCTCTCTGGTGGAGCGAGGCCGAAGCCAACGGCGTCCTTCCCCTCGATGACCGCACTCTCGAACTGTTCCGGATCCCGATGCGTCCAGGTACACCCCATCAGGGCCGGAGCTACCGGTACATACCTCCCATCTCCCACATTCCGGCCGGTGCCGCAGCCATCCTGGGCAACCGCTCCTTTCTCGTAGAGGCCTCGATCATGCGGCCTCCCGGCGGCGAGGGCGTGCTGATGGCCGTCGGAACCGGAAACCTGGGTCTGTCACTGTTCATCAGGGACGACCGCCTGGTGTTTGACTACAACATCTTCACAGATCACCACGTTGTACGGACCCAACACCCTCTACCCGTAGGCGAGACCTCCGTGGGTGTCCACTTCCACCGCGACGGTGATGCTGGTACTGCCACCTTGTTCGTGGACGGCGAGGCTTCTGTGTCGATGTCAGTTCCGTTCGTTGTCAGGGTGCTGGGCTCTACGGGCCTCGATGTCGGCCGTGACGCCCTGTCGACCATCTCCGAGGAGTATCAGGGGCCCTTCCCGTTCACCGGAACCCTCCACGAGTTGACAATCCACCTTCCAGAACGCGGTGCCGACGAGCTGACCGAGGACGCAGTTCTGGCAATGCGGACAGAGCTGGCACGGGAATAGACGCCAGGATCCAGATGGGTCGGCCCGCTGTCCGAGCCTGACCCTGTATGAGGAGTGATCCGGGCGCGCAGTACCCTGCAGCCAGACCCAACAGCCCAACCACCCCGACCAATGCCAACTGCCCGAACACACCGGATTCGTATCCTGACAGCCCTGCTTGTGGCTCTCGGCGTTCTGATGCCGACCGGAGCAGCTGGCGACACCGAGTCGATTCGCGATGCCAGAGACCGCAGGGAGGCTGCCAAGGACCTCGCTGCCGATGCCGCAGAGGCACTCGAACTCATCGAGGCCGAGGATGCCGAGGTCTCCGGGGCGCTAGGGGCCCTCGACGATGCCGTTGCCCTACAACAGGCGAAGATCGCAGCATCACGTCAGGCAATCGAGGCCGCCGAAGCCGAGGCGACCCTTCGGTGGGTCGAGGTGGAGCAGGTTGGCGTGGAGATCCGCGAGGCCCGTGCCCGTGTCGAGGAGTTGGCGGTAGATGTCTACATCTCGGGTCTACGACCCGGGATCCTGCTTGAATCCGAGGACCTCTCAGCAGGCATACGGAAGTCGGCAATCCTGGATGTCGTAACAGGAAACCGTTCCGACATCCTGGACAGGCTGCGGTCCCTTGAATCCGAGATGGAGAACATCGCCAGGGCGGCTGATGCCGCCATCCTCGACGCCGACCTGCAACAGAGGGAGCTGGAGTCCTCGATGCTCGTACTGGACCGGCGCATCAGCTCCCAGGTGGAGGTGAAGGAGGAACTCGAAGATCGGATCGGGGAACACGAGGCAGCCGTCAAGCAGTACGAGCGCGAGCAGTACCAGATGGCCGTTCTCATAGACAACCTGATTGCAGAGGAACTACGACAGTCAGCCCCCGACCTGACCAAGGAATCCGGCGCAGGCTTCATCATGCCGATCCAGGGCAAGATCGGCTCAGGATTCGGCCTTCGGGTCCACCCCATCTTCGGCACAAGCCGCCAGCACAACGGCGTCGACATCAGCTGTGTCAGAAACCAACCCGTCTGGACGGCCAAGGCCGGCGAGGTGATATTCGCAGGCTGGAAGAACGGTTACGGAAACGTCGTTCTCATCGAGCACGAAGGTCCGGTAATCACCGTCTATGCACACCAGGAGGAACTTCTGGTCTCAAAGGGCCACACGCTCAAGACCGGTGACGTCATCGGCCGTTGCGGCTCCACCGGCTGGTCGACCGGCCCACACCTGCACTTCGAGGTAAGAACCGGTGGAGAGCCGAAAGATCCCATGATCGTCCTTCCGGGCTGATCGTGGTTCAGTTGATCCAGGCCAGGAGGAGCGCATGAGCAGGCTTGCCGGGAAGATTGCACTGGTCACAGGAGCGGCGTCGGGGATCGGGCGCGAATCTGCACTCCTGTTTGCTGCCAACGGTGCCAGGGTCGTCTGCGTGGACCTCTCAGGCGACGACAACGCTGCTACCGCTGCCGACATCAAGAGGACCGGCGGTAGTGCCATCGCACTCACAGCCGACGTCTCGCTTGCGTCCGACATGGAGGGCGTGGTAGCAGCGACGGTTGAGGAGTTCGGTGCTCTTCACGTCGCCTTCAACAACGCAGGCATCATGCACTCAGAGGACAGTGATGCCATCGAGACCCAGGAGGGCATCTGGGACCTGACCATGGGGGTCAATGCAAAGGGCGTATTCCTTGGCTGCAAGTACGAGATACCGGCAATGCTCGAATCTGGTGGAGGGTCGATCATCAACACGGCCTCCTTCGTGGCCGTGATGGGTGCGGCCACACCGCAGATCGCATATACGGCATCCAAGGGCGCAGTCCTCGCACTGACCCGTGAGTTGGCCGTCGTCCACGCCCGCCAGAACATCCGGATCAACTCCCTGTGCCCTGGGCCCCTCCGCACCGAACTTCTCATGAACTTCCTCGACACCGACGAGAAGAAGAAACGACGCCTCGTGCACGTGCCGATGGGACGCTTCGGTGAGGCCGCCGAGATGGCTCAGGCAGCGCTCTGGCTGGCGTCAGACGAGGCCTCCTACGTGACCGGAACTGATCTGATGGTCGACGGAGGCCTGAGCGCCGCCTACGTGACACCCGAGGGCTGACTTCAGGGAGTGTCGCCGACAGCCAACCGCGTGTTGATCTCCTCTATGACCGCCGGTAGTTCCATCGGCTCGTCGATCACGTAGTGGGCACCGGCCTCCCACAGCTGCTCGCGTGTGAACGCAAGCCTCTCTGCAAACTCAGCGGCAGACATCTCAGCGGCCTCCTGCAGTGAGTTGATATTGAGGTAATTGCTGTAGCGGGCGATCCCGACGGACCAGCAGCCCGCCTCGACACCCTCACCAACACCTGACCCGGTGTCATCGACCTTCACCACCGCCTGGACTGGATGCACGTCCAGCAGGTCCATGTTCCTGAAGACCATGAACGGTCTGGGTCGCGCACCATGTTCGACGTCGTCGCCGGCGACGGCGCAGTCAGGCCGGAAACCCTGTTCTGATGCATGCTCGAGAAGGACGTCGACCATCGGTCGCGTAAACCCGGTCGATACGCCGATACGTATGTCGTGGTCGCTTCGGAGGCGCTCTGCCATCTCGACCACACCTGGCAACAACTCCGCGTACCGTGGAAGACACTCAACCTGTCGCGGCACGAAGTCCTCGAACATGGCAGCGACGTCAGCCTGGTCGGGATGGCGGCCATGGACGGTGAACCACCGTTCCCGAATGGCCGGCAACTCGGTGAGGGCCGCTATGTGGAGGTCCTTGCGCAGCCCCATGGGGCCACGAGCCTCCTTCATCGAGATCTCAACACCCTGGTTGTGGAACACCTCGACGAACACAATCGCCGGTGCAATCACATATGCGTCGACGGTCGTTCCGCTCCAGTCCAGTACAACGCCCCTGACCGATCCCCGGTAGCTGCGCGCAGCTGGGCGTTCCACGGGTCTGGCCCTAACCCACGAAGGCCGAGGCGAATACCAGTGACACGATCGTCATGACCTTGATGAGGATGTTCATCGCCGGCCCGGAGGTGTCCTTGAAGGGGTCGCCGACGGTGTCACCGACGACTGCCGCCTTGTGGTTGTCGGATCCCTTGCCTCCGAGTGCGCCGGCCTCGATGTACTTTTTGGCGTTGTCCCATGCGCCACCGGCGTTGGCCATGAAGATCGCAAGGCAGAAGCCCGAAACCAGCGCTCCGGCGAGGAAACCTCCAAGGGCGTTGATGTTCACGAACCCGATTACCAGGGGAACCACCACGGCGAGTGCGCCGGGGATGAGCATCTCCTTCAGGGATGCCTCGGTGGAGATCTCGACACAGCGGGCCGAGTCGGGGTTGACGCCCGGTTCGCCCTCGCGAAGGCCGGGAATCTCCCTGAACTGGCGTCGAACCTCCTCGATCATCTCCTGAGCAGCACGTCCCACAGCATCGATCGTGAGGGCTGCGAACAGGAACGGGAGCATCGCCCCAAGGAAGAGCCCGACAAAGACATCAACCTCACCAATGTTCAACGAGAGCGTTCCACCTGCCTGCACCACCGCGAACTCGAAGCTCTTGAACAGGGCGAGGGCCGTGAGGGCGGCAGATCCGACAGCAAATCCCTTTGCGACCGCGGCCGTGGTGTTGCCCAGGGAATCCAGTGCATCGGTCACCTCGCGGACGCTCGGGTCCAGCTCGGCCATCTCGGCGATCCCGCCGGCGTTGTCGGCGATCGGGCCGTAGGCGTCGACAGAGACGACCACTCCGAGTGTCGCCAACATTCCAATGGCAGCCACTGCGATGCCGTAGATGCCGCCATCCAGATTCCCGATCGAGTCAAAGGCCATCTCTCCACCCCAGTAGGCAAGTGCCACGCCAACTGCCAGGAGAACCACCGAGGCGGCGACCGAGATCATGCCCGCCGAGATGCCACCGAGAATGGTGGTTGCGGGACCTGTCTCTGTCTGACCTGCGATCTTCTTCACGGGACCGAAGTGGTCAGAGGTGTAGTACTCAGCGGTCTTTCCGAGAGCCCAACCGACTACAAGGCCACCAACGACTGCGATGGCGAGTCCAAGGGGGTTGTCGAACGCCGAGTCGGAGCCGAACAGCCAGTATGCGATCCCAACGGTTGCCACAGCGGTGATGGCCATGGCCGAGTTGGTCCCCATGTGGAGGGCCCTGCTGAGCGCCTTGGTGTCGGTCGAGTCGCCACCCTTCACGAGGAACGACCCGAGAATCGAGGCAAGCATGCCGACGAAGGCGATAGCAATGGGAAACGACAGCAGCGAGATATTTGTTGCGACAGATGCATCCTCAGCGCCGAGTCCGAGGGCAAAGGCCACAAGCGAGATCGGCGCAATGATCGAGCCGGCGTAGCTCTCAAAGAGGTCGGCGCCCATGCCGGCAACGTCGCCGACGTTGTCGCCCACGTTGTCAGCGATGGTGGCCGGGTTTCGTGGGTCGTCCTCGGGGATGCCAGCCTCGACCTTTCCGACCAGGTCGGCACCGACGTCGGCGGCTTTTGTGTAGATGCCCCCGCCCACACGGGAGAACAGGGCAATGGATGAGGCACCCAGGCCGTAGGCGGTAACCACCTCGAATGCATCTTCCACGCCGAGAACCAGCACGAAGAGGATGTAGACCAGCATGAGCCCGCCGAGGGCAAGGCCCGCCACCGAGAATCCCATCACGGCGCCACCACGGAAGGCGATTGGGAGGGCCTTGCCGGGTCCCTCCTTGGCGGCCTGGGTGGTTCTGGCGTTCGCCATTGTGGCAACGGTCATTCCGACGTATCCGGCAGTTGCCGACAGGACGGCTCCGAGGACGTAGGTAAGGGCCGCTGTAGGGGCGATCAGGAGGGCAATCAGGACCGCCATGGCTGCGACGAAGCCGGAAACCCACGTGTATTCCTTCTTCAGGAAGGCACGGGCCCCCTTTTGGATCTCGGTCATGAGGAAGACCATCCGCTCGTCTCCGGGATCGGCAGCCCGCACCGAGCTGTAGAAGTAGGCGGCCAGCATGAGGCCCATTACGGACGAGGCTGCTGCCAGGTAGGGGATTGCTTCCAAGGGTCGATCTCCTGAGGTATCGGGATACGTCTGTCGTATGAATCCGGCAACGACGCCGGTCGACGGGTTCCTGGACTCCGGTAGGCATTTGAATGGCCCCCGGAACAAGAACCGACGTGACGCTAGTGACCGGACGGGGGCGCTTCAAACACCAGTCCGGCGACATTTGTCACCCGGTACTGGAATCGGGACGTTCCCTGAGCGAACATCATTCCATGAAGTCCGATCCCGTGCGGGACCAGATGATCAAACAGAGACGCTCTCTCGCAGATGACGCTGTTCAACGGGCGAGCGCCAGAACAATGACTCGCGTCATGGAACTTGACGAGTTCCAGGCGGCAGGCAGACTCGCTGCGTACGTTGGAATGCGTGGTGAGATCGACCCCTGGCCATCCCTGCTTGCAGAGGATCTGTGCGTCGCACTTCCCGTTATCCAGCCGCGCGGAGACCTTGAGTTCGTGATACCCGAAGGACCGCTGCAACCCGGACCGTTCGGTACCAGTCAACCCGCCAGCGGCGAACGGGTACGTCCTGAACGCCTCGATGTCGTCCTGGTTCCTCTGGTGGCGGCTGACCGCAGGGGCAACCGCATTGGCCACGGAGCGGGCTACTACGACCGGACCTTCGCATTTCGACTCAGCCAGCCCACGCCGCCGACCCTGATCGGCATTGCGCACAGCTTCCAGGTTGTACCAGTGCTTGAACCCCGCTCCTGGGACGTGCCCCTCGACATCCTCGTGACAGACAAGGGCATCCTCCGTCCGAAGCCACCGATCGGCGAGGATTAGCCGGTGTACATCATCGTTGTGGGTGCCGGCGAGGTCGGCAGTTATGTCGCGGAGCGATTGAGCGGTCAGGAACACGACATCGCCCTGATCGAGGTCGACCCGGCCCGGTTCCGCGAGATCGACAAGGACCTCGACGTGCTGGCCGTCAGAGGTAGCGGCACGGACCCCGGCTGTCTGAAGCAGGCTGGCCTCGACAAGGCGGATCTGCTCGTAGCTGTAACCGCCAACGACGAGGCCAACCTGTTGTCTGCCCTGCTCGCCCGACAGGCAGGCGTGAAGAAGACGATCGTCAGGGTCGAGTCCCGCCGCCTCAGGAGGCCCGAGGTGAACTCACTGTTCAAGGGCGTAGCGGACCATCTCGTTATCGATCCCGACGAAGAGGTCGCCGAGCAGGTCCTGAAGCTGATGGAGTACCCGGGTGCCCTCGATGTGGCCCGGATGGCAGGCGGCGAGGTGGTGGTGATCGGTGCGAGGCTTCCCGCGCACGCTCCGCTTGTCGGTGTCACCCTTGGTGCCCTCGGTAGGGACCTGGAACCCGACTGGGACTTCATCGTCGGATCGATCACACGCCAGGCCGATGCCCATGACCACTCCAGCAAGGAGATGACCTTCATCCCCAGGGCCGACGCGGTCCTTGTCGAGGGAGACCTGCTTCGGATCATCTGCAAGCATCGAGCCCTCAAGGATGTCACCCACCGTCTGGGGATAGCCCGCGACATGCCGACCCGTGCCCTGCTGCTCGGTGGAGGCCGTACCGCCCAGATGCTGTCCGAGGCGCTCATCGACCGCGGTATCGACGTGGCCATAATCGAACTTGATGAGCGACGGGCCGAGGAACTCGCTGCGGAGCTGCCACGCACCCTCGTGTTCAGGGGCGACATAGTCGATGCCGACATGCTCGAAGAGGCCGACGTGGGTGGTCAGGACGTCGTGATCGCACTCACGGGCGAGGACGACTCCAACGTCCTGGCCTGCCTCTATGCACAGGCAGCCGGAGCCATTCGCAACGGAACCGACGGAGCCCTGAAGACCATCGCCGTGGTTCACAGGCTCAAGCTCCTGGACCTCCTGGAGACACACCAGGTTGGAGCGACCCTCAGCCCCAGAACCGCTACGGCCAACAGCGTCCTCAGGTTCGTACGCGGCGATGTTGGAACGGTTGCGGCTGTTGCCACATACCTCCAGGGTGACGTCGAGATTCTGGAGTTCGCCGTATCGGACTCCTGTCCATGTGCCGGGAGCACGGTGGCAGAACTGCACATGCCTCATGACTCCCTGATCGGAGCCATCGTCAGAGACGGAAAGGCTCAGATAGCACGCGGACGGAGCACCCTGCGCGCCCGGGACCATGTTGTGGTCCTCGCCAAACCGGAGTCTGTCGACAGGGTCACCGCCCTGTTCGCCTGACCCTTTCGGGGCTCGCCGACCCTGTGGCCACCGGTACCAGCAGTCGCCCATGGGCGTCATGGACAGCCGCCACTGCATGGGCCGTGTCTGCCGCCCTTCTCATGGTTGGGGCTCTGGCCGTGTGCTCAGGGCTTATCGACCTGATCGAACATGGTGCCGACTCGTCGACCCTGCTGATCACCGGGAGCGGAATGGGCCTGCTCGGAGCCCTGCTGTTTGGTCGTGTAGCCGGTCCGGACAAGGCCAGGCCTGTCGACATCATTGCGGCGACAACCTTGGCGATGACACTTGGAATTCTCCTCGTAGCCGGCCTGTACGTCATGACCGGTGCGGCTCAGCGGCCCGACGACGCCCTCTTCGAGGCGACCACCGGCATTACGACCACGGCAATGAGCGTTATCGATCCGACGGGCCTCGGATACGGACTGCGCTTCCTGCGGTCAGGTAGTCAGTGGTTGGGGGGCTTCGCCGCCCTGCTGGTTGGCATAGTGATTCTTCCGTTCTTCGGCTTCGGGAGGGAGTTTGCCGACCGCTCCAGTTCCGGCGGGTTCCGACCGCTGGCGCCCGACGAGATGTCCGCAACACGCAACATCCTCCGGTTGTACATCCCCGGCACAGGCCTCATCTGGGGTGGCTACATGCTCGCAGGCATGTCAGCGTTCGACGGTCTCCTGCTTGCAATGTCCACCGTTTCCACTGGCGGCTTCACGAACGGTGCCAACGAATTCGCAGACCCGTCGGTTCAGTGGGTGGCGATTGTAGGGATGCTCCTCGCTGGATCGAGCATGGTGACGCTGTGGCACCTTGTCGTAGGCAGGGGAGGGCTCCACCGTCAGACAGGTCTGGCGATGTACCTGGGCCTGCATGTGACGGGTGTTCTCCTGTTGGTGCTCCTATCGACAGGAATCGACCTGGCCGCGGCCCGTCGCCTGTTGTTCGTGGTAGCGGCATCGGTTTCAACTACGGGCTTCCCAATGGGCGTTCCTGTCGGATGGCCGGCAGGAGCACCGGTGCTACTGCTTCTTCTGGTTTCGATTGGGGCCATGAGCGGATCAGCCGGGGGTGGTCTCCAGATACGTCAGCACAGGGCACTCATGAAGCTGGCACTCCGTGAGATGGCCCGACAACTCCACCCCAGAGCGGTCCTGAAGGTGCGTCTGGCCGGGCGCGTCGCCGGTGAGGACACGCTGCGCCAGATCGTCGTCCTCCAGTTCCTATTCGTGGCGGTGATCTTCTCCACCGCATTCCTGGTCGCCGTGTTCGGCCTCGACCTGGCCAGCGCCATCTCGGCAGCCGTACACGCCACCGCAACTGCCGGGCCGGTACGCGGCCTCGATGGAGTCATGGTTGATCCAACCGAGTGGTCCCGCTCGGTACGTCTGGCCCTGCTCCCGGCGATGGTGTTCGGCCGACTGTCCATCTATCCAGCTGTTGTTGCAGTCGCCGCGCTCTTGAACCTCCTTCGCGACAAGGCCAGGGTCAGGCGTCGCTACAGGGCACACAGACATGGTGGAAGCCTGTGAAGCGTCCAGCAGGCAGGTGGGAGACCACGACTGGGCAGGTAACCGGAATCGCCCTCCTCTTTGTCTCCGCAGGCATGCTCGGATCGGCAGTAATCGAATCCATCGGTGGAGACCAGGGGCTGGCAATGACGCTGGCTGCCCTGGTGACTCTCGTACCCGGGGCGGCGCTGTGGCTGTCGACTCGACCCGGCCAGATTGACAGGGCAGCGGTCTTTTCGGCAGTGGCCGGAACGTGGCTCATCGTGTCGGTATTCGGCGCACTTCCGTATCTCTTTGCCGGCACTTTCAATCGGTCCGGAATCGGCTTTCCGGTTGTCCTCGCCGATGCACTGTTCGAATCGGTTTCCGGGTTCTCCTGCACCGGCTCAACGGTCTTCGGGTCTCACAACCTGATTGCGGACCAGGGGCCGGGCATCTTGATGTACCGCCAGTTCACCCAGTGGATCGGCGGCATGGGAATCGTCGTGTTGGTTGTGACCGTGCTACCCGCCCTGCGCGCGAGCGGTCTCGGCCTCATCGGGGCGGAGGCCCCCGGGGAGGGTGGTGACCGACTCGCCCCCCGAATGGCCCAGACCGCCAGGCGGTTCTGGTATCTCTATGCCGGCCTGACGGGCCTGATCGCAGTCGCCCTCATTGCAGTGGGCATGTCACTGTTCGACGCCGTAGCACATGCATTCACCACGGCGTCAACCGGTGGCTTCTCCACGAGAGACGCCTCGATCGGCTACTGGGACAGCGTCGCTGTAGAGATGGTCATCATGATCGGCCTCATACTCGGTGCAGCAAACTTCACACTTCACTCGAGATCCCTTGTCGCAAGGCGTCCGGTCCACCACCACGACCCGGAGTTCCGAGGCTATATCTGGCTCCTCACCGGAGCCACCCTGGTTGTAACCATCCTGTTGGTGGACGACGGAATGGGGTTCACGCGGTCGCTTCGCTCGGCTGCCTTCAACGTCGTCACGCTCGGTACCAGCGGTGGCTTCGGCAATGCCACAGGCCCCGGCAGCGACGGAGACTTCGTGAGATGGGCTGCTGGCCCCCAACTCATTCTGCTGATCCTTTTGATGACAGGTGGCTGCACCGGTTCGACCTCAGGTGGGGTGAAGGTCATGCGGTTGATAATTGGCATTTCCCACGCCCGCAGAACCCTCCGCGGTATTCGCCACCCACGCGCTGTTCTACCTGTGCGACACGGAACCGGGGTCATGGCTGAGCCCATGGTTGAACGGATTGCGGGCTTCATGGTCGTCTACGGAATGCTCGTGGTGTCCGGGACGCTCGTGGTAGCCGCTCTCGGAACCGATCTGGTGACTGCCATGGGCGGGGTAGTCGGATCTCTCGGCAATATGGGTCCCGCCCTGAACAGGGCCGGACCAACTGCGTCTTTCGTCGACGGGTTCTCAACACCGGCCCGCATGGTGCTGGCATTCCTGATGCTCGTCGGGCGCCTGGAACTCTTCCCCATGCTGTTGATGCTGGTGGCTCCGTACAGGACTCTCCACGATCGGGTCCGCTCCCGCTGACCCGTCCAGTGAGCACCACCCGGGATGGGCTAGAGCCACCACCCGGCCTATATTGGTTGCTCAGATTCGGGAGACGGATGCAGGTTCTGCACCTCTCCGCCCCAGGTGCCGGCCCAGCCGGCGGGGAGCCCCACTGTCGTGGCCGCATCCGAGGTTGCCCCCGGCAGCCGTGACTCTGGCCGACGACGCCCAGGTCCGGAGAGCCTCAGTCTTGAACACAGCTGCGTACAGGTAGGAACCGATGTCAACACATGGGCCGCAGGCCAGGGGTCTCTACGATCCCCGCTTCGAACACGACGCATGCGGCGTCAACTTCGTGTGCCACCTGCGCGGTGAGGCCAGCCATGAGATCGTGGACCTTGGAATCGGAGCCCTGTGCAACATGGCCCATCGAGGTGCACTGGGTGCCGAGATGAACACCGGCGACGGGGCCGGCATTCTCATTCAGGTTCCTGATGCCTTCTACCGCGACGTTGTCGACTTCGAGTTGCCGGATGCTGGCGAGTACGCAACCGGAATCGCCTTTCTCCCGCGCGATCCCCGTGATGCAGCGTCGGTGGAAGCGACCATCGCCTCGCTGGCCGCGGACGAGGGCCTCGAGATTCTCGGCTGGCGCGACCTGCCCGTTGACAACTCGATGATCGGATCGGCAGCCAAGGCTGCTGAACCGACCTTCCGGCAGGTGTTCATCGCGTGCTGCGACACCGGAGGCACGAGGTTGGCTGGGCTCCACCTTGACCGACTCGCCTACATGCTCCGAAAGAGGTCTGAACACGAGATCAGCCTCAACCAGAGCGACGACGCTGCGGTTGGCATGGGAGGCGCAGGTGCTGGACATGACGGTGTGTACTTCGCATCCCTCTCGTCACGGACCATCGTCTACAAGGGGATGCTCACCACAGATCAGCTCGCTGCATTCTTCCCAGACCTGACCGATCCGCGCATGAAGAGCGCAATGGCGCTGGTTCACTCCCGCTTCTCGACGAACACGTTTCCCTCCTGGCCGCTTGCGCATCCCTATCGTCTCGTCGCCCACAACGGCGAGATCAACACGGTGCAGGGGAACAGGAACTGGATGCGTGCACGGGAGGCACTCCTCGAGACCGATCTGCTTCCCGGTGACCTGGAGCGGATCTTCCCGATCTGCACCCCGGGCGCCAGCGACACCGCCGGCTTCGACGAAGCCCTCGAACTCCTCTACCTGGGCGGCTACCCGTTGCCCGAGGCCGTCATGATGATGATCCCAGAGCCCTGGGAGAACCACCGGGAAATGGATCCTGACCGGCTGGCCTTCTATGAGTACCACTCCTCCCTGATTGAGCCATGGGATGGCCCGGCCTCGATCGCGTTCACCGATGGCTCGGTGATCGGGGCTGTCCTGGACCGCAACGGTCTGCGACCGAGCCGCTACTGGGTAACCGACGACGATCTGGTGGTTATGGCCAGCGAGGTCGGCGTGGTCGACATCGCATCATCGAAGGTCATCGAGAAGGGCCGCCTTGAGCCCGGCCGAATGTTTCTCATCGACACACTCCAGGGAAGGATCATCCGGGACGACGAGATCAAGGCGAATCTGGCATCCGCCCGGCCATACAGACAATGGCTCGACGACAACCTGGTTCATCTGGCCGACCTCCCTGCAGGTAATGCTGCGCCGGGACCGGACGGCCGGGTGGTCCGTCGACAGCAGGCCTTCGGCTACACGCTCGAGGAACTGAAGTTGCTCGTCGCTCCAATGGCCAGAGACGCCAAGGAGGCGATCGGCTCCATGGGCTCGGACACCCCGGTGGCCGCTCTGTCGGGACGTGCCAGGCTCGTCTACGACTACTTCCAGCAGTTGTTTGCACAGGTAACCAACCCACCGCTCGATGCAATGCGCGAGGAACTCATCACCTCGGTTGCTGGAAACATTGGTGCCGAGGCAAACCTGCTTCGTCCAACTGCCGAGAGCTGTCGACAGATCCGCCTACCTCATCCGGTTCTAACCGAGGCGGAGTTGGCCTCGATCATCAGACTCGACGGTGCGGCTGACCCCTCGAACTTCAAGACGACGGTGCTCGATGCCTGCTACCCGGTCGAGGACGGTGGTTCCGGCCTCACCAGAGCACTCGAACGTCTGGCAGTCGAGGCATCGGAGGCAATCCGCAGCGGTTCCAACGTGATCGTCATCAGCGACCGTGGCGCCGATGTCGACATGGCTCCAGTTCCCTCCCTGCTCGCCACCGGAGCAGTCCACCACCACCTGATAGCCGAAAAGACGCGGACGCTCGTGGGCCTTGTGGTCGAGAGCGGCGATGCCAGAGAGGTCCACCATGTTGCGCTGCTCCTCGGCTTCGGTGCCGGGGGCGTCTGCCCGTATGTCGCATTTGAGTCCATAGACCTGATGCTCACGACGGGAGCACACGGGCTACCTGCGACGCTGACCCCAGAGGCAGCCAGACAGAACTTCATCCGGGCGTGTGACAAGGGCATCTTGAAGGTGATGTCCAAGATGGGCATCTCCACGGTGGCCTCCTACACGGGAGCCCAGATCTTTGAGGCCATTGGCCTCGGTGGCGAGGTGGTCGACCGCTGCTTCAGGGGAGTGGTCAGCCGGCTGGGCGGTGTCGGCTTCGATGTCCTGGCCGACGAGGTGGCCCATCGCCACGCTGCGGCGTTTCCCGAGCGTCCCGAGGAGAGGGCGCACAGAACCCTCGAGGTGGGAGGTGAATACCAGTGGCGCCGTGAGGGTGAACACCATCTGTTCAACCCTGAGACCGTCTTTCGCCTCCAGCATGCAACCCGGACAGGTCGCTATGACATCTTCAGGGAGTACACCCGGATGGTCGACGATCAGGCACGGAACCTGGCGACGCTCCGGGGTCTGTTCCGATTCCGCGACAACCTGCGACCCGCCATAGACATTGAGGAGGTCGAACCGGTCAGCGAAATCGTCAGACGCTTTGCCACCGGTGCAATGTCGTACGGATCGATCTCGGCCGAAGCCCACGAGACACTGGCCATCGCAATGAACCGACTCGGCGGCAAGTCCAATACCGGTGAGGGGGGCGAGGACCCTTCCCGCTACCTGCCCGAACGGAACGGCGACCTGCGCAGGTCTGCGATAAAGCAGGTCGCCTCAGGGCGTTTCGGCGTGACAAGCGAGTACCTCGTCAACAGCGACGACCTTCAGATCAAGATGGCCCAGGGCGCCAAGCCGGGGGAGGGCGGGCAACTTCCAGGCCACAAGGTGTACCCATGGATCGCCCGTACACGCCACTCCACACCGGGTGTTGCCCTCATCTCGCCTCCACCTCACCACGACATCTACTCAATCGAAGATCTGGCGCAGCTGGTTCACGACCTCAAGAACTCCAATCCGTCCAGCCGGGTGCATGTCAAGCTCGTAGCAGAGGTGGGCGTCGGCACGGTTGCTGCCGGCGTCTCCAAGGCGCACGCAGACGTCGTCTTGATATCGGGCCACGATGGCGGAACGGGTGCCTCCCCCCTGACCTCCATCAAGCATGCCGGAGCGCCCTGGGAGTTGGGCCTGGCCGAAACCCAACAGACCCTCCTGATGAACAATCTTAGGGACAGGATCGTCGTCCAGGTGGACGGCCAACTCAAGACCGGCCGTGACGTCGTTATCGCCGCTCTGCTGGGAGCCGATGAGTTCGGGTTCGCCACGGCACCGCTTGTTGTCTCCGGCTGCGTGATGATGCGGGTCTGTCACCTGGACACCTGCCCCGTTGGCGTAGCAACACAGAATCCTGAACTCCGGAAGAAGTTCTCCGGAAAGCCGGAGTTCGTGGTGACATTCTTTGAGTTCCTGGCAGAGGAGGTGAGAGAGATCCTGGCGTCTCTCGGCTTCCGGAGTATCCAGGAGGCGATCGGACAGGTCGAGGTACTCGACACGGTTGACGCCATCGACCACTGGAAGGCATCGCACCTGGATCTCAAACCGATCCTGCATATGCCCGACCTGCCCGAAGCCGCCGACCGCTGCAACACCGGCGGACAGGACCACGGACTCGATGCAGCCCTCGACAATGACCTGATCAGGATGGCGGCAGCCTCACTGGAGAGCGGATCACCGACCACCATCACCTGCCCTGTTCGGAACGTGAACAGGGCAGTCGGCACGATGCTCGGCTACGAGTTGACCAGGCGCTACGGCGGCAGTGGTCTGCCGGATGACACGATCCGAGTCAACCTCGAGGGCTCGGCCGGCAACAGCCTCGGGGCATTTGTACCGAAGGGCATAACTCTTCGGCTGTCCGGCGATGCAAACGACTATGTGGGCAAGGGCCTCTCCGGTGGACGGATCATCATCAGCCCTCCTGGCGACTCACCCTTCCTTGCCGAGGAGCAGGTGATTGCCGGCAACGTCATCCTCTACGGAGCGACTTCGGGAGAGGCGTTCATCAGGGGCAGGGTCGGCGAACGCTTCTGCGTCCGCAACTCGGGTGCCCTGGCTGTGGTTGAGGGAGTTGGTGACCATGGATGTGAGTACATGACCGGCGGTCGGGCTGTGGTTCTGGGTGGAATCGGACGCAACTTCGCTGCAGGCATGTCGGGTGGAGTCGCCTTCGTCTATGACCCGACAGGCATGGCGCGGACACGGGTGAATCCTGAGATGGTGATCCTGGAGGATCCAGACGACGAGGACCGCGACTGGCTGCGTGTCGTGGTCGAACGCCATCACGTGGAGACCAGCTCTGGCCTCGCCGAGGCACTGCTCGGCGACTGGAGCACTACGGCCAACTCCTTCTTCAGGGTCATGCCGGTCGACTACAAACGCGTCCTCGAGGCCGCAGCGGCAGCTCGCGCCGCTGGAGGCGACGAGGTCGAGGCGATCATGGCCTCGACCCGGGACTGAGGGGGAACAGTGGGAGACATAAGGGGCTTCATCAAGCACGACCGCCAGCTACCTGAGCGCCGCTCGGTTCCCGTGAGGCTCAGAGACTGGCGAGAGGTCTACGAACCCTTCCCCGAGCCGGACCTGAGACGTCAGGCGAGCAGGTGCATGGACTGCGGTATTCCCTTCTGCAACCACGGCTGCCCTCTCGGCAACCTGATCCCGGACTGGAACGACCTCACCTTCCGGGGCCAGTGGCGCGAGGCCATCGAGCGGCTTCATTCAACAAACAACTTCCCGGAGTTCACAGGACGTCTGTGCCCTGCCCCATGCGAGGCCGCCTGCGTGCTCGGCATCAACGAACCAGCGGTAACCATCAAACAGGTTGAGGTCTCAATCGTGGACAGAGCCTGGGAGGAGGGCTGGATCAGACCAGTACCGGCGTCGAGGCGCAGTGGCCGGCGCGTTGCGGTAGTCGGTTCCGGTCCAGCTGGCCTTGCAGCGGCGCAGCAGTTGACTCGGGCTGGTCACGAGGTGGTGGTCTTTGAACGCGCCGACCGGATTGGAGGCCTGCTCCGGTTCGGCATCCCCGAGTTCAAGCTGGAGAAGCGCCACCTTGACCGGCGCTTGGCCCAGATGGAGGCAGAGGGCACAGAGTTCCGAACCAGGACCAACGTGGGCAGTGATCTGGCCTTGCATGAACTCAGGGAGGACTACGACGCAGTTGTCCTCGCCTGTGGTGCAACCAGGTGCCGTGACCTGCCCATCCCGGGCCGGAACCTTGACGGGATCATGCAGGCCATGGAGTTCCTTCCGTGGGCAAACCGTGTCCAGGAGGGCGACCTTGATCGGTCGCCCGTGTCAGCGGAGGGCAAGCACGTCGTAATCATCGGTGGAGGCGATACCGGAGCGGACTGCCTTGGAACGGCACTCCGACAGGGTGCAGCGAGCGTGCACCAGTTCGAGATCATGCCGCGCCCCGCTGACGAACGCCCCGAGGCCAACCCATGGCCGACGTGGCCAACTCTCTTCAGGGTCTCATCAGCCCACGAGGAGGGCGGTCGGCGGCGGTTCGCCATCAACACCGAGGAGTTTCTTGGCGAGGAGGGACACGTGGCCTTCCTTCGAACCCACGGGGTAACTGTCGGGAGCGTCGATGGCCGACCCTCGTTTGAGAAGATCGACGGCTCCGAAGAGACTTTCAGGGCGGACCTTGTGCTGTTGGCCATGGGCTTCACGGGACCAGAGACAGATGAGCTGGCCGATGGAGTGGACCTCGCTCTGGACCAGCGCGGAAACGTTGCCCGTGACGGGTTCTTCGCTGCTTCGGCAGGCGGTGTGTTCGTCTGCGGCGACATGGGACGGGGACAGTCGCTCATTGTCTGGGCCATAGCCGAGGGCAGGTCCTGTGCTGCTGCCGTCGACGAGTTCCTGGTCGGGTCGACCTCGCTTCCGGCCCCGATAGTGCCTGACGCATCGCCACTTCGCTGATGCTGTAGCCCACCTGGCACCAGTGGGTTCCTAGAAGGGCTGAGCCCCTATGAACTCCAGTGCAGCATCAATGAAGCCGAAGTTCTCAGGGGTAGCGAAGTGGTCGACTCCGACAAGCGTCGTGAGGGTGGCATCGGGAAGAGCCGCAACGAGCTGGTCAGGTGGTCCTGCAAAGTCCTGGTCACCCAGGACGACGAGTACCGGCACGCTCACACCCGCAAGGCTCTCCTCGGTGATGGGAGGTGGATCGGGCCTGGCCAGGAATGCGGCCAGCGCAGCCCGGTCGGCTCCCGGCGACTCCGGAAGACGGGCGAAATACGCCAACTCTGGATCCGCTGCGTTGCCGGTCCTCACTGCCTCGATCACTGCCTTTCGGCGGACCCGATCGTCCTCGAACAGGTTTCGGCCGACACCAGCAACGACCATGCGATTGAAGCGCTCTGGACTGGCGGCAGCCAGGACCAGGAGCACACGGGCACCCATCGAGAATCCGATCGCATCCACGGGTTCCGCGGGCAGCTGCTCCAGAACCAGGCTCTCAACCTCTGCGTAGTCCTCAGGGTCAGTGGGCTTAGCTGCCTCGCCATGACCCAGGAGGTCCACTGGAATTACCTGTCTTCCGGCGTCGGACAAGAGGGCCGACCAGCCGCTCTGCTCCCAGGTGGTCGTGAACGAGGTACCAAAACCGTGCAGGAGGACTACTGGCGGCCCACCGGTCGATGTCATATCCCAGACGTTAGCGGGGGCCGGTGTGGGGGCGCATCCCGCCGGGTGGCCCGGCGGTCAGCTGGTGAGGCGATTTCTGCGGCGGGCCCTCAGGCGCATCGTGAGGACCGCTGCTGTCGGGAACAGGCCGACCAGGGCACTTCCGTGGGCGAGCGTCGCATAGTCGCTGAATGTCACAAACACGCCCGACCCAACTCCTGCAAGCGCCCCTGCAGCGGTCATACCGACATCAGCGAGACCCTGAACCCTTACCCGTTCAGGGCCATCGAACTCGTCCACCAGGAGGGCCGACGAGGCGATAAGGCCGAAACTCCAGCCCAGGCCGATCAGGAAAAGGCCTACGAATATCCCCAGGGAGTCCTCGGGTCGGGTACGGCCTGCCATCTCAGATCCTGCGAACAGGATCATCCCACCGACGGCGAGAACAGTCAGCGGGCCAAGGCGGTCGGCCAGCCATCCGACTATCGGTGCACAGGCGTACATGCCGATGATGTGAAGGGAGATCACCAGGCCGATGATCTTCAGTTGATGGGCCCCTTCGCGAAGGTGCAGTGGGGTCATGGTCATGACACCCACCATGACAACGTGCCCCACGACCATTGAGAGCACGGCCAGACGCCCGGTGGCCGACACAGCGAGAGTGCGTGCGGCGTCAATCAGGTGACGACCTTCGCTTGTGTCGCTACCGCCGACACCGCCGGCAACCACCAGGGGGTCTGGCCTCAGCCACCTGCCGACAACGAGGGCTGCTGTCAGGAACAGGGCCGTCGCGAACATGTAGGGACCCGCAAGCTCGGATGTCCCGACTGAACTGGCCAGCGACTTTGCGGGACCGAACCCGATGGACGGCCCGACTACCGCCCCGATTGTTGAGGCCCATACGAGGGTTCCGATTGCCCGTGCACGCCCGACCTCGGGAGCAAGGTCGGCCGCTGCGTATCGAGCCGCAAGGTTGGCTGCGTTACCTGAGCCCACCCCGAGCATCCCGGGTATGAGCAGCGGGTACCACCCGGTAACGGCCGCCAACATGCACAGGGTCGCTCCGATGGCCGCCACCAGATAGCCCACCAGCAGGCCAGGGCGTCGACCCCTCCTGGACATGAGCCGCGCCAGAGGAAGGATCGCCAGAGCCGACCCGGTTGTCATCCCGGATGCTGCGAGGCCACCCAGCAACTCACTACCGGTCAGGTCCTCGCCCAGAACCGCTGCAGCCGAGTAGGCGCTGGTCATGGCAGCACCAGCAGGAATCAGTCCGGCCATCAGGACCCGTAGAGTCCGGCGCTGCAGAGCTTCGTGCGGGTGGGTGCCTGTTGCGCCGTCGGTGCCTGTCACCGGCGGGACCGTACCGGCAGGAGGGCCGTTGCGGTTGCACCGGGCGACTACGGTCCCGGCATGGCCAGCCGTGAGGATCCTCAACCGCCTACTGGCTCGCTTCTCCCCTGATGCGTGACACGGTGTATTCCTGCTTCGACGTCGAGACGACCGGCCTCGACTCTCGTCGTGCCCGTGTGATCGAGATAGCTGTCGTGAAGGTGACGCCCGCTGGAGAGACGGTGGGGGAGTGGAGCACCCTCATCGATGCGGGTGCCTCCGACCTGGGAAGGATCGACATTCACGGCATCCGACCCAGCCTGCTGGTTGATGCCCCTACCTTCAGCGAGATCGCTGGAGACCTCATGGCTGAGCTGGCCGGCTGTGTTCCCGTTGCGCACAACGCCTCGTTCGACGTGGGCTTTGTGACAGCCGAGTGGGCCCGTGCGGGGCTCGGGCCGCTCGCACTCTCGGCAATCGACACCGTGCCGATGGCCCGGGGCATGGGGTTTCCCGGGCGCCTCGGTGCCCTGTCTCAGGCACTCGGCGTTGAGTTGAACGGAGCCCACAGGGCCCTCGACGACAGCCGGGCGCTGGCGGCTGTCCTGGTACATCTACTCGATCGCGGAGCGACGCCACGTGAGGTTCCCCCGTTCATTCCGCCTGACCCACAACTCCTGCCCAGTGGTCGATCCAGGCAGCGATCCGGGGTGTCCACCTGATCTTTCCCGTCTTGGCGGGTAGAAAGGGGAGGTGGGCTACCGAGTTCGGATCCTCATCACGGCACTGCTGCTCCCAGCTGGACTTCTTCTGGGTTGCGCCACCGAGGAGCCGTGGGCAGAACGTGTCGGAATGGTCAGCCTCGGCCCTGTTCCAACGGTGACCATTCCGGTGGTGACATTTCCGTCCACCACGCCCACCACGATCACCACGACTACGACGCTGCCGACACCAGACACGACAGCCGCACCGGTGCCGACCCCGCCCGTAGCGACAACGTCGACGGTTCCATCGACCACAACCGAACCTGAGGCCGACGTGGCCGACCCGACCCCCGATGTCCCCTTTACCGTCGCAACCGCCACGGTCGGACTGCTTGAGACATTCCGCACACCGGATGCTGAGGAACCGTGGTGGGAACTACCCAACCCTGGGCCCTTTACCGGAGTCCGCATCGTTGCGGTGGTCCGGGACCTGGGTGAGATGCTCGAGGTTGCGCTGCCGGTGCGCCCCAACGGCACCACGGGGTTCGTGCGCCGCTCCGATGTATCGCTGTCGACCCACCGTGCAAGGGTGCTCGTCGACCTGGACACCCACCGGATCACAGCCTGGGAGGACGGTGTCATGGTTGCCGAGGGGGCCGTGGCACTCGGGGCCGACGGAACCCCGACCCCGGTGGGGGAGTTCTACATGAATGAGGTCAGCGAGCAGGAGGATCCGGACACGATCTTCGGCTCGTGGATAATCGGCCTGTCCGGCTTCTCTGAGACCCTGCCCCTTGTCGACGGCATGGATCCTGCCATTGCCCTGCATGGAACCAACGACACCTCCGTGCTGGGCTCTGACGTCTCCGAGGGCTGCATCCGCATGCACGACGACGTCGTGGAGCGCCTTTCGAAGTTACCGCCTGGAACCCCTGTCGAGATCAGGTCCTGAAGCAGGTGGCGGCTCAGTTGAGGGACGGATCGTCGGGGTAGGTTCCCATCTGTCCCAACAGGCCGGGCTGTCGCCCCAGCACGGCACCCCAGAGGCCAACCGGGTCCGCAGAAATTGCATCTGAGGCCTCGGCGTCCACGATGATCCACGAGCCCACAGCCATCTCAACCTCAAGCTGGCCGGCTGACCAGCCTGAATAGCCCGCAAATAGGCGCACCGACGAGATCCCGGGCAGATCTGATGGATCGGTGTGGAGGTCCAGAACCCCCAGGTTCTCGAGAAGAGGGCTGACACACGGGTGGCCACCGTCCGGGGCCCTTCCCAGTCCGACGATGGACTCCAGCGATACCGGCCCACCCGAGTGGACGAGGCCCGGTGGCTCGAGCAGGTCGGCCCATTCAGGAACAGCATCGGCAGCTGAGATGTCCGTCGGCCGATTCAGGACAAGTCCCAGCGCACCGTCGGCGGTGTGTTCGATCATGAGCAGGACCGATCGAGAGAAGTTGGGGTCAGCCAGTTCCGGTGAGGAGACCAGCAGCCTTCCCCTCGTGGAACTGCTCATTCCTCGTTGCCCTTGAGAGCTTGACCGAGGAGGGTGTTTGCGTCCGACTGGGATACGGCCCCGACCAGCTCACCGCCGGCGATGGCCGTGTAGATACCGGTGGTTGCGATGCTGGCGTGACCCAGAAAGCTCTGAATCACGTTCATCGGCACCCCCTGGGCTGCCAACTGGACGCCGGCCGTGTGGCGCAGGGAGTGCAGCGAGCGACCGCCGCTGTCCGGATGGGATTTGCCAGCCAGGCCAGCCTGACCATAGAGGGTCCTGAGCCAGTAGCGCAGGCGGCGATAGTTGAACCGCTCACCGTCGTTGGTCAAGAACAGGGGATCCTCCGAGCCGGCACGCCCATAGCGGTCTTCGCGCTCTTTGTGCCAGGACCTGTTGGCATCAGCCAGCTCAGGTGACAGCGGAAGGCGTCGGATCTTGTGACCCTTGCCCATGACATGCATCATCCACGTCGCCCTGTCAGCCCTGTCGTCGACCCGCTCCCTGGTTACCCAGCCCAGGTCGGCCGAGGTCAACTCTGAGGCGCGGAGACCCAGGACCGCCAGAAAGGCGCACATTGCCAGATCCCGTGCGGGCCATCTGACGCTGCTGACAGGTTCCCGGGGGTTCTTGGCCTCCCTGTAGAGCCTTCCGATCTCATCGGGGCGGAGATACTCGGGATCAACCTGAGGAACCGCCAACTTGGCGATCTTTCGTATCCGGTTGATGTCCGGCACGGTCTCAGCGTGACCATCGGCGATGCAGTAGTCAAAAAAGGACTTCAGGGCGGCGAGCGTCTGGGTGAGGGTCGCCTTGGAGACCTTGCCGCTGGCTCGCAGTTCCCGAACCACATCGGTCAGAGAGACCTGGTCGAGCGAGCCTGGACCAAACTGGTCAGGTTGGATACCTGCAAAGGAGACCACCCTGCGAACGCCCTGACTGTAGGCGCGGACCGTCGTGGCGGGTTTGTCCTCATAGAGGGGCAGCCACCGGAGCCACTGATGGAAGACGGTGGCCATGTCCTCCGGGTCAGGTAGGCGGCGATGTGGCAAGGGCTATCCCTCCGGGAAGCAATTGATCAATGGATGATAACATTCGTTATCTACACAACTGGTGGATGCGTGCCGGGAAAGTCCACGGCGTTCAGGTCGCCATCCCCCTCCTGACGGCTAGCGTTGTAGGCCATGCCACGCATCGAGATCGAACTGACAAGCAACCGTGACGACGGCTCCTGGACATGGAGGGCCGCCGGTGCACGCGAACCCCGTGGTGCAGTCGACGCCACCCTGCTGCCAGACGGTGTTTCGGTGGGAGACCTCCTCCGTGCCGAGACCGAACAGTTCGTGGACGGCATCGAGATCACAGCAGTCCTGGCTCCAAAGGCGGGCAGCGGCAAGCCGGACCTGCTCGAGATGCTCGGCAGCGGCCGCAACGAACCCGATGTCATCACCACCCTGGCAAAGAAGGGGCGCTCAGGGCGCAGGGACGACAAGCCCCGCCGAGATGGCGACTCAAGGGGACGGCGCAGGGACGACAAGAAGGGAGGCAGCGGCCGAAGGGAACGCGGTGATCGCCGCAGTGCATCCGACAAGCGCAGCGACAGAGCCTCCGGTCCCGAAGACAAGGGCAACGGCCGTCGCAGGTCCGGCAAGGGCACCGAAAGCGGCAAGCGGCGCTCCCCCACCGCATCGACAGCACCCAGGCCAAAGCGCCTTCGTCCACGCCGCAAGCACCGAAAGGCCGCTCTCGCAGCCCTCCCCGAGGAGATGCGGCTCATCGGCCAGCATCTGGCCCGTGCCGGCATCCCGGGTCTGCGTGACGCGATCACCACCCAGAACAAGGGTGCAGCCGAGGCCGGTGAGCCCGAGATCCCAGTGGATCTGCTGCTCCAGCTCGCAGAACGGATTCAGCCGAACCTCCGCACCGCCGACTGGCATGACCGCGCTGAGGCCGCCCTTGCCGGTATGTCCGAGGTTGACCTCCGTGACCTCCGGTCAGTGGTCGTGGCAGCCGATACAGCGGCACGGACCGACGAGACGCGGGATCTGGCCGAGAAACTCCGAGAGGGCCTGGTGGCACGCGTCGAACATGAGCACACGGAGTGGATGAACGAGGTCCGGACCACCCTCGACGACGGCCGCATTGTGCGTGCCCTCCGGCTCAGCTCTCGACCGCCGAAGGCCGGCTCTCCCCTACCCGCGCCAGAACTGGAGCGTCTGGCCGAGGCGGCCAACGCCAGCCTGACATCTCAGATCAGCCAGGAACGGTGGGCCACGATCATCGATGCAGTGGCCCTTTCGCCCGTGCACCTACGCGTTGTCCCCGAGGGCATCCCGGCCGAGCCGGCCGAGGAACTTCTAGAGGTTGTCCGACGCGTGTCAATGAGCATTCCTGACGTGGCTACCAGCTTCGGAATCAAGCCCACTCCCCCGCGACGCAACCGTCGGCCCCGGCGACCTGCAGCCTCCTAGAGACCTTGGCCCGACACCGGGGCCGTCTGGAACCGCTGGCTAGAGTCGCTGGCGTGATCGTTGAATACGAACTGCTGGAACGGGTCGGCATCATCAGGCTGAACAGGCCCGAAGCGCGTAATGCAGTCAACGGAGCAATGGCTGCCGCTATCGAGGCTGCAGTCGACCGACTCGAAGACGACGACGAGGCGTGGGCTGGCGTGATCTGCGCCAACGGACCCGCTTTTTGCGCCGGGGCAGACCTGAAGGCGATCGCCGCCGGAGAGACCGACCTGGCGACCGAACGCGGTGGATTCGCAGGCGTGGTTGACCGCACCAGGAACAAACCCCTCATCGCTGCCGTCGAGGGTCCAGCCGTGGCCGGTGGCACCGAGATCATCCTGGCCTGCGATCTGGTCGTCGCATCGACCGGGGCCCACTTCGGCATACCAGAGGTGAAGCGGTCGCTGATCGCTGCTGCCGGTGGACTCTTTCGCCTTCCCCGGGTACTTCCACCGAGTATCGCAATGGAACTGGCCCTCACCGGTGCGGACCTGAGCGCCACCGAGGCCCACCGTCACGGAATGGTCAACCGACTCGTTGAACCCGGCAGCGCACTCGAGAAGGCGCTGGAACTCGCTGCAGAGATCAACGCGAATGCCCCACTTGCGGTGCGTGCATCGCGACGTTCGATTCTTGCTACCCGGCTACTGCCCGACGACGAGGCAAACACCGTGGTCATGGAGGAGAGCCGTGCTGTCTGGCGCAGTGAGGACTTCCAGGAGGGGCCGCTGGCCTTCATCGAGAAGCGGCCGCCCGTCTGGAAGGGCCGATAGGAGCCTTCTCAGAGAACTCCCAGCACCGGTCCGTCCGCAATGACACCGTGCTCGATGAGGAACCTCTCCATTCCCTCAACCAGGTCGATCCCAGATACCTCCTCGAGAGATACCCATCGGGCCTCAGCTGCATCGTCACCGGCCACCGGTTCTGCATCTCCCAGGATCGTGACCCTGAAGTTGAGGATCACGTAGTGGTGGTCCACCCCGGAACGCTCCACCCATCCAATCAACTCGCCACAGAGCCCCTCCAGGTCTGTCTCCTCCTCCAACTCGCGCAATACAGCCGAGACCACCGACTCGGCCGCCTCGACGCGCCCACCCGGAAGAGACCACATGCCCAGCCCAGGCTCCGTCCCGCGACGGATCATCAACAGGCTGCCTTCCCTGACAGCCACCGCTCCAACACAGAGTTCGGGCCTACCGACGCTCACCGGCCATCCAACCAGCGGTGCACCACAATGGCCCGCGCCACCATGCCCTGTATCTCGAAGAAGTTCTTGGTAGCACGGTCGCCGGGTAGCGCTGTCGCCTCAATCCCGAGGGCGCCCCGTTCCTCTGCCTCCGTCACCAGGAATGCCATGAGGGCCTCGCCCACTCCAACCGATCTGGCTTCGGGATACACGAAGAGTTCCTCCACAACAGCATGAGGAGCGCCGTCGGCCGCCTCTGAGACCCGCATCACCCCGTAGCCGACCGACACTCCGTCGATTGTGCCGAGGGCGACGGTCACGTCGGGCGAGGCGAGACACTCGAAAACCCTCGCTGGCAGATCAGGGGCGCTCTGGTCCAGACGCGTGAGAACCTCACCGCCACGCTTGTGTGCCATTTCCCTTCGGGATGCTGCAAGCAGTTCCTCGAGGTCTGTGCTGTCGGCGGAGGTCGCCCGTCTGGCTGCCTCCACGCTCAGGTCCCCGACCGGGTCACGTAATGGGGCCGCCGCAGTGCCCACATTCGCCGGTCTCAGCTACCGCAGTTGCCTGAACCAGGAGGAAGCAGTGGGGACAGTGCATCTCTGTCTCCTGGCGCTCCTCGACACTTCCTGGTGGCGCCTGGCTCCGCTGGACGCCCTCTTCCTCGTCATCATCGTCGTCGTCGCCAGCGGCGAGCCGTTCCTTGAGGATTGCATCAAGTTCGGCCTCGACGTCGTCTGGATCAGGGTCGTCCTCGTCGTCGACTACAGCTGCCTTGGCCGGCCTCGGCCCGTCCTCGTCATCTTCGTCATCTTCTTCGCCGCTGTCTTCGTTGCCCTCACCCGAGTCACCATCCTCGGCAAACTCATCCTCGGCCGCGGCCTCCTCGTCGAAGTCCTCGTCGGACTCGTCGTCTGGCAGCTCATCGGTGGTTTCGTCGTCGCTCATTGTTTCCTCGGCTGATCTGTGGATCGCGGCCGGAGCATAGACAGGTTCCGGTGCTGTTGGGCGCCACAGGGGAATCCAACTATGGAGACGATCAAGATGTCCTCGGATCTCATGTGATCGAGGAGTCGGAACCGTCCATGGTCATGACCCTCTTCTGCTCGCTTCTGCGCTCCGAATCGAGACGCTCCAGGTCTGATCCGGAAGAGTGGTCCACGTAGGACATCATCTCGGCAATGGCGCGGTGTCCGGCAACATCGCGGATCAGGGTGTGCATCTCCTGGCAGACCCGTCTGTAGGCGGGATGTCCCTGTGGAGATGTGCGTAGCTCGAGAACATGCATGGCCTCTCTGGCGTTCATGTGCATCATGTAGCGGACCCGGTAGGCAAGGGCTGCCGCATACGGAGCCTGATCGGGGAGAGCCGGTTCGAGAGCATCATGTAGGGCCGCTGAGCGCTCCATGGAGGCGTCGAAACGGTCAGCAAGACCTGCGTCGCCGACCTCCGGAGGCCGCACGAAGCCGTGCGAGGTGCTTAGGCGCTGCCAGTCGAGGGTCAGCATCCGGTGGCGTTGCAGGTCGCGGAACGCCCCGTAGTCGGAGAGGATGTCGAATCGGTAGGAGGGCCGCTCGAGCGCCCGGCCCGGTCGGTGGCGCCGGTTGGAGCGGTCTCCTACGAGAGCCCTCAGAACGCTGAGGCGTTCATCGACGGTCATGGTCCTGACGCGCTCTTCGACAAATCGGTCCGACTGGTTCGTGAACGGGTACAGCGCTGCGGCCACCAGCTTGACCTCGGCATCAGGATCAAAGTCGGTCAGGTCGACAAGAGGCCCGGCATCAGGAACTTCCCTGTCGGGGAACAGGCCTTCGGCCACGTCGGCGAGCCGGTCCCTGCAGTCGGCCCCGTAGGCACCGGTGGCCTCTCCCCTGTCGGGCAGGTCGACACGCTTGAGGAATGACGGAATGACCTTCCGAAGCTCGGCCAGCATCAACTCGGCGTAGGACCTGGCCTCTGGAAGAACATGCGCACGCATGCGGATGAGCAGTGCCTCGTAGGCCTGTCCTGAGGCGTAGATGCCGACATTTGACAGCGATGCCGCAGGGAGCATTCCCCTCACAGAGTCGAATGCCTTGGCCGCCACCGCCTGGCGATAGACGAAGTCCGAGTCGCTGTCAGCCTTCGGTGCCACGGTGCGGAAATGATTGGCCATGAGCGGGACCATCTCGGCGTAGTTCTCAAACAGCCTGTCCATGTCTGAGATGTACCTGGCTCCGAGGGCCGAGGACAAGATCTCCGGATCGCGGTAGTAGCGGTACCTTCCGCCGAGCCTCGAGTCGTAGGCGATGTAGCGCGTCGACTGTTCGAGATAGGACATCAGGCGTCCCCACTCGAGCACCTTTGTCAGGAGGTTGGAAGCCTGCTCACAGGCGAGGTGCACACCTCCCAGCTGGGCAACGCTGTCGTCTCCGTACTCGAAGAAGACACGGTCATAGAGCTCCTCGGCACGACGCAGGCCGACAGTTGCGTCGATCGTCTCGTCGCCGGAGATATCCAGTTCGCCCACGAACTCTTCAAGAAACAGACGACGAAGGCTCTTGTCGGAACGGGAGTAGCGTGCGAAGAGGGCTCCCTTGACCACCTCCGGCAGGTTGACGAGGGCAAATACCGGCTGGTCAAGGTTGGTGAAGTAGCGCCGCAGGACGTCGGCTTCCTCGGAGCTGAAACCCTCGGCGATGTAGGTGGACACGGCCGCTGAGGCTACGTCGTCCGAGGGTCGCCTTCGCGGACTGCAACGGCGGAGGCCAACTCGTCCCTGGCCGCCTCGAGGACGCCGTTGTCCGCCCAGCAGTCCAGCACCGTCAGCGCCATCGACCGGGCGCCGTGGAGGATGGCCTGATCGGCTTCGTCGCTGATTGCAGCTGCCGCGAAGTCGTTGGTGTGGATGGCTGTTCCCATGGGAGCCGTCTTGATCATCGGATGGATCGCCGGAACCACGTAGCTCACATTTCCGAGGTCGGTGCTGCCGACTACCTGATGGTCGTCGGTGGGGTGGACATCGCGGCCGAGGCTGACCGAGTTGGCCACGTATCGATCAAGCAGGGCCTGGTTGTCGCGGACCTCGTTGTAGCTGGGCTGGATCAGTTCATGGCTCACCGAACAGCCGCTCGCCAGTGCGCCAGCATCGAGACAGGCAATCACCCTCTGCGCCAGGGCATCGGCACCTGCCCGATTGGGTGAACGCACATACCAGCTGGCCGCCGCCCGTTCGGGCACGATGTTGGCCCGCTGGCCGGCATCGGTGAAGATGCCGTGGATCCGCTCCTCAGGAGCAATGTGTTGCCGGAGGGCGGCAACGTTCATGTAGCCGAGGACTGCTGCATCGAGTGCGTTGAGACCACGCTCGGGGGCTGCCGCTGCATGTGCTGCCCTACCGGTGAAGACCGCCTGAATCTGCTGGACGGCAAGGCTGGTGATGTTTCGCAGGTCAGCGTCAGCGGGGTGCACCATCAGCGCGGCATCGACATCGTCGAATGCCCCCCGCTCGAGCATCAGAACCTTGCCACCGCCACCCTCTTCGGCCGGAGTGCCGAGGATGCGAACACGTCCACCCAGTTCTGTCGCTACGGCTGCGGCAGCCAGACCTGCGCCCAGGCCGGCTGTGGCGATGATGTTGTGGCCACAGGCGTGGCCAATTCCTGGTAGAGCGTCGTATTCGCACAGCACCGCTATCAGCGGCCCCTCGCTGCCGGCTGATGCCTCGAACGCCGTCTCAAGGCTGTAGGCGGACCTGACCACGTCCATTCCCTCGGCCTCGAGGACCCCTGTGAGGAGTTCGTGTGCGAGGTGTTCCTTGAATCCGAGTTCCGGTTGGGCGTGTATCTGGTGCGATGCGGATATCAGGGTGTCGGCCAGATCATCGATCTTCTCAAGAACCCTCTGTCTTGCCCCGACCACGGTTGCGTCGTCTGCCATCGGCGGATCGTACCGCTACAGGCCGGCCCGATCGTCACAGGCCACTCAGGCAGGCTCAGAGGACAAGGCGCAGTACGGCCGGTTCCACACGCACAGAGATGATTCTGTGGGCACCCACAGGCTCAGAATCAAGGTAGACCGGCATTGGATGACCGAACGACACCTGTCCAGCCGGCTGTCGTGTGTAGGTGATCCCGGGATGTGGCAGGTGGGTACCAGAGTGCAACCTCCGGCGAGCCTTCAGGCGTTGGCGGAACGACAGGTCCGAGTCGAGTAGGTCCAACAGGCCGTCACCGGGATGTGCTCTGGGTGCCAGGTTCCAGCGCCCCAGGTGGGCCCCGTTCGCAGCTATCCAGGAGCGACCCGTCAACCAGTTGTGGCGGGCGACGAGGTGGGCTACGAACCAGTGGATCCGGCCATCCAGAAGAGCCGATCCGATGTCGACGAGCACCCTGGTCGAGTTGTCTGAGAAGCCACTGCCTGAACTCCTGCCGCCGAGTGTCCGCCAGAGGTCACCCCCGGTGAGGCCGACTGTCGGAAGGTCGGTTCCAGCGGAGCGGGCTGCGGTAACGATGGCTCGAAGTTCGGAATCGGTGTCGGCCACCTCAGATCCGTTCGGCAGGCCGCCCAGCCCACCCCAGCTCTGTCCTCTTGAAAGCGACATGGGCAGCTACGCAGCTTCGGGGCTGTCAGCCGTCTCGGCTAAGCCGGCATCATCCGGCTCCGATATGGCACCGGCCAGGGCCACGACGCCTCGTTCCAGGCCGTCCACGGCCCTGCGTGCGGTAGTGGACAGTTCCGGGCCGGCCACCTTGCTCAGCTGGCCCAGGAGATCGGCAACCAGCCTCACATTTCGGACGAACTCTCCGGCATTCATGCCATCCTCGAGAATGCTGGCGAGGCTTCCTCCGTCAACCCACTCCATGATCGTCTCGGCCAGGCCGTGGTCCGTCGTGAAATCCACCTCGACACCCATGCCTGCCCCCTCGGCATGGATCTCCTCACCGAGGTTGCCGATCTCCCTGATTCTGGATCCGATACGGCCCTGCGGCTCGGGAACAACGACACCGCGGGGTCCACGGCGCCGATAGGTCAGGCAGGACACGACCGCTGCGGTCTCGCCTGGGGCCAGATCGTCAAACAGGCCCGCCGCCAGGGCCTCGACAACCAGAAGGTCGGCCTCGTTGTGGATCCCGGCAAGAGGCGTACCTCGGCTGGTCAACTGCCACGACCGGGCCATTCCTCTCTGCTCGAGCACGCTTTCCATGCCGTCCATCCGCTCGACGAGGTTCGAGCCGGGCTTGTGTCGTCGACGGTCCTGGAACTGGGCGAACGAGCGCTCGACAAGGTCCATGGCATCGGCCCTCGTCCGGGTGACCATCAGGTTCGCCAGCATGTTGTACGTGGGGCGAAACGCCGACGTGAGAACAAAGTCTCGGCTACGGGCGAGCTCGGCAACCTTCCGGAACGGAACAAACGGCGTCCAGCAGATAAGGGCGTTTCCCTCGTCGTCGATGCCGCGCCTCCCGGCCCGCCCGGTCAGCTGGGCGAACTGTCCCGGGGTGAGAAGCTCGTGTGTCTCTCCGGTGAACTTGGTCAACTTCTCGATTACCACAGAGCGGGCCGGGAGGTTCACACCGAGTGCGAGGGTCTCGGTGGCGTAGACGATCTTCAGCAGGCCGGATGCAAACAGTTCCTCGGCCAACTCCTTGAATAGGGGCAGCATGCCGGCATGGTGTGCGGCGATTCCCCGACGGAGGCCCGTCTGCCACTGTCCAACGCCCAATGCCTCGAGGTCCTCGCCGGAGATGCCCTCGAGCCGTCTGGAGAGGAAGGAGTCGACCTCCTCCGACTCGCTGGGACTGTTCAGGTTTACGCCCTCCCGGATCAGAGAGTCGCGAGCGTCGTCGCATCCGGCCCGGCTGAAGATGAAGTGGATAGCCGGCAGCAGGTCGTTGCGCCGGAGTTCACCGAGCACCTCGCGTCGCCTGGGCGATGCCCAGCCGGGACCGTGTCGATTCCGGCCTCGCCGTCCCTCGACATCAAACCGCTCACCCTTCTTGTTCGGGGCGCCTCCGGTCAGGACAGGTAACCGGTGCAGGCGTCTGGAGCCACGGCGTTCGACCACCAGGTAGTGGCTACGCAATGGGACCGGCCGACGCTTCTCCACGACAACATCGGTCTCTCCCCGGATTTCGCGCATCCACGCACCGAGTTCCTCGGCGTTTGAGACGGTGGCCGACAGGGCCACGATTCCGACCTGTGGCGGAAGGTTGAGCAGCACCTCCTCCCACACGGCTCCGCGGTACGGGTCTTCGAGGAAGTGAACCTCGTCGAGAATCACCCAGCCCAGATCGTCCAGAGCTTCGGAGCCCGAGTAGAGCATGTTCCTCAAGACCTCAGTGGTCATGACCACTACCGGAGCGTGGGGTGAGATGGTGTTGTCTCCGGTGAGAAGGCCTGTCTGGCTGCCTCCAAGGCTCCTGCTGAGATCCCGGTACTTCTGGTTGGAAAGGGCCTTGATGGGCGCCGTGTAGAAGGTGCGCAGCCCATTCTCCATAGCTCGGTCGATCGCATGCTCTGCGACAACCGTCTTTCCGCTTGATGTAGGCGCCGCCACAAGAACCGAGTGTCCGGCATCTACTGAGGCGATCGCCTCCCGCTGGAAGCGGTCAAGTTGGAACGACCACTTGTTGGTCACCCCTCGGCACGCCTGCGGCGACGCTCGTGGAGTGCACCGATCAGAATCGATGCCTCGTAGAAGGCCCACATGGGCACTGAGAGGATCATGAGGGTGAAGGGGTCTCCGCTCGGGGTGAGGACGGCAACCAGTGCGACGATTCCCACAATGGCGTAGCGGCGCGCACGCCTGAGTGCTGCAGGGCTGAGGATTCCGATCAACTGGAGGAATACCAGAACCAGTGGAAACTCGAAACCAATGCCGAATGCCATCGTCATCTTGATGACGAAGCTGATGTACTTGGCCGGCGAAAAGACGCTTACGAGGTCGGGGCCACCAATGTCCACAAGGAACTCGAGGGCCCTCGGGATGCTCCAGTAGGCGAGACCGCAGCCGGCTGCGAACAGGAGCATGCCGGCGAGCACGAAGGGGACGGCCCAGCGCCGCTCACGTGAGTAGAGCCCGGGGACGACAAAGCGCCAGACCTGCCAGAGAAGTACGGGCATCGCCAGGGCCAGGCCGCCGTAGCCGGCGACGCTGAGGCGCACGGTGAACGGCTCCAACGGATCGGTCACAAGTAACTCACACCCACTGCCGAACACCGCACTCGGGCCTGCGTCCAGACGGATGCTGCAGTACGGCCGGAGCAGCAGATCGAGGATCTGGGGATAGAGGAACCAACAGGCCAGGGCGCCGGCACCGACGGCGACTACCGCGATGAGCAGGCGCTTCCGAAGTTCTTCGAGATGCGAGATGAGCGACATCGTTCCAGCGTTCTTGTCAGACATCTCAGAAATCAGTCGTCTTCTGCTGTTTCGGCATCGGGGATCTCTTGTGGGTCTGTCGTTCCCTCGTCGGGTTCCTGGGCCAATGGCGGATCGGGTCGGGTTCCTGCCGCCGGGTCCGGTCTGCCTTCGGAGGTCAGGGCATCTCCTCTGGCTCTTGCCTCCAGTTCAAGTCCAGGGTCTTCAACCGCAGCGCGCAACTCTTCCTGGAATCCGGTTGAGACCCTGCGCACCTCTCGCAGAACACGCCCGATCTGACGCGTCACCTCTGGCAGCCTCGCTGGGCCGAGAACCAGAAGGCCAACGAGGAGGATGACGAGAACCTCACTACCTCCCAAGTTGCCCATCAGAGCAGCCTACCGGTGAGCACCAGTCGCAGAACTGGGCGGAAGACGCCGGGAAGGCTCAGAGACGGCCAACGTCCCCGAGAGGCCAGACCCGTAGGAATGCCCTTCCGACGATGGAGTCCTCGGGAATCGGCCCGAAGAAGCGGCCGTCCTTCGAGTTGGTCCGATTGTCGCCCAGAACGAAAACGTGACCCGGTGGCACCAGACAGGTGTCGGCAGCCGCGGTCGGGTTCTGGCATCCGGGAGGCAGGGTGAACCCGGAGGTCAGGTCCTGGGCGACAAGGTATGGCTCCAACAGGAGGCCGCCATCGATTCGAACCCTTCCTGCCTCAGTACTGATGGTTTCCCCAGGTAGTGCAATGACGCGTTTGATCAGATCTTCAATGCCGTTCACCGCACCCTGTGGTGCCTTGAAGACAACGACGTCGCCCCTGTTGACCTCATGCAACCTGTAGCTCAACTTGTTTACGATGATCCGGTCACCGTTGCCCAGCGTCGGCTCCATCGAGGGCGACGGGATATAGAAGGCCTGGAACAGGTAGGCCTTCACGAGAAGAGCCATGACCAGCGCTCCGACTATGACGCTCCCCCACTCGACGACTGCCTTACGGAAGCTGACTGCAGACCCGGGTATGCCCAGATCCACCTGATGCATGGGGTCCGGGCGAGTCTGTCCCGGCGGTTCAGCCGGCACCTGATGGGTGAACTGTGGAGGGGGTTGCTGCAGCTGTTCCTCAGGAAGGGCGGGGAAAGCTCCTGAGGAACCGTGAAGGTCCTCGAATGTCACCAGGGGCGGCCGGCGCTCAGCGGACTCTTCAGGTGCTACCGGCTGTGTGAGGCCTCCCTGCTGGAGGTCGGTGTATTCCCGAGGTGGCCCGGTGGCGCCCACAGGTGTGGACGCCTCAGCAATGGGTTCTGGTGATTCATCAGCGGTCCTGGCCCTGGCCCGTTCGATGAGCTCGTCTGCCCAGGCGTCATCGGCCGCCCGCTTGTCAGCACCGTCATCTCCGTAGTCACCGTCCACGGCGCCGAACCTAGCCCCCGTGCACCTGCTCGCGGTGGCGCTCAGACTCCGTAAACGGCGAGAATGCGCCGGGCAGCCGTGGAACGGATCTCGATGCCCAGCCCAGCGGGTGCCTCGACCACCGATCCTGTCGGACCGAGGCGCAAAAGCAGGCGCTCCAACCACTGCGGAGATGAGACGGGCAGGCGTACGCGTACCCTGCCATCCGAGAGTTCCTGGACTCCGCTGTGTGGGTACTCCTCGACCACCCACCTCGCCTCTGCGGCGAGTTCGACAACCACCTCAGGGAGGTCTCCGTTGGTGGGTATGTGGTCGACTGTGTCATCAGGTGCGTCTGGTGCGTCGAAACCCAGAGAGGTGGATTCGCAGCGGCTGATGCGGTCAAGCCGGAACACCCGCTGGGATTCAGCCTTGTGGCAGTGGCCGCTCACATACCAGTGCCCCTTGTCGGCATAGAACCTGTAGGGATCCACGAGACGTTGTCCGGATGCATCCCTGCCGTACGAGTAGTAGTCGATGTCGACTGTTGTCTGGTCGGCTACAGCTGCACGGATGATGTCGATGGTGCCGGTGGACCCTGGCCCGAGACGCACCTCGACGGCCCGGTTGTCGCCTGGTGACATGCCGCTAGCCAGCTTCGTAAGGGCTCGTTCCAGCGGACCCAACTCATCGTCGTCTGTGATGGCTGCCACCGAGCGGCCGGCGGCGTAGAGCGCGATGGTCTCGGCGGACCCGAGGCGCATAGGCCTCCGGAACCAGTCGGCATACCGAATCCAGACCCGCTCCTCGGCGATGGTTACGTCGATCAGACAGTCGGGGGTGAACGGGTGGACTCCGACGAAAAAGAGAACGTGCTCAAGGTCCTCGAGCAGCTCGGATCGGCGATAGTCGAACCTCTCGACAATCTCGTCGATCAGAGGACCGTCCCGCTCAACCACCCACGGGATTACGGCCAGAAGGCGTCGCAGGCGGTCGAGAGCCGTCAGGGAGGTCATCGGAGCGCCTCAAGCCACGTGACCATGTCGGTTCTGAGCTCATCCGGACCCAGGAGTTCGGCTCCGTCGAGGAAGGTGAGCACGAAGGAGCGGAAGGCATCGCGGTTTCGGACCGTCTCCGCGACTATTGCCGAACCGTCCTCCCTGCGCTCCTGAACGGCTTCTTCGCCGAGAAAGTCGACAATCCAGGGGACATGACGTGGGTGAACCAGCAGGCTGGCCAACAGGGGCTCGTCCTCGCCGTAGCGCCAGGCAGGCTCGACGTTGACCTTGACCGGATCCTCGGGCCTCGCAAAGCCCTCGGCCTCAGCGGCAGAAACGCGGCCTGCTATTCGATCCACCCTGAACTGTCTTGACTCGGCGGGTACCTGATCGTGACCGGCCAGGTACCAACGGCCCCGGGTGAAGACAAGGCTGTGTGGCTCCACGGTCCGGTTACGACCGTTGTACTCGAAGGTCACGATGCGCCGTTCCGCCGTGGCTGTCATGAGTTGTCTGACGGCCTCCCCTGCAGGCACCTCGGCGACGGCTCCCACCTCGGGAGAATCGGCCTGCAGCACCCCTCCGAGCCTCCAGAACGGGTCCGAGCTGGGCGCATCCCTGAGGCGCACAAGGTTGGATGCCAGGTGCAGGGCCGCCAGTTCATCGGCCGTGAGCGCCGGCAGGTCAGCCTCGTAGTCAGCAGGGCGTATCCGGTAACCGTCGACAGGAGGATCAGTTCCGGGAACAGGTTCAACGGACAGGGGCAGGCCCATCGAGCGGAGTTCCTCCTTGTCTCGTTCAAATGTCCGCCGGAAGCTCTCGCTGTTGGCGGAGTAGGCCCCGTCGGGGAGTCGCCTGCGCAGGTCCTGTCGGCTGAGAGGCAGTTCGGTTGCCAGCATTGCAGCTACCAGGTTGAGCAACCGCTCCAACTTCTTCACGGCTGCAGCCTAGGCGTGGCAGCATCTCGCCTCAGAGCGAGTCGATGAGTTTCTGGACCCGCTCGTCCTGGGATCTGAACGGGTCCTTACACAGAACAGTTCGTTGTGCCTGGTCGTTCAACTTCAGGTGAACCCAGTCGACGGTGTAGTCACGCTTGCGTTCCTTGGCGCGCTTGATGAACTCGCCCCGAAGCCTTGCGCGGGTACTGGTGGGTGCATTGGCCATTGCCTCCTCGACAGCGGCGTCGGTGGTGGTCCGCCTCATGAGACCCCGGTCCTGCATCCGGTAGAAGAGGCCTCTGCGACGGTCGACGTCGTGGTACTGCAGGTCGACGAGGGCGACGGCGGGATCTGAGAGTGGCAGGTTGTGGCGGCCCATGTAGCCGTCGATCAGGTGTCGTTTGGCAACCCAGTCGCACTCCGCCACCAGATCCATCGGGTCTCTGGCGATCCCCTCGAGGCAGTGTTGCCACATCTCAAGGACCTTGGTCTCCTCGGGGCTCATGTCGCGGTGCTCGGCGAACCGGAGTGCACGTTCGAGAAACTCGGTCTGCATGTCGAGAGCGGTCATCTCACGGCCGTTGGCAAGACGAACGGTTCGCCTGCAGGTCGGATCGTGGCTGATCTCACGGATAGCCCTGATCGGATTCTCGAGGGTCATGTCGCGCAAGATCACGTTGGGCTCCTCCAGCATTCGAAGGAGTATCCCGCACGCTCCCATCTTCAAGAAGGTCGTGTACTCGCTCATGTTGGAGTCACCTACGATCACATGCAGCCGCCTGAAGCGTTCGGCATCGGCATGCGGTTCATCCCGCGAGTTGATTATCGGCCTGGAGCGGGTGGTGGCGCTGGAGACTCCCTCCCAGATGTGCTCAGCCCGCTGGCTGATGCAGTACATCGCTCCCCGCGCAGCCTGGAGCACCTTCCCGGCACCTGTGTAGATCTGGCGACTTACCAGAAACGGAATCAGCGTCTCGGCGTACTCGGCTCCGTCGTCCCGTCGTGTGGTCAGGTAGTTCTCGTGGCATCCGTAGGAGTTGCCGGCAGAGTCCGTGTTGTTCTTGAAGAGGAAGACCTTGCCGTTGATTCCCTCTTCTCGGAGCCGCTCCTCGGCCGAACTGATGAGCTGTTCGAGGATGCGCTCCCCGGCCTTTTCATGCGTAACCACGTCGTGGACCGAGTCGCACTCGGGCGTCGCGTACTCCGGGTGTGAACCCACATCCAGGTAGAGGCGTGCGCCGTTCACGAGGAAGACGTTGGAACTACGACCCCAGTCCACCACCTTGCGGAACAGGTAGCGCGCTACCTCATCGGGGCTCAGGCGGCGTTGGCCATCGAGGGTGCAGGTGACGCCGAACTCATTCTCAATCCCATAGATGCGACGCTCCACAGGTCGCCCGCTGTCAGCCGAGGAGTGCGGCGAGCGCCTCACCCTCAAGGCGCAGGAATGCCCGTCTGCCATTGTCCCTGGCAAGAACCGCTACCTCGAGATCTTCAGAAACGAGGTTCCTGTCGGGTCCGGCAAGCGCACCCACGGCCACCCCGAGGACTGTCTGGAGGTCGGCGCCAGCGGCCCATGAGGTCTCCATCCGCTCCCTGATCACGTCTGCCTCTCCACCGATGGCGACGTAGGTGGTTGTGTCCATCACGGTTCCGTCGTACAGCAGGTGGAACAAACGGTCGCCGTCGGGCTCCGTGCCCATCTCGGCGATCAACATCTCGACCTCGAGTGGCTTCATCTCATGTGTGAAGTACTGGCCGAGGATCTGCGCGTACTGGTTGGCAAGCCATCGTGCGTCAACATCAGCCCGGCTGTAGGAGTAGCCCTTCAGGTCGGCGTGCCGGACGCCGGCAATCCTGAGTTGGTCGAACTCGTTGTACTTGCCGACTCCCATGAAGCCGATTCGGTCGTAGATCTCGCTCACCTTGCGGAGGGTGTTGGAGGGGTTCTCGGCACATAGCAGGACACCATCCTTGTAGGTGCTGGCTACCGACGCCCGGCCGCGGGCGATTCCCTTGCGGGCATAGTCGGCCCGGTCCTTCATCACCTGCTCGGGCGACACGTACATGGGAACGGTCATGACCGCCTGCCCCGGGTTTGGTGGCGAACCCTGATCATCGGGCACCACCGCTCAGGCGCTCAAGAAGACCCGTGGTGCGGCTGGCGACATCTTCATCTGGAAGCCGCTCGAAACCCGAGGAGGTAATGGTGGCCAGGACGGGGAAGATGCCGCGGACCATGTCGGGTCCACCCGTGGCGCTGTCTTCGTCGGCCGCCTGGAAGAGAGCCTCGATGGCAAGGTCGAGGGCCGAGTCGGCGTCGAGGCCGTCGCTGAAGCGGAGCTTCATGACGGTGGTGGCGTGGAGGCTTCCGGATCCAGTTGCTGCATGGTCCTGTTCCTCGTAGCGCCCTCCGGTTATGTCGAACTGGAACAGACGACCGCGACCCTGGTGCTGGTCGTAGCCGGCAAAGAGGGGCACGACTGGGAGGCCCATCAGCGCCACCGGAAGGTGGGAACGCAGCATCAGGGTCAACTGGTTGGCCTTGCCCTCGAGGCTGAGGGGGTTTCCCTCGACCTTCTCGTAATGCTCGAGCTGGAGCTGAAACAACCGCACCATCTCCATTGCCGGTCCGGCGGCGCCGGCAATGGCCACCCCGGATCCGGAGTCGGCCGGGAAGACCTTTTCGATTGAACGATGGCTGATCAGGTGGCCGCTGGTTGCCCGCCGGTCCCCTGCCATGACAACACCGTCGATGAAGCGAATGGCCAGCACGGTGGTTCCGTGTGCGACCCCTTCGAGACCCTGGGGTGTCGCCGGGCCGAGGTCGGACCCGGGACGGTCCATACCGAGGCGGGCCAACAGAGCAACGAAACTGGGACCGGGGTCCTCAGCTGGGGTGAAAAGCGGAAAGGTCACGTTGCGGAGGCTAACCCGGTCAGGAGGCTGCCTACTCGCCGCCCTTTTGGACATAGCTCTTCACAAACTCCTCGGCGTTGGACTCAAGCACCTCGTCGATTTCGTCAAGGAGGTCATCGAGTTCGTCCTTCAGGCGGTCGCTGCCCCTGCTGGCCGACTGTGCGGCTGCCACATCGACGGGCTCTTCCCGTTCGCTCTCGTCGCGAACCGGCCTTTTCTGTTCCTGCTCAGCCATGTCGTCTCCTCGCTGATGGGCCGGACCGGGCCGTCATGTGGACAGCCTGTGAAGTAGTTCTGAAACCGTCTCGCACTCATCGAGGAGCGTACCCACGTGCTCGCGGGTGCCACGTGTCGGCTCCATCATGGGGACACGCCTGAGCACCTGTCGTCCGAGATCAAAGACCATCGAGTCCCAGTTGGCTGCCACGATGTCCTCGGGCCACTTCTGCAGGCAGCGACCCCTGAAGTAGGCCCTGGTGTCATCTGGCGGCTGGTCCATTGCGATGACCGCATCCGGTGTGTCGACGAGGGTCTCAGCGCCGACCCTGGCAAAGAGGGACCGCTCAGGGCGTAGGTCGTGGTACTGGAGGTCGAGTGCAGCCAGACGTGCATCGCCCGGGCCGAGGCCGTGGCGTTCAGCCAGCCCGTCGATGAGGTGCTTCTTGGTGACCCAGTCCACCACACCGACCAGTTCTGACGGGTCGGCTTCAAGCGAGGTGAGGGCCTCTTCCCAGCGGAGCAGGACCAGGTCGGCGACCGGCCCGCCCGTCAGTTCAGTCCCGAGTTGCAGCGTGAACTTCTGAGCCTGTTCAAGCAACTGCCACTGAATGTCGACAGCCGTTGCGGTGCGGCCATCAGCGAGGAGAAGCGGCTGGCTGAGGCTGGTGTCGAAAGAGACGGCCTGGAGGGCGCGGACCGGGTCGGAGATCTGGAGTGCGGGGTCCATGAAGCCTTCCTCGACCATGGCAAGCACGATCGCGGTTGTTCCCAGTTTCAGGAGGGTTGCGACCTCGCAGAGGTTGGCATCACCCACGATCACGTGGAGGCGCCTGTAGAGGAGCGGGTCTGCATGGGGTTCGTCACGGGTATTGATGATCGGGCGCTTGAGGGTGGTCTCGAGACCGACCTCCTCCTCGAAGAAGTCAGCCCGCTGGGTGAGTTGGAATGCGACGGAACCGCCCGGCATCCACGGCGCCTCGCTTCCGACCTTGCCGGCGCCGGTGAAGACCTGACGCGTCACGAAGTGGGTTGTGGCGTGCTGCACGATGTCGGCAAACGGCGTGGCCCTGTCCATCAGATAGTTCTCATGGCAGCCGTAGCTGTTCCCCTTGCCGTCGGAGTTGTTCTTGTAGACGACCAGTTCCTCGCCGTCGGGCAACACCTCGTTTGCCGCCGACATCGACTCGATCATTATGAGTTCAGCGGCGCGGTCGTGACGGAGCACAGCCATGGCGTCGGCACACTCGGGTGTGCTCAGTTCGGGGTGCGCATGATCGACGTAGTAGCGGGCACCGTTGGTGAGGACGGCATTGACGAGGTGTGTCTCGACCTCGGGGGCCATTGATCCGATGTGGCTGAAACCGCGGACGTCGTTGTGAGGTGTCTCGTCGACGAAGTCCCAGCCCACCCTGGGAGATCCTGGTCCAACACCCGGTTCAGAGCGCCTGCTCAGATAGGCGTTGATCAAAAGCGACGAGGCGCTGATCGGATTTGGATCGTCAACCCCCCGGTGGACGATCCCGTACTCGGTTTCAATGCCGAGCGTCTTCGGTACGGGCATGCGCGGACCCTAGCGGGGCTGCCCTGTCACGGCTGGCTGGCGCCTGAGGCTGACGGAAGTGCCTCTCAGAGGTACTGGCCGGTTCCCACACCATCAATGGTGCGGCCGCCACCGTCCTCATCGGGACCAGAGATCAGAGTGCGGACATAGACGATTCTCTCGCCCTTCTTTCCCGAGATCTTCGCCCAGTCGTCAGGGTTGGTCGTGTTGGGCAGATCCTCGTGTTCCTTGAACTCCTGGCGGACCGCCCGGATGAGGTCCTCGGTGCGGATTCCGCGGTGCCCGCCGGCCAGTTCCCGTTTGATCGCCAACTTCTTCGCCCTGCGCACGATGTTCTCGATCATTGCACCGGAGGCGAAGTCTCGGAAGTAGAGGACCTCCTTGTCGCCGTTCTGGTAGGTGACCTCGAGGAAGCGGTTGCTCTCGGTATCGGCGTACATGGTTGCCACAGCCTCATCGATCATGGACCTGACCGCCTTTTCGCGGTCGCCTCCGCCTGTTGTCTGTACGAGGTCCTCGTCGAGGGGCAACTCGGCGATGAGATAGCGGCTGAAGATCTGGCTGGCTGCCATCTCGTCGGGGCGCTCGATCTTGATCTTCACGTCGAGGCGGCCCGGCCGCAGTATGGCGGGATCGATCAGGTCCTCCCTGTTGGAGGCCCCGATGACGATCACGTTGCGAAGCGTCTCGACACCATCGATCTCGGCCAGCAGCTGCGGAACGATGGTGGACTCGATGTCAGAGCTGATGCCGGTTCCGCGGGTACGAAACAGGGACTCCATCTCGTCGAAGAACACGATGACGGGCCATCCCTGCTCTGACTTCTCACGTGCACGCTGGAACACGAGGCGGATCTGCCGCTCGGTCTCACCGACGTACTTGTTGAGAAGTTCGGGGCCCTTGATGTTCAAGAAGAAGCTACGGGCCTCGCGGTCCCCCGAGACCTCGGCGACCTTGTTGGCCAGCGAGTTTGCAACGGCCTTTGCAATGAGGGTCTTGCCACAGCCGGGTGGGCCGTAGAGGAGGATGCCCTTGGGTGCGGGCAGGTTGTAGTCGGCGAACATGGCCCTGTGCAGGAAGGGAAGCTCGACGGCGTCGACGATCTTCTCGATCTGGGGTGCAAGGCCACCTACGTCCTCGTAGGTGACATCGGGCACCTCTTCGAGGACAAGGTCCTCGACCTCGGGTCTGGGAAGTCGTTCAAGCAGGATGCCGGCCCTCGGGTCGAGGAGCGCCGAGTCGCCACTACGAAGATGCCCGTCGAGCACTCCCGATGACAACTCGACGACCCTCTCGTCGTCGGCTCGACCGACCACGAGTGCCCTGGCACCGTCGTCGAGCAACTCCTTGACGGTTACCACCTCGCCGGTGACCTCGGCCCTCCTCGCCAGGATGACGCTCATGGACTCGTTGAGCACGACCTCCTGGCCGGGCCTGAGCGAATCGGCAAGATCGGGATGAACACCGACCCGCATCTTGCGTCCGGCCGAGTGCACGTCGACGGAGCCGTCGTCGTTGGTTCCGGTAACGGTTCCGTAGGCCGACGGTGGCTGGGAGAGCTTGTCGACCTCCTCGCGCAGGAGGGCAATGCGCTCGCGCGCCGTCTCCAGGGTGGAGTTCAACTTGTGGTTGCGGGAAGTGGCGCTGACAAGGTCCCGCTTCACATCACGAACCTCGGCCTCGAGCTTCTGGATTCGGACCGGGGCTGCCTCGATACGCCGTCGAAGTTCGAGGATCTCGGCCTCGAGGGCGGCCTGCTCGCCACCTTCGGCCGGGCAGTCTGTTTCGTCTCCGTCGATTGCGGCCATGTCGCCTCCCTGGGGCGACCCTACCTGTCGCACCGGACGTGACCGATGCCATTGTCCCTAATCCCGCCGGGGTAGATGCTGGAGATGCGGGTATGGATAGAGTGCTCAATCGGAATCAGTAGACAGACGTCGTGTCGACTGGGTGTCGACCGACCACAGCGAGAGGAACCCGACCAGGATGAAGGTCTGGATCGATCAGGATCTCTGCACGGGCGATGGCCTCTGCGAGGAAATTGCGCCCGATGTGTTTGCCCTCCTCGACGATGGCCTGGCCTATGTGAAGGAAGGCGACAAGATCTTCAGCGAGCCGGGTGGCCCCGAGGGTCTCGCTACGATCACCGAAGCCCAGTTGGAGGGAACCATCGAGTCTGCCGAGGAGTGCCCCGGCGAGTGCATCTACATCGAGGTCGACTGAGGCGAACTCTGTCAGATCAGTTCAGTGGATGGCCCAGCGGCCGTCCACTGCTCGTTTTGGGGTCTACCGGGGCCGGCATGCGCCGGAATCGGCCGGCTCTCCCCCACCTTGGGTCGCCCTAGCCAGAAGCGGTTCGATTTCAGAGGCCTGCACTGCGTAGGCCACCTGCGGGCCGCCCCGGGTTCGTGAGAAGAGCACCCCCACAACCGATCCGTACTGGTCCACCAGGGGTGCGCCCGAGTTGCCGGGCCCGACCGAGGCCTCGACCTCGAGAGCATCGCGTCCGTCTCCGGGTTCTCCGTAGATGTCCTTGCCGACGGCACGGATCGGTCTGAGGATCCGCGAGGTGATCGTCTCCGGGCTTCCGTCCTCATCAAAGGCAAGTACAGCGACCGGTTGACCGACAACGGCTTCTGTTGACGCCAGCGGCTGGACAAACCCTGTATCCGCGCTCAAGAGGGCCAGGTCCGAGACCGGGTCAAACGCAACTACCGTCGCCGTCTGGATATCTCCGCCAAGGTCTATTTCTGGTGCGGAAAGCCCGGCAACGACGTGTGCGGCGGTGACTATCAGGCCCGGTGCCACGACGAAACCGGTACCCACCTGGGATGCTGTGCACCCGAGGCCGTTCACCCGTGCAACCGACCGCCAGGCCTGGTCCAGCACCTCGTCGACGGGTCCGCTCAGAACCGGTTCGGTAGTCGGCGGTGAGGTGGATGTCGTTGCGGCGCTCGAGGTGGCAACTATCGGCGGATCCGTAGGCGGCGGGGCCACAACCCCCTGACCGCAGGAAGCTGCGACCAGCATCAGGCCCGCTACGACAACCGCGGACGGTCCCGCAACCCTGTGTCTCACGACCCGAGAAGGCGTGCGTGGCTCAGAAAGCCCGTGTGGGCGACCATCCGATGATCGGGCCTCACCGCCAGGCCATCTATGTGCCAACTTCTGTTTAGGACCTCAATTGTCTCGGCAAACTCGAAGCCGTTCGCTGTGAGGGCCTCTCTGAACCGCACTGCCTGGAGGATGCTCGGCGTGTAGGCGACGATGATGCCGCCAGCCTGCAGAGACAGTGCCGCATGGGGAACCACCTGCCAGGGCTCGGGCAGATCCAGCACGACACGATCCAGGTCGACGAGGTCGATTCCGTCGTAGGCGTCACGGATCTCCACCGTGTAGCGCCCCAGCGCCTCCTCGCCAAGCATGGTCGAGACATTCGAGCGGGCCCTCTCCACAAACTCGTCCCTGATGTCGTAGCCCGTGATCTCGGCTCCGGCACGCAGCATCGTCATCGACAGGGCACCTGAGCCGACACCCGACTCGAACACCTTCGCCCCGGGAAAGATGTCGGCGAGCAACAGCAACGGGCCCAGATCCTTTGGATATATGACCTGGGCACCACGGGGCATCTTGAGAATGAAGTCGGAGAGGGTCGGCCGGAATGCCACAAAGGAACTGCCGCGACTCGACTTCGGTGTCGCACCCTCAGGGCAGCCGATCAGATCGTCATGGTTGAGAACCCCTGTGTGGGAGTGGAACTCGCCACCCGCCTCGAGGGTCACCAGGTAGCGCCTCTTCTTGTTGTCAACCAGAAGAACCTGGTCGCCCGCCTCGAGCATGCGGCTCATCTGGAGCCCCCTACCCGGCGTCTGGACGCGGGGCCTTCAGACCTGGGCTCCACCGGTTTCTCCGACACCGGCAGGTGCGAGACCAGAACCCCGTCACCGGGCTTCAGGGTCTGACTGAACACAACGGGTGCAGTACCGAGCTTGGTGGCACGTCGAAGGACGCGTCCCACCAGCACCACAATCAGGGCCAACTGCCAGCGGCGCCCGCCCCCGAGGAGGCTGCGGCGCAAGAGCCTGCCGGTCAGGCCCGACGGCGATGACAGCCCCATCAGATCCGTCGGATCTCCACCACGGTCGATCTGATCCTGCCGATACGCCGCCCGATCAGGTAGGCGGCCAGCAGCGCAATGCCTCCGGCGATCGCAACGCCGGCCACGATGCCGACCTTGCGGGACTCGACCTTCTCGCCTGCACCACCGACGGTTCGTCGAAGTTCCGCCTCAAGGTCCTCGCGGGTAACCGGTTGCTCAACTGTCGAGCCCACGGCCGCCTCCGATCCTTGTGACGGACAGGGCCACTACGCACCCCAGCCCTGCGGCCACCAGGAGGTACGGGGCCCATGACCAGGAACCGTCGAGCATCTCGGTCCCCTGGAGCAGCCTCAGCCCTCCGACCGCCAACATCACGACACCCACGCCGATCAACAGGGCGCCACTGATTCCAAAGAGCAGGAAGCGACCGGCGGCACGGAGGGGGTCAACTGTCTGCTCCCTCAGGTAGCGGCGCAGCAGGTCCAACAGATCGCCGGAGGGTCGTTTCGGTGCCATGGGCAGACAACGCTACAGCGGGTGTCAACCGGGTTACTCCCGTGCTGGAGCCGCCGCTCAGTCGGGAACTGGCAGCGGAACCAGCAGGTCAAGGTCGGGCCCGGAGGGATATGCCACCAACTTCAAGACAACCTGGTCGTGCAGGCGCTTGACCCTGTCGGGAAGCGGCTCGGCATTGGTCAGGACGGCGAATGAAAGGGTTCTGCCCTCAAGGGTCTCCACCTGCCCGGCCAGGCTCGTGACATCACGGAGGGTTCCGGTCTTGGCCCTGGCGCGGCCCTCGGCAGAGGATCCGACCAGGCGGCGCCTCATGGTTCCTGAGCGGCCAGCCACCGCAAGGCCCGATACCAGGTCGGGACCATGCTCGGCATCCTCGAGAACGGCAGTCAAGATGCGGCAGGTCACCCTGTTCGCCGGATCCAGGCCTGAGCCGTCCGCAGCCTCCACCCCGCTCAGGTCGTGGCCTGCGGCACCCAGAGCGGTGAGAACCACGCTGGCGCCAGCAGCCGAGGAGCCGGGCGGGCTCACGGTCGCTCCCAGGTTCTTCAAGAGGAGTTCTGCCGTCGTGTTGTCGGATGTGACGAGCATCTGGGTCACGATGTCGGCAAGAGGCGGAGAATCGATGGTGGCCAACTCAACGGCTGCATCAAGCGGTGCGACGCCAGCCTGGGCGGACCTCCTGATCACCATGTCCCGATCCTCCAGGAGATCGTCGAAGAAGGCCGCTGCGAATGCCGCCGGGTCTCCGGCGGGGGTGTTCAGGCCGTTGGCAGTGTTTGTGGCGTGCCACCACGAGAAGCCGTCGTTAACCGACAGGGCGCTCAGGGGGCCTGCCTGGTTCTGCTGACCGGGCCTGAAGCGCTCTGGCCATGACTCGACGTAGCGGAGGGAATCGAAGAGGCTTTCGTCGCCGATCACCGCCCCGGCGATGGAACTCACGCCCGCTCCGACCAGTTCGTCGGCAAGACGCTCCATGTTCGTGAAGGCCATCTCATCGTCGAAGCGGTCCACATAGTCGTCGGTCATCAGGACCGGGTCACCACCTCCGACAAGCCAGACATCCCCATCCACAACACCGTTCAAGGGAGGCATACGACTCACGACGCGGGTGGTGAATACATGGTCGGCACCCATGGTCTCCAGCGCTGCAAGCCCCAGGAGCAACTTCTGGGTACTGGCCGGGATCAGCGGCGACATTTCGTTGAAGCCATAGATGAGACGGCCGAACTCGCTCACCGCCACACAACTGCTGTCGGGAAGTCCGGAGACCACATCTCTCAGATCGGCGACCAGACGCCTGTCGGCTTCAGGAGCCTGAAGAAAGAGAGGAATCCGTCGAACTGAGATGAGCGGCGTTACAAGAGACGCTGCCGGTGGCGACATTGGCGGCTGTGGTGGCCGGTCGGCTGCGGCATCGGAGGACCGCACCTGCCATGTCGCTGCCAGGAGGGCCGACGACAACAGCACGGGCAACAGCATGCGCCTGATCACGGCTCGCCATGGTAGGGCCCCCTCAGGGAACTGGTCGCGCACCCGTCAACCGGTATCGGCACGTGTCCCCTAGGTTCCTTCAATGCGCTACGCGACGGGACTTTCTGAACACAGCGATCCACGGGTTGCCGTGGCTGAGGTCATCGGCCAGATTCTTGAGCGGATCGGCACCTCTCCGGGCCTTGCCGTGCTCTTCGTCTCCGGCTCGCACGTTGCCGAGGTGGATCTGATCGCCCGAACCGTGCGCCAGGGCCTCGAACCCGGTCACCTGATCGGAGCCACGGCCGTCTCAGTGCTGGCACACCGCCAGGAGGTCGAGGAGGCGCCCGCAGTGGTTCTGTGGGCAGGGCAGACAGGTCCCGTGGACATGCTCGTGTCTGACACGAATCAGGATCTGACAAGCATTCCAGCGGGTTCAGCCGTACTCGCCCTCGCTGACCCCTTCTCCTTTGATGCCGAGACAACCCTGGCCTCCGTACCTCCTCAGGTGGTGCTGGTGGGCGGCCTGGCCTCACACGCACGATCCCCAGGGGGCAACCGCCTGATCGCCGACCGTGAGACCGTGACGGGAGGGTCAGTGATGGCCGTACTGCCCGAGGGCCTCGGCATTCGTCCGATTGTCTCCCAGGGATGTCGGCCCATCGGAGACCCCTTCACCATTACCGACGCCTCCAGAAACCTCATCCTCGGATTGGGTGGGCAGCCTGCTGTACAGCGACTTGATGATGTCTTGTCCTCTGCATCAGAGACAGATCGTCACCCGATCAGACTGGGCCTGCAGATCGGCATCGCCGTTGAGGAGCACGCCGCCGTGTTGGGCACTGGCGACTTCCTGATCCGAAGCGTTGTCGGAACAGACAGGTCGTCGGGAGGCATCGCCATTGCCGGCATGGTGACCGTCGGAGAGACCGCCCAGTTCCATGTCAGGGATCCCGGTGTCGCCACGAATGAACTTGCGGCTCTGCTCCAACCGCTTCGAGCAGAGAGTGCCCTCCTGTTCACGTGCAACGGCCGCGGGAAGAGGTTCTTTTCAAGACCCTCCCACGATGCCACTCTGTTCTGTGACGGACTCGACACCACAGTTGTCGGCGGCATGTTCTGTGCAGGCGAGATGGGCCCGGTGGGAGCATCCCACCACCTTCATGGCTTTACGGCCTGTGGCCTTTTGTTCGGCGCATCGTCGGCTCAATGAGGTGCCTCTCACCGTCGACCGGGTCTCCGTGTAATCAGGTTGCTTTTGATACCCGAAAGCCGATCGACAGACGGATATGGTGGCGCCGCGCTGACGTCGAGCAGGGGCTTTGATGACGAACATGACCGATGCCGAACTGGAGCAACAGGCGGTTGCCGTAATCAAGGGCCTGGCCATGGACGGGCCGCACGCTGCCCGCTCGGGTCATCAGGGAACGGCTATGGCACTTGCGCCGCTGGCCCACGTGCTCTGGACCCGGATCATGACCTATGACGCCTCTGAGCCACTGTGGGCCGACCGGGACCGGTTTATCCTCTCCGCCGGACACGCCTCGATGCTGCTCTACTCGATGCTCCACCTGACCGGCCATGGTCTCAGCCTCGACGATCTCCGAAACTTCCGTCAGTGGGGTTCAGCCACTCCGGGACATCCTGAGGTCGGCCACACCGCCGGCGTCGAGGTCACGACGGGACCCCTCGGGCAGGGCCTTGCCAACGCCGTCGGAATGGCGATTGCAGAGCGCAACCTGAGAGCACGATTCGGATCCGATCTTTGCAGTCACCACACCTTTGTCGTGTGCGGCGACGGCGATCTCGCCGAGGGGATCAGCCACGAGGCCGCATCTCTCGCCGGGCACCTCGGTCTCGGCCGACTGATCGCCATCTATGACGACAACCACATCACCATCGACGGGCCAACCGAGTTGGCCCTGTCCGATGACGCTCCGGCCCGGTTTGGCGCCTACGGCTGGCACGTGATCGATCTGGGTGAGGCTGCCGAGGACCTCGACGCCATCGAGTCGGCGATACGACACGCCATGGACGACTCGGACCGGCCGTCGCTGGTGGTCATCCGAAGCCACATCGGCACTCCCTCCCCCGATGTTGATACATCCTCCGTACACGGCTACTCCCTCAAGGACGAGGGCATCGCGGAGACACGTGAGCGTCTGGGTCTTCCAGCAGACGAGTCGTTCTGGGTTTCCCCCGACGTGGGCAACCTCTACGCCCTGGCCGGCCTCCGCGGCGCCGTCGCACGCTCCGCATGGACCGCACGTCTGGAATCGGCAGACATCGACCTCAACGAATGGAACGCCTGCCAGACGGCCAGCGGCCTCGAAGGCTGGGAGGCGAGCCTCCCGACCTGGGAAGCTGGTGCGGCCGTCGCAACCCGCAAGGCCGGCAACGCCTGCCTCGAGGCCCTGTTGAGTGTCGTACCCGGACTGATCGGCGGTGGTGCCGACCTGACCGGCAACACCGGTACGACAATCAGCGGGCACGGCGTGCAGGGTGCCGACTGTCCTGAGGGCCGCCAGATCTTCTTCGGAGTCCGCGAGCACGCCATGGGTGCGATCTGCAACGGGCTCGCCCTCCATGGCGGGGCCCTACCGGTCTGTGGCACGTTCCTCGTATTCAGCGACTACATGCGCGGCGCCGTCAGGCTGGCCGCGCTCAGCGGCGCACGAACCGTGTTCATCTGGACCCACGATTCGGTCGGGGTGGGAGAGGACGGACCAACCCACCAGCCAGTGGAGCATGCAGCATCGCTGAGGACCATTCCGGATCTCACGGTGTTCCGGCCCGCAGACGCAAACGAGACCGCTTCAGCATGGCGCTACACGGTCAACGGCAACGGGCCGGTGGCGATGCTTCTTACCCGGCAGGACGTTCCGGTCCTTGTCGGCACAGACGACCCCGAAAGTGTCGCCAGGGGCGGCTACGTGCTCGCAGACCCCGACACTCCCCCAGACGTGGTCATCATCGGAACGGGCAGCGAGGTCAGCGTCGCCCTCGACGCTGCAGCGACCCTTACCGCTGGTGGACTTGCCGTGAGGGTCGTCTCCATGCCGAGTGTCGACCTGTTCGCCGCTCAGGCCGGCTCCTACCATGACGAGGTTCTACCGCCATCGGTACCGGTGGTCTCGGTGGAGGCCGGCGTCACCTTCGGCTGGTCCAGGTGGGCCGACAGGTCGGTCGGAATCGACAGGTTCGGGGCGTCCGCCCCCGGAGACGAGGTCATGGCCAGGCTCGGGATCACACCGGAAGCCGTGGCCGAAGCTGCCCGTGGTCTGCTCAGCGCCTGACCCTTCCATCAGACACCAGAGGAAACAATGACCAGACTCCATGATCTCTACCGTGAACAGGGGCAGAGCCCGTGGCTCGACAACCTCAGGCGCGGCTGGCTCACATCAGGTGAGTTGCAGGCGTGGGTTGACCGTGGGGTCCTCGGCATCACCTCGAATCCCTCGATCTTCCAGAAGGCCATGTCGGACACAGACGCCTACGACGAGCAGCTGGCTGCACTGAAGGCCGACGGCAGATCGATCGAGGAGAGCTACTGGGAGCTCGTCACAAGCGACATCACGGCGGCTCTTGATCTCCTGACGCCTGTCTACGAGGAGTCCGGCGGTATCGACGGTTACGTCTCGGTCGAGGTCGATCCGTCGCTGGCCACCGACACCGATGGCACCACTGCCGCTGCCAGGGACCTGAGTAGGCGGATAGCAAGGCCGAACCTGCTGGTGAAGATCCCTGCCACCGTTGAGGGCATGCCATCGATTCGCCAGATGATCTCCGAGGGGCGGAGTGTCAACGTCACCCTGATCTTCTCCCTCGATCGCTACGAGCAGGTCATGGAGGCCTACATCGCCGGCCTCGAGGCCTGTCCAGGTGATCTCTCCGGGGTGGCCTCGGTGGCATCGTTCTTCATCAGCCGCACCGAGACAGAGGTTGACCGCCGTCTCGAGGCGATCGGCACACCGGCGGCGCTCGCCCTGCGGGGCAGGGGCGCCGTGGCACAGGGATGTGCCGCCTACGACCTGTTCCGCAACACCTTCAGTGGCCCTCGCTGGGAGGCCCTCGTCAAACGTGGGGCCCGGGTCCAGCGACCGCTGTGGGCCTCAACCTCCACCAAGAATCCCGACTACCCAGACACCCTGTACGTCGATGCCCTCATCGGACCTGAGACGGTCAACACGATTCCCGATGCAACGCTTGAGGCATTCGAGGACCACGGCACGGTGGAGCGCACCATCGACGCACACCCGGCCGCCGGTAGAGACATCCTTGCGGCGCTGACCAGCGTCGGTATCGATCTCGACGACGTGGCCGACCAACTCGAGACCGAGGGAGTCGATGCCTTCATCAGATCCTTCGACGAGCTGCTGGTGAGCCTTACCGACAAGGCCGCCACCCTCTGAGGTGCAGGCAGCCGGTACGCCTTCGGACGTGGTCGACTGCTAGTTTGCCGAAGTGGAATCAGCATCATCCCGGCCTGCCTCGCCTGCCTGCGTGGACCTGAGCGGCGAGGAGCTCAGAGCAGCTGCACGCGCTGTACGCGACCGCCACCACGGCAACCGCATTACCTTCAGCCCGAAGGTCTTCATTCCCCTGACGATGCTGTGCAGGGACCGCTGTGGCTACTGCACCTTCGCCCGTCCACCTGCACGTCTGGAGTCTCCCTATCTAGCGCCTGAGCAGATTCTCGGGATTGCCAGGGCAGGGGCCGCCGTGGGTTGCCATGAGGCCCTGTTCACGCTCGGTGAGAGTCCCGAATCCCGTTATCCGATAGCGGCTGAATGGCTCTCCGAGCATGGCTTCACCTCAACCGTTGAGTACCTGGCCGAGATGGCCCGACTGGTTCTCGACGAGACCGGGTTGCTGCCACATGCGAACGCTGGAGCACTTGCCCACGACGAACTGCTGATTCTGCGGGGTGTCTCAGCGTCTCAGGGCATGATGCTCGAATCTCTCGACCCCGACCTGGCCTGCCACAGGGCCTGTCCCGACAAGGAGCCACAGCGGCGCCTTGAAACCCTTGAGGCTGCGGGGCGACTCTCGATCCCGTTTACGACGGGGCTTCTGGTTGGCATAGGAGAGGACAGGGCTTCTCGTATCCGCACGCTTCAGGCCATAGCAGACTCCCACGAGCGCCACGGACATGTTCAGGAGGTGATCGTCCAGAACTTCCTACCCAAGCCCGGCACTGCAATGCACGACTGGGCGCCCTGCGACCGCAATGAGTACCTGGACACGATCGCTCTGGCGCGGCTTCTTCTGCCTCCCGAGATTCACCTGCAGGCCCCACCCAACCTGTCTGACACCTTCGGCGACCTGATCTCTGCAGGGATCGACGACTGGGGCGGCGTATCACCGATTACCGCTGACCACGTGAATCCCGAGCGTCCATGGCCCGGCCTGGAGCCACTCAGCATGGAGACCGAGCGGCACGGACACGTCCTCGCTCCCCGCCTGACCATCTACCCCGAGTTCGCCTCCAACCCCGCCCGCTGGCTGCACGACGACCTCCACTTCGCCGTAATGGACCGGAGCGACTCCGAGTCACTGGCACGCGACGACCCCGGGTCTGTTTTCCCCGAGGTCTTCGAGGAGACCACCGACGGCGAAGGTCCACCCGTGCGCCGGCTCAGCTCCACCTCAACTGCGTGGTACTCGGGAGCCGCCAACTCACCTGTCGCCATCCTCCCCGGATCACGACACCGCACCGGGCGTGTTGCAGAGGTACTCGATGGCGTGATGGACGGCCAGGAACCCGGTCACGATGAGCTCGTAACCCTGTTCTCCGCAAGGGGTGCCGAGGTGGTCGCGGTAGCTGAGGTCGCCGACGACCTGCGGCGCAGAATCAACGGCGATGCGGTCACCTTCGTGGCGAATCGCAACATCAACTACACCAACATCTGCACCTACAAGTGCAGGTTCTGCGGATTCTCCAAGGGGCCGATGTCTCTGGACCTGCGAGGCACCCCGTACCTCCTTGAAATATCGGAGATCGCCGAGAGGGCCGCCGACGGAGCGCGCATGGGGGCAACCGAGGTCTGCCTGCAGGGCGGAATCCACCCAGACTTCGATGGTGACTACTACGTGGATGTGACCCGTGCCGTCCGCGAAGCTGTACCGGATATACACGTCCACGGGTTCACCGCCCTCGAGGTGACCGAGGGTGCACGTCGGCTCGGGGAGCCCCTGACCGACTACCTGCGGCGCCTGATGGAGGCCGGGCTGAGATCGCTGCCGGGAACCGCCGCTGAGATCCTCGACGACGATGTCCGCGAGGTTCTCTGCCCTGACAAGATCTCGACCGACGAATGGCTGGACGCCCACAGGGCTGCCCACAGCGTCGGCCTGGCATCAAACGTGACGATGATGTTCGGGGCCGTCGAGCGGCCCGAGCACTGGGTTCGACACCTGCTGCTGTGCCGGGACCTCCAGAAGGAGACCGGGGGCTTCACCGAGTTTGTAGGGCTGCCGTTCGTGCACATGGCATCACCCATCTACCTGCAGCACAGGGCCCGACGTGGGCCCACCTTCCGCGAGACCCTTCTGGTCCATTCCGTCGCACGCATTGCATACGGTGAACTCATTCCCAACATCCAGGCCTCCTGGGTGAAGATCGGAAACGCCGGTGTCCGACAGCTTCTTCAGGCCGGGGTCAACGACCTTGGCGGAACGCTCGTGGATGAGAACATCTCCCGCGCAGCCGGAGCCGAACACGGCCAGATGATGACCGAGTCGCAGATGAGAACCCTGGTCGATCCCCTCGGCAGGTCGCTCGAACAGCGCACCACCCTCTACGACCGGATTCAGGGTGGAACGAAGTTGCACGTCACGACCCGCAACGACGGTCGAATCCTGATCCCTGTCACCAGCGCATGACAGCCGATCCATCCCAACCCGCAGCGCACCTCGGCCGTTACCGCACCGGAGACCAGCTCCTCGACTCTGCTGTCGAGGAGTTGGCAGCAGCAACCGGTCGTCCCGGCGATCTCGACCTGATCGCCGAGCTCCTGGTCTCGGCGGTTCGCCTCGGCAGCGAAAACGTTGACAGGGGCGAGCTCAAGCTCGTCAACTCGGCCCTGAAGGAACTCCGCCACTCCTTCGCCGTGTTCGCCCCCTACCGGGGCATCAGAAAGGCCACCATTTTCGGATCGGCGCGGATCAGGGAGGGAGATCCTGCGTACCGGACGGCCGCTGCGTTTGGATCGGCGATAGCGGAGCGTGGCTGGATGGTCATCACCGGTGCCGGGCCGGGAATCATGGCCGCCGGAATGGAGGGGGCCGGGGCAGACCGCTCCTTCGGGGTGAACATCCAGCTTCCGTTCGAGTCCGAGGCCAACGAGTTCATCACCGACGACCCCAAGCTGATCAACTTCCGCTACTTCTTCACCCGCAAGGTCATGTTCATGAAGGAATCACACGGCTATGCACTGTTGCCTGGTGGATTCGGAACCATGGACGAGGCATTCGAACTCCTCACCCTCATGCAGACCGGCAAGTCGCCCATTGCACCCGTCGTACTCCTCGATCCCCCGGAGAGCACCTACTGGGACTACTGGACCGAGTTCGTCGAGAAGGAACTGGTCGAGGGTGGGCTCATCTCAGGAGCTGACCTCTCGCTCGTATTCGCCACCGATGATCCGGTTGCCGCCGCCGAGCACATCTGTGACTTCTACAGCACCTACCACTCGATGAGGTACGTCGGGAAACGCCTGATTCTGAGGCTGCAGCGCCAGATCGGCGACGAGGAGTTGGCGGGCCTGAACGACAACTTCTCGGACCTCCTGGTCGATGGGCGGATCGAGCAGAGTGAGCCAACCAGGGCTGAACTCGCCGACAATGACGAACTGGGCCTCGCCCGCCTGGTGATGAACTTCGACCGCCATGCCCACGCCCGACTACGACAGTTGATCGACTGCCTGAATTGCGCCGATCAGCCGGGCAGCACCTAGCCGTCGTCCTGCTCCTCGAGCAGGTGGGCGGCTTTCAGTACAGCCCGGCGGGCCCTGTTGAGGCGGCGCTCGTCGACCGGCAGTTCCGTGCCGCCGGCATCAATCGAGTCGCGCAGGCGCGAAATCGCCAGATCGGTCAGTTCCTCGGAGATTGCCTCGAGACGGACACGCAGGTCCTCGAACTCACCTGCCATCTGTTGCCCCACCGTTCACCCCGTCGGCCGAGGTGAGCATCTCGGCGACCACCTGTACCGGGTGCCGCACCTCAACCCCGGCTGTCGCGAGGTGCATCGAACAGCCGGGGTTGGCGCTCACGACGATGTTCGCCCCGGAGAGCGCCGAGACCTCTCTGATCAGGGCGACCTTGCGGTCGCGTGCCGCTCCTGCCATCTCAGGTTGCAGCAGGGAATACGAACCACCCGCGCCGCAACAGAGGCCGTCGTCGTTCAGTTCAACCACCTCGGAGCAGTGTCCGAGGACCTGACGGACCGCACCGTGGGCACCCTGTACGTGGCGGAGGTGACACGGATCCTGAACGATCACACCGGGCCGATCGGCCACCGGGACCTGTGGCAGTGAGTCGTCGTGTTCCGCCAGCCACTCGTGAATGTCGAGGACACGATCGGAAAACGCCACCGCCTCGGCGGTTCCGAGCAGATGACCGTAGGCCTTCAGGGCCGCCCCGCAGCCGGCCGAGTCGACCAGAATCTCTTGTTCTCCCGGGAGCGAGGCGATCACGTGCTCTGCCATCTCTCGGGCCGAATCGTGAAGGCCTGCGTGTTCGTGCAGGGCGCCACAACACCCTGTTCCGGGGCCGGAGCGCACGACTGTGGATCCTGTCGCCGCAATCACGGTCTCGCAGGCGTCGTGCACCTCGGGTTGCCACACATCCATGACGCATCCCGTGAACAAGACGACGTCGCCCTCGGAGCGGCGTGGGAGCCTTGAACCGGACAGGGGCAGTTGTCGGGGCAGGAACGGAACTCGCGGAAGCACTCGAATGCGTTGCAGCATGGCCAGAAACCTGCTTCCCAGGAGCAGCAGGCGCGGCCGGGTAAGCCCCCACAGTCCGAGGCGAAGATGGAGCGGTAGTGGCCTAGCCTCAGAGATGGCGGCCCTGGTGCCCGAGATCAGCTCACCGAACGGTACACCCGCCGGGCACGCCGCCTCGCAGCCACGGCACTGGATGCAGGTCTCCATTGAGTTGTACCACTCGTCGTCGCAGGCAACGCCGCCGGTCTGGACCGCCCGCATCAGAGCAATTCGGCCCCGGGGTGACATCCGTTCGTCACCGGTCAGCCTGAAGGTCGGGCAGTGTGAAAGGCACAGGCCGCATGCCACGCACGCGGTCAGCGAGTCGTCGTCGAGGCCCAGCCAGGCCGTCGTGGTAAATGCGCTCACTCCGACACCATGTAGGGATCGCGGCCCGGGTTGAGGCGCCCCTGCGGGTCGAAGTTGGCCTTCAGGCGGTCTGCGATGACCTTGACAGCGGGGTCCACCTCGGGAGCGGCCCCGCTCCCATGACAGTGAACAACCCCGATGGCCACATCAAGGACCGCCCCCTTGGGCAGTTCCCCGCTCCACCTGTGACGGTTGGGCGGCAGGTCCGGGGGTCCGTCAACCTCGATCATGCCGTGTTCGACAAGATCTGAGGCCTCCTTATCAACGTCGATCCCGTAGCCCTCGAGGCATACGTGGCTGTGGCTTCCGTCCCAGAGAATGCTTGACGGTCGATAACAGGACCGCTCCACCTCGGCAGGGGTCATGGAGCCCCGAAGCCAGAGAGAGCGCTCGGGCATCGGCCTCGTGCGCAGGATCACCCGACCGGTGAGGGCAAGGGTTCCGAGGGAACCGACCAGGAGGCGGCACAGTTCATATCCGCTGACGTTCTTCACGGTCGGGCCTCCGGCCTTGAAGATCTGTCCGTCGGCTCCGACGCACTCAGCCTGCAGGAGGGTGTCGCGGGCCGTACCTGTGCGCAGGCGCCGGATACCGTTCCAGCCGACCGCAAGGGAACCGCCCACAGTTGAGCCTGGCGGCCCGTCAAGGCCAACCTCCTGACGCTTCTCTGCGAGTGCCTCGGCCAGGTCCGTGAGGGTGGTGCCGGCCCAGACCGCCACGGTCATCTCGGCAGGGTCATGCGAGTCAATGCCGCTGGGCGCGTGCACAACCCTCACCTCGGCACCGATATCACCTCCGAGGCTCCAGCGCGTGCCACCTCCCCTGATGCACACGGGGCCGGTGGACCCCACATCGGCACGAAAGGTCTCCATCGACCTCACACCCAGACCCCTTCGGGAACCTCAGGCAGACCCATCACGTCACCGCAACTGGCGCTGGTCGGAAGGACCTTGAGCGGGTTGGCAATGCCGTGAGGGTCAAAGGCGTCGCGCAGGGCCCGCTGAGCGGCCAGGTCGTCCGGGGAGAAGAGGAGGGGCATGTAGCCACGTTTCTCCAACCCGATCCCGTGCTCGCCTGACAGGACGCCTCCGGCTTCGATGGAGATCCGTACGATCTCCTCCCCGGCAGCATGGACTCTCTCCAGGGTCCCTGGCTCACGCGGATCGAACACAAGCAGGGGGTGCAGGTTTCCGTCGCCTGCATGGAACACGTTAATCACGATCAGGTCATGGCGTTCGACGGCGGCGTTGACCTTTGCAACGACCTCGGCCAGCCGGGTGCGGGGTACCACCGTGTCGTGGAGGTAGTAGCCAGGCTTGATGTGGGCTATCGCCCCGAAGGCGTTCTTTCGACCCTTCCAGATGAGTTCCCTCTCGGCGTCGTCGGCGGCCACCCGTACTGTTCCGACCCTGTTGTCGGCGCCGACCTGTTCGACGATCTCGACCTCGCGGGCAACGCCGCCGGGAAGACCGTCGAGTTCAACTATGAGAACAGCTGCGGCGTCGAGTGGGTAGCCGGCGTTGACGAACTTCTCGACTGCATGGATCGCCTTCTGGTCCATGATCTCGAGGGCTGCCGGGACGATGCCAGCGGCAATGATGCCGGTAACCGTCTCGGCGGCGTCAACAATCGACTGGAAGTCCAACAGGAGAGTCTTCACGACCGGCGGATCTGGGGTCAGCCTGACAGCAATCCTGGTTGCGATTCCGAGCGTTCCCTCACCACCAACGAAGGCTCCTCGCAGGTCGTAACCGACAGCGTCGCCAACCTCTTCACCCAGGACCACGATGCTCGCATCGGACAGGACCACCTCGATTGCTGCAACGTGGGCGCTTGTCACCCCGTATGCAAGGCAGTGGGGCCCGCCGGAGTTGTTCGCCGTGTTGCCGCCGATGGTGCAGGCCTGCTGGCTTGAGGGATCCGGAGCGAAATGCAGCCCTGTGCCGGCCAGGTGCCTGGTGAGATCCAGGTTCACGACCCCAGGCCCAACCCAGGCGATTCGCCTCTCTGTGTCGACCTCGTGGATCTGGTTCATCCGTGTGGTTGCGATCACCACGGGGTCGTTGCATGGAACAGCACCGCCGGAGAGTCCTGTGCCCGCACCGCGGGGAACGAAGGCACGACCGTGGTCGACGGCCACCCTTACGCAGTCGGCAACCTGGTCGGTCGAGTCCGGGAAGCAGATAGGCCCGCTGTGACCACCTTCGATTATTGAACCATCGCGGCCGTAGAGGTGACGGGCTCCCCCACCGGCCACGACGCGGTCGATTCCGAGCGCCGCTACCAGATCAGCCACCAGATCATCGGTTCCTGCGGGCATCTCGTGGACCATCGGGCCATTCTGCCCGCTGAGGAGACAGAACACCGCTACCGAGGGGTACGAGGAAGAAAGCGACTGAAGGTGTAGGAAGATGGGCATGAGCAGGCTCGGGAATCTGGCGACACGCGGGAACACCCCTGTGCTGGCCCTGTCTGTCGCAACTGGTGTGGTCGTCGCTGCCCTCATTGCCGGATTCGAATACGTGGCTGCCGAGGTTCTCCTGCATCGACTACAACAGTTGCCTCTCTGGCAGATGGCTGCTGCTCCGGGCATCGGAATCCTGTTGGCTTCACTGATCCTGCGTTACCCGGGCAGGGGTGGGACCTCGGCGACATCCGACGAGTTCATCCGCGCATTCCACGACGGGTCTCCCAAGCTGCCGCTCCGCGACCTACCTGCAAAGCTTCTGGCAGGTGCGGTGACCATTGGCATGGGCGGCGCTCTCGGCCTTGAGGGCCCATCTATCTACACCGGTGCCACCGTGGGCCTCACCATGCGGGACCGGTTCGGACGTTGGCTGAGCCGAGACGATGTCAAGGTTCTCCTGACAGCTGGTGCCGCTGCAGGGGTTGCCGCTGTGTTCAAGGCCCCGGCCACAGGTGTGCTCTTCGCCCTCGAGGCGCCCTACCGAGATGACGTCAACCGTCGTGCTCTGTTGCCGTCCCTTCTTGCCGCAGCGAGCAGCTACGTCGTATACATCAACCTGGTTGGCTCAAGGGCAGTTGTGCCCTTCCTGAACAATCCAGCCAACAGGTTGGGATTCGACCAGGACCAGCTCTGGTTCACTGCAGACGACCTGGCCGGCTTCTTCACCGGTGTCGAGACGGCCGATGTCTTCGGTGCAATCCTGCTGGGTGTCCTGGCCGGTCTCGGTGGCCGCTCCATGGCGTGGCTGGTCCGGTGGTCCAAGGCTCGCTCCAGGCAGACGGCCTTCGTCCCGAGGGTTGTGGCCGGTGGTGCGATCCTCGCTGCCCTTGCCCTACTTGCCGACGCGCTCTTTGGTGCACCCCTCACCATCGGTCCGGGATTCGAGGCAATGGACTGGGTTGTCGGACCTGACCACGGGCTTGGCCTGATCGCCCTGTTGTTCGGATTCCGAATGGCGGCGACCCTCGTCACCCTCGGATCCGGAGGCGTCGGCGGTCTCTTCATTCCTCTTGCAGTGCAGGGAGTGGTTCTTGGCCAGTTGACAGGCCAGATCCTCGGAAGCGACCGACCGGGTCTCTACCCGACATTGGGGTTGGCGGCCTTCCTCGGTGCCGGTTACCGGGCACCGATCGCTGCTGTGATGTTTGTGGCTGAGGTGTCCGGTGGGTCCTTTGTGGTGCCTGCTCTGGTTGCGGCCGCCGTAAGCCAGGTGGTTGCAGGGCCTTCCTCGGTTGCAGAACATCAACAGAGCGTGAGGCTGGGCCACCTCGAGCGGCGCTTCACGCTGCCGGTCACCTCGGCGCTCACGACCGAGGTGTTGACGGTTCCTCCAGATGCCACAGCGGCCGAGTTCGTCTACCTCCATGTCCTGGCCCGCCGGGAGCGTGTGGTGGCAGTGGTCGACGGTGGAAGCTATCTGGGAATGGTCAGCCTGTCTGAGGTATCAGACCTCGACCGGGCGGACTGGGACACCACGCCTGTCAGCGAGGTTCTCAGGACAGACCTACCAGCGGTTCTCCCCTCGTGGACCCTCCGTGACGCCATCATGGCGATGGAGAAGGCGGCCGTTGACGTGCTGGCGGTTACCGATGCCGAGCAGCGCTTCATCGGGGTCCTCCGCGAGGAGGACATCCTCAAACTCGACGAGATTCTTGAGGAGACCGGGGGCTGACCGGAGGCCTCTCGGGAGCCGTCTGGCTGCGGTCAGTTCTGGCCTGAGGTTCCCTCGTCTTCGGCATCCGATGGCTCTTCGCCGTCGAAATCGTCAGACCATGCACCAGACGCCGTTGACTCACCCGAGTTCGACGGCCCCTCCCGGGTGTCGCTCAGGCTGTCGAATATCGAGTCAAGGTCGAGGTCCTGGTTTCGCTTGAGGGCTCGCGCCTCCTCGAAGCGGCGATGTCGACCTTTCTTCACCGTAGATTCTCCAATGTCTGGTCAGGAACGGGCCTAGAGCCTACCCCTCCGAACCCGGGGTGTAGCAGCGGCCGAAGGCCCTTGTGGGGCCCTTCAACCGTTGCTTGGAACGAGGACGAGTTCTCCCTCGCCGTCGAAGGCCAGGGCAGCCCGGCCGGAGAGGAGTTCCTCGACCGGTTCGCCCACAAGTTCGTGGCGCCATCCGTGGGCCATGCGGGAGCCCTCGTCGTTGCCGACGAGTGCTTCAATGTCGGATCGTGTGCCGACCAGGGCGGGGTCCATTTCGAGGTCACGGGCAAGTTGGGCCACCCATGCTGAGACGAGGGTCACCGCCGCCCTCAGATCGCGTTGTCGACCGTGCTTTCGGTCGTCACCGGGCTCCAGAGGTGGCAGATCAGCGGCGGTTGCAACGGCCCTCAGGATCCCCTCTGCGGTTTCGCCCTTGAGGTGTCTTCCGTCGACACCCCTGACCCTCTTGAGAGCGTCACGTGTCGCCGGTGCCTTCTGTGCGATGGCCACGACCGCGAGGTCCGGAACTACGTGGCGGACAGGGATGTCGATCTCGGCGGCCCTGCGCTCTCTCCATGCGGCTACGGAGCGGGCCACGAGGCGTGCTTCTCCGCTGAGGCTCCGGGCCTCCTTGATCCGTCGCCAGGCATCCTCGGGTATGCGCCTGGTGATCTCTCGTGCGAGGAGTTCCTCGCATTCAGCGACAGCCCAGGCGAGACGCCCCCTCTCATCGAGTTCTGTCGTCAGGCGATCGTGGATCTCCAGTAGATGGGCCACATCGGATGCCGCATATTCCAGCTGTGATTCGGTCAAAGGGCGGGCCAACCAGTCGGTCAACCGGTCACCTTTGGAAAGCTTGAAACCGAGTTCGTGCTGATGAAGTGTGGACAGCGACGGTGAGGACATTCCTTTGAACCCAGCAGCCAGCTGTGTGTCAAAGAGGTGTCGCGGAGCGGTTCCACAGACGCGCTGGAATACCTCGATGTCCTGGCCGGCTGCGTGCATCACCCAGAGGGTCTCGGACTCCAGAAGAGTGGCCAGCGGAGCGAGGTCCAGTTCAAGGGGGTCGAGTAGAACCAGCCCTCCGGACCATGCGATCTGGATGAGTGCCGCCTTCGGGAAATAGGTTCGTTCCCGATGGAACTCGGTGTCCACGGCAATGCGCTCCTCACCGCTGAGGGTTTCGAGGAGTGCAAGCAGTGCGGCCTGTTCGGTCAGCAGGTCCCAGGTCAGTTTCGGTTGGCGACTCAGGTCGGTTCCCCTGTCTCAACTGGTCGTCCGTTCTCAATCCAGGCAGCTGTGCCACCGGTGACGTTCACCGCGGTGAGGCCCTTACGTAGAAGGAAGTCAACGGCGGCCCGGCTCCGTCCTCCCTTTGCACAGATCACGTAGACGCTCCGATCTGGAGGGATCTCGCCAATCCGGTCGGGAAGGTCAGCCAGCGGAATGTGATGTGTTCCGTTGATCCTGCAGGCGGCGTACTCGTCCGGTTCGCGGACGTCGACCAGTGTCGCCCCGGCGACAAGCAGGTCCTCGAGTGCATCTACGCCGATTTCTGGAGTTTCCACTCCACTCCCTTCCGAGGTGCGGGGCGCCACCCTATCGGTCCGTCACCCGCGGTCGGAAACCGTCCAGGGGAGGTCCCCGGGGACGTCGGCATCGCGTGTGGTCGCTGGATCGATTCCGGCGACCTCCAGTACGGGAACCAGGTCGGGAAGGCTTCGTGGCGCCCTCACACCGGATTCGAACGCCTCTTCCAGCCGGTCCTTCAGCAAGAGTGGCCAGCACGCGTGGAGCCACTCGTGTTGAGAAGCCACGAGGGGCACCACGACATGATCGGGGTGTTCAGCGGCTGCTTTCAGGAGAAGCCGGATGGAGGTGCTGCTGGGTGCCAGCAGGTCGCATGCCAGTACCACGACATGGGTGAGGTCGGCACCGTCGAGTTCAGACATTGCCGTCACTACCCCTCCCAACGGGCCCTCTCCGGCCCAGAGATCCGGGATTACACGGAGGTCCTCAGCTGAAAGGGAGGTCTCGCTGCGGCCGACTGCGATTACCTCGCGGGCTCCGGCACCATGGAGCGCGTCGGCAGCGAGGCGGAGCAGCGACAGACCGCCCGTCTCGACTGACGCGAGGAGGGCCTTGTCTGTGCCCATTCGTCTGCTGGTGCCGCCAATGAGGACAGCTCCGGCGAAGTCCGGTTGTCCGGAGTGTTCTCTGATCATCAGCGTCGAGGCCAACCGTGCACCACCCGGAACTCAGGCAGCAGGTGACACAATCTCCAGACGAAGGACGTTTGTTGAGCGGGAGCGGACGTTGGTTCCAGCCAGGACTCCAACCAGTTCCCCGGGTTCGACGTGACCGGCATCGCGTGCGGTGGCGATGGCGCTGGCCACCCGCTCCTCGATGTTGCCCTCCTCCGCGAGGTGGAGAGGCTCGGTTCCCCAACTCAGGGTGAGTTGACCAACGGTACGCCTGTTGGCGCTGAAGCCGAGAATGCGGGCTCTGGGACGAAAGCGTGCCATCGAGCGCACGGTGAATCCGGACCCTGATATGCACAGCACTGTCTTGACGCTCAACTCGGCCAGCGCCCTGGCTGCAGCCATGGTCATGGCATCGGTGATTGCACCGTCAGGCTCCCCCCTGTCTGTCAACCGCAGATCGGACAACTCTGATGCCCACGACCGGTGGTCGAACTCGTCGTCTGCGCGCTCGGCGATCCGCGACATTGTGGCGACAACGTTTACAGGGTCACTACCGATTGCGGTCTCCCCTGAGAGCATCACTGCGCTTGAACCATCCCAGACTGCGTTGGCCACGTCTGAGACCTCGGCCCGTGTCGGTTCCGGGTTGGTGATCATGGTCTCAAGCATCTGGGTCGCCGTGATAGCGGGGCGCCCGAGTGCGATGCATTCCCTGATGATCTCCTTTTGCAGAATCGGCAACTCCTCCAGGCGGCACTCGTTGCCCAGGTCGCCGCGGGCCACCATGACCGCCCCGGAGGCTTCGATGATTGCGGGAAGGTTCTCGATGGCCGCCCTGGTCTCGATCTTGGCTACCACGAGGGGGCCGGTGGGATGCGACTCGACAGGCAACCTCATGAGGTCTTCTGCCGAGCGGACGAATGACACGGCCACCATGTCGACGTCGAGTTCAAGGAAGCGCTCGAGTGAGGAGAGGTCCTCGACGGTCGGTGCCGTAATCGACAACCTGTCAGAGGGCACGTGGACACCGGGTCGACCACTCAGGAATCCGCCGTGCATAACCCTCGCCAGCAACTGGTCACCGTCTACCTCGCTGACCTCGAGGATCACCCGGCCGTCACCGATGCTGAGCCTGTCGCCGGCAAGGACATCGTCCAGGAGGCTCTCGTAGTCGACCTCCATCACCGATGCGGTGCTCTTGCCGCTTCCGACGGTCAACTGGATCTCAGACTTCTCTACGATCGCCACCGAGTCCTCGCCGAAGGATGCTGCCCGTACCTTCGGCCCGGGGAGGTCCACGAGGATTCCGACCGGTCTGCCCTCTTCAGCAGCGATTCTCCGGATGGTGGTGAGGCGCTCGACCGCCTCGTCAAGCGTTCCGTGGGCCAGCCCGAGCCTCGCTACATCCATTCCAGCGCGCACGAGGTTGCGAAGTGTGGCCTCGTCCTCGGATGCAGGTCCGATTGTGGCGATGATCTTGGTCCGTCTGGCCATCAGTCCACGCTACCGGTCGAGGATCGGCTGAGGTCTCCGTCTGCCTGATTGCCGTCATGCCTGTGGGGCCCTTCCTGCGCGCTACGGGTACGGTCGATGGCATGGTTCCTCCGTCTGGCGCCGACAGCCATCCGTTCCTGACGCATCCCGGCGTCCTGGCATTTGCCCATCGTGGTGGTACCGGCGACTGGCCCGAGAACACCATGGCTGCGTTTGCCCACGCTGTGGACCTTGGTTTCACCTACCTGGAGACCGATGTGCACCTGACCGCTGATGGCATCGTGGTTGCATTCCACGACAGTTCGCTAGACAGGGTGAGCGATTCCGTGGGACTGATCTCAGGACTCTCGTGGGACGAGGTGTCACAGGCTCGCGTTGGTGGAACCGAGGGCGTGCCACGCCTGTCGGACCTGTTTGAGGCGTTCCCCGCGGCGCGCGTGAACATCGACCCAAAGGACGATGCAGTGGTCGATGCGCTTGTCGAGGTGATTCGGGATCACGACGCCTTGGCCAGGGTCTGCATCGGAGCCTTTTCGGATCGGAGAATCGAGCGGTGCCGCGATCTGCTGGGTGCCGGGCTCTGCACGTCGGCAGGTCCGGGAGCCACGGCCCGTTTCCGCCTGGCCAACTTCGGCATCCCGTTCAGTGCCCCACCGTGGCGTTGTCTCCAGGTGCCGGTGAGATCGAGGGGTGTTCGCATCGTTGACAGGCGGTTCGTCGAGCATGCCCACCGTATGGCGCTACAGGTCCATGTCTGGACCGTCGATGATCCTGATGAGATGCACGCTCTCCTTGATCTGGGGGTGGACGGGCTCATGACCGACAGGCCGGCTGTTCTTCGGGATGTGCTCTTTGAGCGCGATCAGTGGGCCTGACGCACCCAACCCCGGGGAAACGACCGGGCACCGGCGCTGAAAGTTGTGCAACCGCTGCCAGAATGCGTCGATGAACGATCTGGGCCTGTCTGAGATCCGCCTCTTCCTTCACCTGCTCGGCGTAGCGGGTTGGGTAGGTGGCCAGTTGACCATGGCAGCGATGGTGCCTGTTCTGCGGAGGCTCGACCCGGATGCCCCGCGGATTGCTGCGAACCGTTTCGGTCGCGTGGCATGGACGTTCTTCGCCCTGGCCGTCTCGACCGGCATCTGGAACCTGTTCGAGGTGAGTCTGTCCGGCCGGGACACCGCCTATCTGACGACCCTTCTGGTCAAGTTGCTTCTTGTGGGCCTGTCTGGAGGTGCCGCTGCGGTACACAGCAACACCTCCTCGGTCGCGGTCCGGGGCTTCACCGGCGCACTGGGCGTTATGGCGGCTCTCGGTGCGCTCCTGATGGGCGTGGTCCTTTCCTCCTGAGACCCCCCGGACACTCCCAACTGGACCCGAATTTGCGGCGCTCTGTGGAATAACTGTGCAAATCATCTGACGATTCTGGGGATATCACCGTTCTTTCTGGGGAAATGCCCTAAACGAGTTGACGAAGTCGTCGCCGTTGCGCATGATGCTCCCCACGCCGAACACGGCGAAGGGATTCGGAACCGGACGGAACCGACACCCGAAGCGGGAGCGAGCGCAAGCTCTGCATCCGCCGAGGAGTGTCGAGACCCTGGGAAAGGCCTGGAGAAGTGTTCGGGGAGGACCGCAACCACGTTGCCTCTGAAGAGGGGCAGCGGGTCGGCCAGAGACACGGAGGTGTCGAGGCCGGTGGGGCGAGGTCGGGTCGCAAGGCCCGGAGGAGCACCATCGGGTGAGGCGCCAACCGGCTCAGGTTGATTCTGGGTTGTGCCGCTGCCCTCGGGCGGTGGTACCGACCTGGTGGGAGTGGAACGAAAGGAGCGGCTCCGAGGAGTTGACCGGTTCGCCGGGAGGCTACTTGGAGCCGTTTCCGCGTTCCGGAACGACAATTTCGGTCCGGCCGGCCGCCCCGACCACCTCTCCGGGAATGTTACATGATCGCAACACTGCACCCCGGGATGTTGCAGTAATGTTTCGCTTGCATCCACCCCGAAAATGCGCAAGCCTCCTAGCGTTGCTTCACACAACCAGATCCGGCTCGATCCCGAGTCGGTAGCTGACAAACAAAAAGGGGTACACCACAATGATGTCAACCATCCTCACCCTGATCGTCATGGCGATCATTTTCCAGGGTGTTGTGGCAGTTCTGGACAGCATCCTCGACACCGCCGGTGTCAACAGCATGCTCAAGGGCCTGCCCGTCATCGGTTCCAACCTGACTCTGATCTGGGCGTATGTCTTCGTCCTGATCAGCGAAGTCGGAGGCTTCGGCTTCGGTGCGTCGACAGAGGTGCTGGGACTTGGTGATCTTGGTACCGACATCGGAACGGCGCTGGCAATAGTTGGCTTCATTCCGATCAAGGACGCAGCAATCAGTGCGCTGGGCAAGGGCCTGGCACGCTGACCTTCGTTCAGCCCGGAAGCCCCGTCGCCCCCGGGTGGCGGGGCTTCCGCCGTTTTCGACCACCTACCCGGCGGTCTTCACCGTCTAGCCTCTACCGGATGCACCAGGTAGATGAGCGATGAGCGACGAGCAGCCGAACCGCCCATACGTCCTCGGCGTTGATCTGGATGGCGTCTGTGGCGACTACACCGCGGCATTCCGTTCCGTTGTCGCCCACGAGACCGGTGTCTCCGAAGAGTCCCTTCCGCTGCTGCGATCCTGGGACTTCAGCGAATGGGGCATGTCGGCCGAGGACTTCGAGCGACTCCACTTCCTGGCGGTCAGCGAACATCGCATCCTGCGCTCTATGCCCGTCATCGACGGCACCTCGGAGACACTCTGGAGGCTCTCCGACATCGGAATCTGGATTCGGGTGATAACCCACCGCCTCTACGTGAACTGGACCCACGCCACGGCAATAGCCGACACAGTCGGATGGCTGGACCATGCCCGAATCCCCTACCGGGACATCTGCTTCCTGGGGGCCAAACCTGAGGTCGAAGCTGATCTCTACATCGACGACGGGCCACACAATGTCGAGGCCCTGCGCTCCTCAGGCAACCAGGTCATTGTCTTTGACGCTCCCTACAACCAGCATCTCGATGGCCCCAGGGCACACGACTGGCTGGAATGCGAACAGCTGGTCCTGGCAGACGCTGCCGAACGCGGCTTTGAACTACAGGTCCAGCTTCCGGGCCTCGAGGCCGGCACGGACCGGCTTGGCCGCTGAGACAGCCGACCTCAGCGGCCGCTGGCAAACGCCCTTCGGGCCACCGCCAGATCGTCGGGATTGGTGATCCCCATCCAGTTCTCCTCCGACCGCACGACGTCGACTCTCACAAGACCCTGGGCTCGCTGCTGCTCGATTGCCTCAGGAAGCAGAAACTCGATGTCCTCGTCGTCGGAGTTGACTGAGTAGAACTCTGTCCACTGCCGATCCAGTTGGTCCAGTACCCGGCGAGGCAGCCCCCACAGGTTCATCGACACCGGGGTGTCGGGGTGAAGTCGACCAGGGGGATCCTCGGCATGGATCTGGGCTCCAATCCTTCGGATCCCGTGTGTCTCGACGAGCCCGACGAGGCGACTGCCCTCCAACTCGCACACTCCGCGCGACACCGAACCTCCCGGAGAGAGTGTTCCCTCGAGGTCATAGGCCACGAGGACAGTCCGCTCCTCGTCGGCGTCGGAGAGCCCCTCGGCTGCCAGAGCCGATCCGCCCGTTCCGTAGTAGTCGTCGGCGTTGAGAACGACCAGCGAACCTCTGCTGGTCGCTGCGGCGCAGAGCACGGCATGGCCGGTTCCCCATGGTTTGGAACGCGCCGGGCCAAAGGTGTCCTGATGGACGACACGGATATTGGACGATGAATGGTCCTGAGTCCCCAGGTGCTGGCTGAGAAGAGCATCAAGATTGGTTCTGGCGACTATTACAACCTCGTGGATGCCCGACTCTGCCGCATCCGTGATCGCCAGGTCGAGGAAGGTCTCGCCGCCGGGACCTACCGGAACCAGTTGCTTGTCGCCACCGAACCGGGTGCCCAGCCCTCCCGCCATGATCACAAGGGTGGGGCTCACCGGGATCCACCTCTGCACATTCCCGGAGCATCGGGCCTGTCGGCGGAGGCCGATGTCTCAGGGGTCGCGTCTGGTGACAGTTCCATGCTGCCCCGGACGATACATCCCCGACAGGGGCGCCCTCAGGCGGCTTGAGGCACCCGAGGGGTGGACCCCCACCCGGGCCACTCCCTGTGACCGATGCCATCTATCTATCGCCATCCGGTTCGGCTATCTTGTGCGTTGCTGACATAACCCCTGTGGGAGAGACCCCGGCTGGACCGGGGCGCCGAAGGAGCAACCGCCCTCGGAAACTCTCAGGCGCCTGGACCGCGGGGGCTGGCAACTCTGGAGAGAGATCGGCAGCGACCGGTCCACCGACGGGGCAAGCCTGACTCGGGGCAGTTCCCCATTTCAGGTCCATCTCTCAGGTACCGGACAGAGGAGGGCGTGACAGAAGCACGCCCTCCCCTACCCGGAATGGAAACCACAGAGATGTCGAGCCCGGCCGAATCACTTCCGTCTCTGGACGAACTCCTCGACAACACGGCGTTCCATCGACGCCACCTCGGTCCAGACCAGCCCGCGGTCGCCAAGATGCTCGAGGTGATCGGCGCCCCCACCCTGAACGACCTCATCGACGCCATCATCCCGGAGTCGATCAGGGACAGGACCTCGCTCGACCTCGCCGGGCCGATGGGCGAAGAGGAGACCATTGCCCGACTCCGCGGGTTTGCCGACCGCAACACGGTGGTGACGAGCCTCATCGGTGCCGGCTGGTACGACACCCACATGCCTGCCGTGATAGCTCGCAACGTGTTCGAGGATCCCGCCTGGTACACCGCGTACACGCCCTATCAGCCTGAGATATCCCAGGGAAGGCTCGAGGTTCTTCTGGGGTTCCAGACGATGATCTCCGACCTGACGGGAATGGACCTGGCCAACGCATCCCTCCTTGACGAGGCAACTGCGGGAGCCGAGGCGATGACCCTGCTGAAGAGGGCGCACCGGGGTGGCCGCAACACCTTCCTCGTGGACTCCGACTGCCACCCACAGGTGATCGACGTGATTCAGACCCGCGCCAGACCGCTCGGTATGGAGATCCAGATCGCCGATCCGTGGGCGATCCAGCTGAACGGAGAACACGACGTGTTCGGGTCGCTCATTGCGTTTCCGGGATCTGGTGGGAACCTGAGGCCCCTAGACAGGGTCGTGGATCATCTTCACGAGGCAGGTGTCGGTGTGGCGGTGACCGCCGACCTGTTGGCCCTCTGCCTGGTAACCCCGCCCGGCGAACTCGGCGTGGACGTGGTCGTGGGATCCGCCCAACGTTTCGGGGTGCCAATGGGATTCGGCGGTCCTCATGCAGGCTTCATGGCAGTCTCCGAGAAGCACAAGAGGATGCTCCCGGGGCGTCTGGTCGGAACATCGGTCGACTCGCACGGCCAGACAGCCCACCGTCTGGCTCTACAGACCCGCGAGCAGCACATCAGGCGTGAGCGTGCCACATCAAACATCTGTACGGCACAGGTCCTTCTGGCGGTCATATCGGCCCTGTACGCCGCCTACCACGGCCCCGCCGGACTCCGGCGCATCGCCCAGCGAACCAACCGGCTCGCCTCGATGCTCGCTACGGGCCTGGTCGATGCCGGCTTCAACGTCGTCAACGAGGCATTTTTCGACACGATCTCGGTTCACCTGCCAGGAAGGGCCGACGAGATCATCTCCTCTGCCCTTGAACGAGGCTGCAACCTGCGCCGCATCGATGAGGACACGGTCGGCATCAGCCTCGACGAAACCACACTGCCGTGCACGATCGAGGCGGTGCTGGCTGCCTTCGGGGTCGAGGGGCTCGACCTGGCGGCACTGGATTCCGCTGCCCGACCAGGTATCCCCACTGAGATGAGGCGGCAGTCTCTGTTCTGCACCTCGGCGTTCTTCAACTCCCATCACAGCGAGACCTCGATGCTGCGCTGGCTCCGAAAGTTGGCTGACCGCGACCTGGCCCTCGACAGGACGATGATTCCACTCGGTTCCTGCACGATGAAGTTGAACGCGACCACCGAGATGGCAGCAGTGTCATGGCCTGAGTTCTCCCGTATCCACCCCTATGCACCCACAGCCCAGGTTGTTGGCTACCTCGACCTGATCGCCGACCTTGAGCAAATGCTTGTGGAGATCACCGGTTACTCGGCAGTCTCACTGCAACCCAATGCCGGCTCACAGGGGGAACTTGCCGGCCTCCTCGCCGTACGCGCATGGCATGACTCGCGAGGTGACCAGCAGAGGGTCATCTGCCTCATACCGGCATCCGCACATGGGACAAATGCTGCCAGCGCAGTAATGGCAGGCATGAAGGTCGTGGTTGTCGATTCAGCCGATGACGGCAGCGTCGACCTTGACAACCTCAGGTTCAGCATTGCCGAGAGCGGCGACTGCCTGGCGACCATCATGATCACCTACCCGTCGACACACGGCGTGTTCGAGCCACAGATCGTCGAGATCTGCGACCTGGTCCATGAGGCCGGAGGGCAGGTCTATCTGGACGGAGCCAACCTGAATGCCATGGTCGGCCTGGCCAGACCAGGACAGTTCGGAGCCGATGTCTCGCATCTGAACCTTCACAAGACCTTCTGCATTCCGCACGGCGGTGGCGGCCCCGGCGTCGGACCTGTAGCTGTCCGGGAACATCTGGCCCCCTTTCTTCCAAGCCATCCGGTCATATCAGGTGCCGGCCCGGCTTCAGGGATCGGAGCCGTCTCTGCTGCTCCATACGGGTCGGCCGGCATTCTGCCGATCTCATGGGCCTACATCACGATGATGGGAGCCACGGGCCTGCAACGTGCCACCGAGTTGGCGATTCTCTCAGCCAACTACGTCGCTGCCCGCCTGGGCCCGCATTTCCCGATTCTGTACGGTGGCAAGGGAGGCTTCGTGGCCCACGAGTGCATCCTGGATGTAAGGGTGCTGAACGAACACGGGGTGTCGGCTGAGGACGTCTGCAAACGTCTGGTCGACTACGGGTTCCACGCTCCGACTGTGTCGTTCCCGGTTCCCGGCACACTCATGGTCGAACCCACCGAGTCAGAGGACCTCGCGGAACTGGATCGCTTCTGTGACGCCATGATTGCAATCGCCGGTGAAGCCCTGAGAATTGCGGACGGCGAATGGCCGGTCGATGACAATCCGCTGGTGAACGCACCCCATACAGCCGAGCACCTTGCCGGAACATGGACCCACCCCTACGACAGGCAGACTGCAGCCTTCCCCGTACCCGGCATGGGGCCCGACAAGTACTGGCCACCGGTTGCCAGGGTTGATTCGGCCTATGGCGACAAGAACCTCATGTGTTCCTGTCCGCCGGTGAGCGAGTACGCCTGAGCCGGTATCCGGTGCGCCTCACCCGACTATGGAGCGGCCCGCCCGGGTGATTACGGTCGACAGCATGTCCGACGCATCTGAACCAGTCGATCCGGACGGACTAGAGGCGTTCCGAAGCCAGGTCAGGGAGTTTCTGGACGCCAACTGTTCCGGATGGGGCGAGGACTCCACTCGTCGTGACGATGACGGGGCCTCACGGGCCCGCAGTTTCCAGTCGGCTCTCTCGGCCGCCGGGCTCGCCGGACTCACCTACCAGCGGGAGTTCGGCGGGGCAGGCCTCAGCAGCGAGCATCAGGAGGCCTTTGATGAGGTGTCGGCACCCTGGCACCTGCCGAACCTGCCTCTAGCCATCTCGCACGGAATGTGCCTGCCGATGCTCAACCAGTTTGGCACCGACACACAACGTGCCGACTTCATGCCCGACTGCATCAGTGGGCGGAGTATCTGGTGTCAGATGTTCTCTGAACCCGGCGCCGGGTCCGACGTGGCGGGTCTCTCCACACGGGCCATCAGAGATGGTGACCGGTGGGTTCTCAACGGCCAGAAGGTGTGGACCTCGGGTGCCCACTACTGCGACTTTGGGATCGTGGTGGCTCGCACCCAACCCGACGTTCCAAAGCACCAGGGTCTCTCGATGTTCATCGTGGATATGTCTGATCCGGCGATCGAGGTTCGGCCCCTGCGACAGATCTCCGGAGAGAGCGGGTTCAACGAGGTCTTCTTCACCGACCTGCACATCCCTACCGACTGGCTGTTGGGCGACCTCAACCAGGGCTGGAGTCTGGCCGTGGCGATGCTCATGTTCGAACGGGTCTCCATTGGAGCGGGCCGAGGGGGCCTCGGAGGAGAGCGTGTATCCCAGAATCTGATCTCCCTGGCGCGACAACTTGACAGGGCCGCTGATCCCCGTATCCGCCAGGCTCTGGCCGACCTGTGGATTCGGGAACGGATCAAGGGCTTCATCGGCAGGCGGATACGCGACGCTGTGGCCGCTGGCAGGGTTCCCGGGCCGGAGGGCTCCATCGCCAAGCTCAACGGGGCCCTGCTTGCAAGGGCGATTCGTGACGTCTCCATGGAACTGGTGGGTCCTGCCGGTCAGGCCTGGGAACCTGACGGCGGCACCGGGGAACGCTGGGCAACGTTTTGCCTTTCGGCCGCTGGAATCAGCATTGCGGGAGGCACCGACGAGGTGCAGCGCAATATCATCGGCGAACGGGTGCTCGGGTTGCCGCGGGAGCCGAACCCCTTCAAGGACACTGCATGGGAGGACGTACCCCGCAACTAGCGACACTCCAGTTCCTTCATCTGGGGGGTCTGGACTATCCGCACAGCGGTCCGGGTTACCACCTCAGATACCAGACAGTGAGAGGGAAGCAGATGCCACACCATGACCTTTTGATAATCGGAGCCGGATCCGGCAACACCGTCGCCAGGAAGAACTATTCCGAGATGGATGTCGCCATCGTCGAGCCGTGGGTGTTCGGTGGCACCTGCCTGAACCGGGGCTGCATCCCCTCCAAGATGTTCGTGCACGCGGCCGACGTGGCGCTCTCGGCCCGGCGGGGTGAATCCCTCGGTGTCCACACGACATTCGAGGGTGCCGACTGGCCGGCGATCCGCGACCGTGTCTTTGGCCGGATCGACCCGATCGCTCTCAGCGGACGTGACTACCGCGTGGGGCTGGAGAACATGACCGTCTATGAGAGCCATGCCCGCTTCACCGGCGAGCGACGCGTCGACATCGACGGAACCAGCGTGTCGGCCGAGCAGATCGTCGTCGCCGCCGGAGGGAGGCCCGTGGCTCCAGACCTGCCTGGCTTGACCGAGGTTCCGTTTCACACCTCTGACTCGATCATGAGACTCGATTCCCTTCCCGAGCATCTGGTGATCCTGGGTGGAGGGTTCATCGCCATCGAGATGGCGCACGTGTTCGAGGCCCTTGGTAGCCGGGTGACCATCGTCCACCGAAGCGACCTGCTTCTGCGGGGCGCAGACGAGTCGATCCGGGAGCGGATCACCGAGATCTACTCGGCCCGCATGGACGTTCGCCTGAACACGACCGTCACCACTGTTTCACACGAGAACGGATTCACCCTCGATCTGAGCGACGGTTCGTCCCTTGAGGCCGACCAGCTGCTCGTGGCTACGGGCAGGCGCCCCAACAGCGACACGCTCGACGTGGCAGCCGGTGGGATTGACACCAACGAACTTGGCCTCATCACCACAGACGACTACCTGCGAACCTCCTCTGATGGGGTCTGGGCCCTGGGCGACATAACAAATCCGGCCCAGCTGAAGCACATCGCCAACGCCGAGGCGCGCATCCTCACCCACAACCTCTTGAACCCTGATGACCTGTGGGCGATGGACAACTCAATCACGCCTCACGCCGTCTTCGGACATCCCCAGATAGGCAGCGTCGGCCGCACCGAACAGGAACTTGTCGATGCCGGCACCCCACACACCGTCTCGGTGCGCAACTACTCCGACATTGCCTACGGCTGGGCCATGGAGGACTCGACCGGCTTTGTGAAGCTCCTGGCTGACCCCTCCTCAAGGTTGCTGCTGGGAGCCCACATCATCGGCCCGCATGCACCAACCCTCATCCAGCAGTTGATTCAGGGGATGACATCCGGACAAACCGTCGACGAGATGGCCCGCGGCCAGCTGTACGTACATCCGGCAATGCCCGAGGTCGTCGAACAGGCACTGCTGGAACTCTGAGGCACCCAGCCTCTGTCAGGAGGAGCCCTCGAGAACCTCGCGGGCCCACCTGTAGTCGGGTTTGCCATTGGGACCCCTCCGGATGAGATCGACCAGAAGGATCCGTTTGGGAACCTTGTAACCGGCCAGAACCGTCCGCGAATACCGGTTCAGGGCCTCCTCGTCGATGGCCTCGCCGTTTGCTGCGTTCAGTTCCACAACCGCTGCCACCGCCTGCCCCCAGCGCTCATCGGGCAGGCCGACGACGTTGCAGTCCGCTACCCCGGGGTGTTCCTTGATCGCCTCCTCGACCTCTTCCGGGTAGACCTTTTCGCCTCCGGTGTTGATGCATGCCGATCCACGCCCCAAGAGGGTGATGCTGCCGTCTGTCTCGACTGTTGCCCAGTCGCCGGGGATGGACCATCGGCGTCCACCGATCACGGGAAAGGTCTCCTCGGTCTTCTCCGGGTCCTTGTAGTAACCGAGCGGAATCGGATCTCCCAGAGCCAGGCGGCCACGTTCGCCGGACCCTGGGACAACGTCCTGGCCGTCGTCGTTGAAGACCCTGGCTCTCTCGCCGAGGGAGAAGCGTGCGGTGCCAGCGTCCCTGAGTTCTCTCGAGGTGACCTGGGAGCCCATTCCGGTTCCCTCACTCGAGCCGAGGACGTCGACGATCGTGCAGTCATGGTGGGCAAGGAGTCCGGCCTTCACAGGTGCGCTGAACATGACCCCTGAGGAAAGTAGGAGGCGGAGCGTGCTGAGGTCCCAGGACCTACCGGCACTTGATGCACGGTCAAGGGAATCGAGCATGGGACGGGCGAAGGCGTCTCCGACGATGGTAACCATCGTGATCTTCTCGGACTCGACGACCGTCCAGAGTTCGTCAGGATCGAAGGAGCCCTGTCCCAGAGTTGCGATCATTCCTCCGTGTGTGAGCGTCGCAAGGCTGCTCAGTCCTGACGTGCCGTGCATGAGCGGCGCGGCACAGAGTTGCCGGACACGACTTCCGGCTGTTGAGACGCGGCTTGCCGCCGCTGCCACCTCATCGGCGGTACGAGGTAGGGCCTCACCCAGTGAGGCAAAGGTCTTTGCCATGTTGGCGAAGAGGCTGTCGTGTGACCACATGACGGCCTTGGGCATGCCCGTGGTCCCACCGGTATAGAGAAACCAGAGGTCGCTCCCAGAGCGATCGATACGTGGCATCGGTGAGCTGGCGAGCGCCTCCTCGTAGGAGATGGCCCAGGAGGGTGTGTCGCCGCCGCCTACCTGCACCAGGGCCTTCAGGTCAGGGAAGCCCTCGCGCACATCGTCAACCCTGTCGGCGAGGCTGTGGTCGAAGAAGAGGGCCTCGGCGTCGGAGTTGTCGAGGATGTAGGCCAGCTCATCACCCAGATAGCGGTAGTTGACGTTGGCGGGCACGCAACGCAGCTTGAAGGCCGCGTACTGGGCCTCGGGGTACTCGACTCCGTTGTAGCAGTAGAGGGCGACCTTCGATCCGGCATCGAGGCCCCTTGACCGCAGCGTGCCCGCCAGACAGGCTGCGCGGTGGTCGTAGTCGGCCCACGATGTGCGCCTGCCTCCTACCGCCAACACCGTCTGGTCACCCACGGCGTCGGCCACGGCCTCCCACGCGGTTGCCAGGTTCAGGGTCGTGGCCTGTTCGGACATGGTCAGCGAGGTTAGCCCCCAGGTGGATTCCCGCCTGTAGCCGGATCAGCCCGGAAAGGTCTCGGGCCGGGCGCAGCGCCGCCCCTATGCTCGATAACCGTGGGAAGCACCTTTGGATCGCTGTTTCGAATCTCCACCTGGGGCGAGAGCCATGGTGGGGGCATTGGCGTGGTCGTCGACGGCTGTCCACCCCGTCTGCCCCTCACCGAGCAGCACCTCCAGGCCGACCTCGACAGGCGCCGTCCGGGTCAGAGCAGCATCACAACACAGCGCTCCGAGGCCGATAACGCCGAGATCCTCTCAGGTGTCTTCGAGGGGGTAACCACCGGCTCACCGATCGCCGTCCTGGTGCGCAACTCCGATGCCGAACCAGGCGCCTACGAACACCTGCGTGACGTCTACCGTCCTTCACACGCCGACTACACGTACGAGGCCAGGTACGGGGTTCGCGACTGGCGAGGTGGTGGACGCTCAAGCGCCAGAGAGACAATAGGGAGGGTGGCCGCAGGGGCCGTGGCCCGCCAACTGTTGCAGCGGGCTGCCGGCATCGAGGTGTTGGCATGGGTCAGCCAGGTGCACACTATTTTCTCCAATGTCGACTCCGACAGCGTGACCCTCGCTCAGGTGGAGGCAGATCCGACACGATGCCCTGACCCTGATGCCGCCGCCGCAATGACCTTTGCAATCGATGCTGCCCGTCGCGAAGGCGACTCTCTGGGAGGCATCGTTACGTGCGTTGCCCGCAATGTGCCGGCCGGTCTCGGTGACCCGGTGTTTGACAGGCTCGAGGCAGATCTGGCAAAGGGGATGCTCTCGCTTCCAGCCTCGAAGGGCTTCGACATCGGCAGTGGCTTTGCTGCCGTGACCATGACCGGTCTAGAACACAACGATCCGTTCGTGCCAGGCGAATCCGGCCCCGTCACCACCTCCAACAGGTCTGGCGGAGTTCAGGGTGGAATCTCAAACGGTGCCGACCTCTTGTTTCGCGTTGCGTTCAAGCCCACAGCCACGATCTCGTCTCCTCAGGAGACCGTCGACACCTCCAACAGGCCGACAACCCTCGAGGCCAGGGGGCGCCACGATCCTTGTGTTCTTCCAAGGGCTGTTCCCCTCGTCGAGTCCATGGCACTGCTCACCCTCGCTGACCACTGGCTGCGACACAAGGCCGTCGACGTTCTGCCCGACTGACCCGCTTTGGGGGTCCGAGTCCCCGAACAATACGCTCTCCCCACCCGCATCCCCATCCACTGATCCGGCCAGCGACCGGATTGACCACCCGGTCTGGAGTAGACGATGACCGACCTGAACCCGTACTACGTACCAGCGATACTCTCCGACACCGACGCTGAGCGCCGGCACCGAAAGGAATACCTGGCGGCTGCTTTTCGGCTCTTCGGCCGATTCGGCTTCAGCGAAGGCGTTGCCGGGCACATTACCGCCCGTGACCCCGAGCACACGGAGTGCTTCTGGGTGAACCCATTCGGCATGGCCTTCGGCCAGATCAGCGCCTCAGACCTGTTGCTCGTCGACCACTCGGGCAACGTGGTCGAAGGTTCCTACTCCGTGAACCAGGCTGCCTTCGCAATCCATTCTGCGTTGCACATGGCTCGCCCTGAGATCGTGGCAGCCGCGCACTCCCACTCGGTATTCGGGAAGGCATGGTCCACGCTTGGAAGGCTGCTCGACCCGCTGACCCAGGACTCCTGCATCTTTTTTGACAACCATGTCCTGTTCGATGACTACACCGGAGTCGTCAACGACCCCGAGGAGGGCAAACGGATTGCACATGCCCTGGGTGGCAACGGTGCAGCCATCTTGAGGAACCACGGACTGTTGACGGTCGGGCGGTGCGTCGAGGAGGCACTCTGGTTGTTCGTCTCAATGGAGCGGACCTGTCAGGCTCAGCTTCTGGCTGAGGCGGCGGGCACCCCGGTTCTGATCGACGCGGATGTCGCAGCCGAGACCGCTGCCTACCTGAACCACCCCTACTCGGGCTGGTTCAGCCCGCAGCCCATGTTCGACCAGATAATGAGAGATCAACCCGACCTGCGCGAGTGAGTTGCGGGTATACGCCGATCAGCATGCTCAAGTCAGATGAACGGCAGGTCTGTGACCATTGCCGGCACCTCTTTACCACGCTGGTCAAGCGCCACGGTTGAACCCACATCGAGGCCAATGGGGAGAAACCCCATTGCTATGCCATGCCCCAGGCAGGGTGAGAAGTTGCCGCTCGTGACGATGGCGACCTCCGTTCCTTCGTGAAGTACCGACTGGCCTTCTCTGGGAGGGCGCCTACCTGGCGTCGAGAGGCCCCGCAGCAGCCGCTCTGTTCCTCCTTCACGCAGTGCAGCGAGGGCACTTCTACCCCTGAAAGCCTCCTTGTCCCAGCCGACGACCCATCCGAGTCCAGCATGCAGGGGTGTGATCCCGGGGCCCAGCTCATGGCCGTGCAGGGGAAGGCCGGCTTCGAGTCTCAAGGTATCACGGGCTCCGAGGCCCGCCGGGTCAGCTCCGGCAGCGACCAGAGCGTGCCACAGCGAAGCGGCCACACCGTTCGGCACAGACAGTTCGAAGCCCCGCTCACCGGTGTAGCCGGTGCCTGCGACCAGTGCCGGCGAGCCCTCCCATTCAAAGGTCGAGACCCTGAAGCGTCCAACCTGTGCGGCATCGGGCGCCACATTCTCGAGAAGTGTGCGGGCATGGGGACCCTGTAGCGCCAGAAGGGTCCGATCAGCGGCCACGTCGACGCAACCGGGAAGGGCGCCGAGCACATCGGCGTTGTTGGCAGCATTGGGGAGGACCATGAAGTTGTCGTCGGCAAGCCACCACACGATGATGTCATCGAGGACAGACCCGTCTGCCTCGTCGAGAAGATGTGTGTACTGGGCACGTCCCGGTGAGATTCGACGAAGGTCGTTTGAGAGGCCAGCCTGGAGTTGCCCGAACGCCGCTGCGCCCTTCAACTCAAGGGTTCCGAGGTGGCTTACGTCGAAGAGGGCCGCTCCCTGCCGACAGGCCATGTGCTCTGAGATCGTGCCGGCCGGGTAGTTGAGCGGCATTTCCCAACCGCCGAAAGGGACCATCCTCGCCTGGGCATCCCTGTGAACCTGGTCGAGCGGTGACAGCGAGAGGTCTGGCTGCCCGGTCATGGGTGCGACGATACCCGCTACTGATGCAGGGGTCAGGCTGCGTGCTTGGCAAACATTCGCTCGAGGTCGCTCCTGTAGAGCACCCGAACCTGAATGTCGGGATGGAGTTCGCGCAGCCTCCGAACCTTCTTGTTCTTACGGGTCACGAGCGTCTGGCGCAACGTCGTCACCTCGACGAAGAGATCATGGTCAGGAAGGTAGAAGTCGGGGGTGAACGCCGACAGGAGGCTTCCGTCTGGTGCCGCATCGAGGACGAAGGTGGTTGGTTCGTATTCCCAGGCGATTCCGTAGAAGTCGAACAGTTCGGCTATCCGTCTCTCAGAGTCGTGGGCGAAATCGACCGGCAGGACCGGTTTGGGAAGCCGGTGAATGCTGTCGTCCCCCGGCTCCACGCCCTGCAGGAAGGCTGTCAACTAGCGCTCGGCCGCTGCCGGGCCGGTGTCTGGTGCTCCCACACGGCCTTCCGGGTACAACTCGACGATCTTGGAGTCGAGATCATCCTTGACGCCTGCCAGCGGAAGTATGTTGAGAACGCCCTGCCCCTGTCGCAGGAGGTCGATGATCTCGTCGCCGCTGCGTACGGCAACGGATCTGGTGCCGCTGATAACCAGGTTGACCTGGGTCACGTCCTCGTCGAGGTGCTCGCTCAGGTAACTGAAGACCTCTCGTACGAGTTCCAGTCGGATGCCGGCGTCCAGAAGGGTCTTGACCGCCCTCAACTCGAGGAGGTTCCGGTAGTCGTAGCGCCGCCTGCTGCCGCTCCCGGTCGCTGCGCCGAGTGCCGGCTTAACGAGGTCGGTGCGAGTCCAGTAGTCCAACTGCCTGTAGGTGATGCCGACAATCTCGGCGGCCCGCTTGGAGTTGTACCCATCGACTGGGATGTCTGTGGCCACGTGCGACCCCTCTCTGCTCGTGCTCTGATCTCAGGACGGCAGCCCTGTGAAGGCCCCCGAAGGAACACATCAACGGAACTACACGCCTGTGACTTCAGTTCAGACTAGGCCTCGCCCCAACCGGGGTCAACCATCGCGTGTGCGCCACCGAGTGGCCCATGTTCCGAACTGGCGACGCAACTTTCTCGGAAACTAGCACTGACCTGCTGGTTTCTGGAGTTCCTAGTGTCTATCCGCCGGCAAAGTCGTCTGGGTTCACCGAATCAAGAAACTCCCTGAACTCTTCGACCTGGGCCTCTGCGGCAGGCACTGCCTGGCCGCTCTCGTCGAGAGGCGCCATGTATCCGGCCTCATCGAGGACGTCGGCGGTTGCATAGATAGGTGTCTTGGTCCGAATGGCGATGGCAATGGCATCAGATGGACGACAGGAGAGAACCTGATCGCCCTCGGGGCCACGAAGGTGGAGTTCGGCGAAGAAGGTTCGATCGCGGAGTTCGGTCACATGAACCTGCTCCAGTTCAACAGAGAAGGAATCGAGCAGGACGGCGATCAGATCGTGGGTCATGGGCCGTGGAGGTTCCTGGTCCGCCAGGACCAGGCCTATCGCCGTCGCCTCGGCCATGCCGATGAAGATCGGCAGGAGGCGCTCGCCCTCCATCTCTCGGAGAAGCACGACAGGGGTGCTGCTCGGCAGGACCTCCTGGATGCCGACTACCCGCATCTCGATCATGGGAGCACCCGGGCAGTCTGATCAGCGGCCCGAGCGCCCGGGGTGAGCGGTCTCCTGCTGGTCACCCCGGCACCATACTCTCCGCCTCCGGAGGCTCCGGAGATGCCCCGATCGGATGGCGACCGGCAAGGCCCATGATGGTGTCGGCCATTGCAGTACCGCCCTGGGCGTACTCGGACTCAAGTTGTGTCAGGTCGACTGTTGCCACACTGGGCAGATTCCGGTACCTGCCGTGATGGTCGAGGCCGTACCCGACGACAAAGCCCTCGTCGGTGACAAATCCCGAATAGTCGACTCGTGTGGGCAGGATCCGACGGTCTGAGCGGTCCAGCAGGGTGCAGGCGAGAACCTCGGTCGGGTCATGGTCGAGCATGTGGCGCCTGAGGAAGTCGAGTCGGAAACCGGTGTCAACCACGCCCTCGATCAGCAGGACCTGCCTGCCAGACACATCGCTCACGAGGTCACGGGTCAGACGGATCCGGCCGCTGTCAGGGGCAAAGGCGCTGAGGGCCACGAAGTCGATCTCAAGGTGTCGGTCAATGCAGCGGACCAGGTCCGCCATGAACGGCAGGCACCCCTTGAGGACACCAACAGCAACCGCTCCGTCCTCGAGGATTTCGCTCAACTCCTCGCCCAGCTCGGCGACCCTGGTCGCTATCTCATCTGATCCATACAGGAGGCGGGGCTCGGTCATTGGTTCAGTGGGTGAAGCGGCCCAGGCGACCCATCGATCGCCTCCGCATGACGTCTCGGATCTGTCCGCCTGCCGCTACCAGTTCCTCAAAGCGTGACCTGACGGCCGCCACCGCCGCCGGGTCACCGCTACGGAGACGCGGGAGCAGAATCTGCTCGAGCACACCGGCCTCGCGCTGAGCGGCCACCAGATGCATTCGCAGATGGCGAATGTCGAGGCCGTTGTCTGCACACGTCCTGGCCAGGCGGGCAACAAGCAGGGCGTCGGCGTCGTAGACCGTTGTAGAACCAGCTGCGCTCCCCTCGACAAGGCCCAACTTCTCGAGCTCTCTGACTGTTGCAACGGACACTCCGGCTGCTGTGGCCAACTCCTCGAGGGTGACGCTCACAGACTCGGACATTGCGGCGGGGCCCTGCTCCCGAAACGGCTCGACCTCGGCCGATCCCTGCGCCGGGTCGCCAACTGACTCCTCGAGGAGGTCCCGGATCACCTTCAGTGGAAGGAAGTTCTGGCTCTGCTGACGGAGAATCCAGACAAGGCGGGTCATGTCGCTGTCGGAGAAGCGGCGATAGCCAGATGTCGACCTCTCGGGGCTGATCAGGCCCTGGGACTCCAGATACCGGAGTTTCGAAACGGTCACGTCCGGAAACTCGGCTTCGAGACGGGAGAGGACCTCGCCGATTCCGATACGGGACTCCTCTGGGGAGTTCTCAACGGTCATAACGGTTGAGACCCTCAGGTGGCGGTTCCGTGGAAGAAGACCAGCTTGAAGCGACCGATCTGCAGTTCATCCCCGTCGTTGAGCTCAGCCGACTCGATCCGGTCGCGGTTCAGGTAGGTGCCGTTGAGCGAGCCCACGTCGCGGACCATGTACCGGTCTCCGGTTCGATCGACCTCTACGTGGCGCCTTGAGACGGTCACGTCGTCGAGCAGGATGTCTGCGGACCGGTGCCTTCCGACCGTTGTCAGATCGGACTCGAGGCCGTAACGGGATCCGGCCTTGGGTCCCGAGTCGACCACGAACAGGCCGCAGCCAGGTGGAAACTGTGCACGATCGTCTTCATGCGGAGAGACGGGTACCGCCTCAAAGGAGTCGGTGGCCTCGTCGTCTCCCGTGAGCAGCTGGGAGCCACAGGAGGGGCAGAAGTTGGCTCCCTCCGTGTCGTCGAGCCCGCAGTCCGGGCAGGCGGAGCCACCGGGTGTCATCGATCAGGCCTCAAGGAGGGCTGAATAGGCCTCGGCGTCCATCAGGGAACCGACGGCTGCCGGGTCTGTCGGCTCGAGAACGCAGATCCAGCCATCGCCGTAGGGGTCCTCGTTGACCCGCTCGGGTGTCGCCTCGAGGTCGTGGTTGACCTCGAGGATCACTCCCGCCACGGGTGCAAAGAGCTCCGAGACCGATTTGGTGGACTCCACCTCGCCGAAGACACCGCCCACCTCAACGGTCTTGCCCACAGCCGGCAGTTCAACAAAGACCACGTCACCGAGGGCATCCTGGGCGTAGTCGGTAATGCCGATCCTGAGCCGGTTGCCCTCCTCGACCCGAATCCACTCGTGGTCTTGCGAATACCGGACATCTGATGGAATGTTCATGGCGCTGAACCTACCTGATCGCCGCCACGCCGGGGGTCAGGATGCTCTCAGGAGGCTGACCTGCGAGCTGCCCGCCCACCCCGCAGCGCCGCCAGGGCGCGGGGCACATAGCCATAGGCGGCCCACCACGCGATCACCAGCCCCGGTAGCCCAAAGATCCAGGCTCCCACGGCAAACCACTCGTGCGCGAACGCAGTCGACTCCCCCGCTAGGAAGAACGGGACAGCGAACAGGAGGGCGAAGGTTCCCGTCTTACCCCACCAGGTCACCTCTATCCGGGCGGCGCCCAGCAGGGCCAGGATGATTGCTGCCAGACCAACCAGGAACTCTCTTGTCAGTACCGCCACAGCGAACCAGGTGGGCACAGATCCATCGACGATCATGGCTACCAGCGCCACGAGCAGCAGGAGCCTGTCAGCAGTGGGATCGAGCACCTTGCCCACATCTGAAATCATTCCGAACCGCCGGGCAATCCAGCCGTCGATCCAGTCGGTGGCTCCAAGGGCACCTAGAAGGAGCGCTGCGTCGGTCCGGTTCCCAGCGCCGAAGAGAATCCACACGAACAACGGTATGCAGCCCAGCCGAACGAGGCTGATCAGGTTCGGCAGGGTAAAGACACCGGCCCAACCGGTCAGCGAAGCCGGGCCGTCCCCCCCCGTCGTCGTATCCATGGGTGACAGCCTACGATCGACGCTGGTCCGGGGTGTCACCCCCGGGTACCGGGTCGAGGAGAGGTTCAGGGATGGCGTCAATATTCACAAGGATCATCCAGGGTGAGATACCGGGCAGGATCATCTGGAGGGACGACCGGTGCGTGGCGATGCTCGACATCCGCCCACTCCACCGGGGCCACGTTCTGGTGATCCCTGTGGCCGAGGTGGACCGCTGGACCGACCTTCCCGCCGAGACCGCCGTCCACTGTCTCGGTGTGGCGCATTCGATCGGCCGTGCTCAACAGGAGGCCCTTGACCCGGAGAGGGTCGGCCTTGTGATCGCCGGCTTCGAGGTTCCACATGCCCACATCCATGTGGTGCCAATCGACGAGATGGCCGACCTTGACTTCAGCCGCGCCGATACCGAGGCGGACCCGCTGGACCTTGACCGGGTGGCCGAAGCGCTACGCAACACCCTCCGCGCTCAAGGGCACGGTTGTGTGACCTGACCGTCAGCCTGCTCCAGGACGACGCACCCAGACGCTGACGCCCTCGTCCTCGAAACGGCTCCTGAAGTTCAAGAGAACCAGTTTGTCCTCAAACCTCCGGTTGCCCGAGTTGGACAGCCCAGAGGATTCCCTGTCGAAGACGACCACGTCAATAGACGATGGGATCCCGGGGTCCACCCGGTTGAGCGTCTCGGTGTCGAGCACGTGAACGGATTCGCGTTCGGCGAGAAGCGGGTACACGACGGGCGATGCCATCACGCTGGCGTCGTCTCCGACCCAGGTGGTTGCCGAAACGCGGGCCGAGTCAACCTGGTCCTGGCTGCCCCAGTCCCACGGCTGCTCATAGGGCGATGACGCCGCGTCGCGAATGAAGAAGACCGACGCTGTGAGAACCATCACGGTCAGGACCCGGCGGTCTACGAGGACCTGGCTGATTCCCCTGGTACCGATGCGCATGAGGGCGAACGATGTGGCGATGAACACGAACACGAGAGCTGGAACGTCCTGTTGGGGGTTGCCCAGAATGTCCTCGGGCACGTCGGCCACGAGGTAGAGACCAATCAGGGGCGCCAGGGTCATGATGTAGCGGGGTCTCACCAGGGGCAGGAAGAGCACGGGTGCCACCAGGAGCAGCATCTTCTCGAAGCTGGCCCGGTGGAACAGATCTCCAAGCAGCCCAACGGGGTCGGCCAGCATGCCGAGAAGCACTCCAAAGGCGCTGTCTCCATAGTGGGAGAACGCTTCCACATGTGGGTACGTACCGTGTCCGAAGATGGGCTGGACCACGAACGCCATGACAAGGAACCAGACCAGGCCGAAACCGGTGAGAGCCCACCCGACCCGCCTGCGATCCTCGGTCAGGAACAACAGGCCGAGTGCCGATACCGCGAGGCCCAGGTCGGCTCGGGCCGTCACCACTACCGCCACGAGAATCCCGAGTGCCCACCAGTTCTGGCGGGTGGTCACCAGATAGGCGGCCATCAGGGCCGGCAGGGCAAACACCTCAGGGTGGAAGCCCGCCAGGTTCAGGTTGTGCACTGATGGGTGCAGGGCGAACGCCACCACGAGGGTCGCCGCTCCGCTGACCCGCAGGTTCGCCGGGCCACGGGCGATTCGCCACAGTGGGACAATGGTCACTGCCAGTGCGAGCGACTGCAGCACAAGCAGCGTCTCGACCGTAGGCAACGGCTCCGCCAGCCGTGCGATGGGCCAGAACAGGAACGCAGCCTGGTTGGCGAAGACGTTGAAGCCCCATTCGCTCACTACTGGAGACACACCCTCGCCAACGAGGTGTACTGCCTGGAGGTAGTAGCCCACCTGTGGACCGATGCCAAGGTCGCGGCTGCGTGCGATCGCCAGCAGTGCCAGCAGAAGCCAGAAGGTGGTGGCCAGACCCCACGGTAGGAAACGGTCGACAACAGGAGCATCAAGGCGTGCCTGCCACCGGAGCATTTCTATGTCGATCCGACGACGCAGCGAGTGGACGGTCGTGGCGACCTGTTCGCCGGTGCGCTCAAGCCCCTTTGCGGCCTTCACCAGAGGGCCTCCTGCTCGCATGGGGGGCCACCGGCTCCTACCGACAAGTCGACCTCGTTCAGGAGATCGGGTCCCTTGTTCAGCGTGTTGCCGACACGCCGGTCGACAGGGTGCAGTCGGATGATTCCATTTGCCGCGGGCCGGAGGGCCGACAGGACGGCTCCGGCATCTGTGACCGTCGGGTCCAACCAGGCGGCCCAGGCCTCGGGTTCGAGGATCGCCGGCATCCTGTGGTGGACACTCGCGAGATCAGCACCTGCCGACACGGTGATCACGGTGCAGGTGCTCCTGATGGGCGTAGAGGCGACGTCGTCAACACCGCTCCATTCTTCCCGGAGTCCGGCCAGGACCATGGGGCTTCCATCGGATCGGTGAACGTACCAGGGTTGCTTCCGTGCCTGATCTCTGGAGCCTGGAGGCGGTGGTCCCCACTCGTAGAAGCCGTCCACCGGAATGAGGCACCTCCGGTGGCGCAGAGCCGAACGGAAGGACGGCCTTTCGGCCACGGTCTCGGACCTTGCGTTGAAGAGCCTGTGGCCGATCGAGGGGTCCTTGGCCCATGAGGGCACGAGACCCCAGCCTGCGGTCCCCAGTCGACGGATGACGCCGTCCGCAGATGGCTCCGTGTCAATCGAGGCGTCTGCCGATTCGGACCACACAAGCGGCAGTTGTCCGGTTGGGGCCACGTTGTGGTCGGGACCATCAAGGGTTGCGACAATCTCGTCGACACCCATGTAGTCGCTCAACTCCCCCGGTGTCGACGCTGTCACGACCCTGCCGCACATGGCCCACACGGTATCGGTGGTCCGTGAGCACCACCATTTCAGCCACCGTCACACAAGGGTGCAGGTGGCAGTGCGCCGCCCTGACGCGCCCGTTCCGAGGTCAAGGGTGAGTTCGTCTCCAACTACTCCCCCGAAGCGGGGCACGGCCACCGAGTCGGTGCCGACCTGGACCGAAATGGTGCCCCGGATGGCAAGGGTCTCCCATTGTCCCGAGGGGCTGACAGGCGACTCGATCCCGAAGCGGACCGCCTCGGCCCATCCGCTCCCGCCTTCGATCAGGGCTACCTCTCCCTGGGGGATCTGGATTGCGAGGACTATGCCGGCCGAACCGAGGCAGGTCACCGAGGCTATTCGGCCTGAGAGCCCGGTCGGGCATGCAGCATCGGGCCCCTCGTAGAGAACGGTGTCGAGCGGGCGCAGCCTGTCGGTAACCACCGAGACCCTGATGCAGGCCGACTCCACCCACCCGTCGGGGCCAACAAGGGCCACCTGGCCACCGATGTGTTCGAACACGGCTGCCGTCAGCACGCCGCGTGGGACTGGCAGGACAGAATCCGGCACCCTGACCATGATGCGCTCAGCGAGAGGTTCCTCACCGCGCAGGATCGCTATCGGTCGGTCGGCAACAGCCGTCAGGGCTGGTGCCGCTACCGGCAGGCCTCCTGAGACCGGGCCGACCTCGTCGAAGTCGGCATCCACGGGCCCATCAACTGTAGAAAAGCGCAGAGACCTGTCGACTCGATCAACTGGATCCTGTTCAAGCAGTGGTCGCCCGACCAGCACGCCACCGACCAGCAGGGCGATCAGCAGGAGAGAGCTGGCAATCCGCTTCCGCATTCCCAGACGGAGGGCCTGTTCGATTACCGCCTCGTCGCGCCTTTCGGACCTGGAGCGGGGACCGAATGCCTCGGATCTGTCGCCACCGCTGAGCAGCGTCGCCCAGACTGCAACGGTCTCGTCTGGAAAGCGGAGGGCCAGTCGTGCAAAGGCCTCCTCCTCCTCGGGTCCGAAGAGGAGCATCAGGTCGTTCTCGCGGACGAGTTCAACCGGGTCGGACCGATGTGTGAGACGGCGATCCCCGGCCATACGGATCAGGAATGTGCGGATCTGACGATCAGCCTCTGACTGTGTCCAGCGGCGACCGGGTTCGATGGCAATGCCATCTACCGGGGAGTCTGAATCGCTCCTGACGCGAAAGAAGGTGGACCTTCGCTCGCGGAGGCCGACAGACACCTCGGTCCCGGGTTCGGTGCGGGCCTGTTCGGGTAGCGCCTGTTGCTCTCCGGTGTCATCGCCGGACTGCTCCGGGCTCTCAGGGGCCTCGTCGTCGACGGGCTCGTCCTCACTCATCTGCTGCCCCGGGTTCGCACCGGGCCGAGGCTACGCAATGCGGGCTGTCGAGCCCGACACCCCCACCATCAGGACCTGCTGGTGGTATGCACTGGAAGTCGGCCGCCGATGCGACAGACTCAGGCACGCTCAGGTGCCAACCCCTGGGCACAGAACTCCAGACTCAGTGGACCCCCGAGGGAACCGTGGACCGACAGCCAGTACGAGCAATCGGATACCTGGCGCTGTTTGCCATCGTGGCGCTCGGGTGCACGCAAGAGGGTCCGATGGAATCGGCACCGGCCGACGACGTTTCTGTTCTGCCGGCCCCGACAACTCTTCCAGTTGTGACCATCGCCCCCACCTCTGCAGCCACCTCCGAGGCAACTGCGGGACCGGTTTCGACCACGGTTGCGCCAGCCGTGGCGGAGCCGCTGCCAGAACCCTTGTTGCCTTCACCCGACTTCGAGGCCTTCCAGGAATCCTTTGACCGCTCACATCCATTTCAACCCCTTGAACGCTTCTGCCTGTCGGTTGAGCCACGGGAGGACCAACCGCACGCGACCGACCGTGGAATCACCGACCAGATGGTCACCATCGTCCAGATCCGTACACGTCTCGACGAGTTGGCGAGGATCGGAATGTCGATCCCTCCAGACGAGTCAGCTTCGATCCTCGAGGTCTTTGCGAACCTTGTGAACGACGAGTGTGGAGGCATCTTCGGGAGGCGTATCGACCTTCGGATCGTGGAGGCGCCCTCACTCGGCGGAGCTGGCGTTGACCTCGACACGCTGCAGGCTGCAGCCTGTATCGAAGCGACCGAGTCGATGCCGGCAGTCCTGGTCGTGGATATGGCCGGGCTTGGAAGCTCCGCAGTTCGTTGTGTGGCCGTCGACCACGATGTCGGTGTCGTCAGCACCGGGGCCCACCCACTGGATCTGATTGCCGATGCCGACGGAGACCTGTTGACCCTGTCGCCAGCCACCGAGGTGCTGTTGGCCGCCACCGTCAAGTCGGCCGAGGAGCGGGGACTTCTGGCCGGCAGGTCGATTGCCGTGGTGGTGGGCGACTCTGCTGGTCAACCCGACTCGATCGAGAGCGGCCTGATCAAGCCACTCCGTTGGCTCGGCTATGAGCCTGTGCTGCACCTGGTGGGTTGTGAGGGCTCAGCCACGTGCCGCCTGGGTCGCGACACCGCTGTCTCCCGCATGATCGCTGCCGGCGCCGACGTCGTGTTTCCGCTGTTGAACCTGCCCTCCCTGCCGGGCCTCATCGGAGAGATGGTCAGGCAGGAGATGCCCCGTCCCACAATCATCCAGGCCGGCCTGAACGGCCAGTCGGGTGACGTGGCCGCCCGCAACGTCGCCTCGTTCGCCGGGCCGGCCGCTGGGGCGTTCTACGACGGGGCCCTGATCGTGGCCTCCCAGCCGACCGGGGCGTCCCGCCTCTCAGGCAGCGAGATCCCTGCATTCGATGCAATGTGCAACACCGAATACGCACGTGCGTCAGGTCGGCCTACCGGCACGACATTCTCCCCATCTTCCGACATCTACCGGACTGTCGTTGAGGCCTGTTCCGTGATCAGGATTGTGGCCCGCTCGGTCTATGACGCCGGACCCGATCCGCGGCGCCGCGACGTAATACACGCCCTTGAACACCTGGGCCCGGTCGATCTGCCGGGAATGCACCCGGCCACCAGCGGGCACCGAAAGCACGCCCTCCCCGATGGTGTGCTCGACCTTGAGTACGGGTACCCGTGCGGTCTGGACACGGTAGACCCGGGTGAGACCGATCTCGGCTGCATCATGCCGGTCGGCGGCTACCGGAGACTCGGCTGACTCCCTAGGGCCGGATCTCGTAGTAGAGGTTCGTCGGGTCGTTTAGATCGTGCATCGTGAAGCGGGTGAAGCCGGCTTCGGTCACCATCTCCTCGAGGGTCGCCGGATCAAGACCGAGCGTTCCGAGGCCCAACCCGTCAGGCGTCGACATTGCTGAAGACATGCACGACGCCACCGATGTCGAGTACATCATGGCGAGCATCGGATTGCGCAGGTTCAACGACCACTCCGGTGAGGACTTGATCTCCTTGACAAGCCACGTTCCCCCGGAGGCGATGGCACCCCGGATGGCGGCCATGGCAAGGTCCGGTCGGGGCATGTCATGTAGGCAGTCCATGGTCATCACCAGGTCGGCATCGGCCGTTGCCGGCACGTCCTCTGCGCCCGCCAGGTGGACAGTGACATTGTCGACTGCGGCGAACCGTTCCCTGGCGACAGCCACGGCCCGCTCCGAGACGTCGTAGCCCTCATAGGTCGACCTGGGCCAGGCCTCAGCCATCAACTGGAGTGCAAGACCGGTTCCACAGCCGATGTCGACGACCTTCGCCCCTGCCTCGAGACGATCCACGACCTGGGACAGTGCCGGGATGACTGTCGGCACCAGAAGCGCCCGGGCCATCGGGGCCAGCATCGCCTCGACGTGGTGTTCAGAACCCTCTCCCTGGCCGTCGTAGGTAAGTCCCAGACCGGTCCGAAAGGCCTCCTCAAGACCATCGGCAACCCTTGGATGGCGGATATGGGAGAAGACGCCCCCGGCGTAGGTGGGTGTATCCACCCTCGCCAGAACCATGGCGGCCTCATCTTCCAGAAGAAACGTCTCACCGTCGTCGCTGACCACCAAACCAGCTGCCGCCTGGGCACGCAGCCACTCCCTCAGCCAGCGCTCATGGAGTCCCGTAGCCGCCGCCAGATCGGATGCGGTAACGCTGCCGGCACCGTCGAGAGCCGTGTAGATGCCCAGACGGACACCCAGATTGATCATCAGCGAGACCGCTTCGCCCTGTTTGAAGCCCCACGTGGTGAGCGTGTACTTCTTGAGGAGGTCTCCGTCTATGGCCATATTGATTCCTCCATTGGGATGAGGGGTGAGTCTCTCATGCCCGGATGCCCGGCAAAAACCGGCGTTCAGTCCTCGATCTGAACCCAGATGCCGCCATCCTGTTCAACACACGGCGTCACCATCAGGTCGCCCTTACGGTCGCGGCGGCCGTTCACGTTTTCCTTCCAGCCCTGACCATCGGCGGTGAAACGCCACAGGTGGGTGAGACAGACAAGCTCCTCGCCGTCAACGGCACCCTCGCCAGCCAGATGCGACCACTGGTGGGGACAGCGGGCCTCTGCCACGCACGGGATGCCGGCCATTGAGCGCCATACCACCAGGTCCTCGTCGCCAACGGTGGCGCCGACGATGTCACCCGCTGGAAGGCTGGAATCGCAGATGCGAACCCAACCCTCTCCGGGGCCTCCCACCGGTTCAGACGTCCAGGTAGCGCGTGACGGCGACGGCTGAGCCGAGCATTCCGACAGTTCCTCCGAGCACGAGGAGCCACAGGCTGGTATCCCAGACGAACCCGTCCGGCACGGCAAAGCCACGGAACAGTGGAACCACATCGGATTCCTGGAAGAAGGACAGCACCTGGTTCTCGACGACAAACAGGCACGGTATGGCTAGCGCTGCTCCGATCAGGCCATGAATCATCCCCTCGAGCATGAAGGGGATACGCACGAACCAGTTGGTGGCGCCAACCAGTTTCATGACCTCGATCTCTTCGCGACGGGCACCAATTGCCGTGAAGACCGTATTCAGGATCAACATCGCCGACACGACCACAAGGACAACTGCCGCCACCAACAGGACCTGGCTGACCCTGGTTGAAAAATCCTCGATCTGGCGAATGGCATCGGTGGCGGTCGCCACCTCCCTGACACCGGGCTGACTCGAGAACTGGCGCGCCAACTCGGCGACGTTCGCTGCGTCGGGGTCGGCTGGAACGATCCGGTACGAGGGCGGCATCACGTCGGGGGTGACGCTTTCGATGAGCTCAGGCTTGTCAACGAACAGAACCTGGAACTCCTCGTAGGCGGCCATCTTGTCGATGTATGCGTACTGGGAGATGGCGGGGCTGGTGTCGAGGACCTGACGGATCGCCACATCCTGGTCAGGGGTGTGGTCGGCGTTCATGAAGACAATGAACTCGACGCCCTCCTGAAACTGTGCGGTAGCCCGATCGGCGCCCTCCCTGACGAGAATCGACGTACCGACCAGCGAAAGGGAGATCCCAACGGTGAGGATGGCAGCGAGTGTGAGGCTGAGGTTGCGCCAGAGACTGACGACCGTCTCGCGGATGAAGTACCAGAGCCTGTAGATCACGCCGGGTCACCCGACTGCAGGAGGGTCATCAGTCGTAGACCCCCCGCGACTCGTCGCGGACTATTACACCGCGGTCCAGTTCGATTACCCGCCGGCGCATCGTGTCGACCACACCGCGGTCGTGTGTAGCCATCACGACGGTGGTGCCGCTGCGGTTGATCCGGTCAAGGAGTCGCATGATGCCGACCGAGGTCGCCGGATCCAGGTTTCCGGTCGGTTCATCGGCCAGCAGGATCAACGGACGGTTCACGAACGCCCTCGCTATGGAAACCCTCTGCTGCTCGCCGCCGGAGAGTTCGTCCGGGGTTCTGTCCGCCTTCCGGCTGAGGCCGACGAGTTCGAGGATTGCCGGCACCTGGCGCTTGATGACCGGGCGTGGGCGTCCGATCACCTCGAGCCCGAATGCCACGTTCTCGGAAACTGTCTTCTTGGAGAGCAGTTTGTAGTCCTGGAAGATGCAGCCGATGTTTCGCCGCAGGTACGGAACCCGCCAGGAACTGAGAGACCCGAGGTCCTTTCCGGCGACCATGATGCGTCCGGAGTCGGCCACCTCTTCACGGTTCAACAGCCGAATAAAGGTTGACTTACCAGAGCCTGAGGGGCCCACCAGGAAGACGAACTCTCCGCGCTGGATCTCGGCACTTGCATCGCGCAGGGCGGTAACGTCGCCCTTGAAGACCTTGGAAACGGATTCCAGCCTTATCACCCTGTCACCCCCTTGCACTCGGGCGCGTGCCCGAACGTCGTCAGGTGGCTGTGAATCGGCACGGCGGGCACGGTACCAGAGCCCCGGCTGGGGATCGCGGTGCCCCGCCTGTCGGGGGCGGACGCCTCAGGCGGTGTCGCCCGCACGCGCCCACCTCAGGTACGACTCGATGAAACCGTTCAGGTCGCCGTCGAGGACCCCCATGACGTTTCCCACCTCGTGTTCGGTTCGTAGGTCCTTGACCATCTGGTACGGATGGAGAACATAGGAGCGGATCTGGCTTCCGAAATCCACGTTGCTCTGCTTCCCGCCGATCTCGGCCAACTCCTCGTCTCGTTTCTGGCGCTCGAGGTCCAACAATCGGGCGGCCAGCATCTGCATCGCCCTGTCCTTGTTCTGGTGCTGGCTGCGCTCGTTCTGGCATGAGGTGACGATGCCGGTAGGGATGTGGGTGATACGAACCGCCGAGTCGGTCACGTTCACGTGCTGGCCTCCGGCTCCCGATGACCGGTAGGTGTCGATCCGCAGTTCTGTCTCGTCAATGGATACCTCATCTGCAACCTCTTCAAAGAACGGCACGACGTAGACGGATGCAAATGCGGTCTGGCGCTTGGCCTCCTTGTTGAAGGGTGAGATCCTCACCAGGCGATGGACTCCCCGCTCACCCTGCATAAGGCCGAAGGCGTGTCGCCCGCGGATGGTGAACTCGGCCGAGCTGATCCCTGCCTCGGTACCTGCCGAGACTGATTCGACCTGGAGGCTGAAGCCGCGGCGCTCAGCCCATCGCGTGTACATGCGCAGCAGGGTCTCGGCCCAGTCCTGGGCGTCGGTTCCGCCGGCCCCGGACTGGACGGAACACACCGCGTCGCCCTCGTCGTACGGGCCGGCGAACAGTGACCTCATCTCGAGCTCATCAAAGGATTCCCCCAACTTCCCGAGCGCTGCGATGATCTCGCCGTCGAGAGACTCGTCGGCCTCCTCGACTGCCATCTCCACGAGGGTTTCGACGTCCTCGAGGCCTCCCTCGAGGGCAGCGTGGAGGGTGATGTCGTCTACGACGCGTGCAAGGTCCTTCTGCACCCGCCGGCCCCGGTCCTGGTCATTCCAGAGGTCGGGGTCGGCCATCTCACCCTCAAGTTGCCCACGCTCCTCGATGAGGTCCACGATTCTGAGATAGACGGTGGCCTCGTCAAGCCGACGTCGTAGTGCGGCGAGTTCCTGGGTGTAGTCCTGCATGTCCGGTTGTCTCAGCGTTTCAACTGCCGTGGCAGTGCTTGAACTTACGCCCTGACCCACACGGGCACGGTGCATTCCGGGGGGTGGCCTCCCACTCGGTGTTCACCTTTTGGACCTGACGGTCCGGTACGGACTCCTCGACCGTCGCAGGAGCTCCTGCCGCAGCTACCACCGCTGCCGCTCCGAGAACAGGGCTCTCGGGTCCTGATGCGGTTACCCCGGTGACCTGTTCGGTGTCGTCGGCGGTGGTCACCTGAATTCGCATGACGTAGCGCAGGAAGTCCTGGCCGAGCAGGCCCGTCAGGCGGCTGAAGAGCTCAAAGCCCTCGCGCTGCCACTCGCTTGCCGGATCTCTCTGGCCCATGGCTCTCAGGTGGATTCCTTCGCGGAGGTGGTCCATCTCGTAGAGGTGTTCACGCCAGCGCTGATCGACGATGCGCAGCATCACCTGGCGCTCGACCTCGCGCATGGTCTCGACACCGAGCTCGATCTCGCGCCCCTCGTAGACCTCGAGGGCGTCGGCACTCAAGATGTCGTAGAGGGCCGCTGCCGAGGTGGCTGACCCCAGGGCCTCGCTGGTGAGCGTGGTGGGCCAGTAGCCGTCGATCTCGGAACGCAGGCCGTCGAGGTTCCATTCCTCGGGGTGTTCAGAGGGACAGAAGGCGTCGATGGCCTCGTCGACCACGGAACCCAGGTGTTCGAGGACGTCCTCGCGCAGGTCGGCCCCGGCCAGAATGCGGTCCCGGTTGCGGTAGATGACGTTGCGCTGTTCGTTCATCACCTCGTCGAACTTGAGGACGTTCTTTCTCACCTCGGCGTTCTTTTGCTCAACGGTGGTCTGAGCACGTTCAATTGCCTTGCTCACCATCTTGGACTCGATCGGGACGTCTTCGGGAAGGGCCCTGTCCATGACCCCACGCATGGTGCCGCTGGCGAACAGGCGCATCAGGTCATCGTCGAGGGAGAGGTAGAAGCGGCTCTCCCCCGGGTCGCCCTGTCGGCCGCTGCGTCCCCTCAACTGGTTGTCGATACGACGGCTCTCGTGCCGCTCGGTTCCAAGCACATAGAGGCCACCGGCACTTCGCACGGCGTCCCCATCGGCCTCGCACAGGCTCGTGAAGTGCTCCAGCTGCCTTTCGAGTGACTTCCTTCCCCTGTTTGTGTCGAGATCGTCCCCGCCGGCCTTCACCTCACGTTCGGCGAGGCTCTCGGGGTTGCCGCCGAGGATGATGTCGACGCCACGCCCGGCCATGTTGGTGGCGACCGTGACCGCTCCAGGTCTGCCGGCCTGGGCGACCACGTCGGCCTCCCTGAAGTGCTGTTTGGCGTTCAGTACCTCGTGGTCGACTCCACGCTTTTCGAGTTCACGGGAGAGCTTCTCGGAGTTCTCGACCGACACGGTTCCAACCAACACAGGCTGGCCGTTGTTGCGTCGACCGACGATGTCGTCAACAACGGCAGTGAACTTGCCAGCCTCCGTCTTGTAGATCAGGTCGCTGCGGTCGTCACGCTGGAGAGGCCGGTTGGTGGGAACGGTCACGACCTGGAGGCCGTAGATGCCCGCCAGCTCGGCGGCCTCGGTTTCGGCGGTACCGGTCATGCCGGCCAACTTCTCGTAGAGGCGAAAGTAGTTCTGGAGGGTGATGGTGGCAAGAGTCTGGTTCTCCTCTTTGATGACCACCCCCTCTTTGGCTTCGACTGCCTGGTGAATGCCGTCTGACCAGCGGCGGCCCTCGAGGACCCTGCCCGTGAACTCATCGACGATTCGGACCTCGCCGTCGGCGATGATGTAGTCCTTGTCGCGGAGGTAGAGCTCCTTGGCCTTGAGCGCCGCATGAAACTGGTGTACGAGGTTGGCTGCGACCTGGTCGTAGATGTTCTCGACGCCGAGGGCGGCTTCGACGGCGTGGACCCCTTCCTCGGTCGGGGCAACGATTCTCTTCTCCTCGTCGAAGTCGTAGTGGGTCTCGCGCTGAAGGCCCCTGACGATCCCGGCGAAGCGGGTGTACAGCTGAGCGGCGTCGGCGAGACGTCCGCTGATGATCAACGGTGTTCGGGCCTCATCGATGAGGATGGAGTCGACCTCGTCGACCAGGCAGAACACATGGCCGCGCTGAGCCTTCTGGTCGACGGACATGGCCATGTTGTCGCGCAGGTAGTCGAAGCCAAGTTCATTGTTGGTGGCATAGGTGATGTCACAGTTGTAGGCGGCAGCCTTCTCGGCCCTGTCGCTCACATCTGGCACAACGAGTCCCACCGAGAGGCCCAGCCAGCGGTGGATCTGCCCCATCCATTCGGCGTCCCTGGTGGCCAGGTAGTCGTTTACGGTGCAGAGGTGGACACCCCGTCCGGAGAGACCGTTCAGGTAGGCGGGCAGGGTTGACACCAGGGTCTTGCCCTCTCCGGTCCTCATCTCGGCAACCCAGCCCAGATGGAGGGCCATGCCCCCCATCAGCTGAACGTCATAGTGGCGTTGCCCGAGAACACGCCACGCCGCCTCGCGGACAACGGCAAAGGACTCGACCAGAAGGTCATCGAGTTCCTCGCCTGCGCCGATCCTGTCGCGGAACTCACCTGTCTTTGCACGGAGGGAATCGTCGGTGAGGGAGCGCATCTCGGGTTCGAGCGCGCTGATGTCAGGCACGATGGCCTGAAGGGCTTTCAACTTCTTTCCTTCGCCACTGCGAAGGAGGCTGGTGAGGACGCTCATTGTCCCGCCGAGGCTACCTGCGGACCCTGCCGGGTCAGTCGGCAGGTGGCCTGTAGAGGAGACCCATTTCGGCGAGCCTCGGGGGCGCCCCCTCAACGGTCGTGCCGAGGATGGCTGCGAGTGCCTGCAGGTCGTCGCCGCGAATGGTGAGAACCCTGCCGTTGAAGTCCTGTCTCTTTACCTGAATGATCGAAAGGTAGCGGCCGATCATCTCGGCCTCGGATCCGGTCGATTCTGTCTGGCGGGTGAGATCGATGACGACCTTCTGGCCTGGCACCCATGGTGGCGGGTCGACGGCAGCAGAGGGGTCACCTGGATCTGCGCTGGACTCCAGGGGAAGGAGTTGTTCAACCGGCACGTTGTAGAACATCGCCAGGCGGTGAAGTCGTGGCACGGAGATGGAGCGTTCACCGCGCTCGTAGGCGCCGAGCACCGAAGCCTTGAACTCGGACTCTGAGCGTGCCTCAACATCCTGGAGGGAGAGACGCTTTTGTCGCCTGATCGTGCGGATTCGCTCGCCGACGATGGCGCTGTAGCCGGTTTCGGCATCGTGTTGTTCGGTCACCCGGTATTCACCTCAGGTTCGGAGCGGGTTCAGCTGGCATTGACGTCAACGGGTCGGAGTGCCTAGACGACGGTGAGTGGTCACGACCCGTCACATAGTGAGCGTATCAGGCGGTCTTCTCACGCAGCGCGGTCAAGAGGACACCGGCAGCGATGGCGGCCGTCTCAGAGCGAAGGATCGTGGGACCAAGCCCGACCCCTTCCCGTGAGCCCAGCTCCTGAGGTGTCCAACCGCCCTCCGGGCCGACCAGCAGCATCGAGCAGGCCGCGTCGAGCGGGGCCCCTCCCGGTTCGGCCATGGCCACACCGGGCATCGACACGACCGAGGCGACCGAGGTGAGTCCCTCGAGCACTGGCAGCCGTACCCGACGGGACTGCATCGAGGCTTCTCTGGCAACCCGGCCGAGACGATCCATCTGGTGGCGTTCCTTGTCGGGTTCCCAGCGCACAATGGAGCGTTCTGCGCTCAACAGGACGATCCGGTCAACGCCAAGCTCGGTCAGTTTCTGGACCACAACCTCGGGGCGACCACCCTTTATCAGGGCAAAGCCGACGGCAACCTCGGAGGCGGCCATCGGCACGTTGATGGGATCACCGCAAGGTTCGAGCACTGCACCGAACAGGCACGGGCGCCAGGTTCCCAGCCCGTCGGAGACGGTCAATGCGTCGCCAGAGCGCAGGCGAAGAACGTTGGCCAGATGGTGGCGGTCATCTTCGGTCAACCCGGGTTCGTCGACATCTGCGACAAAGGCATGGGGTCCACCACGGCCATCGGGGGGCATCGACCGGGTTGGCGGACTCAACTCAGGGCCGACCAGATCCTCGACATCAGGCCCTCACCCGGCGGGGCGACCTCCTCGCCACGGGAGGCAGCGAGGCTTCGGAGCAGTTCTTCGCTCTCCTCATCAAGTTCTGTCGGTGTTGCAACGACCACCTCGATGAGGAGGTCTCCCCTGCCACGACCCTCAACATGGGGCACGCCCCGACCGCGAAACCTGAACACGTCCCCGGTGACGGTCCCCCGCGGTATCTCAAGCGTCTCAGCACCGTCGAGGGTCTCGTAGTCGGATGCCACACCAAGGGCCGCCTGGGTGACGGGAATCTCCATCCGGTGGACCAGATCGAAGCCGTGGCGGGTGAGGAAGGCGTGGCCGTGGACCCGGATGTGGACGTACAGATCGCCGGTGGGGCCGCCTCGTGGACCGACGGCTCCCCTACCGGTGAGGCGAAGCGTTGTTCCCTCGTCGACCCCGGCCCTGACCTGAACTGTGAGCGTCTGTTCCTCGACTACACGGCCCTCTCCCTTGCAGGACACGCAGGGGTCGGCGATGGTCTCACCACGGCCGCTGCAGGTTGGACACGCCGTACTGGTCACCACCTGTCCCAGCAGGGACTGCCTCACCCTCTGGACCTGGCCGACACCCTGACAGGTCTGGCAGTTCTGGGCGCTACTCCCCTGAGATGCCCCGGTCGCCTCACACTCGATACAGGCCACCGCTGTATGGACGGTTATCTCACGTTCGCAACCGAACACGGCGTCCTCAAACTGGAGTTCCACGACCGTCTCGAGGTTCTCACCGGGGATCGGGCCCCGTCGCCTTCCTCCGGTGCCGAATCCGCCTCCGAAGAAGGTCTCAAAGAGGTCTCCGAAACCACCGAACGGGTCGCCGGGGGCGCCTGCGGGCGAGGAGTCATCTCCGAACCGGTCGTAGTGAAGTCGGCGCTGGGGGTCGGAAAGAACCGTGTAGGCGGCCGATACGGCCTTGAACCGCTCCTCGGCCCGAGCGTCGTCGGGGTTCGCGTCGGGATGGGAGTCGCGGGCAAGGCGACGGTACGCCCGCTTGATCTCGGCGGCATCAGCGTCTCTGGCGACACCGAGAACCTCGTAATGGTCCCTTGCCACCGATCAGCCCCTGGACAGGCGTTGACCGAGACGCCGTCCGACCACGGCAACCGTGGCAAGCGCCTGGGGGTAATTCATCCGGGTCGGCCCGAGAACACCGATGGATCCGGCGGCCTCACCCTCGATCTCGTAGGGAGCCACCACTATCGAGCAGTCGGCCAGGGGTTCGAGCCCGGTCTCGGCCCCGATGGCGACGCTGAGACCCCGGTCGATCAGGTCTCGTACAAGGCTCACGACCACGAACTGGCGTTCCAGGATGTCAAGCACCTGCTGGACCCGCTCAACTTCGCCGAAGGCCGACGCAACACGGGCGGTTCCACCTACATAGATCTGGTCCAGCTCAAGGCCTCGCTCGGCCAGAACCGCCACCGCCGAGGCTATGACAGCATCGACACCAACGTCACCGGTCTCTGCGGACTCGGGAACAGCGCTCAGGCGCCTTCCGATCAACGCAGCCGAGAGATGAGCTGCAGCAATGGCCAGGGTCGACTCGGGCGCATCTGAGGCATCTCCGAGCAGTTCGAGAGTATGTTTCTCGACGGATCCGTTGGCCATGACCATGACGAGGAGGGCAAGCTCGGACCCCAGACCGACCACCTGGACCGACCTGACCTCCTGGTGGTCACGGTCGGGAGCCAGCACAACCGAGGCACTGCCGGTGATGTTGGCGAGCAGGGTGCTGGTATCTCCGAGCATCTCCTCAAGTTCGTTGTACGTACGGTTGAAGAAGGACCTGACCTGCTCCTGGTCGTCGGCCTCCAGGAGCCCCGGCTTGTCGAGGCCGTCCACGAAGAACCGGTAGGCCTTCTCGGTTGGAACCCGGCCAGCCGAGGTGTGCGGCTGAAACAGGTAGCCCTGCTCCTCTAAGTGCACCAACTCGTTTCGGATTGTGGCAGAGGAGACATCCAGAGCCGCCGAGGAGGCCACACGGCCAGAGCCGACAGGTTGGGCTGTCTCGATGTACTGCTCGACGACAGCGCTCAGGATTGCTGCCTTCCGGTCCTCCAACATCCCGACAAGGCTACCGGCAGGGCCGGTCGGCGACGGATGTCGGTCTGACACCTCAGCGTTGCTCTGGCCTCAGTCGTCGAGGCGCAGTACCGAGATGAAGGCCTCCTGGGGGACATCGACGCGGCCGATGGACTTCATCTTGCGCTTCCCCTCCTTCTGTTTCTCGAGGAGCTTTCGCTTACGGGTGATGTCGCCGCCGTAGAGCTTCTCGGTCACGTCCTTGCGGAAGGCCCTTACCGTCTCCCTGGCGATGATCCGGCCACCGATCGCCGCCTGGATGGGAACCTCGAACTGCTGGCGTGGAATCAACTCTCTCAGCTTCGCTGCCATACGGCGGCCGTAGGAGTAGGAGGCGTCACGGTGCACGATCATTGAGAACGCGTCGACGGGTTCGCCGTGGAGGAGAATGTCAACGCGCACGAGATCCGAGGCCCTGTATTCCTCGGGCTCGTAGTCGAGGCTTGCGTAGCCCTGTGTACGGCTCTTCAACTGGTCGAAGAAGTCGAGCACCACCTCGGCCAGTGGCAGGTGGTACTTCAGCTCGACGCGTTCCGGGGAGAGGTAGGTGAGCGACTCCATCTCGCCCCTTCTCTCCTGACACAACTCCATCAGCGTTCCTGTGAAATCGGCGGGGGCGAGTATCACCGCCAGGAGCCATGGCTCCTCGATGGTCTGGATGTCACCGCCGGGTGGAAGGTCGCAGGGGTTGTCGATCGCCTGGCGCTCTCCGTCGACTGCCGTGACCAGGTACTCGACAGAAGGGGCTGTCGTGATGAGGCTCAGATCAAACTCCCGTTCAAGGCGTTCTCGCACAATCTCCATGTGGAGCAGGCCCAGGAACCCACATCTGAAGCCGAACCCGAGGGCTCCGGAGGTCTCCGGCTCGTAGGTGAAGCTGGAATCGTTGAGGCGAAGCTTCTCGAGGGCATCCCTGAGGTCGCTGAACTCGTCACCGTCGATCGGGTAGAGGCCCGAGAAGACCATCGGCTGTGGTTCCCTGTAGCCATCCAGTGGCTCATCGGAACCGTTCCTGGAGGTTGTGATCGTCTCACCGGAGCGCGCCTCGCCCACGTCCTTCACCCCGGCTATCAGGTAACCCACCTCGCCTGGCCCCAGTTCGTCGACTGCTACAAGATCCGGGCTCCTGACGCCCACCTCATCTACATCGTGAATGGCGCCAGCCTGCATGAACCTGACGGTGTCGTCGCTTCGTAGGCGGCCGTTCATGACCCTGATTGACGAAACCACGCCGCGATACTGATCGAAGTGGCTGTCGTAGACGAGGGCCTGTAGTGGTGCGTCACGGTCGCCGACGGGAGGTGGTGTCCGAGAGACGACGGCATCCATCAGCTCGGCGATTCCTTCGCCGGTCTTGGCGCTCACCTGGATGATCTCGCTGGTAGGGATACCGAGGACCTGTTCGATCTCGGCTGCATAACGATCGGGGTCGGCGGCGGGCAGGTCGATCTTGTTCAGGACCGCGACGATCTCGAGGTCGTTCTCAATGGCCAGGTAACAGTTGGCAAGGGTCTGCGCCTCAATGCCCTGGGCGGCATCGACTACGAGAATCACACCCTCACAGGCCGCCAGGGAACGGCTCACTTCATATCCGAAGTCGACGTGCCCGGGTGTGTCGATCAGGTTGATGACCGAATCGCCCCATTCCAGCCGGACACTCTGGAGCTTGATGGTGATGCCGCGTTCGCGTTCAATGTCCATTGAATCGAGGTACTGGCTGCGCATCTCACGCGGATCGACAGCTCCGCAGATCTCGAGCATTCGGTCAGCCAGGGTTGACTTGCCGTGATCGATATGGGCGATGATCGACGTGTTGCGCAGCCGCGTAAGTTCCATGCGCGGCTGACGGTAGCGCCGCTCCTGATCAGGACGGCGCTACGGGCGGTATCCACTGGGTCGGGCGCTACGCTTGACGGCTGCCCTGACAGGGATTGTGGGTGGTCTATCCGCAGCCATGTCCTGATACAGCACCCGGCACCAACAACCGGGTCTACCAAACGAGGTGTGTGCCCCGGTGGCCAACATCAAGAGCCAGATCAAGCGAAACCGTCAGAACGAGAAGCGCCGCGTCCGTAACCGCACCGTGCGTACCGAGCTCCGTACCCGCATCAAGAACGCCCTTGCGGCCGCCGAGGCTGGCGATGCCACCGGTGCCGATGCAGTCGAGGCCATGAAGATGATCGACAAGGCGGCTACCAAGGGAATCATCCACGCCAACACGGCATCCCGCCGCAAGTCGAGGCTGCAGAAGCGCCTGAACGCCGCCAGTTAGGTCAGGTTCCGTCAGCGACGGGACAACGACGCCAGGCGGGCAACCAATACCTCTGCCACCAGTTCGGGTGGCCATGCGCTGCGCCCCCTCAGGTCCAGATCCGCATCACCCAGAAGCCGTATCGCCTTCGCGATCCGGTCCGAGCCGAGCCTCCTGCCTGTCGCCAGCGCCTTCTTGGCCGGGTAGGGCTTGATTCCCAGTGCAGCCGCCGCAGACTTCTCGTCGGTCAGGCCGGCACCATCGAGTCGCAGCAACCTCGCATAGTGCCCATGCAGCGCAGCCAGAACACCGAGGGGATGACGCTCACCGGCCCCCATGGTGCGGTGGAGCTTTGAGATCGCTGCTGGGATATCACCGGAGTCGATGGCATCGGTCAGGTCCCATGGTGTGACGCCTCCAGCGTCACCCAGGTACGGGGCGACGTCGGCGGCTCCAACCTCGTGGCCGGAACCGAACACGCCGGCCAGGGTCGCAAGAAGTCCGATAACCCTTGTCCTGTCCTCGCCGATCCTCTCGATAATCATCGCCTTCGCGCGACCGTCGAGGTCCACTTCGGCGTGGGCGATCTGATCGGCGACCCACTGGTCGGCGTCGCGGCCCCTGCCAACCGAGCACTTCAGCACCTCACCACCCGCCGCAGCGATCGCCTCTGTCAGTGTCTTGGGAACCGCAGCGAGCCGCTGTTGCACCGGGTTCACACCCTTCTCCCAGACGAGTATCAGGGTTGTCGTATCGAGTGGCGCCTCCAGGTAGCGGATCAGACCCTCCACTTCGTCGGCCCGGCCGAAGCGCCCTACGTTCCTGGCGACCACCACGCGCATTCCGGTGAGCATCGGCGGGGTCTGGGCCGCATCGACCAGTGGGGCGAGGTCCAACTCGCCGTCGATCCTGTAACTCTCCTCGGAAAGTTCCTCGAGGGCGAACGCCCTGTCTTCATCGCCGAGAGCCTCATTGACAGCCTGCCTGAGGGCCTCAGCAACCAGGGCCTCGTCGCCCGAGATCAACATCACCGGAGATCGACTCATGCGGGAACCCCGGCACAGGTCTCAAGGAGGGATGCCATGACGTCTGCGACACGACGGGCACCGCGTACGTCGTGTGAACGGAGTATTCGACAGCCCAGACCGACACCGAGGGCATGGGCTGCCCATGTGGCCTGCACCCGGTCGTCGACCGCGGCATCAACGAGTTCGCCCAGGAACCCCTTGTTGGATGCCGACAGGAATACCGGGTACCCGAGCCCGAGCAACTGGTCAGATCCACGGAGGAGGGCCGCTGACATCGCCGGTGTCTTACCGAGGTCGAGGCCGGCATCGACCATGATCCGATTCCGCGGTATCCCTGCGGCCTCTGCCCAGGCCGCCCTGATCCCCAGAAAGGTGCCGACCTCGCCCAGGAGGTCACGGTAGTTGGGCGCAGGGTCGGGGATGCGCGGTCCGAGCCTGACATGGGTGGCAACCACGGCGGCGTCGTGCTCGACACATGCTGGCAGGTAGGTCGGGTCTGCGAAGCCGCTTATGTCGTTGCCGATGCAGGCTCCAGCGACAAAGGCTGCGCGGGCCACGTCGCCCCTGAATGTGTCAACCGCTATTGGAACGTCAAAGCGTTGGCGAAGGGCGGCGACTGAATCACAGATCCTGTCCAACTCCTCGGCGAGGGTCACCTCGGGGCCCGGCCCGGCCCTCATGCCGCCAACGTCGAGAATGTCGGCACCCTGGGACATGTGACCTTCAGCCAGGTTCAGGAAGTCGTCGAAGCCCCAGAAGCGGCCGTTGTCGTAGAACGAGTCCGGTGTCCGGTTGAGGATTCCCATTACGAGGGCCCGGTGTGAGATGTCACGTACGTTGCCGGCGCCCAGTTCAACGATCACCTGGCCGACGGTACACGCCGCAGCAGGGGCGGCAGTGTGGGTCACGGACCAAGCCTCCGCATGCTGAGGGTGCCGTGTCCGATGTCAAGCAGCCATGCCTGTCCGGCGACATGTACGACCGTGCTGTCCATGGGCACCTCCGCATCAACAGATCCGGGTGGGCCGACGATCCGGACGGCGCCGAAGCGCTCCACAACAGCCCCTGAGATCCCGGGCGCAACTGGTTCGCGGAACACGATCAGGGAAGGTGTCCTGACGCCTCGAACCCGGAGAGACTCGAGAAGCCGCTCCGCCGAGTACCTCCGGTCGACCACCACAACCGCTCCGGAGTCATCGAGAAGACGAATGCCGTCGCGGATGCCGGCCCCGGGGGTTGACATCGCCGTCATGATGGAGATGGATGCGAGGGCAATGAGCAGCGCTGCCAGGAGACGTCGCGCCGCGACGGTCGATCCACGGTCAGACAGAACAGCCACAGTTGCAACAGCCAGCGACACGGCGATGCCTGCCGTTGTCCCGAGCAGGCCCAGAGACCACCGTCCGGCCAGGCGTGCCACCTCGGCGATCCACCACAGCCCAATCGCACTCGGCAGGTGGAGGATCCAGTCGAACGGTGGCCCGAGGAGCCCCGCAAGCAGGCCACCTGTGATTCCCCAGATCATGAGGGGGCCGGCCACAGGTGCGGCCATGAGGTTGGCGGGTATGGCAGCCACGGGCATCGGCCCGAAGCTGGCGAGCAGTATCGGCGCCACGGCGGCCTGCGCAGCCAACGTCACCCCGGCCGTTTCTCTCACCAGGGCCGGGCCGGGCACAGCAGCGGCGAGGGAACGTGAGGAAAGGAGTATCCCGGCTGATGCCGCGACCGACAGTTGGAATGCTGCCCTGTGGACCAGGAGGGGGTCGACCACGAGCAGTGCCACGACAGACGTTGCGAGGAGCCTCAGGCCGCCGAGGCTGCGTCCACGGGCGGCCGCCAGTGCGCTGCCGCCAGCCATGACGGTGGCCCGCAGGACCGACGGTTCGAACCTGGTCACCAGTGCAAAGAACCCCAGGAGCAACAGGGCAAGTGGCAGTCGGTACCGGAAGCGGAGCCTGTGCAGGAGAGGCCCTGCAGCAGCCAGCACGAAGGCCACGTTCTGGCCTGAGACTGCAAGGAGGTGCCCGAGGCCGGCTGCACGGAAGTCGTCGGCTGTGCGGTCACTCTGGGAACGGTCATCTCCCACAACGAGACCGCTCAGGAGGGCGGATGCCTCGGGCCCGAGCGTTTCAGCTCCTGCGGCGAGGGTGCGCCTCAACATGTTGGCCAGGCCGCTGACAGGGCCTGCGGGGCTTGTGGCTCCCACCTCCATGACCGTGATCGTTCCCATGACGTGCCTCGACCTCTGCCACCGGCGGGGGGAACCATCCGTCCGGCCTGTGACCCACACACCCTCTCCGGCCAGAAGGTGAGAGACCGCTGCGTGCGCCGCTCCAAACTCCGCGTCGAAGCGCATCCCGTCGATCCGGACCTCAGAGCGCCACCCACCACCGGGCATTGGCTTCGGGTCACCAACCAGGCGGGCCATGCCCTCCACGGTGCCGTCCTGTCGCCCGACAGTCCCCGCCCAGGCCTGTGCCCCGAGTATCGAGAGCGCGATACCCAGCAGCAGCGCAGCGGGCCAGATCCTGCGACCGCCGGCGATCAGCCAGGCTGTCGACCCCGCACCGGCGACCAGCAGCGCTTGCCAGGAGGGCCAGCGGGCGACCAGTGCTCCTGTCAGCGCAGCTCCCGCCATGAGGAGGGGCGCGACCGCACGTTGCGGGTCAGAGGGTGACCCGGTCACGAAAGCCCGCCAGCTTGGCAGGCCCAATGCCTGGCACCGACAACAGGTCGTCTACCGAGGCGAAGGGGCCCGATCGTGTGCGGTATTCGACAATGGATGCTGCGAGGGAGGGGCCCACCCCGGGGAGTTGCTCGAGCTGGCTGAGAGTGGCCCTGTTTACATCGACCTTGGAGTCGCCCGCCTGCATCGGCTCCTGTGGCATCGGGTCGTCCATGTCGGATTCGGACGGAACCCAGACACGGCTTCCGTCCGTGAGCGGCGCCGCCAGGTTCAACATGTCCGGCACGGCGACAGGAAGGGGCCCGCCGGCTGCCTCGATGAGGTCGGCCACCCGGTCAACGGCTGCCATCTTGTAGAGGCCAGGGTTCGCCACAGCGCCTGCCACGTGCACGAGAACGTCGGCCGGTTCGGAGATGCTCGTGGGGGGAACCGTGACGAACGGGATTGCGTCTACACGGTCACCTGGGCTTCCTGTCTGGGTCAACACGACCAGGACGGCCGTCACCGCAACCAGTGCCACGCCACCGATGACGCGCTGTCTGGTGGGAGGACGTTCGAACAGGATCTCCTGGATCCGGTTCCGGATTGGATCCGGTTGGACCTCGTCTGACACGGCAGGCCTCCGCAAGGGTCGGGTGCGGGGGAAGCCGACTATGCCGGACCTGCCGGCGGGTCGCCAGAGGGCGACCGATCTCTCTGGTCAGTACAGGGCTGAGGTCAGGCGGCGCCGCCAGGTGGCGGTGCGCTCATCATCTGGACCCAGCACCTCGAGGAGGTCGATGAAGCGGCCCCTCGCCTCTTCGTCCCGGCTCACCAGTTCCAGGAGTTCGCCGAGGGTGGCATCGATGTCGTCTACCGCCTCAACACGTGCCAGGGCGGCAAGCCGACGGGTTTCGGCGGATTCGGGAATCTGGACAATGAGCGCCAGAGCCTCATCGCTGTCACCATCGTCGTCGCGCTCGATCAGCAGCGCAGCCAGCGCACAGACAACCACCGGGTTCTTCGGCTCAAGGTCGATTGCCTGGCGGAGGGAGGCCTCGTCACCTGCCTCGACCAGGAGATCTACGGGACCTGGCTGCTCGTCGACCATCAACCCCAGAACGAACGAGCGGACGGCGTCTTCTCCCTGGGCACCGACAAAACTGCCGACTACCTGACCGTCACGAATGCCGTAGACGGCGGGAATCGACTGCACCTTGAAACTCTGGGCGATTCCCGGGTTTGCATCGATGTCCACCTTGGCCAACTCGACCTGGCCTCCGGTTTCGGCAACCACCTTCTCGATGATCGGGGTCAGAGAGCGGCATGGGCCACACCACTCCGCCCAGAGGTCGACAACCACGGGCACCTGGCTGGACCGGTCCAAGACCTGAGCCTGGAATGTGGCGTCGGTGACATCCATGTGCTCAGGGTAGGGATCCCCTCTACATGCTCCACTATCGTTCGCGACGATGGACAACGAAGCCGGTATCGACCATGCCAGCGTGAGCCGCTGGCTCTCGCCGTTGATCGGCGGCATCGACGGCACGCTCACCTTTTCCAAGATGGCCGGAGGCCACTCGAACCTCACCTACTCGGTCAGCGACTCCTCGGATCGCCGATGGGTGCTGAGGCGTCCACCGCTCGGCAACGTGCTTGCAACCGCACACGACATGGCCAGAGAGCACCGGGTCATCAGCGCTCTGGCCGACAGCGGCGTACCGGTGCCCGGCCTCATCGGAATGTGTACCGACGTCGAGGTGAACGATGCCCCCTTCTATGTGATGGAATTCGTCGAAGGCGCTGTTGTGAGGACCCTCGATGATGCTCTCACCCATCCCATTGAGTTGCGCCGGAAGATGGGCGGATCCCTCGTTGAGGTTCTGGCGTCAATCCACGGCGTCGACGTCGATGCCGTGGGCCTTGCCGACCTCGGCCGCAGGGAGGGATACATTGAACGCCAGTTGAAGAGATGGCGAGCACAGTTCGTCGAGTCCGCCGACCGGGATGTGCCACACGTCCTCGAGGTGCATGACACCCTTGCGGCAAAGGTGCCGAGACAGCAGGGAGTTGGCATTGTCCACGGTGACTACAGGATCGACAACACGATCATGGGACCGGGCGGGCGGGTCGCAGCGGTGCTGGACTGGGAGCTGTGCACCCTCGGAGACGTACTGGCGGACGTGGCTGCAATGATCGCCTATTCAGACGAGCGGGCATCAAGCGGCATGGGCCTTCCCATGTCCGCCGATGGCTTCCCATCACCCGACGAAATCCGCCACCTCTACGAGGAGGTCGGGTCCCGGAACCTCGCTGACCTCGACTTCTACATTGCGTTCGCATACTGGAGGACAGCGTGCATAATCGAAGGCGTGTACAAACGCTATGCAGTCGGGTCCATGGGGGCCGACGCAGACCCACAAGCCATTGAGGCGTTCGGCCAGCGGACGGTCATCCTGGCCGACCTTGCCCGGGAGGCGGCTGCGCGGTTGCCCGGATCATGAGCACAGGGGCGAGTAGATGAACGACCCCTCTCCCCTCCTCGAGATCCTGGACCGGCCCGATCTCGACAGGCCGGTCCTGCTAATGGCCATGCAGGGGTGGGTGGATGCCGGCGGCGCGGCAATGACGTGCCGCGAAGCTCTCCTCTCAGGGAGTGGCAACAGCCTGATCGCCAGGCTCGACACCGACAGGCTGCTCGACCACAGGACACGCAGGCCGACGGTCGACCTCGTCGACGGTGTCTCCAGAGGCATCAACTGGCCTCTCATACAGGTCCACCTGCTGGAGCACAGGGGCGGGAGCGACCTCCTGCTTCTCGACGGTCCGGAACCAGACCACGAGTGGCGTCTCTTCTCGGCTGCTGTGGTCGACCTCTGCCGGAGACTGGGGGTGCAGATGGTCATCGGACTCGGCGCCTACCCGGCCGCCGTACCCCACACGCGGCCAACGCGCCTCGCATGCACAGCAGGTTCCGAGGACCTGACACGTGAACTCGACTTCGTCACGTCGACCCTGTCGGTACCTGCCGGCATCCAGGCTGTAGTCGAGGTGGAGGCTGCCGCTGCAGGAATCCAGGCCGTGGGCGTCTGGGCCCAGGTTCCCCACTACCTTGCTGCGGCCTCATACCCGCCAGCCTCGCTCGCCCTCCTCGGGGCGCTGAGCACCCTTTCGGGTGCATTTCTCGACACCGGGTCACTTCCTGAGCGCACCCTCGCCACGCGTTCCCGTCTTGACGAACTGGTGGCACGAAATCCTGAACATGTCACGATGCTGGAGCAGTTGGAGGCCGCCTACGACGACCTCCACGACCCGGGCGGCCGCCTGCCCACAGGCGAGGATCTGGCAGCCGAGTTGGAGCGCTTTCTCAGGGCGCGAGAAGACTGACCAGTCGGTTCAGACAACCAGGTTCACGAGGGATGGTGGCCTGACGATCACCTTCCTGGGGGTATCTCCCGCCAGGAACTCCTGAATCCTCTCCGATCCAAGCGCCATGGCCTCGGCGACATCTGCAGCGACATCGGCGGGAACCTCGATTCGGTCGCGGACCTTTCCGTTGACCTGGACCACCATGGTCACCGTGTCGTCGCGGAGTTTCGCCGGATCGGCCTCCGGCCATGGCTCTGTGTGCACGTGGCCGCCGTTTCGACGCTCCCAGAGTTCGGCACACAGGTGGGGTGCCGCCGGTGCCATCACCAGAAGCAGGGCATCGATGGCAGCGTCGAGGGTTTCGGTGTGTGGGCCGTCGTCGGACTGGACCCAGCGGTAGAGGGTGTTGGTGAACTCCATGAAGCCGGCCACGGCTGTGTTGTAGGACCACCGGTCGTACTCGCCTGTGACCCTGTCGACGAGTCGGTGGGTGGACCGGTCGATCTCAGCGTCGGCATCGATGGGCTCACCGTTTCGCGCTCCGGAGGTGAGCGGTCCGCCGGGCACGCAGAGCCGCCAGACCCTGTTCAGGAACTTGGAACATCCGTCGATGCCGAAGTCCTCCCAGTCGACGTCCTCCTGGGGTGGCTTGACCTGGAGGTGGGCCAGCCGCAGGGCGTCGGCACCCTGTGAGTCCAGGATCTCCTCGGGGGCGACAAGGTTCCCCTTCGACTTGGACATCTTGGTTCCACCGAGACGGATCATTCCCTGGGTGAACAGTCGCCGGAAAGGCTCGCGGAGGCCTGCTGGTGCCACCCCGAGGTCGGAGAGTGCCCTGGTGAAAAAGCGTGCATACATGAGGTGCAGAATTGCGTGCTCGACGCCCCCTATGTACTGGTCGACCGGCAGCCAGCGCTCAGCGGCAACTGCCGAGAAGGGGGCCTCGTCGCACCACGGGTCCGAGAATCGCAGGAAGTACCACGAGGAGTCGACGAAGGTGTCCATGGTGTCGGTCTCGCGACGGGCTGGACCTCCACAACCGGGGCAGGTCGCAGCCAGGAAACCCTCGTGGGTTGTGAGCGGCGACTGGCCTGTCGGCATGAACTCGACATCGTCGGGAAGGTCCACCGGCAGGTCGGCAAGGGGGACGGGCTGTTCTCCGCATGAATCGCAGTAGACGATCGGGATCGGGCAGCCCCAGTAGCGCTGGCGTGACAAGAGCCAGTCGCGGAGCCTGAACTTGACCGTGCCCTCCCCAAGCCCCTCGGACTCAAGCCAGTCGATTGCGGCAGCCTTGGCTTCGATCATGTCCATGCCATCGAGGAAGCCGCTGTTTATGGCAGGCCCCTCTCCGGTGTAGGCGTCGCCGTCGAAGTCGGCTGGAGGTTGCACGGTTCGCACGATGTCGCAGCCGTGGGCCACGGCGAAGTCCCAGTCGCGCTGGTCCTCGCCCGGCACGGCCATGATCGCCCCGGTTCCGTAGGTCATGAGCACGTAGTCGGCCAGGAACAGCGGTATCGGCTGTCCGTTGAACGGGTTGACGACGTGGCAACCGGTTGCCACCCCGCGCTTGTCGAGGCTGCCGGTGCTTGAGAGCCTGTCGATCTCGGAGCGGCCCGCCACTGACTCCCGGAAGGCCTCGACGGCCTGGCGCTGTTCGTCGGTGGTCAGTTCATCGACCCGCGGATGCTCCGGCGACATGACGGCGAAGGTGATTCCAAAGCTGGTGTCGGGCCGGGTTGTGTAGACCGCCAGGGACTCGACATCGGTGCGGGGTCGACCCTCGCCGTCGGCAATCGGCAGTCCGAACTGGGCACCTTCTGAGCGACCGATCCAGTGGCGTTGCATGATCTTGACCTTCTCGGGCCAGTCCAGGTCATCGAGGCCGTCGAGCAGTTCCTGGGCGTAGGCGGTGATGCGGTAGAACCACTGCTCCATGTCGCGCCGGTCGACGAGGTCGCCTGACCGCTCGCAGGTTCCATCTGGAAGCACCTGTTCGTTGGCGAGGACGGTCTTGCAGCCGGGGCACCAGTTGACGGGGGCCTCACCCCGGTAGACGAGACCCGCCTCGTAGAACTTCAGGAATATCCACTGGGTCCAGCGGATGTAGCCGGGGTCGTGGCTCCGGACCTCGCGCCGCCAGTCGTACACGGCGCCGATTCGACGCAGGGACGCTGAGAGTGTCGCCACATTTGCGTCCGTGTTGATTCGCGGGTGTGTACCGGTCTTGATGGCTGCATTCTCGGCGGGCAGGCCGAACGAGTCGAAGCCGATCGGCGAGAGCACGCCATCGCCGCGCATGGTCCGGTACCGGACCAACAGGTCACCCATCGTGTAGTTGCGCACGTGTCCCATGTGGGCCGGACCGCTCGGGTACGGATACATCGACAACACGTAGAAGGGTGGACGTGGGTCGTCGTTGTCGACCTCGTATGTTCCGTCATCGCTCCAGTGCTGCTGCCAGCGCTGCTCGATTGACTGCGGGTCGTAGTGCTCGGACATCGCAGCGAGGCTACCGACGGGCCGGGCCGGCGACCCGCATCTGAGCCGGGGAGTCGGCGAAAGGGCGTTCAGGGGCCGGTTGGCGGGCTGTCGCCCGCTGCTACGCTTTCGGCGATCTCGGGGCTATAGCTCAGTTGGCAGAGCGCCTCCATGGCATGGAGGAGGTCGAGGGTTCAATTCCCTCTAGCTCCACAAAATCCCGGAATTTCACCTCAGGCTGTCGGCACCGGTCTGGGACAGTCGGCCCATAGGCGTTCGAGGTCGTAGAAGGCCCGCTGCTCGTCGGTGAGCACATGGACCATGAAGCCGCCGTAGTCCATCAGCACCCATTCGTAGTAGTCGGAACCCTCTACGTTCACCGGCTTGAGGTCGGCCCCTAGGGTCAGTTGTTCCTCCACCTCGTCGACGATGGCGCGTACCTGGCGGGTGGTTGAGCCGGCTGTCACGACGAAGTAGTCGGTCACGCCGATGACGTCGCCGACATCGATGATCAGCGAGTCGTGTCCGAGCTTTTCGGAGGCGGCGGTGACAGCCATGCGTGCCAGCCCGAGATAGTCGGCCGCCGCTGAGGCTTCTTCGCTGACGAGAGAAGAGTTGGTGTCCACCTGGAAGGTGATGCTAACCGGCTCGGGCAGTGAAGTCTGCTCCGATGACCACGGTCAGGTCGGCAGCCGGGCTGGCCGCCTCGTCGAAGATCACACCGGCGTGGATGGCCACGGCGAGGGCTGTCGCTGCTTCTTGCATCTCGGGCTCCCTGTAGACGACCCGGGTCTGGATCACGTTGAAGTTCCTGAAGTTGCCGACAACCGCTATGTCGACACCTGCGGCCCTGACAACCTGTCGTGCGTAGGCGTCAATTCCGAAGTCACCTGTTCCGTTGAGCAGCCGGACCGTCGGAGCTGAGCCGCTCTCGGTCGGGATGGGGAACGGGAACATGGCATCGGCAATCTGTTCCAGCGCCGCCGGGTCGGCGACCATTGAGTCTCCGGACATGACCCATGGGGAGGTCTCGACCCGCATCTCGCCACGAGCAAGCGTCTCGACCAACCTGACCAACTCCATGTCGACGGCAGGGAGGTTCCTGGAAGGTTCTGCCCCGGCGGCCACCGCTGAGAGCCATGCCTCCCAGAACATCGAGTGTCTACGCAGGATCCCGAGCGAACCACCCCTGTCCGGGAGTGCCAACAGGTTCACAACGTCGGCTGCAGCGAGGGAGTTGTCGGCTGTCGAGAACCTGACGACGCTGGTGCCGTCTTCGATGATCTGGAGGAGATCGTGCTTCAGCGTGATCGGCAGGGGTGACACCGGTTTGACGAGGTTGGTCCAACTGGTCGGTGTGAGCGATGCCACCCCTGTGAAGTCGGTACCGAGAAGAGAACCCAGGAGGGCCCGCGCATTGTCGATCCCGTCGGCTCCATGGAGATCGGCGAGGCTGCAGCCAGGGCCACCACAGGCATCGACGTACAGGTCCCCTGGCACCAGGAGCACGGTGCCACCACCCTCGGCCCTGTCTGAGACGGCCAGGACAGCGACACCGACGAGGCTGGCATCTTCGTCCTCTGTTACGACGAGCATCGACCATGTCTGTTCAACGAACGCCTCAAAGCCAGGTGCCGATGGGTCAGTCACCGCCTCACGGGTCTGGCCCTCCTCGCTGTTGAGGATGGTCCGGAGACCGTCCACCATGAGGGTTCCAGACCAGATGACCGCCACGAGGAGAATAATGGGGAAACCCCATCGCCAGGCCGTCTCAGCTGGAGATGCTTCATTCGGCCCTCGGAACCACCGGATCCAAACTGGGGGCTTCTCGGCACCGGAATCGAGATCGACGTCCGTCGGATCAGTGGAACCCACTGGGATCTGATCCTTGCCGTTCACCGCTGAGCCCCGTAGAGACCGTGCCGTTTGATCAGGTCAGCAACCCCGACCGGAACCTGGCTGTCGATTGACCCTCCGGATTCGACCTTGCCCCGAATGTCGACGGCGGACACTTCGAGCAGCGGCGCCTCGAGCAGTTCGTAGTTCCAACCGCTCGAGGGGCGGCCACCGTCGTGACCGGGGCGATCCATGACCACGATGGTCGCATGCTGCCTGACCTCATCGGGCCTGATCCAACTGTCGAGGGTCGAGGCCACATCGCTGCCGATCAACACAAACAGGTTCGCCCCGGGATAGCGGCCCTCGAGTTCGATCAGGGTGTCGGCCGTGTAGGTGGGCCCTCCCCGCTGCATCTCGAGATCGTCTGCCTGCAGGCCCCTGTGGCCCTCAACTGCCGCCTCGACCATGGACAATCGAAGCTCGGCTCCTGTCAGGCCGGATTCGCGGAGGCCACCGACCCCGGTCTTTTGCCACGGATCGTTTGCCACCGTGAAGAGAACGAGGTCGAGGTTCAGGCGATCGCGGGCCTCGATGCCTGCCAGAACATGTCCGTTGTGCGGTGGATCGAAGGTTCCGCCGAGAACGCCGATCCGGCGGGGGTTGTTGCCGGGCACGTCGGTGAGGCTACCGGCTGGACCATTCCTCCGGCTGACACCCACCTGACCTGCGCATTTCGGGCATAATCCCTGTTGCAACCTCGGCCAGAGGCCCTCTATGACATGTGTCATAGCCCTGCCCCTTCACACGGCGGCCAAGGTGTGTAAGAATGTCACCCAGACGAAGGCACCGAAACAAGCATCTGCGCGGATAGCCCTCAGTTTCCCCCGAAAGTCAGCTATGCGGCGCCGCGCGGCGGTGCCGGTCCAAAGGCATGTGAGTAGACAATGAGTGATTCAGTAGGTCAGTACCTGAACGAGATCGGAATGGTTCCCCTCCTCAACGCACAAGAGGAGCGTGAGCTGTCCCAGACGATCGAAGCCGGTGCAGCAGCACGGGCCAGCAAGGAAGAGGGAGAGACCGGTCGGGAACTCGACCGTGCAATCCGCCTCGCAGCACGCGCCAAGGACCGCTTCATCCGGTCCAACCTGCGCCTGGTCGTGAGCGTGGCCCGCCGCTACCCGCTGCCCCCCGGCATGGAACTGCTCGACCTCATCCAGGAGGGCAATCTGGGCCTTGAGCACGCTGTCGACAAGTTCGACTGGCGCAAGGGCTTCAAGTTCTCCACCTATGCGACGTTCTGGATCCGTCAGGCGATCGGCCGTGCCCTCGACCAGAAGGCCAGCCTGGTTCGCCTTCCCGGCGACCGCTCGGCGAGCCTCAGGGCCGCCCTGCGCAACGTCTCGGGAAATGGCGACGAGTTGGACGAGGAGCATGCACGCCTCCACCGCCTCACCACCCCCACCTCGCTTGATCGCACCATCGGTGACGACGACAGCAACGAACTGGTCGACCTGCTCCCCGACTCCAAGCCGGGCCCCGAGCACGAGGTAATGGCCATGGCCGAGAACGAGATGGCAACCCAGTTGCTCGACGTTCTCGACACGCGTGCCCGCTACGCCGTCGAACAGCGTTTCGGCATCGGCGACGGCCGCAAGCGCAGCTACCGCGAGGTAGGCGAAGATCTCGGCGTCACAGCCGAGGCTGCGCGGCGTCTGGTGAAGCGTGCTGTCAACACCGTGCGTGACCGCGCCACCGAGGTAATTGACGCAGCCTGAGCGGGTATGTCCCACAGGGGCACCTGCGATAATCACCACACCTGTAGACAGCGCCTGCTCGTAGGCTCTATCTCGTGGACTCAACCGAAACCGAAGCGCCCTCACCTGCGCCCGCAGCGCCCTGGACACCCACCTCATGGCGTGACCACAAGGCGGATCAGCAACCAAGCTGGCCTGATCCCAACGCCCACCAGGCCGTTGTGGACAGGCTCTCCACCATGCCTCCGCTGGTGTTTGCAGGCGAGGCCCGCGAACTGACAGAGCAGCTGGCAGCGGTCGCCCGTGGCGAGGCGTTTCTCCTCCAGGCCGGCGACTGCGCAGAGTCCTTTGAGACCTCTGCCGACTCCATCCGCGATCGCCTCCGGGTGATCCTCCAGATGGCGGTCGTTCTCACGTACTACACCGGTGTTCCCGTGGTGAAGGTCGGGCGTATCGCAGGCCAGTTCGCGAAACCCCGGAGCAGCGACACCGAGACGGTCGATGGCGTCGAGTTGCCGTCCTTTCGCGGCCACATAATCAACGACATCGGCTTCTCCCAGGGTGATCGCCTTCCTGACCCCGAACGTCTCATGACCGCGTACAACCGGGCTGCAGCGACGTTGAACCTCCTGCGGGCCTTCACCAAGGGTGGCTTCGCCTCGCTTACGAGCGTCCACCAGTGGAACAGGGAGTTCGTGGCCGACAGCCCCGCAGGTCAGCGCTACGAGGCCATGGCCGACGAGATCGACAGGGCCGTCCAGTTCATGGAGGCCTGCGGCATCACCGGCGACACCCTCGCCGAGCTGCGCCAGGTCGACTTCTACACCAGCCACGAGGCACTGCTGCTCGGCTACGAGCAGGCCCTCACCCGTGAGGACTCCCTTGCCGGCGGGTGGTACGACTGCTCGGCCCACATGCTCTGGATCGGTGAGCGCACCCGCCAGATCGACGGTGCCCATGTCGAGTTTCTGAGGGGGGTGAACAACCCGATCGGCTGCAAGGTGGGGCCCACCGCCACCGCTGACGAGCTGCTCGCCCTGTGCGACACCCTGGACCCCCATCGGCGTCCCGGCCGCCTCACCTTCGTCACCCGCATGGGTGCCAACAGGGTCGTCGATCTGTTGCCGCCGCTGCTGTCGGCCGTGTCTGATGCCGGCCACCAGTTGGTCTGGACCTGCGACCCGATGCACGGCAACACCTTCACCGCCGACGACGGACACAAAACCCGCCACTTCGAGGACGTCCTGGCCGAGGTGTCCGGCTTCTTTGCCGCCCACCGCTTCGCCGGGACCAACCCCGGCGGTGTCCACCTTGAGTTGACCGGCGACGATGTGACCGAGTGCCTGGGCGGGGGTGCCGAGGTCCTGACCGAGGACCTCTCCAGCCGCTACGAGACCATGTGTGATCCCCGTCTGAACGGCAGCCAGAGCGTCGACCTGGCCTTCAGGCTGGCCGAACTGCTCAGGGCAACATCCGGCTCGGGTGCCTGAGCGACCTCAGACCAGCTTCTCGACGAACGCCTCCAGTTGTCGGAGGTTGCGCACCTCGAATGTGCCCTCGCAGTGGGTCGAGTACTCCCCCACTATCGAGTCGCCGGTGTCCCAGTAGGCACGGGGCTCAGGGTTCAACCAGTAGACCTTCCGGGCCTTGTGCTGCATCTCCTTGAGTATCCATGACTGTGAGGCGTGGTAGTTGTTGCGTGCATCACCCAGAATCATGACCGTGGTCTTGGGTCCCACATCGCGCCCGAAGCGTTCCCAGAACACCCCGAAGGCGTGCCCGTAGTCGGAGTGCCCGTCGACCCACACGACGTCTGCCTCGGTGTTGACACGGTGGACGGCCTCGCCGATGTCCTCAACACCCTCAAAGAATCCGGTCACCTCGTCGAGGCCGTCGATGAACACGAACGACCTGACCTTTGAGAACTGCCCGCTGATGGCGTAGACGAGGTGAAGGGTGAATCGGGCGAACGCCGCCACGGAGCCGGATATGTCGGCCACGACCATGATCTCAGGCTTCGCCGGCCGCGGGAACCTGAACTTGGGTTCGGCGGGCACACCCCCGTAGCTGAGGGAGTGGCGGATCGTGTTGCGGAAATCGAGTGGGCCCTTTCGGCCGTGGCGTCGTTTGCGGGCGAGGCGCACGGCCAGCTTCCGGGTAAGCGGATGTATGGCCTTTTTCAGGTCAGCCATCTCCTCGCGGGAGGCGTGCATGAAGTCGACATCCTCGGGCAGGGGCTTTCGCAGCGTCCTCGCCATGGCCTCAACGCCGCGGTCGGCCACCAGACGGCGTCTGATCTCGGCTTCAATCTCCTGTTTGAGTTGTTCTATGCGATCGCTGAACTCGTCCCGTTCGAGGCGCTCCTCGAGCGGGGTGAGGTCCTCGGGTGCCTCTTGTCTGGCGGCATCCATCAGGCCCTCGAGCACCCCGTCCAGGTCCAGGTTCCGCAGTGTCCGGTACAGGTAGTAGGTGCCACCGACAGGTCGGCCGGGTTCCATGCCGGCGTAGCGCATGACCGCCTGTCGGGCGAGGGCCCGCAGCATCGCCTGATCTCCGTTCATGAGGGCCTTCATGAGCATCTCGGCCAGTTGTTCAGGGGTGAGGCCCGACATTGCCCCTCCACCGCCCTGGGGGGCACCATCGCCCGGCGGTCCGGGCTCGCCTTCTGGTCCTTCCCCTTCGGCAACACCGTCAAGCGTGTACTCGTCGCCCCTCATCGAGAAATAGACCTCGAACACGACCTCAAAGGTCCGCCAGTGGGAGTGGTTCTTCACGAGCGTCGACCCGAGCGCGTACTTGAATGCGTCCCGGTCCTCGATCGGGATGTGGGTAACCGCCTCCATCGCGTCCAGGTTCTCGGTGAGGCTCACCGGGAGGCCGGCCTGACGGAGTTCGATGATGAATCCCGACAGCAGGTCAAGCAGCGGTGTGTCCTCGCGGCCACCTCCGCTCGGTGGGCCAGTCTGTTCGGTAACGGTCATCGACTGGTAGCGAGGGTGGCTCAGGTGGCGTCGTCGACGAGGTCGTCGGGCCGGTCGGCAAACTCCTTGACCGCCTTGTCGATGTCTGTGCGGTACTTGAGGAGGATGTTGACGGTGTCGGTTGCCGACTGGGCGTCGACCTTGTCTATTCCGAGCAGCACGAGGGTTCTGGCCCAGTCGAGGGTCTCCGATACCGATGGACTCTTCTTCAGGTCCAGTTGGCGGATGGAACGCACGATGCGGGCAACCTGATCGGCGAGGTTGGCGTCGACGCCGGGCACCTTGGCCATCACTATCTCACGCTCACGCTCAAGGTCGGGGTAGTCGATGTAGAGGTACAGGCAGCGACGTTTGAGAGCCTCGGACAGTTCCCGGGTTGCGTTGGAGGTCAGGAACACGAGCGGCACCTGGGTCGCTTTGACCGTTCCCAGCTCAGGAATCGACACCTGGTACTCGGAGAGGATCTCGAGGAGCAGGGCCTCGGTCTCGACCTCCAGGCGGTCCACCTCGTCGACGAGCAGGAGTACCCGGTCCTCGGCGCGGATCGCCTCGAGCAGCGGCCTCGTGAGGAGGAACTCCTCGGAGAAGAGGTCGTCTTCGATCTCTGACCAGTCGTTGTCGTCTCCGCTGGCCTGAATACGGAGTAGTTGCTTCTTGTAGTTCCATTCGTAGAGGGCCTTGGACTCGTCGAGCCCCTCGTAGCACTGGAGGCGAATGAGCCTGGCCCCGGTGATCTCGGCGACGCTCTGGGCAAGCTGTGTCTTGCCGGTTCCAGCGGGCCCCTCGACCAGGATGGGCTTACCGAGGCGGTCGGCCAGGTAGACGATGCCAGCTATGCCGTCGTCGGCCAGGTAATTGGCATCTGCGAGTGATCTGCGGACGCCATCTACGTCCTCGAAGCGAAAGTCCATCGGGTGAGCGTACAGACGCTGTGCTTCCCGGCCGCAACCGGGCAGTTCGGGTCAGGCCCGCACCTGACCCGTTCCGTGGATGACGTACTTCTCGGTGGTCAGCTGCTCAAGGCCCATGGGACCCCGCGCATGCAGCTTCTGGGTGCTGATACCGATCTCTGCGCCGAAGCCGAACTCATCGCCGTCGACGAACCTGGTTGAGGCATTGACGAGGACGGCTGCTGCGTCGACCTCGCGTGTGAAGCGGTCGGCTGCAGAGCGGTCCTCGGTGACGATTGCCTCACTGTGGCCTGAGCCTGTCTCGTTTATGTGCACGATCGCCTCATCGAGGTTGTCGACGACCCTGATCGAGAGCTTGAGGTCCAGGTATTCGGTTGACCAGTCGTCTTCCACTGCCGTGCCCACTTCGGGCAGGACCCGGCGGGCGCGTTCATCGCCCACCAGTTCCACACCCTTGAGTGCGGAGGCTGCAAGCGGAAGGAAGTCGCTGGCCACCGCCCGGTGAACCACGAGGCTCTCGGCGGCATTGCATACCGATGGCCGCTGCATCTTGGCGTTGACGATGATTTCGGTTGCCATCTCGAGGTTGGCTGTTGCATCCACGTAGACGTGACAGTTCCCATCACCGTCTATGACGTATGGGACAGTGGCGTTCTCGAGGATCGAGCTGATCAGGGCCGGGCCACCACGCGGTATGAGGCAGTCAACGAGGCCGCGCTGTCTCATGAAGTCGACCGCTGCCTCGCGGCTGACATCGTCGACGAGGATCACTGCGTCCGCCGGGAGGCCCTTCTCGGGAAGAGCCCTTCGGATCGAGCGCGTAATCGCCAGGTTCGATGACAGCCCGCCCGATGATCCCCTCAGGAAGGCCACGTTGCCCGACTTGAGGCAGAGGCCGAAGGCGTCGCTTGTGACGTTTGGTCGGTTCTCGTAGATGATCGCCACCACCCCGAGCGGCACCCTCACCTTGTGCATCATGAGGCCGTTCGGTCGGGTCCACTCGGCTGTGACGGTTCCGACCGGGTCTGGAAGGTCCGCTACCTGTCGCAGCCCGTCGGACATGGCAGCCAGTCGGTTGCCGTCCAGGCGCAGGCGGTCGACCATCTGCTCGGTTGTCCCGGATGCCACGGCACGGTCAACATCAAGCTGGTTCGCAGCCAGAATCTCTGCGGTGTCTCGAACGAGTTGATCGGCGGAGGCGCGGAGTGCAGCGTCCTTGGCCACGGTTGAGGCGGCAGCCACCGCGGGCGCCGCCGCTCTTGCCCGCAGGGCAAGGTCTCTTACCGTCCCCGTCGCTGGTGTGTCCATGGATGCAGAGGCTACCGAGGCTGTCGGGGCGGCGACCTACGCAGATGGCCTTGCGACTAGCCTCGCCCCAATGGACAGGTCCCAGCCACAGGTCTGCCGGTGAGCGGCGAGGGGCTACAGGAGCAACCGGCGACGCGTGGCTCTTCAGCGGTTGCAGGCGGAATCTTCCTGTCCCGACTGGCCGGGCTGGTCCGTGAGGCCCTGTTGAGATCGGTGCTGGGCCTGGGGCCGGCAGCCGACGCCTTCGCAGCGGCACTTCGGATTCCCAACGTTCTCCAGAACCTGCTGGGTGAGGGCTCGCTGTCGGCCTCGTTCATTCCGGTGTACAGCCGCCTGCTCGGCGAAGGCCACGAACGCGAGGCCGGTCGGGTTGCCGGCGCCGTTGCTGGCCTGTTGACGGCGCTGGCGGGAGCGCTCACCCTCCTGGGCATCTTGTTTGCGCGACCGCTGACACTCCTTCTGGCCCCCGGATTCAGCGATGAGACACTGGATCTGACCGTCGACCTGGTCCGGATCACAACCGCCGGTGTCGGCTTCCTCGTCCTCTCCGCCTGGTGCCTCGGTGTCCTCAACAGCCACCGGCGCTTCTTCCTCTCGTATGTCGCTCCGGTGCTCTGGAATGCAGCGCAGATTGCTGTGCTGGCTGCAGCCATCCTCGGATCGTGGGACCCCGTCGACGCCGCCAGGGCGCTCGCCTGGGGTCTCGTCGCCGGCGGGGTTCTCCAGTTCGGTGTTCAGGCTGTGGCCGTTGCCCGCCTGGTACCCGGTATCCGCGTTTCCCTTGCAGCCAGGCTTCCATCCGTTACCGAGGTCCGAAGGCGCTTTGGACCGGCTGTGCTGGGGCGGGGCGTAGTCCAGTTGTCCGGCTACCTGGACCTGATTCTGGCCTCGTTGCTCGTGACGGGTGCCGTGGCCGGGCTGTTGTCGGCCCAGATGCTCTACGCACTGCCGATAAGCCTGTTTGCGATGAGCGTGGCGGCCTCTGAGCTGCCAGAGATGTCACGAGCCGGCGATCCGACACTTCTTGTCTCACGATGCCACTCGGCCCTACGACGGACATCGTTCTTCGTGGCCTTCGCAGCGGTTGCCTATGTGGTTGCCGGCGAGACGATCGTGGGTGCCCTCTTTCGCTGGGGGGCCTTTGATGCAGACGACACCCGGGCGGTGTGGCTGGTTCTGGCCGCCTATTCGCTGGGGCTTCCCGCAGTCGGTGCGTCTCGCATATTCCAGAACACCCTCTACTCCATCGGCGACACGAAGGGCCCTGCCCGCATAGCTGCAACCAGGGTTGTCGTGGCCGGCGTGATCGGTGTCGTGTTCATGTTCCCGATGGACCATGTGAGCGTGGTGGCCGGTTCCCTCTCGGGGCTGGAGAACGTCTTTGCCGCGGGTGGGCCCCATGTCGAGATCCCGGGCGCTGTCGGTGCACCCCATCTGGGCGCTGTGGGACTTGCTCTCGGCTCAGCGGTGGCGGCATGGCTCGAGTTGGTGTTGTTGACACGCCGCGGCAGACGAACCGTAGAGGGCTTTCCGTCTGCTCTCGGGACACTTCGTCCACTGTTGCCGGCCCTGGCAGCGGCAACGCCCGTAGCGCTGATCCTGGTAGCCACGACCACAGGGCTCCCCCCACAGGTGTCCGCACCGCTGGTCCTCGCCGCCGCCGGACTGACCTACACGGTCGTTGCGCACCTAACCGGGGTTACCGAGGCGAGGCTCTTGTTCTCGCGGCTTGTTCGGACCAGTCGGGGTTGACCCGGCCGAGCCAGCCTCGATCCCAGCGGCCTCAGGGAAGGACCACGAGGTCGTCGGCGTGGATGACCTCGTGTGACACACCCTCGGGCAGTTCGCTGGTCCTGGCTCCCATGTTGGCCTGGAGCAACTTGGCCTCGTGTCTCACGATGCCCTTGGCGAACACCGTTCCATCAGGGTCGACGACCTCGACTGCGTCGCCGACGTCGAACTGGCCGCTTGCGCCGACCACTCCGGCCGGAAGCAGCGACACTCGACGCTCCTCCAGGGCCCTTCTGGCTCCGGCGTCAACCTGAATGCGCCCAGAGGAGCCGACGGCAAACGCAATCCACAGCCGCCGTGCGCTCAGGCGGCCCTCTCGGGCATGCACCACCGTGCCGACACCGGGGGTGTTCCCGCATGCATCTACGACGACACCCGAGCGTCGTGCATCGGCAATGACCGTTCGCACCCCTGACCAACTCGCGATCTTGGCGGCCGCCAACTTTGACGCCATTCCACCGCTGCCACGGACAGAGCCGCTGGCTCCGGCGAGGTGCTCCAGCTCGTGGTCGATCTCGATGATCTCCTCGATCAGGGATGCATCTGCGTCGAGACGCGGGTCGGCGGTGAGGAGCCCGGGGGTGTCGGTGAGCAGAACAAGTACGTCGGCCTCGACGAGGTGTGCCACCAGGGCGGCGATGCGGTCGTTGTCTCCGAAGCGGATCTCATCGTCGGCAATGGCGTCGTTCTCGTTGACCACGGGTACGACTCCGAGCTCAAGGAGGCGTGTGAGCGTTCCCCTGGCGTGCAGGTACTGGGCCCTGACGAAGAAGTCCAGGGGAGCCAGAAGGACCTGGCCTACGACAAGGTCATGCCTTGCCAACTCCCGCTGATAGGTGCCGATCAGGTTTCCCTGCCCTACAGCTGATACCGCCTGGAGCGTCACCGCGTCTCGCGGGCGTCTCTCGCCTCCGAGACCCAGATCGGGAAGGCCGGCGGCGATCGCCCCAGAGGTGACCACCACCACCCAGTGTCCCTGTCGGCGCAACTCGGCGACCTCGTCGCAGAGCTTGGCCACGAGGGAGGAGTCGATCACACCCTCCTCGTCAGTGATCGATGACGTGCCGACCTTGACCACCGCTGTGATTCGCATATCTGAGTCCATGGTCACTCTTCGTAGTCGAACTCGAGCCGACCGATCCGCACAGTTTCTCCTTCACGCACGCCGGCACGTGAAAGGGCCCTGTCGACACCCATGTTCTTGAGCCTTTCGTGCAGGTAGTCGAGGGCCTCGAAGTTCGTAAGGTCGTTGAGGTTCGTGACCAGCTTCACCCTGCGGTCGTTGATCTCCCAGGTGCCGTCCTCTCCCCTCTCAACTGCGATGTCGACCGGCTCTGGTCTGTGCACGACAACGGCAGGACGCCGCACAACGGTTTCCCTCGCTTGAACCACCAGATCTGCCAGGCGGTGAACCAGGGGATCGAGGCCCTCGCCGGTCATCGCCGAAAGGCGATCTCCGCTGAAGTCTTCGCTGGTTTCGGCCACGTCGGCCCTGGAACCGATAACCACGCGGGGCCGGTCGAGGAGGTCAGGTTTGTAGGCCTCCAACTCTCCCAGGAGCACGCTGAGCTGCTCGTCGGGTGGACGCTCGGCGGTCGGGGCCAGGTCCAGCATGATCAGGAGAACGCGGGCCCTCTCGATATGTCGCAGGAAGCGGTGCCCAAGGCCGCGGCCGTCGCTGGCACCCTCAATGAGGCCTGGTATGTCGGCGACCACGAACTCTGTCCTGCCCTCGGGGCGAACCACTCCGAGGCTCGGTTCGAGGGTGGTAAACGGATAGTCGGCGATTCGGGGCTTGGCCGCTGAGATCCGCGAGATGAGGGTGCTCTTGCCCGCATTCGGAAAGCCGACGAGGGCCACATCGGCCATCAGGCGCAACTCCAGCCTCAGCCAGCGCTCCTCACCCTCCTCTCCCTGCTCGGCGAATGAGGGTGCACGCCTCCGGTTGCTCAGGAACTTCGCGTTGCCGCGGCCGCCACGGCCTCCGTCACCACCGAGCCAGCGGTCCCCGCTCACCAACAGGTCCGCTAGAACCTGCCCTGAGTGGAGGTCATGGACCGTGGTTCCCTCTGGGACCTTGATCACCAGGTCGTCACCGGAACGGCCATGGCGCTTGCCCCCTGAGCCGTGGGTTCCGTTGCTGGCCCTGCGATGGGGATGGTCCCGAAAGGCCAACAGGGACGCGACATTGTGATCGGCCTCAAGCCAGACGCTGCCGCCGCTGCCGCCGTCTCCGCCGTCGGGGCCGCCCTTGGGCACATGAGCCTCCCGGCGAAACGACACGGCACCGGCTCCACCGTCGCCACCGCGCACGTTCAGCCCGCACTCGTCCACGAACTGCGACATTCCATCAGCCTACTTAGGGCTCCGGGCGTCCCCTGATGTCAGTTCTGTTCCGTATGGTGTCTCAATGGCGATGCAGGAGGTCAACCCGGCGGCACGGGGAGCGAGCGAGCGGTCGGAACTGTGGGCATCCACGATGGATGGCACCACCACCGCAGGTACCCCCGAGGGCGTGCGTACCGCCCATTCCGACAGCACCGCCTGCGCCGCCTCCTCTGGCCTGTTGGACCGCGAGTCCCGCGAGGGCGACGACGAGGCCCAGTTGTCTGCCGATGCGACCAGGGTCGTTGGCGCCGGCAGCCGCCTGGTCGAGGAGCCTTCTGACCACCTGCGGACCTGCTTCGAGCGTGACCGTGACCGCATCCTGCATTCCACGTCGTTCCGGAGGCTGGCCGGCAAGACACAGGTGTTCGTGTTTCCCGAGGACCACCAGCGCTCACGACTCACCCATGCGCTCGAGGTGGCCCAGGTTGCCACCTCGATTGCCCGGGCACTGCGCCTGAACGTAGCCCTCGCCGAGGCCATCGCCCTGGGCCACGACTGTGGCCACGGACCCGGTGGGCATGCCAGCGAGGATGCCCTGTCGCCCTACCTCGAGGGTGGCTACGACCACGCTGTCTGGGGTGCCGATGTGGCCCTGGCTCCCCTGAACCTCTGCTCTGAGACCCTCGATGGCATCCGCAACCACTCCTGGTCCAGACCCGCTCCCTCAACCCCCGAGGGCGAGGTCGTTAGCTGGGCGGATCGCATCGCCTACGTCTGCCACGACTTCGAGGATGCCGAGCATGCCGGCGTGGTGGGGGCAGCCGACCTGCCTCTCCTTGTCAGGGAACGCTGCGGCACCACACGCCGTGAGCAGTTGGCGGCGTTGATCAACGGATTGTTGTCGGCCACCAGCCGGACAGGCCGCGTTTCGATGGACGAGCCGATGGCCGAGGCGCTGGCGGCATTTCGCTCCTTCAACTACGAGGACATCTACCTCCGTCCAGCGTCAGTCGAACAGGCTGGACGCGTGATCGACATGCTGCGTGCGCTGGTGGACCACATCACCTCCAACCCCCGGTGCCTGCCTGACGATGCTGACATGTCGGGTGCCGATGCAACACGAATTGCCGCCGTCGGCTATGTGGGCGGCATGACTGACAGGTTCGCCTGCCGTAGCGCCGTGCGTCTCCTCGACTGGCCGATCGAACGACTTCCGGCCGGGCTGGACCTACGACCCTGAGAGCAGTCCCGGTACTTCGACCTGCTTAGATGGTCTCTCGCTTGATCGGGACGATGAAGCGAGACCGCTGAACGGCCGGGTCAGTCGGTGAGGATGTCGACGAGCTTGCGCCCGCCGCGGTAACCGAACTTGACCACGCCATCGGCTGTGGCGAAGAGGGTGTCGTCGCCACCACGGCCCACGTTGGTGCCGGGATGGAACTTGGTGCCACGCTGGCGCACGATGATGCTGCCGGCGGTGACGGCGCCGCCGTCGAAGACCTTCACGCCCAGACGCTGAGCATTGGAATCGCGTCCGTTGCTGGTTGAGCCGCCGCCCTTGGTCTTTGACATGTGGTCAGCCCCTCTTGATTCCGGTGATCTCGATCTCGGCCAGGTGCTGGCGGTGACCCCACCGGCGACGCTGGTTGCTCTTGTTCTTGTAGGTGAAGGCGTTGATCTTGGGCCCGCGGGCATCGGCCACGATGCGGACGGTCACTGCCGATCCAGCCAGGGCCTCGGGGGTGGCGAGAACGTCGTCGCCATCGACCAACATGATCGGTTCGAACTCGATGTCGGTGCCGAGTTCGCCGAGGCGCTCAACTACGACCCGCTGGCCTTCTTCGACCCGGTACTGCTTTCCGCCTGTGGCGATTACTGCATACATAGAGCCTGCAGGCTATCTGGGAAGCGTATCGACGCCACCGTGACCGATGGCTCGTTGCTCGCACGAATTGGGGCCGTGTTCACCGCCTGCCGGCCCTTCCGGAGCCGGCCAGGAGATTGTCGTCGAGTTCAACGCCGTGGCCGCCGCAGTCGTCACATATCGATGAGAAGGACTGCAGGAGTCCCTCACCGATGCGCTTACGCGTCATCTCCACGAGTCCCAGGTCGGAGATGTCAAAGACCTGTGTGCGTGTCTTGTCGCGACCGAGCGAGTCGCGCAGGGTTCGGGCCACGTTCTCGCGGTTGGATTTGACCTCCATGTCGACGAAGTCGATGACGATGATGCCACCGATGTCTCGTAGGCGCAGCTGGCGTGCGATCTCCTCAGCGGCCTCGAGGTTGTTTCGGTACACGGTCTCCTCGAGGCTCGACTTGCCGACGTTCTTGCCGGTGTTCACGTCGACGACGGTGAGGGCCTCGGTCGTCTCGATGATGAGCGACCCACCTGACGGCAGCCAGACCTTGCGGTCGAGGGCCTTTCGCAACTGCTCGTGAACGTGGTGGAGTTCGAACAACGGAAGGGTCTCGACCTCGGGGTCGTGGTAGGTGATCCGGTCGGCAAGCGCCGGGTTGATGCTCTCCACGTAGGAGCGGACCTGTTCGTACATCTCCCGGTCGTCGATGACCACGCCACGGAAGTCCTTGTTGAACTCCTCGCGAATGAAGCGAAATGCCATCTCGGGTTCCCGGTACAAGAGGCTCGGGGCCTTGGCGCTCTTGGACATGGCCTCGATCTCGTCCCACTGTGTGGAGAGGCGGCGGACATCGCGGGCGATCTCCTCCTCTGTGATGTTCTCGGCTGCGGTGCGCACGATAATGCCGTGTTGTTTGGGCTTGACCTGGTCGAGAATTGATCGGAGACGCTTGCGCTCGGTGTCGGGCAGTCGCTTTGAGATTCCGTAGGTGGTGCTGTTGGGCACCAGGACCACGAAGCGCCCGGCCAGGGAGATCTCCTGGGTTAGGCGGGCTCCCTTGTGGGCGATCGGGTTCTTGGTGACCTGGGCGATGATGGTCTGCCTGGCCCTCAGTACCTGTTCGATGCGGGGCCGCTGGCCTCCCTCGAGATCCTCGGCGTCGAACTGCAGATCTCCCCTGTAGAGCACGGCGTTCTTGGGTGTACCGATGTCTACGAACGCCGCCTCCATGCCGGGCAGGACATTTTGGACCTTTGCCAGGTACACGTTTCCGTGGATCTCGCCGACGTCGTCGGCTGGCCGGGACAGGTAGTGCTCGATGAGTGCCCTGCCCTCGAGTATCGCCAACTGGGTAAAGCCGTCGGAGACACTGACACACATCAGGTAGCGGCCAATCGGCCTGCCCCTGCGTTCACGTCCGCGTCGACTCTTGAGGGTGGCCTCGTCCAGCTCGATCGGGCCGTCGTCATGGACGGCCTGCACGGGCCTCCCCCTGTCTGAACCCTGGCCGCCTCCCTGGCCGCCACGGCCCTTTCCGCGGCCGCCGCGGCGTCGCCGACGCTTGCGGCCACCGCCTTCACCGCTACCTCCACCGGAGCTGGACTGTGAGGTCCGGTCCTCTCCGCCAGCTACCTGGGGTGCCGGCCGGCTGTCGCCGATCTGTGGCCTGGGTGCAGGTCGGCTGTCGCCGATCTTGGGTTTCTGATCAGCCGTTCCGGCGGATGCCGGTTGGCCCTCTTGTGTGTTGGCTGGGGAGGACGCTGCCGTCTCGGCCCGCCCTTCGCCGCCTGTGTTCTCTGACATTTACTGTTTCCCTTCTAGTCACGCTCGCACCTTGGCGAGCGGGGCAGGGGCGGCATCGACCGATAGCGGCTCGATGCGATCGTCTCCCTGCGACATCCATTGGTTCATCCTGCACACCGATCGGGCCAAAAGTGGCGGATCCATTGCCGCCAGCATCTCATCCGGTCGAAGTGCCCGGGGTTGGGTGCCGAGATCGGCTGTTAGGCGAACCCCGTCATCTGTCTCCCCTGTGACGTCGAGCGCCAGCACCTGGTGCCGGATGTCTTCTGTGACAACCTTGCCCTTGCGCTCACGCTCGACGACGATCTCATTTCGTGACAGGAGGCTTTCCACCCCTGCTGCCACCTCGTCGGCACCTGCCGGGTCGACGAGTATCTCCCAGGTGCACGACGTGACGGCCTGCTGGAGCGAATCTGCCCGGCGGTCCGCTGGTGCAACCGCCATCACATCGAAGCCCGCCGGAAGAGACGCATCAATCCGCGCACACATTGCCTCAGCCTCGACCACTCCCCAGATCGAGTCATCGGCCGGCTCCAACAGTTCGATCTCGAGGTACTCGGCGTTGGACTCGTAGCCGGTTGACAATGCCAGGCCAAACGAGAGTTTAGGACGCGGTGAGAAGCCCTCGCTGTAGGCCACCGACAGGGAGGCCTTTCGTAGCGATCGCTCCCATATTCGGGCTACGTCACGGTGGCCGACGAATCGGACCTTTCCGGTCTTGGAGAACCGGACCCGGAGGCGCATCAGGACCCCGCTCCGGCCGGAACCCTCGGACCAGTGCTCAGCGACACCGGTACAGCATTGTTACCGGGCCCCTGGCCGGTCCCCTGGCTCCCACCCGCCGGCGGAACAGCCGATGCCACGATGTGTTCGATTCCGTAGCCGGTGCACGCCCCACAGTCGTAGCAGGGCGTCCAGCGGCAGTCCTCGAGCCCGACCTCGTCGAGTGCGTCGCGCCAGTCCTGCCAGAGGAAGTCCTTGTGCAGGCCAGCTGACAGGTGGTCCCAGGGGAGCACCTCGTCGTGGGTTCTGTGTCTGTACACGTACCAGTCCAGCGAGAGGCCGTTTCTGGCAAGTGCGTTCTCCCAGAGAGATACGTCAAAGTGCTCACTCCACTCCTGGAAGACACCGCCGTTTCTCCAGACGTCCTCGATAACTGCGCCAAGGCGGCGGTCTCCCCTGCTGAACAGGCCCTCGACGACAGACGCGCGGGCATCGTGCCACTTCAACTTCACGCCGTTGAAGGTCTTGCCCCCACTTCGGAGGCCATCGCGGAGAAGGCCGATCTTGCGGCGCAGTTCGGTCTCTGTGTTCTGTCCGAACCACTGGAACGGGGTGAACGGCTTGGGCACGAAACCACCCAGGGAAATCGTCACCGAGGGACTCCGATGGTGCTCGCGTCCGACGTCGATGCACTTCCTGGCCAACTCCAGAATCGCAAGGGTGTCCTCGTCGGTCTCGGTTGGGAGTCCCGTGAGAAAGTACAACTTCGCCCGGCGCCACCCCTGGGAAAAAGCTGATCCGACCGCTCCGTAGAGGTCCTCTTCGTTGATCATCTTGTTGATGACCTGACGTAGGCGCCACGATCCGGCCTCGGGGGCGAAGGTGAGGCCGGTGCGCCTGGCCTTTTGGATCTCAGCGGCGATTCCGACCGTGAACGCGTCGACCCGTAGGCTCGGCAGAGACACCGACACCTGACCGCACACATCGTCAGCGACAGCTGTTGCGACAACCTTCTCAATGCCGCTGAAGTCGGCTGTGCTGAGTGAGGTGAGGGCCACCTCGTCGTACCCGGTCCGGCGGAGGCCTTCGGTGACCATGGTCCTGACCTGATCTGCCGGTCGCTCCCGAACCGGACGGGTGATCATTCCGGCCTGACAGAAACGACAGCCTCGTGTGCATCCCCTGAATACCTCGACGTTGAGCCGGTCGTGGACCACCTCGGTGAGGGGAACAAGCTGGTTCTTCGGGTACGGCCAGGTGGCCAGGTCTGCGACCGTCCGCTTCTCGACCACCTCGGGTATCCCGGGCAGGCGCGGGGTAAGTGATATGAGCCGGTCGCCATCGAACTCGGCCTCGTACATGGAGGGCACGTACACGCCCTCGATCCGGGCAAGTTCCCTGAGTATTCCGTCACGAGATGTTCGGCCCGAGGCCTTCCACGCGGCAACCACCTCGGAGATCTCAGAGGCGACCTCTTCGCCGTCTCCCAGGACCGCTGCGTCGATGAAGTCGGCCAGGGGTTCGGGGTTGTAGGCACAGTGGCCACCGATGATGACGAGCGGGTCCTCGGGCCGGCGCCCGGCCGTGTGCAGCGGCACGCCCGACAGGTCCAGGCATTCGAGGAGGTTTGTGTAGACCAGTTCGGACGAGAGGTTGAAGGCCAGAATGTCGAACTCCCCCGCTGCGCGGTGGGTGTCGACCGAGAAGAGGGGCAGCCCGGTTCTGCGCAGCACACCCGCCATGTCTGTCCATGGCGCGTAGGAGCGCTCAGCGACCGCATCGGGCCGTTCGTTGATGATCTCGTACAGGATCTGAAGACCCTGATTGGGGAGCCCCACCTCGTAGGTGTCCGGGTAGATCAGGAGCCAGGCCGCTTTGTCGGGACGGTGCTCGGGGATGATCATCCCGTCTTCACAACCGATGTAGCGGGCCGGCTTCTGGACCTCGCCGAGAACACGCTCGAGCTCGGGCCAGAGCGAACTCATGACCCGGTAAGCGTATCGAGTGTGGTGGCCGACGGTGCACGGCCACAACACTCCCCTACAGGGCGGACCGGACCTTGTGGTGGTGGCGCCTCATGTGGACGCTCTCGACGAGTCCCAGCGCAATGAAGGTGGTCAGGATCGAGGAACCGCCATAGCTGACCAGGGGCAGGGGAATACCGGTGATAGGCATGATTCCTGTTGACATGCCGACGCTCTGAAAGACCTGAAACAAGAGCATCGAGAAGACGCCGGCGGCGAGCAGCATGCCGAACCTGTCGTCGGCCAACCTCCCGATACGCCAGACCCGGGCCAACAACAGGCCTATCAGGCCGAGGACCAGGGCGCTTCCAACAAAGCCGGTCTCCTCGGCCACGACCGTGAAGATGAAGTCGGTCTGCTGCTCCGGTACGAGGTCTGAGATGTTCTGGGTTCCCTCGAACAGGCCTGTCCCGGTCAGGCCACCGTTGCCTATGGCCACCTGTGCCTGTTCGAGGTTGTAGCTGGCCGCTGTGTTGGCCTCCTCGTCGACGAACACGAGGAGGCGCTTCACCTGGTAGTCGGCCAACAGGTCGGACTGGAGGACCATGACCATCCCTGTCACAAGCATCAAGCCGAGGATCAGCAGGTGGCGTCCCCTTACCCCGGCGACAAGGACCATTCCGGCGGCGATGGCCCCGTAGACGAGGATCGTCCCGAGGTCGGGCTGCATGAGGATCGCACCTACCGGCACGCCGACCAGCAGAACGGCCACACCGAGGCGGGCAGCACCGACCTCCTGCACGGCTCCCATCCATGCAGCCAGAGCCACGATCACGGCGACCTTGCCGAACTCGGAGGGCTGGAACTGGTAGCCGGCGAACTGGAACCAGGCACGCGCGCCCTTCACCTCGGTTCCGATGACCAGGACGCCGGCGAGCAGGGTCAGCAGCCCCAGATAGGCCGGCAACGCAAGGCGTTGTGCCCAGCGGTGACCGATCCAGGACGTGACCACCATGACGGCAGCACCGATACCGACGTAGACCACCTGTCGGTTCAGGAAGTACGTGTCAGCCGGACGCAGGTCCGTGGCAGGCCCCCTGGTCGCCGAGTAGACCATGACTATTCCAACGGCGGCTATGACGAGTGCCAGAAGCGGGAGCAGCAGGTCGACGTGGCGCAGAACCGTCGGCCTGTCAAAACGGGGCTTTCGGATGTCGACCATCAGCCGGCCTCGAGGTTGAAGATGAGCTCGTCGACGAGGGGGCCGCACTCGACCTCTTCGCCACGCACCCGGACCACCCCGTCGGCATCCAGAACCGGTCCACTCTCGGGGTCGGCTGTCGGATCGACGCCCTTGAGGCGCTCGAGGGTGTCGCCCGTGACCCACTCGTGCCATGAAATGCAGAGCGGAAGGGCAGCCGACCGTGCGTACCGGACTGCCGCAGTGGGGGCCTCGGCGACCGTTCCGGTCAGCACGGGTTCAAGTACCCGTGCTACAAGTGGTGCCGCAACCTGGCTGCCGAAGCCGGCTTCTTCCATTACGACCACCATGACGTGTGTGGGTGCCTGGGCCGGGCCGAATGCGGCGAACAGAGAGGTGTCGGCCTTGCCGCGGACCTCGGCGGTTCCTGTCTTGGCGGCTACCGGAAACTCCTCGAGTGGGAAGTAGGCGCCGTTTGTGGCCTCGGAGTTGAATGCCCAGTAGGCGGTTCCCTCCGGGTCTGCGGTCACCCCCGAGAGGCCCTCGAGAACCAGCTCGCGGAACTCCGGATCAATCTCGACCTGCGAGACAGCCCGTGCGCCGATCGTGCGGACTGTCTCACCGTCTCTGTCCACCACCCGACCAACAAGGGTGGGCGCCATTCGGGTACCGCCGTTGGCAAAGGTGGCATAGGCATTGGCCAACTGGATCGGGGTGACGAGAACGTCACCCTGCCCGATGGCGGTGTTCACGTTGTCTCCGGAATACCACTCGCCGTAGGGGAAGGCCACAGGATTGTCCTCGTGCCTCTGCTTGCGATTCGACGGGGTTGGCATGAAGCCGGCCTGTTCGAACGGCAGGGGCACACCGCTCTTGCGTCCCAGGCCGTATCTGGTGGCTGCATCCTGGATGGCTGTCTCGGTGTGCAGGGGGTTGATGTAGACGGACTCACCGATCGTGTAGTAGTAGACGTCGCTGGAAACCGTAAGGCTTCTGGGCAGGTCGACGTTCTCGTAGGTCTTGTTGCCGGCGTTCTTGAAGACGCAACCGCTGGCCTCCTCCTCCTGGTCCTCGTCATCGGCATCGGCCCTACAACTCTGCAGAAAGTAGAAGCCAGGATCATCCCAGAGTTCGTCGGCATCAGGGACGCGCCCGACACCAAATACCTCCTCGTGCCATGCCGCATGGGCTGTGAAGAGCTTGAACGTGGATCCGGGTGCGTACTCGCCCTGGATCGCCCGGTTGAACATCGGGAGGTCGTTTGCCGTGTCGTTCAGTTCAGCCCACCGTGCCAGGGAGAACCCCCCTATGGACTCGTTCGGGTCGTAGGACGGATAGGAGGCCATTGCCACGACGCTTCCGCTGATCGGGTCCAGGATGACGACGGCGCCGCCGGGCACCTCGAAATCGGGCGGTTCCTCTGCTGCACCCTTCTCCTTTTCTGGAATCACCGCACGTGCCAGGGAGACGGATCGTTCCAGCTCGATCTCAGCCAACCACTGGATGTCAATGTCGAGCGTCAGGATTACGTCGTCGCCGGGAACCGGCGCCTCAAACAGGTCCTTGCGCTCACGCACGATCTCACCGCGCCGGTTCACCTCGACTACGCGTCGGCCGGCGATTCCGCGGAGGTCGTCCTCGAACATGAGCTCGATTCCAGCCTTTCCGACCTCATCCCGAAGCCGGTACTCCTTGCCGGGCGACGGGTTCCGTGAGGCCAACTCGGCATCGTTGACGGGGCCCACCCAGCCCAGTACGTGGGTGGCCAGATCTCCGTAGAGATAGGACCTGACGGTGCTGTCGACGACCGTCACGCCCGGGTACAGGTCGCCGCGTTCGCCGAAGAACACCAGGAGGTCCTCGCTCACATCCAGCGCAATGGGAATGTCGTCGTAGTAGCCGAAGGCCCGGTTGGCCAAGGACGACTCGATATCGCTGACCTTGAGAAGTTGTCCGGAACGGTTCACCTCGACGGCGATCCTCGTGAGCATCTTCCGACGCTCAACGGCATCGAGGTCTGCCTCATCGAGTTCACGCGGGGTGATGGTGATCATCGTCGTGAGACGGTTTCCAACGAGGGTCCGACCCTTTACGTCGAGGATTCGCCCTCTGGGGGCCGGCACGTCGATCACCCGGGTGATGTTGCTTGCCGCCGCTGCAACTGCCTGCTCGCTGATCATCACCTGCAGATACCAGAGCCTCGCTCCGAGGGCACCGAACAGCGAGATGGCCACCACGGCCAGCACACGCATCCTGTATCGGGCGATCTCGTCCATGGCGTTCGTTGACGGCGGTCAGGAACCGACGGCTCGGAGCTTGATATCGGGCGGAAGGCCGCCGAGGACAGCCCAACGGACCGCCCGGTTGACCGGGGCGGCTATTGCCGTGGTCATCACCGCCGCTGTGATGATCCGTGCCAGAAAGGTGCCGGGGTCGTGTGGCGACAGTCCAAACAGAAGCCCGACGGCAGCGACCGTGAGAATTCCTGCAGTTGCCGCCAACAGCAGGGCAACGGCGTCGGCAACCGGCGCAGATCGGACCATCCGCTGTTCGAGGCTGCTCACAGCCACCGCGAGCGGTGGAAACACCAGGGCGTGGAGACCAAGAGGGACCGACAGCAGGGAATCCTGTAGGAGACCGGCGAAGAACGCCACAAGTGCGCCCCTCTCGGGGCCGCCGTGGAAGCCGGCGAGAATTGCAATGACCATCATCAACTCAACGGTGGCCCCCTGGATCCGGATTTCGGTGAGGAGGGTGGCCTGGGCCACGAGTGCTGTCAGTAGAACGGCTACGACCCGGAGTCTGCTGCTCACCGCGCACCTTCTGCCTTCTGGGCCGGCAGGACCACCTTGAGGAAGCTGAGGTTCTCCAGGTCCGCAGCCAACTCGATGATGATGGACCGTCGATAATCGGCGTCTGAATCCGGGTCGAGCACCCGCCCCACCGGTATGTCACTCGGGAACACGCTGCGACCACCCGAGGTAACAACGACCTCGTCGTTGTCGACCTGGGCGTCAAGGCGGACACCTGACTCGATCCTCATGATTCCCTCTGTTCCGGTGCCCTTGGCGAGGCCCTCGTCCTGGGATGTCACGAGACGGACACCGACCCTGAAGTCAGGGTGGGTGGCGAGTTGAACCAGCGAACGTGACCGGTCGACCTGTTCGAGGCGGCCGACCAGACCGGCGCCGGTCACCACCGCCATACCCTCCTCAAGACCGTCGTCGGTTCCCTTGTCGACCTCGATCATGTGGGCTGAGAAGTTTCCGGGCGGCTGGCCGAGTATCCGCACCACGACGGCGTCAAAGTCGGAGTAGGCGATATCCACCTCGCTCAACAACCTGTTGAGCAGTTCGGTGTCTGCCTCGGACGTGAGTGCACTTCCGCGCATCCGTGCCAGTTCGACCTCGAGACGTTCGTTCTCCATTCGCAGGGCCTCGAAGCCGAACACTCCATTCCATGCGGTCTGGACGGGGTCGGTCAGGCGGTCGCTGAGACTGCGGACCGGTTCGATGATGTCTCTCACCCCCCGCTGGAAGGCATCGAGTGGCTGGAGTCCCCGGAACTGGAGCGTCAGGAGGGTTAGCGCTGCCACCAGGAGGATGAGGAGCGTGGGGCGGGGCCTGTCGGCGGGCCGCTTGGCCGCCATGTGTTACCGGCTGCCGTCGCCGAAGATGACGCTGCCGAACATGTCGAACTCCTCGAGAGCCCTGCCGGCTCCGAGCACTACTGCCAGCAGGGGGTCTGGTGCCAGCCTGACCGGCATGCCGGTTTCGGCGTGGATCAGTTCAGGTAGGCCGACCAGAAGTGCCCCACCACCGGCGAGGGTTATGCCATGTTCCATGATGTCGGCCGCCAGTTCGGGCGGTGTCCGGTCGAGTGTTACCTTCACGGCGTCGACGATGGATGCGACCGGTTCCTCGAGGGCTTCGCGCACCTCGTTTGTCGAGACTGTCACGAGGCGTGGCAGACCGGTCATTAGATCTCGACCCCTCACCTCGGCCCTGTGGTCACGGGTAAGTGGAACGGCGGATCCGAGGGCGATCTTGATCTCCTCGGCTGCGCGCACTCCGATGCTCAGGCCGTGCTCCTTTTTCATGAACTGCCCAATGGCCTCGTCGAGTTCGTCGCCAGCGATTCGCGAGGACTGGCTGGCAACCACTCCGCCGAGAGAGATGACCGCAACCTCGGTGGTTCCCCCGCCGATGTCGACGATCATCGAGCCGCTGGGTGCGGCGATGTCGAGGCCTGCGCCGATTGCAGCTGCGACGGGTTCCTCGATGACGTAGGTGGGTGAACGGGCTCCGGCGTACTCGGCTGCCTCCTGTACGGCGCGCCGTTCAACGCCAGTGACTCCTGAAGGCACACAGATGACCATGCGGGGCTTTGACCAGCGGCGGCTGTGGACCTGCTGGATGAAGTAGCGGAGCATCTTCTCGCAGACCTCGAAGTCGGCGATAACACCGTCTTTGAGAGGCCTTGTGGCCTGGATGTGTCCAGGGGTGCGCCCGATCATGCGTCGGGCCTCGGAGCCGACAGCCAGTGGCGTTCCGTCGATCACGTTGACGGCGACCACGGACGGTTCGTCGAGAACAATTCCCTCACCGCGCACGTAGACGAGCGTGTTGGCGGTACCAAGGTCAACGGCGATGTCGCGCCCACCGAAGATGGGGTTCCTCGCTATCCGTGCTCCGCTTCCGACCATCGCCTGATTCCGTTCGACCACATGTTCCAGATGGCTACCTCACCGTACGCCCCCACCGACCGCTCGGTGTGGGACGCACGCTGTAGTCCCCGGGATGGCTGGTGCCATATGCCCGACACGCCATATTTCCGACGGAACCGTAACGCGTTTCTGTCGAATTTGCCACTTTGGGCGCATGCTCGGCCACGCAGGGTGGACCTATTTGTCGTAGGCCCTCAGATTTCAGCCCCTGGTCTCCAATTCCGGAAAGAATATGCCGATCTCCCTGAGGGCCGACTCGACGGCATCGGAGCCGTGGACGAGGTTCTCGGTGACAGCCAGACCGAAGTCGCCACGGATGGTCCCGGGCGCTGCCTGGCGCGGGTCGGTTGACCCCATGAGGGTGCGGACGACGCCGACGGTTCCCTCGGGGCCACCCACCACGAGCAACATGGCCGCAGAGCGCGACATGAATGCCACGAGGTCACCGAAGAACGGCTTCTCGGTGTGCTCTGAATAGTGGCGCCCGAGGACCTCGGTATCGAGCAGACGTAGCTCACCTGCCAAGATGACCAGACCCTTGCGTTCGAAGCGGCCGATGATCTCGCCTACGAGACCTCTCTCGACGGCGTCAGGCTTGCAGATGACAAGTGTTTTTTCCATGTCCGCAGGCTAGGCCCCGCCGTCAGCCTTCGAACTCCCCGAAGTCGGATCTGATGAGCCCCTCAACCGCACTTCTGGCGCCCGAGAGCCCGTAGAAGGAACCGGTCACGAGAACCAGGTCATCCTCGTCGGCCAGGGCCGTCGCCCGCCTAACAGCCTCCGTGACATCTGGCGCCGTCTCGACGTCGAGCCCCTGCTGCCGACAGGCCAACTCCAACTCATCGGCCGGGATCGCCCGCTGGGAGGGAGCCGTGAAGGCAACCACCAGTTCCGGAGCGAGGCGGGCCAGTTCGGCCACCACCAGACCGGGCTCCCTGGGCCCGAGCATTCCGATAACCAGGATTCGGCGTGCAACGGGAAACACGTCGGAGACTGTGTCGACAAGCGAACGTGCAGCCTCTGGGTTGTGTGCGGCATCGAGAACCACAAGAGGCCGGTTCGACACCACCTCGAGCCTTCCCGGGAACGACAGGTCGGCAAAGGCCTCTGACACCACGTCGTCTCCCAACGCCGTACCCAACATGGCCTCGACTGCGGTCACGGCCACAGCGGCGTTGTCGGCCTGGTGTATGCCGTGCAGAGATATGTAGACCTCGTTGTGGCGCCCAAAGGGGCCGAACAGGTCGACCACCTGGCCTGCGACAGCCGGACTGGAGGACGACACCCCGAAGTCGGTGCCACGCACAAACAGCGGATCGGGCCCCTCGGCTACAAATATGTCGAGCAGGTCAACGGAGGTGTCCCCCAGCACGAGCGGACGACCCCTCTCTATGATTCCGGCCTTTTCCCCGGCGATGGCCCTGCGCCAGTCGCCCTCACCGTCGGTGTGATCGAACCCTATGTTGGTGATCACCGACACAGCTGGCTCGATCACGTTGGTCGCATCGAAGCGTCCCAACAACCCCACCTCGACCACGGCCGCGTCCACGGCCTCGTTGCTGAACCAGAGAAAGGCCGCAGCCGTAAGCAGCTCAAAGTAGGAGGGCCGCTCGTCGAGCGTTCCGGCGTAGCGGGCCAGATCGGCGACAAGGTCGGCGAAGTCCTCTTCACCGATCATCTCGCCAGAGATCTTGAGCCGTTCCCTGATGGTGTCGACGTGGGGGCTCGTATACGACCCCACGCGGAGGCCTGCCGCTGCGAGGAGGGCGCTTATCATTGCCACAACCGAACCCTTGCCGTTGGTTCCCGTTACATGGATTGCGGCAAGGTCGACCTGTGGGTCGCCCATCGATCCGACGAGATCGCGAATGGCTTCGAGGCTCAAGCCGTGGATCCGGCCGGCTGTGGCCTCGAGGTTTACGTACCCGTCGAGAAAATCGAGGGCGTCGCGGTACTCCACGATCGCCGGGCGGAGCTAGGAGGCGGCGCGGTTGCGGCGCTCGTCGTCGCGAGGCAGCACCATCGGCATCTGGCGCTCGCGAACAGTATCGATGTCGACGACGACCTTGCCGGCTTCTTCATCGCCTGGCAGGTCGTACATGACGTCGATCAGAACCTCTTCGAGAATGGAGCGCAGGCCCCTGGCGCCGGTTCCCCGCTCGAGAGCCTGTTCGGCAATGGCACCCAGAGCCTCCTGGCTGATCTCAAGCTCGATGTCTTCGAACTCGAAGATCTTCTGGTACTGCTTAATGAGCGCATTGCGCGGCTCAACGAGAATCTTTACGAGGGCATCGATCTCGAGTTGGGAGACCGTGCCGACCACGGGCAGACGGCCGATGAACTCGGGGATGAGACCGAACTTGATGAGGTCCTCGGGGCGGACGGTCGAAAAGAGGGCACCAAGGTCCTTCTCGCCGGGTGCCCTGACATCGGCGCCAAAGCCCACGCCCACCCCACCCAGTCGGTTCTGAATAACCGTTTCGAGGCCTGCGAACGCACCGCCGCAGATGAACAGGATGTTCGTCGTGTCAATCTGAAGGAATTCCTGGTGGGGGTGCTTACGACCTCCCTGTGGCGGCACCGCAGCGGTCGTGCCCTCGAGGATCTTCAGGAGGGCCTGTTGCACGCCCTCGCCTGAGACATCTCTGGTAATGGAGGGGTTCTCGCTCTTGCGTGCCACCTTGTCGATCTCATCGATGTAGATGATTCCGGTCTCGGCCTTCTTGATGTCGTAGTCGGCGGCCTGAATCAACTTGAGCAGGATGTTCTCGACGTCCTCGCCGACATAGCCGGCCTCGGTGAGAGCGGTAGCGTCGGCGATGGCGAAGGGAACGTTCAGCATCCGGGCCAGGGTCTGGGCCATGAGGGTCTTGCCGCAACCGGTAGGACCGATGAGCAAGATATTGGACTTGGCCAACTCAACGTCGTCGCCCGGGGCGCCCGCCGCCTGCACCCGCTTGTAGTGGTTGTAGACGGCTACCGAGAGGATCTTCTTGGCCTTGTCCTGGCCCACGATGTAGTCATCGAGGAAGGCGAAGATCTCTCTGGGCTTCGGAAGTTCTCCGACAGCGAGATCGGCAGGCTCAGACAACTCCTCGTCGATGATCTCGTTGCAGAGGTCGATGCACTCGTCGCAGATGTAGACGCCGGGGCCGGCAATGAGCTTCTTGACCTGCTTCTGGGTCTTGCCGCAAAAAGAGCACTTCAGGAGCTCTCCCCCATCACCGATCTTCGCCATGTCGCCACCCCCTGTCCTGTGTCTGTAGCTACCTGGGCCATCTAGTTCAGCACGAATTCGACCGTGATCAGGTGACCGCCGTTATCGCACCGCTGTTGTCGGCCATGTCGCGTGAATCGATCACGTCGTCGATTATCCCGTATTCCATGGCCTCGTGGGCAGTCATTACGAAGTCGCGGTCGGTATCGGCGTGGATCTTCTCGACGTCCTGACCGGTGTGGCTTGCCAGGATTTCCTCGAGTTGCGCCTTGAGGCGCTGGATTTCACGTGAGGCCAACTCAATGTCGGACACCTGGCCCTGGGCTCCGGCATAGGGCTGGTGGATCAGTACCCTCGAGTGGGGCAGCGCAAGACGCTTGCCCGGTGCGCCTGCCGCCAGAAGCACCGCGGCGGCCGAGGCCGCCTGCCCGAAGCAGATCGTTGTGATGTCGGGCTTGATGTACTGCATGGTGTCGTAGATGGCGAACAGCGCGTTGATGTCGCCACCGGGCGAGTTGATGTAGAGGCTTATGTCACGATCCGGATTCTCGGATTCGAGGTGCAACAGCTGCGCACAGACCAGGTTGGCGATGGTGTCGTCGATCGGTGTGCCAATGAAGATGATGTTTTCTTTGAGCAGTCGCGAGAAGAGGTCAAAGGCCCTCTCACCTCGGCTGGTCTGCTCAACGACTGTTGGAACCAGGTAGTTGTGAACGTTCAGGTCCGCCAACGACATCAGGAGCCCTCCTCCTCGGTTGCTTCCGCCGTCTCGCCGTCGGTATCGGTACCGGCTGACGCTTCAGTTTCATCCATTGCGGCCTCTTCGTCGTGGACCGCCCCGGTGGCGGCCTCTTCTGGTTCGGGGGTTTCCAGTATCGACCGGTCAACCTCGTTTCCGTCCTCGTCGACGATCTCGACTCTTTCGAGCAGCCAGTCGAGAGCCGCCTGCTTTCGCAGATCGGCCCTGACCTCGATCATCCGACCTGAACCGGTGAGCATCTCGACAACGGTGGAAACATCGGACTCGGCCTGTTCTGCCAGCGCCTGCAGGTAGATGTCGAGGTTTTCCGGGTCGGCGTCGAGACCTTCGGCCTCTGCGACGGCACGCAGCCCCAGGTCGACCCTTGCTGATATCTCGGCGGCATCCCTGTACTCGTCTCGGAGCGCCGAGATGTCGGTGCCGACCGCCTCGAGGTAGTGCTCGAACTCGAGACCCTGGGAGTGGAGTCGCATGGCCATGTCGCGTATGCGACCGTCGATCTCCGCCTCTACGAGCGCCTCGGGAATGTCGACCTCGACTAGGTCACCCACCGCCTGGGCGGTTCGGTCTCTTACAAGCATTCCGGCCTGGCTCTTCTTCATCGTGTCGATTCGCCCACGCAGGTCGGCGAGCAGTTCGTCGGCCGTGTCAAACTCAGAGGCCGCTGCGGCAAACGCGTCGTCGATCTCGGGGAGGACCTTCTCCTGGACCTCCTTCACCTCGATCCGGAAGTTGAGGAGACCTTCGCCGTCGGGGTGATCGGCGTCGAACTCGACGATGTCGCCGGTGCTGGCTCCTCGGAGGTTCTCGTCGATCTCGGGCACAACGGCCCCGGCTCCAACCTCGTAGAGGTAGTCGGTCGTGGTGAGACCATCGACGGCCTCACCGTCGTGGGTGCCGTCGATATCGATCGTGACCTGGTCTCCGTCGGCGGCAGGGCGCTCGACTGTCTCAAGGACGGACTGCTGGTTTCGGAGCATCTGAACCTGGCTGTCGACATCTTCGTCGGTGGCGCCAGGTGTCGGTATCTCGACCCGCAACGAGCCGTGGCCGGCCACCGCTGGCCTGGGCCGCACGGGGACGACTGCGTCAAACGTCAGGTCGCCCTCTTCAGTGCCACCGGTGATCTGAATCTCGGGCGAGTCGATTGCATCGACCTCGAGTTCGGCGAGGGCCCTGCCGTAGTAGTCGGGAAGAGCCGACTGCAGGGCCTCCTGGCGGCCGGCTCCGCTGCCGATACGGGCTTCGAGGATCTTGCGTGGCGCCTTGCCCGGGCGGAACCCCGGAAGCCTGATCTCCTTGGCCAGACGCTTGAAGGCCGCTTCGACGGCTGTGTCGAACTCGGCGGCGTCGACGGCCACGGTCAGCTTGACCCGATCGCCGTCCAGGGTCTCTATTGTCGTCTCCACAGTGCCCGGAGTGTACAGGCGACCCGGTCACGCCCAGCCGAAGATTCGCCCGCCAGATGCTGTGTAGACCACGAGAGGATGCTGGCTCAGGCCAGGCTCTCGACTATCGCAGCTAAGTCGTCAATTTCTGTCCGGGGGTTGACGATGCAGAGCCGCAGGGCGGGGGCACCGTCGACCGTGGTTGGCACTACCAGTGCCGACCCCTCCTCTAGAAGTGAGTCTGACCACGCCCCGTACTCCTCTGCCGTCCAGCCGTTGCGGCGGAAGGCAAGGATCGAGAGGGTCGGCTCCATGATGAGTTCGAGGTAGGGCGTGGACTCGACGAGAGCGGCGCCCTCACGGGTCACGGTGAGGGTCTTCTCGACTGCCTCGGAGTAGGAGCGTGTGCCGTGGACTGCGAGCGAAAACCAGAACGGGAGTCCTCGGGGCCTACGGCTCAGGTGATGCGCGTAGTCGCTGGGGTTCCAGTCGCTGCGCTCGTTTATCGAGTCGAGGTATCCGGCCTGTTGGGTGTGTGCGAGCCTCGCCACTGCGGGGTCCCGGTAGATGAGCGCCGCACAGTCATAGGGAGCGAACAGCCACTTGTGTGGATCCACGATCAGGGAATCGCAGTGCTCGATTCCTTCGAAGACGTGGCGAGTCGAAGGCGCTGCAAGGCCGGCTCCGCCGTACGCGCCGTCGACGTGGAACCAGAGCGAGTTGGCGGCTGCGACAGAGGCGATCTCGTCCAGGGCATCGACCGTCCCGAGGTTGGTTGTTCCTGACGTGCCGACGACGGCGAACGCCTCGGTCCCCTCGGGTCGTGCTGCGATGGCCTCGGCCACTGCCCCGCCCCGGAGCCTTCTGTCTGAGTCGGTCGGGGCCAACAAGACATCGACGTCCATGACCCGTGCGGCGGAACTGACCGAGGAGTGTGCGCCCTCTGATGCCACGACAGCCCAGCGGGCGGGTCTCTTGTCCGGGTCGCCACGTCGCCTGATGGCGGTGTCGCGGGCTGCAACGAGAGCCGAGAGGTTTCCCATGGTTCCGCCCGGCACGAAGCACCCTCCAGCCTGTTCCGGCATGCCCGCAAGATCGGATATCCATCTCAGGGCCTGGTTCTCGGCGTAGATCGCACCAGATCCGTCGAACCACCACGTTGCCGAAAGGGCGGACGCACCCACGATGAGGTCGAAGAGGACAGCGGTGTCGGTGGGCGCGCATGGAACCCAGGCCATGTAGCGGGGGTGGTCGACAGAGATGCAGGCCGGTGCCAGGTGGTCGGTAAAGGTCGCCAGGGCGGCCGTACCGCCCAGGCCCTCCGCGGTGATCGTCTGTCCGACAGCCTCGGTCAGTTGCTCAACACCCACCGGCCCGTCCATCGGCGGCTCCATGCGGATGCGATCGAGCGCGTACTCAAATACCGACCGTGCCAGCTCGTCTGTCGACTCGTCGTAATCGTGCATCCCCACTGGTACCACCTCCCGGCAGGAGGCTACGTGGCGGTTTACCCGGCGGCTCACCGGTGGCGGGCTCCGATACGCTCTTGACCGCCGCGGGTGTAGTTCAAAGGCTAGAACCTCAGCCTTCCAAGCTGATGATGAGGGTTCGATTCCCTTCACCCGCTCATTTCCGGGCCGGCTGCCGGTGTCGTCGTGGACGGGTTGCAGGCCGGCTCCCCTATCCTCGTTCTGGTGCTGATCGCCCAGATCTCCGACTGTCACATCCGCGACAGCATCGGCATGTTCGGTGGACTCGTGGACACCTCTGAGACCCTTGCCCGGGTCGTGGAGCACCTGAACGGTCTGAACCCTGCGCCCGATGTTGTCCTGGCGACAGGTGACCTGACCGACGACGGCACCGAGATCCAGTACTCGATGTTTCTGGACCTTGTGGCCGGCCTGGAGATTCCGCTGCTGCCGCTGCCCGGAAACCACGATGTGTGGGATGCCTTTCGCTCGGCCTTCACCGACCGCCTCCCTGACACGATCGCAGAAGGACACTGCAGCTACGTGGTCGATTCCCATCCGGTGAGGCTCGTCGGGCTGGACACCCTCATTCCGGGCCGGCACGACGGGCTCTTCCATGAAGGCCACGAGGAGTGGCTCGACGCCGTGCTGCAGATGGAGCCCGACCGGCCGACGCTCGTGTTCACCCACTTTCCACCGTTCACATCGGGCCTCACGTTCATGGACCTCTCGGGTCTCGATGGCGCCGATCGTCTGAGAAGTGTGCTGAAGCGCCACCCTCAGGTGAAGCTTCTTGTCGCAGGTCACATCCACCGACCCATCCAGACGACCATCGGATCGACGCTGGTCTCGGTGTGTCCCTCTACCGGCAATCAGTTGGGCCTCGAGTTGGACCCGATGAGTGGCTCGGCGGTCGACGAGCCGCCCGCCTACCAGCTGCACTGCTGGGACGGCGACTGCTTCGTAACCCACACGGCAACCGTGTGGGAGGGAAGGCGAATGGACCTGTCTGACTTCATCGCCGACGTCCACCGCCGTGCGGCTGCTGGCGAGGGTTCCCCCAGGTCCTGACGCTGCGGTTGGTCAGTCGGTTCCGGCCTGGCGGTCAAGGAACCGGTAGACGTTGAGGAGGTCGATGCCGGGGAACGGCGTGAACTCCTGGCTGGCCGGCGGAAGGGCCGCCAGCACGAAGCTGCGCTCGGCTGCCGAGGGCCAGGCGACACCATCCCAGCGCTCGAGAATGTCGGGATCAACCAGATCGTCGTCGCTGCGGACGCTGACCCTTCTGAGGGTCTCCCCTCCCCTGAACCATCTGGAGTCGCCTGCACGGCAACCGAGGGTGACCGCGTACGGGGTGCGCTCGGTGGCGTTTTCGATGTAGGAGACACACCAGAACTCGCCGGCCTCGGTGCTCGTGAACTGGTAGTGGAGGATCTCGGACCCGCCCCATGCCTGGCGTGCGCCCCACCGCCTGCCCAACCGGGCACCCTCAAGTGCGCCGTCGGGGTCGCATGGAAACTCGATTCCGTCGTTTTCGTAGGCCTTGGTGATGGTCCCCTCAGGGTCGGTGCGCAGGAAGTGAACCGGTATGTCCAACTTGGCGGTAGCAAGGTTGGTGAACCTGTGCGCCGCCATCTCGTAGGACACGTAGTACCGCTCCTTGAGGTCCTCGATGGACAGGTCGTGGTCGGCCTTGGCCGACTCGAGAAAGCCAAGTGCAGCATCCTGGGGGACCAGGACGGCGGCAGCGAAGTAGTTGGACTCGATGCGCTGTCGAAGGTAGCCCTCGAAGTCGGTCGTCTCGGCGTGTTCGAGGACGAAGTGCCCAAGCGTCTGGAGGATGACCGATCTGGCTGCCCGTACGGTCAGGTCGTCGCGCTGCGGGATGTAGATGACCCGTTGGCGGGTGTCGGTGACAGAGCGTGCCGTTCTGGGCATTCCCTTGACGCGTTCGACGGTGAACCCGTAGTGGGTTGCAAGATCGGTCAGGTGCTTCTCTGACGGTGGGCCCTCGCCGGCGTATCCGACGGCGGCGAGGCCCTCTGCGGCCACCTCTTCGATTCCGGCGAAATAGTTGTCCCTCGCCCGCATCTCGGTACGGAGGGCCAGGTTGGCGCTGCGTGCACGGTCGCCGGCCTGCAGGTTGGCAAGCCCTGTCTTGGTCACGGCCAGCCCGGGGAGGGCTGCGTAGAGGCCCACGATTGCCTCGAGGGCGTCGTCGTCGAGGCGGGCTCCGGCCCTGACCTCGGGCAGGTCGAGGGCAGTTCGCCAGTCGCCGGTCTGGAGTCGTTCGAGGTCTATCTCGAGGGCCGCCCGCCGGCTCGGTGGCGTCGGGTCGAGGAGGTCTGCAGTTGTGCACCCGAGTGCGCTGGCGAGCCTGGCCAGCACACCCAGCTTGGGCTCGATGCGGCCGTTCTCCACCTGGGAGAGATACGAGGCGGGACGGCCGATCAGGTCGCCCAGTCCAGCCAGGGTCAGGCCGGCGGTGCGCCGCTGGTGGCGCAGGCGGTGGCCGAGCACCACCGGGTCGTAGCTGCCGGCATCAGGTCTGGTCTCAGGCATGCTGTTGCTCCGAGGCTGGTTGGTCAATTGCCTGTGGGTTTGCATGGATGAGGTCTACGGTACCTGAACAGACCGAATATCTCCAAATTTTCCGACACAGGTACATCTGGTGCGAACTTCACGCCTCCTCAGGTGGACCCTCGTCCGAATATTAACGAATACTCGTGCCACCGAGGTCTTGTAGGGGGAAGTATCGTGGGTGACGGATCAGTGGGTGACAGAGCGATCGTCGATGGCGTGCAGGTCGGCGACCACCCCCGGCGTGAGGACGTCTTCACCGCCGAAGCCACTGCATTCGTCGCCGACCTGGTCCGCACCTTCAGTTCCCGACGAGACGACCTGCTCGAGGACCGCCGCCTCCGCCAGAACGCTCTGGACGCCGGGCACCGGCCCGACTTCCTCCCTGAGACCGCTGAGGTGCGGAGCGGCACATGGAGCGTCGCCGCACCACCAGAGGACCTGCTGGACCGGCGTGTTGAGATAACCGGCCCGACCGACCGGAAGATGATGATCAACGCCCTCAACTCCGGGGCGAAGGTCTTCATGGCAGACCTTGAGGACTCCACCAGCCCCACCTGGGACAATGTGGTCGAAGGCCAGGTAAACCTCCATGACGCTGCTCGCCACGACCTCGACCTCGAGGCCGGAGGCAAGCAGTACAGCCTCATCGACGAGATCGCCACCCTCATGGTCCGGCCCCGCGGCTGGCACCTCGACGAGGCCCACGTCATCGTTGACGGCCGTGCCGCCCCAGCCAGCCTCGTTGACTTCGGCCTGGCCTTCTTCCACAACGCACGTGAGGCACTGGACCGCGGCAGTGGCCCCTACTTCTACCTTCCGAAACTTGAGGGACACCTTGAGGCCCGCCTCTGGAACGACGTGTTCTGCCACGCCCAGGATGCGCTGGGCATTCCAAGGGGGTCTGTCCGGGCGACGGTGCTAATCGAGACGATCCTGGCTGCCTTCGAGATGGACGAGATCCTCTACGAGCTGAGGGATCACTCCGCCGGCCTCAACGCAGGTCGCTGGGACTACATCTTCAGCGTTGCCAAGAAGTTCTCCAATGACCCGGGGTTCGTGCTCCCCGACCGTGCCGACGTGACGATGACCGTTCCGTTCATGCGGGCGTACACGGAGTTGATGGTCTCGACCTGTCACAGGCGCGAGGCCCACGCCATCGGCGGCATGGCAGCGTTCATCCCGAACCGGCGCGACCCGGAGGTGACCGCAGTGGCCCTGGCACAGGTGACCGCGGACAAGCGCCGGGAGGCACACGACGGCTGTGACGGAACATGGGTTGCCCACCCCGACCTGATTGCCGTGGCGAGAGCCGAGTTCGATGCAGTGCTCGGAGCGGGAGCAAACCAGGTCGACCGTCAGCGTTCGGACGTGTCGGTCACGGCCGACGACCTGCTCTCGGTCGACCAGACCGGTGGCGCCGTCACAACCGGCGGCCTCGACACAAACGTCTATGTAGGGCTCCGCTACCTGGCCTCGTGGCTTGCCGGGACCGGCGCCGCCGCGATCAACAACCTGATGGAGGACGCTGCCACGGCCGAGATCAGCAGGGCCCAGGTCTGGCAGTGGATTCGCCACGGTTTGCTGCTGTCCGATGGCCGCACGATCACACCCGATCTCGTGAGAGGCGTCATCGACACCCAGATGGCCGCAATTGCCGAAGACCTGGGACCCGAGGCCTACACCGACCTCCCCTTTGACTCGGCCCGAGAGGTGTTCGAGCAGGTGGCCCTTGCAGAGGATTTCGTCGAGTTCCTGACCCTTCCCGCATACGAACTCCTCGACTGAGGGGTCACGCAGTTCAACCCTGACCCACCACCAAAAAGAACTGGCCCCCCCAAGAGAACGACACACCACCAAAAAGAACGACTCACCACCAAAAAGAACGACCCTCCGCCAACCGGTGGGCACCAGACCGAAACAAGGAGAACATCACATGCGAGACAGCTTCCAGAAGCAGGTCGAGGACCTGGAAAAGGACTGGGCCGAGAACCCCCGCTGGGCAGGGACGGTCCGCGACTACAGCGCTGCCGACGTGGTGCGACTGCGCGGCTCGTACCTGCCGGCGTGCTCGCTGGCCCGCCACGGTTCAGAGCAACTGTGGGGGCAACTGCACGACATGGACTACGTGCACGCACTTGGGGCCATGAGCGGCGGCCAGGCCATCCAGTACGTGAAGGGTGGCCTGCCGGCCCTGTACCTGTCGGGTTGGCAGGTGGCAGGCGACGCCAACACCGCCGGCCACGTCTACCCGGACCAGAGCCTCTACCCGGTCAACTCGGTGCCCACCCTTGTTGAGCGCCTCAACAACGCCCTCCGGCGTGCCGACCAGATCGAATGGTACGAAAACGAGGGCGAGGTCCAACGTGACTGGCTGGTTCCGATCGTGGCAGACGGCGAGGCCGGCTTCGGTGGAGCCCTGAACGTCTACGAGTTGATGAAGCGCATGCTGCGTGCCGGGGCTGCGGGTGTCCACTTCGAGGACCAGCTGGCGTCTGAAAAGAAGTGCGGCCACATGGGTGGCAAGGTCCTGATCCCGACACAGCAGCACATCCGTACGCTCACCGCTGCCCGCCTGGCAGCAGACGTACTCGGGGTGCCGTCGATCCTGATTGCACGGACCGACGCTCTGGCAGCGACGCTCATCACCAGCGACGTCGACGAACGCGATCGTCCGTTCCTGACAGGTGGCCGCACAGCCGAGGGTTTCTACGACACCGAACCCGGGATGGCAACGCCGATCTCCCGCGGCCTCGCCTACGCCCCCTACTGCGACCTCATCTGGTGCGAAACGGGCACTCCGACACTCGAGCAGGCACAGGAGTTCGCCGACGCCATCCACGCCGAATACCCGGACAAGATGCTGGCCTACAACTGCTCGCCGTCCTTCAACTGGAAGGGCGCCCTTGACGACGCCACCATCGCCACGTTCCAAAAAGAGCTTGGCGCCATGGGTTACAAGTTCCAGTTCATCACCCTGGCTGGTTGGCATGCCCTGAACGCCTCGGCGTTCGACCTGGCTCGCGGCTACTCGAAGAGCGACATGACCGCCTACGTCGAGTTGCAGCAACGGGAGTTCGGAATGGAGGACGACGGCTACACGGCCACCCGCCACCAGCGCGAGGTGGGTGCCGGCTACTTCGACCAGGTTGCGACGGTCATCTCAGGTGGTTCAGCGTCGACCCTGGCCATCACGGGCTCCACCGAAGAGGAGCAGTTCTAGGACACCCGCTCCGCGCTGAACCGGCGCCGCTGGACCACCTTCGCACGGGGGTCCGCTGCCACTCCCGAGGATCGTCCCACCTGTGCCCAGACTGCTCTACGGTCACGCCGTGAGCCCGTTGATGTTGCGACGCTGCTGGCCGTTCCCGGTGGCAGCCCTGTTGGTCCTGGCCCTGACCGCGGCCGGAGCCGCTGCTGACGAGGTCGGCGGCGACGCTGACCCGGACAGGGTGCCGCTGGGTGTCGTCATGCTCGACGGCATCGCCTTCCCCGTCGTTGAGGAGCATCCGGTTGCGCCGATCGTGACCACGCCGTGTACCAACCAGATCCGCCTCATGGCCGGCACCAGGCTCGATACGGTTGACATCGTCATCGACCCCGGCCATGGCGGCCCAGAGACGGGCTCGGTTGGCGCCAACCGACTCTACGAGCGGGACCTGAACCTCGAGGTTGCGCTGCTCACCGAACAGGAACTGACCGAGCTCGGATACTCGGTGACCCTGACCCGGCGGACCGACCTGCACATGCCGATCCGTCAGCGCTCGGCCATAGCAAGAGCCCTGGCCCCGCAGGTGTTCATCTCGATTCACCACAACGGCGGTGCCGTGCGTCCCTCCGACGACCCGGGCACCGAGACCTTCCACCAGGTCAACAACCCCGACTCCAGGCGCCTTGCGGGAATCCTCTACGAGGAAATTCAGGAGACCTTCTCTGCCTACGACGTCGAATGGGTCGACACCGTCCACCAGGGGGCATCGTCACGCCTGAAGGCTGCCGGCGAGGACGCCTACGGGGTGCTTCGCCTGGCACCCGAGGTGACCTCGGTGATAACCGAGGCCCTCTACATGTCCCACTCGCCCGAGGCCAGGCTGATGGCCGACCCCGAGGTCAAGGCCGCTGAGGCCGCCGCTCTGGCCAGGGGCATCGACCGCTACCTGACCACCGACGACCCGGGGTCTGGTTTCCGGAGGTCCTTCGTTGACCCGGCCATGACCGGTACCGGTACGGGTGTTGGGTGTGTGGACCCCGACTACGCCAGCTGGGCCGAGGTCTCCTCGGGCTACACCGAAGCCGAACACGAGGCCCTCATCGCAGCCGCCGACCGTCTTGGCAGGTCACCGGACTGGATGCAGCGCTTCGGGGTTCGCACTCTCGATTTCTTCAGCCGTCTGGATCGACGCGCCTCTGATGTATCCAGTCCGTCGCTCCGCACACCTGACGTGTCGGGAACCATGGTGGTCACCTCGTCGTGGACGGAAAGGGAGCGCGAGGTCCTGAGGCGGGTGGCCGACCTCTACGGGGTCACCGAGGCCGAGGCCCAGAAACTGGGTGCCGAGCTCATGGTGGTGTTGGCCGGTCGCCTCGGCTGAGGCCGGCGCTCAGTCGCGGTCCCAGCCTCCGCGGCGCTCCGACTTGCGTTGGCCCCGTTGACGCTTGGCCCGCAGGCGTCGCTCCACTGCTCCCCTTCCGGGTCGAGTTGGCCGCCGCTCCCTCCGGGTTTCACGGGCCTCCTGCATGCGCACCTCGAACATGTCGAGGGCCCGGTGCCTGTTGCGGGTCTGTGACCTGCTGGCGTCAACGACCACCCGAATGGTCGGCCCCAGCTTCTCCACCAGGAGTGTTCTGACCTCGTCGTCGATTCCGCGTGCTGAGGCGAGATCAAGTTCGGCCTCGACACGGGAGTTGACCCTGTTGGCGTGCTGGCCGCCCGGCCCGCCCGAGGGGCCGAAGCGCCAGGTGACCTCTGATGCGGGAACTCTGCAACCCGGACCGGCCGATAGGACCCGATCGTCTGGCCGTGACATGGCCCAAGGGTAGGCGTCGGCCAGGTTTGGACCGGGACATCCTGTCTCCCCTGACCTGGATTGATCCTCCGACAGCCGCCAGCCGACCAGCCCCAGCGCGCAGGCATGGTCAATGCTCACGCTGTCAGGGCTTCCGGACGACAGGGACTCGCTCATGCCCATCTCGGTTTCAGCGTCTCTGGACTGTCTGTTTTCGGGCTGGGAGCAGTTGGCCCTGTTCGTGTTCGTGACCGGGGGCGGTGCCGTGGCCGTTGGCGTGCCCATTCCCGTGTTCACTCCTGAACCGGGCGGCCGGTGGTTCGGGGGTGTGTCTGCGTCCTGTGGGGTCGGTGAAGACCAGTTCACCGGTAGTTCGGGTGTGGTGGTTGGCGTGGGTGAGGCCCCAGCCGCCCTCGTGGACGACGTGGTGGTGCGCTGAGCACAACAGCACCAGGTTCCACAGGTCGCTGGGGCCGTGGTTGAGCCAGTGGATGACATGGTGGGCATCACACCACGACGGTGGCCGGTCACAACCCGGGAACACACAACCGCCGTCGCGCACGATGAGTGCGTTGCGCTGGGTGGTACTGACGGTGCGGGTGCGGCGCCCCACGTTGAGTACCTGGCTGGTTGATCCCATGACGACCGGGATGACACCGGCGTCACAGGCCACACGCCGCGCAGTCGCTGGTGCAAGCACAACACCATCAGAGCTTTCACAGCGCCCTGTGCTGGGTAGCCCGGCACCACCGTTCACTGGCCCAGCGACAGAACCGTCGACTGCACCCGTTGACGCATGAAACTGAGACGCCAACACGTCGTAGTCGACGACGACCTGCAGGTCCACGACAGCCCTCCCCGACGTGGTGCCGCTGTTGGCCCTGGTGCAGATGTGTTCGAGGGCATCCGCGTTGCGCTGGGCGACGCTGCGCCCCGTGGCCGGATCACCGGGGTCTGGTGCCCGGTCGTCTTCGTGGCGCCACAAGGCCTCGGACTCGGCGCGGATGGCACCGGTTATGACAGCACCAACCTCTGGGGTCAACTCGCCGCTTAGACGAACCATGCCGTCAGAGGTGGTGGACCAGGCCAGGCGGCGTCTGACATGTTGGCGTGCAGCCAGGCGGCTGCCGTCAACATCGTCGTTGTAGCGGGCCTGCCAACCACGCATACCAGCCTTAAAGCCGTCAACACCCTCAGACACAGCTGCAGCCAACACCGCCGGGTCGACAACAGCCGCCAGACACTCACCTGCACCCAGACCAGCCACGATCGCATCAACATGACCCGTCGTGATCGCCCCCGTAGCCAAAGACTCAGCCACCTCGGGTGCCACCGCCAACACATCGGCTGTCTTGACCACCCCAGCCGCATCCCTACCCGACATGCCCGTGGCCCGCACCAGTTCGGCTGTGCGCTCAGCGGCACCCACCCTCCCGGCACCACACGCCACACCACCAGCACGACTCGCTGCGATGGCCCCCTCAGCAGTTGTCAGAGCCGACAGCCACGCCTGGCGCTCACCAACAGGCATCGACCCCCACACAAGGCCACCCACCGTCGACGCAACAACCGCCACGAACCCCTCAGGCGAGGCCGCTGACCCGTTCACACCACTACTGATATCCATGCCGCCACCATACGAACAGGGTGTGACAGTGTCCGGAACCACCTGACTGACATCTACAACAATCGACATGCACCCACCATGGCCAACAGGTGAGACAACCATCGAGACCATCCCGGGCTGAACCTGTCCCCACGCCTAGGGCCATCAGGCCCGACCGACACGTCGGGGACGTAAACGAGAACTACCTACCCACTGAACCCGGGTCGACTGGGACGGCACCGGCATGCAGGCCAACAGCCCGCCGCAGCCTCAACGAACCCTTTGGCCCGGTGGTTCTGACAGTCAGCCAGATGACGGCAGCAAGGGCGACTCCCCCGCCGACCAGGGTGCTCGTAGTGGGCACCTCACCGGGCCAGATCCAGAGCCACAGTGGCGCCAGGACGATCTCGCTGATCAGGAGCAGGGCTGTGTCGGCCGGTGGCACGAATCGGTGTGCATAGTTGAAGATCGGCGTTGCTGCGCCAACCAGGACTCCGCCGCCTATGAAGCCCATGGCAACGTCCCTCAGCGGAAGGACCAGTCCGGGGCCGGCGAGCGATACGGCCCCGGCGGCCACCGCCACTGCGAAGCCGCCCACGATCGTCGGGACCCCGGGGTCGCGAATCGGTGAGCTGCGGATCAGGACGGTGTAGCCACCGAGGAACATCGGAAGAACCAGCGCCAGGAGAATTCCAAGAGCGTCGCCTGTTCCAAAGCCGGCACCGACCATGATGCCAACGCCAACCGTGGCTACCAGCATGGCTATGACCGTGTCGCGGCTGACGGACTCGCGCAGGAAGATCCGTCCCATGAGCGCTGCAAAGAATGGGCTGGTTACCTGGAGCAGCAGGATGAAGGCTGCAGTGACCCGGCTGAGGGCCACTATGAAGAGGGTGAACATGGCCCCGAGCACCAGGCCGGCCACGATCTGTCTGGCTCCGGCTTCGGCCACGGAACGGATGGGGTTTCGGCCAACCATGACAATCATTAACGCGGCCACGAGGCCTGCCGAGAGGCCCCGGTAGAACAGGTACTGCCATGCGTCTGCCTCGACGAGGGCCCTGAAGGTGAGCGCCCCGAAGCTGAACATGACGCCCGAGGCGAGGATCATGAGGGAGCCCTGCAGGCGTGTGACCGTCCGTGTCATCTTCATCCCCTCGGTGCCGATCTGAGCGGGAAGCATGCCCGCACGGTGCCGGATCACCAAACCGGGACCAAGGTGCTGGCGCCCCCGGGAGGATTCGAACCTCCGACCTTCGGAATAGAAGTCCGCTGCTCTGATCCGGACTGAGCTACGGGGGCCAGGGAGTGAGGCTACCCGTGGCTTCTGAATCGTCCGGGCAGAAGGTCCGAGACATTCGCGCCGCCGAAGGCGACAGACGGCTCTCCGCCGAGCGCCAGGTCAGCCAGCAACAGGCCGGCACCACGCGACGTCTGGATGCCACAGCCACCCTGGCCGACGCACCACACGAACGATGGTGTCTCAGGATCAGGTCCAATAGCGAGGGAGCGGTCCGGGGTGAAGGTGCGCAGACCCGCCCACGCCGAGTTCACGGATCGGATCCCGAGGGTGGTGGCTTCGTTGATTCGCTCGATGGCAAGTGCCACGTCGAGTTCCTCGGGCTTGGCGTCACAGGGTTCGCAAGGCGTCTCATCGCCCAGAGAGCAGAGCAACTGCTCTCCATCATGTTTCACGTACCAGTTGTGCCCGATCTCGGCGGTAAAGGCCCAACCCGTGGTGTCACAACCGGGCCCGTTCACCATGAACGCTGTTCGGCGACAGGGCTGCAGGCCGATCGGCTCCACACCGGCCCGCCCCGCCACGACGTCTCCCCAGGCGCCGGCGGCGTTCACGACGACATCAGCACCGACGTTGCCATCGGTGGTCTCCAGGCACCAGCCGTCGCCGTCACGGCGGGCGGCATCTACCCGGGCCGAAGTGGCGATCTGACCACCGCCACGTCGAAAGCCGCGCACATAGGCCTGATGGAGGGCACCCACATCCACGTCGGCACAGTCAGGTTCGAGAGCCGCACGATGGATGAGTTCCCGGTGCAACGGCGGGAAGTACGCCATTGCCTCGTCGACGGTGAGCTCGACCGTCGGCGATGGCAGCAGGCTGCCCTCGGCAAGCAGATCGTCCATCTGGTCGGACTCGTCCTCAGAACTGATGGTCATCACGGTGCGCGGCGACAGGAGCGGTGCGTCCACGAGGTCCTCGGGGGTGTCGTGGAGGAAGTCGACGCTCACCCTGGTCAGGATGCGGTTCGGGATGGTGCTCAGGTTCTCGACGAGGATCGCTGCTGAACGACCGGTGGTGTGGTGGGCGAGCACCGGCTCGGCCTCGAGGAGCACGACGTCGGCACCGGGGTGCGCCTCGACGAGGTGATAGGCGGCGCTCACGCCAGCTATGCCCCCGCCGATCACTGCAATCTTCACGCCTGCCACACGACATGTTCACACAGAGTCGGCCGATACGAAAACACCTGCACCGCTCCGCCTCTTCACCCCTATCATGGCCTGCTACTTGGTGGCCGTAGCTCAGTTCGGTTAGAGCACCTGGTTGTGGTCCAGGGGGTCGGGGGTTCAAATCCCCTCGGTCACCCCATGTGTGGATCCACCCACCGGTAGGATCTGCCGTCGCAGGCGCCTCTAGCTCAATTGGCAGAGCATCGGACTCTTAATCCGCAGGTTCCGGGTTCGAGTCCCGGGGGGCGTACCACTAAACCCCGAATGGAATAGCCCAAAAGTCTCAAGTCCTGGCGAAAGAAACGCCAACGCTGAGGCTCGGAGGCGGCGCGTATGGACAGGGTGCGGGGGTCCACCGTTGAGTTGGGACGGCTGATAGACGGCGTGTAGTCGAGGTTGTGGCGGCACGCCCCCTAGGGCAAGCGACTCAAACGAAACACCCCGAACGGGGGGCCATGGCCTCTCATAGGGGGGGTTCATGGAAGCCACCACCACCGCAGGGCCAGATTTGTCCCATCTAGGGGTCTGCCCCCTCTCCGGCTAGCGGGGCGACCTAACTCCTACTCGTCGGAACCCACGATGGAGAGTTGCCGCCGACCGACGCCACGGTCTTCGACCTGTTGGAGTCGAACCTGGACTTCTACGCCCCGCTCCACGCCGACGAACCACCGGCCACCTGACCGGAAGAACCTTCAGTCGACGGTTATCACCAGGTTGCCCGTGTGGCGCTTGGCCACGAACGCCTCCTGTGCGGCGTGGATGTCGGTGAGCGGAAAGGTTCCAGCGACCACCGGACGCACCTCTCCCCGCTCGATGTACCCGACCAGCGCGGTGAACACCTCCGGCCCGTACACGGTGCAGCCGTAGAGTTCGAGGTCGTTCAGGTAGAGGGTGCGCAGGTCCAGTTCGACCATCGGCCCCGCAATGGCCCCGGCTGTGGTGTAGCGCCCGCCACGCCGCAGCAGTTCCAGCAGGGGGGCGAAGTCGGGGCCTCCGACCACGTCGGCCCACACGTCGACGGGTCCGCCTGCCGCCTCGGCCACGGCGCCGGACAGGTCGCCAGACGACCTGTCCACGAGAACGTCGGCACCGCAGGCGGCGACGTCGTCGAACTTGGACGCGGTCGCAACGGCCACGACCCGGGCACCCCGCAGCTTGGCCAACTGGACGAGCGCCGTGCCAACGCCTCCGGATGCCCCGGTCACGACGATGGTCTCACCAGCCGTCAGGCCCGGGCGGGTGAGCATGTGCTCGGCGGTCGACCACGAGCAGGGGAACGACGCCAACTCGACGTCGTTCAGGGGCGACTCAATCGGATGGACGTTGCGGGCCGGCACCGCGCAGTACTGGGCGAACCCGCCGTCCCGCTCCGACCCCAGATAGCCAGCCTTCCCGCGGTCGGCGGGGTCCGAGGCGTCCCTGATCCAGCCGTCGACCAGCACCCTGCGGCCGAGCAACGACCGGCCGCCGGCCTGCCCCACGTCTACAACCTCACCACAGGGATCGGCACCCTGGATGCTGGGAAAGGCCATGCCCGTACCGCCCCACGTGCCGTCCTCACCCGCCTCTAGCAGCCCGTCGCCGGTTGTCGCCCCGGTGACCGACTTCGAGTACCACCCGACCCTGGTGTTGATGTCGGTGTTGTTCATGCCACAGGCCCGGACCCGTATGAGCACCTCGTCGGCGGCCGGCACGGGCACCGGCACGTCGTGGCGTACCACCAGCATCTCCGGCCCGCCGTTGCCGACCAGCTGGACGGCGGTCATGACGTCGGGAATCACAGCCGGCACGCCGGTCATCGGCCCTCCTCGAACACCACCAGCACCAACCACGCCTTCACGCCCCCACCGTAGGGGAGGACCCTGTGGCCACGCGCCCCATCAAGATCAGCATTATCGGGGACGACTCCAACCTGAGGAAGTCCCTGAAGGGCGCCTCCAGGAAGTTGGATGCCTTCTACCCTCCACAGCCCTACCCGTCATGGTCGTTGGATGAGAACTATCTCTGGCAGCGACCCACCCCGATGCCCACCAACGGCAACCTCTACGTCTGGTATGAGGCGACGACCTCATGGGTCGAGGCGACCGCCTGACTCTGGGGACCATTGACTTGAACGGCCAGGGCCGGGGCGCTTAGAATTCGGGGCGAGCCCGGACGTGCGGCCAAAGGCCCGTTCGGGGTATAGGGGCACGCTCTGGGGGGCGTACCACAAAGAGCGCAACCGCCGAGAGGAGTTGCGACTTTGGTCTCCCCGCTGGGGGGCGTGCCACCGTCCGCACCCTAAGCCGTCTGTGCTGTCCCGGATATTGTCGCTCTGAACCGGGAGCCTCAAATAGGTGCTGTTTCTATCCCACCTTGTTTGAGCACTCGTAGTGAGTAAGAAGATCGATATCTGGTAGTACCCCCCCGGAGCGCTAGACCTGAGGCAATAGGCGTTGTCGCTCTATCGGGCCGCTCTCCGCACCGTCACTGTTCGGGTGAAAGCATCAAAGTCAAGAGATCTGAGAGTCGAGCCATCACTTGAGGGCGCTTGGTGCCACCCAACAGGGCTGGGTTGTTGAGGCCCTGGCCGAGGACGAGTACAGCGACCGCCATTTCTTCCGGGTCACCAGTCGCGATGCGACCTGCGGCCTGGCCCAACCTGATGAACCGGGTGATAATGACAAGGGTTTGTGCCTCATGGTCCCGGTAGGCGTGACGCAGGGTCTGGCTCTCAGAAAGTTGAGCCAGGGCGGCTCGCATTACCCGACTCTCTTCTTCGAACACGGTGGCCAGGCCTTCAAGCAGGTCGGTTGCCACCTGTTCAAGCCCGTCCTCAAGGAGTCGCTCGACCCCAAGTAGGCCAGTCACCTCGACCACCCTGTCCAGGACTGCATCAAAGGCAGCAGCCATTAGGCCGTCTCTACCCTCAGGGAAACGGTTGTAGACAGTGGCCAGGCTCACCCCTGCGTCAGCTGCAACTTCCTCTGTTGTGAAGGATCCGTCAGCTCGCAGACGGTTCAGGGCGGCAGCGGCTAAGGCACGACGAGTTCGCTCTGCCCGTCCGGGCGAGCGCAAGACCAGAGTGTCATCAGTCATCCAGATTGGATACTACAAGCATAATTACCATCTAGAAGTATTTGCTATTTCTAGATGTATCTTCTAGTTTTCCCAAGACCACCACGATCCATCAGGGGCCCTTTCCGGGGCTGTCGGGGGCATGGCTCGACCAGATCAACTGAGGAGTGCCAAGATGCCCACCAGCCAGAGGTTCGACACGATCGTCATCGGAGCCGGCATAGCAGGAACGGCTGCTGCAGCTCTACTGGCCAAGGACCACGGCCAACGTGTTCTGGTTCTCGAAAGGGCACCGTTCATCGGAGGAAGGGCCCTCTCCTACGTTGGCCGAGGCGACAAGGTCGTTGCCGACGGGGTGGAGATGGATGCAGCAGCGTTTCGACGGTCCCTCCCATTCGCCCATTGTTACCTCGGTCGCTGCACCCCATCCATTGAGGAGATCTTCGAGCAAGAGCTTCTAGATGGCCGAACTTTCGAAGCCGGGGGACATGGCCTGTTCTGGGGCAACAAGAGTCGTGTCGACCACCTCATGGGCCATCTCGGCGTGGGTTGGAACCTGCCGGTCAATGAAGGACTCGGTTTCATCGTCTGGAACGGTGAGGACGCGCCGACTGACCACAACCAGGTCGTGAAAGGAAAGCCCTACGGCTGGATGTCAAAAGAGGGGTTCGAAGCGACCATGGTGCAGTTGCGCGACATGGCTGCGACGACCTTTGAGGACATGGCCAGACTCATGAATACGCCCTTCCAAGATTGGTTGGAGCAGCGTGGCATGCATCCCGAGGCGTATGACTACATCAAGGTCCTGGCAGCGTCCCAGACGGCTCAGGCTGAGCCGTCGATGTACTCGGCGGGTGACTTCATTGGCTACATGGCGATAGCCGGGAGGATCGGCATGAACCTGGTGACAGGGTCGGTGGCAACCGCTGATGAGCCTGGCTGCATAGCCATTCCACAGCAATTTGAGAAGGTGATCCTGGAGCATGGAGGCATGGTGTTGCGCGACACCGTTGTCAAGGAGGTCCTGATTGAGGACCAGCGTGTCATCGGTGTGCGGACCAGATCTAGATCCGATGACAATGAGTACGGTGCCGAGCAGCTCTTGATGGGCGACAATGTGATCTGCACGATCCCCCCAAAGTACATCTTCGGAGTTCTTCCTCCTGAGTGCTTTCCAGCCGAGTGGGTGGACCTGCTCACAAAGCAGTTCTACGGAGCGGGCCTGCTCACCGGTTGGTGTGGAATGAAGAACCCTCAACTCCCGGCGATTGGCATAGACGAGCGCAGCTTTGTCTACATGCCGGGTATCACCGATCCCGCCGAGGGCTTTGTCGGCGTCGTTGACATGGTGATGTGCGACTTTTCGGCGTGGGGTGACCGAACCGCCAAACGTTCTCCCGTGGCGGAAACCGAATACCTCTTCTCGACGGCGCTTACAGATGCGGAGATGCGTGATCCGGACAGGGTGAACCGGGTGATCGACCTCTGCGAGGACTGGGCTCGCCGCACTTTCCCCAACTGGGATGAGGACCTGGAGTTTTCGATCTGGACCCCGAGCCCTGAGGCCTACGGACTATGGAGGCCGGTGGATGAGGACCGGCCTGATGTCGTGTCGTCCCACGTGGAAGGCCTGTACTTTGCTGGCGACCAGTACGGCAAGCGTCTCTGGGGCGGGGGTGTCGACGGGGCCTCCCTGTCGGCAATCATGTGCGTAGACGCCATGACGGGCCACGACCTGGAAAGCGAGATCATGCCCGAGTACCACAGGGGTCTACCGGTGCTGACGGTCTAGACCGCTGTCGGAGGGGGCCTGCCCCTCGTTCAGTCGGGGCCCAGGGTACGGATGGTGTCCCGTCCGGGGGGGCGTACCACCATTCCCAAGAACCAGGTTCCAAGGCCTCTCGGCCAATGAGGCACCGACACAGGTCCGTCTCGGCCTGCCGTTAGCTCCCGATCAACCGTTGACCGCGTCCAACTGCCGCACGAGTGGGAACTTGTCGCCCACAACACGGTCTCCGGGCGAGAGCAGCGGGTCGATGTAGGTGTTCAGCGCCGGCTGCCCGTTGTAGGTCACGTCGTCACCCAGCCAGTTGACAGAGAACGCTGCCCGCCGCCGGTCGAGGCGGTTGCCGGGTGCGCAATGGAGTGTGTGGGACCACCAGACCAACATGTCGCCCGGCTCCAGAGTCGTTGCCAGGATGCAGGCGTCCGGGTTGATCGGAGGCAGAGGAAGCTCAGGTCGGGCGTGGCGATAGGGGGCGCTGGGATCGTCGAAGTCGACGGCGCGGTAGAGGGTGGACGAACTGTGCGAACCGGACAGAAACCGCAGCGCTGATTCGAGGGGAATGTGATCCAACGCAACCCAGCTGTTGACCACCTTCGTTCCATCGAGCGGATAGTAGGAGTGGTCCTGGTGCCATGGCGTTAGCGCGCTGTCACTGTGGGCTTCCTTGATCAACAAGAAGTCGTAGAACAGCGCCAGAGTCGAACTGTCAAGTAGCGGCCACACGAGATCAGCGAGAGGCGAATCCAATATGAACCGCCTGAAGGGTTCCACGGTCTGCCACGCTCCTGAACTGAACGAGAACTGACCCTTGTCGCCCTCTCGCTTCACCACATCGAGGTCGACGCTCGCTCCGGCCAACGCGGCGGCGATCCCGTCTTCGACGATAGAGAGCCACGGTGCCTCGAATGCTCCCCGGAGACAGACGACACCGTCGTCGCCGAGGGCCTGTCGTGCTCCGCCGTCAGCGCCTGCCGAGCCGGCATCGAACGACTGGACGGAACCGTAAGGTGCGTCCGATCCTTCCACTTCTGATCCTTTCGGCCTAACCCGTTCAGATTAGCGACTGGGACCTGTGCCGGTCAGTGGCGTACCAGTCATGGCTCCAGCATCGTCATGATGCTCCTCCTCCAGATGTACGCCGCCGCCGTTGTCGGTGCCCTCCTGGTGGCCGTGTTCCAGAACTCCGGCGCTGTTCAACAGAACCAGAACAATCGAGAATGCAACGGCGCTTGACAGCACGTTGCGCACCGCCCGCCGGCCAACATCAGGGTTGTGGATGGCCGGCAGGGTGTCGACCGTCGCCACGTAGACGAATGTCCCGGCTGAGAACAGCAGCACGGGTGCCAGGACCGAACTGTCGGCGCCATCGAGCACCAGATAGGAAAGGACCAGGGCCACGGGTGTGGCGAGGGTGAACAACAGGAGTCCACTGACGGCCGTCCTCCTTCCCCCTGGCTGGTGGAGCAGGAATATCCCCAGGCTGAGCGCAGCAGGCACGCGGTGGACGACAACCGCAAACGCAACGAGCAGTGAGAATGACGTCTCACCGGATGCTGCCGCAGCTCCGATCGCGATGCCATCTGCCAGGGCGTGGACCGACAGCCCGATTGCGACGATCCCTCCGGAATACGGGTGATGCACGTGTTCATGGCCGTGCCCGGTTGCGTGGTCGTGGTGTTCCTCGTGAACGGCATGGCCAATCCCCAGGCCTTCGAGCACCAGCAGCACGATGAATCCGGCCAGTGCAGCAAGACCCAGTGCCACGGGATCAGGGTCAAGTGTGCCGCCTCCTGCAGCGGCAGCGTGAAAGCCCTCCGGGACAACCAGCACGAACGCCGAGACCAGCAGCAACCCGGAGGCATAGCCGGTCAGGTCCGAAAGGCCTTGAGACGTGACCCTCCTGGCGAACACCTGCGGCAGCAGCCCGGCGCCGAGGGACACCGCAACTATCAGGAGAGCCAGGTAGAGGGTTTCCATCCCCTCATGCTATTGAGAACGGTTCCCGTTTCAAAGGCCAGGTAGGTAGAAGCGCGAAGCCGTCGCACCCGACATCGACCTGAAGAAGACAGCCAGGCCCCAGTACTCGGCAGGCGACGAACCCGGGGTCGTCGTCGATGAGGCTGACCCCACCACGAGATCTACCCCTCGGACCCTCGCCTAACAGACCCCCACGACTCCGCACGATCATCCGCCAGGCGGTGGGCGCCTAGCTTCCATGTGGGTCAACCGACGTGGACGACGGCCTCCACCTCAAAGACGGCACCAAGCGGAAGCGCGGCCACGGCAACGCACGACCGGGCGGGACGACTCTCGCCGAAGGCCTCACAGTAGATCTCGTTCATAGCCGAAAAGTTGCCCATGTCGGTCAGGAACACCGTGGTCTTGACCACCTGGCCAAGGGTGGCGCCGTTGGCCTCGACCTGAGCCCTCAGGTTGGCCAACGCCTGGGTGGCCTGCGCATGGAGACCCCCCTCAGCGAGGCTCCCATCCACGATGCCGATCTGGCCGCTGACGAACAGCAGATCGCCGGCGTGGACGACCGGGGTGTAGGGACCAGCGGTATTGCTCATTGACAGGCTCCGTTCCTGAAGATGGACAGCGAGCCTGCCATACCCCCAACTAACCGGACAATCCGGAGAGCGGAACAAGCCGTCCCCCCCCCACCAGGAGTCCTTTGACAGCCGCTTCTATACCGGCAGCCCCGGACTCGGCGGGGGCCGGAGTTGGCATGTCTATGGGCGACCTCGTCGCAGTCCACAACTCCGCCGATTCTGACCGAATCGTCGTAGTCGCCCGTCAATCCATCGAACGTGCAACCCCTAGGGGCTCATTGGACTGAGGGGCTCCCACAAATGGCCGCTGCCAGATGGCGTTCAGGAACTCGGGCCATCAACTCAGAGGATCCGCCTCATGACCCCGCTCTGCATATCCCTTGGTACGCCGATCTCGGCTGTGGCGGCAAGCCGCTCACCGAGCCCGGGGTCCCCCTGCACAGCAGTACTCGCCACGTCGAACGCTGCCACTGACTCGTAGCCCCAGAGCAGCCGTATGTAGTTCGGAAGCCCCCACTGGCTGAAACTGACCGACACGGGTGCACCGCCGATGCCGTTGGAATAGGCCGCAAGTTCGATGGCCCAGGCGACACTAGGCGCCACCTCCGCCGGGTTCATCTGCCACATAATGTTGGACACTACGTTTGGCACCTCTGACATGTCGCCGACGGCGTGGACGATGTTCCACAGGGAGTCCTCCGGGTTCCCGGCCATGTGGGCACCACTGGCGTCCACCTTGGCCACCCAGGCCTCGTCCTCCGCATAGAGGCGCGCAACCTCGTCGGTGTAGTCGCCGTAGTCCCTCACCATGGCACTTACCCCCAGCGTGCCAACCGGGGCACCGAGCAGCGACTGCCAGAGGGTGAAGTCATAGCCGGTACTGGCACTGATGTGTGAAACAGCGTCCACCATTCCCGCGGTTCCTTGCACCAGAGAACCCGGCTTCAGGGTCAACAATCGGTTAAACATCTTCATCGCTCGGTCCCCACTCTCCGTTTGTGCCGCTGAGGGTTCAGCAGCACACCACACGTACCCCCCCCTCGTGCCCCTGTCAAGTTCTGGGCCTAGAGATCTCGTGGCACTTGAGGGGAGCAACCGGTACCGCTACCGTCCAAGCAGGCAGTTACAGGAAAATCGGGACAACGGACATCACCTGACTTAGGCCACCTGTCAGCCAGCCCAGTGCCGGGAAGGTGGTTTCGCCATGGTTTGCCGCAGGTGAAGCGAGTCCTCATCTTTCTGGACTGGAGCAGACAACAAAGGAGACCTAGATGCCCAAGTACATGTACCAGGCCAGCTACACCACCGAGGGTGTCCAGGGACTCCTGTCCGGCGGAGGATCGGCCCGGGTGACCGCCACAAACGCCGCGCTGGAGTCGGCAGGTGGAACCCTCGAGTCCTTCTACTTCACCTTCGGCGAGAGCGACGCCATGATTATCGCCGACTTTCCCTCAAACGCCGATGCGGCCGCAGTGAGCCTTGCTGTCTCGGCTTCGGGAATGGTTGCAGGAAGCATGACCGTCCTCTTGACCCCGGAGGAGATCGACGCAGCTGCCGCCACGGTAAGCGGAGCGATTGCCTACAGCCCTCCCGGGACCTGAACCGGCCGGCAGTCGTACGGGCTACTCCTCGTGCATCCAGGGGCAGTAGCGCACACCGACCAGCAGCTGGGTCAGAAACGATGGGGCTGAAACCGGCCACAAAGAGAATCTCCACTCCTCAATGCCTACACGAATTTCGATGGTATTCCGGAAGTGGCATGCTTGTCCGGTGCCACGAGGAACCCAATGAACGTCGGCGACGCCAGGTACATACGGCTCACCACCTACACCGACACTGGACAACCGAGGCATGTCCTGGTCTGGGCAACCGATCTCGCTGACGGCGAGGTCGCCTTCACCACCCTCTCGGACAGCTGGAAGGTCAAACGAATCGGAGGCAACCCCAGGGTCGCCATCGAGGTGAGCAACATGTGGGGCCAGGTGGCCGTCGACACCCCCAGACACACCGGCACGGCCCGGGTCGTCGAAGGCACCGAGTTTGAACACGTGCGGTCGCTGATCGACCGGAAGTACCGCCTGGAGCTCGCCCTCAGCCGCCTGACCGCTCCGATCCTCAGGGCGGTCGGCAGAGGAGTCATCGTTCCTCCCACCGACCGCGCCGTGGTGGTACGCCTCGACAGCTAGGCCCCGCCTCCCGATGCAGCGACCCCTCCCACCAGTAGGGTTCGCCGATGCACAAACCAGCCTGGCTCCTGATCGTCGCGCTCCTCGCTATCGCCTGCGGTGCGGACCAGGAGAGCCTTCCTCCGGCCGAAACAGCCCCGGAAGCAACCCTCGCTGTCACGACAACCCCAACCACGACCCTGCCAAGCACTACGACGGGCACTCCCGGCGCCACGGCTTCAACCAGCTCTGCGCCGCCAGCCACGACGACAACCCCATCAGCGACGCCTCCGTCAACAACGACCGTCGCAGCGGCCACCTCGACACCAACCACGTCAACCGAATCTCCACCCGTTACCACCACGGTTCCGGCCACCACGACAACCGCTCCTCCTGCCACCACGACAACAACCACGACAACCACGACCACACTCCCGCTACCCACCGAACCACCCGGAACCACCGTCGCCTGCAGTGACACCGACACCTACCGGTACTGCGTGGCTGCCGGTGCACCGGTCGCTCAGGCAGGAACCGACGTGTGGGGCCAGTTGACCGGCTATTCGCCGGAGGTCCTGTGCGCTTCTGACCTCGACGACCTGGTCTGCGAGCTGGTTACCGAAGCCCTCCTGGTAGCGGCAGCCGAGTGGGGTAACTACGGACCCACCGAGTACTGGGTGATGGGAGCCGACGAGGGCGCTGCCATTGACCTGATCGGCGTCAACTGCGACAGGCGGGCCGCCGGTGGCCAGCAGTCCAGGAGTTCATGCATGGACCGCAACACGGGCGGCGACTACGGGATGCTCTTCTATCAGGCTGTGGGTGCCGAGGTGGTCGCCTCTGGACAGGCCAGCCTCGATGCTGGGCGAAACGGCATGCGTGACTGGAACATCCACTTCTTCGCATCGTCGTTGCCCATCGGTTTCGCCGGCATGTTCAACATTCCCTTTGCCGACGAGCAAAAGACCGTCTTCCACGAGTACTTCCATGCCGTCCAGCACGCCCACATCCAGTCGCTCGACTTCGATGAGCGGGACGACCTGCTCGGGCCGATCTGGTTCGTTGAGGGTGGAGCAGAGTTCATGGCCCAGACCGCCTCGCAGAGACTGCGCGAATCCGGGGTCCTGACAGCCTCTGACTGGAATCCCCTTGCCGACCGGATGACCTGGACAATGGAAGAGGTCAGGTACTGGATGTCATCCAATCCCGAAACGTCAGCCTCGCAGATCCAGTACGGACCCGATCAGGGAATCGCCTACAGCTACGGCTCCTGGGCCCACGCCTGGCTGGCCGACCGGTTCGGACCCGACGCACTGCTTGACTCCTACTACCCGCGTCTTAACGACCTCGGATTTGAGGGTGCGTTCCAGCACACCTACGAAATGAGCACAGCAGAGTTCATCGCCGAGTTCGACCAGTTCGTCCTGCTGCCGATCCAGGAACAGTTGCAGATTCTGCCCGGGTAACCGCATTGCCCGAGGGTTAGCATCCGACCATGACCGACATGACCGATGTCCAGCGCGACGAGTTCCTCAGTGACGTCCGGGTGGCAGTCCTCGTCATCGAACGAGCCGACAAGGGACCCCTGTGCGCTCCGGTCTGGTACCGCTACGCAGAAGGTGCCTTCGAGGTCTCGATGGAAGGCGACTCGGCCAAAGCCGCGCTCCTCCGGCGGGCCGGGCGTGCCAGCATTTGCGTCCAGGACGAGTCGCCGCCCTACAGGTACGTCACCGCCGAGGGCCCCGTAACGGTTGAAGATGTTGGCGGCCAGCAACGCCACGACCTGGTCCTGGAGCTGGCATGCCGCTACCTGGGTGATGAGCAGGGTGCCGGGTACGCCGACGGATACTCCCCCGAGGAAGACGGCGGGGTCCTCATGACCCTGCGTCCACGCCGCTGGCAGACAGTGGCGTACTGAGCCGTCGAGCCAGGCCTGAGTCAGTCGGCCGGCTTGAGCATGACGAGGGGAATCTCCCGGTCTGTCTTTTCCTGGTAGCCCGCGTAGCCGGAGTAGGCAGCTGTGACCAGCGGCCAGATCCGCTCCCTTTCATCAACTGACGCCACCCTCGCGTTCATCTCTCGGCCGGGTGCATTCTTCATCGCAACGATCACCTCGGGGTTCTCAACGAGGTTCAGGTACCAGGCCGGGTGGCTGTCCTCGCCGCCCTTCGAAGCGACGATCACGATCGCGTCACCATCCTGATGGGGAGTGGTCAACATGACGGTCCGCTCCCGTCCTGATCGGCGGCCGACCGTGGTCAATTTGAGGACCGGCATGCTGGCCGTCGTCCATCCCAGCCTCCCACCACTCACCCGGAGCAGCCCCCGGTGGAGACGGTTGGAGAACCTGAGCACACCGTCGCTTGGCATCGGCCAATTCTAGCGTGTCGCAAACCACGGGCTCAGCCCCAACCGCACTGCAGCCCTCGGCCTGAACCTGCTCCTGCTCCTGCTGGCCGACCTGATCTGGTCCCTCGTTCTCCTGGGGGAATTCCTGGCACGACGACGCCCCTTCGGTGACCTTGAGGCGTGGCAGGCCCGCTTCCTGCCGGCATTTCCCGCATGGGCCGCCGTTGTCGTCATCGTCTTCCCGCCTGCGTTCGGCTTCGCCTGAACCGGACGCCGCCATTTGACGTGGCAGATGATGCCAACAAAACTCCCCCCCCTCAGGTCAGGTGGGGACAATCTGCCCTGACTCAAACCAACAAGAGGAGCAGAACCGATGTCACAGACAGTCCATGTCGTATTCCCGTGCAAGGAGGGCCAGGGGGCCACTCTCCTCGAGACACTAGAGACCGCCCTCGTCGACACCCGGGCCTTCGACGGATGCGAGTCCATCGAGGTGTTCACCGACGCAGACAACCCCGACAACGTCATCCTCTGGGAGCAGTTTGAGACCAGGGCACACCACGAGGCCTACTTCGCGTGGCGAATCGAGACCGGCCTACCCGACATGCTCGCCCCGATCCTCGCCGGTGATCTGCAGATCACCTACCTCAACGACCACCCCGACGTCTGAATCCAACCGGTCCAGTTCGGTCGGCCAGACCCAACGCCGGGATCCGGCCATAGAATCCCTTCACTGGCGACTGGCTGAGGAGCCACCGCTGGACACGGTTTCCCACCGTGCGAAGAGCCCCCGCTTCGGCGGGGGTTTCCTCGTTTTCAGGTGGTCAGGAGCCAACGAAGCGGTCGCCGACCAGTTCCGCAACCGAGGCCTCACAGATCGCGCTGGCCACTGCCTCTCCGCTCGACATGGCACCGGCTATCCCATGACCGGTGATTGTGCTGGCCCCGGCCAGGAACAGTCCGGGCAGGGGCGTGACGTGTCCCGGCCGGTTGACAAAGAACTGATCGGGGGTGGCGGCGATTCCGTACGAGGTTCCGCCAGTTGAACGGATGAAGCGCTCGTGGGTGATCGGCGTGGCACACTCCATGTAGGCGATGTCGTCGACGATGCCCGGCAGCGCCAGGTCAGCCATCTCGACGAGCAGTTCTCCCACCTCCTTGCGGCGCCTCCTGTAGGCCTCGTTTGTTCGATACCTCTCACCGGCGACCGGACCCTTCTCCAGGCCCCAGAACCGATAGTCGGATGGTGCCACGGCCATCACCTGGAGATTGGTCTGACCCGGTCGACAGAGGTTGGCATTGCCGGGATCCTTAAGGCTCGCCAGCGACAGGTAAACCCCGGGCTGGTCCGGCATGCGGCCCTCCGTGATGGCCCGATACTCGGCCTCGATGTCGTCGTCGTGAATGGCGAAATAGTTGGTCACCGGCAGGCCCTCGGCACGCAGGTCACGATCCAGCACCAGATAGACCACGAAAAGGGGCAGGGACATCTCGTAACCGACGACCTTCTCGACATACCCGTCGGGGAAGTGCTCTGACCCGATCAGGTCGATGACCGTCCGCTTCAGGTCGGCGTTGGAGATGACAACCGGTGCCCGGATCTCGTCAGGCACACCACGCCGGCGCTCCGGAGAGGGCGGCCGTAGCCTGACCCCTGCTACCCGGCCTCCTTCGACAATCACCTGCTCGACCGGTGTCCGCAGTATGACGCGACCGCCGTTTGCGACGATGAAGTCGGCCAGGCCGTCAGCGATCACCTGGCCACCACCCTTCGGGTAGAAGGCACCATCGGCGAGGTAGTGCATCATCAGGGCCGAATGCAACAAGAGTGACACCTGTGATGGAGGTACCGCGTAGGTGCCGTGTTCCGCACCCAGCACCGTCCTGCAACGGGCAGAAAGCCCCAACTCGTCGAAGAACCCACCAAGGGTGGTGCCCGTGTGTCGGCCCAGGTACTCCGGGTCCCTCTTACCCCGAAGTTCATCGGTGAGGCCGACAATGGTGTCGACGTACGCGTCTACTCCCTCAGCCTCGGCGGGAAAGGCCCTGTGCAGGTTGGCCCGATAGTTCTCGGCTCCCCTGGGAACCTTGAAGGCCATGTCCGGAAAGACCAGCGTGTCGAACCCGTCAGGGTCCATTTCCAAAAACGTCACGTCGATCCCCAGGCGCTCCAGGACGGCTGGGATCCCTCCACCGGGCCCGCAGTCGCCCAGGTAGTGGACCCCAACGTCGAACTCGTATCCCTCATGGGTGAACACCGTGGCGTTCCCGCCGGGCACGCTGTGCTGTTCGACGACTACCACCCGCTTGCCCACTGCCACCAGGTGGGCTGCCGCCGCCAACCCTCCCAGACCTGCCCCCACCACCACCACGTCGGCATCGAAACGAGACTCATCCATTCAGGTTCTCCTCTTCCATCTAGGACCCCGGAAGGGGCAATGATGCCAGATCCACCAGGCCCAGCCGCGGGACCTGGATGCGGGACCGATACTGCGGTGTCGCCGACAGACACAACCGCGGGAAGCACCGCTGCCGCGCTCCCGCGGTTCCTCCTCCGCCACCGACACGGCCCGAAGGGTCAATACAGGTCCATGATCCCGGCAGCCGGCAGGCCTCGAGCCAACAGATCGGCCATCTGCCGCATATAGGGATCGACATGGTGGAAGAACCTCCTGTACCCCCGGCACAGGTAGTTGAGACCCGGTTCGCCATCCGATGACGGAGCGAACCGGAGCCGTGGGCACTCGCCGTGACAGGCGAAGCGCACCTCACACTCCCGACAGGACAAGGTGAGGGTCGTCAACTTGTCAGACCCGAACCGGAGCTGACGATCGGAGTTCACCACCTCAGCGATGGTTGTATCCAGGACGTTGCCGATCTTGAACCTCGGATAGACGTAGTGGTCACACGAGTAGAGGCTTCCATCGTGTTCGAGCGCCATCCCGGTTCCGCAGGTGGCAGCGAAGGTGCACAGGCCAGGTGGCGCACCGACCCAGTTGGCCAGGGCAACGTCAAAGGTCTGCACGAAGAACCGGCCGACATCCTTTCGTACCCATTCGTCGAAGATGTCAACGAGGAACGACCCGAACTGATCGGGTCCAACGCTCCAGGTTGTGACCGGTGGGCCCTCTCCGTTCTCAGGTGCCGGCTGCGGCGGAGTGGCCAGGCCCATTCCCATGGCCTTCGCTGCAGCATCAGGCTCGCGCTCAACAAGAGGGATGAACTGCATGAACCCTGATCCGACCTCTTTCAAGAAGCGGTACACGGCGAGCGGCTCAGCTGCATTCGACCGGTTCACCACCGTGAGGGTGTTGAACTCGGTTTCATGCTTCTTCAGCAGTTCCAGACCCCGCATCACCGCATCAGACGTCGGCCTCTTCCGCTTGTCGACCCTGTACAGATCATGCAGGCGGGCCGGACCATCGATGCTGATCCCAACCAGAAACTGATGCTCGGTCAGGAACGCACACCACTCGTCATCCAGCAGCGTTCCGTTGGTCTGGATGGCGTTGGAAATCTGCCTACCGTCCGCGAAGGTCGCCTGGAGTTCCACCACCCTGCGGAAGAACTCGAGACCCGCCAGGGTCGGTTCTCCCCCCTGCCAGGCGAACCCGACAACCGGTACATCCTGCCCCTCGATGTGTTGTCTGATGAACTCCCTCAGTACCTCGTCGGACATCTGGAACCGCCTGTGCCCGTCGAACAGCTTCCCCTTCTCGAGGTAGAAGCAGTACGTGCAGTCCAGATTGCAGACCGGCCCGATCGGCTTCGCCATCACACTAAACGCCCGCACCCCCGCTGGGTTCGCCCGAAGATCGGTCATCGGCACTGTTCCTGCCGATGAGTAGGCCTGCGGCGGCGAGGATCCGACAAGTCCAGTTCCCTCCCTACGGGTTGTTCCGGGGCGATCGTAGGCCCCACATTCCACACGCTGCTAGACAAACGGAATGGGCATCCTCTTCGTGGCCGGCTTCTCACCCATTGTGGACGACCCGGCAGTGGGTCAGGCGTTCTACACGGACACCCTTGGCCTACCTCTCGTGACTGTTTCAGGCGATTACATGACGATGGACGATCTTGGTGGAACCAGGCACCTGGGGATCTGGCCGCTCGCTGACGCTGTCGAATCCTGCTTCGGGTCAGGTGATCACCCGCCTGCTCGGACCCGAAGGACTCCTCATCGGCATCTGCCACACCCCCTGGATGCACGAGACCTAGGTCCGATCCAGCCAGGTACCACGCGCCCAAGACCGGCGGCCCCTGGGCCCATGTGTCAGGCTCCTCTGCCCACAACCAAAACCACAATCAGGAGACCGACAATGGCAACCTACGAATGCTCTTCCTGCGGGGTGTCGGTCAACGCCATCTGCGGCACGTGCAACGCTCCCCTCCTGGACGACACCCTCATCATGGACGACGGACCGAGCGTGCAGGTTTCGAGGTGTCCGAACGAGCATGGCCAGATCAAGTCGCCCGTGTGCTGCGAGACCGACATGACCTGCATCCTGGCCTGAACCGGATCGCGTCATCTCACAGACACAGCGCCTGCTCAGGCGAACACCGCGGCTGCTCCTGGGCCTGGCACTCTTCGGGATCGGCCTCGGCATGATCGTGCTCGCCGACTACGGGCTTCCCGGTTGGGACGTGTTCCACCAGGGCCTGGCAGAGCAGACGCCACTGACAATCGGTACGGCCGTGATCCTCGTGGGCGCCGTTCTGCTCCTGGCGATGTTGGTTCTGAGAGAGCCGATCGGGGTCGGAACCATCGCCAACGTCATTGTCGTGGGTCTGGTGCTCGACGCCGTCCTCTGGGTCTTCGACGAGCCGGCCAGCGTGGCCGTCCGTGTCGCCCTGACCCTGACGGGGCCGATTGTCGTAGCCATCGGCTCGGGCTTCTACCTCGGCGCCGGTCTCGGACCGGGCCCCCGTGACGGCCTCATGACCGCTCTCGGTCGGCGTGGGATCACCATCTGGAAGGCCCGCTTCGGCATCGAGGCCGCTGCCCTCATCGGCGGGATGCTGCTCGGCGGCACGGTCGGATGGGGCACGGTCTGGTTCCTCGTTGTCATAGGTCCGACCGTCCACTTCTTCCTAGACCGCCTCGCCCTGCCGCTTGAGGCAAACGAGGTGGCGGCAGGCCCTTCCACAGCCTGACCATTTCCCGGCGACGGCTAGGGTCCCGGCATGCCGGGGGTCACGTCAGCGTTCACGTCGATTGTTGGCTCCGTTGTGCGCTCGGTATCCATGTGGGCCGGCAGGGTGGCGGCCATCGGCCCCACAGACAAGGCTGCACGGAACTACGGCAGATTTGGAACGGGAAGCATCGTGGCATGGCCACCCGGAGCTGGTTTTGGCGAGCGCTGGATCTGGCTGGGAAACGACACTCTCATTGCCGCCCACGTCACCCTGTCGGCAGGAATGGGGCCCGGCCAGGAAATGGTCACAGACCCTGTGGTGAGCATCGGCGACCGCTGCGTGATCGGCAGGGGAACGGCGATCGTCGGGCACTTCTCCATCGACATCGGTGACGACGTCTACATGGGAATGAACATCTACATCACCGACCAGAACCACGGCTATGAGGACCTCGACCAGCCGATTGGAACCCAGACGCCCAGAGACGATGCTGTCTCGATCGGGTCAGGAAGTTGGATCGGATCCGGTGCGGTGATACTGCCCGGGGCACAAATCGGCAGCCACGTTGTGGTGGGAGCCAACTCGGTGGTCCGGGGCGTTGTCCCCGACAACTGTGTGGTGGTCGGGTCGCCAGCTCGGGTGGTGCGCCGACACAATGGATCTGCCTGGGTGCGGGACACGCCGGACCAGCCCGGGCCGGGCTGAGGGACGCCTTGCCAGATCCAGAAGAGCACAGGGTTCAGCAAGGCTGGTCCGGCGTGGCTGCGCTCGGCCTCCTAACCATCACGTCGTACGGGTCATGGATGTACGGGTTCGGCGTCCTGATAGGACCGATCAGCGACGACATGGGGTGGAGCACCACCGCTCTGGGCGTCACCTTCGGGGGGGCGATGCTGTTCACGGGTCTCGGATCCTTCACCGGTGGCCGCCTCCTGGATCGTTTCGGGGGGCCCGGCCCCTTCCTGCTCCAGGCGCTTCTTGGCGGCGGCCTGCTCCTCGCCTCCACCTGGGCTGACCACCCTGTCAGCTTCGGCCTGTTGTACGCCCTGGGTGCCGGGATCACCGGTGCCACCGGCTTCTACCATGTAACAACTGCCGCTGCCGCCAGGTTGCGCCCACACCGACCGGACCAGGCAATCACCGTGGTAACCCTCATTGGCGCCTTCTGTAGCCCCATCTACCTCCCACTGACCGCATGGATGGTCACGACGTGGCACTGGCGAACGGCCGCACGTGTCCTCGCCCTGCTGGCGGTCGGTGGCGGCCTGCTGGCCGCGAGCCTCACCTCTGACGCACGCAGCACCCGCTCGGGGCCCTCTCTGAAGCCGTTGGATGCGATACGCAGCGCTCTGGGAAGGCCCGCTATCAAGCGAATGATGGCCGCCTACGTGATGACCGGCATCGCCTTCGCGTCGGTGCTCGTCTACCAGGTTCCGATACTTACAGCCTCAGGTGTGAGCCTGGCGATGGCGGGCACAATTGGAGGCCTACGCGGCCTCTTTCAGTTCTTTGGCCGCCTCGGCCTGACCGGCCTGGTTGAACGCCACGGCTCAGGCGCGCTGCTGAGACTTGCCTTCCTCGTCAGCGCAGCGGGCATCGCCTTCCTGCTCATCGGGAGCATTCCGGCGGGCCTGACATTCGCCATTCTCGCCGGTCTGGCAATGGGTGCGAGCACCCCGCTCCAGAGTGTGTACGCCCGCAGCCACTTCGACGAAGGCGACCTGGGTCTCCTCATGGGCCTGCAGGGCGTATCGATGGGTCTGGCCGGCGCCATCGGACCGGTCATGGGAGGTGTCATGCGCGACCTCTCCGGGAGCTGGACACCCACGGTGGTGATGGGAATCGTCACGATGGCCCTCGGCGCATGGCTGCTCAAGCCTGATGAGCACCGACCGGTCGGCGAGACCACACTCCAGTGAACATCCCCGGAGCGCTGGAGCCCCTTCTCGCCGCTGGGGCCCTATCCTGTGCCCGAGAAACGGCTGCTGCCTACGGTATTCCGGCAGTTGCCGGATCCTGAACTTCCACCATCGACCACCCCGGATCTGAGGCCGAAGATGCAGACCCTGGAACCCACGGCGCTGATCCTCAAAGATGTCATCGATGTCGTGCCGGCATCCTGTCGAGAGCGTTCCACCGCCCGCGGGTTGGCCCTGGTCGCCCGCGACGTTGTGCTCTACGCAGCCGTGATCACCGGAATCGTGCTCAGCCCCACCTGGTGGCTGACACTGCTCCTGATCCCGTTTGCCGGCCTCATGGTCGCTGCAATGTTCGTGCTCGGCCATGACGCCGCCCACGGTGCGTTGACAGACAACAGCCGCCTGAACGTCGCTCTCGGCAAGCTCCTGTTAGTTCCTTCATTTCACATCTACGAGGCCTGGATCCTCGGCCACAACCGCATCCACCATGGCCACACGGTCAGGCAGGGGATGGACTTCGTCTGGCATCCGGCGACGGTTGATGAATACCGGGCCATGGGTCCCTGGGGGCGCCTGCGCCACCGCGTCGAGTGGTCGGTGCTGGGACCTCTGCCGTACTACCTGCGCGAGGTCTGGTGGAACAAGATGATCGCCTTCCGTCAGCCGCCGGCCAAGTGGGCCTCGGCGATTCGCCGTGACCGCTACTTCCTGTACCTGGCCGTTCTGGCTGCAGCTACCGGTGCGGCGTTCCTGGGCGGCCTGGGCTCCGGCAACCTCCTGGGCTCCATCTGGATGATCACCAAGTTGATGGTGATCCCGTTCCTGATTTTCACCCACGTGATCGGCTGGACCGTCTACGTCCACCACATCACCCCTGAGATCCGCTGGCACACCCGCCGCGGCTGGACCAAGGTCGCAGGCCAGCTCGACGGCACGACAATCCTGCGGATGCCGAAGATCGTCAACTTGTTCTTCCACTGGATCTTCGTGCACACACCCCACCACGTGGACATGCGCATCCCCTGTTACCGCCTGAATGAAGCCGCCCGGGCCATCACGGCAGCATTCCCGGACCGCACCATCGACCGCAAGCTGCGCCTGCGCACCTACCTGATGGCCACCCGCACCTGCAAGCTGTACGACTTCGAAGAGGGCACCTGGCTCTCCTACCGGGCCGCCCGCACCTGACCCGGTCAGCCGCCGTAGTTCATGCCGGTGTCGCGGAGCAGCAGCGGCACCACCGAGTCGTCACGGACGCCAGCCTCGACTACCTCTGCCACGAAGATCGTGTGATCGCCGCGCTTGACGGTGTCGGTTACCCGGGCCTCGAACCAGTAGGCGCACTCGACCAGCAGCGGCGACCCGGTTGCCGGGCCCGGTTCGAAACCATGGCCGTTGATCAGTTCGCCCTCGACCGACGTGGAGCGGAAGAAGGCCTTTGCGATGTCCAGCTGGTCGGCCCCGAGGACGTTCACGGCGAATGCCCCGGTTGACCCGATGATCGCAGCCGAGCCGCTGTCGGCCTTTACGCCGGCGACCACCAGGGGCGGGTCGAATGACGCCTGTGTGAGCCAGTTGGTGCCGCCCGCGCCGTAGTTCTCGCCGTCGGTGGCTGTGAGGACGTGGAGCCCGTAGTTGATCGCCCGCAGCGCCGTCTTCTTGTCCTGTGGATCCACCCGTCATCTCCGTGTTGTCGGCTTCTGGCCTCGAACCTACATGCGCTCGGCGTCATTTTTCGTATCTAGGGACCTAATGCCCTATCGGATTCCCTGATAGCAACGTTTCACTTGTCTGAACTGCGATAACAGCCGTTATCGCTTGGGGTTTGGAAAGAACAGGAGCACAAGATGGCACTGGCCACCGACGAGAGCGTCCACGAACTACCAGAGATGACCCCGATGGGCACCCCACTCGACTGGTCGTGGCTCAGGGGAACCAGGGCCGAATGGGGCATGAACCCCGTTCCCAGCCGTCGGGGCCTCACCATGATGGACATCGCAACCGGCACCTACGGTGAGGTGCTGGAGGAACCCCCGTACCGCTCCATGGCTCCCCGCGGAGCCGACATCGACGAGGACACGCCCGACATGGGTTACATCCTCAACCACAAGTCACAGGTCTGGGCCGACAACGTTGTCGAACTCTACGAGGAGGCTGTGGCCCGTCAGTGGTCGTCAACCCGGGATATCCCCTGGAACGAACTCCAGGAGCTCCCCTCCGACATCGAGCACGCAATGTGCCAGCTCTGCACCGTCCTCACCGAAATTGAGATGATCGCAACGGACCTGCCGGCCAAGTGGATGTGGCGCATGAACCACCACTTCGTCGAGGCCAAGATGTTCCTGGCGACCCAGATCATGGACGAGGCACGCCACGCCGACGTGTTCCGCAAGAGGGCGCTGGCAAACGGCGGCGGCCTGCTGCTAGCTGGCTCCGGTGATGAGAGCCTGCTGCGCAGCATCCTCGAGGCAAAGACCTACACACAGGCATCAGCCCTGCTGCACCTGCTGGGCGAGGGCTTCATCCTCGACGTGTTCCGCCAGGGCGAGCTGATCGCACCTACACACGTCGAGAAGAAGATATTCCGCCTCTCCATGCAGGACGAGGCACGCCATGTCGCCTACGGCACCATGCACATACGCCAGGCCATCGCCGGCGACCCCGATGTTGCAGACGAGATCCACGAGGCCCTCGACCACGGCGAGCAGTTCCTCATCGAGTTCGGCACCTCACCGGTCCTGTCATCGGCCCTGGCAATGTTGCTGGGCGGTGGGTCCGAACACATCGAGGACAAGGGCTTCCCGATGCAGTCCCTGCTGGCCACCAAGATCTTCACCTCCTACCTGGCGCGCTGCGAGAGGGCCGGGCTGAACAGGATCGACCGAACCGACCTGCCCCTTGAACTGCTTGGTATCGATATCGACGCCTTCGACCGCACCGGCGTCTGAGCCACCTGAAAGGAAAGGACCCACCATGTCAGACAGAGCGAACGATCTGGCCTTCTACCAGGACCTTGCAGACCTGATGAACGGCCACCCCGACCAGTACGAGACCCTCGGCGAGGTGGACTTCACCCTCGGGGTGGTCATGGCCGCCGAAGGGGGCAGCGACCTTCGCCTCAGACTGCGCTTTGAGGACCTCGGCTGCGCAGACGTTTCCCCGCTCTCCGAGGGCGGAGAGGCCTCCTGTGACTGCTGGCTCGAGGGCGACACCGACTCCTGGGGCGAGATGTTCGATGACATCACCACCAACGGGCGTGCGACGGGCAGGCGCACCATCAACAGCCTGACCCTCGTGGGAGACCGCATCGACGTCAGGGGCGACGACCCGATGGGCGTCGACAAGTTCTTCCGCTTCAACCAGACGATCCAGCAGTTCTTTGACGGTGCCGCCCAGTTGGCGCCCGCATCGGCCTGACACGAACCACCGAAAGGACCCACAATGCAAGCAATGGCGTGCCCCCACTGCGGCGAACCCCTCGACCAGGTGCTCGACCTCCCCTACGGCTACTGGGAGTGGGACGGTGAGCGCTACAACCTCAAGAGCACCGCAGACACCGTCAACGTGGCCCCCTGGGCCTGCAACAGCTGCCTCCGCTCGCTGCGGCCATTCCACCCACAGGATGTGACGGCCGCCTCCCTCGCAGCCACCTGAGCAGCCCGATAAGGATCGGGGACGGGGACGCCTGGTGAGCCACAAGGTCATCGAAGACGAGTGCATCGGCTGCGGTGCCTGTGAGTTCGCCTGCCCACGTGAAGCCCTACGCAAGACCGACACCTTCCTGGGGCTGTTCATCATCAACCCTCTGACCTGTGACGACTGTGGCGACTGCATTGAGAAGTGCCCCGTCTGGGCGATTGTTCCCGACCCCGACTGGCCCGTCTGCTACGGCACCGGCTGCCCGCTCAGCTCAAAGCGCTACTCGTCGGTCGACTGCAACGTCTGGCAGGAGCGCTGCGGCGCCTGTGATTCCCCACTGTGGCGAAAGAGCGCCAGCGGCGATGAGTGGGCATGCCCCGGATGTGGGTTGAACCTGCGCGTCAGGTGCCCTCGCAGCCACCGGGTCGAGGAGGTTGCCGAGCGCTACCCCGACCTGACCGACTGGTTCGCCGAGACAACTCCCAGCGGTCCCGACCTCGAGACTGCCCAGGTGGACGTGGCAGGCTGAGCGGACATCGCCAGATCAGTTGCCGAAGTCCCAGGTGCCCCCGGAGCGATGATGCCCTGACACGTTCTTGGCGATCAGGATCCGATGCACCTCGTCGGGTCCATCGATTATCCGAAGCGACCTGGCCGTCTGGAACATGGCGGCCAGGGGCAGGTCGTCGGTGATCCCGGCGGCTCCCCAGACCTGAATCGCCCGGTCAACCACCCTCTCATAGGCAGCCGGCACGAAGACCTTGATCGCTGAGATATCGGTCCTCGGGTAGGAACCGTCACGCATCTTCTCGGCACAGTTGATGGTCATGAGACGGGCAGCCGAGATGTCCATGTAGGAGTCGGCGATAAAGCCCTGCACGAACTGCTTGGATTCCAGCACACCCCCGTGGACCGTGCGTTCGGCCGCCCTTTCAACCATCAGGTCAAAGGCCCGCCACATCTGCCCAATCGAGTTCATGCAGTGGTAGATACGTCCTGCACCCAGGCGGTCCTGAGCAGCCTGATGGCCAGACCCCGTCTCCCCGAGTTGGTTCTCGAGGGGCACCCGTACGTTGTCGTAGACGATCTCGCAGTGATCGCTGGTGCCTCCCCAGACTCCTATCCCCCGAAGGATCTTCACACCGTCCGTATCTGAGGGCACGATTATCTGGGTCATGCGGGAGTTTCGGTCTGCCTCGCCGCCCCCGTCATCGGTCCGACACATCACGATGAAGAAATCTGCCTCCATGCCATTGGACGTGAACCACTTGTGACCGTTGATGACCCACTCATCACCGTCGCGCCTTGCCGTGGTCCTGAGCGACCGCGGGTCCGAACCGGGCTGGTCCGGCTCGGTCATCGAGAAACCGGACTGCATGTGTCCCTCGATCATCGGAAGCAGCCACTTTTGCTTCTGTTCCTCTGTGCCGTAACGGACGAGAATCAACTGGTTGCCCGAGTTGGGGGCCATGACGCCGAACAGTGATGACGCACCGACCGCGTAGGCGAGCACCTCTTTCATATAGGCCAGTTCCAGAAAATCGAGGCCCGCTCCCCCGTACTCCTCTGGCAGGTGGGGCGCCCAGAGCCCCGCCTCCCTGACCTTTGCCCTGACACTGGACCGAAGCGCCCGAGCTTCCTCCCTGTCGCCCTCGGTCGTGTGACCACCACGATGGTCGGCCCAGAGCATGTTCTCGTTCGGAAGTATCTCCCGGTTGACGATCGCCGCAGTAAGCAACCTGACCTCGTTGATCCGCTCAGAAACCGAGGGGATCGGCTGCACGTTCATTGCCATGGTCGACACCTCGGACCTGGTTCGGGACGCGGCCCCGGGGACCCGGGACCACACACCACCGTCGCGTCACGGCCGGCCGATCCGCTAGGGACGATGGTCCCGACGGCAACGACGCTGCCAGTCGATCCCAGACAACGGACAGCCTGAATGCAGACAGCAATAGGGACCTTGGTCCCTGTCGGGCGCGTCTGGCGCTCCGTACCGTTCACGCCAGTGGGGCTGGTCGGCCCCTACGCGACGTGAGAATAGGGGACCAGGGGTGGATCAAGACCGGAGAAACGACTGGATCTGGTTTGGCTCTCTGTGGGCCATCTTTTCAGCAATCGGCTTCTATCTGGTGCTCGGCATCGACCTGCTGCCGGCACAGTGGGCCCACGAGGCAGAAATTGTCGACGATGCCTACATCCTCCTCATGGGCCTCTCAATTCCCATCTTCGCCGGCGTCGCAGCCGCCCTCCTCACCAGCCTCCTGCGCTTTCGCGTCCAGGTCGACGACATCCCAACCGAAGACGGCCCTCCTGTCCACAACAACCGCAACTTCGTGCGACTGTGGGTGGCCTCGACGCTCATCTTGGCCCTGATGATCACGGTCAACCCGGGCTTCATCGGCATCGCCGAACTCCGCGGTGAGCCGAGCGCCGACATCGTCGTCGAGGTCCAGGCCCAGCGCTGGTCATGGAAGGTCAACTACGAAAACGGTGCCGAGACCTTCAACCAGCTCTACCTTCCAGCCGACAGGCGGGTCCGGTTCGACATCACCTCCCTCGACCTCGTCCACTCCTTCTGGATCCCCGGATTTCGGGTGAAGATCGACGCCGTCCCGGGAAGGGTCACCCATCTCTACGTGACACCCGAGGGCGTCGGATCCTTCGAAGACGACTTCAACCTGAGGGTGCAGTGCGCGGAGATCTGTGGTCTCGGCCACGCCCAGATGGCAATGCCGGTAACAGTGCTGGCACCCGCCGACTTCGATGCCTGGGTCAGCGACCTGGCAGAAGGAGCCTGATAGACCATGCGACAACTCCTGCGGGCCGTCATCTTCGGCATCCTCGGATATCTCATCGGAGCGATCCTCACCTGGCTGATCCGCGGTGGATCCCTCGGCGACGAGGTCTGCGTGGTCTTCGGCTACGTGGTCGGCCTCATCGGTTGGCTCTTCGGAATCGGAATGGGCGACACCTGGGTCCGGGAATGGTTCGGCCTTCCAGCCCGGGAGTTCGAGGTCACAGGCTGGAAGCGCTACCTGGGCTTCTCGACCGACCACAAGGTGATAGGCGTCCAGTACCTCGCAACCTTCGTCGTGGTCCTGCTGCTGGGCGGCCTCGCAGCCATGATCATCAGGTTCGAGTTGGCTCAGGCAGGCGAGGGAATTCTCAACGCCGACCGCTACAACCAGGTCATGAGCATGCACGGCATTCTCATGGTCGCCGTTGCTGTTGCGGCAATCCTCGGCTCCTTCGGCAACTACCTGGTTCCGATAATGATCGGTGCCGACGACATGGCATTCCCACGCCTGAACGCGGTGACCTTCTGGTTGATCCCGCCTGTGGCAATCGGCCTGCTGGCCGCTCCCACGCTCGGCAGCTTCGACGCCGGCTGGACCGCCTACCCACCACTCAGCATCGTCAACAACGGTGGCCAGATTCTATTCGTACTTGCCGTGACCACCTTCGGCCTCTCCTCGATCCTGGGTGGCCTGAACGTCATCACGACAATCGTCACCATGCGTGCACCGGGCATGACCTGGGGCAGGCTGCCGATCTTCGTATGGGCAGCATTCGCAGCCTCGATGATCAGCCTGCTCACAACCCAGTTCTTCGCCGCATCCCTGATCCTCATCGCCATGGACAGGGTTGCCGGAACCGTCTTCTTCGATGGTGGCGCCGGCGGAGACCCGCTGCTCTACCAGCACCTCTTCTGGTTCTACTCACACCCGGCCGTCTACGTCATGGTCCTGCCGGGCTTTGGAGTAGTGCTCGAGACGATCACCCACATGTCACGCAAGCCACTGTTCGCCTACAAGGCGGTCGTGGTCTCGCTGCTCAGCATCGCCGGGCTGAGCGTCATCGTCTGGGCGCACCACATGTTCACCAGCGGAATGGCCGATTACCTCCACGGGCCGTTCATGTTCGCCTCCGAGATGATCTCGGTTCCCACGGGCGTGATCTTCCTGTCGGCGGTGGCAACCATGTGGCGTGGCAAGTTGTGGATGAAGACACCGCTGTTCTTCGCCATGATCTGGGTCTTCCAGTTCCTGATGGGTGGGGTGACCGGCATCTTCCTGGCCGACGTTGTCACCGATGTGAGCCTCCACGACAGCTACTTCGTGGTCGCCCACTTCCACTACACGATCATGGGAGGAATGCTGTTCGCCTTCCTGACCGGCATCTTCTTCTGGTTCCCGAAGATCACGGGCCGCATGATCAACGACCGGCTGGGGATCATCTTCGCCCTCTGGCTGACCATCGCCTTCCAACTCACGTTCCTGCCCCAGTTCTGGCTCGGCACCAACGGGATGAACCGCCGAATCGCCGACTACCCGGAGCAGTTGGAGGGGGCCAACCTGATGTCCAGCATCTCAGCCTTTGTGCTGGGAGGCAGCTTCCTGCTGCTCGTGTACATCCTGCTCTCGGCGGCCATACGCGGTCCAAAGGCCGGCGACAACCCGTGGAACGCCAGCACACTCGAATGGCAGGTCTCCTCTCCCCCGCCCGAGCACAACTTCTCCGGCCAACCAACCATTGTCGGCCACCCGTACGGGTACGGGACCGCCGGCTCACGCCATGCGGAGTTTGCCGACATGGCAGCGGGCGGGCAGGCACAGCCTAAACAGGCCGGGACCGGCGAAGGAGCGGACGATGAGTGACAACGCCCACGGCGCAGCGGGGCTGACGGCTGTGATCCAGCGTGGCTGGTTCACGGCGGGTGCCCTGGCCATCCTGACCCTCATTGAGTACGTCGTGGCTACGACCCTCGACAGACCAACCCTGTGGCTCCTGCCGTTCATTGTCCTCAAGGGAGGACTCATCCTCGAGGTCTTCATGCACTCCAGCGACCTCAAGACCCTCGACGGAGGCAACGCCTGATGGCCATGACCACCACCCCCGAGGCTGGGCACAGCCAGGCAGAGGCCACCTACCGCCCCGCCGCCAACAGGCTGGGACTCTGGCTGTTTCTCGCATCAGAGACCTTCCTGTTTGCGGCATTCATCTCGTCAAGGTTCGTGGTGTCCGGCACGGAGCAACCTGAACACCTGAACCAGGGCCTCGCCCTCCTGTTGACCCTGCTGCTGCTCTGGTCGAGCATCAGCGCCTTCCGGGCCGAGGCGGCCATGGCCCACGACAACCGGCGACTGTTCCAGCGCGAGATGCTCACAACCATCGTGTTGGGCCTGCTGTTCCTCGTTGGCGTCGGAATCGAGTTCAACGAGGCGCTAACGGACTTCCCGGCGAACTCCATCTACGGAAGTGCCTTCTTCATGCTCATCGGGCTGCACGCCTTCCACGTGCTGACCGGCATCCTGGCGCTCGGGGTCGTCTGGAATCTGGGCCGCCTGGGCCACTACGGGTCCGACAACCACTGGCCCGTCGAGGGCGTCGTCAAGTACTGGCACTTCGTCGATCTCATGTGGGTCGCCATCTACCCGACCCTCTACCTCTTCGGCGGCTCGTGATCAGACGCCGTTCGCTGCGGCCACTGGCCGACGAGCGGTGTGGCACCGGCATGCAGGCGAAACGCGAGGCCGCACTCGTAGTTACGGGTACGACCGTGGCCGTATTCCTTGTCTGCCTGGTCGCCCTGTGGATCTTCGCAGGCCCCGGAAGAGCACCCGAGCGGCGCGAGATAGTGATTCCAGCTGGTACAGCCGATCTCATCGCTGTCGGCGAAAACCCGCTGGACCTTCCCGCCAACTGGAGTTTTCGTAGCGGTGACGTGCTCGTGTTGGACAACCGCGACGATGTGGGCCACTACGTAGGTGCCTGGTTCTCCCCCTACGGCGAAGTCACGGAGATCACCGTCACCGCCTCTGCCACGGTGTTCTGCACACTTCATCCAGCGGGCCAGATCTACATTGACGTGACGCCCAGGCGAACAGACTGGACGCTCGCCATTTCTCCGACGCTCCTGATAGGGCCGGCCTTCGGGCTGGTCCTGTTGATGGCCCTCCGGATGCTGCGACGCCTCGAGAACCCTGATCCCGCAGCCCAGAGCGAGGTTGCGCGGCGAAGCAGGCGTGGCCGAGAACCCGAGGAGCCTGTGTCTGGCGGCACAGGGGATCCGGGACCTTCTTCCCTAATGGCAGCCCAGAAGTAGCGCCAGAGTTACTGCGGGGTCAGGGGACCATTCCATGACCAGATCTGAAGCCAATCCCACGCGAACAAAGGAAACACAGTTGAAGCACACAACCAGCAGGAAGTTCACCGCCGTGGCCCTGGCCGCCGCAATCACACTCCCCCTCGCAGCATGCGGCGGTGGAGGCGACGGCTCCGCGGACGACTCCGCAGCGCCGTCCTCGTCATCGAGCATCTCCGTTGAGGGAACCGAGTTCAAGTTCGCCCCAGCCGACGTGAACGTAAAGGCAGGCCAGGCGGTGACCGTGACCTTTGACAACAATGGCGCTGTCGACCACGAGTGGGCGGTGCTCACCGAGGGAACCCAGATCAAGGCCGAAACCGACTTTGAGGAGTCGATGGTCCTGTTCGAGGTCGAGGCCATTCCGGCCGGGACCTCTGCCACCCAGACGTTCACCTTCGACAAGGCTGGGAGCTACCAGATCATCTGCGCCCTTCCGGGCCACTTCTCGGCCGGCATGAAGGGAATTCTGACGGTCTCCTGACCAACTGGGCCAACAGACCGGCTACGGGGCTTCCCGGCCCAGGAGCCTCCCCGCGTACCAGCGGGCGAAACCGGCAACGCTGGGCTCCAGGTACGAGAACATGCCCTGACGGGCGAAGGGCGAACGCATCCCTGCGTGTTGCTCCTCGAGCATTGGGACGTCCTCTTCGAGGGCCATGTCAAACCGCTCATAGTAGGAGTTGACCCTTTCGGGAAAGTCGGGATGCTCGATGGTGGACTGCGGAAAGCACACCACCTGGGCGCAACGACACCGATCGGACCCATCCGGGTAGACCTCGTAGAGCCACATGGCGTCAGACCCGAACGCGACGATGATGTTTGGGAACAGCCAGGAATAGCGGACACCGGCGCGTAGCCGGCCCTCAAGCTGGCTGATCACCGGCAACACGTTCTCCTGTGCACCGTCGAGGAGGCCTCCGGTGCCGTCGGTGGTACCGAAATGGGTGGCAAACGAACCCTGCACGACCTCCGCGTCGTCGGGCTCGTCATAGGTGTGGTCGATGCTGGTCGGGTGCACGTACGGAAGGTGGTAGTACTCGTTGAAGACCTCGGCGAAGGCCTTCCAGTTGCAGTCCACTGTGAACTCACGGCGCCTGGCGGTGACCATTGAATCCACCGGCCATGCCTCGTGGACTGCCAGGAAGTCACCGAGCCATGCGTCGATCGGGGGAGGGTCGGTCTCGAAGCTCACGAAGACGAACCCGGCTACCTCAGCGAGCGCAAACTCCGCGAGGGCGTGTTCGCCCTTGTCGAAACCGTCGGTGCGACCCATGCTCGGCGCAGCCAGCAGCCGACCGTCGAGGCCGTAGGTCCAGAAGTGGAAGCGGCACCGCATGCGGGTGCAGTTCCCCTCTCCCAGCATCACCTGCGCCGACCTGTGGCTACAGCTGTTGGCGAAGGCGTGCAGGCCACCGTCGTCGCCCCGCACAACCACCACGGGTACGCCCCCGAGTTCCATTGCGCTGTAGTCACCCACCTCGGGCCAGCGGTCCGAGCGCCCAACCCCGATCCAGCCGGAACGAAAGATCACCTGCATCTCGGCCTCGAACACCTCGGAATCCGTGTAACAGGCCGGTGGGAGGGTCCGCATCGTGTCAGACGACCCGACACACCGCGCAAGGTCGGCCTTCACCCGTGGGGGGAGTATCGCCACGCTGTCCTCAACGCCGTTCATGCTCCGGATCATAAGGCTGGCATCGGGCGTGGCTCCAGCCCGAAGGGTCAGGAATCTGGCCTGCTGTTGGCCGAACCTGCGTACTCATTCAGGCCCAGTTCTGCGCGCTCGTCCACGGTCCTCGCCATCACGTACTCGTCGAGCGGAATCCCGGTGGCGTCAGCCGACCTGACAAGGCCGTTGAATACCGCCACGGTGGCAGCCGCATCCACCAGGCCGCCGGGTCCCACTGCCTGGAGCATCTGGTCATCCAACAGCCCCACCGCCTCCGGGCCGTCATGTGCCGCCTCGGCGTAGACCGTCAGCAGTTCTTCGTGTGGCATACCTGAGCCAGCCCCATGCTGGGCATCTCCTCGAACATCTCCTCGAACATCTCCTCCGATGGTTCCGGTCAGGTCGACCACCTGATCGAGGGCATCGCTGCTCTCACGGAGCAGCATCACGTGTGAGGACGTTCAGTAGAAGCACTCGTTAAGGGCAGAGGTGCGGGCAGCCAGCAGCTCAATCTGAGGGCGGCTCAGAGACCGGTGACTCCAGACCATTTCGAAGAACTCGCTGCCGTCGTACATGCTCGAGACCATCGCCAGGCGTCGATCATTGTCGGCCGGCACGTAGGAGAGCGCCCTCGCCACGTTGGGGCCCCTCCAGCCATCGACCAGCCACGGCACGTATGCCTCACCCGCTGCCACACCATCGGGTACCCCTCCGACAGGTTCACCGGCGACGACCTCTGGAAGCGACTGCCGGGGCCTGCCCAACAACCCGCAGAAGATGTCGATCGGCACGGTGAGCACCACCATGGCCACCAACTCCACATAGCGCCCGGGGCCCATCAGGCCAATCGCCTCGGCCGCCCACGCAGCCGTGATCCGGCCCGACTCGGAGGTCACCCGCCGCACCACCTCGAGCGCCAGATCTGAGATGCCGGAACCGTCAACATGGTCAAGGTCAACCAGAGCTGGAATCGCCAGGCCGATGGGCCGTGGACCGTCATCCATTGCCGACCTGGAGGCCTCAGCGATCGCCATGCGCTGTGCACCGGTCCACCAGGTTCCGGGCCGACCAAGGCCGTCCCAGGTCTGTTCGAATGCGGCAAGGATCTGTTCGCCGACCAGATGGTCAAAGGAGTCCTGCGGGAACGCTGGCATAGCCGGCAACCTAATGCGGCCAGATGTCCGACCCCGCAGCAGATGTGCCTTCTGGCACTGTCCGCTGCACCGTCGCAGCTTGCCGCTACCCTTGTTCCTGCTCCGGTCAGCTTGGCTGACTGGTGGGTTCGCAGGCGGGCATTGGTTCTTCCAGTCGTTGTGAACCATATTCCAAACCCTTTGACCTCTCCGAACGTGCAGAGGCGCCGCGAACCACCAAACATCCCGCGCACACGCGGGCAAGGAGCAATATGTCCCCCACCTTCACCGATCTGGGCGTTCCAGACCGCATCTGCGAGGCCCTCGAACGGCGAGGAATCACCGAGCCTTTCGAGATCCAGGCAGCCACTATCGCCGACGCCACGGCCGGCCGAGACGTCTGCGGTCGTGCACCCACCGGATCTGGCAAGACCCTTGCGTTTGGCATTCCGCTGGTCGCCGGAGTCAAAAAGGCCGAACCACGACGGCCACGCGCCCTCATTCTGGCTCCCACACGAGAACTGGCCGAGCAGATCTCGACCGAGCTGCGCACCTTTGCCGGCAAGGTCAAGATCGGCGTCGTCTACGGCGGAGTCGGCTACGGCCCCCAGCTGAACGCTCTCCGAAACGGTGTCGACATCCTCGTGGCATGTCCCGGACGCCTTGAGGACCTGATCGAACAGGGAGCCCTCTCGCTTTCAAACGTCGAACATGTCGTGCTGGATGAGGCCGACCGGATGGCCGACATGGGCTTCATGCCCGCCGTGCGCCGTCTGCTCGACCAGACCAACCCAGACCGCCAGACGGTTCTGTTCTCGGCAACCCTCGACGGCGACGTCGCCAAGCTCACCCGCGACTACCAACAGGACCCGGTAAGGCACGAGGTCGGCGAGGAGACACCCGACATCACCACCGCCAGCCACGTGTTCTGGAACACCACACAGGCAGATCGACGAGAGATCACCGCTGAGGCTGTAGGCGCCGCCTGGCCGGCGATCATCTTCTGTCGGACCCGCCACGGCTCGGACCGCCTCGCCCGCCAGCTGAGCAAGGAAGGTCTCAAGACCGCCGCCATCCATGGTGGTCGCAGCCAGGCGCAACGCACCCGGGCGCTGGCCGACTTCAGCAAGGGCCGTGTCCACGCTCTCGTCGCCACCGACGTAGCCGCACGCGGAATTCATGTGGATGGTGTCGCATCGGTCATCCACTTCGACCCTCCCGAGGACCACAAGGCCTACGTCCACCGGTCAGGACGCACCGCCCGCGCCGGAGAGACCGGTGTGGTTATCTCGCTGGTTCAACCCAATCAGGTCAGGGACACGAAGCGCATGCAGCGCCAGATCGGCCTCGACGAACCGTTTACCGAGCCTGATGCTGCAGTCCTGCGGCACCTGTCACCTGCTCCGGGCCGGAATATGCGTGATGTCGTGACCGAAAGGAACGGCTCTGCCAGGGAAGACAGCCGCGAAGAGCGCGACGATCGCTCCTCAGATGGTGCAGGGCGCGGCAGAGGCCAGGGCCACCGTTCAGGAAATGGTTCAACAGCGCGCTCCCACAACGGATCCGGCGGCAACCGCTCAGGCAACAAGAACCGGAACAGGCGACGGGGTGCCAGCTCCACGAACGGCTCCGGCGGAGGCAACCAGAAGCCCGGCTCCAGGAACGGTTCAGACGGAGGCAACCGGAACGGATCCGAGAACAAGAGGTCAGCGAGCGGTCAGGGTTCTGGCGACAACGCCGGGAGGCCCGGCAACAAGAGGTCAGCGAGCGGTCAGGGTTCTGGCGGCAACGCCGGGAGGCCCGGCAACAAGAGGTCAGCGAGCGGTCAGGGTTCTGGCGACAACGCCGGGAAGCCCGGCAACAAGAAGGGCTCGGGCGGCAACAAGCGCGGCCGGCATCCTGCCGACAGTTCCAACGGTGGCAACCGCAAGGCCCGAAGGGCCCACCTACAGCGCACCAGCGGCTGACCAGACAGGTCGCATCCAAATACCAGATACGTCTTTGTGTGGTTCTGGAACAGACCGCACGTAGGCTTTCCCCACCGTTCCACTCACGGCACGGTTCATGATTGTTCAACGAAAGCGAATGTGATTGTTATGCCTCGCGGCACAGTAAAGTTTTTCAACTCCGAAAAGGGCTACGGCTTCCTCTCCGTCGAAGGCGGTGAGGACGTGTTTGTCCACTACTCCAACATCGATGGTTCCGGTTACAGGAGCCTCGACGAGGGCCAGACGGTCGAGTTTGAGGTTGGCGAAGGCCGTAAGGGCCCCGAAGCCCTCAACGTCCGCAAGGCCTAACCCGGGCAACCAGCCCTTTGCGGCCCCACCTCTCGGGTTAGGGCCGCAATACAGACGAGGAAGCACACGCCTGGCCATGGCTGGGCTGTGCCAACCTCGCCCATCTTCTGGCTAGCACCTTCTCTCCGCTAGTTTTCCCGCGCTACGGGAGGACACGGGTGGAACATGGGGACACGCTGGATCATCGAAGGCCGCATTGACCAACGCTGGCCGGTAAACACGCGCGGAAACGTCGGCGAGGTGTTTCCCGAGGTGATTACCGCCCTCGGCTACCACCTGGGCGTCGTCCCGGCTGAGAAGGCCTGGCGGAGCGCATACGCAGAGTTGGGCATCATGAGCCCGGATGACTTTGCAGGCGACGATCCGGTCATCATCGGCCTCTACGGCGGCTACTGCTACCTGAACCTCTCCTACCTGCGGATGATGGGCGTCAGGGCGCCGGGCTCCTCGGCTGAGGCCATCGACGTGGCGTTCTTCGGCGAAGGCAACCCGCCTCCCTATGTGGCCCGCAAGGGCGACAAGAGCCTCCGGTCATCCGTTCGAATCCTCCGCACCGTGTTGGGAGCTCTCGGCACGAAGCAACTCCCTGACATCGTGGCGGACAGCTTTCGCCGATCTGCAGCCTTCGAGGCCCTACGCCCCGACCTGGACGCTCCCGATGCAGACCTTCTGGACTACCTGTACGCCTTTCCAGATGCCTTCGAGCCCCTGTTCGGGAACCACATGCAGACAACAGCAGTTGCTGCGATCGTCTCTGGCATTCTCGCAGATGCCAGCGCAGCAGCCGGCAACCCCGGGCTGGTCACCCATCTCGTCGGCGCCTCAGGAGACGTCCAGTCGGCCCTCTACGCAACCGACCTGTATGAGATTGCCAAGGTGATCCGACAGCAGCCCAGCGTCATGAGTGCATTCGATGAGGGTCTCGACGGGCTCCTTGAGCGAACCGCCTCAAATCCAGATGCAGCCGGCTTCAGGGCAATGCTCGACGGTTTCCTCGCCACACACGGGCACCGAGGACCAAATGACTGGGAGCTTTCAGCGAGGACATGGGACAACACCCCGGACCTCGTTCTGACAGCCCTTGACCGGATGAGGGTCGCCGGACACGACCTCTCCCCCAGCGAGCGGCTTTCCGACGACGGCGAACGGCGGAGTGCTGCCGCTGACCTGGTTAGACCACACCTCAGGTTCATGGACCGGTCCAATTTCAACAAGGCCCTCAGGGCCCTCCCATTCTGGTCGCAGGCACGGGAGGCAACCCGCGACCGCGCTGTTCGGGTGATGCTCCCGGTCAAGCAGGTGTACCGGGAACTGGTGCGCCGAAGCGTCGACCGTGGAGGCACAGCCGGCCCCACAGAGGTGGCTCTGTTGGATCCCTTCACCGAGTTGCCCGACTACATCCGAGATCCCACCTCGTTGGCCGCTCTGGTGGACGAGCGGAGCAGCCTGCGCAACCGCTTCGCTGCAGTGGAACCACCTTTCTTCATCTCCTCCCAGGACGACGTTCCCACCATCGAGGAACTGGAGGCCACCGCCGCCACGGCCACAAGGGTCGAGGCGGCAAACCCCGGCGATGTGCTGACAGGAGACGCAGGTGCCAGCGGCCTGGCACGGGGGCGAGCCCGGATTATCCACGACCCGGCCGATGCCGGCTCCCTTGAACCGGGCGACGTGCTGGTGGCGCCGATAACCGACCCTGCATGGACACCGCTATTCCTGCCGGCCGCAGCGGTGGTCGTGAACGTCGGTGCCCTGATGAGCCACGCTGTGATAGTCGCCAGAGAGCTGGCAATCCCGTGCGTGATCGCTCTCGAAGGGGCAACCGACCTGATCCCGGATGGCGCCATGATCGAGGTCGACGGAACCGCCGGAACCGTCACGCTGATAGAGACCTGACACATCAACGAACCAGGCATTTCGGACCGGCAGCACACCGTCGATGGGTAGGTTCACACCATGAGCACCTTCAGTGACCTGCTGCATGCCAAGGGCTACCTGATCCTCGATGGCGCCATGGGAACACAGCTGTTCGATGCCGGCCTCACCGCCGGAGACGCACCCGAGTTGTGGAACCTCGAACATCCCGACCGTGTCAGCGACATCCACCGGTCCTATGTGGCTGCCGGCTCCGACATCGTTCTGAGCAACACCTTCGGTGGAAACCGGCACAGGCTCAAACTCCACGACCTGCAGGGACGCGTCGCAGAGATCAACGCCGCCGGGGTCCGGTGTGCCCGGGTCGCCGCCGATGAAGGTGACAGGCCGGTACTGGTCGCCGGGTCCATGGGCCCGACCGGCGAGTTGATAGAGCCGCTCGGGGCGCTCTCCGAGGCCGACACCGAGGCCGCCTTCGCTGAGCAGGCTGAGGCCCTCGAGGCTGGCGGGGCCGACCTGATCTGGATCGAGACCCTCAGCGACCTGCCAGCCGTCGAGGCGGCACTCCGTGGCGCCAGGCGGGCCACCGACCTACCCGTCGTGGCGACCCTGAGTTTCGACACTGCTGGTCGCACGATGATGGGCCTAACCGGCACAGAGGCGGGCCGACGCCTGTCCGAACTCGGCATCGACGGAATCGGGGCCAACTGCGGTGCCAACCTGGCCGACACCGAGGCAGCGGTGGCCGACATTCGAACAGCGGCCGGAGACATGCCGGTTGCCTCCAAGGCCAACGCCGGAATTCCGGTCTGGAAGGGGGCCGACCTCTCCTACGACGGAACCCCCGAGGTGCTCGCAGCTCATGCCTGCAGAGCAAGGGACGCCGGTGCCAGCCTCATCGGCGCCTGCTGTGGCAGTACACCCGCCCACATCTCGATGATGGCCGACGTGCTGGCCGGCAGGGTCCCTGCGCCAGACATCGGACCACCCGAGGGAACCCGGGTCGACGAGTCGGCGATCGACCCTGACCACCACCGTTCAGGTCGGCGCTCGGGCAGACGCAGACGGACCTGACCTCAGCCCTTTCAGCGACCATCCAGGGCGCGATCGGCCGCCTCACCTCCCTGGACGATCAGGTGGTCGGCGTCGTCAAAGTCGTAGTCGAGGCCGGGGTCTTCAGGCGGCATCTCTATGTGGAGCAGGTCGAGCCCGGCCGGCACGTCCTGCCACTGCTGTCGGGTCAACTCTGCCGCTGCTGCCCTGAAGCCGGTCAACATGAGCGAGAGGGCGGTCTGTTTCTCTGGCGGCAGGAACCGGGAGGCGACATCGAGCACCACCAACCGGGTTGGCTGCAACGAGACCGCATAGCGCAGTGGAATGTTGGAGACGATCCCACCGTCGAGGTGCATATCGCCATCCGGTAGCTGAACGGCTGGAAACACACCCGGGATCGCCGTCGATGCACAGAGGATGTCTACTGCGGGACCGCTGCGCCACCAGCAGAGGTGCCCCGTCGAGGCGGCCGTGGTTCCCGCGTGGAAGGGAACGCTGGTATCTGCGATGTCTGCGACGGGCACCTGCTCCTCGATGATCCGGCGGAGTTTCTCGCCGCTGGTGAAGCTCGGCTTTCCCCGCAGGATCGAGGCGACGGTCCGGATGATGTTTCCCTTCATCGGAGACTTGTCGACAAGGCTGCGCCAGACCTCCTCCAGCCCTTCGACCTGGTCAAGGGTCGGCGAATGGGCAATCGAGATGCCATTCAATGCGCCGGCGGAGACCCCGACCACCTGATCGGGAAAGATGCCCTGGTCGAAGAGGGTCCTGAGCATCCCGACCTGGGCCGCACCACGCACCGCGCCGCCGGAGAGGACGAACACCGTGTTGGGCGGCTGTGCGGGTCGGCCGAGTCGTCTGAGGAAACCGGGCAGTGCCATTGCCTGATCCTCCCACGTTCGGATGCCCACCAGGTTCTTGCCCTCCGTCTCGATGCTCTGCAGCCGGTAGCGTCCCGCCGATGCCGATCAGACACCTCGACCCGTTTCAACCGGTAGCGCCATCAGACCTCTATTCAGGGCTGACACATCCGATGAGGGAGGTGACCCGGTCGGTGGCGTTTGACGCTGCCTGGGATGCTGATCGCTCGCAGTCGGTAAGGGGCCTCTTCGACGGGCTGGCACCCGGGTGGACTGAAGGCCGCGACACCCCTGAGCGGGCACTTCCTCTCGTGGATGCCCTCGAGCGTGGCTCCGTCAAGGGCCGGACAGCTCTTGAAGCCGGCACAGGAACCTGTCTGTTCACACGGGAACTGTGCACCCGCTTCAACCTGGTCGTGGCCATCGACCTCTCTCGGGAAATGCTCACCAATGCGGTGACCTCCGAGGCCCCACTGGTTAACGCCGATGCCTCGAGACTTCCGTTTCCAGATGGTGTCGTCGACGTGGTGATTCTGGTGAACATGCTGCTGTTCCCGACCGAGGTTGAGCGCTGCCTTTCCCCCGATGGGGCGATCGTCTGGGTCAGCAGCCGTGCCGAGGACACACCTATCCACCTGTCCGCCGAGGATGTGGAGACCGCAATGTCATCGACGCCGACGGGTTCCTGGACAGGGATCTCCTCCAGGGCTGGAGCAGGTTCATGGTGCGTCCTGCGCCGGGCATGAATGCGCTGGGAACTGTGCCTGCTGGCCGGGGACACCCCAGCCTGCTTTACTGGTCGCTCCGACAGGCGAACACGACTACCTCAAAGGGGACCCTGAGCAATGGCTGACGACTACTCAAAGGTACTGCTGGACGAATCCGAGATGCCCACGCAGTGGTACAACGTCATCCCCGACCTGCCTGAGCCGCCTCCACCACCGCTCCACCCGGGAACACACGAGCCGATCGGGCCAGACGATCTGGCTCCCCTGTTCCCGATGGCACTGATCATGCAGGAGGTATCGACGGACTCCTACATCGACATACCTGGCGAGGTCCTCGACATCTACAAGCTGTGGCGTCCCACACCGCTACTCCGCGCAAGGCGCCTCGAGAAGGCCCTGGATACACCCGCCAAGATCTTCCTCAAGTACGAAGGTGGCAGCCCGGCAGGTTCCCACAAGCCGAACACGGCGGTGCCCCAGGCCTTCTACAACGCCCAGGAGGGCGTGAAGCGCCTCACCACCGAGACTGGCGCCGGCCAGTGGGGATCCGCCCTTGCCTTCGCCACCGCCCAGTACGGGCTCGACTGCGAGGTTTGGCAGGTCCGGGCCTCCTATGACCAAAAGCCATACAGGAAGACGATGATGGAGATCTGGGGGGCGAACGTGCACCCGAGCCCCTCGGACCTGACCGCAGCGGGCCGTGCGGTTCTGGCTGCCGATCCAGACAGCCCCGGCAGCCTCGGTATCGCCATCTCCGAGGCCGTGGAACAGGCCGGTCCTGACCCGGACACCCGCTACGCGCTCGGCAGCGTCCTGAACCACGTGCTGTTGCACCAGACAATCATCGGCGAAGAGGCCCTTTTGCAGTTGGCGAAGGTCGAGGAGACCCCCGACGTCCTGGTTGGCTGCACCGGCGGAGGTTCAAACTTCGGAGGCCTCTCATTTCCCTTCCTCCGCGAGAAGTTGGCCGGCAGGATGAACCCGACGATCCGTTGTGTTGAGCCTGCCTCGTGCCCGTCACTGACACGCGGCGAGTACCGCTACGACTTTGGCGATACCGGGCAGCTGACCCCGCTCGTGAAGATGCACACCCTCGGTCACAGTTTCGTACCGGACCCAATCCATGCCGGTGGCCTGCGCTACCACGGTATGGCACCGCTGGTCAGCCACATCTACGAACTGGGCCTGGTCGAGGCCGAGTCGATCCACCAGACCGAGTGCTTCGCTGCGGCAATCCAGTTCGCCAAGAGCGAGGGGATCGTGCCGGCACCGGAGCCAACCCACGCCATCGCCGCCGCTATCCGCGAGGCCCTGCGTTGCAAGGAGAGTGGCGAGGAGAAGGTCATCTTGACCGCACTCTGCGGCCACGGGCATCTGGATCTGGCCTCCTACGAGCAGTACCTGGCCGGCCAGCTGGTCGACTACGACTACCCCGAGGAGAAGATCTCAGCAGCCATGGCACAGGTTCCGGTCCTGGGCTGACACACGGCGGGGGCCCGCCTGTCAGATACCCCGTCGCCACCTAGCCGTCGAGGTTGCGCGCCTCGTCCCCGATAGTCGTCGAGTCGCCGTGGCCGGTGTGGACCACCGTCGCTCCGGGCAGGACGAACAGCCGGGCCCGAATGCTCTCGACGAGCAGGTCATAGCTGGAAAACGAGCGACCGGTCGCGCCCGGACCACCGTTGAAGAGCGTGTCACCCGAAAAGACTGTCCCCAGTGTCGGCGAGTAGACGCAGCACCCACCCGGTGAGTGTCCCGGTGTGTGCAGGATCGAGAGGTCCTCTCCCGCCACCGATACGGACGCCCCGTCCCTGAGCTGGTCGTCGACGCGCCTGTCCGGATACACGACGTCCCACAACATCGAGTCATCGGGGTGGAGCCAGATCGGGGCATCGGCATCCTCGGCCAACTGCGCTGCAGCGTTGATGTGATCGTTGTGGCCATGGGTGCAGAGCACCCCGAGCACCCTTCTGCCCGCCACGGCCTCAAGAATCGGACGGTGGTCGTGGGCTGCGTCTACAACCACCACATCTCGTTCATCTCCGATGATCCAGATGTTGTTGTCGACGTCGAAGTCCTCGCCGTCCAACGAGAACACGCCGCTGGTCACGACGTGGTCGACTCGGAGGGTCACAACACGACCACGGACCGCAGGACCTCGCCGCGCTCCATCTTCTCAAAGGCTGCCTCAACCTCGTCGAGGTTGATGGTCTCGGAGACGAACCGGTCAAGGTCGAGACGCCCCTGCAGGTAGAGGTCTATGAGCATCGGAAAGTCGCGGCTTGGCAGGCAGTCGCCGTACCAGGACGACTTGAGCGTCCCGCCGCGGCCGAAGACCTCGATCATCGGCAACTCCACCTTGGCTTCCGGATTGGGAACCCCCACGAGCACCACGGTTCCGGCCAGGTCACGCGAGTAGAAGGCCTGTTCGTAGGTGGACGGCAGGCCGATTGCCTCGATCGCCACATCCACCCCGTTGCCGCCGGTCAGCGCCCGGATGGCCTCGACCGGGTCCTCCTGTGAGGAGTCGACGGTGTGGGTTGCACCGAACTCCCTTGCCAACTCCAGCTTCCGGGGATCAATGTCGACGGCGATAATCGTGTGTGCGCCAGCGAGGCGCGACCCCACGATGGCGGCATTGCCGACTCCGCCGCAGCCGAACACCGCCACCGAGTCGCCACGACCGACCTGACCTGTGTTCATCGCCGCTCCCAGACCGGCCATTACACCGCAGCCGATTAGGCCCGCCGCCTCGGGTCTGGCGGCAGGATCGACCTTGGTGGCCTGCCCGGCAGCAACCAGTGTCTTCTCGGCGAAGGCTCCTATGCCCAGTGCCGGCGACAGCGGTTGACCGTCGAGGGTCATCTTCTGGGTGGCGTTGTGGGTCTCGAAGCAGTTCCAGGGCCTGCCACGCTGACACGAGCGACACTGGCCACAGACCGCGCGCCAATTCAGGATCACGAAGTCACCCGGAGCCACGTTGGTGACCGCCTCACCGACCTCTTCGACAATGCCGGCGGCCTCGTGGCCGAGAAGGAACGGAAACTCGTCGTTGATTGCGCCTTCCCGGTAGTGGAGGTCGGTGTGGCAGACACCGCAGGCCTGGATACCGACAAGCACCTCACCGGGTCCCGGGTCGGGCACCTCGATCGTCTCTATCGAAACGGGCTCTCCCTTGGCTCGGGCAATGACCGCCCTGACACTGTGTGGCACTGGCTGTTCTCCGATCTGTTCGAACGCCGGGACGCTAACACCGGCCCCACCAACTCATGGCCCGTCAGTCAGGCCACACGCTCCGAAGGCGACGCCAGGTCTCGCCGAGTGCCTCGGGAAGCACCCTGATCCCGGCAGTCGTGGTTGTGAAGTTGGTGTCACCGGACCATCGCGGGACGACGTGCACGTGAACGTGCCCCTCGATTCCAGCACCCGCCGCCCGACCCAGGTTCAGGCCCACGTTCACGCCCTGCGGCGAGAGAGCCTCGTTGAGCGCAGCTACCGCTGTCCGCACGGCCGCCCAGAGTTCGCCGTACTCCTCTTCGGTCAGGTCCTCAAGGGTCGCCACGGCCCTTCTGGGGAGCACCAACATGTGGCCACTCGAGTACGGATAGGCGTTCATGAGCACGAAGCAGGTGGAGCCACGATGCACGATGAACGACTCGTCGTCTGGAACATCGGCCTGTTCGATTGACTCGAACAGCGACAGCCCGCCCTGACCCGAACCCGACCCTCTGGCGTCCGCATCGGACAACCCCTCGACATAGGACAGGCGCCAGCCAGCCCAGAGGTGCTCGAGACCGCTCATACCCGGGTAGCCACCTCGTCGGCCAGGCGCTCAATGAACGCATCGAGTGGAAGGTCACGTTCGGGCGAGTCGGCACCCCTTGCGTTCTCCCCCACCGTCGAATTGGCCACATCGTCATCGCCGACCACGAGGATGTGGGGAACCTTCGTAACCTTGCCTGCCCGCACCCTCTTCCCGAGGGGCTCATCGGCCGGAACCACCGTTGAGCGATAGCCCCGGTCGCCCAGGCTGGAACGAATCGACTCGGCATACTGCTGGTGCTCGGCAGCCACGGGGAGGATCCTCACCTGCTCCGGCGCCAACCATGCCGGAAACGCACCGGCGAAGTGTTCGAGCAACACACCGAAGAACCGCTCGATCGAACCCATCAGCGCTCGGTGGATCATCACCGGTCGGTGTCGCTCCCCATCAGACCCGACGTACTCGAGGCCGAAGCGCTCAGGCAGGTTGAAGTCCAACTGGATCGTCGACAACTGCCACGGTCGACCGATGGCATCTGTCACGTCCACGTCGATCTTGGGTCCGTAGAACGCACCTCCACCCTCATCAACCACGTATGAGAGCCCGGCCGTCTCCAGAGCGCTCCTGAGACCGTCTGTTGCCATCTCCCAGAGATCGTCCTCGCCGACAGCCTTGCCTTCGGGGCGGGTGGAGAGCTTGGCCTGGAAGTCATCGAACCCGAACGCCCTCAGTACCGACAGCGTGAACTCCAGCAACGACGCCAACTCGGCCGGAACCTGCTCACGCGTACAGAAGATGTGCGCATCGTCCTGGGTGAAGCCGCGGCTGCGCATCAGGCCGTGGATTGCACCCGACAACTCGTAGCGGTACACCGCACCCAACTCGAAGTAGCGCAGGGGGAGGTCCCGGTAACTGCGCTGGCTGCTGTCGAACACGGTGACGTGGAACGGGCAGTTCATGGGCTTCGGGTAGTAGGTGGCCCCGTCCATCTCCATCGGCGGATACATGCCGTCGGCGTAGAAGTCGAGGTGTCCGCTGGTCTCCCAGAGGATCGACTTGGCTATGTGGGGGCTGAACACGAAGTCGTACCCACCGGCCTCATGCCTCTCGCGGCTGTAGTCCTCGATGAGCTTGCGAATCAGGGCCCCTCTGGGATGCCAGACGGCCAGACCCGGACCGAGCGACTCGGGCCACGACACGAGGTCCAACTCGACGGCGAGCCTCCGGTGGTCTCGCTTCTCGGCCTCGATCAGACGGTGGAGGTGGCCCGCCAGGTCCTTCTTCGAGGCCCATGCCGTTCCGTAGATCCGCTGGAGCATCGGTTGGCTCTCGTCGCCACGCCAGTAGGCACCGGCCACCTTCTGGAGGGCAAAGTGGCCGAGCCGGCCAGTTGAGGGAACGTGTGGCCCCATGCACAGGTCAACGAAGCCGTCACCGTTGCGGTAGCAACTCAGCACTCCTGAGGCACCGGCCTCACCGCTCAGCTCGGCACCGCCATCACCTTCGCTGACCTTTTCGATGATCTCGCGCTTGTAAGGGTGCCCCTCGAACAACTCCATGGCGCCGGAAGCGTCAGTCTCGTGCCGCTCGAACAGCTGATCGAGGGCGATGATCTCACGCATCCGGGAATCAATCGCCTCAAGGTCCTCGGGGCTGAACGTGGCGCCCTCGGGCAGGAGGAAGTCGTAGTAGAAGCCGTGGTCGATCGGAGGCCCGATCGCGTAGGTGGCACCTGGCCAGAGATCGAGCACGGCCTGGGCAAGGACATGTGCGGTCGAATGACGGATCGTGTACAGGCCCGCATCGCTGTCGGCGGTGACAATCGAGACCGTGGCGCCATCTGGGAGGGGTACAGCCAGATCCCTCTCGATGCCGTCGACGGTCGCGACAAGGGCGGCCTTGGCAAGACCCGGCCCGATGTCGAGGGCCAGGTCGGCTCCGGTGGCACCATCGGGAAGGGTGCGCTGTGAGCCATCGGGAAGCGAAAGGGTGATGTCAGCCATATCGGTCAGAGGCTAGCGATTCCCGCCACCCCGACGTGACGCATTCGACTCCCGATCGGCGAGTTCCACCCCGAGTAGTTGGGCCGCCTGCACCACCCCCCGGCCTTCGGCTACCGCCTCATCTACTGCTTCCACGGCCGCCGGAACGTCAAGGTCCGAGTCGAGGGCGTCACGCACAGCCCCCACCGCATGGGCACCATCACCGTCGGAGGCGGACCTCCAGCAGTCAAGCCTCTCCGCTGCCGCCGACAACAGGTCCGGGTCCCAGTCCCACGAGGTCCGATAATGGTTTGTGAGAAGGCTCAGCCGCACAGCCATCGGTTCCGCTCCGGCCAGGAGATCGGACACGAACACCAGGTTGCCCAGCGACTTGGACATCTTGCTCCCCTGGTTGCGGACCATGGCCTGGTGCATCCAGTGCCGCGACAGAGGTTCGCCAGTTACAGCCGATGCCATCGCAGCCGAACACTCATGGTGGGGATGCACCAGGTCGCTGCCTCCACCGTGCAGGTCAACTGTCGGGCCGAGGTGACTGACAGCCATCGCAGCACACTCGACATGCCAGCCGGGACGCCCCCGGCCCCATGGTGCATCCCACGCCGGCTCATCAACCGCCGAGGACTTCCAGAGAATCGTGTCAAGGGGGCTGTGCCTTCGTGAATCCTCGGGCTCCTCCCCCATCTCCGCTCCCCGCACCAGCATCTCCGATTCGGACAGGTGGCTCAGCGATCCGAACACGTCGGAACGGCCCACGTCGAAGAACACGGCACCACCCGACCGGTAGGCCCACCCCCCGTCAAGCAGTTCATGGATGAAACGACGTATCGCGGGAATCGCCCCGCTGGCCCTCGGTTCGGCCCAGGGAGCCAGGTTTCCCAACGCCGCCATGTCCTCGTCGAATCGCCGGGTCACCCCAAAGGCAAGGTCCAGGTGGTGGACACCCCTCTGTCTGGCCGCTGCCAACATGTCATCGTCTACGTCGGTGATGTTGCGGACATAGCGCACAGGATGCCCCCGGTCGACCAGACGTCGCTGCAGAATGTCAAAGGTGACGTAGGTACACGCATGCCCGAGGTGGGTGGCGTCATAGGGGGTTATTCCACAGGTGTAGAGCCGAACCATCCGATCGGGTCGGAATGGCACGACGTCACCACGGGCTGTGTCATACAACCTCATCGGCAACATGGCCTCGGGCCCCATCGGTTCGCCTGCCCGGGTCTGTTCAGGAATCCCCGATGCCGGTCAGGCCCACCGCCACCCTGGTCTGGTAGCGGCTGTTGAGCTGCAACAGCACCGCAGTGAACGCCTCGATCGCCATCGCATTGGAGAGGCCACCAGCATCGAGTGGCCTGGACCCGGGGAACCGTGACACGATCTCCGAAACGGTTTCGGTGGCGGCCTCGTGATCAGAACAGATGAGGATGTCGCTGACAATCTCGTGACTGAGGTTGCCCAACTCGGTTGCCGGAACATGGTGGAAGGCCGCCGCCACGAACGCATCAGGGATCTCAGCCTGAACGCTGGCAGCAACCGATCCCCGCGGTGGCACCAATGGCTGGAACTCTCCGGCCACCCGGGCTATTGCGTTCGACATGCACACGACAACCTTGCCGTCAAGGTGATCTGCCACCGACCTGGCGGTGGCCGCAGCTGCATCCCATGGCGTCGCGATTACAACCACCGGCGCCGCAGCTGCACTGGCGTTGTCACCTGACCTGATGGCCAGGCCGTGGTCGGGCCACTTCTCGAGCAGGCCGTCACAGGCCTCCATCGCCCGATACCTGTTGCGGGAGCCGAGGATCACCTCGAACCCGACCGATGCCAGGCGGGCTGCGATCGCCCTACCTGCCGGACCAGTGCCACCCAGAATTCCGATCTCCATTGCCACAGCCTACGAGACAGGTGCAAGCTGGCATCTCGCCGGGCTACCGCCCCGGGCGGTACGGTTCTGCCGAGAGTGAGAACAGGGATCGCCTGTCCACCCGTCTGAGGAGGCGTCATGGGAATTCTGGAAGGAAAGCGACTGCTCATCACCGGGGTGTTGACCGATGCGTCGATCGCCTTCTCCGTCGCCAGGCTTGCCCAGGAAGAGGGCGCCGAGTTGATCCTCACCGGGGCCGGGAGGGGCCTCAGCCTGACCAGGCGCACGGCCCGGAAGCTACCCGTCGAACCCGAGGTCCTGGAGTTCGACGTGACATCGGCCGAACAGGCAGGCGCTCTCAGGGAACACCTCTCCACCCACTGGGGCAGCGTCGACGGCGCCCTGCACGCCATCGGCTTTGCTCCCGAGATCTGCCTCGGAGAGGACTTCATGGCACCCGACTGGGACGATGTTGCCGTGGCGATGCAGATCTCGGCCTACTCACTCAAGACCCTTGCCGAGGTGGTTGCCCCTCTGATGGGCCAGGGCGGTTCGATTGTGGGCCTGGACTTCGACGCACGCTACGCCTGGCCTGCATACAACTGGATGGGTGTCGCCAAGGCCGCCCTGGAGTCAGCATCCCGCTACCTTGCCCGCGCCCTCGGCCCCGACGCAATCCGGGTCAATCTGGTAGCTGCAGGACCCATTCGCACCGTGGCCGCCAAGGGCGTCCCGGGTTTCAGCAGGTTCGAGGACGCATGGGAGGGACGCTCTCCACTCGGCTGGGACGTCAACGATCCCGAACCCACTGCACGGGCCTGCGTAGCCCTCCTGTCAGACTGGTTCCCGGCCACAACAGGCGAGTTGTTGCATGTTGACGGCGGCTACCACGCCATAGGTGCCTGACATCGAGCCGGGGCGAACCAGCCCTGTCGGTCAACCAGAAGCCCTGTCGCAGTGTGCATAGGCCAGCGGGTACGGGTTGACGGGGTTGTCCCTGCCTCCCGGGTGGTACTCGAGGTGCAGGAGGCTGGCGTCGGCGTTTCCGTCTGAACCCACGAACCCGATGTTTTCGCCTGCTTCCACCCGACCCTCGATGCCGAACCGGCGAAGATGGGTGCCGAAGTAGTAGTCGCCGTTGTCGGCCACAAGGTCAAAGGACCGGCCCCCGATTGAATCCCAACGGTAGGTGACCCTCCCTGACACCGGTGCCACCACCGGCGTGTTGCTTGGAGCAGCGATGTCGACCCCTTCATGGGTCCGGTTTCCCGACCGGGCCTCGCCCCATGTGTCGGTGAACCTGGTCACGCCGATTACCGGACAGACCCACCCGGTCGAGTTCACCACCCGTACGACCGCGGAGGTGTTGCGCCTTGTTCGGGTCGCCTCCTCGAGACGTCTCCTGTCGGCTTCGTCGAGTCGCTCCACAATCACCTGGTAGGCACTACGTACCTCGACTGCTCCATGAAACTGCTCGGCCAACAGTCGGTTGGCTCCGTCAAGAGCTTCGACAGCGGCACGGTTCCTCGACCCCAGATGGGCAACAATTCTCGAAAGTAGACCCAGACGATCTGTCGCCTCGATGATTCCCTCCTGGGCGACCAGCCCGATACGACCGGCCGCTGCAACCAGAGGCCCCAGCCCGGTTGAACGGGCAACCACAAGGGGATCGACAGGACCATCGGCATCTACCAGCGAACTGTTGTCATCGGGGCCAGAGGCACCGACGGTCGCCGGAACCGAGGCGGACAGGAGAACACCGAGCGCGAGGAGAAGAACGGAGAAGCGTCGCACCTCGGCATTGTACCCATTACCCGAAAGACGACTGCGGAACCTGATCAGGAATGAGGGGCGTCGGACTCGTCGTGAATATCGCCCACCAACTCCTCGATCACGTCTTCCATTGAGACGATCCCGAAGGTCTCGCCATTGACCCCACACACGGCAGCAAGGTGGTTCCGGGAAGCCCGCATGTCCATCAGGGTTGCCTCGAGGGACTGGTCCCGGCGGACCACGAGCATTCGACGAATCGCCTCGAGGGGAACGGTCTCATCCTGGGCGGCCTCAGGAAGCCTGAGAAGGTCCTTGACGTGGATCATCCCCAGGAAGGAGTTGCCACCGGAGGCCGCCACCGGCAATCGCGAATGTCCGCTGTCCACCACCACCCTCTCAACCTCGGCGACAGTCATCTGGCGGTTCACTGAAACGACCTGATCCCTCGGGATCATCACCGATGCGACGCTACGCCTGCCCAGGTCGAGTGCACCTGCCAGGAGACCATGCTCGAAGTCCTCGATCAGACCTTCCCGCCGCGAAGCCTCGAGAATCGCAGCCATCTCAGGCTTGCCGATCGCCTCCTCGAGCTCGTCAACCGGCTCCTGTCCGAATGACCGGACCGCCAGGGTTGCCAGGCCATCCAACAGCCAGATGGCAGGAGCGATCAGGCGAACCAGCACGCCGTGCATGGGCGCCAGCCTGCGAAGGGTCTTCTCGGGTTCTGCGATGGCGATGTTCTTCGGCACCAATTCTCCCACCAGCATCTGCAGAACCGCTGCCGCCCCGATGGCGACAACCCAGCTCGCTGTGGACACGACACCGCTCGGCAACCCAAGCCCGTCGAGCACGGGACGGATCAGGTCACCGATGGCAGGCTCGGCGAGGATGCCGAGCAGCACGCTGCTGAGCGTGATCAGCACCTGTGCGCCAGACAGTTGACGGCGTAGGTCGCCGCGTGCCCTCCGGGCCGCCTGTGCCCCCCTGAGACCATTCCGGACGGCCTCTTCGAGGACAGCCGGCCGACTTGCCACCACGGCGAACTCGGTTGCTACGAACAGGCCGTTGACGACCACGAGGACCGCAACCGCCACCAGTGCAAGGAGGATCATGGGGCCTCCCCTTCAGCCTCGTCGGAGGCGATTACCGACCCGGTGCCAGGTGCGACTACCCGCAGGGTCTCAATGCGGCGCCCCTTGACCGCAACCACCTCAACACGCCAACCATCCTCGTGAACCATCTCGCTGGGCTCGGGGATGTGGCCCAGCCGTGCCAGGACAAACCCGGCGAAGGTCTCGTAGGGGCCTTCAGGCACCCGAAACCCGCTTGCCTCCTCGACCTCGTCAAGATGGAGGCCACCGGAGAGCACGGTGCTGCCGCTGTCCTCGACGCTTGTTCGATCCACCCTCGGATCGTGCTCGTCGTCGATCTCGCCGACGATCTCCTCGAGCAGGTCCTCCATGCTGACAACCCCGGCGGTTCCACCGTGCTCGTCAACGACGACCGCCATCTGCTTTCTGGCACGCCTCATGTCGTCGAGGATCAGATCGAGACCCCGGGTTTCTGGCACGGCAAGTGCCTCGTGCATAAGGTCGCCGACGCAAACCCCGGACCTCTCCGTGGCAGGCACCGAATAGACGGACTTGACATGGACCACACCGACGATGTTGTCGAGGTCATCGGTGAAAACCGGGAACCTCGAGAACCCTGTTGCCACACACCGCTCAATAAGGGCAGGGGCGAGATCATCGCGTTGGAGCGCCTCAACCTCAACGCGAGGAACAAGCGCGTCCGCAGCGGTCTTGTCGCCAAAGCGGATCGAGCGCCTCAGGAGGGTCGCCTCGGCAGGGTCGATGTCGCCACCGCTTGACGAGGAGCGAACCACCGCCTCGAACTGCTCGAGCGTGTGGGACACCCCGAGTTCCTCCCTCGGAGCCACTCCGAGGCGCCGTACCACAGCATTTGCCGCGCCGTTCAGGGCCACGACAAGTGGGCGGGTGAGAACTCCGTAGGCGGCGACCATCGGGGCCAGTCGACGAGCGGTCCTGTCAGGTGAGGCCAGGGCCAGGTACTTGGGCACCTGCTCGCCGAGCACCAGGTGCAGGGCTGCTGCCACCGTGACAGCCAGAGCCACGCTCAACCCCGTTGAACGGTCCTCACCCGTCAAGAGGCGTGCAACCGTGGGTTCCGCCACAAAGCCCAGCAGCAGTGCAGACGATGTGATGCCGAACTGCGCCCCCGACAGGTGTGTCGTCAGCCTCGTAAGCAACCTGAGCACGCGCCGGTCCGGTGCGCTGCCTGCGTTGGTGGCAGCCTCCACAACCGCCCTGTCGACGGCCACAAGGCTGAACTCGGCCGCCACGAAGAAGGCGTTTGCCATCAGCAGGGCTGCTACGGCGAGGACGCCCATTGATGTCGACATCTGGCTTACAACCCTACTGAGGCGTCACGCCTGAGTCCCGATGCGTTCCTCATCCCACCGCGTGACTACGTTCACTCGATCATGGACGACGCGTCGACCAGCGGTGCTGCAACCGAGAGTGTTCCGAACCCACTCGCCCTCTCGGCCGCCCGTGCCGCCTCTCGCCTCGCCCGTCAGGTTGTGGCGCCGCTTTCAAAGACAGAGTTGGGACTCTCCCAGTACAGGGTTCTGGTCTTTCTGTCCGAGGAGGGTCTGGCGCCATCTGACCTCGCAGGAAGACTTGACGTGACCAGACCATCGGTCACAGCCATGATGGACGGGCTGGTCTGTCGAAAGTTGGTGGAACGCCGACCTGACCCGGATGACGGACGCAGGGTGACACACCATCTGACCGAGGCCGGCCATACCGCACTCCAGGTTGCCGACCTCGCCCTTGCTGAGCGGCTCGCCGAGATCGGAACATTTCTCTCGCCCGAGGAGGCCGACGCCGTCGCCCGGGGCCTTGAACTCTTCGGAGAGGCCCTCCGGGCCGAACGTAGCTCGGGCAGGATGATGTGAGTGCCGCCAGCCTCGCGCCCACAGGCAGCGAGGTGTCACGGTGACGATTCTGGAGGCCCTGCTGGGGATGTTCATCTATGCGATCGCGGCCACCGTGCAGGGAACAACCGGCTTTGGCGCCAACATGCTGGCTGTTCCGATCCTCGCACTCATCAACCCGGACTTCGTACCCGGCCCGGTGCTGCTGCTGAATCCGGTGATGAACGCCATTTACACCATGCGGGAGCGCGGCGATGTCGACCGACACGGTCTCACCTGGGCCCTGATCGGACGAATGCCCGGGATGCTTATCGGGGTGCTGGCCCTCACAGTCGTTGCCGAAGAGCGGCTCGGAACCCTGTTCGGCATGCTGGTGCTCGTTGCCGTCGGCATGAAGGTAAGCGGCCTCCACCCAGCCCGGAACCGCCGCACCCTCCTGATAGCCGGAGGGCTGAGTGGCTTCATGGGAACCACCGTGGCCGTCGGCGGACCCCCGATCGCCCTCCTCTACCACGACGTGCCGGGCGCGGTGATGCGTGCCACCCTCTCGCCCTATTTCCTGATCGGTACTCCACTGGCGATCGGAGCACTGGCTCTGGCCGGTCGCTTCGGCACCGGCGACCTGATAATCGCCGCATGGCTCGTACCGGCCCTCTTGGTAGGTGCAGCAATCTCGCACCCTCTCCGAGGTGCCGTCGACAAGGGCTGGATCGCACCGGCGGTCTACGCATTGTCCTCAATCGGCGCTCTCACCCTGCTGATCCGCTCGCTCATGTAGACCCACGGGCGGGGAGTCCCGGCCAGAGGCATCTATTGTCCCGGTGTGGCAGAGCCGATCCTGGAACTCATTTCCGTCACCCGGACCGTCGATGGAACCGTCTTGGTGCACGACGTTGACTGGAGGGTGGACCGCGGACAGAACTGGGTGGTGCTGGGCCCCAACGGCTCGGGAAAGAGCTCGCTACTGCGAATCGCGAACCTCCACCTTCATCCGTCCTCCGGCTCGGTACGGGTACTTGGTGAGCTACTCGGGTCCACCGATGTGCGGGCATTGCGTAGACGGGTCGGATACACGTCAGCGGCCCTCGCCGACTCGTTTCGGCCTGGAATCAGGTCCGTGGATGTGGTTATGACCGCTTTGAACGGGGCCCTCGAGCCCTGGTGGCACACCTACAGCAATGCCGACCATGAGCAGGCCCGGAGGCAGCTGCAGCGGATCGGGTGCGTAGACCGGGCTGACCAGGCCTTTGGCACGCTGTCGTCAGGGGAACGACAGCGTGTGCTGCTGGCCAGAACCCTCATGACCAATCCGGAACTCCTGTTGCTGGATGAGCCAACCGCAGCCCTCGACATTCCCGGCCGAGAAGCCCTCGTGGCCACCCTTGCCGGACTGGCGGTCGACCCTTCAACTCCACCAATGGTTCTGGTCACCCACCATGTCGAGGAGATCCCCCCGGGGTTCACCCACGCTCTTCTCATGGTCGACGGACGGGCGACAGCATCTGGTCTCATCGAAGATGTCTTGACCAATGCAACCATGTCGGCCTGTTTCGGCCTGGACCTCAGCCTGGTCAGGAGCGGCGGCCGCTGGTCCATCCAGTTGGACGGCTCCGGCTCATGACGAGCCGACACGCCCTACTTGTCACCGGCGGTCCGCCTCCGACTGGAGTGGGGCCGTTGCCGGCATTTGACCTCGTTGTCGCCGCCGACCGGGGTGCTCAGAACGCCTCAGTGTTGGGCCTGGTTCCAGACCTTGTGGTCGGCGACATGGATTCCATCGACACCTCGGTTCTTGCATCACTCGAGGCATTGGGCACCCGGGCGGAACGCCACCCGGCCGACAAGGACCAGACCGATCTGGAGCTGGGGCTCGCCTCGGTCATGAAACTGGGAGCCTCATCGGTGACCATCGTCGCGACCACGTCGGGTAGGCCTGACCACGCCCTGGCAAACCTACTCACAGCCGCATCGGACCGCTGGAAAGAGCTCAGAATAGACCTCATTCTGGACTCCTCCAGAGCCTGGATCGTGCGGCACCAACTCAACCTCGACCTTCCCGTCGGCTCAATCGTCAGCCTCATGGCTGTAGGCGGGCCGGCTACCGGCATTACCACCGCGGGCCTGCGCTGGCCCCTGTCAACCGGGTGCCTCGAGCCGGGGATGGGGCGTGGGCTCAGCAACGAGGTATCGAAATCGCCGGCTTCGATCAGGATCTCGGCCGGAACACTCATGGTGATTGCCCCCTGAGCGACCAGGCCCACCTGGGCCTTCTCAGGCGGCCACAACGACGACTGGGTCACCCTCTGAAACCGCACCTGCCACGGCACCACCACCTGAGACGTCAGCCGTACCGGCCACGACCACGCACCCAGCCTCCCTGGATGAGACAGATCCCGGCCACGAGATGCCCGACGAAATGGCCGAGACCGCCGGCGAGATGATGGAGTCCATGCCCGAGGCGGCCCAGGACATTGCCGAGGACATGGCTGATTCGATGCCCTCCGGCATGGCCGGAATGATGGGAATGATGATGGGAATGATGTCCCCGTCGGCCCCACTGCCGGCCTGCACCGACAGGCCGCTATCGGTTCTTCCGGTTCCCCGGGAGAAGATCCTGGGAGTTGTACCGCTGGGACACCTCAATTCGCCGACGTGTCCGTCGATGTAGTTGCCGGTGAAGTGCTGGGGACCGTCGGTGGACTCGACACGACCAACACCCAGCTGGACATGTGGGCCTACGACAACGAAATGGCGCCGCTCGCCTTTGCCAACTCTGCTGCCCAGCCCAGCGACGCAATGCAGGTGGCATGTTCGCTGGACTGGTTCACCGAGGACCTCAGCCAGTTCCTCTAAGGGATTCGAAGGGAATCCCATCTGGGTGCACCGTTTCCGGCCGACACCGCCGTCGGTTGCGGCAAGGTCCTCAACGACGTACCCGGAACAACAAAGGGCCTCTACTCCGCAACGGAGGTGGACAGAACGTGGCAGGACCAGTTGGCCCTCATAGACGACAACACGCGCTCGGACCGACAGACCATCTCCGTGGCTTCAACGATTGCAGATGCCGGCTACTGGATCTTCGTCAGGCAGACCAGTGGGACCGTCAACCGTGACTTCGCTCAGGTGAGTGCCGGATCAGGTATTCACTGCTACGGCTCCTTCACGTCCGAGTCAAGCGCTTCCCAGGCCTCAAGTGACCGCCTCCTGATCGAGGTCGTCTACGACGACACCCTCAGGATCGAGCGCCAGACAGGCAGCTGTTCAGGAAGCCCGTCGTTCTCGTCCCCATTCGAGTACCGGCGTTCCTGAGCCTTCGGTCAGATCAGCTTGACGAGGCCAGGCGGATCAGCCGGTCGGCATCCAGTGGCAAAAGAGCCTTCTCGGCGGGTGGCGGCTCACCGTGGGCAATCAGGGTCACCGCAACCTGGCGGATCCGGTCCGCACCTATGTAGCCCTGCATGCCCCGGTAGACGACAGATCTGGCATCTGCCACCCAGAGCAGCCACGCTGTCAACAACGGCACCTGCACAATCGAAGCGGCCTTCTTGCCCTTTGACTCGACCGTGGCCACAATCGGTGGCCGCCTGGCGCCCCATGTACGGAGATTCCGAAGGAACGCGTCGCCGTCGACCCCTAATCCGACAGCAAGGGAACGTGTCGAACCGTCGGACTGGACGAACCCGAGAGCAGTCGGACTGCTGGATGCAGCCCGAACGAGGCGGCACCACCGGTCCTGCACATCCGCCCCCCTCAGGCCGAAAACCCGGGACATTGTGACAGGATCGGTGAAACCGTCAACTACAGGCCTCCGGACGGGCGAACCAAGCAGATCCCCACGGGAACAGGAACCAAACTCGACGGCTCCCCGAAGGCGTCGGAGGCCATCGCTTCGTGTTTGAGAGACAGAAATGTCAACCACGACGGTGATCCTACGAGCGCTTTCAGCAACGGCCGGACACCCCCTGTGGAACTGTGCCGTCGAGTCCCCATGGCCCGACCACCGGGTAGTCAATAGTCTGTAGCCGTGGAGCAGAGAAAATGGGCACCTGCCATCGCAGGAAGAAGCGACCTCGCAGTGGCGAGCCTCCTGGCTGTGCTGCTCGTCTTCCTCTTCCTGGGTGGCTCATGGCTGGCTACTCGGCAACTTCAGGCTGCTGTCGGCCGCAACGACGCTGCGCTGGCAGCACAGGTGTCGACAACTGGAAGGAGTCCTGTCGGATACAGCGCTGTTACCCGCGTGGGCGGCTCAGCCCACCTGCTCACAGGAGCCAGAGAGGACCTCAAGCCCTGGCTTACCTACGTATCCAGCAGAGCATCGGGCTGGTCCACGGACTGGACGACGTCAAGAGACCCCAGAGGAGACACCTGGCTGTTGGCTCGCCACCTCGCGGCCGATGGTTCTGTCACCGTTACCGCACGGCCCACCGACGAGGCCTTCGCCTCCGCTCGGCCCATTTCGACAGCCGGAGTCCTGTTAGCTGCGCTCAGCGCAACCGGTGTTCTTATCCTCTGGCGCCGTCGTGACCGATCGCTCAGGAATCGAATGCGTTACCTGATCGAAGCCGGACAGGACCTCAGGTGGCGCAGCGACATTCGCTCCTCCCACCTGTCGGCAGTTACCGAGGTAGCTCTGAGAGAAGACCACTTCGGGGAGTTGGCCAAGGCTCTAATCGGGGCCGAGGAACAGATTCGTGAGCGGCTCAGCCGTCTGAACGCCCTGCTGGAAGCCAGCAGATCGGTGGGATCCTCGCTGCTGGAACGATCTGTCCTCTCGCGGATCCTGGAACAGGTGCACGAGGTTTTCGGAGTGGACAGGTGCGCCGTGGTAACCCTTGACGAGCGGGCGGGTGTGTTCCGGATCGAAGCAAGCCGCGGAATGAGTGCCGAGTTCGTCGAGGACCTCCGGATCGACCCTCAATCACCCAACTCGCCCTCGGCAAGAGCAATTCGCACCGGCGAACCTGTTCAGGTGACCGACACCAGAGCCGACCTCTTGTACGCAAGTTTCAGGGAGAGGGCGGAGAGAGAGGGCTACCGGTACGTCCTCGTTGTCCCGATGCAGACAATCCACGCCAGGCCCGCGGCACTTCTCATCCAAAAGGCCGATCCCTACGTCGCCTCTTTCAGCGAAATGGAGTTGGCCACGGCCTTTGGCCGCTACGTGTCGATGGCAATGGAGAATGCCGCTCTTTTCGCCCAGACCGACAAACAACTGGTCGAGGCGAGACGTCAGCTGGAAGCCGTCGTTGGAAGCCTCGACGAAGGGCTGGTTCTTACCGGTCTGAATGGCAGCGTCTACTACGCAAATTCGGCCGCCGCCCAGATCGCCGGCATATCCATGGAGGAGATGGTTGGACGACCCGAGGATTCGGTGCTCTCCCACCTTGAGGCCAGAATCCTGCCACCTGGAGCAGAAGCCCAGAATGTGCTGTCGCCCGACGACTCGGATAAGGGAAGAGAGGTGGTCGTAGACATGGGCACCGGTCGCCTCCGCGATCTGTGGATCACATGCTTCGTGGTGACCGACGAACACGGTAAGGAGATCGGACGCTGCCATCAATGGAGGGACATCACCTCAGACAAGGAGTTGCACAGGGCCAAGGAGGCACTGCTGGCGACGGTGTCCCACGAACTGAAGGCCCCTCTGGCAAACATCAAGGCATATGCCAGCACGCTTCTGGCCGATGACGTGTCATGGGACCGGGAAACAGAACGCGAGTTCATCCAGGTCATCGACAGTGAGACCGACAGACTGAACAACCTCGTAGCCAACTTGCTCGACATGTCGCGGATTGAGGGTGGCCTACTTGAGTTGAACGCCAGAGAGGTGGACATCATCGACCTGCTCGACGAGACCGTGGCATCGTTTCCCTCTGATGTCCGATCAAGGGTCGAGATCTCCCTGCTGCAGCGAGGAGCGGTGGTACGGGGCGACAGGATCCGTCTCGGAACGGTGATCAGAAACCTGGTCGAGAACTCCGCCAGATACGCGCCCGAGTCGACAATTCAGATCCGTGTCGACAGATCCGACGAGATCGTCACCATCTCTGTGACCGACAACGGGCCCGGGTTGCCTCCGGGAACCGAAGAATCGGTATTTGACCGCTTCACACGTCTGGAGGGACACCTCTCCCAGACTTCTGGCGGAGTGGGCCTGGGTCTGGCGATCTCGCGCGGCATCATCGAGGCACACGGTGGGTCCATCAAGGCCCACCGTCTCTCCACCGGGGTCTCCTTTGACGTGCGGTTACCAGCCCTCGAAAAGGCATCTGTCAGCCTGGGAAGCGAAACCTGAACATGGCTGGAGGACTTGTGCTCGTCGTCGACGATGAACAACCGATGCGTGCCTTCATTGTCCGGAACCTTGAGGCCAGGGGCTACGAGGCGATAGGCGCCGCAACGGGTTTTGAGGCCCTTGCACTGTTCCAACAGCGCGAACCAGATCTGGTGATCCTGGACCTGATGATGCCCGCAATGGATGGCCTGGAGACCTGCGAACGCCTCAGGGAGAGGTCGATCGTCCCGATCCTGGTTGTCACCGCCCTCGGCGAGGAACGCGACCGCGTAAGGGCGCTCGACGCCGGGGCGGACGACTGCCTCGTCAAGCCGTTCGGGGTAGACGAGCTCATCGCCCGGGTGGGTGCCGTGCTGCGGCGGGCATCCTGGAGCGACGAACGTTCTGCCCGACCAGCCGTCACGTTTCTGGAGGTGACCATTAACCCCGAGGCGATGAGGGCCAGCTTCAGAGGTCAGCCGATGAGCCTCACGAGCATCGAGTACCGCCTGTTGGACTGTTTCATGGCCAATAGAGGAAAGGTGCTGTCACATGAACACCTGCTCCGAAATGTCTGGGGACCGGACTACGGCGACGAGGCCGAGTACCTCCGTGTCTACGTGGGGCGACTAAGAAGCAAGCTTGAGGACAACGCTAGGAACCCCACCTACCTGCATACCGAGCACGGCCTGGGCTACCGGTTCGGCGACTAGTCATCTTTCCATCTCCCTGACAGCATTCCGTTTACGTTCTTTTTAGGAAGTTGGGCCTGCATTCATCTTCCGTTGATTCACGGCAGGCCTGATTGCTGCTTAACTCCAAGAAGGCCATGTCTGGGTGAAGCACGCCCTGACACGTACCGCAACCGGAGGGATCCCAAAATGAACCGTTGGTCCAAGAAGCTGGCTCTACTGCTGGCGTTGACTTTGATTTCCGGAGCCTGTGGCTCCGATGCGGCCGATGAGGCAGCTCCGGCTGCTACGACTGCGGCTCCGGCTGGGGCTGCTACTACTGCGGCTCCGCCTGCTACGGCTCCGCCTGCTGCTCCTGTGGAGGTTTCCACGGTTGGTGAGCATCTGGGTGATGGGTCTTTGGGGACTGTCGAGGTTGGTCCTGGTGAGGCGATCCAGATTCGTTCTTTGAACGCGATCAGTGGCGATGTGGCTTTCTTGGGTATTCCCAATGA
>Ga0209249_1000018_pt1 | contig 247831 bp, 226 predicted proteins | sample SaaInlV_200m_DNA_4_FD_184653 | JGI IMG/M metagenome (GOLD analysis project Ga0209249, IMG submission 184653) | Marine microbial communities from expanding oxygen minimum zones in the Saanich Inlet - SI037_S3LV_200m_DNA (SPAdes) (version 2) | ecosystem: Environmental > Aquatic > Marine >... | reverse complement strand
CTCATTTTTTCACAGAAACAATCAAAAACTTTGCAACAATTTCACCAATTGAAAATTTCAATAAAACCACTGGTGACTCTTCGTTTTCAATCATCCCAGACGATTGGAAGAATTTCTATCTTTTGAAGATATTTTTTAATTACAATATCCTACCTTTGATTATCTTGGGTCTCTCATTTGTTTATGCCCTTTTTCGCAAAAAAATGTGGTTTAATTTAGTGCCATTTTTATTTCTTTGCCCCGCATTTATTTATCTAATTGATGCAAATATTTCTCTTGACCATCCTTGGATGCTGAGACGTTTCGTATTCGCAATTATTCCGGTATCACTATTGTATTCGATGATGCTCATAGAACGAACAGCTGCTATTAAGAGATTACCTCTCTATATCGTAGGAATTTTAATTGCCCTCAATCTTTCACAATCAGTTCCTTTTTTGACATATTCTCAAAATAGAACTTTACTCGCTCAAACACAGGAGTTGATGAAAGATTTTGATAAGAGTGATTTAATCCTGGTTAGTCAACAGGCATCTGGTAGTGGTTGGTCCTTGCTTTCCGAACCAGCAAAAACTCTTTTTGGTAAAAATGCGGTCTATTTTTTCAACCAAAATGATTTTGCAAAACTCGACACTACAAAGTTTGAGAATATATATCTAATTGCCTCTGATAGCGAAATTGGAAGTTATGACCTGCTCTTGAAAGAAAAAGTTCGTGATTATGAAATCACAAACAGTATTGTCACTCCTTCAAAAGAACCCTTGGCACAACCCAGCTCTTCACCAATCGAAGTTAGTGGAAGTGTTTGGAGGGTTTCAAAATAAAAAATACCACATGCCTTTCAATGTCTAATTCAAACGACGAAAAACTATACACCTTGGCTTTTAGTTTTGTTCCCTCAATTGGACCTGCTCGCTATGGAATGTTGGAACTTTTCTTTGGTTCTTTACGGAAAGCATGGGAAGCATCTGAGGCTGATTTGAAAAAATCTGGGATTGGAACAAAATCGGCTAAAGCAATCATCCAAAGTCGTGCGAAGATTTCTCCAAAAAAAGAATTTGCCAAACTTGAAAAGTTAGGCATTTCTTTTATTACAAAAAGTGAAGGCATTTATCCTAATATTCTGAAAGAGATCTCTTCTGCGCCATTTATTTTGTTCTATCTAGGTAATTTATCTATTTTAAAACAAAAGGCGATTGCAATGGTTGGGCCGCGCATCCCAACGCACTATGGAAAAAGTGTTGCTAATAAATTTGCAACCGAACTAGCAAATTCAGGATTAATCGTTGTTAGTGGTATGGCAAATGGTATTGACTCAGTTTGCCACGAAGCTTGCACAGAGAGTGAAAATCCGACGATTGCAGTGCTTGGCTCAGGAATTGAAACTGCTCGTCAAAACTTAACCAGTAAAAAACAAATAGCTTCGATTATTGGGACTGGGGGTCTTGTATTATCTGAATATCCGCCAATGACAAAATCGGCTAAGCATACATTTCCTGCTCGCAACAGAATTGTTAGCGGGCTTTCTCTTGGGGTGCTTATTTCAGAGGCTAATCTCAGAAGTGGCACTTTGATCACAGCAAGACTTGCGCTTGAGCAAAATCGAGAAGTTTTTGCTGTACCAGGAAATATTTTTTCTGAAAAATCAGCTGGGGCAAATTGGCTTTTGAAAAATGGTGCCACTGTAGTTGATTCAGTTAGTGATATCTTTAATACACTTAACTTTATTTACATACCCACTACTAGAGAACAAGAAATCAAACATGTTTTCAATGACGCTTTAGAAGAAAAAGTTTACTCATTGCTCTCAGTTGAACCGCTTCACATTGATATTATTGCAAAAAAAAGTAAGCTTGATCATGCAACATTGCTATCAAAATTATCGTTCTTGGAATTAGCTGGGATTGCGCAGAATGTTGGTGGTGGAATGTTTATCAGAAAATAAAGCTGTGTTTAACGAGGCAAATAAAGATATAATCGCTTGAAATATATCGCAAAGATAGAGCTAGGTTTTTTATCAAATACCCGCACGAATATTTTATAAATTTTGACTTTTTCCGAAAACCCTTTACTATCTAGAATAGTTGTGTCATTTATAGTATTTAGCATTTAGCGCTAGAAATTAGGATTTTCACACTTAATTAGCACAATACTATATATTATATATTAAATACTATCCACCCCTAATCACCACATTATGAAATTAATGATTGTTGAGTCTCCAGCAAAAGCAAAGACTATCTCCAAATACCTAGACAATAAATACACCGTCAGAGCCTCTGTCGGTCATGTTAGGGATTTGCCAAAAAGCAATAAAAAGGCAATTGACTTTGAAAATGGATTTGCTCCCTCATATGAAATTTCCGAAGGGAAAGAGCAAATTGTTGCTGAGATTAGTGAACTTGCAAAAAAAGCAACTGAGGTTGTGCTCGCAACTGATCCCGATCGAGAAGGAGAAGCAATTGCTTGGCACATCGCTGAAGCTGTGGGATTGAAAGATCCAAAACGTGTGACTTTCAATGAAATCACTCAAGATGCAGTTTCCGAGGCTATGAAGCACCCACGTAAAATTGATATGAATCTTAAAGAAGCTCAGGAGACACGTCGAGTTTTGGATAGACTCTTTGGTTATGATTTGTCTGGTTTGATCTGGAAAAAAGTTCGCTATGGACTTTCTGCAGGACGCGTTCAATCTCCTGCTCTTAGAATCATCATGGAACGCGAACGAGAAATTAGAGCTTTCAATTCACATATATATTGGATTATCACGGCTTTACTTCTCAACAAAAATAAAGAGCTTTTGCAACTTACATGCAAAGATGAGCCTATCAATAAGGATATTGTTAAAAAAATTGTTTCTGCAGGAAAAAAACAAACTTGGACGGTCACTGATATTAAAGAGACAAGTGCAAAGCGTTCTCCTCGAGCACCTTTTATCACCTCAACATTACAACAAGCAGCAAGTTCACGTTTTGGCTTCCCTCCTTCAAAAACAATGTCTGTTGCACAAAAACTATACGAAGCTGGACACATTACATACATGAGAACTGATAGCACCAATCTCAGTGCTGTGGCAAAAAACCAAATCAAGAAAATATTAGTGGGTGGCTTTGGAGAAGAATATTATACTGAACGCTTTTTTGGGAAGAAAAGCAAAAGCGCACAAGAAGCACATGAAGCTATTAGACCTTCTGATCTAAAGAAGCGAGACTGTGGAAATGCACCAGATCAAAAAAAGTTATATGACTTGATTTGGAGAAGAACTGTTGCTTCACAAGCCTCTGATGCAAAAACCTTGCGAACAAAGATTGTTGTTTCTTTGGAAGATAAAACACTTCCAATCTTTTTTGTAAATGGTTCACGGGTGCTGTTTGATGGTTGGTATCGTATTGATACTGCTTCACGAGGAGATGATGTTGAAGTGCCTAAAGTAGTTAAAGGTGAGGAGTTAAACTTTCAAAGAATTGAAACTGAAGAAAAAGAAACTCAACCACCAAATCGTTATTCCGAAGCTGGTCTTATTAAAGAACTTGAAAAAAGAGGCATTGGACGTCCTTCGACATATGCGCCAACATTACAAACATTGAAAAACCGTGGTTATGTTGAAAAAATCGGCAGTGCTCTTACTCCAACTGACACAGGAGATGTTGTGAGTTCTTTTGTAGAAGAAAATTTTGCTGATTATATCAGTGATTCCTTTACTGCAGAAATGGAAGACAAGCTAGATAAAATTTCTGAAGGGAAGGAGAATTATGAAAAGACTTTGAAAAAATTCTACACTCCTTTCACAAAAGATATCGCTTCAAAAGAAAAAATGGAGAAAATCACTACTCTTGGAGATGCTGACGCAAAGTATAAATGCCCGGAATGTGGTGGGAAAATGGTAATAAAACTAGGGAAAAATGGTAAGTTTATTAGTTGCGCAAAATTCCCCGATTGCTCAGGAGCGTTGACAATTGAAGGGAAAAAAATTCAAGGGCCTAAAATTCTAAAGGAGAAATGTCCTAAGTGTGATAACTTCTTAGTAGAAAAAGAAGGTCGCTTTGGAAAATTCATTGCTTGCAGTAATTATCCAAAATGCAAATTCATCAAAAATGACCCTAAGGAGGAAGCAAAAAAGAAAACCGGTGTGGAATGCCCAGAATGTAAAAAAGGAGATCTAATGGAACGTAAGGGGCGCTTTGGGGTGTTCTACAGTTGTAGTAACTATCCAGATTGTAAATATGCTATCAAAGCAAAGCCGACTGGAAGAATTTGTAAATTCAAACGTGATGATAAGGGTGGTGAAATTTGCGGAGCACTTATGATGGAAGGTACAAAAACAATCCCCGAGCGTTGCAGTGACAAACTTTGTCCGAATCACAATCCTCATAAATTAGAAAAATAGTATTTAGCACAAAAATAATACGGAAATAAAAAAGACTGCCATCCTCTGGGCAGTCTTTTTTATTTAACAATTTTTTTTGAAGCTAAGCTACGGTTTTTCGATTCCGATAGTCTTTGATAAAATTTTCTATTGATCTGTCATAACCACACTCCATTTCCTCGGAAAAAAAACACGCTGGAATCTCATTTCTCTCTCGATGATATTTAACACACTCACAGCAAATACCTTTTTTTCCACAGGCATTAAATGAACAGTTACACCATGTTAGGTTTTCAAGTTTTTTACATTCCATGTTTTTTTAGTTTAATTTAAATTATTTTTTTAAAAACTATTCTGTTTTAGCATATTTCGAGATATTTAGTAGAATCCCCACGGCCGTCAACATAAAAACTAAAGAAGTTGAACCATAACTAACAAATGGTAATGGTATTCCTGTTAACGGAATTAATCCTATAATTGCTGCTATATTGATGAAAGCTTGGAATATAATCCAAGAGGAAATCCCCACAGCAACCAATGCCGCGAATTTATCAGGTGCATTTCTAGCAATCTTTAAACCTCTCATAGCAAAAAGAACAAACAAAATCAGTAGTGACACAGCTCCAATCATTCCAAGCTCCTCACTTATAATTGCATAAATACTGTCCCCTACAGGCTCAGGAAGATAATTGAATTTTTGACGAGATTGTCCAAAGCCTAGCCCAAAAATCCCACCTGAACCAACTGCAATCAAGGCTTGATTAATCTGATAACCTATCCCCTGTGGATCAATAGTTGAATCTCGAAAAGACTTCAGGCGATTCAAACGATACGGTGCAACTGCAATTAAAGTCATTAAAAGTCCGATTCCTGAACCAAAGAGTGCAAAAATAAATCTAATAGGAGCACCTGAAACAAAGAGCATTACCAAAGAAATGACTGAGATTGCCCCCAGCGTCCCAACATCTGGCTGCTTGATAACCAAAAATCCAACAACTCCTAGGATTGCAATGAAAGGTAAGAGTCCTTCTTTAAAATCTGCTATCATCTTACCTTTTGATTCAATCCATAAAGCAAGGTAAAGAATAATTGCTAATTTCATAAACTCTGTCGGTTGAAACTGCAAAGGGCCCAAAGCAAGCCAACGACTGGCTCCTTGCAATTTAACACCGAATCCAGGAATAAAAATTAAGACCAAAAAAAGAATAGCCAATGCAAATAATGGCACGGCAATTTTTTTCCAAAAACTATAGTGTATTTTTTGAACAATAAACAAGAATATTAATCCCGGGATAACACCATAAAATAGTTGTCGTCTAAAAAGATGGTATTCATCTCCAAATCTATCTTTGGAAACTGCTATTCCTGCAGAAGAAATCATAACTAGACCAAAAACCAATAGTATAAATACTACTCCCAGAATAATCGGGTCAACTTTTTTATTTTTTTGAGCCATCTTTTGTTGAAATTTTTGCTACTTTTGTTTTTTATTCTCACGCCAAGCATCGATCTCTTTATGATTACCACTCAATAAAACCTTTGGGACCTCCCAATCGTTGAATTTGTCAGGCTTAGTGTATACAGGATAGTCAAACAAATCGTCTTCATTATGACTTTCACTTACTAGAGAGTCTTTATTCCCCAAAACTCCTGGCAACAATCTAGAAACTGAATCAATGATCACCATTGCTGGTAATTCACCTCCTGTTAAAATATATTTTCCAATAGAAATTTCCTTGTCTGCAACGTTTTGAGCGATTCTTTCATCAACACCCTCATATCGTCCACAGATAATAATCAGGTTATCAATTTTTGTAACTTCAGTGGCAACTTTCTGAGAAAACTCTTCACCCTTTGCAGAAGTTAGAAAGACTTTCACTGTCTCACCTTTTAATATTTCATCTTTTTTAATTTTTTCTACGCATTTAAAAATTGGCTCTACTTTCAAAACCATCCCTGGACCACCTCCGTATGGTGTGTCATCAACTGTTTTGTGCCTATCTTCTGTGAAATCACGGAGATTGTGAATTTTGATATCAATACTCCCACTTTCTTTGGCACGCTTAATAATACTTTCATTAAAGTATGATATGAAAATATCTGGAAAAATTGTAATGATATGAAAAGTCATAATTAAACTACTCTTAAAATTAGAATAAAAAAAACCGCGCTTTTATATTAGCACGGTTTTAAGCTATACAAAAGTCCATTCGGACTTTAACTAATATCGTTCACAATGTCATCAATACTCTTTTCTGTGTCTTCCTTTTTTTCCTCAGAAGGTACTCTTTCCGGAGATACTCTATCGGAACCCTCTGGTTCATTAATCTTAAGATTAACACGAGCATTGTTTCTTGCACCAACAACTCTGAGAAGCGTTCTTATCGCTTTCGCTGTTGATCCTTGTCTACCAATGATCATCCCCATGTCTTTTGGGTTCACACTTAGTGTAATGAGCACGCCTCGCTCATCAACTACTCGTTCAACCACGACATCTTCAGGAACATCAACAATAGACTTTACAATGAATTCGAGAAATTCTTTATCTTTTCCGTCCATTGGTCAAATCAGTTAATTCTAAATTCTCTCAACCCCACTGCCGACATCGACCTTTTAATAAGTGTCAAGGGATTATTGAAATTATATCAAAACACCATTTCAGTGTCAATTTTGAATATTTTCAAAATTGACACTTTGGTTTATGATCTAGGACCCTGTTTCTTGCCAATCAACTGGCTTTCTGCAAGATTTAGCACACTCATGCATTGTTTCTTGTAGTTCACTTGCGCAAAGACCGTCAATCGGAAAAGTTATCTCGGAAGAACAAGTTTTTGCTTCTGTACAGCGCCAGCAAGTGACTGGGGGTGGTAAAACATGTGAGAGAGATACACCTTTTGATTCCTTATATTCAGCTGTTATATCTACTGGTCCTCCATTTGTTTCTGTATAAGCAAGCCCCGTTGCTAGTCCTGACCCATCGACAGAAATAACTCCGTTATTAGCACTGCTCCAATCAGTTGGGAAAAAACCATCTCCATCATCATATCCATTAGTAATGTCGATGGCTCCGGAAGTATCTGAACAAGAGAATGAGAGATCTGCGTCTTCTTTGAACCAAGCTCTTAATTGGATTGTGTTTCCGATGTTGATAATTCTTGCTGGATTAGGACAGACGATAATTTTTGCAACGTGAACAGTTAGCTCATTGCTTTCCTCTCCTGAACTATTTTCACATTTCAAGATATATGTAGTCGTGACAGTAGGTTTTAAAAGCTCACTACTTCCAGCAGTACTTTGAGCTCCAACGAATTCTCCGTTGGGATCAATACCATAACACGAAGAAGCATGCCACACTTCCCAATCAAGTCTTATGCTCTCCCCGGCATCTATAAAATAGTCGTTCGCTTTGTAATTTCGGAAATCGACGTATGGAGCAGGGCCTCCGATTACTACGTCAATGGTTGCAGTGGTGCTTCCTGCTACATTTGAACAATGCAGTTCAAACCTTGTGGTTGTCGCCAATGCCAATGTTTGTTCTTGACCCCCACTAATTGCTTTTTCTCCAGTCCACCCATTAGAAGCTGTGCAACTTTCGGCGTTTTCTGCACTCCACCTAAGGGTAGTTGTTCCATTCATTGGTAGCGACATTTGATCAGCCCAGAAACTTATATTTGGAGCATTTAATTCTGTGCCACCCTTACTTATATTTACAATAGCAGTTCTTGAACCATAACTGTTTCCGCAAATCAACGCTAGCTCATTTTGATCACCTGAAAATATAAGTGTCTCTGAACCACTTGTGTCATCTTTGTCACCGTCCCATAGATCAAACTGATCCGAAATCGCCTCACACCAAGTAGCATCTGTCACATTCCAATTTAAAGTAAATTCCTCTCCCTCTGCTGCAATATATTTATCAGAAGAAAGACTTATCTCAGGAGCAACACCGTTCGAAGCCCCTACGTCAACTCTTTTATATCTTTGACTGGTTTTTCCCTCTGAGTTAGTACACGTCAAATAGAAATATGTCCTTTCTGTCAAATTAGAAGTTAGTTGCATACCGCTTATCTCTTTTGAACCACTCCAGGTAGGATTGGCAGGGTTTGCCCAGGCCGTACAACTTTCAGAATAATCAGCAAACCAAGACAGTGATGCTGGTGAATTATATGCCACGGGAGAAGGGGCACTAATCAAGATGGAAGGAATATGTTCTCCTGCTGTAATGTTAATATATTGCCAATTTGTATCCGAAGTATAATTCCAACATCTTAAATACAAGTAAGTGCTATAGTTAATTATTGGACCAATTGTAGCTGAAGATTCACTCCCAGCAACTTGATATTGGAATGGTTGCCAATTTGAAAAGCCATCAAAAGAATATGACTGACACCAATTAGCATTTTTTCCATTCCATGTTAACGTGACATCTGCATTTTGTTCAATTTCAGTATTGTCAGCATAAAACTCCAGTTCAACGGCGTTTTCTGAATCAATACTAATTGTCAATGAGAGAGATGTTGTGCCATTCACATTCTCACAATTAATAGTATAGAGTGTTGTACTGGATAGGTTATCTGTACCTTCTGTTCCCGCAGGAATTGCTTTCCATTTATTGCTGCTCTTATTCCAATTGTAAGTCCCGCTAGAACCCCAGCATCTGTCAGCATCAGTAGTCGTCCAATGAAGTGTTGTTGAGCCACTTCCATAGAAATTATAGTCATCTGCCCAAAAATTCATTGTTGGCATAGAACCTGGAGTTCCCGTGATACCGATTGTTAAATTTTTACTGCTTGTTCCTCCCTCACCAGTGCAGGTCAGAGTGTATGTTTTGGGTAAATATAAATTGCCAGTAGATCTATTTCCATCTGTATCAACATCTCCAACTCCTGAGAGTGTGCAGGCTATTGAGTTTGTAGAGGTCCAGTGAATTGTTGTACTGTTGCCATATTCAACAGGATTAGTATCGGCTGTTAGTGTTATTTCCGGTGGAAAACCAACTGGTATAACTTGAATTGTTGCAGAGTCAGAATTTTCATCAGCCGCATTTCCACAAACAATTGTATACGTTTTATCATCAGTCAAATTTCCAGTAAATTCACTTCCGTCAGCACCAACAGTAGTTGATGTGCTATCATATTCTAAACGACACCAATCAGCATGTTCTGTTTCCCAACGCACAACTGTTGGTTCGTTGTAAGCAACAATTTGGTCATCTGCAGTAATTGAAACATTTGGAGGAAACGTTGGTTCGCCAACAACCACTTCCACATCTTCAACTACCGTCCCTCCTTCACCTATCGCTGTCAGTCTATATGTCTTACTATCAATTAAATTTCCAGTGTCATAATTCCCTGATGGAATATTTTTGCCACCGCTCCAATCGCCAGTTGCATTTAAAGAAGTAGTATTTTCAACACTCCAATTAAGCTGTGTGGAGGTGTTATAATTTAAAGCAGAACTATCGGCTGAAAAATCTAATACTGGATCAGGCGCAGGATTTTCACCAACGTTAATAGTGACAGTATCTTGACTATTATGGGACCAGCTGTAACATCTTACTGTGAACGTTTTATCATAAATCAAATTACTTGAAGTGTAACTTCCTTCAGTAGCCAAACTCCCCGTCCAACTGCCATAATAAACTCGACAATAATCAGCATTGGAAGAGGTCCATGTAATCTTTGCTTTTTTATTGTATTCTATATTCAAATCATCTGCAGTAGCATCGACTGTTACCGGCTTTGGCACTCTTGGTGTAACTGCTATGGTAATATTTTTTTTCACACTACTACCAGAACTATTCGCACAATAAAGAGAGAAAGTTGAATTGCTAGTTAATTTAGCAGTCTCATATGAACCAGACTCTTTGTCCACAGAACCACTCCATGAACCAGAGGCTGTACAATAATCAGCGTTTGTAGCATTCCACTCCAAATTAGCTCTCTCTTCCCATTCAATGAAACTGTCGTCAGCAACAAAATCAAGCGCTACCTGAAGAGCTGGATTGGAAATACTAATGATCAAGGCTTTTTCCACACTCCCACCAACACCTTCGCAACTTATTCCAAATGTTTTCTCTGAAATTAAGTTTTCAGTAAATTCATCTCCGGACAAACCAGTCGCGCCTGACCAATCGCCATACTTCTCACAAGAAGTAGCATTAGCTGAAGACCAAATTAATCTGGTTTTAGTATTATATTCAATCTCACTGTCAGTGGTTTCGAGGCTTAGAGTAGGAGGATCTGCAACAATAATATTTACATCCACAGTAGTTGTTTCTGATGTTGAATCAACGCACGAAAGAGTGAAAGTTTTAACCCCTGCGCTAAGGCTCCCTGTCCCCTCCGAACCAGTCAAATCTCTTGAGCCAATCCACTCCTCAGATGCTTCACAAGAAACAGCATCAGTAACTGTCCAATTTAGAGTCGTTGAAGAGCCCACTGAAATCACTGTCTCACTCGAAGAAAATGAAATATTTGGTGCAGCTAAAGCAATATTCATCCCAAACAATCCTGAGGTAAATCCTAAAACAGCCCCCCAAATGACCGTGGTTTTTCTGACTGACCACATAATTTTTATTTATATTAAAACTTATTAAAATATTTTCATTTCTTTGTCTATAGACTAACCTCTTGCCAATCAACTGGCTTTCTGCAAGATTTAGCGCATTCGTGCATAGAATCATAAGTATCTGCAGTACAGTTTCCATCAATCGGGAATATTATTTCTGAAAAACATGTTTTTGAATCACTACACTTCCAGCAAGTTACTGGCGGAGGTGAAACAATAACATTAGCCTCTCCCTCAGTTTCTTTATACTCAGCAGTTATTAATACTGGTCCACCATGCAAATCCGTGAAATCTAGTCCTGTTGCCAACCCAGAAGATGAAACTGTTATAACGGTGCTGTTAGCACTGCTCCAGTCTGTTGGGAAGCTATTATATCCATTAGTAACATCAATGGACCCGGACGTATCTGAACAAGAGAATGCGAGATCTGCATCTTGCTTAAACCAAGCTGTTAATTGAATTGTGTTTCCGATATTGATGATTCTTGCCGGATTAGGACAGACAATAACCTTCGCAACTGTAACAGGCACTGTTGCAATCACTTCGCCTCCGTCATTTCCACAGATCAGTTTATAGACAGTCGAAACGTCCGGTGTCAAAACTTCACTCCCAAGAGTATTTTTCCCTCCGACAAAATCTCCATTGGCATCGATAGCGTAACAATAAGAAGCGTTCTCAGCAGTCCATGACAATGTCGTGGTACTTCCAGCGGAAACATCATATCTAGTTGCATTAAAATCAATAGTCACTCCTGGAGGTGATCCTCCTGCAACTATATTAACAATTGCCGTTCTACTCCCGGCCACATTGGTACAAGTTAATTCAAATTTTGTTATTACATTTAATGCAGCTGTTTGTTCTTGTCCACTACCAGCGGCTCTTGTCCCCGCCCAAGTAGTCGCGGGATCACTAATTGCAGTGCAACTATCTGCATTTTCGGTTGACCATCTGAGTTGAGTTTTTCCTCCTATTGGCACAGCTGTTTGATCAGCCCAAAAACTAATACTAGGTAGCCCCATTTCAATTCCACCCTTATTTACAGTAACAATAGATGACATTGAGCCTGCTGTATTTCCACAGGTCAATACCAGTTCTTGCTTATCCCCAGAAAAAACCAAAGGATCAAGACCAGCAAATCTATTTTTAGCACCGTCCCAAAGTCCATTTGGATTCGAACTTGCACTGCACCACGAAGCGTTGACGATATTCCAGCTGACATTATAACTCTCTCCCTCTGTTGCTATATATTTGTCAGAAGTAAATGTAACTTGTGGTGCTGTTAGATTTGATGCTCCAACTTTAACTAGTCTACTGGTTTGCCTTGCAATTCCTTCTGAGTTTTCACATTCCAAATAGAATCTTGTATTTACTTTTAGATTAGACGTCTGTTGAAGTCCCGTAACTGCCCTCGAACCATTCCAGGTTGGTTCAGCCGGATTTGACCAAGCTGTGCAACTTTCAGAATAATCAGCAAACCAAGAAATTGTAGCTGGTGAATTATAGGCCACGGGAGTAGGCGCGCTCATCGTGATTGAAGGTGGTGGATCACCTGCTGTGATCACAATAGGAACCCAACCGGTGCTACTGGTGTAATTCCAACACCTTATATATACTGTCGTTTGATATTCAGTAAAAGGTCCTACAGATGCTGAAGATTCTTGATCAGCAACCTGGCTAGCAAATCCCCATCCAGCAATGGCTGGTGAAGAAAAAGATTGGCATTGGTTCGCATTTTTTCCATTCCAGGTTAGCGTCACATTTGAATTTCTTTCAATTGTGGTGTTGTCAGCGTAAAAATCCAAATCAACATCACTTGCTTCATCGATAGTAATTATCAAAGAATCAGAAACTATTCCGTTGATATTTTCGCAACTAATGCTGTACAAAGTTGTTGCTGTTAAGTTTATAGTGTTTTCATCTCCAGTTGGTACCGATTTATCTCCATTCCAAGGACCGCTCGATGCCCAACACTCATCAGCATCAGTCGCGGACCAATGGAGTGTCGTTGAACCGTTGCCATAGAAATTATAGTCATCAGCCCAAAAATTAAGCGTCGGTACTTGAGCTGGAGTTCCTGAGATATTAATTGTCACACTATCACTTCCCGCTCCTCCTGGCCCAGAACAACTCAGAGTATAGGTTCTTGGAAGATATAAGATTCCTGTATTATGTTGGCTATTAACATTGACATTACCCACACCAGAAAGACTGCAAACTGTCGCATTTGCGGTTGTCCAGCGAACCATCGTCCCTGTGCCATATGGTACAGGATTTTCGTCTGCGGTTATATTAACAACAGGTGCAATACCTGAAGGAATTACTGCAACAGTTGTCGTTCTTATCGTTGAACCTGCTTCATTACTACATTCAACTTCATATGTTTTATTTGCAATCAAATTTCCCGTAAAATAGTTCCCATCAGAGCCAATATTTTGAATCACTGAATCATATTTCAATTGACACGAATCAGCATCCCCAGAAGTCCAACGAATAATAGTTGCTTCATTGTATGCAACGCTTGGGTCATCCGAAGAGAGGTTGACTGTCGGAGGAAAAACAGGATCACCAACAGTTATAGCAACTGCCTGAATGACGCTTCCACCGTCTCCGGTTGCTTCCAATTTATAATTAGCATCGTTAAATAGATTTCCAGTTGATGCGTTTCCATTCGGAAGAGCTTTATTTCCACTCCAATCATCAGAGGCAACTAATGATGTCGCATTAGTTGTTGACCAGTTTAAATTAGTCGCCGTATCATAATCGATCGCACTAATATTTCCATCTGGCCAAAAAGAAAGTGTTGGTGTTGGTGCAGGATTTGCTCCAACGCTGATAGTTACAGCATCGTCATCATTTACATCACCGTAACATCTAACTGTAAATGTTCTATTCGAAGTTAAATTTGAAGAAGTGTAAGTACCACTAGTACCTAGATATCCTGTCCAAGAACCATAATATACTCTACAGTCAGTAGCGTTTTCAGATGTCCACTCGATTGTCGCTTTTGTATTATATTCAATATTAGCATCAGGAGTTGATGCGGTTGTTACAACTGGTACTAAAACTTTGGGGGCCACAAAAATTGTGACATGTTTCATCACACTACTGTCCGTACCATTTGCACAATATAAAGTATAGGTTTTATTGGTTTGTAAATTTGGTGTTTCGAAATCCCCAGAAATATTATCCACTGAACCAGTCCAAGCATTCGAAGCTGTACAAAAATCAGCATTTGTTGCAATCCAATGTAGATTAGCTTTCTGATCCCAGTCAATGAAATTGTTATCAGCAAAAAACATTAACTCTACTTGCAATGCAGGATTGGAAATTTCAATTATAACTACTTTCTCAACAATTCCTCCGTCTCCAGTGCATCTAATTCCAAATATTTTTTCAGAAATCAAATTGCCGGTAGATTCAGAACCAGAAAGTGTCGTGGTACCAGACCAATCACCATATTTTTCACAAGAAGTTGCATCGGCTGAGGACCAAATAAGATTAGTTGATGTATTGTATTCTATCTCATTCCCGCCAGCTGGATTGAAATCTAAAGCTGGAGGATCAGCAACCGTGATAACAACATCAACATTAGTTGTTTCACTAATAGCATTCTCGCAGGTCAATGTGAAAGTTTTGAGCCCAATCCCAAGAATTCCCGTGCCTTCTGAGCCACTTAAAGCCTTTGAACCGCTCCATTGCCCTGAGGCATTGCAAGACACAGCATCTGTTACGGTCCAATTTAAAGTTGTTGAAGAGTTCACCGGGATGACTGTATTATCAGCCCCAAAAGTGATGCTTGGTGCGGCAAGAGCAGTATCAAAACAAAGGAATCCTGAAACAAGTCCTAGCACAGCTCCCCAAACAACTGTGGTTTTCGCTGATGACCACATATTTTTTGTTTGTGTTAAAGCTTATTGAAAACTAATTATTGAACTCTAAAATTTAATGAAATTTCAATTGCAGTGAATTCTTCCACCTTCTTAGGGTCTTGCCCAGCATCAATCATAACTTGGTCTCCAGATTTAATGTCTCCTAGATCCTTGAAACCAATTAGTTTTGTATTTTCATCAATCGCTACTTTAAAAGTCTTTTTCATTGTTGGCACCTCAACAGAATCACCAGCAAAATCCTCTGGGCTCATGTTTCTTAATGCTTCAAAATCATCAATAAATCCTTCGATTTCTAAAATTTTAACATTCACTCCTTTTGGAGTTGTTACAGAACCAACAACACCATTAAAGCGAGTATCCTTCTTCGAAAGTTCTAGGTGATGCTCTTTTACAATATCACCTCTTTGTTGTGGAGTTAGATCAGCTCCTGAACTAGATCCCCCAAGCTTTTTTTCTCCTCCCTTGCTTGCAATCACAGCAAACAAAACCACAAAAGTCACAAGAACGATTGCAACCAATGTAATCAATACTGATTTTTTCATTTTTTGTTTTTTTTATTTATTTATTTATGAACTTATATCCATTTTACCATTCTCACTTTATGTGTCAATTCACTTTTTCATGGGGAAAATAATTCCTGCCCTTCGTCCTTTCTCTATCTCCTTTTTACTTCCAGTATAATCATGAATTGCGTTCATAAGAATATTAATTTTATATCTATAATGTTTACCTTTCCTTGTTCCTGGGTCATTTACGATGAATTCATCCTTTTCAAACCCAATAATCACAAGATTATGATACAAAGGACCTAATCCTGTAAAATTTGGGTTTCCGAGCAACCTTCCCGCTGTCGGAACTATTACTGGGCTACCTTTTGCTAAAGCCTCGAAGATATCTTCCCTGGTTATGTCATATTTCACAAAAACATCTTTAAATTTGAAATATTCTTTTGCCATTGCAGCTAATTCTTTCATGTCGCTGTCAATATAATGTCCATTTCTTTTTAATTGATAATCTTTCATTCTTTGAATTTCCTCCTCAGCAACACTAGGCGGCAAATTCTTCTTGTCAAAATAATATTTCACCATAATCAAGCTCATTTCTTCACAAGCTTCTTCATGGACTTCATCCCACACTGCCTTTGGCGCTTGTGACGAAAATGGAACTGGGAGAAGAATTTTTTCTGGGATAGCAATCTCCAGTGGATCGCTTTTCGCTCTATCTTCACTTATATTCTTCTTTTTTTCAGAGACTAGTTTATCAGAAGCGTCCTCTTTCGACAAAGCTTCCTCAACTTTTTCTTCGGCCTCCATGTAAATCTTCTCAGTATCATTTATCATAGCTTTCTTTTCAATTATTTCTTGCATCATGACACTTAGTAAAAGGAGGATAGCTAAAATATTCCCGAGGATCGAAAAAAGTAATGCAATTCTTTTTTTAGCAAAAAGTCCAAAAGCAATGACCTGTAAGAACAATAAAGCTCCCAGTGAGTCCACTAATACATCTTTTATATTTCCACTTCTACCAATAATAAATGTCTGATGAAGTTCATCGCTAATCGCATACCCAACTGTTAAAAGAAAGGCACTCAAAAAGACTGAGGGGGTTTTTCTAGAACAACCCTTCACTAGAAAAATAATGAAAAAAATAGCCAAAAGACCAAATTCACAAATATGAGCAAACTTACGTGCAAGAAATTCTCTGTCACCCTCAAAACCAATAACAAGATTTGATTTATGTGAAAAATAAAAAATAACACTCATCCAAATTATAACTGGAAGCCAAAACTTGAACACAAAAATTGATTTTTCCTTCTTTAACATAAAAATAAAAAATTAAATACCTTTTTCCTTCTCTGCTAGAATGTCTTTCAATACTCGATGCAGAGCGTGAATTGGTAGCCAGAACCAGAGCATTTTTTCAATAAAAAACTCGAAAAAATCGTGAAATAAATTGTTCATTTTTTTAAATTAAAACATTTAAAGTTTCTATCTTCGCTCCATCTCATAAACAACGTCTTTTTTTTCAACAACAATTTTCCAATTTTTCTTTTCGGCAATTTTTCGAAGATTCATGTTTGGATTAAAAGCAATTGGATTATCAACTAGTTCAAGAAACTTTGCATCTGACTCAGTATCTCCGATCCCAAATGAACCTTCAAGCATGAGTTCATGCTCCGCTATGAACTGTCTAACCACAGCGCCCTTGTCGATAGTTGGTTCAAAGACAGGCTCCCCAGTATATCTTTTATTTTTATCCAACCCATACACGCTTCCATAATAAGCATCGAAGTTGAAAATCTTTGCATACTCTTCAACAATCTCAGAGGGTGAACCAGAAATAATCAACATTGTGTGATTTTTCCGCATCTTTTCAATCATTCTTTTGGCAAAAATATATATTCTTTTCGCGTGAAAATGTGCCACACTTTTCGATGCATTAATGATGTCAGATTGTTTACATCCCTTAATATGCTCCTCGTAAAGAGACACGAGTTTATTCCTATACGCTTCATAGGTCCCTTCGTTATCAAGCCAATGACCGTAAAGACTCTGGAGTTCAATTTTTACTTCTTGCTTAAAAACTCCCGTGAATACTAGTTCATTAATTAATTCAAAGTGTAAGTTTTTTCTGAAAATCGTTCCGTCGATATCAAAAACTGCTAACTTATTTTTTCCATTTTTCTTCTCTATACTTTTCAGCATTTTATTTTGTTTTTTATTGTATACATGCCGATACCATATGAAACTGAGACATTCATAGACTCCTTTCCTCCTAGCATTGGAATTTGCACAACATAATCTGCGTATTTCAAAATTGCAGCAGAAAGACCAGTGACTTCATTGCCTAAAAGCAAGCAAAACGGAAAATTCGGCTCAAAATCTTCCAAAGCAATGCTATCTTTCGATAATTCCAGAGCAATAATGGTAATCCCATCTCTCTTTAATTTTTTCAAAATATGATGCGTTTGCCAATGAGCCTCCCACGAAATCATATCTTGCGCTCCAAGAGCAGTTTTATTGATCGAACTGTTTTTATCTGGGTTTGGTGTATACCCACATAAAAAAATTTTCTCAACACCAAGAGCATCAGAAGTTCTAAAAATAGATCCTACATTATAGCAACTTCGTATATTGTGCAATACGACGAATGAATCAGTCCTATCATTTTTTTTTCCAATCTTGGCAGTTCTCATTTACTTCTTCTTTTTGCTTGTCAGTTTCCTCCTCCTCTTAACTGTAATCTTTTTTTCGTCTGTCTTTTTGTGAAATGTTCCACTTAGAATAGCCTCATCATCAAACGTGTTCATTTTAATATAAATCGCAACTAAGAGCATCACTGTTGCTACTTGCAACCATTGAGCGGATGCAAGAAAAATATCATCAATTGACCAACTATAAATTGAGACTAAAATTGCAATTGATGCAATTGAGAAAAAGCCATCTGCGAGAATTTTATGATACATATAACACCTCCATTCTTTTTGTTTTACTTTTTATTTTATTTTATTTTTTCTTATTCTTCCCAGAGCAAAGCATCCAAACTTTATGCCTTTCAAGCCAATCAAACAGAACAGCACCTAAAAGTACACGAGTGATGACAATTGCTGTAAACATTGATACCAAAACACCGATAATCAGTGTAATTGCAAAGCCTTTAATGAAACCGCTTCCAAACATAATCAATATAATTGATGTTAGGATAGTTGAAACATTTCCATCCCTAATTGAGGTCCAGGCTCTTTTAAAACCTTCCTCGAGAGCAGCTCTCAAGTCTCGTCCTCGTTTAATCTCCTCCTTCATTCTTTCGAAAATCAAAATATTAGCATCAACAGCCATACCCACCGAAAGAATAAAGCCTGCAATTCCAGAAAGTGTTAATGTCACACCATATGGCGAAAGGGAAGAAAGTTTATAAATAGCAACGATAGTTGCTGTATAAATAATTAATGCAAAAACAGCTATCAACCCAGCAAAGCGATAGTAGATAATCATAAAAACTCCAACTATGGCCAATCCCCAGAGCCCAGCTTTCAAACTTTTCTCAAGTGAAGCTTGCCCTAATGATGCTTCAACGCTTTGTTGGCTGATTAAATGAATCGGTACCGGCAATGCTCCGGCATTCAATCTCCTTGAAAGATCTTTTGCTTCTTGAAGTTTAAAACTTCCACTGATTATAGCTTCCCCGTCCCTGATAACATCATTGACTACTGGAGCACTAATGACTTGATCGTCTAAAAATATAGCAATTCTCTTTCCTTTATTTTGCTCTGTTATCTCTTTAAACAACTCCTTGCCTTCGTCATCAAACTGCAGAACAACTATTGGTTGTCCTAATTGTTGATCAAATGAAACCTGCGATCGCTTTAGCTCTTTCCCAGAAAGTCCGGTTGATTCAAATTCTGGTTGTTGTAATATTTGCTTTTCGATCGACACTCTAAATTCTTCTGGATCCTGCGCAAAATATAAGATATGACTAACTTCAACTTCCCTACTCTCTCCATCTCCTCGTTGACTTAACTTCTTGATAACATGAAAACCAAATTGAGTCTCAACGACTTCACTGAAGATTGTATTTTCAGCAAAATCATCTTGGAAAATTGCTTCTTCGAACTCTGGAACCATCTCGCCCTTCTTTACAAAACCTAGATTTTCTCTTTTCCCTTGCGTTCGGTCTTCTGAATCTTCTTCCGCCAAAGAATCGAAATTATCCCCTTTCAATGCTTTCTCTAAAGTTTCATTAGCTTTATTTTTAGCCTCTGTTTTTGCAGCAGAAATTTCTATGACCTGCCCTTCTATCATCGCTCGCTCTTCTTCGTTTAACTCTGTCCTTTGTTCTTTTTCTTTTTTAAATTCCAGAAGCGGTGTCTCCTTGATTAAATTCTTAGCTTCTTCGACGTCTTTAATTCCAGCTAATTCAACAATCAATCTATAACTGCTTCCAATTTTTGAAGGTTGAATGTTGGGCTCAGCAACACCATAGGCATTTACTCTACGTTCTATTACATCCTGCACACCTCTTAATGCCTCAATTTCCTCACCTTTTTCAATATTTTCCATATCAGCCTCATAAATCAAATGTACGCCACCTTGCAAATCAAGCCCCATGTTGATTTTCATATTACCCAAAAAACCATCCAACCATCCGATGCCAGTCGCTTTTGGGTTTGCGATAACAAGCATGATTATTGCAAAAACAATAACCGCTAAAGGTTTTACCCATCTTTTCTGTCCAATTTTTCTTATTTTCATATTTTTAATTAGCTTTCTTTTTATACATCTACCTAAAAAAACATAGTCGATATCCAAAACTATCTTCTACTTACAACCTTAATACTACATCAAATCTAGAAAAAATCAACTTCATTCAATTAAAACTAAACTTCATTCAAAAACAAAAAACCCGGTGGTAACCGGGTTTTAAAATAGTTTGAACTAGTCTATTTTTTTTCTTCCTTAGCTTCTTCAGTAGAGGCTTCTTTTTTAGGTTCTTCCTTTTTCTCAACCTCAGTTTCAGAAGGTTTTTTTACTACTTCTTCCGTCTTTATCTCTTCCTTCACCTCCTCAATCTTCTCCTCCTTCTCTTCCACTTCTTTTTCTTCAATTTTAATTGAAACTTTTCTCTTATCAGCCTTGAGTATTCCTTCGTTCACAAGCATGTTATGAACTGAATCACTACAAGCAGCTCCTTCTCCAATCCAATACTTGATTCTGTCAGCCTTCAAAACTGCTAATTTTTGGTGTGGATCATAGCTCCCTAATTGTTCGATACACTTTCCTTGTACTGGAAATGATTTTTCAGCAAGCACAACTTTATATTGAGCATGTCCCTTTTTTCCAACTCTTGAAAATCTAATGATAATCATAATCTCACTTTCAATGAATAATTAATTACACAAACACATAAATTTGATTCTTATGAAAAACAAACTCTGTGTAGCTTACCTAAAAAAAACGCTTTTGTCAATAAGAATATTGCTACGCACTACTTTATAATTTTGTCGATAATTCCATATTTCTTAGCCTCCTCTGCGGACATAAAGTAGTCTCTTTCAGTATCTCTTCCAATATCGCTTTCCTTCTGTCCTGTATGTTTGGCTAATATTTTGTTCAATTTTTCCTTAATCTTCAAAATATGCTTTGCGTGGATGTCAATATCCGTAGCTTGACCTTCCACACCACCCATAACTTGATGAATCATAACCTCACTGTTTGGTAAAGAAAAACGTTTTCCTTTTTTCCCAGCACAAAGCAAGATTACTGCTGCGCTTGCCGCCGAACCAACACAAATTGTCGAAACATCACTTTTGATAAAATTCATTGTATCAAAGATTGCTAATGCTGCAGAAACACTTCCACCAGGCGAGTTGATATATAGCTTGACATCCAAGTCACTATCTTGTGAATCAAGAAAAAGTAATTGAGCAATAATAGCATTTGCAACCTGATCATCAATCGGTGTTCCAAGGAAAATAATTCTTTCTTTGAGAAGTCTCGAGTAAATATCATACGCTCGTTCTCCAAATTGTGATTTTTCAATAACTGTAGGGATAAGCATAAACCAATCTTACTTTTTAAATAATTCCTTAAGCGTCTATTTTACTTCCATAAGGAATTTAAATACCATCTCATTAGCCAAGCTGCCTTTCGTTGCCTCATAAAGCCTGTGCGTATCAATTTTATCATCAGTGGTTCCAATTGTTTGATAATACTCAAGAGTTTGATTTACTTTTTCTTCAATTTCCTTAGTATCAGGCACAAATTTTTCTTGCTTAGCAATTTCTTGAAGAATTAAGGCTGCTTTTACTCTCTTTGGTGCAGCGTTCTCTTTCCATCCCTCTTTCACTTTCTCCTCTGTTGTTTTGACTTGTTTGAAATATCCTTCCTTGTCAATCCCCATTCTGGAGATATCAGCCTCTAATTCTCCCATCATTATATCCATTTCTCTCTCCAGGAGAACTTCTGGCACTTCGACTTTCATAGTTTCAATGATAGATTCAATCAACTCCTTCTTGTGCTCATCATCATTTTTTCGCTTTTTCTCTTGTGAAATACCTTTTTCAATATTTTCTTTCAAAGACTTGAGGCTTTTAAATTCTCCAATACTTTTAGCAAAATCATCGTCGATCTTTGCAATTTCCTTTTCCTGGACAAGATTAAGTTTAACTTTAAATTCTGCTTCCTTTCCTGCAAGATGCTTTGCATGATACTCCTTTGGAAAAGCTAGTTTAAAATCTTTTTCATCGCCAGCTTTCATGCCAATTAGATTATCTTCAAATCCAGGTATAAATTTACCATCGCCGATTAGCATAACATGCTTCTTCGCTGATCCATTTTCGATAGCGACGTTATCCAAGAAAACATCAAAGTCGATTTCAACTTGATCGCCTTTTTTGACAGCTCTGTTTACTGTCACAATTTTCGCTCTTTGCTCTGCAAGATATTTTACTTCATGATCAATTTCTTTTTCTTCAACTTTTATTTCTTCTTTGGAAAATTTCTTATTAATCTTAATGGCGCCCTTTTCCCAATTACCAAGTTCAATTTCAGGAAGAACTCCTACAGTTGCAGTAAATTCAAAGTCGTTTCCCTTGGCAATCTTTTTAATATCAATCCTCGGCTCACCAATTGCATCAATTTTATTATCCAAAATTGCGTTTACATATCCCTCTCGAACAGCCTCTTCTGCTGCCTGATAAACGATCTTTTCTGTTCCAACTGTCTTTTCAACCACTTCCTTCGGAACTTTTCCATTTCGAAAACCATCCATTTTCATCTCTGAAGCTAAACTTTTAGTAGCAGTTTCTACGTGCTTATTGAATGTCTCTTTCGGTATAATAATTGAAAGTTTAACTTCAGATCCAGCAAGCTTTTCAATTTCAACTTTATTCTTTTTTTCTATCTTCTTAGTCGTCATAATATTTCTTTAAATTTCTTATTTACTTATTTAAATGATTTTCAAAAACTGGCACAATCTCTTTTTTCCTTGAAACAATACCGTCTACAAACAAAACGTCCTCCCTGTCCTCAGCTTTGAACATTTCAATGAATAGTTCCTTCTCTTCATTCCCTGAACAAAGAGTATAGCTTTCTTTATTTAAAATGTCTATTATCGAAAGAAATGCTCCTTTTAGATTATCCGTTTTTTTTACTTGAGTTAAATTTTCTAATATCTCTTCTTTTCTCTCTAATCCAGCGTCCTTGTTGGTTGTTTCCATAACACCAATTCCATATTCAGCTCCACCAAATTCAAAGACTTTATAGTCCAATTTAATTAAGTCTTTGGTTTTAATATCGCTCATATCACTTTTTGCATAAAACATCAACATACTGAATTCAGCCAAATCTTCAATTTCCACAATCTCATTAAGTTTTTTCACCAATTCTTTGTCAGTTTCTGTTGTAGTTGGAGAACGAAAGTATAATGTATCAGAGATAATTCCTGCAAGCAAGAGTCCTGCTACTTCTTTTGATATTTCAAGATTTTTAGCAAAGTATTTTTTTGCAATGATGGAACAAGAAGATCCTAGCGGTTCAACGTGAATCCTGATTGGTTTGTCTGTTTGAATTTTAACTTTATGATGATCAATTATTTCGATAATATCTAGCTCATTTAAATTATCAATACTCTGAGACTCTTCATTGTGATCAACTAGAATTATTTCTGAGTTATGTGGTAACTCGGAAACTTCTCTTGGAAGATCCACGCCAAAATAAGTTAGTACAAACTTTGTCTCTTTATTGATGCTGCCTAGCGCTAATGCTTCACTTTTAATATTCCTGGCTTCTAGGAACGCTTGATATCCGATTGCGCTGCAAATTGTATCCGTGTCAGGATTTTTGTGTCCAATAATATATTTCATCTAGTTAATCTCAATAGCTTATTTTCAAACCTTTTTTACTATCTTCAAACGCTAAATTATTCTTTCTTAGTGACTTTTTTTTCTACTTTTACAACTTTTTTCTTTGTCACTTTTTTAGTGGCCTTCTTTTTTATCTCCTTTGGCCCTTCTTCGATTTCCTCAGCCTTAAGAGATTTTTTTTTATCTTCTACTGCTGAATCTTCTTTTTCAGTCTCAACTATTTCTTTTTTCTCTTCGGAATCAGTAGTCGTAGCTTCACTATCATCGTTGATAACTTCAACATCTATTTTCCACCCTGTTAATTTAGCAGCCAATCTAACGTTCTGCCCTCTTTTCCCAATTGCCAAAGAAAGTTGTTCTTGTGTAACATATGCAATGGCTTTTCTTTCTTCAGTCTCACCTTCTTCTTTTTTCTCAGACTCCTTCGCTTCAACATTAATTACTTTTGCGGGTGAAAGCGCGCTTGCAATCATTTCCTCTGGATCTTCACTCCATTCAATAATGTCAATTTTTTCTCCACAAATCTCATCTATTACTGCTTGGACTCGAGTCCCTTTTTGTCCAACACAAGAACCAATTGGATCAATCCCATCCTCATTTGAAATCACAGCAATCTTAGATCGACCACCTGCCTCTCTCGCAATTGCTTTAATTTCAACTGTTCCAGCAAAAATCTCTGGTACTTCCAATTCAAATAATTTCTTCAACAATTCAGGGTGTCTTCTTGAAAGTGTGATTCCTGGTCCCTTTGGATCAGATTCAACACGACTTAGATAAACCTTAATTCTTTGTCCAATTCGATATCTTTCCGTTGGGATTTGTTCAGACGGGAATAATACTCCTACAGCTTTTCCAAGATCTATAAATACTTTATTTAACTCGACTCTCTGAACAGTTCCGTTCACAACATCACCTTCCTTCTCTTTGTATTCCTCAAACATTGAGTCTCTTTCTGCTTCCCGAATCCTTTGAATAATCACTTGCTTCGCTGTTTGTGAGGCGACTCTTCCATATTGATCTTTTGTTTCAAGTGGGATTTCAATGAACTCTCCGATAGCAATTGAATTGTCAATCTTTACAGCATCCTCCAAAAGAACATCTCTTTCTGGATTAAACCTCGGAAGAGTTTCTGATTCTTCAATAATTTCCTGGACCTTAACTCCATCCAAAATTTCATCACTTTTTTTTGCTCCTTCGCCAATCTCATGCGCATTTTCTGTGAGATACTCTCGCTCTATCACGCGTACAGATTCATCAATCACTTCTCGTAATTGCTTAAAGCTAACCTCTCCCGTATCTTCACCTAAATGAGCAATTATAATTTGCCCTTTGTGTCCATAATCCTTTTTATACGCAGCGGCTAGTGCGGCTTCAACAGACTCAATTACTTTCTTTTTTTCAATTCCTTTCTCCTCACAAATTTGTGCGATAGCACTTCCAAACTGCCCGAGAGCTGAGGAGTCTTTAATTAGTTTTGTTCCCATTTTAGTAAATTTAGCTATTTATTAATTCTTGCAACTTAAAAGTTTCTTTTAAAAATAAATTCCCGTCATTTCATGACCGGAATTCTCAAGCAACCTCTCTCATTTCACACTGTTAGTATACAAAAACGCTCTTTCATTGTCAACTTTATTCCTTGCTTATTAACGTTTCTTCTTTTATTTTTTAAGAGTTCCTACAAAAACTCTTATCTCAAATCCATTGCAGCTATTGTTTGCAATAAAAATCCATAACAAATGTTATGGATTTTTGCACTATTGTTGTAACCTTGTTCTCTATTTATTTTAATTTCTTGCAAATGATTACAAATATCTCTCCTCTCTCTCTCTTAATTCCTCTACAACTTTTTTCACGTCCTGTGCTCTCGATTTTGGACATATCAGAAGAGAGTCTTTTGTATCAATAATAACCAGGTCATCGACACCAACAGTTGCAATCAGCTTCCCTTCAGTTCCGTAGATAATACAACCTGAAGTTTCAATGTTCAGTCTTTCCCCTTTAACTAAATTTCTCCGTTCATCCGTCTTTGTCATCAAATTTTCATGCAAAGTGTCCCAAGCACCAATGTCCTTCCAATCGAAAGAGCCTTTAATGATCAAAAGTTCTTCTGGATCCATCTTCTCTGTAATTGCATAATCAATTGAAATTTTCTCCATCTCACGGTAAGACTTTTCGATCACCACCTCATCTTCGTTTTTAATAGCCTCTTCAATTTCTAGTAATTTCTCATACATCTTTGGTGCATATTTTTTATATGCTTCCAAGAATAATTTCGGGGTCCACATATAATAATTTGCATGCCACAGATAACATCCTTCCTCTAGATATTTCTGAGCTGTTTTGTAGTCAGGTTTTTCAGCATGACCCTTAAACTCAAAAAATTCCACGCCATTTCGCTCAAACAATCTTTTGCCGACCTTAGTATATCCCAACGTTGTTGTTGGTATCGTTGGATGAACTGAAATATCTAGAAGTTTTCCAGTTTCCTTGATCATTTTTTCTGCCTCCTTAATGGAATTTAAGAATTTATCGATTCTTCCAATGTAATGGTCTGAGGGAATGAATGCTATTGGTTCATCTGGGTCGATTAATTTCAACCTTAGCGCAGCATAGGCCATTGCAGGTGCAGTGTCACGCCTAGCTGGTTCCACTATAATATTCTCTTTTGGAAAATTGGGAAGAATTTCTTCAACCCCTTCCTTTAACTCACTTGTTGTAGCTATAAAGATTTTATTCTCTGGATAGTCCCCAAAACGATCGATTGTCTCCTCGAGCATTGTTTTTTCTGAAATCAATCTGCAGAACTGTTTCGGTTTCCCAGCTCTACTCATTGGCCACATTCTTGAACCACCACCACCTGCTAAAATTACAATTTTCATTCTTTAATACTTACTTTTTATTCCTAATATAATTGGGTTTTTTAGAGAACTTAGAACATTCTTGAGTTCTCCTGATCCAGCGCCTCATTTACCATTGCATCAGCCTCTTTATTATTTTCACGCTTTGTGTGCTCAAAAGAAATTTCTCCGAAATCAAGTTTTAAATTCCAAATTTCAATAAAATTCTTTTGGATTTTTTCATCTTTCAGTTTATACTCTCCATTCAATTGCTTGACCATTAACTCAGAATCACTCACACATCTCAATTTAGCCCCTTTGGTATTGTTCTTTCCAATAAGTTGTTTTGTTTTCTTTAGCGCAAAAATAAGAGCTGCATACTCAGCTTCATTATTGGTTGCTTTTCCAATAAACTCGCCGTATTTTTTCTTTTCCCCACCAATTTCGATAACAGCACCTACTGCTGAAGGTCCAGGATTTCCTCTCGATCCTCCGTCTGTAAAAATATTAATTTGATTCATTTCTTAACCTTACCTTATAACTATTTATATATAGACTTTATCTTAAAGCCACACATCTCTTTTGTCACATTAAAACTAGTTTCACCTGAAAAAGTCAATTCGATGACAGGTCTCATGACTCTTGTCCTACTTACTTTTTTAAATGTGATTCCGCTTCCTGTAAACTCCTTCTCATTCTTCAATAAACTAGTGTTATTAGTGAGAGCTTTTTTAGCCCTTTCGTAATTAGCTTCCTTTGTGTCATGATAATTGAAGACGCTTTCATCAGAACAAATAAAGTTTAGTATTCTTTTATTGTCCTTAAAAAAATTAAAATTGTACTCATTTTTAACAAAAAGCCCAATGATGACAAAGAAGGTCAGTAGTAATACTAAAAGCCTCGTTTTTGGTTTATTGTTAATAATATTCGAGCCCTCAAACACATACTCTTTTTCAGGCTCCTCAAATTCAATCATCTTGAGGTGTTAGGTTGGTTAGAAGAGATTCCAGTTCTTCCTCTGAATAGAAATCAATAACTATTTTACCACCTTTTGTTCCTTTTTTTATTTCAACTTTAGTCCCTAGTGATTGGGATAGCTCTTCTTGTTTAGAATAAACATCTGGATCTAAGTGTCTTCTTTTTCTCCTGGAAACATTTCCTAGGGAATCTCTTACTTTAACCTCAGCTTGCCTAACATTGAGATTCTCTTTTAAAATTAACTCAAAGAGTGCTCTTTGTTTTTCTGGATTCGAAATACTTAAAATTGTCTTTGCATGACCTTCTGAAATTCTTTCTTCCATTAAAGCTCTCTGGATCTCAATTGGAAGATTCAATAGTCTTAATGAATTAGCAATGGTACTCCTACTCTTACCAACACGCACAGCAATTTCTTCTTGGGTCATTGAAAATCTCTCTTGCATCTTCTTATATGCCTTGGCCTCTTCTATTGGGTTTAGGTCATGGCGTTGGACATTTTCAACTACTGCCCACTCTGCTTTTTTTTGGTCATCAACGTCCCTTACGATAACAGGAACTTTCTCTAATCCAGAAATCTTACTGGCCTCCAAACGACGCTCACCTGCAATCAGCTCATAATCACCGCTGCTTGTACTTGTAACTATTAGCGGTTGAATAATTCCATGCGCACTTATTGAATCAGCAAGTTCTGCAAGTTTTGATTCATTGAAATTCATCCTTGGTTGATGTGGGTTTGGAATAATTCGATCCACTGCAACTGTATCAACTCCTTCCTTAAAAGTTCTTTTTTCTTTTCTACTCACCTCTTCGTTAGTTCTCTCAATACTTTCCCGCTTCCCTTTCTTAATTTTTGATTTCGGGGCTTGATTTTTGGTTTCGTTTTTTATAACCAAACCAGAATTCGGCCACTGCTTCTTGTTTTTGGAACTTAAGTAGGACTGGTCTTCATCAGTTTTCCTGATCTCTTTATTGTCTCTTTTCTTTAAATTTTTTTGAGGAATAAGAGAAGCCAAACCTCTTCCCAATCCACCTTGCTGAACCATTTTTATTTGTTCTAAGTTTATTATCTTTATTTTTCAATTTCACTTAACGTCACAAAGAAATCACTCGCTCCTTTCAATCACTTCATTTGCAAGTTGTCGATATGCTCTTGCCCCTTTATTAAATCGATCAAAATTAAGAATTGATTTTCCAAAACTTGGTGCTTCGGCGAGTTTCACAGTTCTTGGAATCACCGCATCGAATACTTTCCCTGGAAAATGCTTCTTAACCTCTTTTACAACCTGATGAGCAAGTCTATTTCTACGATCGAACATTGTCATTACAATTCCCCCAAGCTGCAATTTTGGTTGCAAATGGTCTTGAACAAGATCAACTGTGTTTAACAATTGTCCCAGTCCTTCCAACGCAAAATATTCAGTTTGAACCGGGATAATAACTTCATCAGAGGCAACCAAACCATTAATAGTTAAAAGTCCTAAACTTGGTGGTGAGTCAATTATAATGAAGTCGTACTGGGGACGTAGTTTTCGTAGAGCGTTGTATAAACGATACTCCCTATTTTCCATTCCAGCTAATTCAACTGAGGCTGCTGCAAGATCCTGGTTTGATGTTATTATGTCGTGACTCAGAAAATCTGCTTTTATTATCACATTATCTGAATGTTCATCAAGAACAAGCATGTGATAAAGATTCTTCTCAATAGAATTAGGGTCAATTCCTAAACCACTTGAAGCGTTTGACTGAGGATCAAGATCTACTAACAAAACTTTCTTTCCAAAATCGGCAAGATATGAAACCAGATTTATAGCGGTAGTTGTTTTCCCTACTCCGCCTTTTTGGTTTACTAATGATATTATTTTTCCCATATGCTCAATTATATCCAAAAAAAAACAATTTCGCAACTCTAAAGTATTAAAAGGTGCCCTAGCAAATTCTAACTTACAACTATAAAGAAATCCTCTTGTGAATAAACTATTTGTTGTTAAAATAATAATAGCTACTAAATTTTTAAACATTCAGAACAACTATATGAAAAAGATAATCATCATGATTTCAACAATAGTGCTCTTTGCTATAACATATTGGCTAATTTCGCCACTCTTTATTGATAAAGAGATAAATGAATCATTGGAAGATATCACAAATCACTCAATTACAAAGAAGGAGGTCTCAAAAAATTCAATACCCGATTCTTCACCACAAGAAAATATCTCCCCACCAACACTGCAAATTATTGCCACTGGAAGATTCGAAGGAAAATCAAACCATCGAGCGAGTGGATCAGTGTCTTTTGTTGAAATCAAAGGAGATACTTACCTCCGAATTGAAGACAGTTTTGACGCAGAAAATGGACCAGATCTTTTTGTGCATCTAGGAAAGGATGGGGAATATATTTCTGAAATAAATCTAGGAAAACTAAAGGGTAATAAGGGTGGACAAAATTATCTAATTCCAAAAGAAATAAACCTGGACATAAACAACGAGGTTTGGATCTGGTGCAGAGCATTCTCAGTCCCTTTTGCTCAGGCGATATTGAAATAATTAGTGCTGTATCCCAAACAAAAAACCCATGGTTTTAACCATGGGTTTTTTTGGGTTTTCTCTTTAGTATGAAAAGTTGAACTATTTCAATTCTACAGTAGCTCCAGCATCTTCAAGTTTTTTCTTCAACTCTTCGGCTTCCTCTTTAGCTACCTTCTCTTTAATAGCCTTTGGAGCTTCGTCTACAATGCCCTTCGCTTCTTTTAGACCAAGACCAGTAATTTCTTTAACAACCTTAATCACATTGATTTTTGCATCACCAGGAGCAATTAAAGTTACATCGAATTCTGTTTTCTCTTCAGCAGCAGCTTCTTCACCAGCTACAGGAGCAGCCATTGCCATTGCAGGAGCAGCAGCAGTAACATTGAACTTATCTTCAAGAATTGAAACCAATTCTGAAAGGTCCAATACACTCATTTTTTCAATCTCCTCAATGATAGCTTTGAATTTAGCAGGAACTTTAACGTCCTTCTTTTCTTCAACCTTTTTTTCTTCTGTCATAACTTTGTAAAATTATTATTAAATATGTTTATAAACTATTGTTAGGCGTTCTCTTTGGATTCTTTAACTGCATTTAATGTATAAACTAAATTCCGCAAGTTTCCGCTAAGCGCACCGACAAAACCTGTAATAGGCGCCTTTATTGTTCCAACTACCTGACCGAGTAATTGTTCCTTTGAAGGAAGTTTAGCAAGACTTGCAATCTCTTCTGTTGTAATTGCTTTTCCCTCCAATGATCCAGCTTTGATTTTAAAAGCTTTATTTTCTTTAGAGAAATCAAATGCTGCTTTTGAAGAACAAACTTCATCATCTCCTCCGTAAATCACTGCAACCTGACCATCAATTTTCCGAACATCTATATCAATTTTAGCGTTGTCAAAAGCTATTTGTGTAAATGTTTTCTTTGCTACTTTCATGTTTGCATTTTTTTCTCGCAATACCTTTCTGAGTTCGCTAATCTCCGAAACACTTAAACCTTTATAATCGCAGATAATAGAGGTTGTACTTTCCTTGAGATTCTTTGTAAGATCATCTATCAAAGCCTCCTTATTTTGGCGTGTAAGCATGTTTCTTATTTTAATCTTATTAACTCTCTTTAAATAAAAAAATCTACGTATAACGTAGATTTCGGAAGCAAAGAATTCTAAAAAGAAGTTTCTTTTACCCCTACTTAGGACTTATAGTTGCGCCTAAGGTCTACGGAATACTTTTAATAGGTTACCACAAGTTCAGAACTTGTCAAGTATACTTATCAAATTGTCCTTATAGAAGTATGGATGATAAGCTCTATAGCCCAGTACCAATAATATATCTAGCAAAAAACTCCACTACATATAAGATTGTTTCTCCTATAAGTCCTTTGGATAAAAACAAAAAAAGTAAGAAAATCACCAAACCATTCTTTTCAAGCATTTGCTTGGTATATTCTGAAATTGGCAAAAAGGCAAAAAGTAGTTTTGAGCCATCCAAAGGAGGGATAGGAAACAAATTAAACACCATAAGTGCAATATTGATAATAAACATAAGAGCAAAAATACTAGCTAAAAGACCATCAGCCATTCCAGTAACCAATAGTATTCTTAAAGAGATTCCACTAATTAATGCGAGTATTAAATTTGATAATGGTCCTGCTACCCCAACAATTGCTGGTCCATATCTTTGATCCTTAAGGTTGTAGGGGTTGTATGGAACTGGTTTTGCCCAACCAAAAACAAATCCTATTTGGGAAATTGCTAGAAACAAAGGAACCAGAAATGATCCCCACATATCCAAATGCTTCATTGGGTTCAAAGTTAATCTCCCTGCATATTTAGCTGTTGGATCTCCAAGTCTTAAAGCTGCATATCCATGAGCTACTTCGTGAACCACAACAGAGAAAATTAAAACTGCAATTTGCAAAACTATTTCGATACTAATACCCATAAATATAAATTTAAAATTTCTATCAGCAGACAAACGATACATAGAGTAATTCATTAAACCAATTCCCAGATAAAAATACAAATCACTTGCCTCATTACAAAAGGTTGACAAAACGCCTTGGAATTGGTACTCTATTACTTGTTAAGTTTACAATACATTTTATAACTATTCAAGGTAGACATATGGCACGTTGTAGCATTTGCGGTAAGAAGACTATGTCAGGAAACTCACGTTCTCATTCAAATATCGCTACTAAAAGAACTTTTAAGGCTAATATTCAAACAAGACACATTGATGGCAAAAAAACCAATGTTTGTACAAAATGCATCAAGACTATGAATAAGGTTTCAAAATAAAGATCTCCTTTAAAACTCAACAACCAAGGCGCTGGTGATTTCCAGTGTCTTTTTGTTTATTTTAACAAATTTGTTTATTTGTTTTAAAAAATACCCACAGATGCTATCTGCTGGTATTTTTTTAAATATTCTTACTTACTATTTATTCTCTAATAGAACTTTATCCAAAGATAGACTTGTGCCATTGCTACGGTGATAAACATAATAAAGAGCCCTACTTTCATAAATTCAATAAACTTAATTTTATATCCAGCTTTTTCAGCCATTCCAGCAACAACAAGATTAGCACTAGCACCAACCAATGTTCCATTGCCACCAAGACAAGCTCCTAGAGCCAAGGACCACCAAATTGGCTCAAGTCCTTGTGCAAAAACACCGTCCATTTGTTCCACAAGAGGAATCATTGTTGCTACGAAAGGAATATTATCAACGAAGGCTGAGAAAATTGCAGCACCCCAAAGAATTAAGATTGAAGTAAACTTGAAATCTCCTCCAGTTAATTCCAGCATTCTTTCAGCAGCCCAGTTAATTGCACCAACGTGCTCAAGCCCGCCAACTAAAACGAATAAACCAATAAAAAAGAAGATTGTAATCCATTCAACTTCATGCAAAACTCTCTCTGGATTCTTTCCATCTAAGAAAAGTAATAGCCCGGCTCCAAAAAGTGCGATTGTTGCAGCTTCCATTCCCAATGCTCCATGGAAGAAAAAACCAGAGATAACCAAAGCTAGCACGAAAAGTGATTTTTTAAGCAATGGAATATTCTCGAGGCTATCGCTTTCATTTAAATGCATGATTCTTTCCATGCTCTCCTTATCTGTTTGAATCTTTTTTCCATACAAAAATTTAAATACTGGGACCAAGACAATAATCATAACAATAACAATTGGGGCAAGATTCTGCACAAATTGCATAAATGTTAGTCCAGCAGCAGAACCAATTAAAATATTTGGAGGGTCACCAATCAAGGTCGCTGTACCTCCGACATTACTCATTAAAATTTCTGTCATCAAAAATGGCATTGGATTAATCTTAAGATTGTCGCAAATAACAAACGTCATTGGAACCATCAAAAGAACGGTAGTCACGTTATCTAAGAGCGCTGAAAAAACAGCTGTAATTATTGCAAACATAAAAAGAATTTTCCAAGGATCTCCTTTTGCTAGTTTTGCCGCCTTTACTGCAACATATTGAAAAACACCAGTGTCTTTTGTAATTCCCACAATAATCATCATTCCTACTAACAAACCGACGGTATTAAAATCAATGGCACCAACAGCTCCATGTTGGTCATAAAATCCCATCAGTTCTCCAGCAATAATCATCAATGCTCCACCAAAAATTGCAATAATTGTTCTGTGAATTTTTTCTGATATAATAGCAGCATAACTTCCTAAGAAAATCAGCATTGCAGCTGTAATCATCCCAGTTGTAATCTGGAAATGTCCTATAACTTCCTGTTCAACCCCATGCATAAAATTAAATTAAAAATAAAAAATAAAAAATAAAAAACAACGACTTTTCATTGCTTTTTAAATCAACCTAACTATTTGACTTTATATCACGATTATTTTTCTTAGGATCAATTCGCTCCTCCTTAAAGAGGGCGTTGTATAGTGCATTTTTAACACAAGTCCTTGAAATTGCTCCTACTAATAGCCCTTCTTTGTTCACAACTAAGATAAATCTTCCCACGCCCTTAACTGCATATGCAGCAGCTTCAATCATTGCATCATTTTCTGAGAGTGTGTGGAATTCTGTAATCATAAATTCCTCTAGCTTCACATCCTTAACTTTTTCAGCATATCTATCAAACGTTCCCTCTGCTCCGTACATTGAAAAAATTGGATCATTTTTTAGATACTCAGGCACAACCTGCTTAATAAGTAAGCGCGTAGAAACTAAACCAACAGGCTTTTTATCATCATCGATCACAACGATACTATTTGTTTTTTGCTCAACCATTTGCTTAGTAGCATCAGCAAGCGTTTTTTCTTGGTGAATTGTGTTCACCCAGTCACACATGTAATCCTTTACCCACATTTGTTTGAAAAAAATTAATTTATTTAACTTATTTAATTAATACCAATAGTTCCATCATTCTCTTTTTTTCTATTTTTGTCAATAGTTTTGAACAGAACAATCTTATTAAGCTTTTAGTTCCCTATTTACAATAGTTTATACTCTTTTGTATTTGCCTTTTAATACCTCTTTTTGATTTTATCTAAAATTATTTTTGTTGATTTCTTGGTGTATCTATTAATGCAAATCAACTGTTTCCAAACATTTAAATACTCACTAAATTAATCTCAGCTCTTGTCTTGTTGCTATTTTAACATTTTTTATTATCAAATAAAAACATACTATTGATGTGTACTAAACACTGTTAGTTAAAAAATAAACTGTTCTTTTTACTTGACAAATCTGGGTATTTAATTACAATGTTTATGCGTGACAAGGAGTGTTATTATTTTTTCTAATTTTTTGCCCAGCCAGCGCTAAATTCGATATGAATAACAACACCTCGTCACTGACGCCCGGGAGCACATTGTGCACCCGGGCGTACCTTTTTTCAATACCACTCTGACTTCAAAACTATTTTATTTTAAAAATCATAAAACTTTCATTCAAATAAAGAAAAATGCGTTCCTTGCCAAAAACCATAATACAGTCTATTATAAACTATTTGCTAACACAACAAATTCACTAACAACATTATGAAGATCAACAGTAAAGACAAACTAATTTTTGACATCGCCGTTATCGGTGGCGGGGCTTCAGGGATGATGGCTGCTATTTGGGCAGCTGAATCTGGAGCTAAAGTTGCGCTAATTGAGAAAAATCAAAAACTTGGGAAAAAGCTTTTAATCACAGGAAAAGGCCGTTGCAATCTAACGCAGGAAAATTTTACGAAAGATACTCTTTTAGATGATCTTGGGAGAAGCGGCAAGTTTCTTTTTTCAGCTCTTGCTAAGTTTGGCGTTGAAGACACTAAAGAATTTTTCAAAGCAGAGGGTGTCAATCTCAAAACTGAACGCGGAGGACGTGTTTTTCCGTATTCAGATTCAGCTGAAGATATCCTGACTGCTCTTAGAAAACGCTTGGCAACAAACAAAGTTATTGTTATCCGTAATAATAAGATTGTATCCATTCAAGTTAAAGATAATTTAATTCAGAGCCTTTCAACTAAAAAAGGGGAGATCTTAGCAAAACAATTCATTCTTTGTACGGGAGGTAAATCATACTCAGGAACTGGATCAACTGGTGATGGATATTCTTGGGCTGAGCAATTCGGACACTCCGTTATTGAACCAGAGCCAGCTCTGACTCCGATAAGAGCGAATGATAAATGGATTGAATTTGTAGTGGGGTTAACATTGAAAAATGTAAAATTAAGCGTAGTCCAAAACAACAAGGTTCAGGATGAGAGATTCGGAGATATGCTTTTTACACATATTGGTGTTAGCGGCCCAATCGTCTTAGATATGAGCAAGAAGGTCGGCGAATTAATGAAGAAAAAAGCGAAAGTTCATCTTTCAATTGATTTAAAGCCCACACTAACTTTCGATGCCCTGGATAAAAGGATTCAAAGAGATTTTCAAAAATATCAAAATAAACAATTTAAAAATTCACTTGAAGATCTCTTTCCACAAAGATTGATCCCTGTAATGATCCGTCTTTCAAAAATAAACATGGAGAAGAAGGTTAACAAGGTAACTAAAGAAGAAAGACAAAATCTTGTTAAACTAACGAAGAACCTGATTGTAAGCGTCACAGAACTAGTGGGCTTTGGACAAGCTATCGTAACCTCAGGTGGAATTGATTTAAAAGAAGTCGACTCTCAAACAACAAACTCGCGAAAAATAAAGAATTTATACTTAGCAGGAGAAGTTCTAGATCTTGATGGTCCAACCGGTGGATATAATCTTCAAATTTGTTGGAGCACTGGATTCTTAGCAGGAGTAAGTGCTGCTGCTGCATTTAAAAAAGAACAGGGAAAGGAACAGGAGGATTAAGCTTATTAAGTCATTACCTATACAAATTATACAAAAAAAGACTATCCTTTAAAATAGTCTTTTTTTGTATACACATTCTCAGTCACTTTTTAGTAGTCTTTGAGTTATTGGATATTTATTTTTTTCGCTATTGGGCAATTCTCATGGTCATGTTTTTTTGCTGGACAAAATTTACGCCCATATTCAATAATCCTATGATTGAAATTCAGCCACTCTTTCTGTGGAATTATCTTTATTAAATCCTGCTCTATTTTGTCTGGATTTTTCTGAGTGGTTAATCCATGTAAAATAGAAAGTCTCCTAACATGTGTATCGACAGCGACCCCTTCTATTTTTCCAAATCCATCGCCTAGCACAATATTTGCAGTCTTTCTTGCAACGCCTGGCAATTCAATTAGTTTTTCCATTGAGTTTGGAACTTCTCCTTTAAATTTATTGTTTATAATTCTCGTTGTCGCTAGGATGTTTTTTGCTTTATTTCGATAAAATCCAGTTGAGCGAATATCCTGCTCAAACTCTTCTAGATCAGCTTTTAAATAATCATCGAGTGTTGGATATTTCTTGAAAAGCTTCTCTGTTACCTCGTTGACTTTTTTGTCAGTGCATTGTGCGGACAAAACAACCGCGATAAGTAATTCGAGTGTGTTGGAAAAATTAAGAGCAATTTTTGATACAGGAAAAAGCCTAGCCAATTCGCTCATTATAATTCTTGCTCTTTTCTTTCTCTTTTTTATTTCACTTTCCGAAATTTCTTTTTTCACCTTTGAATTATTAATTCTTTTTTCCCTCTGACTTAAGGAATGCTACAATGCCCCAAGTAAAACCCACTACTTAAGCATAGAGAAGTATGCCTCTTCTAGTTCTCGTTTAACTTAACTACTTTGTTTGTTTGAAAAATTTCTTCAGGAGAAACAGCATCTTCAATCCTGAAATCTCCAACTCTTGTCCGTACCAATCGTGTTAAATAACCTCCTGTTCCCAGTTTTTCGCCAAACTCCCTTGCCAAAGAACGGATGTATACACCTGGTCCAGTTACGGTTTTTATCTGCAATATCGGCCACTCGTAAGAAATGACATCAATTCTCTCAATGTACACAAATCTCGGTGGCGGTGTGAATTTTTCGCCCCTCCTAGCCTTCTTATAGCCTTCTTCTCCTCCACCAACCTTAGCAGCGCTATATACTGGTGTGACTTGAACAATTTCACCAATAAAATCGTTTTTTATCTTTTCAATCTCCGTTAAAGTCGGGATTCTTTTTACACTGATTTCATTTTTTTCACCTTCTTCGTCATCAGTGACGCTTGTTGTTCCTAGTTTAATTTCAGCTAGATATTCTTTCTCCTTTTTAACTATTTTATCAATTTGCTTAGTAAATTCCCTTCCAATTGCCACAACCAAAACACCCTCGGCCAAAGGATCTAGTGTACCAGCATGTCCAACTTTTTCTCTTTTTGTGCCACCAACCAAACGCTTAATCCCGGCAACAATTGCATACGAACTTGGTCCTCTTGGTTTATTAATAGCAAAAATACCTTTCATTCTTTAAACTCTTATTAGTTATGCTTGGTTGTCTTTTCCAAGCTCCCATCACCCTTGCAAATCAGCATTATCCTTCTTTTCTAATTCCTCTTTTTGCATTTTTTTTAGATCTTGTTCTAGCTGATTCTCACTCCCCTCTCCTCCTTGGGTTTTTTTCTGTAGATTCTCTTTTGGATCCTTAACGACTGTAGTGCTATATGCGAACGCATCATCATTTCCAAGGACTGGGGTGATTTCGGCATCATAAACAGGCACAACTCCGTTAGAAAAAGCTAAATACCCTGGAACTATAAGATTCACCACAGGTATAACTGTTAAAATTCCCCACCATTCTGGCTTCCCCATTGCCTTTGCGACATCCATCCAAACAACAATACTAATGATAATATTCACACCAGGAACAATTAAAAGTGCTATCCACCACAAAGGTCTATTGGCAATTCTAAATAACAGTACAAGGTTTAGAACAGGAACCCAAGCATACCAGTCATCAGGAATATTAATTTTCTGTGCCATTCGCTGAAAAGACATTGCATAGTAAATGTACATCGGAATCATAACAAACAGAAAGGCTATCATGAATCCTACTATTACACCGTTTGACTCAAGTGAGTCAGCTTGCATTGGCACTACGTCTGAATAACTAGTGACGCCTGTTGAAGTCTCGTATTCTGAGACACTTCCGGTGTCCATATCACCACCGGGATAATGATTATTTTCCATTTTTGTTTTTTAAAAAAATTAAAGAAATTTCATTAATAAGTTACAAGAAAAATCGATCAGAACGTTTTTTTATTGTTATTTTTTTATTTATTCTCCCAATACTCTTCAGCTTCTTCCTCCATCTTCTCTAGACGATCATAATAATCAGGAAACTCATTTAAATGAGCTAGGGCAATTTTCCCGGTTGTGAATGGGTTATCTCCTGAAACATTTGTTTTTTCATCAACGAGCCCATGCTCCATTTCGATATCCATCCCCTTACGAAATTGTTCAATATCAAACTTAGTCCAATCAATAGCCAATTGCTCTCCGATGCTCTTCGCTTGCTCAGCTGTGTAATATCTTTTTTCTGACATGTTTATTTTTAAAAAATTATAGATTATTAAATTCTTCCTCTAGTTTTCATTGCCTCTTGCAGCTTCAAAATAGAAGATGCAAAGGCTGCTGTGTGGTAATCAGTTTTTAGTTTTGTTTTAACTAAGTCTAGATCGGCAAAAGCTTCTTTCATTTTAGTTTCAATTTTTCCAAGAACATCCTCTTTGCTCCATCTATCACCTGAATTGTTCTGAACCCATTCGAAATAACTACCAACAACGCCTCCTGCATTTGCTAGAATACCAGGAAGTACTGTTACTTTATTTTCGAAAAGAGCTTCATTCGCATCGAATGTAACTGGTCCGTTGGCTAACTCCAGGACAATCTTGGTTTTTATTTTTTTAGCATTTTCATTGTTGATTTGATTTTCCAAAGCTGCAGGAATCAAAATATCAACAGTTAACTCTAGTAACTCCTTGTTGGTAATTTTTTGAAATTCGCCCCCTGATTCAGTGATAGTTACAGAGCTATCTTTTCTTTTTTCTTCTTGGTATTCATCTAAAATTGCCTCAATTTTCAAGCCATTTTTATTTAAGATACCACCCTTCGAATCTGAAATTGCTATAATCTTATAACCTTTTTTGGAAAGGATTCTAGCCGCATTTGCTCCTGCGTTTCCAGCACCTTGAATTGCAATTGTAATTTCACTGTTTTGTTTTTTTATTAATTTCTTCTCTTTTTTTAAAAATTCTTCAAGCACTACAATACCACCAAATGAAGTCGCAATGTCTCGACCAAAGCTCCCACCAAAATTCATCGGCTTTCCAGTGAAAACTCCTGGCAAATAATTATTATTCAATAAACTATATTGATCAGCCATCCATGCCATAATCTGTCCATTTGTGTTCACGTCAGGCGCTGGAATATCTTTTCGGGGACCAATCACATTATGAATAGCATTAACATATTCCCTGGAAAGCCTCTCTAATTCGGCTTCCGACAAACTCCTAGGGTCAACTCCTATTCCGCCCTTCGCTCCACCATATGGTAAGTTGACAACTGAATTCTTCAAACTCATTAATGTCGCCAATGCACTAACTTCATCTAAGTCAGTGTCAGCATGAAAACGAATTCCGCCTTTGAAAGGTCCCGGGGCATCATTATGTTGGACCCGATAAGCTTTATATGTTTCGATGTTGCCGTTATCACGTTTTAAAGTTAATGAGAGCTGAATTATTCTTTGGGGATTTAAAATCACTTCTTCAATTTGCTCTGGTAGTTTAATAATCTCACTTGCCTTCTTAATCCTTCGTAAAACATCTTGGTAAAAACTTTCCATTTTTTTTTATTTAACTTACAACTTAAAGTTCCCTGTTTGTTTTTTATAATACACAAAATTCTAAGACAAAACAATGTCGGGCCGCCGAGAGTCGAACTCGAGCCACACACACCCCATGCGCGCGTACTACCGTTATACTACGGCCCGTATCTATTTTACAGTATACTCTTTGTTTTAATAATTTAAAATTAAAACTTGCTTAAATAATAAAATAAAGTGGGCGTCGCTTAGATTCAAGCAACGCCCACACTTTAAAAACTTTCTTTTATTCACAATCACAGAAAACTGCACTCCCTAAAACCGCATTTATACCACCATGAGTTAGTTCTTCTGGTGTAGCAGTGTAGAGACACTCCAAAGGAGTACCGTCAGCCCCAAAATATACAATGTATCTTGAGAAAAGATGTTCGCTGGAAAATCCTTCTTCCTTGTCAAAGAAATCAAATTTCAATTTCATCTGAGGAATCTTTCTTTGTAGAATAACATTACAGTTACCAAGTTTACGCGGATCAAACCTTGAAGGTGAAACAACTCCTTTCATGGCATTACTATTAACATCTTTCAAGAGCCAGTCTTCGTCAGAAAAATCATCGAGCTTGGTTTTTTTTGTGACAAACAAAGATTCTGGAAGATGCTTCTTGATAAAAGATAGTTCATCTTTAGTCATTCCATCTTCAGCCAAGAGTTCCTCACTAGTTTCCGGATGCCAAGCCAAGGGCAGGACATTTTTTGAACCAAGTTGGTCTTTCGGGTGAACTAAAATATCAAGCTCCCCACGAAGAAACATTTCAACCAATTCTTCCTGAAACCTAGGTTTGAGTTTGTGGTGGATGTCTAAGATAGTTTTACCTTTAAACATTTCTGGCTTAACATCGTTTTCACGATGAAAGGTCAGTGTTTCAATCAACGAAGAAGTCGCCGCCCACTCACCCTCATGAAAACGATCATTGAAGGGTACGATGACTTCTAGCGGAGAGTGATTCAGAATTCTCTCTGTTCCTTCTGGTTGAAAATTTTCTTGACCAGGTGGTGTTGAGAGAAAATCGCACATGCTTCTGAGAATTTTTCCGTATCCAAGCCCGTGGGTGTTGACTGTGTCAATTTCAACGATATACATCTTTCCATCCTGACCTTTCACAAGGTCAACCTTGATGCTCTGGGGAAAACTGGTGTGGAATTTTTGTTGAATTTTTTTCCTCAACTTAGGAATTCCAGCAGTGGCAGTTCTTCGGAAAAAACCCATTGCTCCATTATTCAAGTTCTTGTTAACAGCTTTTCCCATCAAACTATCACTAACCTTTAATAAGTTAACGATTTTAGGACCAATCTCCTTGATGAATTTTACATCATTTTGACCCAATGAATGAACCGATGCTGGTAAAACAAATTTTCTCCTTGGATCATCCCAAAGTCCGGTTTCTTGCAAGAAATTCTCCATCTCAACAACTTTCTCTTCCCTCTTCTTTTCCATGTTGTACTCCTTTTTGCTGTGTTGATTGTTTTTCTTTGTCTCAAGATACACTCTTGTTTTTCTACAATCTGTTTTTACAAACTAAGTTTTAAAAGTTCTTCTAAATTATCTATTAAAAAATCTGGTTCCTCAATTGAACTTTCAGCACCCTTTTTCGAATATTTCCCATTTTTAAACCAAATGGTCTGAAAGTTATTCTTATTCCCTATTAAAATTTCACTCTTAATTCTGTCTCCAATCACTATCACTTCTCGATTCTTTTTGCCATACTTATCTGCAATTAATTTCATTGTCTTTCGATCCTTTTTTTCAACTAAGCATATTTCATCGAAAGCTTCATTTAAACCAATTCTCTCCAAGAGACTCTTCCTGTTTTTATCACCTTCTCGACTTGTATAAAGAATCAAGGTATTGCCTATTCTCAATCTATCCAAAACCACCATTGCATCCTTTACGAAAATATCTTTATCTGGGTTATATATCGTCCTTAGAAAGTCGAATATGATGAGTTTGTCTTTAATCATTTGAATAATTTACTTTAAACTAAATTTTATTAAAAAATAGTAATAAAAAAACCGGATCTTGTGAGACCGGTCTTGGACTATTGAGAATTTCTTGAAATATTTGCTAAACTTCTATTCTCGATAAACCAAAATCGGTCTGGGTAATCCAGAGCATAAAGAGAATAAACACATAAATTGTAATTCTTCCTTGGTTCATCAAGATGATGATAATAAACTTAACTTAACACAAGACTAGCATCTCTAAGAGAAATGTCAAATCACTCCAACATAATTTTCTCGAAAAATCTCAGGTAGCACGCATTGACGCTACCTGAGATTTAATTTTTCCAAAATCATCTTTTTCATACAATGCCTATTTTCTTAAAGGTATTGAACTGCATACAAAAATCAAATTCTTCTTTACAAAGCCCTCCTCCTTTTTTAGCATTATCTTCACTTTCAACCACCAACATCCAGTCCTCCTTTAGTATTTCCTTATGCTCAGCTTTACACACAAGCGAAAAATGAAGAATCTCACCTAGTTCCAATGGTTGTTTGAATCCCTGAATGTCAAAATCTTTCAAACAAACACCTTTTTCCAAAACCTCGATTATAACAATTTCAGCCATACTCTCTCCTTTTTTTTAAAAAGAATGAATAAAAAAACACCACCTTCTTGGTGGCTTGTTTAAAGAACTTTTAAATAAATCTACGATTTGTCTATTCTTTGAAATCAAAAACCACCCGAGCATTTCGGAGCAGGAGTAGTCCCAGTAATTGATTCTTTCGAATAAACATTTTAAAAAATAAAAAATATTTAAGTAATTAAATTATAGACTGCTTTCTTCAAAAAAACAACTCCTTTGATGTTGCATCAAAGGAGTTGTTAAAAAACGTTCAAACATTGAAAGAGTTCAACTATCTCTACCATATTCAATCATCTCTAAATAAAAGAACCACTCCACTGACTTAACCTCTCCTGCACCGGAAATTTTTCCAGAGATGACGGCTCTTAAATAAGCTTCCGTGTCCAATGTTGAAATTCCCTTCCAAAACAGCTCTTCACTGCTAATCTCTGCAATCCTTTTTTCGTTGCACATTTAAGCTCCTCCTTTTATATTGAAGGTTTGGTTTATTGCAATAGGTTTTAATGTACTAAATTTATAAATAAAAAAAACGACGAATCTTCGCCGAGTTAAATTTGTTTTTTAGTTTTAAAAACAAAATTAACTCGACCTTCGTCGAATAGTAATAAGTTCACTAATAATGACTTGTTTTCTTGCTTGAGATTCTTGACTCACGGAATAGATTCTATATTAAAGATTGTTGTTTTAGAGGTTGAGGGCTTGATTTATATACAAGCCCTCTTTTTTGAATAAGCGAAATGAGGTGTTTTTAGTGCAGGTGGTGCAGAATGCTGGTTTTTAGCTTATGCCAAAATCTTTGCTTTACGCAAAGCCTCCTCTGCTCTTTCTTCTTTTTTGCGAAATACTCTCTCTTTTTTCTGAAGGTCATTCCTTGAAATTGAGCGCCCCCCTGTGCCTGTTGTCATTTTTTGTGTATGCATGTTGAGAAGTTGCGCCTCTGCGTTGCTCGCCTTGATGGCGAGTTTTCTTTCCTTTTTTGTTGCCATTTAGACTTTCTCCTTTTCGGTGCTAAATTGCTGATTGTAAAAAACATCTCACTTATTTTTGACTAGATTGCTTTTTTTGCAAACAAGTCAAAAGTAAAATAAGAATATTTGACTCTTTTCCTACTTTTGACTTACTTGATTTTCAAGAAACTAATTAAAATAAAAAACCGGGTTGCGCCGGAATTCTTTTGAGTGGTATACTGATTGTAAGAATTCTCCGGCAAATAAAATATGTCACCTAATGGTAAGGCTTATAATATAATTATTCTTTGTTGCCAGAGGATCTTTCATAATAAAGTGATTACTTGACTAGAATTATACTAAATTCAAGATTTTTGTCAACAAAAAGCAACATCTATTGACATAAATGCTCAAGCATATAACATTTACGGTGCTAAACAACTTACTTCTTATGAACAAATTACTTCCCAAAAAATCAAAAGTTGTTGTCATTCTAGGTCCCACTTCATCTGGAAAATCTGATACCGCAATTTCACTCGCCAAAAGATTCAATGGCGAAATTATTTCAGCAGATTCAAGGCAGGTCTATCGGGACATGGATCTAGGAACAGGTAAAGTCAGTGGCTCATGGAGACTCATCACGGGAGAAATTAAGCAAAAGGCCTTTTATTCAGAGGGTATTCCCCATCACTTACTAGATTTTCGCTCACCACGAGGAGATTATAATGTTTCTCACTTTAAAAAAGATTGTGAAAAGAAAATCAAAGAAATTCTTTCTCGGAAGAAATTACCAATTATTTGTGGTGGAACAGGTTTTTGGATTGATGCGGTAGTCAGTGGTGTGATCCTCCCAGAAGTGAAGCCTGATTTAAACCTAAGAAAGGAGCTTTCCTTGTGTTCTCCGGAAATTTTAACAAAGAAACTTCAAGAGTTGGATTCAAAAAGAGCTAACAATATAGATCTAAAAAACAAGGTGCGTGTAATTAGGGCAATTGAGATTGCCACTAAACTAGGGGAAGTTCCTGAAATAAAAAAGAGACAGCACTCTGATTTTATTTTTTTAGAAATTGGCATTGATTGGCCACAAAATAAATTGGATCAAAAAATCAAAGAACGCTTAGATGGACGTTGGCAAAGTGGAATGATTTTGGAAATTCAAAAATTAAAAGAGTTCTATAATTTAAGTTGGGAGAAAATTCAATCCTTTGGCCTTGGTTATTATTGGATACCTCTTTTTCTTCAAAAAAAAATTGACGAGGCAGAACTTAGAGAAAAAGTATTTATAGCTGAACGAGGTTATGCTAAGCGCCAAAAAACCTGGTTTCGTCGCAACAAGAAAATTGTTTGGGAAAATGAACCAAGCAAAATAAATACTTTAGTAGAAAAATTTAAAAAATAAAATGTGGCCCAAGGTTAATAACCTAGACCACATCATTAACTTAAACATCAGCACTTGGGACATTTCTTTGAAGGTGGTGGAATTCTATGAGGACATTCGATAATCGTGATCTCCAAAACACGAGATTTGTCTCCTTCTGTTTCTTTTGTACTACCACTTTTAACTTTGCACTTCTTGCCGTCTTGTTTTGAACAATCGATAACCATTCGCTACCTCCGTTTCTGATGTTTGTAGATTTCCTCCCAAGCTTCTTCGGGAACAAAAATCTCTTTATTTATTGAACTTTCTCCTGGAAAAATCCAGGTAGAAATTATCTTCTTCTTTCCTTTTTCCATTTGATACATTACCCATGTCTCTTTTGTACTTGATTTTCCTACCTTACGCCTCATCGATGCTATTGTATTTTCAGCAATCCCCTCTTCTCTTCTGTCTGGAAAACGAATAATTCTTTTGACTAAATTCGGACCAATTGAATATTGGATCATTTTCCCCTTTGAATGACTGGTCCAGTAATAACTATTGTCATTCTTTGGAAACTTAAACTCCATTTATTCCAATTTAAATATAAAATCATCAATCGAGGCGAACTTCATCAGCTATTTTAATATTATGCTTTTTCACCCAATCAGCATTTACTTCAATCACCTTGTCATATGCTGTCCCACCCTTTATCGCCCCCTTGTATGAATAGGAGATACTTTTTGCAATATCCACTATCTTGTTTTCTTTAATAAATATGAAATCCAAATCAAATTTCATATTATGCATATTGTAAATATGTTGATCTGGATGATCGTGCACAAAAAGCATACCCTCGCTATCTTCAATACTATCGACCTCTCTCAGACCATTAGATCTTGATTCTTCATTATTAGCGATTCTAACAAACAATGATGTATTGTTCAAGATGATTACTTTTTCTTTAACCCTGTTTTTCTCTTCTATATTGTTATTGCCAAGAAACTTTTGAGACACTAGAGCAAAGAATCCCAACAAAACAATTAATAGAAAAAAATAATCTCTAATTCTTAGTTTCATCTTATTTTTTAGTTAATTTGATTGAGATATACCTTATAAATAAAATTAGGATCAAAACTTCTAATGCAATTACACCGAATTTCCAATTCCTTGATTCCAAAAGAAAAGATGATATTAATATTACAGACGTGAATACAAAATAGCAAAAAACTATCCTTGTATCAGACCAACCACAGTTCTTCAGTTTATGATGCAGATGGTTCTTATCTCTTTTTGTTATTGGCAATCCTTTTTTCCGTCTCTCGCATACAACCCAAACAAAATCAACTAATGGGATTATAAGCACTATCAAGGCTGTCGCAACTTTCGTGCCTGCCATAATAGCTGTGGTCGCCAAAAAAAATCCAATGGCGTAACTCCCGCTTGTCCCTGCTTCGATTTTGCCAAAAGGAAAATTATTCCACCAAAATCCCATGATCGAGCCTATGAAAATAAGTGCTAAAATAGCAATTGCTGGTTGATTCACTTCCTGAACCAAGCTAATCCAAAAAAGGGCAATGCCACCTAGCATTCCGACTGCTCCAGAAATCCCGTTTATTCCATCAATCCAGTTAATTGAATTCATGATAAACAGGAACCACAATAATAAAAACATGGCGCTAAAAATAGAAACTTTTAAAAAGCCTAATTCCAAAATCAAACCGTCCATCCTAAAAATTCTTTCAAATGGTCCAACAAAATAATCCACGGAAAAGGCAAAGAAGAAGATCAGGCAAAGCACTAGCATGATTTGAAAAAATAACTGGTATTTCCAAGACAACTTAAATATGTCATCTAATATTCCAAAAAATAAGATCGCTACTAAGCCAAAAATCAAACCTTTAACTGCTAGAGTCATTTCAATCTGAGAACTTATTGGAACAATAAACAATAAAGGGATTATTATTGCTATTCCACCGAATCTTTTAATCACATCTTTTCTAATTCTATCTCGAAAAAATCCAACAAAAAAGCTTAGGCTTGCGCCAATTAAAACTGCTATTAAAAAATATATACTCCAACCCATCTGTTTAAGATTAAGGTTTTATTTCTTCGAATCTATTTTTTTCTTATCTTTTTTGATAATCTTTTCAGTGATCCAAAATTCACCCATGTACTTACCTAGCATAATTTTTGTTTGTGCATGCACCGCTGGTGCTGCTCCTAAAAATGGTGCGATAATCGGAGCAAGAAACCATTGAAAAAACATATTTGCATATCTCCTTCTTGAATATCTGGCTGGTTTTGGAGGCATTAACAGAAAGCTTAAAAACATAGAAACGACTAAACCTGACATTGCTAATGTCATTAAGTATCTTGTGATAAACGGCAAATTGTGCGCCAAAGTTGTTTCACTAAACCTCTCTCCTCCAAAAATAAGTGGGAGCCAACCTAGGATAGCGAGCACAAAAGATGCCGTTGCCCAACTATGATGACCTTCTAACATCGTGAACATGTATTTGATTTTCTTAAAAAGGCTAATCTTCTTGTTTTGCATAAAAGCTCGACCAAGCAATGGTAGATTTTCAATTCCATATGCCCAACGATGCTTTTGTTTATATTGATTTTTGATGGTATGCCAATAATCATTTCCAAGAACGGCATCCAAAGAAACTGGTAAGTAGATAGGTTTTACTTGATAATCTCCATCAAAATAAGTATAGGCCTTCCAAAAAATAACAGAGTCTTCTGAGATCACGTTGACTGGCCAGTAATCAACATCCACAATCGTTTTAAACGCTTCTGAATGAGAAGAGAATGTTACCATATGATCAGGGCGCATTGACTCAACCATATGCCAGAAAGAAGAACCTGTAACAATAATTCTCACTGGAGCAATGGTATCCCAAAGATTGTTGTGGTACATCGGCAATGGTTGGTATGCAAAATTAAGCCTTCGTGGTTCTGTTGCGTAGGCATATGTTAAGGCCGCTAGATATTCTGGATGAATTTGCGTATCACAATCAAAATTAGACAATACCACATTTTCTAGTGGTATTTTTTTATCCTCCAAATATTTCTTCAATTTTTTTGCAGCATACGTTGTATTAGCAGCTTTACATTTCATTTCATTCCCCTTGACTTCATGAACTGTAACAATGAAGTCCATGAAAGTGTCCTTATATTTATCTAATAAAATTTTTGTCTTTAACTCTCTTTGTTCAAGTGGCACTCGCTCTTCTAGGGCAAGGAGAATGATCACTTTATCGTTTGGATAGTTTGAATTTTTCACAGCCTCAATTGCTGGAGCAATAATACCAGCATCTTCATCAGCAGTTGGAAGCAAAATCACATGATAAACATCTTCCCATGGCAAAAAAAGCTCTCTATTTTTCAAATCATCCTTCACTCTTACAAGGAAGCTGGACCTTTCAATAATTTTTTGCTTAAGTTCTTTTCTCTCTTTCCTAGAAAATTTCCCTTTTGCAAGGTCTTTTTTTAAAGTTAAAATTTCATCATTCAATTCCTCGACCAATGAGTCACTTTTAAAAATAGCCTCCAATCTATGAAACCAATTAATTTTCTTCCATCGCTCTAATTTTCGATATGCAATGATGGAATAGATTGAGATATAGATCGTTCGATAAATCCAATAGATATCAAATAAAATAATATAAATCGCAACCCAAACAGGAGCCAACCAAGAAAAAACAAACATCCCGATTAAAGTTAGCCAACACAAAAAGCCAGGAAGAATTTCAAAAAAACGCTGCCTTCTTCGTTCTTTCTTTTCAGTCGTCTTTGGATCCGGATATGTCCAATTCTTTTTATAAACCTCACTCATAAATAAATTAATTAACAAATAATATCGCTATCGAATATATAAATATAACTACTTGTGTTAAGAATCCTCCTATTAATATCAAATTACTTCCCAGTAAATTTGCATCTAACTCGGTATCTTTTTCTTTTTTACTATAATTCTTTTTTTCGTTTAAAATTCCCGACAAATACAAAAGGATCGCGGAAAGAATAATATTCAAGAATAAAATAACGATCCCACCAACAACAACTAAAAACAAATCTGGATAAAGCCCCTCTCCAACATTCAACATCGTGTCTATTCCTAGATATGAATTGTAATGAAGAATAATAATTTCATGGTTTAGTTTAGTTAGTTGCCATAGAGTAAACCAAGATGCTCCATTTAATAAGATTCCCCCATAAATAAAGAAGGCGGAAAATTTCCTATACCAAAATAATTCCAAAAAAATGTTTTTGCAATCATCTATAATTTTCCCAATTTTTAAAAAAAAATTCTTCATTTAATTCCATTCGACGATCAACATTCTCTATGATTTTTTGTTACGTTGCATTTGAAGAACTTCTTTTTGCATATTGTTCACAATTACTTCATGAGATGCCTCTAAAAGTTCCAAAATAAATTTATCGAACATATTCACCCTGTATTTAAACTCAGAGCTACTCATCAACGAATAGTTAATTTCCCTGCCCATTTCAGCCTCTAGATCCTCTAGTAAATGCTTTAATTTTGCATTTGAAATCAAATCTCCTACAATCAAAAGATCTGTTTTTGATTTTGAATTATCCATAAAAACTCCCGAAATCAAGCTAAATTGAATCTCCCCTAAGCCTCTAATTTTACCCAAACTTTCACATTGAGGATATAAGTTAGATTTTACAACCAAAATCTTTAGTTCACTAAAAAAAGGAAACTTTTTATTCAAAGAATATAATTTTCTTGATTTTTTTGTGTGTGTGTTTAAAAAACCAGCTTTCACTAGCTGTACTAAAATCCCAGCTATCTTCCTCCCATCGACTTTGTTTCTAAGTGCTACTTCGCGATTTGTAAATTTCTCTTCTGAATTAAGCAAGAACATTTTAATCAAACGCCATCTCTCTCTTGAACCGAACAAAGCTTCGAGTGAATTTTTCATCTTAACTATTATGTCAATAAATAATTTGATATCATATCATTAAAACATTTAAAACACCCATTTGTCAATTAAAAACGGATATACTTAATATGTTTTATGTGCATCTTTCTCTTCTGTGAGTCAACAATAACTGAAATTGCATCTATTCGCCAACTAGCATCTATTTTATCTTCTTTTTTCAAAAACCAATTTATCGCTTTTTGTACTCGCTCTATTTTTTGTTTTGTGATGCTCTCTTCTGGAACAACTGAGTCTCTCTGGCCTCTTCTCGTCTTGACCTCGACAAAAACTAATTGGTCATTCCTTGGATCCCTCGCGATAATGTCAATTTCTCCAATACAATAGCCTTTCTCATTAAAATAATTCAAAGCAATAATCTCAAACCCTTGTGCAACTAAATAATTAGCAGCAACTTTCTCACCGACTTCACCAATTGTGCCACTTTTCATTTTGTCATCTTTTAAAATTGAAGTGTGGCGATAATTTATTTCAATTCCATCGCCAATGCAACATTCAGTAATTCTTGTTCATTCCACCATTTGGCAATTAGTTGTAAGCCAATTGGCAAATCCTTATCGTCTCTCTTCACAGTGCCAGCTGGAATAGAAATTGCTGGTACCATTGCAACATTCGCGGAAACTGTATAAATATCCTCTAAGTACATTGCTAGTGGGTCAGATCCTCTTTCACCAATCTTAAAAGCTGCGTCAGGAGATGTCGGCGTCAAAATAATATCTACTTCATTAAATACTTCATTTATTTCATGTTTTATAATTTCTCTTACTTGCTGAGCTTTCTTATAGAAAGCGTCATAATATCCAGCGCTAAGAGCATATGTTCCAAGAATAATCCTTCTTTTAACTTCTGCTCCAAACCCAGCCTCTCTTGAATTTTTGTAAATATCTAAAATACTCTTGTTTTTGGAAACATTTTCAGTGGCATCACAAAGGCCAAACCTCATTCCGTCTAATCTTGCCATATTAGAACTAACCTCAGAAGGTACCATCAGATAATAAACCGACATCGCATATTTTAAATGCGGTAACTCTATTTCCACAATCTCAGCGCCTTGTTCTTTTGCGAATTCAATTCGTTTTTCAATCACATTCCGTACGTCTCCATTCAAGCCTTCTTCAAACATTTTCTTAATAATTCCTATTTTCTTTCCTTTGAGTTCTGGTTTCAAATTCTCAAAGAAATTTTCCGTCTTTTTGTCAGCTGTTGTGTTATCCTTCTCATCTTTTCCAGTGATCACATCGAAAACAATTGCAGCATCCTCGACAGTTTTTGTGATTGGGCCAATCTGATCATAACTTGAGGCCATTGCGATTAATCCATACCTTGAAACTCTTCCGTAGGTAGGTTTGAGCCCTACAGTCCCACAAAATGAAGCTGGCTGTCTTATTGAGCCTCCAGTATCTGAACCAAGTGCCCAAACAGCCATATCAGCTGCAACCACAGCAGTTGAACCGCCTGAGGATCCTCCGGCGACCCTATTAGTGTCATGTGGATTTTTGGTTACTCCAAACGCTGAATTTTCAGTTGAGGCTCCCATAGCAAACTCATCTAAGTTCGCCTTGCCTAGAAGAACGATTTTTTCACGCCTTAATTTCTTCACTACAGTTGCATCATACGGAGCAATATAATTCTCTAACATTTTAGAGGCTGCAGATGTCACGTTTCCCTTAACGCAAATGTTATCCTTTAAAACACCTGGAATCCCGCTCAACATCCCAATTTTATTCCCGCTTTTAACCTCCTCATCAACCTTCTTTGCTTCTCGTAAGGCATCCTCCTTATATACTTCTAAAAGAGCATTTATATTGTCATTTTTTTCATCAATGGTTTTTATATATCCTTTAGTTAATTCGAGCGAGGTAATTTCTCCTCTTTGAATTTTTTCATGAAGTTCTTTTATCATCAATCTATTTTAAAAATTTGAAATAATAATTTGCAATTTATGCTTTCTATGTTTATTCGCTTCCTCCGCCTAAAACCTCTTTTACTTTCAAGCTTGTCCCTTCTTTTTCTGGAAATAATTTTCGGATATTCCCTTTCTCTTCTTCGCTGACTTCGTCCAGTTCATCTTTTCTGAATTGATTATTTTGCAAATTATAATAATCAAACTTCTGATATTTATCAATCTTCACCTCCTCAATTTCTTTAACGTAGCCAAGAATTGAATTTAATTCTCCTGTAAATTGTTTTTTTTCACTCACAGAAAGTGCGAGCCTCGCAAGCTCTGCAACATGTTGCACATCATCTTCTGAAATCAGTTTTTCATCACTCATGTTTTTAGTTTAAATCTAGGCTTAATTGCTTTCTTTTATTTTCTCCAAAAAAGTTGCTTCGGTTAAAATCGTTGTACTAAATTTTTTAGCTTTTTCCAATTTACTTCCAGGGTCCTTTCCAATGATAAGCAAATCAGTTTTCTTGCTAATTGAGGAGGAAATCTTTCCCCCTTTTATTCTTATTAAATCCTTTGCTTGTTCTCTTGTCAACTTTTCCAATGACCCAGTTAGTACAACTGCCTTTCCTCGTAGAAAAGAGTCCGTGTTACTATTGTCATTTTCTTCTTGCAAAAATTCAATTTTTGACGCAGAAAGCCTTTTCAGAAAATCTATATTTTTTTCCTCAGAGAACCATTTAACCAAGCTTTGTGCCATTTTTTCACCTACACCGTTTATTTGCATCAAGTCCTCTACTTTAAGAAAAGAAAAATATTTTATTAAATCATTTGGATTCCGGATTGATTCCAAGCCGAAAACAAAAATTGAGGCTTGGAAGTTCTTATCCAAGGCATATTTTCTTACTAAAATAGCGCCTTCTTCTCCGAAATGCCTAATCCCGAGTGCAAAGAGAAATTTTTCCAATGCAACTTTTTTACTGGTTTCCACTGCTTCAACAAGATTTTGAGCTGATTTTTCAGCAAATCTCTCTAACGCTCCTAAATCACCAATGGTTAATGTGAAAATATCAGCCGCATCACTAATCAATCCCTCTGAAATCAACTGTTCTACGATTTTTTCCCCAAGACCTTCTATTCCAAAGCCCTTCCTTGAAACAAAATGGATCACACTCTCTTTCTCAATCGCAAAACAATAAGGATTTTTACAATAATGAGCTGCGCTCTGGTTGTTTTTTTTATCCAAAACAACTTCTCTTTTTACTTCTCCTCCACAGATTGGACAATTTTTTGGCATCTTAAATTTCTGCTCTTTTCCATTTCTCATTTTTTTTATTACTTCCACAACTTCAGGAATAATATCACCCGCTTTATGAATCACAATCGTATCTCCAATTCTAATATCTTTTTTTACTATTTCATCTTCATTGTGCAAGGTTGCCCTAGAAACCGTACTCCCGGCGATACGAACTGGTCGTAAATTTGCAACCGGAGTAAGTGCGCCCGTTCTCCCAACTTGAATTATGATACTTTCAATCACTGTGGTTGTCTTTTCAGTTGGAAATTTCCATGCAATCGCATATCTTGGAGACTTACCAGTATATCCCAGAGAGTTCTGCAGCTCTTTTTTGTTTATTTTAATCACCAAGCCATCAATTCCATAATTCTGCTTATTTCGCTTCTTTGTCCAAACGTTATATTCCTTCTCTATATCTAGGATATTTTTGAAAAATTTGAAATGTGGATTAACTTTAAACCCTAATCTTTTCAAAAGCTCTAATTCTTTGACTTGAGTTTCGGGAAGTTTGGTTGTTGCTGTCTCGTCTAAAAAATTAATTTCATAGATATATGAATTCAATTTTCTCTTTGCTGCAATACGTGGGTTTAATTGTCGAATTGAACCAGCAGCGGCATTGCGTGAATTTGCAAACTGAGCCTCCTTTCTCTTTTCTCTTGCTTTGTTTATTCTTTTAAGCTCACTCTCTGAGAGCCAGCACTCTCCCACTACCGTTATAGTCAAGGGTTCTGAAAGTCGCAATGGAACGCTATGAATTGTCTTGATGTTTTCTGTTACATCTTCGCCAATCACACCATCTCCACGAGTTGCTCCACGAATAAAGACACCCTCTTTGTAATCTAGAACGATCTTTAGACCATCTATTTTAACTTCTGTTACATACTCAACGCTTTGTTCGATTTTTTCTTTTTGCAAAATCTTAGAAATTCTCTCTTTCCACTCTTTTATTTCATCAAAAGAGAACGCGTCGTTCAAAGACCATTGTCGCTTCTTGTGAGGCACTTTTATAAATTTATCCAAAGTCTCTCCTCCGATTCTTTGAGTGGGAGAATCAGCTGTCTTAAGTACTGGAAACTGTTTTTCTAAAAATCGTAATTCCTCCATTAATGAGTCATATATTTCATCAGTGACTCTAGGATCATCCAAGACATGATACTTATGACGATACTCATCAATTGTTATTTTCAATTTTTCTGCCCGATCCATACATTCCTTACTAATTTTCATATTGCGGTAAATAAAGAGATTTTTAAAACTTTCACTTCTGCTATTTTAACAAATTAGAAGGTATCAATCAATCCTAGTTTTAAAAAATAAAATAATGGTTATATTTTAAGGTATTCCCAAAAAGACACTGGCTCAAAATTGAACTAGTGTCTTTTTGTTTCTGTTTTTGTTTTTATTTTCTACTTTTTGCTTCGATCTATGTAACTTGTATGTAATAATTCCTCTGGTTTCTCGCCTCCTGGTTCCTTTAAGAAGTCTTTGTACAAATGTTTTACAGCTGGGTTCTTGTGTGATTTTCGAATTGGCAACTTAGAGTCCTTTTCATAAATTGCGTCTCGACGTTTTTTTCTGATTTCTGCGTTTGTTGGGATTGGCTGCCCTCCTCCACCAAGACAACCACTAGGACAAGCCATGACTTCAACAAAATGATAGTCACACTCACCTCTTTTAATCATTTCCAAGATTTTTTTTGCATTTCTAATTTCATGAGCTACTGCGACTTTAATTTTCAGTTCTTTTACGTTACAAGAACCTTTAGGTATTGTGATTTCAGCAACTTTTAAACCTTTTTCGCCTCTAACTTCCTTAAAATCTAACGAGGGTAATGTTTCGCATGTTAATTTTTCATATGCTGTTCTCAGCGCAGCTTCCATCACACCACCGGTTGAACCAAAAATAAGTCCGGCACCAGAATAAGTTCCAAGGGTTTGATCAAATGCTTGATCCTCTAGTCTCAAAAAATCAAGTTTTTTTCTTTTTAAAAATCGACTAAGCTCTCTTGTCGTGATTACCAAATCAACATCCCTTAAACCATCTCTTCCCATACCCTCTCGTTGAGCCTCAAATTTTTTCGAGGTACAGGGCATCACCGAAATACTCGTAATACTCTTCTTGGACATTTTATGCTTCTCTGGATAATATGTCTTGATCATTGCTCCTAGCATTTGCTGGGGTGATTTTGCGCTTGAAAGATGCTCTTTGTACTCTGGCCAGTACTTTTCCACATATAAAACCCAAGATGGGCAACAACTGGTAAACATTGGGAATTTTACATTTTTATCGCCTTGCAGAAATTTGCCTATCCTTCCAATAAGCTCATTTGCCTCTTCAACGATCGTTAAATCAGCTGAAAAAGATGTGTCGAAAACTAAATCAGCCCCAATCCGACGCAACGCTGTAGGAATTTTTTCTTCCACAAAGTTGCCTGGTTCCAAACCGAATTCTTCCCCAAGCGTAAAGCGCACAGAAGGTGCTACTTGAAAAATTTTCATTTTTAACTTATCGGCAAGTAGTTTTTCAAGTTTATCAGTTTCGTCTTTTTCGGTTATTGCCGCTGTCGGACAAACGTTAGCGCATTGTCCACATAAAATACAATCCATGGGGGCATTGCAAGCAGTTCCAACATTTGTGTGGATTGAGCGTCCACTCATTGAATACTCTTCTATTGTTTGAACATCACGACAGACTTTAACACACCTTCTACAATCAATACAATACTGATTGTCTCTAAAAATAGAGGTGTTCCCATCATCAACAACCCTCCCCTTCAAACTATCTTTTAGTGCTTTTAAGTGCTCTTCTTTTTCAAATTTCTCCACTTCTGGAACAAAATCATAGATGTCTAATTTGTATTCTTTGGCTAAATCTTGTAACTCGCAATTTCCATTTTTCACACAAGCTAAACATTTTCCCGCATGATCAGCCCAGAGTAGCTCCAGATTAATTCTTCTGGCTTTTTCGATATCATTGTCTTCCGTTGTAATTTCCAAACCGTCAGAAACCTCCAACTGGCAAGACGTTGTCAGTTGTTCGCTAGTGCCTGTTTTCACCAAACATAACCTGCAAAGACCCTCTGATGGCAAAAGGTCACTATGATTGCAAAGCGTTGGAATTCTAATATCATTCCTTCTACATACTTGCAAAACGCTTTCTCCTTTTTTACAATTGTAAATTTTATTATTGATTTTAATTTGCACTTCTTGAAATTTATAAGTTATTTTTTACTCTAGTTCTTTACAAAAACCATATTTAACAACATCCTTTAAAGCAATTGCCGAAAATTTCCCCAAGGCACAGAAAGTTGTATTATCCAAAGTCCAAATTAATTTATGAAAATCGTCCTTGTCCTCCTTTGAAAAATTTCCATTCTTTAATCTCTCTAGAATCATTTTTAAGCGGAAAGTTCCTTCTCGACAAGGAACACATTGCCCACAAGACTCTCTTTGAAAAAAGTTCATCCAACTTAACATCAATTCTTTAATGTCTTGGTTTTTACTAATAACTAAAAGCGCTCCTGAGCCAACTGAAACATTTGCATCTCGAGAATAACTTGGTGAATCCGCAAAAGAGTTCGGTGGGACAAGTTGTCCTGCAGAACCTCCTATTTGAGCAAACCAAGGTTCATCACCACTTTCAATGCCACCAGCATATTTAAAAATAAGATCATTAATATCAGTCCCCATCGGAACTTCGTATGCTCCGGGATTTTTCACAATTCCATCGATACAAAATATCTTCGTACCTACGTCTCCATTACTTCCTATTTGAGCATATTTGGTACCTCCATGCTCCATAATCCATGGAATACTTGCAATCGTTTCTGCATTATTAACTACGGTGGGTTTGTTAAATAAACCACATTCACTCGTATATGGTGGTCTCTTTCTTGGTTCGCCTCGCTTCCCTTCGATTGAATTAATAAGAGCTGTTTCCTCTCCGCAAATGTAAGCCCCTGCCCCAACAAAAATCTCTATATCTAGACTATAATCGCTCCCCATCAATCCTTGTCCTAGGAAGTGATGCTCATAGGCTTGATTGACGGCACGTTCCAATAAAAAATGAGCTAAGTGAAAGTTTCCATTCACATAAATATATGCTTTTTTTGCACCCACAGCATAAGAACCAATAATTATCCCTTCGATAAGTTGATGGGGATCATTCTCTGCAAGTAAACGATCTTTGTATGTCCCTGGTTCAGACTCATCAAGATTGCAAATAAAATATTTTTCATCGCTCTCAAAAGAGGCTGCTGATTCCCATTTTTTTCCTGTTGGAAATCCACCACCACCACGACCTTGCAGTCCAGACTTTACAATCTCTTCAATAATGAGCCGGGGTTTCATTTGCAAAACTCTTTGCAAGACTTCATAACCACCCAGCTTGCGATAACTTGTAAGTTCTCTTGGGTCAACCTTTCTCCAACGTTTTGTTAAAACTTTTTGATTTTCTTCCATTTATTTTTATTTTCTTTTGAGATATAAAATTCAAAACTTTCTTATTCTCTCCTTATTGAAAGTCAGTATAGCCCCTTAAAATATCGTCTACTCTTTCTGGGGTAACTTTCTCATACATAACATCATTAACTACCATAATTGGCCCTTGAGCACAAAATCCAAAACAACTTTCTCTTTGTATTTTAACTTTAAAATTAAAAGAGTCATCGATTTTTTGACCAAAGAACCTTTCTATTTCTTCAATAACCCGGGTTGATTTCTTAGTATTACAGTTTGCCCCGTCGCAAATTTTTACGACCATATTAAATTTACCTTTTGTACTTATTTGATCGTAAAAGCTTGCTGCGCTAAAGACAGCCGCTGGTTTCATTTTAAAATATCTTGCAATCTCATCAATAGCAGTTTTGTCTATAGATCCAAACTCTTTTTGAATTTCTTTTATAGCTCTAAGAAGATTCTCTTGCCTTACTTGATATTTTGTTAGGATATTTTGAATTGTCATTTTTTCTATTTTTATTTAACTATTCTTTTAAGCACTATAAAAATATTATACAATAAAAAACCAACTTGTGCTACAATTAGAATAAAATAAGTAACAAATAAATAAAATGGAACCAGAAAGAAGAATCAAAAGGCATTTAGCTACGATTTCAATCCTTCTAAAAGACAGAACTAATCAAGCACCTCTAGTAAATCAAATACTTACTGATCATGGAAGGTTAATTGTTGCAAGGCTAGGCGTTAACGTTCAACGTCGTTGTATAGAACATTGCACCGCTATTGTTACAATTATTATCGATGGAACAGCAAAAGAAATTTCCGCTCTTCGAAAAAAATTAGATGAAAGTTATGGCGTTGTAGCTAAATCAAATATTTTAACCAAATAAAAAATAAAAAAAATGCAAAGCTCTCAAACAAAAAAGTTATTTTCTACCTCCAGTACCGACCTACTTTGGACAACTGGACTAACAATGGCTGTGGTAATTGCGCCTGCACTTCTTGCTCATACACCACAAAATCAATGGATTACAGGAACAATTGTTAATGCTATCTTCTTTATTTCTGCATGGAAACTTGGAATCGTAAATGCATTATTAATAGCAATCATTCCTTCTTCGATTGCTTTAACTCGAGGCTTGTTACTCCCACCGCAAGTAATAATAATTCCTTACATTATCATCTCTAACGCAATTCTAATTTCGGTTTTTGCAACTTTCAAAAAACAACTTTTAACTGGAGTACTTCTTGCGAGTTTTCTTAAATTTGCTTTTATTGCTGGAATAGTTTCGCTTTTATTCGTAGGCAAATTACCCACTATAGTGATCCAAATGATGCAATGGCCTCAATTAATAACTGCTGTTGCAGGTGGATTTATTGCAATTATCTTCATAAAGCAATTCTCCAAGAGTTAAAGAGGCTTCATTTTCAAAAATAAAAAGTGCTAATTTAAATTAGCACTTTTTATTTTAACAACTCCTACTTGTCTTAATATTGACTTTCTAGTTGGGATTCTTTTCGAGACCTCGCTATTCTATCCTCGACATCTCTTAGTTCTGCAAATAATCTATCCTTCTTCTTCTCTAAAGTTTTTCTCTCCTCGCCTAAATTTCTGATTTCGTCCTCTTCCTTTCTTCTGCCTTCTTCAAGAGATTCTAGGTCTATTTTTGCCCTAGAAATAGTCTTCCTCAATCGACGCTTTTCTATTTCAAAATTAGGAAAGTTTTTTTCAATCTTTCTGGTTTCAGCCTCAAAACTGGAAATGTCAGATTTAACAGTCATGATCTTGTTGCGAAGTGCTCTCTCTTCGGATTTCAATAAATCTAAATTCTCCATTTTTTTTATTTTAATTTTAAAACTAAACTTTCTCTTTCTGATTATAGCAAAACAACAACATAAACCAAGTCTATTTCACATCAGTGATTATCCCACCACCCACAACAAGTTCGCCATCAAAAACCACAAGTGATTGTCCTGGTGTAACTGCCCACTGAGAATCAACTAGATGTGCTATGTACATATCCTGCTTAAGTTTTATAATTCTTGCTTTTGATTCCTTCGCTAAGTATCTAGTTTTTACTAGGTACTCAATTCCTTCGCTAGGAGAATCTCCTGCCCAAGAAGAATTCTCAAAAAAGACTGTATGGGGGTTCAGTTTTAAGTTATCTTTGTTTTTCGTAACAATTATTGTGTTGCTGTTAATATTCTTAGCAGCAACATAAAAAGGTCCTCCATTGATACTCAGGCCCCTTCTTTGACCGATTGTATAGAAAGCCAATCCCTCGTGTCTGCCAAGAGTTCCTTTGTCTTCAGTTACAATTTCTCCAGAGACACAAGATATCTGCGGTGACAAAAAATCCTTCAATGTCTCATCTTTTTTCATAAAACAAACATCTTGTGATTCTTTCGAGGAAATCTTTAAACCAAACTCAATTGCTTTCTCCTTTACTTCACTTTTTGTGAAATCGCAAAGAGGAAAAATGATCCTGGTAAGTTCTTTTTGTTTTAATTTATAGAGAAAATATGACTGATCTTTTTTTACATCTTTTGCCCTTGAAATATAGAAATTTCTATCTTTTTTTGTAATACCAGCATAATGTCCGGTTGCAACAAGTTTTATTCCCAATTCATCGGCAACCTCCAAAAGATATTTAAACTTAATCTTCTTATTACAGAGAGTACAGGGGTTTGGAGTTCTGCCGCTTTGATATTCTTTGATAAAATTATCCAAAACCTCCTTTTTAAAATCCTGGGAAATATCTTTCACTTTCAATTCAATCTTTAGTTGACCAGCAACATTTTGAGCATCTTCAAGACCCGACTCCCCAAGCCTTGGTAGCATTTTAAAATGGATACCAATAACTTCAAATCCTTTTTTTTGCAACTCCAAAACAGACACAGCTGAGTCGATTCCGCCACTTAATGCAATCAGTATTTTGCTTTTTGATATTTCTCTCTTCACCTTAGATCTTGTTAAAAACTATTATTAACATTATTATAGCAAACTTATTAGAACTTTTATAAAAAAATTCGACGGCAGCTTGTTTGCTAACAAGCTACCGTCGTTGGTTAGGGTTTTGAAGCGTCTCAGCTCCACTCTTTCCTGTTGTTTCTTCGTCCAATGAACTGTTAGTCGCCATCCATAATTTCCTCCTTTGCGTCATTTTTGACATTTTCCCAGCCAATTTAAAATTTGATTTAAATAAAATCTAATTTTAAATTGGCCAAGCAAATTCTCTAGAGAGGATCTATTATCTTTTATCCCAAATAATATTAAAGAAGATTTTCAACATATCAGCTAAAGTCTGATTTTCGATAACCACCCCACCTAACTTACCTGAATAATCAATCATAAAAACTTTGTTGCCGTAGACATTCATACCTCCTTTGAAAGGATATTTTTCAAAAGAAACAAACAAACATTCTTTTCCTTTTTTCCTACTCTGCACTTCATAACTAATTTTTCTTCCCTCTTCTGAAGTGTAAATTATTTTCGTATCAATGTTCTTCGCGAGTCTTCTCTGTCTAGCACCTTTTAGGCTATCTTTCAAAACCGAATTATAGAACTCATCATACGGAAGAAAGGTGTAGATAGTTTCATTTTCCTTTAGACTATCAACAAAATCATTGTAAACAGCTCGAAGACCATCGACTCCTTCAAAATATCTAATCCTCGGTTTATCACTATAATCATTATACAATAAATCTAGTTCTGGGATAATCCCCTTCAATTTATCAATTTTTTTATGAATGGCTTTCTCCTTCTCGGAGAAATGTTCCACTAACCTTTGTGGTTTTTCGGCGACATAGAAAGTCTTTTTCCCTTCGTCATAGGTTGACATCATGCCCATTTCTATCAAACTCTCTATGATAACATATGTCGTTGCTCTGTTAACTTTAGATTTTTGAGAAATTTTTTGCACAGATGAAGGACCCGTTTGAATAGCGGCTAAATAAACACTTGTCTCCTTTTCAGAAAGACCTAATTTTTCTAATTCCTTATTCAACATAGTAGAGTCACTTAAAATATAAATGGTTCAACTTCAACGACAAAAAAAACCACCTTTTCATCCTGTATAGCATGCTTTTTAAATTTTGTCCAGCACTTTACCATAGCCTAACTTTCTATTTTTCAGTTTTTAGTGCACTTGATATCATATCCCTCAAGCCTTTTGTGTCAATTTGAGGTTTTTCGGAAGAACTCTCTTTCTTTTTACCTAAACCTTCTTTTTCTTCAGATAGTTTTTCAAAAGCTTGAGCAAAAGGTTTTTCTGTTTTCGAAGATTGGACTTTCTCTTCTTTAGCCAAATTATCTTCTAAGGCAGGTGATACTTCACTATCAACCAATTGCTTTTGCAGCTTAGATTGCTCTCTCCTGTAATTTTTTAAACAATCTTTGCAGAAAATTGGTCTCTTTCCATCTGGCTTAAAAGGTATTTTGGTAATAACTCCGCAACCCCAACATTTTGTTGAAAACAACTCTCTGTCATCTTCCTGCGCAGACGAGTCGACTCCTTTTTTGTGAATACTTGAGGCGTCCGTTTTTACTTGATTAACATTGACTTGCTTTTTGTTTATAGGAGGAATTTTTGTTTCTTTTCCTTGCGCCAACGCAGAAATGCGGTTCTTAACTTCAGGCTTAACCATGCCACTCCATTTCATAATATTGTCTTCAACTTCGCCTCTCTCTGAAGAATATCGCTCCCTGGAGGCTTGTATGATCTTCTCAAGACTCTTGGATGTCTCCTCCATATCAATAGGCTCCAAAGATGCTGCTGAAAAAGGACTAGTGGCCACTCCATCAATCATTAACTTTAAGTATACATGATACTTATTCAGATTTACTAAGTCATTAGCAAAAAACACTGGCTCAAATTCCTTCTCTAGGGTTTCGGAGTCCATAGCACCAATTCTAAAGGATGCTATTGTCCCTACATTTCCAAATACTGCATCTTTTACAGATTCTTCTAATTGAGCAATATATTGATGAGCTAAGATAAGATTCAACCTATATTTTCGAGCCTCTGAAAGAATTCCTGCAAATGATTCTGTTGCAAAATTTTGAAACTCATCGACATATAGATAAAAATCCTTCCTCTTGCCCTCTTCAATATCTACTCTAGACATTGCTGCAAGTTGAATCTTTGTAATCATCATTGCTCCTAAAAGTGCACTGTTGTCTTCTCCAATTCTACCCTTAGCAAGGTTCATGATTAGAATTTTCTCTTCATCCATTGCCTTCCGAACATCAAAAGCTGATTTTGTTTGACCAACGATGTTTCTGATAAGGGTCGTTGAAAGAAACTGTCCGACCTTGTTTTGAATAGGAGATATTGCCTCTGTAAGCATTCTATCGTTATATTTTGAAAATTCATCCTCCCAAAATGACCTAACTAGTGGATCTGTTACATGTTCCATAACCCTAGCTCGGTATTCCTTATCAATCAGAATTCTTGTTACTCCTAATAGTGTTGAGTCTGGATCTTCTAAGAGCGCTAAGATCGCATTTCTAAGGATATATTCCAGTCTTGGCCCCCAAGAGTCAGCCCATATTTTCTTAAAAACACCAACCAGTCCAGAAGCAATTAAGTGTCTGAATTCTTGATCTTGACACTCGAGTACATTTAATGCGACAGGATTTTTTAAGTCAGCAGGATTGAAATAAATAACATCATTAATACGATGCGCTGGCACAGCTTCCAAACAATCCTCAGCAAACTCACCATGCGGATCAATAACAGCCATTCCTTTTCCATTTCTAATGTCCTGAATAGCCATGTTCTGGATCAGAGTAGTTTTCCCCATACCAGTCTTTCCAATGACATACATATGCCTACGTCTGTCATCGGTTTTGATTCCAAAGGCATTTTGTTTATTGCGGTAATTAGTTTTAGCAAAAAAATTAATTTCCTTATTTTCGAATTTATCCATCTTGTTTATTTTGCTTGATTTTCTTGGCTTTTTTGAAAAAATACATTGCGTTATTATAATACAATACTTTCATTATTGCAATGATGACTCAAATTCAATTGGCAAATTAGCTGGAGCACTTCCCTTTTTAGCATCCACTCTCGAAACATTAGGCGACTTAACTGACATATCTGGAAAGTGATACACTGTTGCCAGTTCCTCAATATTAAAAACAAATTTTCCTTGAGAGAAACTTCTGTCTCTGAAATTTTGAACCACTCTTCTTTGTCTAAAGGCCAGTCTTGAATCAGTAAAACCATAAAGTGCAAAGGTTTTGGAACGTGGATCTGGGTATAATGCATTTAAGTTTGTGTCGCCAAATTGTTTAATAGCACCCATAACACCCGCGACACCGAGCGCTTTGTTAAAACCATCCCTCTTTCCGGTATAAACAAATCTCATTGTAGTGCCAAAAGCAATTTTTGAAATATTTTCATATACCGCTTTCACTCTCTCTTGCTCATCCGGAGAAAGTTTATTAATATTAAAATCATTTTTCACAATTTCCTCAGTTGAGCCCATCTCAGGAGCTATCAGTTCTGCTTCTTCAACCAACATTCCGCGAAGGATGTTCCCAGGTAGAACAAAGAATTCTCCCAAATATCCAAAAAAGCTTTTTTTTGTTTTTTCGCTCTCACCCTTTCCAATGAGTTTGTTTATATAATCCATGCTCTGGGGGTGCCAATCTCTTTCATGCAATGGAGTAAAGACTATCTGGAACCAAACATGTTGATCCTTACCTATTGCACTCATAACTTCAGTGAGTGAAGATAAAGGATCAATCATAACGCCTGTTATTTCCTCCTTGAAATGTTTGTGGGTTCTAATTGGCAACTGGTCTTCGCTAACTAATTTTAATGTTGTTCCCCAAACATCCCATTCAACATTGGGCAAATTTTTTGGTGTATGAGACCAAACATAATCTTCTACTTGGAATATCTCAGTATCAGGGTATTGTGCGTAAATTTGGGCCTCAACGTTGTTTCTAGTGGTAGCTGGGCAATTGATATAAAAATGCACGCTACCTTCATGTGAGGCTATTTCAAAAGAAAACTTGTCTTGATTGGTTCGCCACCCACAATATATTTCAAATTTGTTTAAACTAGACTGTGTATGAAGCCCATGAAATATTTGCTCCATGATCTTGGGACCTTTCTCTGTGTCAGCAGGAGGGATGATTTCTAGTGTTATACGCGGCGTTGCAACTGCCCACATTAAATCAATATACTCTTCCCAAACTAAATAGAAAATCTTCCAAACTGGAATTGGCAAAATAACCCACCATAAGTTTTTAAATGTATCTTGCAAGACAGAAAAAAAGACAATGTCCCCATTAATGAACATCATCGTGATAACTAAAATCAAAAGCAAAACGGTTATACCGCCTAGAATGATCGTTGTTTTATGTCTCGGATCTGTATTTTTAAGTAGCATTTATTTTTATTTCTGATAATTTCAGACTATTCAATACCACAATTTCAATTTTTAATACTAAGTGCCTTGCTTTTTCAAAGTGAATTTTCCATCTTCTGTTTTGTCGAAAATTCCTCGATCAGCCAATGTAACCTTGACTGTGGTTTCTTTCACTTGTTTTTTTGAAAGCACATACTTAATAATCAACTCTTTGTCTAAAGGTTTATCATTGTCATTTAGAAAAGAGAACATTACCTCCTTAACAGTCCCTTCGGGGAATCCCCAATCGTTCAAACCATAGATACCTCTCCCCACCAAAACAAATCTATCGTCTTTGATCAATTCATTATGCACTGTTTGTGGAAGAGCTTCTTTTTTATCTCCCCAGTAATCATTTATATGATCTGTAATTTTTCTGAAATGTAACGGCTCTTCATGTTTTCTTAATACTAAGAAAGCTTTTTCTCTAGCTCCTCGTTCAGAGATAATCTTCCAATTCTTCATTCCCCATTCTTCAAGAATATTTTTATTCACCAATCTACTCATCTCTAGAATCATTCGCATTCTTTTTAAACCAACCTCTCCTGTGAAAAATTCACTAAATTCTGAATTCCTAAATTCTGAAAGAATATCCTCAAAAAGAGATGGGCTTCTTTGAGCTTTGATAAATTTAACAACCGCACTGTGAATTTTAAGAATTTTTTTATCCACTTTATCACCTTTTAAAAACCAAAAACCACTCATGCTCAACTTACCTTTTTTAAACTTCAATCTCTTTGAGCTATTCAAAAGGAACATAACTTGATTTCTTTCTTTCTTAGTTATATCTCCTTTCAATGTTTCTTTTAATTTTTTCTTCTCACAAAAGCCTCCATTTTCTTCAATAACTTCAATAGCAGCATCGATTAATGCTGTAAAATCACTTTCCTTCTTGACGACTTGAAGCTTTTTAAAACTGTCCCCTTCAATTTGCCTGACTCTCTCCCTTGTGATACCAAATTCATCCCCAATGCTACCCAAAACTCTCGGGTCTTGCCCGTCCAACCCAAATCTCTTGATAATAATTTTACGAGGTCTTTCTTTTAAAATATCTAAGAGGTTTTTTGCAACCTTATTTAAAACAAAACTCGAAAGTATTCCTTTGCTCATATAACGCAAAAAATTTAGTAGTTATCGCTTGTGTAAAGCATTTCAAGGCACAGAATTATATGCCATTTAATACGTAAAAACATAATAACACGATAACCAAAAATTGTCAAATGTTTATCCTTTATCCGTCGAGGCTAACCACCTAGTACTTGTACATAAAAAGATCTTTTTCTGGCCCCGTCTAGTTCAACAAAGAAAATACTTTGTTTTTCCCCTAGCAACATAGCGCCGTCTTCCAGAGGGATTGACTCGCTAGAGCCCAGCAACATCACCTTACAATGACTATGTCCATTACTACGTCCATCAGATTTTGTCTTATTTGTAAGCTCAAACATGTCATGTGCATACCTTTCGTCGACTGGGATAAGTTTGTATAGAACCCTCATTAGATCCTGTTTCAACATTTCCTCGTTATGATTGATTATTATTGAAGATGTTGTGTGCGGAGAAAAAACATTTACTAATCCATCCTTAATTCCCGTACTCTCAATAAACTCTTCTATACGATCAGTGACATCAAGAAAATCAACTTGTTTTTCAGTTGTAAATTCAATTTTTTCAATTTTCTTTTCAGCTTTAAATTCAATTTTTTTTGTTTTTGTTTTCATTTTGTTGTGAGGCTTATTTTCTTTGTATTTATTATACTGGATTTTAAGCAATATGTAAAACACTAAAACTGTCGCTTAAAAGCGCTAGAAAGCTTTTTGGACACATACATCAAACCATTCAAACAATCTTTCTTAAAAAGGCCTTTTTACACCTATAAACAAACAAAACCGCCCAAGGGGCGGCTTTGTTTTAAAGTGGATAAAGAAAATTATCCTCTAACTGCGTCCTTAAGACCTTTTCCAGCCTTAAATTTAGGGACTTTAACTGCAGGAATTTGGATCTTTTCTCTTGTAGCAGGATTGATTCCTTCTCTTGCTGCTCTGTGAGAAACTGAGAAAGTTCCGAATCCTGTGAAAGCTACTGTATCTTCTCTTTGAAGTGAATCTTTGATTGTATCCAAGACTGCTTCAATTACCATTTCAGTGTCTTTCTTACTTTGTCCAGTTTTTGCTGCAACTGCATCTACTACTGCGCTTTTGTTCATAGTTTCACCTCCATTCTAGTTGTTAGTTATTTTTTATTAAAATTGAATATTTTTTTGGTCTCTTAATGTATTCTACATCATTTCCCCTATTCTAGGCAATAGTTAGAAAAAAATCAAATTTTTTCTTATCTAGCATATTCAACTGAACGCGTTTCTCTCAAGACATTAATTTTTATTTCGCCTGGATAATTAAGATCCTCTTCTATCTTTTGCGCTATTTTTTTGGCTAATTTAAGGGAATCTAGGTCTCCAATTTTTTCTGGGTTTACAAACACACGGACTTCCCTCCCTGCTTGAATAGCATAGCACTTATCAACTTCTCCAAAAGAAAGTACTACCTCTTCTAATTCTCTTAAGCGCTTCAGATAATTCTCTAGTGTATCTTTTCTTGCACCTGGGCGAGAAGCACTAAGGGCATCTGCAGCAGCAATAATAAGACCATAATTGTCTCTAAACGGATAGTCTTCGTGATGAGACTTAACTGCGTCAATAATTTGTTTAGACTGTTTAAATTTCTCTAGAATATTAGCTCCGATCTCAACGTGCGTTCCCTGAACTTCATGATCAACTGACTTCCCAATGTCATGCAAGAGCCCTGCTTTTTTAGCAATAGCAGAATCTAATCCCAATTCAGCAGCCAAAACTCCTGAAATATGTGCGACCTCCAATGAATGCAATAGCACATTCTGCCCATAACTTGTTCGGTATTTCAGACGTCCCAGTAATTGAGAAAGTTTATTTTCAAGTCCTGGGATTCCAACATCATAGACAGCTGCCTCTCCTGCTTCTTTAATTCTTCTATTTAGCTCTTCTCGAGCTTTTTCAACAGACTCTTCGATTTTAGCTGGATGAATTCTACCATCCTCAATAAGCTTTCCAAGGGCAATTTTAGCCGTTTCTCTTCGAATAGGATCAAATCCAGAAATTACAATCGCCTCTGGAGTATCGTCAACAATAATTTCAGCTCCGGTTAAACGCTCAAGAGCTTTGATGTTTCGACCTTCACGACCAATAATTCTTCCTTTCATCTCATCAGAAGGGATTGAGATTGTGGTAGTTGTTGTGTCGGTGGCGTGAGATCCAGCATAGCGTTGCATGGCTATTGCCATTAAATCTTTTGCCTCTCCTTCTATCTCCTCCTTTTTTTCTCTCTCCAGGGTGCTAATCTTTCTGACAATCTCGTCTTTATTGTCTTTTTCTGCAAGCGAAAGCAAGACCTTTTTAGCGTCCTCTTTCTTCATTTCAGCAATACGTTCTAAGCGCTCAACTTGCTGTTCTTTTACTCTCAAAACTTCTTCTCTGACTTTTCTGATTTCGTTTGCCTTGTTTTCCAAGGTTCTCTTTTCTTTTTCAACCTGAGAGATTCTGCTGTCAATTTTTTGTTCTTTGACGTCTAAACGATGCTCAACATTTCGCAGAACTTCTCGTTGTTTTTTTTCTTCTTTTTTAACTTCCTCAAGATCTTCGACGGCTTTGTTTTTTGCATCAACTAAGTGTTTCTTAGCTTCGATTTTAGCGTCTTCAAGAATTCTAACAGCTTTTGCTTCAGCAGTTCCAGCTTGGTTTTTTGCGATAACTTTTCTCGCAAAATAACCACCCGAAGAGCCCAAAGCAAGTGCCAACAGGCCAATCACAATTTCCATAATTTTTTACACGAATTGCTGCAAGATTAAAACTTCCTGTCCCTTTTTTGGGCAGGTTTTATGTATAAAGAGACTTCTAATAGATATGATATGTTTTTCGCTATTCGTTTTCATATTCTTTGCTTGCTCCAGATTGCAACTATTCGCTGTGCTTTATCTAGTTAACTTTCAAATGAAAAATTACTTTCTCATTCCCTAACATTACATGTTTTTAGTAAAAAAGTCAAAACTCTTGCTTTAACTTTTAACTTTTTAGACTAAAATACTCCCTTAAAAAAACAAGGGTTATTTTCCGCTAAACATTCTGATTTTACCTTGCACAACAGATTGAACCTTATCTCTCGCTAAGCCTAGGAGCTTCCTTGGATCAGTCACATTGCACCCATTGCCAGTTTCGTGACAAATTGTGCTCAAGAAAGCAACCCTGATGTCAGTATCTATATTAAAACAACAGACGCCACCCTCGATTGCTTTTTTCACATTGACGTCACCCCAGTCAGAAGCTCCGTGCATAATTAATGGAGTTTCCGGAAGTAATCTACGAATTTCTTCTAAACGCTCCCAATCAGGGACATCTCTTTCCTTAAAGAAACCGTGTGCATTTCCAATTCCAACTGCTAGAGCGTCAATTCCAGTTTTTTCAACAAGCTCTTTTGCTTGCACTGGATTTGTCATCACTGAATCCCAATCGATCTCCTGATCTTCCCTCCCAAGATACGGGACGGCCCCAAGTTCAGCTTGTACGGTTACACCGTTTTTGTGTGCGTATTCAACTATTTGCTTTGTTACCTTAATGTTGTCTTCGAAAGACATCAAAGAAGCATCAATCATAACAGAGTCAACTCCTGCATCAATTGCACTAACAATGTCATCGAAACTTTTTCCATGATCTAGATGAAAGCCGATCTTTGCGCTTTCAGATTCAAACTCAATTATATTTTTTACTAATCGACCCATAACCTGACTGTTTCCGTATTTAAAACCATTTGTTGTTGCCTGAACAATACAAGGACCTTCCTGTTTTGCCGCACGTACAATTGCTTGAGTCAATTCCATGTTTGATGTATTAAAAGCACCAACTGCATAATCACCTCTCATTGCATCACGTAGAATCTCAATCGATTTTCCTCTCATTTTTTCTTTTTTAATTTTGATTATCTAATATCTTAGCAATTCTAACTAAATCATATGGCAACAAACTTGCTCCACCAATCAATGCCCCGTCCATCCCTGAATTCACACAAACCTCCTTAACGGTATCTCCTTTTACACTTCCCCCGTATAAAATTCTTGCTTTATTGGCGATTCTCTCTCCATAAGCCTTCATTATAAGCTTCTTGATTAAAAGTCTTGCTTCCATAATTTCATTGGAGTCGGGTAAGTGGTCTGGGTTATTAGCACTGATGGCCCAAATAGGTTCATAACAAAAAACTACCTCTTCAACTTTAGTTGGGGAAATTTCATTTAAACATTCGTTAAACTGTTTTGTGATAATTTCCAATGTTTGATCATTTTTCTTTTCCTCGCTACTCTCACCAATACAAAGAATTGGAGTTAGACTTGATTTGAGGGCGGCTTTCAACTTTAGATTAATGACCTTATTGTCCTCACCAAAATAAGCTCTTCTTTCTGAATGACCCAAAATAACATATTTTCCACCGATACTTTTGATCATCGCTGGGCTGTTCTCTCCAGTGAAAGCACCTTTTTGCTCCCAAGAACAGTTCTGCGAGCCAAACGACACATCGTCATAACCAATCTTTTTAACGAAACCATCAAGCAGGGCAATTGGTGGGCACAAAACTATATTTCCTTCTTCAAGCTTTAAATTAAGCATTGCCTTCTCGAATGTTTCCATCCATTTCTTGAGTTCAAAAGACATGTTCAAGCTCATTTTAAAATTCGCTACTGTCAACTTTCTTCTTTTTTCTATCATTTTTTCATAATTCAAACAATTAAATCTATCAAAAGAAGCTTACAACTTGATAGCTCCTAGCGTCAACAAAAGCACAATGACTCCGGCTGTCATTATACCAAGGGTTATTAAAGGAATTGCTTTTACTTTTTTAATCCCAAAAAGGAAAGCTGCAAGCGCACCAGTCCAACCTCCTGTGACTGGTAATGGAATTGCAACCAAAAAAAACAATCCCCAATCTCCATATTTTTCAATTTGTTTGTGAACCCTCTTCCTTGTCCTGGCAAATAACCAATCAAAAAACTTTTTCCAACATTCAAATCTGGTACTTAAGAATGATGAAACTTTTTCCAAAAGAAAAACAATAATAAGCACAGGAAGTACGTTACCAAAAACCGACCAGAGATAGGCACTTAAAGGATGCATCTCGAGAACTGTAATCGCAATTGGGATCGAAGCCCTTAATTCAAAAATCGGAGTCATTGCTATTATCATTGTCGCAATCTCCCTTGGCACTCCCGCTTCCTCTAGTAATACAACCACGCTAGCAGCTTCTATAAACATTTTTTTACTTTAATTTAACTAATCCCACCATCCACCATCAAATTCGTTAGGTTGTTTCTATGCTTTACGTAAATATTCAGCAGCAACTTCTGGCTCAATCGCAGTTATCTCCATTCCACTGGAAAGTTCAAATCCAGCCCAAGTTGCAGTTCTTGGTAAAATTTCAATATGCCAATGGTAGTGAGGGTAATCTTTTCCATCACAAGGAGCTGTATCAATAAAGAAATTAAAGGCTACTCCTTCAATCACTGTTGTTAATTTTCGTATTGCTTGGTGCAAGGCTTCCCCTGCTGCAATCTTCTCCTCATCACTCATTCTTTCAAAATATGGTGTATGCCTTTTTGGAATCACACGAATTTCAAATGCCATTTTTGAAGCAAATGGACAATAAGCAATAAACAGATCATTTTCAAAAATCACACGTTTTGCATAATCTAATTCCCATTTAATCATTGTACAAAAAACACATCTCTTGTTTGCTCTGTAATAGTTCTCTGCTCCAGCCAACTCTTGTACAGTGAAGGGTGAGACCACTGGCACAGCAATTAACTGGGAGTGGGGGTGTTCAATTGATGCTCCCGATTTTTTCCCATGGTTATGAAAAATTTCAATATATCTTACTGACTTCTTGTTCATTAAATCAAGGTATCTGGTTTGATAAGCATCAATCAACTCAGCAACCATAATCGGTTCCATTTTCCCAATATGTTTATAGTGATCTCTTGTTACAATAACCTCGTGATATCCAACACCATCCATCATAAAATACGGGCCTTCTTCTTGATGAGAAACTCTCCCCGCTTTAGGTCTAGCAAACGCTGGAAATTTATTCGGAAAAACTCGCAGTGTCCAATCGTCATCATCTGTTTTGTAGATTAGAACATCTTTTTCTTGCCCAGAAGCAATTGGGTCACAAAACAAACAATCCTCAATATCCGCGTCTTCTTGCACAGATTCATTTTCCAAGGAAAAATCATCTGGTCTCTTACCTCTTCCAACTGCAACAACAACCCATTCATCAGTCACCAAATTGTGTCTTAATTGAGAAATTTGCTTTATTGCCTTTGGTCTTACTTTCAATTTGCTTTTTTTAGCTTTAATGACTTCTTTCTTAATCACAAGCTTTTTTTTATTTGTTTTTTTATTTGCAACGCTCATTTTGTTTTTGTTTTTGTCAATTTTTTATTCCGAAATTTTTGAAATTTTCGATATCTACAACTCCTCTTTCTTAGAGTCCTCGCTAAGATCTTCGGTTTTTTTGTCCTCCTGAGCTTGCTGTTGTTCTCGCTCTTTCAATTCAGTAACTTTTTTATTTAATTTATAAACACCTTTAATCAAGTTCCATCTAACATTGAAAAGGTCTTTCAATGTTGTTAAGTAGCCAAAACCACCAACCCCTACAAGACTCTCTCCTTTATCCATCCAATCCACTGGGACAAAATCAATCTTGTAACCAAGCTTTTTTCCAATCATCAATAATTCAAAATCAATTCCCCATCGATCAACAGTTGTTCTTGAAACAATGTCCTTAACAGCTTTTTCGGTAAAGGCCTTGAATCCACACTGAGTATCTTTCACACCCCAAAGACCTGTTCCAGCTTGCACTAGAAAATTTCCCAGATCACCAAACCATTCTTTCCATTTTGGTTGATGCACTTTAATCTTAGATTCCTCTAAATCCCTGGAACCAGCAACAACGTCAAAACCCTCTTGAAATTTTGGAATAAAACGATCAAGCATGTTTATTGGTGTCGCACCATCCATATCTGTAAAAAGTCTAATTTGACCTTCTGCAGCAAGGAGTCCCTCACGAAGAGAATACCCCTTCCCCATATTTTGCTCACGATCAATAATTCTCACATTTTCAATACTCTTAGTAACTTCCTTGACCAATTCTTGGGTCCCATCAGTTGGTCCGTCTAGTACAATCACAATTTCTCTTGATTGTCCTAGGTTTTTAAAATAATCATCAATTGAATTCAGATGTTCCCTCATCTCCTCTGGTTTAGAAGCTTCGTTGTAGGTAGGAATAATCACTGAATACATCGGTCTATTTTCTTGTCGCATATTTTCTGCTTTTTAAATTAAATTACTTTTAAACTTTTAACTCTGAAAAACACTGCGATAAAGGTAAATTTTCCAACAGAAAACGCACCCTTAGGAGTCTTTCAAATTCTCTTATTAGAGATATTTATAGTCTCCTTTATTTTAGCAAAACTACACCTTTCTGTCTAACCAGCCCTGCAAAATTACCCTTGCTGACTCAGCGTTATCATTTTTTGAAATTCCTCTATTACGGACTTCTGATAAATTCATCTGAGCAACTTTTGTTGAAAAAAACTCTTCCTCAGCTTCTACTTCGAAACCTCTTTCTTCCAAACTCTCCGTGAAGTCATCGATAGCTACATTATTGGCAGTAAATTGCTCATCACCAGCGCTTGTTTTTCCAATGATAATTTTTTTAAAATCCAATTCTTTTTTTAACTCCTCAAGCTTGCTAAAAAAGGATTTTGTCGCAACCTCACAATATGCATTCGCAATTCTAGTCTCATTGTCAGCGACTGCTACCCCACAAAGAACTTTTCCCCAATCAACTCCCAAGTAATAGTGCATTTCTTCTGTCATTTCTAAATTAAAATTAACTTTTTATTCCATCGGTAATAACTTCACACCCTTTTTTTGTAATCAAAACTGTATGTTCAAAATGAGCTGACAAACAACCGTTATACGTAGTGAACGCGAACTCATCATCTCCTAGAGAAATTCTGTCATCACTGACAGCCAGCATTGGCTCCAAAGCCAAAACCATGCCTTCTTTAATCTTAAACCCTGTGTTCTTCTCGCCATAATTTGGGATTTGTGGTGGTTCATGAACTGCGTGTCCAACCCCATGACCAACCAAACCCTTAACTGTTACAAATCCATTTTTGGTTGCAATTTCATCAACAGCAGCTCCATAGTCCCCCAGCTTAGCACCATGACGAAGCTTCGCGATCCCAGCGCTTAAACTTTTTCTTGTTATCTCTGTTATCTTTTTAGCCTGCTCACTCACTTCACCGATCATAACCGTCGTAGCAGCATCTGTGAACATGCCTCCATATTCCACCCCTAAATCCAAAGACAGTAAATCACCTTCTTTTATTCTCACGTCCTTCTTAGGGATTCCATGCACAATCTCGTCATTAATCGAAACACAAATTGAGGCCGGAAAAGGCTCACTTCCTCCATCAGAATAATGCAGAAAAGCCGGAACACCACCGTTATCTCTAATATATTTCTCAACTATTTCATCAAGCTCCATGGTAAATATCGTCTTGTCCACTGCTTTTTTAGCATGATCAACAGCAAGATTCATAGCATCCACTAAAATCTTCCCGCTCTTTTTAAGCATCACTACTTCCTCTTTTGTTTTTCGCGTAACTTTCATAAATTTAAGATGATGGATGTGCTATAATAAAACATAGCAAGTATTACTTACTCTTACCAAATATTATAAATTACCTATAATTAAAGTCAAACTTCGACTTTCTAGAACTATTTATTCTTAGATCCATTTTAAAAAATGTCAGCTTCAAAACAAACTCAAGAAAAGAAAGTTCTGCGTGAATTTCTAATAGGGGCAGTCATATTTAGTCTGATCACAACTGCTGGTTATTTAATAGCGCCAATCGAGGTTCGTTTTATTAAAACGCTTACTAACAACCCCTCTCTTATTGGGGCGACTTTCGGTGTTGGGTCAATTGCCTTGGCTTTTTTTTCAATCTGGATAGGAAGACTTTCCGACAAATTTGGCCGTGACAACTTTATTCTTTGGGGATGTGTCGCGAGTATAATCTTTCCCTTGTTATATGCCTCCACTTATAATGTATATCAATACATGGGTGTAAAGTTTATTTGGGCTTTTGCCTCTGCTAGCACTGGACCAATTTTGATAGCCTATCTACAAGACCTTCTAAAAAATATCAAGAAACAGGGCCAATACATTGGGATAATGTATTCCGTTCAATCGCTCCTTGGGGCAATTGCACAGTTTGCAGGAGGCTACCTTAGTGATAGATCTGGTCTCGCAGCTCCATATTTCCTTATGTCTATTATTTTTCTACTAGCTGCAATACTCTCATTTTCAACACTCAGATCAAAAAAATCTAGTGCTACCCATCACGACAAAGACTTTTCGCCACGTGATTTTTTCTTTGGGATAAAATACATCCTCAAAAAACCAGCATTGGTTTTTTACACTCTCATCAACGCTGCTTTCGGAATTAACTGGGGAATTAAAATAATGCTTTGGCCTCTTATTATTTTTTCATTTACAGGGAAAGACCTCTCTACTGGTGCTATCTTTGCCACTATGGGATTTGTTGCTTTTGTTGCGCTTTTTTTCACAGGCAAGTTTGTAGACAAAGTTGGACCCTTCAAGGTTGGACTGGTTTCAGCTTTTGTATTGGGGTCCAGTGGAATGTTCCTTGCAACAACAGATAGTTTGTCGATGTTCTGGTTTTTCGCAGCCATATTCGCAATCGGAGAAGCACTCAATGGTCCTTATCAAGCAGTACTACTCACTAATTATGTAAATAGCAAATATCGCGGAGAAATTCTCGGAATTGACTCAGTGTTAGACAAACTTTTCCAAACAATAGCTCCTTTCTTGGCAGGTTTCTTATTACACATCATGACGCCTCAGAAAATTCTCTTGATTTTTATTTCATTTTTTTGGATTGCATTATTTTGCGGATATTTTATTTACAATAAAGAATTGAAACACTTAAAGAGCTAGCTACTCCCTTGAAAAAAACAGCCCCTTAAAGAGAAATAATTTATCTCTTTAAGGGGCTTTTTGTGCAATCTGCACTTTTATTTATACCTTTCATACAATTGTTGCAATTGCCTCATAAATTTACTCGTAACGGTATATGTCTCCCATTGTCCGTCAATTGGAGGAACTATTCGTTGGTTTGCATCAATGCATTTTGCAATTCTTGCGTGAAAACCTCCGAACCATTCTTCGTTGGTCATAATCGGGAAGGAATTACTAATCTCATCGCCTGGACGAAAATAGATTATCTTCACTGTTATCGGATATTTAGTACCACGCGCAATTTGACTTCCTGTCGAGGTATCATGCGCACGAAACACTTTAATGAAGTTTGCAAAATCAATCAATCCATCGGGTTGTTCGCCTCCCTTGGTAGAATCCGTCATTTCATAAACTACATTATCACCGTTTTTAGCCCTCATTGTAACAACAATGACTTTTTGCATCGCCACAACTTGGGGGGCATTGACCTGTTTTTGGTTTTGCTTTTTAATAGCAATAGCTGGTGAACTTACTGCAAAAAAAAGTATGCTGACAAAAATAAAAAAAGTCTTTGATCTTAGCTTTATCACTTTTCACCTCCTGTTGTTTGATGCGTCGAGCTTCTTTAGTGCATCGTTTATTTCCTGACAATAGCTTTCTTCCATTTCCAAAACACCTGGATTCCGTAGCCAAAAGGATGAAAGAAAGAGTAAAGCAGCTATGTTCCCTCCTTTTCTCTTTTTCTCACTTCCTTGCGCATTCTTTTCCTCTGCGAGTCCTTTCCTACTTCTCATAATCTCACTCCCTCCTTCTTTCCAAGAAAGATTCTGTATAATTTATGTGAAAGTACTCTTTAATACTTTTCATCGTGGGTTATCCTCATTGTTTTGTCAAGGTTGTTGTTTCTATTGACTTCTCCCTTATATTATGTCATCTTAAGAGTATTGATAAAGCCCGAGGTGATTCCGCCTTTCTTGCAAAAGAAGGATCAGAAACACCAACCTCCACCAATGTGTGGGTTTTATTTGTCTTAAAATATGGTATACTTAACCACTAACGTACTACTGAAAATGGAATACGAGATTAATTTTCTTGTGCTACAATCACGCACAGAAACAGTTGAACAGATTAAAGACAAAGTGAAATCTTTGATCAAAGAATACAAGGGCTCAGTAACAGATGAACTTGTTTACAAAAAACGAAGACTAGCATATGAGATCCAACACGAAGCATATGGTTTCTTTACAGTTTTGAGATTTGAACTCAAAGACAAGTCTGATATTCTCGAATTAAAAAGAGAATTAAATCTAGTTCAAGACGTAGCTAGATACATGATTGTAAGAGCAGATGAACTTCCAGAGCTTAGCAAAGAGGTTCTTTCTATGGAAAAGAGAGAGAGAACAACAGTGAAACAAGAGGATGTTGAAAAAATGATTGCCAAGTCAGACTCAAGAAAGGAAGTTGCTAAGGAGGAAGTTAAAAAGGCTCCTGTTGTAAAAAAGGAAGTGAAAGAAGAGATTAAGGAAGATGAAGTGAAGGAAGTGAAAAAAGAAGAAGTGAAAGAAGAAGTTAAGGAAGAGGTAAAGGAGGAAGAAAAAGAGGTTGAGAAAAAAGAAGTTGAAAAAGAAGACAAGAAGAAAAAAGCTGAACCTAAGAAAGAAAGTGATTCTGACGACAAATCTTCTTTGGAGGATTTAGACAAAAAATTAGATGAAATCCTAAGTATATAAAAACTAAACTCAAATCCTATGGACCTCAACAAAGCGATGATGATTGGCAATATTGTCAATGATCCAGAGATGCGGACAACTCCAAACGGACAAAATGTAACTTCTTTTAGAGTGGCTACGAATAGACGTTGGAAAAACCAAGCTACTGGTGAGTATAATGAAGACTCACAGTTTCATTCAATTGTTGCTTGGGGGAAGCTTGCTGAAATTTGCTCACAATACATGAGCAAGGGACAAAAAGTTTATATTGAGGGGAGAATTGCAACAAGATCTTGGGATGACGCCCAAACTGGACAAAAAAGGTATATGACTGAAATTGTAGCAGAAAATGCTATCATGCTTGGTCAGAAAAGAGACGGTAACGCTGGAGGGAGTTATTCCAAACCAGCCGCGCCAGCAGCAGCACCACAAGAGAACAACGCTCAAATTCCATCACCCGAACAAATTCCGACAATCAATGTGGATGATCAGGATGAAATTAGAGTTGAAGATATCCCATTTTAATTAAAATTGAATTTTAGACCTATTATGATGAATAGAATGATGAACAGAAACGTTAGAAAAGAAGAAAGCAAAAATTGTTATTTTTGTGCAAACAACATTATCAAAATTGACTACAAGGATGTTATTCTTCTGCGAAGATTTATTAACACAGTTGGGAAAATCATACCAACTAGAAGAACAGGAACTTGTGCTAAACACCAAAGAGCTCTTTCAACTTCAATCAAAAGAGCAAGAATCGTTGCACTTCTCCCTTTCGTAGCTAAATAAATCACAAAAAAGCGAGACTGGCGTCTCGTTTTTTTAATAACAAAGGTATGTTGACACTTACAGGAATTAAAGTTGGAAAAAAACTTATCATTGAAGGAGAGCCATTTGTGGTGCTTTTTGCGCAACATTCCAAAATGGGACGTGCCGGCGCAGTTCTCCGAACAAAGCTAAGAAACTTGATAACAGGAGCAACGATTAACAAAACTTTTCAGGGAGCTGATAAAGTTGAACCAGCTGAAATCACAACTAGAAAAGCTCAATATTTATACCTAGATGCTGGTAATCATTATTTCATGAATGGTGAGTCTTATGAGCAATTTGAGCTTAACTCTGAAATTATCGGTGAGAATAGCAAGTTTCTAACAGAAGGAACAGAGATTGATGTTTTGTATTTTGGTGACTCAGCGATTAACATTGAACTTCCAATTAAAATGGTTTTTGAGGTAATAGAAGCACCTCCTGCGGTCAAAGGTAACACTGCTGATGGCGGATCAAAGCAAGTAGTCATTGAAACTGGTATTAGCGTCAATGTCCCACTTTTCATTAAGACTGGCGATAAAATAAAGGTTAATACACAAACAGGAGAATATTCTGAACGAGCAAACTAGTTTTTCTTAAAAGTTACTCTCAAAAAAACACCCCCTATTGAAGTGGGGTGTTTTTTATATATCCTAATTAGAAAATATTGATGTTATTCCATAATCCCATCAAGGTTTACATCGTAAAGGATTTGTTCACCAACCAATCTATAGTCAATCAATTCCTTCTCGTCAAACCAGTGTGGAATTTCCATAGCGGCCTCCTCTACTGAACCTGAGGCGTGAATAAGGTTGCGAATTGCTCGCCCATCATTGTCAGACATTTCATATGAATCCATGACATAATCTCCACGAATTGTTCCAACGTCAGATGTAAGTGGTTCTGTTCCACCAACAATTTTTCTGACCATTTTAACAACATGAGCTCCTTGCCAAACCATAGCGATAGCAGGACCACTTGTCATATATTTCTTCAAACATTTAAGAATGTTGTCTGTAATTTCAAATGGGTCATTTGATGGAGGTGTCATTCCCTTACTTTTGTATCCAGCAATTGTTTTTTCTCCTGTTACTTTTCTCCACTCGGGATCAAGCGTGTAATGTTCCTCTATGTGCTTTTCTGTTGGCATAACTGTTTTAATTGCGACCAGTTTAAAACCCAGGCTCTCGTGTCGCTTGATAATTTCACCAATAAGACCTCTTTGAACACCGTCTGGTTTCACCATTACTAATGTTCTTTCTTTTGAAAGATGTTGCTTCTCAGCCATAATTTTTCTTATTTCCTAATTAAAAACCCCACAAGAATATACTAAGGAGGTTTGTATGCCCTTATAATAACATCTTTGTTTTTTTTATCAAGAAACCCAGATAATTCAGAAAATCTTGTTTACAAAAACCAACATCAGTTATTCTTTGTCGCGCACTCCTTCGTCGGAACTCTACAGAAAACTTCTATTGTTCCTAATTTATCAGTTCTAAATAAGGTTATCTTTTGCTTTTTAATTCTTTCAATCACTTCCGTCGCTGGATGTTTATAACCGTTCTTTGCTCCAACTGAAATAATTGCGAAACGGGGTGATGTTTTTTCTAGGAATTCTTGTGATGAAGAATGTTTTGAACCATGATGTCCAATTTTTAGCCAATCTACATCTAGATCAATCAGTTTATTTATCATATCACCTTCCACTTTACTTGTTGCGTCACCAGTAAACAAGAAAGTATTATTGCCAAAAACCATTTTTAAAACGATGGAGTTTTCATTTCTGTTTTTTTTATTTCCACTTATTTCATCTGGATTGAAAATTTCAAAATTTAAATATCTACCAATTGAAATTCTCGAACCCTCAAATAAGAGATTTTTTTTAATCTCCTCTTTAGCTAAGACATTTTCCAGTTCTTTGAAAATTTCAGTATCAGCTTTTTGCCCATTGTCTAAAAAAATTCCTATCTCATAACTCCTTGCAACATCAATTAACCCAGCTAAGTGGTCAAAATCAGGATGGGTTAGGATAACTATTTCAATTTTCTTATCCATTGTGGGCATTTGCTTGCCAAGCTCCTGGAGCAATCTCTTGCCACTTGGACCTCCGTCAATCAACACTTGGTATTTTCCTAAATAACTAATCAAAGTTGCATCTCCCTGCCCCACATCCAAAAAAGAAACCTCTAAAATATTGAGCTCTTTGTTCCTCCAGGAAATAAAACTAAAAACCAACAGGATAAAAAGTAGAATCCCGATCAAAAATAACAGAGACTTTCTATTTTCAGATTTGATCATTTTATTTTTTTATTTTCTTCCTAGCCCTTTTAATTTAAACACGAAACCCACAAAAAATAAATAATATCCAATCAACCAATAAATACCGACATCTCCAATTTCAATACTTGCAAAAGGAATTCGCGCCAACTGCTCAATAATATAGATTTCAAAATGCAAGAAAAACCAAACCATTAGAGCGAGTATTTTTGCTATAAAGGGGAAAATAAAACCAACAGTAATCGTCAAAAAACCAAAAAGCATAATAACAGGAATAAGTGGCAGGATAATCACATTAGCGAGAAGCGAGATCAAGGAAAAAGTCTCAAATGTGTAAATCAAAAGCCCTAAAACTCCAACTTGCGCAGAAATTGTAACTAGTATTATCGACTTAAGTTCCAAAAAATCATCTTCAATTCTCAATAACCGTGATAATGGAGCATATACCAAGATAATTCCGAGTGTTGCAATAAAGGATAACTGGAAACCAACATCGTACAATAAAATAAATGGTGAATAAAGAACCATGGCCGCAGCCGCAAAAGCCGCAATACGCACAGAATCAGCCAAGCGGCCCTCTTGCATCGCCCAAAGCATGACGATACCCATAATAGCAGCTCTCGTCGCAGAGGAAGGAGCACCGATCATAACAACAAAAAAAATAACCCCGCTCACTGCAACAAAAAAGGCTTGCTTTCTCCATAGCCCCAAACCAATCCCCAACCACATTAAAATACTAGCAATAATAGTGATATTGTATCCAGAAACAGCCACCGTATGCGTAGTACCAGTTTTTCTAAAATTCTCTGCTACTTCTTTTGGCAAGCGATCATCACCGCCCAATAAAAGACCGGCCAGATATGCCCCTTCTGGTTCTGGAAAAAATTCTCCAATTTTTTTCTCCAACCCCTCTCTAATCCGAAAGACTTTCCCCAAGAAACTTTTGTCATCACTTCCATCAAATTTTTGGATCTTAGCAGAAGAACAGATGTAGAAAATATCTTTACTAGCTAAAAATCTTCTGTAGTTAAATTTAAGATGTTTATTTTCTGGAACTTTCATTTTACAAGAAACTTGCAAATGATCAGCAAATCTAATTGTCGGTTTTGGTTTTGCAAAAATTAAAACTTTTCCAAGAGAGTTATTTTCCTTATCATCAGTTAAGATACTAACTATAACCTTTTGGTACTCGTCCTTCATTTCCGGTGCACTAGAAACAACAACTTTTGCTGAAAAATCGAACTCGCTTTTTTGGGAATTTAATTTCATAATTTCAGAGTCAACCCTCCAAGCTCCAAGTGAAATTCCAAGCAACAAAAAAAGCAAACATCTAATGTGCTTGCTTTTGAAAATAATTACCAAAGGTAAAATCAAAAGAACCAAAACCCAAAGCCAATTAAATTGAAATTCTACTGCTGATCGTCCCGAAATTCCGAGAAGAAATCCAAAAACAATTAAAATTGAAATTTGAGCAAGTGAAGGAAATTTTTTACGAGAAATCTTCATCAATAAAAAGCCCTCCCGACATACAAAAATTAGCTAGTCATTCTAAATGAAATCTTAAAATCAAAATGATCTACGTCATCTTGAAGTTTCTGATGAAGATCATTCAAACTATGATAAACATCCCTGTCTTGCATGTCTAATTGTTGATCTTCTTTCAAGAATTGATTTAATTGTGAAATAAAATCTTGGTCAAATCGCTGTGTCCAAATTCGATTTCTAAAATCAAATTCTGCTGCTGACGAAGTTGTGATTTGAAAAGAACGTGTTCCCATCTTTTCAATCTTAATTTTTTTGCCATCGTATCTTTCTTCTACCCTTCTTGCAAACCTTAAAGTTTCGCTCATTTTTTTTATTATTTAAAATTAAATATCAATATCTATAATTTTCTCCCTTGCCGTCTTACCACCCACGATAGTAATGTTACTCTTCGCGGTACTAAAATGCTTAGCGAGTAGTTTTATGATTGCCTCATTAGCCATTCCTTTGGCTGGAATCGCCGTTGTGCGAATCTCGAACTGCTTTTTAGAAATCTCAACTACCTGATTTCTGCCACTCTTTGTAAATACTTTCGCATAAACCCTCATCATAAAGAATTGCTTTTATCATGGAATCTAAGGGTTAGCTTGTCCCTTCCTTCGCTGATCTGTTGTCTGAGTTCTCTCGCATTCTTATTCTTTTCAAGTTTAGACAATTTCAAATCTTCCTCCTCATCTATTCTGTCGATAAATTTGTCAATCTCTTCCTCAAGTTTATCAGCGTACATACCAGTTCTTTCACCTTCCACATCAGCATCTCCCGTGCGCATTTGATATGCACCTTGTCTGATTTTATTAAAGACAGCCTTGTTCCCCTTATACCTATCAATTTTTCTTTGGATTTCAATTTTTGTCGGCATTTTTTTATTTTTTAAAAATTATCTTATGGTAATTTTTTTAAAATGTTTTTCCAACTGCTTCTTAATCTTTTCCAAGTCCATTTTTTGGCCGGAGGCTTTTTTTCTCAATTCTTCGTTTAAAATCTTTCCCTCATCTCGATATAGTTGCAACGCAAAATTATTAATTCCATCAAGCCACTTCCCCATCAAGATAAAGTCTTCCATTGTGTGAATCCCAGACACAACAGTGGTTCTGAATTCATACGCGACTGATGAATTTCTAATCAAATCAACACTTAATTTTATTCTTTCAAGATCAACATCTGCTCCACAGGTTTTCCGATAACTCTCCAGAGAATTCTTAATGTCCATCGCCACAAAATCAACCAACTTTTTAGCAAAAACTTCTTTTAAAATATCTGGCCTTGTTCCATTTGAATCCAACTTAACCAAAAACCCCATTTTTTTTATTTTTTCTAAAAATTCAACGATTCCTTTTTGAATTGTTGGCTCTCCTCCTGTCACACAAACTCCATCCAACTTTCCTTTCCTTTTTTCCAAGAAACTAAAAAATTCTTCTTCTGACAAAGATCCTCTTTCGAAGCCAGTGCCTGAAACTACTAATTCAGGATTGTGACAAAAAGGGCAACGGAAATTACAACCAACAGTAAAGACTGTTGCTGCTACCTTACCTGGATAATCAATCAATGTTAACTTTTGTAAACCTCCTAAAATCATCTCTTTTCCATAATATTCAATTATTCCCCTCTGCCAAATCAATCATAAAACTATTCGCTATGCTGACCACTTTTCACGCCTCCCTTGATCCTTATCTGAGTCTTCGTATTCAGTTGAGCCGTCACCAAGAGTTGAGCCATCGATTAATATTTCTCTTGCCCTCGATCCATCAGCTGGACCAACGATTCCATTTTCTTCTAGCAAATCAATGATTCTTCCTGCTCTTGAGAATCCGATTCTTAATTTCCTCTGCAACATTGAAGCTGATGCTTTTTTGGCTTTAACAACGATCTCTTTTGCTTTCTCATAGAGTTCATCATCTGGCTCACCTCCAGTTCCTTCGCTTGAAAAAACTCCCGTTGCACTTGAAAGTTGCTCTTCTAAAGATTGTGACAGATCTTCTCCTTCATCATAGTTGATCTTTTCAGCTTGTTTTTTCACTGCACTCACAACACGCTTCACTTCATTTTCAGAAATAAATACACCTTGAACTCGCACCGGCTGGATTGAGTCAGCACTTGAATACAGCATATCGCCATTTCCCAACAATTTTTCTGCTCCACCTTGGTCTAGAATTGTTCGGGAATCAATTTGTGTCGCAACTTTAAAGGCTATTCTTGTTGAAATATTAGCCTTAATCAAACCTGTGATAACTTCGACTGAAGGGCGCTGTGTGGAGACCACTAAATGAATTCCAATTGCACGAGCCTTTTGAGCAATCCGTACGATAAGACCCTCAACTTCTTTTCCTTGAGTCGACATAAGGTCAGACAGCTCATCAATCACGATTAAAATAAAAGGTAACTTCTCTAGATATTCTTCTCTGACCTCACCAGTTTCTTTGTCGATTACTTGTTTCTTCTCCCCTTCTGCTACTTTTTGATTAAAAGATTGAATGTCTCTTGAACCAACTTCTTGCAACAAACCGAATCTTCTTTCCATTTCTCCAATTGCCCACTTCAAGGCGTTAACAACTTTTTGCGAATCAACAATCACAGGTGTTAAAAGATGAGGAATTCCACCATACAATGTTAACTCCACTCTTTTTGGATCAACCAAGATCATCCTTAGATCCTCGGGAGAATTTTCAAACAACAACGTTGTCAAAAGGACATTAATACAAACACTCTTTCCAGTTCCAGTAGATCCAGCAACCATTAAATGTGGCATTTTCTCGATATTTGCTAAGACTGGTTTTCCGCTAACATTTTCTCCCCAAATGACGCTGATGTCTGATGCCCTGCTTTTAAACTCCTCACTTTCGAGCATTGTTCGCATCTTCACAAATGATTTCTTTTTATTTGGAACTTCAATCCCGACTAATGATCTACCTGGAATTGGAGCTTCGATCCTGATCGAACTAGCCGCTAACGCTAAAGCCAAATCATCTTGCAAGGATAAGATTCTACTCAACTTCACACCAACAGCTGGTTTAAATGTATACTGAGTTACTGTCGGACCAACTGAATATTCTCCTGGACTAACCTCAATCCCAAAATTATGCAAAGCCTGCTGAATAATGTTGATAACCTCTTTATGATTAGAGTTTGGAGCTCGTTTATCGTTTTTTTCGACTAAATTGAAAGAAGGTGGTCTCCACTGGATTCCACTATATACATTTTGTTTGGAGCCAGTATTATCTTTCTTACTAGCATTAGGATTTCCAGAAACAATCTCGTCCTCAAAAACCCCGTCCTTGGGTCCCTCGACAAACTCTAGGGATTTAATATTATCTTCTAGGTTCTTTTTAACATCCTTGTCATCTTCCTGCTTAATCGGCATGGTCTCTTCCCCTTCTTGGGATAAAGTTTCTTTATTTTCAACATTCCCTTTTGAAAGCAATGGCACTTTTCCTCTTATTCTTTCTACTAAAGAAAAGATCGAGGCATTGAAAAGTAGAATCAAGCCAATCAAAGAAAAGCCTGCCAAAATTATAACACCAGCAATTTTTCCCAAGAATTTTGTCAAAGGATACGCAATTGAAAGTCCTAGGTATCCCCCGGCTTCTCCATCCTTTGCAAGCTGAACCATTTCATCAAGGTTGTTGAAAATATGCACTAGCCCCAAGAGCATGGAAAAAAATAAAACCGCTCCCAGTGCAGCCAGAGTATATCTGATGGGCTTCATCTTTCTAAAATAAAGAGCTCCTAAAACAAATAACACTACCGGCAAGAGATATCTGCCAGTTCCAAACAAAAACGCAAGACCCTTGTCGATATATTCACCAGCTACGCTTGCTTTTCCAATTAAACTTAAGAGAAAAATCAAACCAAGCATCAATAAAAAAACAGCGATAATATGCTTTTTCGCTCCGCCATCTAAAACGGCCTCTTTTTTCTCCTTTTCTTTTTTTGATTTTCTTCCCATTTTATTATTTTAATTCGAACCTTTTTTATTTTCCTTTTGCAACATAAAAGTCACTCCTACCTTAACATGTAAAGCATTTTATCACAATCCATCATAGCTTAAAATTACGTCCTTTTGATGTTGTGTTTTGCTAAGAAATAAATCTTACTAGCTTCAATTATTATTGTTTCGAAAATTGTTAATCCAATAATAATAGCCCAATCTTTCGGTGAAATTGAAACTGTTCCTAATATTTTCTGAAAGACCGGGAGATATAAACCTGCCAACAGAAGAAGGAGTCCTACAAGAACGGCCCAATTCAAGAATGTATTCGAGAAAATATCCCTCCTGAAGATTGTTTTTCGAAAAGATCTAACTGAATATGCAAAGGTCAATGAGTCAAAAACCATCAAAGCGAAAACAAGAGTTCTTGTTCGCTCAATATCACCGGTAGTCTGAAATAGATAATAGAAGAATAGAAAAGTCAGAACTCCATTGATCAAAAAGATTGTCAAAATCCATTCCTTGATATGCAAACTTAAGATTGGCTCATCGGGGCTTCTTGGTGGCTCCTGCATCACGCCTTCAATCTCCTGTTCTCCGGTAAGCGCCATGTTTGGCAAAGTGTCCTCAGCAAGATTGATCCACAAAATTTGTGCTGCTATCAAAGGAAGCGGCAAACCAAACGCCATCGCTCCTATAAACAAAAGAATTTCCGTGAAATCATCCGCCACTAGATACACTAGAACTTTTCTAATGTTTGAAAAGGCAATTCGCCCTTGCTCAATCGCCTTTACAATTGTTTTGAAATTATCATCTAAGAGGATTACATCAGCGACTTCCCTTGCAACGTCTGTTCCACTACCAACTGCAACTGAAATATCAGCTGCTTTCAATGCTGGCGCATCATTGATACCGTCCCCGAACATTGCAACGACTTCACCATTTACATGCAACGCTTTAACAATTTTCAGTTTATGCTCTGGAAGCGCCCGAGCAAAAATCTTCACCTTCTTAACTTTTTTTGCTAACTCGGAAACACTCATTTTTTCAACATCACTCCCTTCAAGAATCTGGTCTGCTCTAACTTTTAAACCAGCTTCCTGGGCAACTGCCTTTGCTGTCAATTTGTGATCACCTGTGATGATAATTGGTTTAATCCCAGCACCTTGGATTTCATCCATAGCCTCTTTCACATCAATTCGAACGGGATCTTTGATTGCAATAAAACCAACTAATGTAAGCTGGTTTGCTAAATCTGCAACATTTTTATAGTTATCCAAATTACTATCACGATATGCGCAAGCAACAACCCTCAAACCTTTCTCGGTGAAAGTTTCCAGTTTTTTCAACATTTTCTCTGACTGAGAATTGTGCAGTCCTAATTTTTTTCCATTAAAGTCAACGTGTTTAGTCCTTGAGATTAATTCCTCTGGAGCTCCTACAACTAACAACTTTCTTTTGCCATCAACTTTTCGCAAAGATGCGGCAAATCTTAAATTTGAATCGAAACTGGCCTTGTCAATTAACTCCCATTTTTTATCCAATGCTTGCATATCGATCCCTGCCTGTAAACCAGCCTTCAAAAGAGCTTTGTCTGTGAAAAATCCACGGATTACCCAATCTTGCAATTCCTCTTGTGGATTTTCAATATATGCCTCATTAGTAAGTGCCGCAATTTTAATTGCTAAGATATCCGATTGAGCGCTCTCTTGTTCCAACCCATCTCCAAAAGAATTCCCTTTGCACATCAATTCGTCAGTGCTTGTCAAGACACGACTAACTTGCATGTTCCCTTCAGTCAGCGTTCCTGTCTTGTCAGTACAGACGACTGTTACACTTCCGAGTCCCTCCGCTGCAGAAAGTTTTTTCACAACTCCTTTATTTTTCAAAATTCGACGCATCGCCAAAACTAAGATAACAGTGATCGCCGGCAGCAGCCCTTCTGGAATTGCAGAAACGACCAATGCTAATGCTGCGATAAAAATCTCAACAAAATCCTTTCCACGCCAAACTCCTTCAGCAACTATTATTGCACCTAGAAATAGAATAAATATCCCAACCAATTTTGAAAGTTTCGCTATCGATTTTTGTAGGGGCGTTTTTGGTTCTTCAGTTTCAGAAACCAAAGAAACGATCTTGCCAAATTCACTATCAAGACCAACCGCAACAACAACTGCACTCGCCTCTCCCGTATCAACTGAAGTTCCCATGAAAACCATATTCACAAGATCACCAATGATTGTTTCTTTGGGTAACTTTGTACTTTTTTTTGCTACAGCCAACCACTCGCCTGTCAATGATGCTTCGTTCACTTTCAATGCCTTGCTTTCGATTATACGACAATCGGCAGGGACTTTATCTCCGGGGGCAAGAATAACTACATCACCTTGCACTAACTCCTCGGAATCAATCTCCACCTTATGCCCATCTCGCAAAACCTTCACTCTGATTTTCACCATCTTCTTAAGAGCTTCTAGTGAATTGTTCACCTTATTCTCTTGATAGAAGCCAACAATTGTATTCGCTAAAACTACCACCAAAATAAATATTGAATCTGAAACATGCCCCAACAGAAAAGAAATAACCACTGTTGTCAGAAGAATATACATCAATGGACTATTGAATTGCGACAAAAATAGTTTTGTTTTTGAAAGAGTCTTTTTATGCGGAAGCACATTCCGTCCGTTACTCTCCAATCTTTTTTGCGCTACTTTTGTGCTAAGGCCTTTTTTGGTTGTTTTGGTATTTTTAAGCACATCATCAGTTGAATGTGCATGCCAGTTCGTATACTGAGACATTGATATTTTGTTTTTATTTTAAAGCCAATTCAATAATATTATAACACGCCTAGGTAGTAATGGACAGTCTTAAAAACAAGAACAAAATTAACTTCTTTGCCATTTTCTAACTACTTTCAATGTGAATAAAAAAATCCTGTCTTCACAGGAATAACAAAGAATATATCCACTATTGTCTTTAGCTTTTTTAGAAAAATGCCCCGGCCTCTCTTTTCCAAATCAACCAATGCACTTTTTTGTCATCTTCCTCTTTATCTTTTTTGCTAAAGTCCTTCGTCAAAACCATCTGATAACGACCTTTCAGTTTCTCTCCAAAGAGATTGAAAGAAAACCGACCGCTAGCTAGATCACCTTTCAAAAGACCCCATCTTCCTTTATCCCAAATTTCAACACTTCCGGCGCCATAACTCCCCTCGGGTATTTCACCTTCAAAGTTAATATAATCCAGGTCATGGTTTCTAACTCTAATTGCTAGGTGTTTAATGCCAGAGATTGTGGGTAGATTCTTTGGAACAGCCCAAGAAATAAGCGTTTTTTCTCCAGTAGCAGGATCTTCCATTTCCAAGCGAAAATCATAGTGTAAGCGAGAAGCTTGGTGTTTTTGAATCACAAATAGCTGATTGCTTGAATCAGCGCTTGGGTCTTCGGAAAGACTCGTAACAGATTCTTGTGATTCGTTAGTTTTCATGTTGGCCATATTATAGCACTTACCTCAGCGTTTATCAACTATTTTTACTTCGAGAGACCACTTCTTTATCCTAAAAATTTTCCTCAACTTAACATATTTGAAAAATAAAAAGCTATTTCCTTATTCTTCCTTGACATCGACTTCGTTCTCTGTTATTATGGTATGTTGACCAAAAGGGATACACAAATTCAAACAATAATTATTCTAACTTACTTTGGATTGTTTATTTTAAATTGCATTTTGGATGTTTTTGACACCAAACTTGCATAAAGACTTTTCCTGTTTTATACTTAAATGTGTACTGAAAAAAAGTTTCAAAAAACAAAAATAAATAATCAAAAAACAATACAGATGTCAAACGATAATTCTTCTGAACGAAGAGATTCTGAGTCTACTGATGAAAAAATTCAGTCTCTTCATGAAATGATTGCAACAGCAGAACAAACAATTTTGTCCGCTAAACAGATTCTATCCAAAATGGATGCTCCTGCTCCAACTGATTCGCAAATTCAAATAGATGCCGATGGAGGAAAGGTAATCCATGGCGCTTTTGATGGACAAATCATGGTTGGTGAAGATGGAAAACAATATCCAGTACCAGCAAACTATGCCTCGAAGTCAAAACTTGTTGAAGGTGATGTTTTGAAACTCACAATCTCTCCTCAAGGTACTTTTATGTACAAACAAATTGGACCAATTGAAAGAAAATTTCTTATTGGAAAAGTCCTGCAAGATGAGCGAGGGAATTTCGTTATTAAAACTGAAGCAAAGGACTATCGAGTGCTCCTTGCAGCTGCAACATACTTCAAAATTGAAGTTGAAGACGAGGTTACTGTTGTGATTCCGCGAGATCAAGATGCAGTTTGGAGTGCAATCGAAAATGTTGTGCGCAAAGCTTCCGACCCAGTGACTTCACGCGTGATATATCAAAAACCCCAAGAAGCTAAATCTTCTGAGGAAGAGGTTACGGAAACTGAAATCGATCAACCATCCGCAGTTGAAAAACTCAAACAAGAAATTGAGGAAGAAAGAAAAAGGCATACTACAAAAGACGAACTACTTGATGAATGGGCACCAGATGCCAGTGAGATAGAAGAAGAAGCGAAACAAGAAGAAAAAGTTGGAGCGGAGACAAAATAGTGCCAAGCCCAGCTTGTTTCGTAATTTAAAAATAATACAACAAAAAATGTTAAGTGAGTTATTGAAAAAATATCCAGCGATTGGACAGTTTGTTCGTTTTGGATTGATTGGAGGATTGAATACCGGAGTTGACCTTGTTATCTTGAACATTCTAATGTTCTCAACTGGTTTTTCAGATGGGACACCCTACACAGCTTTTAAGGCCTTCTCTTTTGTTTGTGCGGCGACTTTTAGCTACTTCATGAACAAGCAATGGGCTTTCAAAGATACTTCAAAAGAAAAGGAGGTTCAAAAATTCTCTCAATTCTTCATTGTTTCCACAGTTGGTGCGGTCATCAATGTTTCAGTTGCGACAATTGTTGTTATGTATCTAAAACCAATGGTTGGAAGCGAGGTTTTGTCATTTGCTCTCTCAAATGAAATATGGGGATCAATTGGAGCATTATTCGGAACAGCAGTTGGCTTGGTCTGGAATTTCTTTGGATATAAATTCTTTGTTTTCAAAAAATAAACTTTTTCGCTAAAAAAATATAAACCCTGCAGTTTGTAGGGTTTTTTATATACTTTGACTTTTATTCCCCACTTACTATACTGATGAATATACGGAAGTCTTCGAGTTTCTAATCGTTGAACATCAAAGCATGCTAGCTCTATATCAAAAATACAGACCAAAGAAATTTTCTGAAGTGGCGGGACAGGGACATATCATCAAGACACTTACCAACGCAATCGCAAACAAACGAACTGGTCACGCATATCTCTTCACTGGACCTCGTGGCACTGGAAAAACAACACTTGCTAGAATCTTTGCCAAAACAATCAACTGCACCGAAAGAGTGGAAGTCAAAAAAAATCCCATTGTACGAACAGAGCCTTGCAATAAATGTGAAAGTTGCAAATTAATAATGGAAAACAGAGCACTCGATTTCATTGAAATTGATGCAGCGTCACACACCGGAGTTGATAACATCCGCCAACTTCGTGAAACAGTTCCACTCCCCCCTTCTGCTTTGAAATATAAGGTATATATCATCGATGAAGTTCACATGCTTTCAATCGGTGCTTTTAATGCACTCTTGAAAACATTAGAAGAACCACCTGCTCATGCTGTCTTCATTCTAGCAACAACGGAGTTGCATAAAGTTCCAGACACTATCATCTCTCGTTGCCAACGCTTTGATGTTTCGCTTCTAACTCAACCTCAGATTGTTGATTACTTGCAGGAGATTTCAAAAAAAGAAAAAGTTGAGATTGAAACTGAGGCACTTGAAACAATTGCACTTGAAGCTGAAGGTGGAATGCGTGATGCGCAATCAATCCTTGGACAAATCATTGCACTCGAAGACGAAAAAATCACAGCAAAAGAGGTAAATGACATTTTGGGAACTTCTTCGAAAAAAGTTGTGCTTGATTTTGTTGAATTGCTTTCAAAAAATGATTTACCAGCCTCACTTGCCTTGATTGAAAAGTTGCAACAAGAAGGAATTAATTTGAGAAATTTCAATAAAAATATTTTGGCTTTTTTGCGCGTTCTTTTGCTTTTGAAAACAAGCGATGAAGCTGGAAAAAAATCTTCCGCATCTTTGTCCAAAGAACAACTGAAAAAATCACGTTCAATCGCTAAGAAATTTTCACTGGCTGATATTCTTGAGCTGATGGATCTCTTTCAAACAAGCCTAAATCTATTCAAAGACTCCGTGGTTCCACAACTGCCACTCGAACTTGCGACAATCAAACACTGCTCGTCTGAAGAGCTCCAGCGGTCTATCCCAAAAACAATTCCGAAGCCAGTTTCAAAGCCAGTGCCACAAAATGCGCCAGCTTCCCTCCATCGACCGCAAAGCGTTGTCGAGGAAAAAATCCCAGAGCAAAAACCACAGGAAAACTTTCAAAGCCCCACAAAAACCAAAGCAGTCGAAAGTGCTGTCAAAAAAACAGCTCCACCAAAAAATGAAACTCCCTCTCAGGACATCTCACCAGAAGAACTTGCAAAGCTCCCCAAGCGAACTGTCTTGCTATCAGAAGTTCAAAACAGTTGGTCAGCAATTCTTGATGGCATCAAACCAGAAAACAGATCCATTCATGCCTTTATGACAAACTGCATTCCTTGCGGTGTTGTTGGTGAAATGGTATATATCAAAACAAAATATGATTTCTATAAAGACAAGCTTTCCGAAGTGGAAAACCGATTGACAGTTCAGAAAACCACTGCTACAATACTGAATGCAAACATAAAGATTGCGTTTGTCACTGAAAAAGAAGGTTCGGAGATGAGCTTTGATGAGCCAAAGACGGATGATGAAAATCACAACGTCCTCCACGATGCAATGAAAGTGCTCGGAGGAAAAATCATCAAAGATTAATCTGACTTTGTTTTTTTTATTTTATACTGGGGAATCGCCAAGTGGTAAGGCAGCAGGTTTTGATCCTGTCATTCGGGGGTTCGAATCCCTCTTCCCCAACAGAAAAATAAAAGACACCCTCTAATGGGGGTGTCTTTTATTTTTCTTGCTTGGTAAGGGATTCGAACGGACAGCAACGAGGTAGATTATTTTTAGCAAAAAATAATTGTAGTGAGTGCCGACGAGTTCGAGCTAGCGAGGACTTGGCGCTGTCCTGGACAAGGAGCCCTCAGGTGACGCGAGAGAATTGCTTGAAATTGAGGGATCTACTGGTCGGGCAAAAACTTCAATCTTTGAAACGAGCGACGAAACTGCTCCAATACAGAATCTATTTTTATTATCTGAAGAGATAAAAATGAACAACGACAAGCTAACATCTTCTCTTCACTTAAGGTATAAAAAATTCTAAATCATTAACTATTTTTTCAAAATCATCCTTTTGACTATCACTTAAGTAACCCTCCTCAATAAAAAAGAATTTGTCCCCGTTTAAGTCCTTCCAATATTCAGTCTGATGAGCTCCATCAAAAAGATTGTTAACTACTAGGCGATGTAATCCATTTGTTGTAGGTGATTCTTGGCTGATTATTCGGTTGTCATGTTTATCATTTAGATATTCTTGCAATGTTTTGTTTTCTTTGTTTTCATTTATTCCAACAAAAATAACATCGGCGCAATAGCCAGACTCGGCGCAATTTTCTTGTTGCTTGGGTTTAATTAAATAGACATTTAAATGGTCATTTTTTCGAGATGAAGTATCCACTTCAATTGACCAACCTTCCATTATCTTGATTCTTATCCCAAGTTCTTTATTTTCATATAAATTTGGACTAACAATATTTTTATCTGGTTCCACGCTCCTCTGCTCTGGAACAATTTTATTCTCAGTTACAACCTTATTATTATAAGGTATTTTATTCTCCTGTTTCACACTCAAACTTTTTTCTGACTTAAAACAGACAAAAAGAAACAACATTACAATACTAACCATGATGAGCATTAGGACGACAATTTTTTTATTCTTTTTGACAAACATACTTATTGAGTTATTTTATTAAAATATTCCCTATTCCACCCCAAGACGCTTCAAGTCCTCACCAAACTTCTCCATATCCGTAAACAAGAAAGCTTGAATTCCGTGTTTGTTTGCCACATCAACATTGTTTTGGATGTCATCGAAAAATGCAATTTCGCTTGGGTCGATATTTGGAAATTCTTTTTTCAAATTCTCAAGCACATGGATCCAAAAATCATCATGGCATTTTCTGAATCCAATAAAAGATGAAATGAAATGACCATCGAAGCTTTGATTGAACTTCATGTTCTCCAAAAGAAACTTGGCTCTGTTTTTTTCTTGGTCAGTTCCAAGGTAGCATTTGATATTTTGCTTTCGAAAATTTTGAATTAGCGAAATGAACTCTTTGTCTAGAAATCCAGCTTCAAACTCAAACTGTTGTTTGAAATAACTTTCAGCAGAACCTTCCCAATCAAGTTTCTTCAAAGATGGCACGATGGCTTCCATTGCATCGGCTTTTCCTTCAGAACATTTGCGCGCAATATCCTCCCTAAAAAAAGAATTTAGGCTTTCCGTTGCATTGGAACGCCCTTGGTTTTCCAATTCTTGACTGAAATAGTGCGGGATATGAATAAGCACCCCATCAACATCGAATAATATCACTTTTGGTTTTTTTAGACCCATGTAAAAATATTTAAGAATAGGGATGCGAAATGAGGTATAAAGGCAGGTACGCCCGGGCCCATCCCATATTTCTTCTTGTTCGCACATTGGAAAAGAAGTTTTAGGAGCGTTTTTTCTATACACTCATTTCGCAAAAGCTAGTCTCAATAAACTGGATTTCATTTAAGATTAAGATTTAGAGAAACGTTGGACTGTAATTACTTTTCTTTACACTACTAATTATACTATAAAAAAAAGGTAAGCAAAATAAATATAAACAAGAAATTCAAACGAGCAAGAATTTAGCGCTACATTAGCCAAGGAATAACGGCGACTCGAAAAGACTGCGAAAGGCTGGCTTTGTATTAATATTAGCAACTTTTACCCCTTATTCAAGGGGTTTTTAATAGCTATGCTTATCCACTTTTTTCCCTTGACAAAAAACATATCTCTGGTAAACTCATCTGGCGGAAATAAATAACAGCAGTTCTATATTAGAACGCTTTTTTATTTCCAGCTTGGTAAACTTTGGAAAAAGTTTACCAAAAATAATGAATTAAAGTTAAAAAGATTCGAAAAGAATTAAATAAAAAAGTGAGAATATTAATCACTTTGTTCCTACTAATTGCTGTCTCAATAAATATCACCTCTACGGCTTCGGCCTACGATTCTCAGATAAAGGGTCTAGTTGAGTTTTCTAAGGAGAGACTCAAAGGGACCAGAGAAATTGAAAATTATGATGAAGCGAACGGGAAGCAAGGAGAGAAGAAACAAGAAAATATTTCCAAGCCTCAAGAAAAAAAGTCTCATATGGAAGAGGTTAAGGAGGCTGTGAAATTTGCCAGTGAAGAAGTTGGTGTGAGAGAAGATTTCTTATTGGGCATGCTAGTCGTTGAATCCGATCTTGGACGGAACACCGGCAAATGTACTTATACTCAAGTTGAAGAAGGTGCTGAAAAATCACATCGAAATAACCTCCTGGGTCAAAAAGCATACAATACCTTCGTTAAAAGAAGGGATCTTATCAAGACTCTTGCCAAGGAACTTGGTCGTGATTATAAAAAACTCAAGGTTTCATGCAGCCCTGCGAAATATGTAGGGACTGGTGGCGCAATGGGCGTGCCACAATTCATGCCAGATATATGGGCTCACTATAAAGACCGAATCTCTGAAATAGTCGGGAAAAATAATCCTGACCCCTGGATTTTAAAAGATGGAATAGTTGCTATGGCTCTTCTCCTGTCAGATACTCCGGGTGTAACAGGACATAATCACTTTGCAGAAAGAAATGCTGCAAAAAAATACCTATCGGGTACAACCTCGTGGCGGTATGACTGGTACGCTAATAAGATAATGTATTGGGCCAAGAACCATAAACAACTCATGGGTTAATTTAAGACCTAGTCCCTATAATAAAAAACACTCAAATTAATTTGAGTGTTTTTTATTTACAACCAACTTTTATTTTTCTCACTCTTGATGAAAGACTCTATTCCCGACGTGTTTCTTTGGAACGAACATGTTGCAAGAAAAATGCAACACCCGCTAATGAAAGAACTGTCGCAAAAGAAGCAACGTTGAGGATGGGGGTATATTCCTCTTTTTTCTCCAGCGCTTGTTTTGTTGTATCTATATGTTGATTTTAAATTTTCAATTTTGTGCAGAAAGTTAAATATCTTCTCTAAATTTTTCGAATTGTTTTCCATTATAGTTATTCAAAAGGTAATTTTTCTGTAGCCAGACACAGCTTGTTAATTACCGCTAAGTTTATACTTAAGAATAGGGATGCGAAATGAGGTATAAAGGCAGGTACGCCCGGGCCCATCCCATATTTCTTCTTGTTCGCACATTGGAAAAGAAGTTTTAGGAGCGTTTTTTCTATACACTCATTTCGCAAAAGCTAGTCTCAATAAACTGGATTTCATCCAACATTAGGGTATCATTTCTGTAGGAGGAAATAAACCGGGAAATTGTATTCTCAAATAATATAAAATCGCAATTGGAACTATTGAGAATATAAACATAACCACATACGGTAATGTATATTTTAATAATGGATGCAATCTTTTATTGCCTGCAAAATTTACACTTAACATTGGCAAGGTGATCATTATTCCATAAACAAATATGAAAATTGGAGCTATTGTAACGAAATATATAGGATTTACTAATGACGAAAAAATAATTTTTTCTGCATATAACCCCCAAAAACCTGCAAGGAAAAAAACTTCTTGGAATGAATATTTAAATTTTCTAATTAGAAAAAACCATGCGAAGTAAAAACCAGTAAATGTAAAAAGGTTCAAGAAACAAAATTGACCCACTCTTTGCATCAGAACAACTACATTAAAAGGTTCAGTTAAATGATGAACAGACCCAGCAATTATTTCTTCAAATATTACTACGGACATTCCTAGTAACAAAAATTTTGTAAGATTATTGAATTTATTATAATTGAGTAGTCTTTCTTTGATTTTACTTCTCTTAAACCATATTATTGGACCTATTATTAATACAATGGTATAGAGATAAATAAAACGATAATAAATTAATTTCTCAACATCTTTAACTGTAATCATGTAAATGGTCCAAAATAAAAAACCAATTATTAACCAAACTAGCATGATTTTTCTAAATAGATTCATATTATTTTCATTATATGATTTTTTTATATAAGTTGCTATATAAATCACTTTTTTCAAAAACTCTATTCCCGACGTGTTTCTTTGGAACGAACATGTTGCAAGAAAAATGCAACACCCGCTAATAAAAGAACTGTCGCAAAAGAAGCAATGTTGAAGATGGGGGTATATTCCTCTTTTTTCTCCAGCCTAGTCTTTGTAATAGCTGCATTTGTTTCATATTTTGGAAGTTGCTCATATCGCACTCCCAGCACTTTTTGATTTTCCAGGAACTTTTTATCTACCACTGCTACTACTTCCTTTTGGGGTTCCTGTATTTCTTCAGCCTCTGTCTTGTTTTCTATCGATTCTTGCGCTGCAGGCTTTGGCTTTAGCACTGGTACTGGAAGTTTTTTCTGCACTGCCACTCTTCCGGTTGCTGCCCCAAAAACAAAAGCTGTTTTTTCCTTTTTGAATTTCAACACCACACGATTAGTGCTCCCTTTTTTCATCGTAAAGACTGGTGATTTAAATTTCTCTTTCCTGTCTTTTATTTTTAAATAATATGCTTGCCCCGCCAAACCATCGTCAAAGACACCTTTACTTCCTCTTTCTGTTTCAATCACGTCACCAGAAGCTGTGTATAGATCAACAACAACGTCACCCTTGCTACGCTCTGATGTGTAATGCAAAATAGTTCCCCCATTAGCAACAACCCACTCAGGTGATCGATATCCTTTCCCCCACCAAGCATCTGCCAAAGCTTCACTTACCAAGAAAAATCCCAACAGAAAAACCACCAGACCAATCCATTTTTTGTGAGCAAACATGTAGTTTTTTCATTTATTAAAACACCGTTTTCTTAATTTTAGCACTTTCTGATTCAATATTGCAAAAAAACTCAGAGGTTTTTGTTATTTTAAGAATAGTACCCTCTATAGTACCCTCTATAGAGTCCTCTATTTCCCAAACAAAAAGGGCTTCGTTGAAATCAACTAACCCTTTTTGTCTCTTTGAGACCTTAGAAAACAAATTTCCAAATTCCTTTGCGGACCTTTTTTCCGCCTTTTTTGAAACCAGAGACAACTGTCTTTGGCATCAATGTTTTGAATGCAAACCACATTAGGTAGATAGCCACAGCACTCGTGATCAATAGCTGGGTCAGAGTCTCTGGGCATTCCAGAACTGCTCCGATGAAAGTTATTGAAAGTGCTAGGATGATTATCCATGCGATAGTCCTTAGTACGATCCTTGTCCACTTTTTAAACATCTTTCATTCTCCTCTACATTGAAGTTTTGTTTGGCGTAACTAAATGCATGAGAATTGAAAGGCCTAAATATATCTTAGTGCCTTCAATTGGATTTATGCAAAAGATAAACACTATATAAGTAACCATCATTCCCAAGGTAATTCTTCGTGAACCTTCTTTGATCTGCTCTATCATCACAACTCCTTTAAAACATTGCCTAAAAGCGATGTTTTCTAAAAATTTGGAAAAATTGGAAGGAACTTTATCTTGTTTTTATTATATCATTTTTTACTCATTTTGTCAACTAAAAAACACCTACTTAGGCGTTTCTTAGCTATTTTGAGTTGTCTTTTATGCTATCTTTATTTCTTTAAAATCAGTGATTCTCTCCTTTTCAATCCTAACACCCTCTTTTCTCAACATGGCAATTTTGCGCTTTGTTCCATAAGCAAATTCTCCCACACTTCCATCGCTCCTGACGACTCTGTGACATGCTACGCTTGGCGCGAAAGGATTCTTATTCATTGCGCTCCCCACGGCTCTAGCAGCTCCTGGGAAGCCGGCAAGCTTGGCCAGTGCTCCATATGTCACAACTTGCCCTTTGGGAACTTTTAGAAGTGCCAAGTAGACCCTTTTTTCGAAATCTGAAATATCAGCTTTATTTATCGAAGATAAGTTTGACATCTTTTTTCAAAATAAGTTCTTGATTGAATTCACCATCAGCAGTTTTCACATGCACCTTGACTGGAACATCTCCCACGCCTGATTGTTTTTGGATATATAGTTTATAATCTTCTTTCACAAAATCTGGTAACTCATATTTAATCACTGCTTTTGTTTGACGATTGATCAAGGTGTGAGCAATGAATCCGAAATAGGTCTTGCCGAACTCTTCTTGAATATTAGGATAACTCACCATGTGCCTTTCCAAGAGATTAGATCCTTTCGGGACATACATTCGAAGATATGAGTGGTAGTCACTTGTTCTCCAGTCACCGAATTTAGCAGTGTGCGTATAGGTATAGTTCAAGGTTGCAGTTGGCTTCTCCAATGTTAAATCAACATCATAGAAAATATCTCTTTTCATGAAATAATCAGATTTGAGTGCTCCAAGATTTGCATCAACTAACATCAGATAGTCACCATCCCAAGTTGTGTCGACAATACCACCCCAACGAACTTCCTCAATCATCTTTTGAGCTTCGGGATTTTCGAAATTCAACATCACATCTTTATTCCGAAGTTCATCCAAGGCAAGGTCGATGGTTTTTTTGAAATTTTCAGCTGTTAGCAATTTATCAGCCACGGCTGGCGCCAATTTTTTCATCACAGCTTTTCTGTTTTGAGTGTCCAAATCCTCATTCATAAGATATTTCTTTTCCACAAATTCTTCCAACTTCAAAACTGCGTCTTCACTTGTATATGTTCCGTAACCCCCAAGCGTTATTGGTCCAGTGATCTCCAATGCTCTGTTCAAGACTGAAGCATTCACAGCAATCACTGCATCAAAATCACTACCTCTGCCAGAGAGGCGATAAAAATATTTTGCCTTTTCAACATTAGTAGGGAAATCTGCTGAAAAATTTGAATCTCTGAACTTCCATTTCTTGATTTGCATCATCTTAGTAAAAGGATATGGAGGAGCAACTTTAGCTGTGATTCTCTGATCAAGCAGATTTGCATCTTCGATGAATAGACTGACAATGTCTCCATTCTTAACCTCCACTACAGCGTATTGTCCTAAGAATCCTCCACCTGGTCTAAGCTCCATGTTGTTTTGCAACATCAGCATATAGCGTCTTTTCACGTCGTCTTTCTTGAATACCAATTCAACCAATTTATCAACTGTCTCGATTTCTTTTTTGATATCTTGCTCGATAGGCAAAAATTTAACAATTTTTTCAAACGTAGAAAGCGTGTTGACGATCACAGAGGTTTTATCAATTGCTCCAATCTTCCAGCGATAGGCGAAAATTCCAACGCTGATTATAAGTATCAAAAAAGCACCTATTAATAAACGTTTAACTTTTCTAAACCCCCTTTTACTTTTCTGCATAATTTTTAAATTCGAAAATTTTATATTTATTAAAATAACATAACAATCTTAACAAACCTACGGATTGTTGCAATGTTCCACCTTGCTCTATCGTCTTAGATTCAAAAGGTAGATAACCAAAATTGGTGCAACCATCCAAACCAACTGCGCTTCGTCTGAGCGAAAAATACTCATTGAAAATGTTGAGAAAAAACCGCTCAAAACAGCCTTCGAGTACCAATCCATCACAATACTAGCAGCAAATCCCACAATCGTAGCTGAAACCAGTCCGGCCTTAATCCATTCAGACAATAAATTCCTCCCGATGGCTACTTCTCCAAAAAACTTTTTAAACACCAACAGTAGCATCACCGACATTACTAATAGAGTAATGAATCTCAAAGTTGGGTCTGAAAGAAAATCAAAAAATATTTTCGTTTCAATTGCATATGCTCCATAGATAGCAGCTATTAAAGCTCCGAGATTCTGTCTCTTAACTAATGCAATCAATAAAAGACTTGTACCAACAAAAAGAATAGCAACCCAAACATCACCAACATATTGCTTGGAAACCCCAAGACTTATTAACAGATCAAGCATTTTTTTATTTTATTTTGAATTCTTCAATCTTCTCTAACATCCTATTATACGTTGAAAGCACTAATTGGTTTTCCTCAAAATCGATCTTGGAAAATAACACTCCTCCGCTCTCTTTCTCAATTGCTCGTTGGAAGCTCCCAGAGGAGATATATGTGACGCCAAGTTTCTTTTGCTGAAAAAAACTTTCCTGATCTCCAAAGATAACTAAATCTACTCCGTATTTTTCAAATAATTTATCCACTTGGTTGCTTCCATCTTCAAAACAACTTTCTGCACAAACCCCATCTTGAGAGTCGCTTTCAAAACCTTTCATTGAACTGTGGGAAACAACAATTAAATTTTTATTCTCATTTTTTTCAAGCTTTTCCTCTAACCAATTCATTTTTTGCGACTCTTCTTTATCAAAAAAACCAGGCTCTAGTAACAAAATTTTTGCTCCTCCGTATTCAAACGAATGTGCAAACAAAAGCTCCTTGGTTTCAATTTTTTTTCCAAACAAAATCTCGCCCCAACCACTGATACATCTTTCTCCACAAAAAATATCTCCATTGCCAAAGGAAATATTGAAATTATCTTTGAAACTGGAAGAGAGGAGCTCTTTTACTCCTGTGATTCTTTTTGAAACTTCCCTTCCTTCTTCTTTAAATTCAATTAAATTCCCAGTGAAAATTGCTGCTCCAAATTTTAGCTTGGCAATTGCTAGTAGATTTTCCTTAATCTTTTCACCTTTCTCTCCTTGTCTCTCCAGTTCTCCCCCAATGAAAAGTAGCGATTCATTTTCCTCTTCTGACTGCTCATTAGTGTCTTCTTTTGAAGTTATTTGCTCTGAGGCAACATTTCCTTCCACGTCTTCTCCTGTAATCGCCAAACCATTGACCGACCCTAACTTGATTTGCCTGGTCAAACTTCTTTGATATTCAAGGGCGCTTTTTTTATGGGTATCTATCGTTGGCTTTTCAAACTTTTTATTGTCACGGTTTGCAAAGAAAAAAATACCTGTCGCAGAAATAATTGCTAACAAGATTACACCAAAAAGAATTCCGTTGAGCCTCCGAACTAAATTCATTTTCTTTTTATATGACACAGATATAGATACATTATACAACGCTAACGAGAAATCTCAAAATTGATCTTATTTCTCGAGTGCATTGGAAAATTTTAATTGAAAGTTTAGTGTCTATAAGTAATTATAATAAATTGAAAATTACTTTTTTTTACTATATACTTTAAGATATTTATTAATCTCAAAAGATGCTTGAACTTTGGTCTACCTTCCCAAAAAAAATTGACCCAGTGGCCTTTCAAATTGGCACTTTCAAGATTCTTTGGTACTCCATTTCCTATCTATTAGCATTCTTTACAGTATATTTCTTACTCAAAAGAAAAACTAATAATGAGCCCTCTCTGTCCCAAAAAGTTTTCAAAAACAAAAAGCCTTTTGAAGTTATTGAATCCTTCTTTCTTTATTCCCTTGCAGGTTTATTTCTAGGAGCTAAGATTGGGTTCATACTTTTTTATGATTTTTCAAATTTTATTTCAAATCCACTTGGGTCTCTAAGCCCTTTCTCCGATGGACTTTTTGTGGGTTTTTCCGGGCTATCCTTTCATGGTGGCGTGATTGGAATCGCTTTGGCAGGATTTTGGTTTTGTAAAAAATATTCGTTGAAATTTTTCTCCGTTGCAAACTTTATCGCGCTAGCAATTCCATTAGGATATTTCTGGGGAAGAATTGGAAATTTTCTAAATGGAGAGTTGTTTGGCAGAGTTACGGACAGCCCACTTGGGATGTGTTTTTTGAAAACTGGCACTTGCGTAGGCAATAAAAGACACCCCTCCCAGTTATACGAAGCCTTTGGTGAAGGTATACTACTCTTTTTTATTCTTTGGTTTTTGAACAAAACAGAATTAGGAAGAAAATATTTATTTTCACTTTGGTTAATTCTCTATGGCTCCATTAGATTTATGATTGAGTTTGTAAGAGAGCCGGATACTCATATTGGACTTACTGCTCTTGATTTGACAATAGGGCAACTATTATGCTTTTGTATGATAATAATAGGTTGTTCTATCATTTATTTTACTTCAGGGGAAAAACAATAATTCATCTAAACATTCTCAGCAAATGAAAATTCTTGCTATTGAAACTTCTTGTGATGAAACTTCCGTTGCAATTTTGGATTGTGATGAAGTGACTAATGAGATTAAACTGCTTGCCAACATTGTTTCTTCTCAAATCGAGATTCATGCTAAGTGGGGCGGGGTTGTTCCAAACCTTGCAGCGCGAGAACATCTCAAAAATATTACACCTGTTCTCGATGAGGCTCTTTTGACAAGCAATGCTACCTTGGATGATATTGACCTTATCGCAGTTACTCAGGGCCCTGGATTAATCCCAGCACTTTTAATTGGAACAAACGCTGCAAAAACTTTGGCATACACACGCCAAATCCCACTTATGGGAATTCACCACGTAGAAGGTCATCTCTATGCAAATGTTATTGGACACTCTGTCGATGAAATTACTTTTCCCATGCTTGCACTAACCGTTTCAGGCGGACATACTCAATTAATTTTGATGAAAGATCATCTGGATTATGAAATTATTGGACAAACACAGGATGATGCTGTTGGTGAAGCCTTTGACAAGGTCGCTAAAATGCTTGGACTTGGGTATCCAGGAGGACCAATTGTTTCTAAGTTTGCAAATGATTTTGAAAGTGCAAAAGAAAAAATCTCAGATCAAAAATTATTAGCTAAACTTGAATCAATCGAGTTTCCTCGACCAATGCTCGCAAGCGGTGATTTCAATTTCTCCTTCTCTGGACTGAAGACGTCTGTTCTTTATTTCATCGAAGAACTTCAAAAGAAAAAAGGGGTTGAGAAAATTTCAGAATTAGAAAAAATGGCTATTTGCAAAGCATTTCAAACTGCAGCAATTGACGTCTTGGTTAAGAAAACAAAAAAGGCTACTGAAGAGCTATCACCAGAAACAGTGGTTCTAGCTGGTGGCGTCTCTGCAAACTCCCACCTTCAGAAAACTCTTGGGGATGAAATTGCGAAAGAGTTTCCAGATATTAAGTTTCTAAAACCGTCTTTGGAATTCTGCGGGGACAACGCAGCCATGATTGGTGCTGCTGCTTTTGTTAGGTATCGCAAAATGAAAAAATTAGACCTCTTGAATCAACTAGAAACAACGTGGAGAGATTTAGAGGCGGACTCTAATTTAAAAATTGAAAAATTGTAATCTCTTTTCTATATAAAAAACAGGCCACTTGCAAGTGGCCTGTTTTTAAAATTTACTAAGTTTTACTCAAGTCCTTCAAACCAGCTCTTTTTCTGATTTCTGCTTCTACAATTTCACGATCACGACCATATTTATATCTAGATAATTCTTTGAGAGCCTCTCTCATTTCTGAACTTCCCTTGCTTGGTGGATAGGTCTTCATATCGAAGGCAGCTGAAGTTTTATTGTCCATTAGAAGCTTGGCGAAACACTGGTAGTTGGCAATGTTAATTAAATCGCTAGCGTCGAATTCTGGTGCAAACTGTTTTTCAAGGAATTCTGCGTCTTCTGAACCAACCCGAAATGAACAGAGAGAGCCTACATTACCAAACACCGCCTTTGAAATATCATCAGAAAGTTGTCCAATAAATTGATGGGCGATGACAAGTGCTAGGCGATACTTCCTAGCCTCTGCTAAAATCTGAGAAATTGAATCAGTTGTGAAATTTTGGAACTCATCAATATAAAGATAGAAATCTTTTCGGTCTTTTTCATCAATATCAACTCTCGACAATGCTGCCATCAAAAGTTTTCCAACGATGATCATTCCCAAGAGATGACTGTTGATCTCACCAATCTTTCCCTTTGAAAGATTCACAAGTAAGATTTTCTTTTGATCCATGATTTCTCGAAAATCAAGCGTACTCTTTTGTTGAGAAATAATAGGCCTCATAATGTCATTGGAGATGAATGTCGTCAATTTGGAAGTAATGTATGGTGCAATATTTTCCAATGCAGCATCTCCTCCGGCTTTTTCAGCTTCTTTCTCCCAAAAATCAATTACTGTTGCGTCTTTGCAGAGTTTCAATTTTTCTTTTCTGAATTCAAGATCCCTAAACACTCTTGGAATTTCCATCAGTGTCGACCCTATTTCCGGGCTATCCATTACTAGTAACATTGCATTACGCATGTATTGTTCAAACATTGGGCCTCCTGTTGATTTCAAATCATAGAGTTTATCAAAAATTGCCAATGTTTCGTTGATTACAAAAGTTTTTTGTTCAGGGCGCTTAAGGTCATACTCCATTATATTCAAAGAGAATGGTCTTTCCATATCAGCAGGGTCAAAGTAAATCACATCTTCTGCTCTCTCTTTTGGAATCGATTCTAAGATATGATCTATTAGATCTCCGTGTGGATCAATAACACACATACCTCTTTTTTCGGCATCCTGCTTCGCCATTTCTTCGATAAAGGTAGACTTTCCAGTCCCTGTTTGTCCAACAATATATAGATGTCTTCTTCGGTCATCTTCTGATAACTTTATTTCCGTTTTTGAACCTCGAAAATCACTAAATCCAACGCTCAAGCCCTCTTTTGGAATATTGGTTGGAGGTGGTGATGTCTTAGATTGTAGCCAACTTATTTTTGGAGTTTCTGTGGTGGAAATTGGAAAATGAAAAATACTAGCTAATTCTTCTGTATCCAGGATCATGCGATGTTTTTCTGAAAAATTTCTAAAAATATAATCGAATGCAATTTTGTGAGCATTTTTAACTTTATTTCTAATGGCTATGAACTTATTCAAGTTAGTGTCCTCAAATTGCACGAAAGCATTTTCGATGGACCCCAGTATCATCTCTGCTCTCTCCTTTGTTGCTGCAGATGCAATCAATCTAACATTAGTTTCGAAATGTGCTTTCTTTACTTTTGATTCTAGCCTTGTGATAATTTCTTGTTCTTCGGGAGTCAATGAAACTGGTTCGGGAGTCGAAGAAACACCTTTGTCGCTCGCTTTTCCTGTTATCGCTCCTGCCATTTCAGAGCCAATGCCTTTGGCGAGATTTCCTGCTCTAGAGGTAGTAGCGTCACCGAGTCTTTGACCTTGTTGCATTTTGTGAGCAGTTCTTGTTCCTCTCTCTTTCCACTTTTTTCCTGATCTACGAATAATTATTTGCACCACTGCCCCTTCTTCTTTGTTTTCAAGTTTTGATAATGCATTGGTAATGTTCTGCAAGGGATCTGATTCAAGTTGTCGGTAGGTTTTTATTGGGTACGAGTCATCTTTCTTTAATTTCAAGCGACTTGCAACAGTGACACCTTCTGGTCTAAAGATAGTGTATTCTGGTGCTTTTTCAATATGTGCTGATGGGAAAAAACTATGAATTTGTTTCTCAACAACCTCTTTGAAACGAGTTGGCACTGCAATATAAAAGACAATACTTTCGTCATTAGAAGGCACAGCTATTTCAAGTGCAAGATGTGGCTCCCCGAAGATTATTCTGTGAAAAAAATCCTTATGTTGAGGCAAGTCAGAAAGCGAGCCTAGTAATTGCTCCATCTTGGAAATTTCTTCCTTCTCTCCTGCACCCTTTGTTTCCGGAGACTGTCCACCTGGTGATTTGGGCTTAACAACCTTAATCACGTCAAGTGTTTGATTCAAAGATTGTGTTAAGTGGGCTCTAAACTTTAGATATGTTTGGAGAAAAAGCCATCCACCAGAAATAAGCATGGCAAAACCACTTAAAATCGTAAGCCAAAAAAACAAACTCTCCATCATTTTTTATTTAAAATTTATTTTTATTTTAATTTCTCTCTCACTAAACAACTACCCAAGGTTTTCTAATAGTCCTTTTTCTATTAACGCTTTCCTGACCTGGTCTTCAGTCAATTGATCATGCACTCTATCTAAAATATAGTTATTATCAATGTGTTTTGCAACTTTAATTGCAAAGTATGGATCTTTCTTCGAAGCTAGGTCAACGATCTTTGAAATTTGATCATCTGGGCTTCCTGATAAAGCAATGTCCTTTGCATGAAACTTTACATGTTCCTTCTGTTGTTCTTCCTGTTTCTTTTCCTTTTGCTCCTCGTCTTTCTTTGTTTCTACTTTTTTCAACGGAGGCGTTGTTTCAATTTTTTCATGTACCTTATCAATGGCAGTTTCGCTCTGCGACGGCACTGGTTCAATTTCTTCATGCACACTATTGTGCGTAGCTTCACTTTTATGAACCCTTTCTTGGTTTCGCTTTATTATTTTCTCTAATTCACTCTTATCATGAACCTTTTCAGTCGCAGCACTGTCAGAGTTTTTTAATTTTTCTGCGAAATCTTGCGTCTCACTCATCCCCTCCTTGTTTATGGTTTTTTCCTGCTCTGGCATTTTTTTAGCTTACTGATTTATATTATCTAAAAAATCTTACTCTTCTCCCTCTTCAATTGCTTCTTTGGGGTCAGTTTCTTTGTCAGCAGATTTGCTCACAAATTCCAACATCTCTGCTTTATACTTTCCGATCTCCTCCAAAACAAGCTCTTCGACATTGGGGAGATTTTCAGTTAAGAATGTATCAATAGCTTCTGGTTCTTCAGCACTATTGTTTACCACGTCTGCAAACCCTTCTTTTTTGTCAGCAGGAAGCTCTTCCACGATTCGTAGTACTATGCGCTGCTGAATAACCTCACTCATTTGGGTGAGTGTTTCCTCTCTTTGTTCTTGAGGAAGGTCATTGATTCCAAGCTCTTTTATCAAATCAATTTGAGCCGCCTTAATACTTTCTTTTAAAGACATTTTGTTTTTTTTAATTGTTTATATTTCAATTTCGATTTATCTTTTTAGCGTTTTCAATTAGCTTAGCTAACCCTTTTAATTCTTCCTCTGTTACCGTATTTCCTTTTTCTATATATTCTTTTACACTATCTTCAATATTCCCCTTTTCAAATCCACCTTTGTCATGAATTTTATCAGCAATTTCAATTCCCAAGCGATTTTCTTGATAGAACTGAGTTGCTGTCTTTGGCGATTTTTGGACCTCCTCAGCAGCAACTTTAACAGAGCTCAAAAAGTCCTTTCCGCTTGTTTCAGCAAGAACAATTCTTTCATGATAGGACATTTTTTCGAAGAGATCGCTTCCCACTGAATCGATTTCTTCTTGAGGAGAGACAACTTCTTGCACAATATTTCCTGCATCTTCTCCATGAACATCAGCCAGGGACTGTTCGACGTGACTCTCTAGATAGTCTTCTAGGCTCATTGCCATCTCAGCTTTGTCAGGAGTCCACTCGTTCATCATATTTGAAATTTTTTGCAAATCCTTAAATTCCTTATAACTAACGCCATCCAAGAATCCATCTTGTTTCAGCTCATTAATTTGAATTAACTTGCCGGATTCTGTTAATTCCTTATAAACGATGGCTGGATCTCTGTCGTCAGCTGGGATTTCTTTGAGTAATTTTTCAACTGAGATTCCTTTTGTGAGCTCCCATGTCCTAGAATCTACTTCCAGGCCAGCGTTTCTTAATTCACCACTAGTTTCTCTTGCCACATCTTGGGCAAGCTCTTCTGCACTTCCTGGTGTCACACTATTTATCGATTCTTCAACATGATGATTTAAATAATCCTCAAGTTTCATTGCCATCTCAGCTTTGTCAGGAGTCCACTCGTTCATCATATTTGAAATTTTTTGCAAATCCTTAAATTCCTTATAACTAACGCCATCCAAGAATCCATCTTGCTTTAGCTCGTCAATTTGAATTAGATGACCAGGCTTTGTTAGTTCTTTATAAATGATAGCTGGATCTCTGTCATCAGCTGGGATTTCTTTGAGTAATTTTTCAACTGAGATTCCCTTGACTAGGTTCCATGTTTTGGAATTAATTTCCAAACCAGCGTTCATCAATTCATCATTAGCCACTGCGTTTATTTCTTCTATTTTGAGACTACTGTCTTCATGGACACGTTGCTCTGGCGGCATTTCATTGTACTCTTTTTCGGCTAATTCTCTCTCTGAAAGCTCTTTTGGCTCCAATATTGCCTCTGGCTTTGGTTCTACTGACTGCGCCTCATATTTTGCCTCAAATTGCCTAATTCCTTTCTTATCAGTGAATCCTTCGACTCTCAAACCACTTTCATCTAATTCGACATCTTGACCAACTGGTAAATGTCTAAATTTCCAATCAATAAAATCTTTAGCTTTTTGTTCGCTCATTCCGCTTCGTTGTAACTCTTTTACGGTCTTCTCTTCAAATGCAACTATCACTTTTGCTGTCTTGTCTTGCTCTCCATCATAGTGCTCTGAAACTTTCTGCCAAACATTCTCGCCTTTTTTCAATTCAACTGACATCTCTTCCATTGGGAGATCTTCTGGTTGGATTAATTCTTTCGTCGAGACAAAATCACCCCTGAGGGCATTTTCTAGTGTCACTCCTTCTAAGGAATCAATCTTTGTATCGTCAATTTCAGAAACAATGATGCTTGCCATTTTTCCCATTCTTCCAGCCTCTCTGATGTCAACAAAGCCCAAGATGGCTCTTGCATCTTCTGGTAAGTTTAAGGTTCCAGCCTTCCATGCATCAACAGCCGCACTTTGAGTTTTTGGGAAGCTTTCCAGCTCCTTTAGCGTCATCCCACTAAGAGCTTTCCAGGCACTGTCTTTTTCATTAATCTTGAGTCCTTCAAGTTTTTGACTCAACTCTTTGGAAGTTAGGATTTTCGTTTCTACTTCTAAATTTTCTTCACTCTTTTCTTGTGATCCAATTTCACCTTCCTTCGATAAGTTCTCCTCTGGAGACTCCTGATGTGAAACCTGATTTTCTGAAACTTTCCCGAATTCTGGTAACTTCCTTTCAAGGGAAACTTTTTCTGCAAGGTCGCCCATCTCTCTAGAGAATTTAACGCTTCCTTGTTGCTTTTCTGTCAACAATTCCATTGGGACTTCCTTGTCTCCTATTGTTGTTGGCACTCCTGATTCCTGCATAACCACAGTTTTTTCTGGATCAAATTCAATTCCCATTTTCTTAGCTATATCAGCAGCGCTCACCATTATTTTTTGCGAATCAGCCAATCTAAAGTCAGCAATCCTCTCAGCATCATCACGAGAAAGAGCATAGTCATCTGACATCGCTCTCATCTCTCTCGCAGAAAGCACACTCTTTTGTTGGTCTTCTGTTAGAATCTCCATTGAAACTTCTTGTCCATTAATCTCAGTCGGCACGTTTCCTTCAAAACTAGCCTTTCCTTGCTCTGGATCAAATTCGATGCCCATTTTCTCAGCAATTTCATCTGCCAATTTCATCTTGGCCATGCTCTCAGTAAATGATTTATCGCTTCTTGTCTCTTCTTTATCTATATAATCCTTGGTATGCTCTGAGTCCTTTGCATCAACTCCGTCAACATGATCCTTGGTTTTATGCTCAGCTTCTTTTGTGTCAACTGGCTCTTCTTTTGTTAATTTCGGCTGCTCCTTGGTTTCGCCTAAAGCTTCTTTTTCAGGTTCACTTCCAACAAATCTGGCATTACCGTTATCAGAGTCATAATCAACTCCTATTTTACTCATTAATTTTTCTGTAAGAGGTCTGTCATCAACTGCTGCTGGCGCGTCAGTTTCAAAACTAGCAGCATCAAAAAGTTCAAGATCTGTAAAAGCTTTCACTCCACCACCCACAGCAAAACCAGTGATTCCGGCTGCTGCCATCGCCTTGATATTATCTTTTTTCTCTAATTTCATTCTCTTTTGCACCATTGAGACCATATCCATGTCTTTTCCTTTTAAATATTTCCCCATGGCACTTCTTTCAATGTTTTCTTCCCTCACCCCGCGAGTTTGAGCAGCTTTATCCACTCTTGATTTAAAAACCTTAGCACTTACAGCACCACCAATCAAAGATCTAACCAATCGCATGGTGCCAGTTGAAGCTGCCACACCTGCAGCTGTACCAACTGCCGCGCCACCAGCCAAAGCGCCTGTTGCACCGATTGTACCAGCTAGCATAACGCCAATTGCAATTTTTTTCTTCTTAGACAGTTTGGTGTATCCTTCAAACAATTTTCCGACAACGCCTTTTTCACGCTTACTCAGCGCCTCCATTCTTGCCTTATTCATCTCCAGCATTTTGTTGTTCAAATCCTGCATCAAACTTATTTTTTCGGAAATTTTTTCACCATCTTCACCTATTCTTTCTGAATCAACAACTTTCTCTTTGTGCATAAACTCTCTCATCAACTCTTTTTTCTCCTTTTTTTTGTACTTACTTTTTTCTAGAGCCACTTTTCTTCTTTCTGTTGTTTCTTGAGAGAAGTCACCATGAGAAGCTTTGAACTCACTCTCGGCTACTTTCATCGCCTCCCTAGCTTCCTTTAGCTCCTTCATTGCTTCAGCATCTTCGCCCATGGAAATCCCCAGTTTAGCGAGATTTCTTTTAACAATATTTAATTTATTCCCCTTTTCTTCAACATTAACCTGAGCTTCTTTCCATGTTTCAAATTTTTTGTCCATTGCTTGTTGCTTCCCTTCTTCTTGTTCGGACTCTAATTTACTCCCAGTTTCTTTTTTCTCAGGAGTCCCCTCTCCTTTATCCACTAGATCATTTTTCTCCCCTTCTAATGATTCTTTTTCGGCTTTAACGCTATCAAAAACAGGCCCTTTGTTTTTTGCTCCATCAAGTTGCTCGTCTAGCTTATCTATTTTGTCCTGAGTTGTTGCGTCTTTGGGGGAAGCTGCTTGCTCCTCTCCTTGGTCAACTTTTTCAACGGCATCTTCTTGTGCAGTAGTATCTTTTGGTGCTTCTTTTGGTTCTGGGTCGCCTGCAGGTCTTCGAACATATTTGCCACTCTCATCTTTCTTAGCTAATTCTCCAACCCCTCTTGTAAGCACCCAAAAACTAATTGGATTATCTCCAATTTTTTTATCTGTTAAAAGAATTTTTACTTGATTTTGTTTGCGTTGCTTGGAAAATTTATGTTTTACAATCATAAAAGAGTTTCCTGTTTCTGCTGATTTATACACAAACTCTTTATTTCGCCCAAACTCATCACGGAAAAAATCAAAATCTCCCTTGTTCATAACTTCTTCTACTTGTGGCGAAATTTCTCGCTCAGTATATTTTTCAGCAAGTAGCGCTGTTAATTCTTCCGGAGAAACTTTTCTTGGCTTTGCATCAGCTGACTCTTTGATTTTAATGTCCCACTCTGTATCATCCTTTCTATAATAATATCCCGTGATTTCAAGTTGATCCTTTCCGTCTGCTGAACTATATTTTGATTCTGTGACCCCAAACAAATCAGTCAATCCATTGAGGCCTATAACTTCACCTTTCCCTTTTTCTAGTTTTTCCACCTCCATTGAATCGACTTTCTTAGTTGTGCTACTTCCTCTCAATTCCTTATCTCCAATTTCCAACTCACCAGCCCCAGCCTCTTGGTAGTCCGCCATAAAATCATCGAACTTAGAGCCTTCTATTTGCTTATCGTCAAGCCCTTCTACCCAATCAGAGTCTAGATTAATAACATTAACCCCCTTCTCATCTGCTTTTGTTCCAGCTGGCAAAAACACAATTTGAGCTTTGCCATTCTCGAAACCGACCACTTTCATTTGTCTTCCATCGGATTTATTTACATAGACTTTGTCAGGGTTAATTTTGTTTTTATCAAAAAATTCTTGGTTCGAATCTATGGCCTTAGGTTTCTCTGTCGAATCTTTTATATCCTCATTTTTTTCATTAGTCCCACTCTCATTCGAGTGTTGCTCTTTGGTTGAAGAATCTTTTTTTTCCAGACCAGCATCTTCAATGTCGTGAATAAAGTCCTCATCAACTAGTCCAACTTCCTCCCCTTTAATTATCTTCACCAACCTACCCAGTCGTTTACTCTCTAATAAATCACAAAGGGCACTTTTAACTTCTTCATCATTTTGCAAATTCAGTTCCCCATTTTGGGCTTTCTCTTTTAATGCTGAAGCAAAGCTCATCAAATTGCTACTTAGCTTCTCCTTTCGTTCGACTCTCTCATTTGCAGTGTATTTTCGTAAATAATCATTGATTGCATCTGGTGTAAAAACTTTCTCAAATGCCGTAATTATATCCTCTTTTTTAACTGAAGGTTGCTCAATTTTCCCTGAAGAATCCCCTCCTTCAATGGGAGTAGACTTTGCTTGTTGGTCTTTATTTTCTTGCATAGATTTTTTAATAATCCTTGCTTAGATTATTTATGTTTTTTATATTTGTATTGCTAATCACAAACATTCCATTTCAGATTCAAGCTTCTGAATACTGGAATTCCTATCCGTTTAGTTAGTAGCATTATACCATATATTGTTTACAATACCAATTAAAAGAAATATAATGAAAGTAACAAAAAATTCATCAGAAAGTTTTGATTCATAAAAATAAAAAAGTGGAAAATAAAAAAACAACTGTTAATAATTTCATCCCTTGGATAAACAATTTTTTTCTAACAAGAAAAAAATTGTTCGTTATTACAATGCTATTAGCTATTATACTCTCTGGTGCTTTTCTTAGATTTTACAACTTGGAGCAAATACCCTCTGGACTCCATGAAACGGAGGCTAATTATGGTCTTCTTGCCTTGGGTTTAAATGATGAAGAAACTACTATAAACTCTTTTGTCCAAAACGGATATGAATTGGGTGTTTTTACGAAATTAACTTCGGTTAGTTTCGGAATTTTTGGAATGAATATTTTCGCATTGAGGCTACTAAGTGCTTTTATTGGAATATTGACGATTATCGGCTTCTTTTTTCTACTCAAAGAATTGCGTTTTTCATATCGGTTAGCACTTTTGGGAACATTTTTTTTGACATTTTCCTTTTGGCATGTAAATTTTTCGCGCCTCGCTTATTCTGAAATTTTTATTCCGTTTCTCATCACTTGGCTCTCTCTTTTATTGATGCGCGGATTTTTCTCAAAGAAACATCTTTACTTTGTCTTATCCGGAGCAACTATTGGTCTTGGTCTCTGGATACATCCTTTGATGATTTTCTCCTTACTGCTTCCATTTTTCCTTGTTTTGTATTTTTCTTTTTTGGACAAGAAGTTTCTTAGTTTTTTCAAACTACATTTGCTGTTCCTATCAATGTCGATCTTACTCTTTTCAGTACCGCTTCTTCTGCAAATGCAAAATGATCATCACCTTTTTCAAGATAGTCTTAAGGGAGCTTTGAGTTTCGATGCTTCTAATCTCTCCCCTATAAAGAATATGGTTTCTTATTTTGGCTCGTTATTTTACTTGGGTGACTCTAATCAACTTCATAATTATTCTTCTCTCCCAATCATTCCGCTCGCTTGGTCCATTCTGTTTCTTTTTGGATTTTTTCTTTCGATGCGAAGTTTTATCTTCTCTATCATTGGGCAATTTAAAAAAACAAATGTCCCAAAAAACATTCATGCTTCCGCACTTGCTCAAATAATTTTCCTTACAGCATTGCTGATTGGATCACTAAATTCAAACCAAGAACCGAGTTCGAAACAGTTTATTTGGGCAATACCAGCTATTTTTATTTTCTGTATAATACCATTTGAATATTTAATTCAAATATATCAAAAACTTAAACTCTCCACGAGAATTTCAATGAAAAAATGGCGTTGGCGTGTTTTGCAATTTTCGATCTCTTGTTTGATTTTAATGGTTGTGCTAGCTGGCTTTTCTCAAGTGTATTTATATTTTGAGGTTTGGGCAAAAGATACTAAAACCAAAGAAGTGTTTCAAGAAAATCAGGTTAGTTTTGGAAAAATAATCAGAGGATTAGAGCGGGAGGAGAATAATTTCATTATTATTCCCGAGCATGTGGAATTCTCAGCTGACAGAAAAACAAAAACTCTCAAGACACTTGAATTTTCAGGCTTTCCTGATATAAAAAATTATGTTTTTATTCATCCGAGCGAAGGCCTTACTGGAATTCATTGCGAAAACTCCCTGATTGTCTTCTATGAAACAAAGCTTTTATTACGAAAACAATTTCAAAAAAAGTGTCCTGAAAATAGTTTTAAAAAACTAACTACTCCTAAAGTGAATGGGGCTTTTTGGACTATGAGACAATAATGCTTTATACTAATAGCATAGAATAAATAACAAGGTGTAAGCTTGCTCAAATGACAAACATTACCGATCCAACACAATTCAAAATTTGTATCATTGAAGACGAAGAAAGTATCCGTGAATTATACCGTATCAAATTAGAAAGTGAGCACTATCAAGTGTTTACAGCTAAGGATGGCTTGGAGGGTTTAGAGTTATTAAGAAAAACCTCTCCAAATCTAGCTTTGATTGACTTGATGATGCCAAACATGAATGGCTTCGAGATGATGGAGAAAATGAAGGCAGATCCAGAATTGAAAAACATCCCGATTGTTATTCTCACAAACTTTGATGATACTGAATCAATTAATAAAACTAGTCATTTCGATGCAGATTTTTATCTAGTAAAAGCTCAATATTCACCTTCTGATGTTGCGCGTATTGTAAAGGAAGTGCTTGATTCTCACCACGAATTCTCTTTCTAAACTATCCGAAAAAACCATTATAATCAAAGATGTTGATTATGGTGGTTTTTTGTAATAAAAAAACACCACCAACTGAATTTGGCAGTGTTTTTAAATTTAATATGAAAACACCCTTATCATATTAAATTTAGCTATTCTGTTTTGTTGGAAGCAGGAAGTTCATTCCATTGATCCCATGTAAGATTAAACTTAACCCCGCAGTCAAGGCATCGCACCTGTGGACCACCCCGGAGATTTCCGTCCTGATCTTCACTCTCCCAAATTCCAGTCCTTTTAACTACTTCACAAGAACACTCTCTTGGACTTTTTCTAAACATATACATTGCATTAAAAATTTATGTTTTCAATACAACCCAAAACAAATAGTTTACTTTATAATAGCATAGAAAAATAAAACGCCCAAACACAACCATTACTTCAAGGGATAGTTACACTTGGAATCACCCATCCAAAAGCAATTTATCATTGAAAAAAATTGTATACTAAACAAGAAATAATAGGCTTGACTTCCTGCTAAGTCATGCCTATACTGTATTTATAGAAACTAAAGTTGTATTTTGATTTATCGGCTGTCTCAACGATTAGACTACCAAACAAAACCTGCTTTCTTTCTTCTTTCCAAGGAGGGAACGACATTGTCGTTTCCTCCTGGTTTCTTTTTATAGACAACAAAAAAAGCAGAGATTCGAAGTTTCGATTCTCTGCCTTCCTTTTTGTTAAATAGGGCCATTTGCTACTTGAATTCCAATAGACAAGAAATTTCCCTCTCCTCACCTTTTTTCAGGAAAGTTCCTTCTTGTGCGTTAAAGTTTTCATGATGATCAGCAATCTGCTCAACACACAAAAAACCTTTGCAGTCTGACCAAATTACAATTCGCGGTCTGTGAGCGTTTTTGATGGACATTGTTACAATGCCATCCACCTTAGGACTTTTACTACGAACATCCAAAAGGTCCAATTTCACAAGGTTCGGGTGTTCAAACTTTTGAGCCTTGAGATAAAGTTTCGTTCCTCTTGTATCCAACACCTGAGCAGTTTTACAATTACCCTCCTCTTCGAAAAAAATCACATCTACACCAGCATTTTGCCGCAACCAGTAGTGGTGCATGGCGAAATTAATTGGTGCTGGTTCAAAGCAATGATCATCCCTGTGCCTTTTTAGCATTAATTTTACAAGCAAGGTATTGCTGTTCAAAAGAAAATAGATTACTTTGCCACTAATGATCCAGGGATAATCACCAATGCCTCCGACCTTGAATGGAATTTCGACGCCATTTTTAATCGGATTGACTTGGGTTTTCATATTTCGAAGCCAGCCATGTTGTGGCAAAGTCCCCTTGAAAATTCCCTGTGGGGGTCCAAAGTTTGGAAAACATGGGAAAGTTCCACCTCGTTCTTTTCTTCCTTTTTCACCACCATAATCAATCGTTGTAAAGGGATACATGAACGGAATCCCTTTGTAATCCATAAAAGTAATCTGTCCGCCTGGTAAGACACCAAACTCTAGACCGCTCCTTCCACCCACAACTTCCACGTTAGACGTAGTTGAAGACATAGCACCCTCCGTTTCTTTAAAAGATTTAACTTAACAAAAAACTAAAATCAATAAATATTGATTTAGCATAATAACACTTTTAGCGGGAAGCGTCAATGTTTTACGGTTATTTTTCCTATCAAGAAAGGCATTCCGTGAATCACGAAATGCCTTTTGAAGATCTTGCTCTTATAAACTTAGGCAGGAATGTATTCCACTCCTTCCTCGAACTCTTCAATTGGATAATCTTCTGAATCTATTAACTTTCCCTTTCGAAGGAAGACTTCTTCTACCTCGTCCGTGTGTGGACTCTTGCAAAGCATCCCTCCCTTAGAGCCAGTTCCTTCAACGGTCCAGGTCAATTTATTTTTGCCAATGAACCTGTCTCCATTTTTTGCATTAAAAAATTTTCCTTTTTCAATCTCCATAAATTCTCCTTTGTCTTGTTGTATGTTCTTTAAAATAAAACCCCAACACTCCATCTATACTAAAGAAAAAACACCTTTTTAGCAATAGCAAAATAAAACAATTCACTCCAAGGAGTGAATTGTTTTTAATCGAATTTTTTCTCTTCCTAGCGTTCTCTTTTCACTAAGCAAAGTTTCATTCCTTGAAAATCTTGCAATTCCTCCATCGGCAACTCTGCCCCCCAATCACAAGTCCAGTCGACTACGATCATGTCTCCATTGTTTTTGATCTCCGCTAAATCGTTTATTCTATTGTGATTTCCGACTACAACCCATTTACTGAAATCTTCTGTTGGATTCCCTCTATTGTAATATCTAACATTTTCTTCTCCAAAATAATACCTTGCTGATGTGTATCCGAAAGGACCATCTGCGACAATAATGCTATCGTCAAAAACTGAATGATTTTTCATGAAATTCGAAGTTTCTGTCCAGCCTCCCTGAAATCTAATCGGAACAAGAAGTAGTGTTGAAACAGCATAGATTCCAAGAGCTATCAACCACGCCCATCTTGAACGAAAAACCAAAGTAACCATTCCTGCTAATAAGATGAACACCACAACTGCTGATGGCATGAAATAACGGGAGACATATAGCTTTAGATTAAAGTGAGCTAAAATTATCAAGAATAATAATGTCCCTAAGGATATAATTGAGAGAACAAAGACCTCTTTTCTCTTTTTCACCTTCAACCAAACATAACTAATCATCAGTGTTATTATTGTGAAAATCAAAAGACCCATAGAAGTTCCATCAAACAAGGAAATGTCTTTGTACAATTTAATAAATTCAATAGACTCTGGCACTCCTCCAGTCCCAGGTTGATGCCCAAAGAAGAAAATTTGTAGAGTTTTCGGGAGATCACTGAGGTGAGCCGGTGGAATCCATCCCAAATTCCCTTTTAACATATGCGGAATAAAATATCTGAGCCAACTGGCGAAAAAAGCTGCTATTACACCAACTCCCAACCAAAACTCCTGGTGTCCAAAAATTGCTTTAATCCATTTTTTCTCCTTAAAAATCCGCCCATAAAAAACATAACAAACATAGAAAATAATGAAGAAAAATAAAGCGAGATAATGTGTCAAAAATGCCAAACCACTAAAGATCCCCCACCAAATCCAATCTTTTCTTTTATCATCATCCAGGGCTCTTACAAAAAACCAAACCGACCAAACAAATAGAAAACCAAAAAGTGAATACATTCTAGCTTCTTGAGAGTATTCAATCGCAAAAGGAGAAATTGCTGTGATAGCCGCGGCCAAAAGACCAGCGCGTGTATCAAACATCCTCTTGGTAATCCAATAGATAGAAACAACTGTTAAAACCCCAAATATAAGAGAAAAAGAGCGAATTCCTTCCGGAGAATAACCAAACAAAGCACTCCAGGGTTTAACCAACCAATAATACAATGGGGGGTGAACGTCAGCAAAAATCATTTGGTTCATTTCTCCCCAAGGAGCTTTTAAGAGAATTCCAGTAAAGGCTTCATCATACCAAAAATCACGATCCCAAACAATTGGGGTGAGCCTCAAAACCACAGCAAGAGATGATATCAGTGTTAGAATGATGGCTGGGAAGAATTTTTTCATATTTCAATTTAAATTATTTACAAGAGGCGACTAGCTTCATTATACAATAAAAACAAATTTACACATAATGCGGGTTCCTTGAGCTCATTCCTTCTTCTTTTTGTCTTTTTTCTCACCCTTCTTAGCGTCAGCTCTTTTTTCTTGCTCGTCAGTCTTGCCTCTAATTTCAATCTCTCTTAATTCCTTTTCTCTTTCTTCATAATTTTTAAATCTGTACACGGCCTTTCCTTTAATTCTCAAATCAATATACTCTAGCTGTGATAGATCTTCTTCCACAAGTTTTGATTTTAGAATTCTTTTTAGAATTCTTGCTTGTGTTGTAATGGGTCTTTCTGTGGAAAAATATATCTCCCATCCCTGAACTGTTTTAACTCTAAGTTCTCCAGACATTGGAGAGGGGATGTAAATAGATTTCTGGTCAATGTTTATGCCACTTTTTTCTTCGACAGTTTTTGAAAGATTACTACACAGTTTAATTATTTTGACATCTGCAACTTTACCCCCGTTCTCCACATCTTTTCCACTTCCATCAGCAATGATCGCTATCTCTTTGGTATCCTCGAGATCCTGTTTTGCTATCTCACGAAAAGTTTCTGCTCTTTCATCAACGAACCAACACTTCTCACTGCACCAAATAACAAACATCTCTCTTTTTTCGATATCAAGTCTTATTTCTGTTGGGAATTTCCTCTTGATATCAATTGTTCTAACCATAATGAAATTGCTTAAGACTTCCTCTTTGATCTTCGAAGAAGAAAAGGTAAGCAAGTTGTTTCGTGGAATTAAGTCAAAATATTTTCCAAAGATATTGTCTTCAACAATTTTTATAATCTTATGTTCATCTTCAGGGGCGCCAAAAACTTGGATAGTCTCTATTCTCATAACCGCAGAAAATATAAGCACCCAAAACGTCGTTATCAAAAAGCTAAGGAAGGCTAGCCAAAAAAGAACTTTTTTGAATATATCAAAAAAGGTTGTTTTTTTCTTATTTTTTGTTTTTTTATTTATTTCATGCTTTTTTTGCACCATTTAAGTCTTCTGAGGTCTTAAATTACTCTTATCTTCTTTTCCTATTTTTTGACTCTTTTATCTCCATTGCAACTATTTTTGCTATAACCAAGGCATCAATATTATGTTTTCCTCGTCTTTGTGTTTCAAGGAAACTTCTCTGCTTCTTGTATTCAAAAACAAACCTTTGTCCAGCGTCATCTTCTTCTATCTTAGAAATAACTGCCTTAAAAGATTTGTCCTCTCCAAATAAAATTGTTTTTGCCCTAGAGGCAGAAGAGAGTGTTTTAACTCTAGCATCGTCACCGTTCAAGACTAAGGCGCCTTTTTTCGGGATAGCCTCTACTAATAAGGTAAGTTCCTTGGCAATGTCATCTAAGGTTGTTTTCAAACCAGGAAAGTTTCTCTTTATGTTAGTCACTATTGCAATATCAGGCTTCACTAAAGACAGAAGATATTTCATATCACCGATGCGATCAACTCCCATCTCTAGAACTAGAACTTTGGGAAATTTTCTAGAGAAAATTGAAATACAAGTTCCAGTTAACAGAATATCAACCCACCTAAAAATAGAAGCGAGCCCAGATGGAAGAAAAAGAACCGCGAGAGGCAATCCAATCTCAGTATTGAAACTCTTTGGATTTCCACGCACATCAGAGCCACGCCCCAGTTCATTTAAAATAGTTTCCTTCACAAAAGTTTTGTTTGTCGTACCAGCTACAGCAATAACAAAGGGCTTGTGTCTTGCTAAAATTATTTTGGTTAATAATTTTAAATAGAGCTGAATTATTTTTTTAAAAAATTTTTTCATTTTATTTTCAAAAAATTTATGAGATTAATTTGATGAATTTAGTTATTCTCTTCATTGCCTCCTCAATGCTTTCCTTGCGACGCCCAAAGCAAAATCTTAAATGATTCTCTCCTTTTTCGCCAAAGGCAACACCTGGAACAAGCGCTACTTTCGCACTTTCTAATAACTCAATCGCAAATCTCCAAGAAATTGATTTTTTTTGATAGTCCTTTAAGCTAGTTTGCTTAGCATTTTTTCTACTTTCATATTTATTGAAAGCAATAATTAATTTATTGGTCATTTTCGGAAAAACAAAATATGCAGAAGAAGGCGTTTGATATTCAAACCAATCAGCTAATTTATCTAACTCTTCACAAAGAAGATTTCTTCTTTCATTGAAAATTTCCTTATATTCTTCAACTTGAACATCGGCCATTTCAAGAGCCGCTAAAGCCCCCCACTGAGAAACAACAGGGGCACAAGTCACAAGAGCATCATGAACTCCAAGAATTTTTTCTGCCAACGCTCTATCTGTTGCTAAATAGGCAACTCTCCATCCAGTCATTGCATATGATTTTGAAAAAGAAAAGATATAGATAAACCTCTTGCGAAGGGCTGAAAACTGAGCCAGCGAAAAGAAATCCTCCTTGCTGTAGATAAAATCCTTATAGACCTCATCTGCTAAAATATAGAGATTATGTATTTGCGCAATTTCAGCAAGCTGCATTAATTGCTGTCTTGAATAAACAGTTCCAGTTGGATTATTTGGATTACAATATAGGATCGCTTTTGTTTTTGGAGTTATTCTTTTTTTAAACTCTTCGATATTAAAAGACCAGTCATTTTCCTCATCTAACGGCACAAAAATTGGCACTCCACGAGCAGTTTTAATAGATGATTGATAAGAAGTATAGGTCGGATCAGGAATCAGAACTTCATCTCCTGGCTCCAAGATTGCCAGAAAACTTGCCGTGATAGCCTCAATTGAACCAGCTGTAACAATAATTTCTTTTTCGAAATCATAAAAGATATTCCTCTTTGCTAGGCTATATTCTATCGCTTCTCGTAATTCTAAGATGCCTGGCGACAAAGAATACCTTGCTACTCTACCATCTTGAATTGCTTCAATTGCCTTATTTTTAATGCAAAGAGGAGTATCGAAACTTGGAATTCCCTGTGCTAATGATACCACGTTTAAAATCCGTGAACTGCGAATCTCCATTTCTTTAATCGGCGATATCTTGATGTTTTCTTTCACTTAAAAAATTTATTTCATTATTACTCTTCTTTTCATTCTTTCTTTTTTATTGGTAGTTGAATTATAACAAAAAATCACATCTTGTCCATTTGCTAGGTAAAAATAATGCTTTTAAAAAATTAGTTCCAACGCACCCTTGCATTGACAAATTTATCATTTAGTGCTATAATAATGACATTCTAAAAGTTAATTAACCGTTTAGCAATCAATCAGAAAAGGAGTCTACAAATGGCTGAGAATCGTCACGTTAGTTACCCAAAGAAAAGTTCCTTAAATACTGCTCGAATTTGTATTCTAAGCATTTTCCTGCTTGGATCCATCTTCCTAATTTCACTTTTTTTTATCCTTAACATTTCTCCAATTCAAAAGTTGGTAATTGAAGAAAGTGTTTTAAATCACACAATCCTAGAGATTGAATTACTTTACCAGGATGAATTTAAGTATCTACCAGAAGGTATTGTAGCGGCTGCGCACAAAGGAGGAAAAGACAAAATTAAGTACAATACAATTCTTTCTGGAGAATGCAATACTTATTTTTCAAGTAAAGGAGTGCTTGCCTATAGAAAGGTGCACCCCCGAGATGTCCTCTGGTTAGAACATTTGGGACAAGGTGATTTAAAGATCTGGGTTTTCCTCGAAAAAGGAACTTTTCCAGATCAGGATTTCTTTGAAATCATTGAGTAGAAACTGGTCAACTGACCCAAAAGATCTCTCTGCAAACTTTGCAAAGAGATCTTTTAAATTACAAAAACAAAACAGCTCCCATTTATAATATTTATGGCATTGACAAATATATATATTAATGCTATAATCTTGAGCATAGTTATCTTTTCAATCAGAAACCAAATCCTAGGGAGACGAAAATGAATTCGGTAAAACGTACAAGATTTTTACAACATTGCATTTCTTCTTTATCAGGAATGGGAGCATCTTTGCTCTTTTTCTACTTCACTTTATTGCAGTTATCCAATGCGATAGCTATCCAAAGACCAGATGGCTTCCCTCTCGATTCAGAGTGGAAAATCTGTGGGGGGTTAATCTTGAGTTTACTGTTGGCTATAGCAGCCTTAATAGTAAGTCCAAGTGAAGAAGACGGGATTGAATGTTAAGAAAAAATCTTTCTTAATACAGAGAGCAGTTTACATAAAATGTAAACTGCTCTCTAATCTTTTACAGGGCATGTGAAGGGGGAGATCATCTATTTATTTCACCAAAACCCCTTCAATTAATTTATCTAAAAAGTCTGGAAACTCCATCCCTGCCTCTTTTGCAGATTGAGGCGCAAGCGAAGTTGCTGTCATTCCAGGAATCGTATTAATTTCCAAAAAGTAAATCTCATCATTCATATTATCCCAAATAAAATCTGCCCGCGCTAAATCTTTGCAGCCAATTTCCTTGAAAACTTTTATAGCCTGGGCTTGAAGTTCATTGCGAATATCATCGATAATTTTAGCTGGACAAATCTCTTCACATGCGCCAGCTACGTATTTCGCTTCGTAATCAAACCAGTCTGAATTCTTGGGAATGATTTCAATCACAGGAAGTGCTGAGGGTTTAGTGGTGCCCATAACAGAAACTGTAAGCTCTCGCCCACTAATATATTCTTCTAACATTATTACTGTGTCATGCTTGAAAGCTAACTTGACACCGTCTTCCAATTCTTTTGTATTTTTAGCAATTGACATACCGACAGAGGAGCCAAGTTCTATTGGTTTAATCACAACTGGAAAATTAATCCTTTCAAGATCTTTTTTATACTCTATTAAATTCCCTTTTTCTAATATCAAGGAATTTGCGACTTTAATTCCAGCTGCTTTGACGATTGTTTTTGCCTTAGCCTTATTCATCGCAAGTGCACTCGCAAGACAACCCGAAAAAACATATGGAACTCCAATCATATCAAGCATTCCTTGAAGTTTTCCATCCTCCCCAAAAGGACCGTGCAATGCTGGGAAAACAATGTCGAACTTCCCAGCAAATGCGTCAGACGCAAATCGCTCCAAATCCATTTCTGGATCATAGCGAGATATTTGATATTTATCTTTATCAAGGGCATTGAAAATTTGTTTGCCAGTATTCAACGAGACCTCTCTTTCCCCTGAAATTCCTCCTGCCAACAAGGCTAATTTTATTTTTTGCATCATTTTTTGATTATTTTGCTATTGCACTGTCCAAAAATTTTGAAACTACCTTATATTCATCTTTAATAATAACCCTTCCTTCAGGCATGATTTTATCCCAACTTCGCGCCAGCTTGCTCTTTAGCCAAACAGCTCCCTCGACAGTTTGTTCGCCTCTCAATCCAAAGGTTAGAAACATCATATCAACAAATTCTGTAATATGTGCCATGGCATCAGCCGATGCGATTATTTTTTCCTCTACAGTTTTTCTCTCAATTTTTATACTCCCCCTATGAGCATAGATGCAAGCTTGTACTTTTTTTATTTTTTCCTCTGGATACCCTAATTTTTCAAGCAACTCACCGGCTAGTCTTGCTCCGTGTATATGATGTTCTTTAGCAAAATTTTCATCCAGCACTGCCCCATAATCATGCAGCAGTGCTGCTAATTCTAGAATTTCCAAATCTGCTTTCAATTTTTCTCCTAGAATTAGACTGAATTTAACAACAGAAAGTATATGAAATTTCCATACCGATGATTCGTATTGGTTCTCTTCTGAAAAACAAGCTTTTCGAACAGTTTCTGCGACTATCTTTCTAATATGCTCATAGCTACTTCCCATCTATTTCTTTTTATCTAATAATTCTTGAACCTCCTCTCTTAAGTTCCTTCCATCACCTTTGATCGCAACACTCGGAATTTGGCTAATATCATTCGAGCCACTTAAAACGCCATAGATGATGTGAGTCATTTCCTCTTTTGAATATACATGATCATCTGTGGTAGATTGTATCTCGCCCATTTCATTAATAGCAGAGAAAAGTTTAGACACTCCGTCTTCGAAAGAGCTTCCCAACTCTTCGTTTTTTAAACCCTCCAATTCTTTATCAATGCCTGCTAAAATAACCCTATCCTGAGAGGTTATATCACCAAAAGCGGTAATGCCTCTTTTTTGTTGCTCAAGCTCTTTAATTCTTAGTTGTGGATCTTCTACTGGTTTCTCTTCTTTAGGTTTTTCCTGCTTCCTTTTTTTACCAAAAGAAAATGATTCGAATCCCATTCCCATACTATTGTTTTTTAATATTCATATTATTCACGACAAATAACAAGCTATTTTTAGTTTTATTTTTTTACTTCTATCCTTTGAATTCCACCTGGCATATATTTTTGCAAAACTTTTGGAATCAAGACTGATCCATCTTCTTGTTGAAAGTTCTCTAAAATTGCAATGATGAAACGTGGTGATGGAATTGCAGTGTTGTTCAGCATAAATACATTCTTGCGATTTCCCTCTGCATCTTTATATTTAACATCTAATCTTCGTGATTGCCAATCTAGAAAGTTTGATGCGCTTCCAGTTTCTCCATATCCATTTCGTGAAGGCATCCAGACCTCCATATCAAACATACGATATTTACCAGCACTCATATCACCAGTGCAAATTTCCAAAACTCTGAAAGGAAGCCCCATGTCTCGATGAAGTCCTTTTGAAATTTCCAACATTTCTCTGTGCAATTTTTCAGCCTTCTCAACATTTGCCTCACAAAGACAAACTTGCTCAACTTTCATAAATTCATGCACTCGATATAGACCTTTTGTATCTTTCCCATATGAACCGATCTCACTTCGATAACAAGGAGAGAAACCACATATTTTTTTCGGTAATTCACTCACATCCAGAATTTCATTTGAATGGTATGCTAAAAGTGATGGTTCTGCTGTTCCAATTAGAAATTTACTCTCCTTATTTGATATTCCATCAGCTTCTATGTCTTTGTTTTCTATTTTATATATTTCATCTTTCTCTTCGTCAAATTTTTTACCTGCGAAATAACCACTTCCAAAAAGCACCTCTTCTTTCACGAGCGTTGGTGGAATCATTGGCATGAATCCTTTTTGAGTCAATTTTTCTAAGGCATACATCATCAACGCCATTTGCAATCCAGCGCCTTCATTCTTCATGTAATAACCTCGGTACCCTGAAACCTTCACACCTCTTTCAAAGTCAATTATATCAAGACTCTTTCCAAGCTCGATATGATCTTTTGGTTCAAAGTTGAATTTTGTTGGCTCGCCATCTTTTTCTATTTCAACGTTTTCACTCTCGTCCTTTCCTACAGGAACATCGCTAGCGGTAACTGTCGGGACTTGCACCATTAGCTCCTCATACTCTATCTCGATACTTCGCAACTCTTCTTCGAGCTTTGCAATATCAATTTTTAATTTTCGGCCCTTTTCAATTTGATCCTCAGACGGACGTTCTCCTTTAGCTGCTTTCGCAAGATCATTTCTTTCGGCCCTAAAAAAATCAGATTTTGTCATGAGCTCTCTTCTTTTCTGGTCAATTTCCAAAAGTCTTTTCAAGTCAATTTTAATGTTTTTATTTTTCGCTGCCTCATCAATCTCTTTAAGATGCTCTCTAATATATTTTATGCTTAGCATTGTTTCGAATTTAAATTTAAAATATTCTTAATGATTTTTTTGTTTATAGTGTCTTTTGAGATTATATTCAGAACCATTCAAACTTAAGCCACTTTAAAATATGCCCCCGAGGGGGATGATAGGGATGCTATAATTTTTCTCAAAAAATTATTTGTGTTCATAGTGTATTTATCTTTCCATATCCGCAGACAAATATCAAGTGTTCTACAGCACAACTATAGCTTGCTTACTTTCTTGATCAAAATAAAAATAGTCTCGATTCTGCTCCTTGACTCTTTCTTCTAGAATTGGTCTATCTACGATAGCTAGGACAATTTTCTCTGGTTCAATTTCGAATCTAATATTATTTAGTAAATTCTTTTTTGCTTGTAGCAATTGCGCATCATTCAAATGTCTTCCGATTGTAATATGTGGGGTAAAATTTTCTTCAAACTTTTTATGCTCTTTTGAGGAATTGTCTCCAAAAATACCTAGTTTACGAACAATTTCCAATTGTAATTTTCTTATATCCAAGTCATCTCTGGCAACAACCATGATACAGTGCCCCTTTGAAGTTTCATTGATATCAATTTTATCGAAAATCATTTCCAACTCTTTCGGGTTATACCCTTTTACTATTTTTTCTAATATTTTTTTAAGTCTTGGAATATCTTGATCTTCAATACAAGTCTCGTTCTTAAGCGTCAAATGGTATGGATACGGCTTATCATATTCTTTGCGAAAATCTTCCAGCCAAGCTGGTCTATCTTTCAATTTGAAACCGAGCGAAATGTGAAAATACTTCATAACCTGTTTTTCATTTAAATACTTTCCAATTTAAACCGAATTATCGACTGGTTGATTTTAAAATTCAGTCATTTCTTAATCAATTTTGTATAAAAAGGTAGACAAAACATCTGTTCCATTGTTGCACAATACCAACATTTACATCTTTTCTGTAAGTATTCATCTTGAAATCGAAGTATTTTTTTGCGACTTTATTCCGTCTATTCTTCTATTCTTACATCAATCCATCACGACTTCGCTTATTTTGTCTCCTCTTTCTCTTTGCTAGAATAATCATCTTGCATAAAGTTTTTATCTCCCAAAAATGCCCCTTATTCTATCTGCTATGGTTTTCTTTTTTGGTGCTTCTACGGGTCTAGTTGATTCTTCTAGCTCTTTAAGACCAGCAAGTTCTCCATTTGGATTACTCATAATCTTTTTATGAGAAACTCCTAGGTCAACACGTCTACTCTTCAATGTCTCCCTAAGTTCATTCACTTGAGCTCTCAGTTCTTTCGCCTTTTCTCCTAAGGCAAAATTATCGAGACCTTCTGAAGCTATTCCATTGCTTTCCAGAAAATTTATTTGTTGCTCATTCATTCGCTGCCCTTCTGCTTCCATTTTTGCTTTTCCCATTTCCTCAAGTCCCTCCTTCATTGCAGATTGGTTTCTAAGCATCTGCTCTGTATTTCTAACGTTTGAAGCGTTATGATCAAACTCTGAAAGTTCTGTTTTTATCTTTTCTTTAACTTCAGAAATCATTCCTTGAATTTTCTCTGCCTCATTATCTCCATACCTATTAACTAAATCTTCTCTTTTTATTTCTAAGGTTGAGTCAAGCTCACTAAGCAATTTTTTATGCATCTCGACACTCTCTTCGGCACCAGCGTGAGTAGCCTTTTTAAAACCCTCCGCTTTGCTTTTCATTGCTTCTAAAATTTCATTTTTCGCATTTTCTAGGACTTCTGTGTCTAAACTCTCCTTTTCTTCTGATTGCGATTCTTCTTGAGAAGCAGTTTCGATAACTTCTTCTATCTCCTTCTCAGCTGATTTTTCTTGCGAATCAGCAGAGGAAATTTCATTTAAGTCTTTCATTTTCTTTTTTTATTATTTTAAGATATACTTCTACTTTTATAATTTTAGACAATTTTTATTTAATAATTTCTAAGTCTCTATTTGAAAAAATTATCTTGAGTCCTCCTTTTCTGTAAGATTTTTTATTCTCTCCATATCATCCTCCGTCCACTCTTCACTGTCAATTTGCTTTCTTCTTAACTCCCTAAGTTCACTTTTTTCAACATCAGAAATGGACTCTGCTCCTGATTCAAGTGCTTTTATTTTTTGCTCTAACTCTTTCAATCGAGGAAAATGTTCGTCCCGATTCCACTCTTCTCCATCGAGCTTTCCATTGAGTTGTAATCTGTTTAAAAATTTAAACTCTTCTTTTAACTCCTCAATTCCTTTTTGATCAGGAGACTCAACGGTCTCAATTTTAGTCTCCTCCTCTTGAGGAACTTTCTTTTCAGGCATTGCATCAAAATTAAACATCTTTTTGTCTTAAGAATTATTATACAAAAATGTATTTTTATCACACTCTTTTTTAAATATCCAATGATTATTTCATTAAGCCTAAATCTCCTTTCAAGCATTTAGGTTGCATTGCGATAATTTCTGCTTTATATGAAATATCTGGAATACCGTTCAAGAGAAATATCTTTTTTCCTAGCACATGTGCAAATCCCATTTCGAGAAAAGTATTGCCACCAATATAACTATCTATTTTTCTCAGTTTTTCATTAACTACTAAAAGGACATCCCCTTTTTCAATTTGGTGATAATAGTCACGGATTAAATCTCCTTCGATCTTATTTTCAATCGATTCCGAACTGCTCTCTTCTTGTTTTTTTCCTTTTGCATATTCCTCAGCAAAACGTGGGATCAAAACTTGATGTCCACTCCCCTCTAAACTTCTCTTTGCTTCTACCATCTTCTCAGAGATTTTCATACTGCCACAAACTATGATTTTCATAAAACACCTGTCTCACTATTTAAAAAAACTATCAAGCAAATTAGCTGGAGTTATTTTCTTGAGTGGTTTTAAGCTTCTTAATTCGATCCTCTAACTCTTTGACTTTCGTGTAGGCTGAATCAGGGCTCCTTTCTGGACCGAAATCTATTACTGATGCCAAGATAGTATCTCTTTTCGCTTCTAAGTCTGCTATTCCCTCTTCTGTGGGATTAACTAACAATCTTTTAACTTCCTGCAAGCGCTCATGCTTATCCATACCCCACTCTTGACCATCTAGCTTATCATTGGATTGAAGTCTCTCTAGAAAATTTTTCTCTTCCAATAATTCTTTTTTCGTCAATGCCTCATTCTTTACTTCACTTGTTTCTTCGGTTGTAGTTTTTTTAAATTGCTCTTCAGAATCTTGAGGGGGTGAGTCTAAATTCCGCATACTTTTATTTTAATTTTTAAAATTATTTCTAGAAATCTAAGTCAAAAAATAATATCAGCTCCACTATTTTTCATTCTGTTTACTTCTAGGCTTCATTAGTGGGAAAATCTGGCACTCTCTTGCAGAGCGATCCATTAAAAAAGAAAATACTCGTTCACTCATTCCAAACCCACACGTTGGTGGCATTCCATACTCCAAAGCTTCTACGAAGTCCTGGTCATGCATCTGTGCTTCAGCATCACCTTCATCTCGCATTTTTTGTTGCTCAGAAAAACGCTTTGCTTGATCAATCGGATCGTTTAATTCTGAATAACCATTGCCAAGTTCGCTTCCTGCAATGATTGGTTGGAAACGTTGTGTGATATTTGGGTTCACAGTGTCTTTTTTTGCAAGAGGAGAAACTGCTAGTGGCACTCCTGTCAAAAATCCAGGTCCAGCAATTGATTTTCGACAGAATTTCCAAAGATTATCGATTGCTCTTGTTATATTAAAACCTTTTTTGTCGTATTCAACACCCAGTTCTTTTAGTTTTTCTTCAATCTCATCCATGGTTGCCGTACTCACGTCAATCCCAGTTTTTTCCTTGATAGTCTCTGTGTAGTCATACTTTTCCCATTTTTTGGAAAAATCAATATCGAATCCCTTAATTTTAAATTGCAAAGTTCCAAATGTTTTTTCAAAGACATATTTGTACATTTCCTCGACTAACTCCATTCCTTTTTCATAATTTGCATATGCTAAGTAAAACTCCATTTGCGTGTAGTCTTGAAGATGCTCCGAGTCCATTCCTTCATTACGAAACTGTCTGCCAATTTCAAAAGTTTTTTCTAGCCCCGCAACCATAAGACGTTTTTGCCAAAGTTCCCCCATTGAGATTCTTAGATATACATCAATATCAAGCGCATTATGATGAGTTTCAAATGGTTCTGCATCCGCTCCTCCCGCTGAAGTTTCAAGAACTGGAGTTTCTACTTCAATGAAGCCCCTTTCTAATAAAAATGTTCTCACGGCATTCCAAAAAATACTTCTTTTATAAACCATTTCTTTTGTTTCTTCATTGAAAAGAATATCTAAGTATCTTTTTCGAAAAAGTTCATCTTCATCCTGCAAGGCTTTATGCTTATCTGGCATTGGCAAGATTGATTTTGTCAGTAATGTTAATTCACCTGCTAAAACAGACTTCTCTCCTTTGTGCGTATCAAAACGTTTCCCTTCGATTGCTATAAAATCACCTATATCTAAATTCTTCACCCACAACTTATAGTTTCCGCCAAATTCTTTTTTATTGAAAACAATTTGCATCCGTCCACTTTCATCTTGCAAATGCATAAAAGTTAAGTTTCCCATATTACGAAAAAGTACAATTCTTCCTGCAACTCTAACTTTCTCGTCGACATTCTTCTCCAAAACATCCTTTAAATTTTCTTTCTCAAAAGGCCCTGCTGGATATGGATCAATCCCAGCTTCCTTAAAATTGTTTAATTTTCTGATTTTATCTTGTCTGATATTCTCTAGCATTTTGAAATTAATTTAAAGGATTTTAATCTTTTTCCCTTTATTTAAAGGGTAAATTCAATTTAACTTTAACAAAAAAATCCTCTGTTGTCCAGAGGGTTTTTGTAGGTCCAGCACTATCTAGCACGTAAATTTATGCTTTTTTCTTGTCCATTTCCAACTTTATCGCAAGCTCTCACTTTCAATCCATACAAACAAAATTTGTACTCACTATTATCTATGGACTACAATCAACATTCCAATTGTTGCGAAGTCATAAACCTCCTTGGCTGGTCCAACTCCCAATCTTACACATCCATGGGAAACTGGGATACCTAAGTGATTAGTTCCTTCTTTGTATCCACTGGGCCATTCGGGCAGTTCATGAATACCATGCCCTTGAGATGTAAACTGAATAAACCAAGGCATGAAAAGTCCATATTGTGCAGACCAAGGCCTACCGTGTTTTCCCATCACCTTAAATACTCCTTTCGGGGTGTCCATTCCTCTTTTGCCAGTTGATATTTTAAAGGCACCCCGCTCTTTACCATCCTCAAAAGTAAACATTGTTTGAGAAGAAAGGTCTATATCAATATATTTACCCTCTGATATTTGAGGTGCAACTTCCTCAAGTCTTTCTTCTGTCCTTACCCGCGTATTACTCCCGTGATAGCTATAGTAAACAGGTGGTGGTGGCTTAGTCGTAAACTTTCCTGAATAAGCCGCTCTTTCAAGAGTTAGGTGATTGTGTTTTATTTTAACCTCTATTGAATACTCTGTTTTCTTTTCCATCTTTGGAGCAGGCGTGATTACTAGCTGTGTTCGTGCTTCATTGAATTTATGTTGGAACCCTGTTGTCATTGGAACAATCTTTACCTCAACGCCAAAAGGCTCTTTTATTGTTTTATCAAAATTAATCGTAATATGATCAGAAATATCAATGTCTTTTTGTTCATTTATGGGATAGACGGATTTCAGTTCAGGAAAAACGGGTGATCTAAATTCTTTTTTAATTCTTTCTTGTGGCACATAAAACTGTGTTTTTGCGTTGTTTATTGTTATCGAATACACTGTTTCTGGTGTTGGGGACTCCAGCGGTGTGATGCTAAAATCTGTTGGGCTTTCCCAGCCTACTCTTACTTTCAGTGCTGGTTCAATGATGATTGATTCTTCTATGCTACTTTGAAGCATTTTTGTTGAAAACTTCAACTTAATTGTATCACCTATACCTACATCCGATGAACCACTGATTAAAACGTCTGTATCTTTCTCTTGAATATAAAATTTAAAACCAAAAATAACTCCCGCAACAAGAAGTACCATAAAAACATAGAAGGTGGCTCCATGGAAAAGATTTCCTAGAAAAGAAATGTTTTGCTCTCCTTGCTCGTCCTTGTCAAATAAACTCATTTTATTTTTATTTTTATAAAAAGTATCCGCGAACTATTCTCAATTGTAGCACAGTAAAGAAATTGCCTCCAAATATTCCAAAATAAAAAAACTTCTTTAAAGCTTGGTCTCTTTGAGCTATAGCTGCACAAAAAAATTTTCCAATTGCAACCTTTGATTGACATTGCTAGTTAGAAGTTCCTTACGTAATTTGATTAATTTTTCTATTATAAGAGAAATTTTATTAGCAACACGCATGTCTGCACCGATATCTATTTGTTTTTTAATAAGTTCACGTAAATACCAAGTGATCTCTTCCAATGACTCTCTGAGCTGCTCCTTGTCATTAGCTAGCTCATCTGAGAGCATAAAGCCCTCGAGTACTCCTTTTTTGAGAGCACTTCTGAAATTTTTTAAATTGTCCTTTGTCAATTTAAGCTTATCAGGGTTGGTCAAAAATTCTCGAGCTTTAACAATTTTTCCTTGTGAAAATTCTACCACTTCTTCTAATTCTTCTTCCTCAAATTCAACATTTTCATATTGAAGTTGTTTTGATATCACAGCTTTACTTGCGAGTCCGAATCTAATAATTTGACACCTGGAGCGAATTGTAGAAAGAAGTCGCAGGTCATTGTCGCTCACTAAAATAATAATCGTATCAGAGGTTGGTTCTTCCATAATTTTCAACAAACTATTCGCTGCTGAAGCAGTCATTCTGTCCGCCTCCTTGATTATTAAAACTTTATATTTAGCTTTATACGGATAGTACCCAACACTCTTTATGGCTTCCTTTACCTGCTCAATTGAAATATCTTTTTTTCTTTTTTTCTTAGCTTTTTCTTCTGTTTTTGGTGCAACAACTATCACGTCTGGATTTGCACCATCTTCAATATTCGTTTTTTCCTCAAGATTATTGATTTTCCGCACGAAATCAAAAGCCATGGTATTTTTACCAATTTTTGAAGGACCACAAAAAAGATAAACACTAACAAGTGAATTATTTTTTTCTGTCTTTTCAAGAAAATTCCACTGCTTTTGATTAATGGTTTCCATTGCTTTTTTACTATGAGTTTTTTTCAATAAACTCTGTTAATTTTCTCTTGAATACCTCCTTGGAAAATTGCTCCGCATGCTTGCGAATATCCAGATGGTTATACTTATGTTCATTTTCAATAAACCTCCTTACTCCGTCTGCTAGAATTTCCAATTGCGGAACATCAAAAAATTCTCCTGTCTTCCCTTCTATCACAGTTTCTGCTGTACCGCCTTTTCGCAGAACAATTGCTGGTTTTCCTGCTGCCATAGCCTCAATAACGGTAATATTAAAATCATCCTCAGAAGCACAAACAAAAGCTCTTGCATTTTGATATAGTTTTGTTATTTCTTGCTCATCAACCCATCCCAGAACTTTAATATTCTTATTTTCCTTTGCGACATTCTCCAGCAGTTCTCTTTCCTGACCATCACCCACAATTACGAGTGGGAGTTTTAGTTTTATAAAAGCATCGGCAATCAACTTCGTTCTCTTGTACGGAGAAAGCCTACCGACTGTCAAAAAGTAGTCATCATGTTTTTTTTGTGGGCAAAATTTCTCAATATCAACAGGTGGGTAAATAACTTCCGATTCTTTTCGGTAATATTTCTTAATCCTCCTCGCTGTATACTTAGAGTTTGCAATAAACTTATCGACTCTCTCTGCACTCGCTCTATCCCACATCCTCAAATAACTAAGTAGAAATCTAGTGAGTAACTTTGTTTTTCCTTTTAATTTTTGTTCCTCAAGGTATTCATGGCTCCAATCCCAAACATATCTCATGGGAGCATGCATGTAACAAAAATGCTTTGTTTTTGGTTTCACAACAATCCCCTTCGCAAAGGCCGAAGAAGAGGAAATGACTATATCAAAATCCCTTAAGTTGAAAGTTTCGATTGCAGTTGGCATCATTGGCGACAAGATTCGATGTCTTTTCAAGAAAAACTTTGGAGCTTTTTGCAAGAATGAACTCTCGACTTTTTGTTGTGAAAAATTATTTTTCACAAACTCCTTGTTTTGGAGCAATGTAAAAATAGGAGCTTTTGGAAAGATCTCACTCATCACGCTTAGCGTGCTCTCAGCTCCTCCATGATATAAAAGAAAGTCGTGCACGAAGGCAATATTTTTCATTTTTATTGTCGCTAATCATTAATGATACTCGCTATTATCTCTTTCTATTGTCATCTCAAGAAACCCTGGTCGCAATAAAACTAATTTAATAAAACTTTAGCTACGCCTTCACCACATTTTTTCCAAGAGAATCTTTTTGTATTCTCAAAACCTTTTTTAACAACTTCTTTACATTTCTTTTCATCTGATATAATTCTTTGCGCGACATCTGCAATATGTTTCGGATGAGTTGGAATTGCTAAGATTTCATTATTCCCAGCAACTTCATCCATTGGACCAAAATTTGAAGTTACAACTGGCGTCCCCACGCTTTGTGCCTCAAGAATTGGAATTCCAAAACCTTCGCACAAGGAAGGGAAAAGAAACAAATCTGCATCAGTTAATAACTCCTGTTTTTCTTTATCCGAAATAAACCCTAGACATTTAATGTCTTTTTTAAATTCGCTCTTTTTTATTGTCTCTTTAATTTTCTCATGCCCATATCCAGACTTTCCGGCTAATAACAGTTCTCCTTTATACCCATATTTCTTCTTAAGGATTTCAAATGCTTTAACGATATTCTTAATATTTTTTCGCTCTTCGATTCTTCCAATATATAAAATGTAGTTAACCTCTTCTTTTTCAGTTACCATCTCATTACTACCACCGCTCAATTCAAAGCCATTATATACGACTGAAATTTTTTCTTTTGGAATCTTGTATATTTTTTTTAGATCTTTTTTTGTATTCTGAGAAACTGCTATAATTTTTTTCGCCCAGCGACAACTTCTAGTTATAAAAAAATGATGAAACCACCTTGAGTACAGGGAATATCCTTCTGGACAATGCTCGTATTCGAGTCCATGAACCGTAACAACTGTTTTTCTTGGGTATACAAAAGGAACAGTGTGAGCAGGTATAAAAAGAATATCAGTTGGTCTCATTAACATCTCCCAAGAAAGTCCCAGTTGTGTCCAAAAATAATTAAATGGAACAACTTTCAACGTCCAGTTTACTGGAAGTTTAAAATCAAGATTCTTTTGATCTTTTTCCTTTATATATAAAAAGACTTCATGGCCCCCAAGAGGTTCCCGAAGATTCTTAATCGTTTGATATGCATACTCTTCAATTCCAGTTCTTTGCTTTATTAATGCACGTGATGCATCAATCCCAATTTTCATCTATTTTCCTTTTTTAAAATCCTCTGTTTATTTACAAGCTAGCTTCATTGTATTAAAGCTGGGTTGTTTTGGCAAGAAAAAATAAAAACTCCTTCCACACAATCTGCAGAAAGAGCTTTATCTCCTTTTTTATAGTTCTCAAATATTATTCAAATCCTTTTTTTACCCCATAACCATTTTGGGCTTCCCCTGATTCAAAGTTTCCGTCATTCCCATAGTTATCAAGGTAATAAGCTGGGATTGCCCCTGGATAAACATTGTCTTCCAGATATTTCAGAAAGAAGTCCCGGGGGACAGTGAGTGTTCCTTTCGCGAACTTACCAACGGAATCATATTCAATAGTAATATATTCTTTCATTAAATTCCAATCAACCAAAGTTCCCGAAGAGTATACAATCAACTCACCACCAACATAGTCAACATGTTGAACTTTCTCTGCAATCACCGCTGCTTTTAATTCCTTTTCAACTTTCTCCCTTGCAGAATCCTCCTGGTATCGCTCAGGTAATTCAGAGTCAGCAAAAGAAGTTTTGATTATTATCTCCCTTTTTCCTATTATCTCTTTATCCGCGGCGGATGCTAGTCCACAAAAGATAATTCCAAAAAAAACGATCGCCAATAAACTGCTGGTTTTTTTGTACATCCTGTTCTCCTTTTGTTAAAAAGTTGCTAAGTTGTATAAAAATTAGAATGACTCAAAAGTTACTATCTTGTTTATACATTGTTTTTCTTTTTTTGTCAATATCTGGTTGTTTTTGTTGCACCTAAAAAAACAGGTTTTTGCCTGTTTTTATTTCAGAAAGTTATTCCAAATTTATTTAATTGATATTGTTCTTTTGTAGATATCCAAGTTATCTAATGCGGCTCCGGTCCCTTTTGCGACACAAAGCAGTGCATCATCTGCAACATAACAGGGGACCCCTGTTACCTTTGTAATAAGTCGATCGAGGTTTCTTAATAATGCTCCTCCTCCAGACAGCACTATTCCTTTGTCCATAATATCAGCGGCTAATTCTGGTGGTGTTTCTTGCATCACTTTTTTTGCAGCATTGATAATCTCCCTAAGTTCATCTTGAATTGCTTCGGTAATTTCATTTGTTGAAATTCTGATTGTTTTTGGCAAACCACCCATCAAGTCTCGTCCACGGACCTCAACATATTCCTCTTTTACTTGAGGCAAGGCGCTACCTATTTCTATTTTTACTTCTTCTGCTGTCCGTTCACCAATCGCAAGTCCGTGCTTCTTCTTGATATACTGAGCGATTGCAGCATCGATTCGATCACCTCCGACTCGTGCACTGTGAGCAGAAACAATTCCTCCTAGAGAAATTACTGCGACTTCAGATGTTCCACCACCAATATCAATAATCATATTTCCACTCGCACTATTAATTGGTATACCCGCTCCGATTGCAGCTAAGATTGGTTCTTTTACTATATATGCATTTTTTGCGCCAGCTTTAATTGTCGCCTCCACAACAGCACGCCTTTCTGTGGAAGTTACACCAGCTGGAATTGAAACCATCACGTCAGGCTTTGAAAATCTAATTTTTGGGCTAACTTTCGCAATAAAATATTTAAGCATCGCTTCTGTTACACGATAATCAGCGATTACACCATTTTTCAAAGGGCGATACGCTGTTATAATATCCGGAGTTCTTCCAATCATTTCTTTTGCTTCATTTCCAACAGCAATCACTCTGTTATTGTCCATTGTAACAGCTACGACTGAGGGTTCATTTACTACAATTCCTTTTTTTGGAACAAAGACCAAAGTATTGGCTGTTCCAAGGTCGATTCCGATTCTCTTGAAAAACATATATTGTGGAAAATATTCAAACAAATTAAATTCTCTCTATTCAAGTTTACTCGGAAAACGCATTATGCATTAAACGAAAAAGTATACTTGATTTCATTAAGTTATTTACTATATTCTTAGATGACCAAACACTAACATATAGAAAGTGGAAGAATCTACTAAATAATCCAACGAATTTTGTTACAAAAAATAACTCTAGATTTCAATATACTTTCCTTTAAGAAAATTTTCAACTGACTCTCTTGTTGTTTGCTGAGTTCCTTTTGGCAAATTTTCCAAGGAGAACCAATTCAATTCTTCACACTTTTGAGGCTCCATAATTCTGGCAACACCTGAAACTACTCTTCCGAGATAATTGAAAGCCACCCAATGTTGTTGGTCTTTTTCGATAATATGATCAGTGTGAGGCAAATATCCCCAAATTTCAACCGTTAGGCCAGTTTCCTCTTTAACCTCTCTTTTCATTGACCTGCTCACTTTTTCGCCATAATCAACCTCTCCTCCTGGTTTTTGCCAAAAACCAATTTCATTTTTAGATTTAATCCCTCTTTTTAAGAGCAAAATCTCGTCCTTCTCATTGAAAATAAGGATTCCTCCTCCAACCCCGATATAGTCTTTTCCAATCTTCATTTACTTTCTTGTGTTATTTAAAATCTGAAATTCTAAAATTTTCTCCGCTTATTAACCTCTTTTTCCTGCCCATAATTTCTCCATGCTTTTTCCAAAATGCTTCATCCACTTCCTTGACTGAGATCCCAAGACTTACAAAATTTCCAATAACCAAATTCAACAAATCGATATTTTCCTCTATGATTGCTTCCCTCCCCTTCCCTTTGGTCACGGCCTGTGCTAATTCCCCTAATTCTTCAGTCATCAAATTTAAACGAAACGTCATCTCTTCATTATTTGTGTTTTTCATCTTAAATTTTTTGTGAAAATCAGAAATTGCTTTGTAGTATTTTTTCATTTGGCTATATTACACTCTTGATATCAGCTCCTATGCTTTGCAGTCTCTCTTCTAAATTTTCATACCCACGATTAATTGAATACACATCTCTTAAAACTGACCTTCCTTTTGCTGCTAACATCGCAACAAGAATTATTGCTGCTGGACGGAGCGCTGGTGGTGACATCATTTCGGCATTTCTAATAGTGGTCGGGCCTTCAACATAAACTCGATGCGGATCCAAGAGGGATATATTCGCACCAAGCCTATTAAGTTCAGTAAAATAAACAGCTCTGTTCTCATAAACCCAATCATGAATTAAAGTTTTTCCCTTAGCCACCATTGCTATTGGAACAAAAAAAGGAAGATTGTCCATATTAAGTCCAGGGAAAGGTAGTCCATGCAATTTTTCTTCTAACGCTATTAGCTTAGAAGGAATGATTTCAAGATCCACTAAATCAGTATGCCCATTTTTAGCTTTATACTCTTGTTTAACAACATATTTCTGACCCATCTTTTCTAATTTCAACAATTCAAGCTCTAAAAATTCCAACGGGCACCTTTTAACAAGTAGTTTGCTTTTTGTTGTAATAGCCAAAGAGATAAAAAACATTGCCTCAATCGGATCTTCACTAATCTCATAAACAATATTTTTGTTTATCTTTTTCAGACCCTCTACTTTTAAGGTTGTTCCACCAATACCACTGATCTTAACACCCAATTTCTCTAAGAAAAAACAAAGATCTTGAACCATGTAATTTGAGGTTGCCATCTTAATTGTTGTTTCCTCTGGAATTTGAGCTGCCGCCATAAGGGCCGATTCAGTTACGGTATCGCCAGATTCGTAAAGCACTACCTTGCCTGCTTTATTAAATTTTCCAGCGTCAACTTCAAAGCAGTCTTCTTTTGCTTTAATTTTAATCCCAAAATTTTCCAATACAAAAAGGTGGGGCTTCACAGTTCGAGCTCCGAGTTTACAGCCACCAGCTTGGGGGATGGAATATTTTCTAAATTTTCCAGCTAAAGAACTCATTAACATTATCGCGCTACGAGTTTTTTCTGCAGCTTCCCTGTTTATCTTCTTAATCTCAATAGTTTTCGGCGCTTTCAAAGTCAAAGTTTTTCCCTTGCGTTTAATTTGCATTCCGATACTCTCCAAGACTTCAACCCAACGATTTACTTCTTCAATTTGTGGAACATTTCTTAAGGTCGTTATTCCTTCATTTAAAACGGAGGCAGCCAAAATAGCCACAGTTGCATTCTTTGAACCATTTACCTCAATCTCTCCGTGGAGTTTTTTCCCTCCGTTTATTTCAAAATTTTGCATTTTTTATCTTAATTTAAGCGTTTAAGTGCTACATACATTGTATTAGAGCAGGAAGTTTTTTGCAAGGAAAAAAATAATCAACAGCTTTGATATCAAATCACCTTTAAATATAATGGGTACACCCAAGACAATTAATCTTGGTGAATTATTTCTGCTTCCCATATCTCTTCATCGCAATTAACGATATTTCATCTTTCTACCCTAAAATAAAAGATGACCCAATAAAAAATAGGTCATCTCCATGTTTTCGAATCATACTCTAAGATTACAATCCTTCTTCTTGCAGTTTCTTCACTAATCTTCTTTGGTCTCTTGTCAGACTCTTTGGGGTCTTCACTGCAATTTTCACTAAATGACTTCCTCTTCCAAATCTATCTTCGCGATTAATTCCCTTATTTTTAATCTTGAAAATATCGCCAGACTGAGTTCCAGCGCTGACTTTCATCCTCATAACACCTTCTATTGTTTTAACATCTATTTTATCACCAAGAGAGGCTTGTGAAAAAGAAATTTCTGCTCTTGAAACAATATCATCGTTGCTTCTTTCGAAGCCTGGTTCTGATTTTACATGAATTGTAATGAAAAGATTTCCGGCGTGTCCTCCTCCTGCTGGCATTTCCCCGTGACCAGTCGCTCTGATTGTTTGCCCGCTTTCAATTCCTGCTGGAATCTTGATATTAACTTTTTGGTAATCTCTGACTACTCCATCTCCTCCGCATTTATCACATTTATCTTTTGGAATCTGCCCCTTCCCATGACATTTTTCACAAACTACAACTTGTTGAATTGCACCAAACATTGATCTCATTGTTTTATGGACTTTTCCAGCACCACCACAAGCATTACATGTTTTTGTGTTTTTGTTTTTTGCACCAGTCCCATCACAATGCTTACACAGAATTTTCTTATATAATTCCACTTCTTTTTCAACACCAAGCGCCATCTCTTTAAAAGTAATTTCTATATCAACTGCAATATCAGAGCCGACTTTTTCCCCTGGAGCAGATGCTCCACCAAAACCTGTTTGCGAAAATAGATCTGAGAATAAATCCTCAAAACCTCCGCCAGCATTTCCGCTAGCCTGCCCAAAGTTAAAATCAAAACCTCCGCCAGCAGCACCTCCGCCAGCTCCATTACTTGCACCTTCGAATGTTTGACCGAATTGGTCGTATTGTCCACGCTTTTGCTTATCGGAAAGTGTTTGGTAAGCTCCATTGATTTCTTTAAACTTGGCCTCATCTCCACCCTTTTTGTCTGGGTGATGTTTGTGCGCGAGTTTTCTATATGCTTTTTTTATCTCATCGTCTGAGGCGTTCTTATCGACGCCCAAAATAGAATAAAGATCCTTACTCATTTTATATAAATCGCTAATTTTTTATTATTCTACTAGGAAATTTAGATTTCGATAACTTCAACTTCTTGATTCTCTTTCTTAATCTTAATCTTACCCAGTCTAACAAGTATAGAGAAGATTACCGAAACTGTCCAGAACAAAATCATATTGGAAACCCACACAATAGACCTTAGTGTTATAAATAATGCAAATGCTCCCCCAACGGGCAAAACGTCTGATGAAACTACCCTTCCATTAATGAAATCATTCAATCTTTTATTGATTAAACCATGCAACACTTCGTCAATCCGTTCATTTCCTTCAAGTTCTATTCCTAATTTATCCTGCAACATTTCTCTATTCTTCACAATCACTGTTCGTTCTTTTTCCCATATTTCTCGTTCTATTCCAGCTGCCATCTGTTTTTTTGTATCCTCATCAACTTCATTTTTAATCTCCTGCAGAACTGTACCTTCTAGTGAAATGTCCTGCGAGCGCAAAATTTTCTGGAAATATTCGTCTACTGTCACACCTTCCACAATCCAAGAAATTTCCTCATTCGGCATAAATGCATTCATAACTCCAAAGGCTAGTTTGGTTGTTTCGATGGGGAGCTTGACTTTGAATCTTGGGATATTTCCAAGGTTTTGGAAGTTAGCTATCGAGAAATAAAAACCGACTGCAATTAAAAGACAGAAAACTGTTCCTATGATTGGAATCCCTCTTTTCAAGGTTCTATAGACGCTGATTTTTATTCTATTATATTGCTCTGTTTTTATTCTTTTGATTGCTAAGATACATGAGATGGAGGTCAAAATCCAAACTAAGAAGGAACTTATTAAATACTCCCTTCCTAAAGAAACAGCTCCTAGCATTCCAAGAGAGCAAACAATATATAGGACTTTGAGATTATGTTCGATAACGACTAAAAAGTAAAAGAGTGCGAAGGCAAAAAGGAAGAGGAAGATGGGCAATATTAAACCATTGTAATTATTTACATAGAAAGCATTATAGAGACAAAACCAACCCAAAGAAAAGAGAATTAAACTCCCTGAGATTAAACTATATACCATTCTATGATTCTTCACGTTCATGAGGTAGTATTAAATATTTTCACTTTTGAAGATTCCTTCTCGTTCAGTTCTAGTTCTGGCTTATTCTCTGAGCATAGACCGTTTGTACAGCCACACTCAACTAACTCCCCTTGGACAATATCATCGCTACAGACCTTAGCACAATCTTTCCACTCTTTGTTCTTTTTTACACAATGGGAGCCACAATCACACTGGGAAAAGCGCACTTCGCAATCATTATCAGTGCTGCACTCTTTTTTTTGATCAACTCCTAGTAAATTATTGATTGTTATTTTTTGAGAATAAACTGTTGGCATCTTAGACAATACCTTCCGAGATAAATCTTTCTCTTCTTTGACTTCTTCTTGGGTATACCGTAAGGAGAATCTATAAGTATGTTGTCCTTCTAAAAGTTTATATACTTCTGGGCGAACTGTGATTTTTAGCTTTTCGTTTGGGGCTAGTTTCGCAAACTCCAAATCACACATCTTGGAGCTGTAGTTCTTGACCGTTGTCCAGCTATTTTCTTTGTCATAAAATAAAATTTCGGGCAAATCGTCACATGGTTTTTGAAAGTAAACCAGTTGTTCTGAAATATTCACAATCCTTACTTCCATTATCTCTTCAGTTTTATACATACTCTTATCCAGGTTTATTTTGAGAGAATGTTCTTTTGTGCTAAGTCTTGAAATGGTCTTTCCTTTTTGAGGAAAAACTAGAATTGCTATGTAGCCAATCACAAAAGTAGCCAATGTGAGAAGTCCTATTTTTTGCCACAACATGAAACTTTTTTGAGGTTTCTTTTTCATTTTGATATGTAGATATTATTTTCTAATAAAACTAGCTCCTATAAGCATACTAAAAAATTACCTTAAGATTATTTTTATTCCCCTTAAACTTTACCTCTCATTATCGCACCCTCTTCTCTTTTTTGTTGTTTTATCGCATTTTTCTGCAATGCCATGACCACTGATCTAATCATAACAGGATTCTCCACTTGCTTAAAAGTGAAGCGAGCTTTTTCTCCAGCAGTTTGGATATACACTTGGCCGAACTTCAGTAAAGTTGGGACTATCCCATGAATTTCCGTTGTCACATCCTGAATTTTCCCATGTTCTAGTTCGCTTATTTCACGTCGAAACAAGCCCAACTGTTCAATACTAATAATCCTCTGATCTGTGACGATCCAAACATCGTAATAAAAATCAATCCACATCACAAAAAGGCTTAACCAAAAACCCATAAAAAAGAAGCTCATTACTACATTAAAAACATTGTTATCAATCACAATAGGGAGAAATTCTGTTAAAATTGGTGCGAGAAAAAAAATTGCGATAAGACCAATTGAAAAAAATCCAAATGGTATCAATTTCGCGACTAAAATCAACCAATGTCTCCTTAGGATCAAAATGATTTCCTCACCATCTCTTTTTCCTTTGAAATGATAGTCTAGAAATCTGTGTTGGTAGTTACCTTTTGGTTTATTCATATGAAGAATCTTCTAGCTCTAAGCTCACTGGAATCTCTCCGAGATCGAAAGAAAGTAATTTCCAGTCAACTTGAATCGCATTTGAAATATTAAAAGTTAGAACAAGTAAACATCCAACAATAAAAAAAAGTGTTGTAATCGTCGATACTTTTTCGTTTAGTTTATTCACTTTGAGATGATAAACAACAGCCAAACTTCCACCAAAAAAGAATAGGAGAAAAATAAAGTATGCAATTAAGAGTAGGTTTATCATTTAATCAAAAAATTGTTACATATTAGATCTGTTCTCTGTTTTCAGGAATTTTCACTCCTAAATGTTTATATGCTGCATCTGTTACACGTCGCCCTCGTGGAGTTCTTTCAACGAACCCAAGTTGCATTAAGAACGGTTCATATACTTCTTCTATCGTTTGAACATCCTCAGAGAAAGCTGCAGCTATGGTTTGAACACCAACTGGTCCTCCAGAAAATTTATCAATCATAATACTTAAAACTTCTCTGTCTGATGATTCTAGTCCCAAATGATCTATATCTAGGATTTCAAAAGTAGCAGCAACTGTGTTATTGGAGATAATTGAATGATCATTCATTTGTGCATAATCCCTCACCCTCTTAAGCAATCTATTCACAATTCTTGGTGTTTTTCTGGCACATTTTGCAATTCTTACTCTTCCTTGAGGATCTGTTTTTACTCCAAGAATTTTGCCATTTCTTTCAATAATTTGACACATCTCTTCTTCTGAATAAAACTCGAGTTTGTTAATCACCCCGAACCTGTTTCTAAGTGGTGCCGATAACATTCCCATTCTTGTGGTAGCTCCAATAAGTGTAAAATTTGGCAGTTCCAATTGAATTGTCCTTGCAGACGGACCTTTGCCAACTATAATATCCAGCTTCCCATCCTCCATAGCAGGGTACAGAACTTCCTCTACAACCTTACTCAATCTGTGAATTTCATCTATAAACAGAACATCTCCGTCGTTTAAGTTAGTCAAAATGGAGCCAAGGTCACCAACTCTTTCGATCGCAGGTCCTGATGTTGTTTTGATTCCGGCGCCCATTTCTCTTGAAATAATGTGAGCTAAAGTAGTCTTACCGAGTCCGGGGGGTCCGAATAACAAAATATGATCAAGAGCTTCTTTCCTTTTTTTAGCTGCACCCATCAAAATATGAAGGTTTTTCTTGATAATTTCCTGGCCAACATATTCATCTAGCGACTGAGGGCGCAATGTAGTATCTAATTGCTCATCTATATCATCTTGTTTGTTTGTTTCAATCATTGTCTGTGAATTACTTTCTTTACATACCCTTTCATTCTATCATTTTTTTCAATTTTCCAACACAAAAATATTCTTCGAAGATAAAAACAATAACATCTCTTGACAAATTTTTTGCTTTATGCTAGGATGTCTTAACGTGGATTAAGAATTTTGTCAGAGTTTTTTTACATTTTTAGTGTTAACCTGTAGACAAGGGTGCTCTGAACTCCCAGGGGATTTTTCTTAGTATAGGTTAGTGTGGTTTCGACTGTGCTATCCTCGGTTCTATTCCTGCCTTACACCTTGTCGTGTAAGCTTTTATTGTCTACAGATTAATCTTAGAAATGCGCCTTGAAACTGCCCAAGTGGCAGTTTTTTTATTGTATTTTTTTATCACACCACAACCTCTTCGGTTGCGGATTCTTCTTCCTTTAACTCAATTTGTTTTTCAACTTTGACAAAATCTATCTCTTTAATTACATGGGAAATCTCTTCGATTGTTGTTTCCCCTCTTACAACACGCAAGATTCCTTCTTGTCCCATCGTCAACATTCCCTCTTCAATCGCCTTCTCTCTAATTTCAACTGTGATTGGATTCATGGTTAGAAATTTTTGCATTACTCTATCAATCTCCAAGACCTCCGTAATTGCAACTCTTCCCTTGAAACCAATGTTATGGCATTCTTCACAACCAACTGCTTCCCAAATTTTTTCAACTTTTTCAGGAATATCTAGGGTCACTTTCGGAGAAACACCCTTTAAAACTTTTTCAATTATCTTTTTTTCTTCCGAATCAACTGTTTTTTCTTTTTTGCAATGAGGACAAAGTACTCTGACTAAACGTTGTGCAATAAAACAATTCGTACCAGTTGATAGATCCGACATCGATATACCCATATTCAAAAGTCTTTGCACAGCTCCTGCTGCACTGTTTGCATGTAGTGTGGTTAGGATTAAATGCCCTGTTAAAGCTACTCTATAGGCAGCATTGGCGCTCTCTGAGTCTCTTATTTCTCCAACCATTACAATATCAGGGTCTTGTCGTAAAATAACCCTCATCGCTGTCGTGAAGGTATAATCTTCTTCCTCTTTTACTTGAGTTTGCAAAACTCCTTCCATTTGATATTCAATTGGATCTTCAATTGTGATTAATTTTAATTTAGGGTCCTTAAGATAATTCAAAAGACTGTACAATGTAGTAGTTTTTCCACTCCCAGTCGGTCCTGTATCCATAATAATCCCATTGGGACGGGCAACATTTCTCTTTATTTTCTCAAGATTATACTCATTTATATTTAACTTTTCCAAGCTAGCAACTTGGACGCTTTGACTTAAAAGTCTCATCACGATTACATCGCCAAAGCCACCAAGTATAATAGAAACACGAACGTCAATACTCTCCTCTCCTGACTCCTTGTCTTTATTGGTATACATAATTTTAAATCTCCCATCAATCACTCCTTCTCGCTTTCCGGTTTTAACTCCCATTAAATTCTTAATCTCATTTAAGACAGTCAAATAATCATTCATTGCCAAAAGTGCGATATCATGCAAAGCACCGTCAATTCGATATCGAATCTTAAATTGCTTCATCCCTGGTTCAATATGAATGTCTCCAGTTCCTGTGTATATTGCTCCAATTAGAATGTATTTGATTAATTCCTTTGGCGGAAGTTTCCGATACAGTTCTTCGAATGCCTCATAATCATCCCTGATTTTATCAACAGCCTGCAAAACTTCATCTTTAACAAAAATTCCACGTGCCAAAGATTGTACAACTATTTTTTCATATAAATCAATCAAGTATTCACCCTTTCCAACGACTCTTTGCAATTCCTCGATTGAGGTAGTACCAATAACAGATTTTAAAATTCCGTCCTGCTCCAAAGTAATCATTCCATTTTCCAATGCCACACTCCTAATTTCATCCTCTGGCGACATTCTCTCGATTTCATCTTTGATTTCTTCTGAAATAACAAGGATCTCAAAAATTCCCACTCTTCCTTTATACCCAAGTCCATGACATTTATGACAACCCTTTGGTCTCCAAAGTTTTTCAATATGCTTAGGTATGGAAATATCAGCCTTAGGAGAAATAAGCGCCAACATTTTCTTAATCATATCAATTGTCTCACTTGCTGGTTTGTATTCCTCTTTGCAATGTGGGCATAGACGTCTCAGAAGACGTTGTGCAACAAAAGCATTGATTGCAGGGGCTATTAAGTTTGGTTTAATTCCAAGATCAACGAAACGTCCAATCACCCCCGTCGCACTATTTGCATGAGTTGTTGAAAGCACAAGATGACCAGTCAATGAGGCATGAATGGCTATCTCTGCAGTAGCTTCATCCCGAATCTCACCGACCAAGATAATGTCTGGGTCCTGACGCATAATTGCCCGCAGGCCACTTTCAAATGTGTATCCCTTTCTTTCTTCAATTTGGGTTTGACTAACACCAGGGACTTGATATTCAATCGGGTTTTCGATACTAATGATTTTCTTGTCAACGGAATTTAAACGATTAATAAGCGCATATAATGTTGTTGTTTTTCCGCTTCCTGTTGGTCCAGAATTAATAATAGCACCCTGTTTTTTTTCAGATTCATTAATAAGCCATTCGTAATTCAGCCCTTCTAATCCCATTTTATCTAAAGACAAGTCATCGATGTTTTGACTAAGCAAACGAACCACAATATTTTCACCAAAATTACCTGGTAGAATCGAAACACGCAAATCCATTGGGGCTTGACCCTCTCTTTCAACAGAAAAACGACCGTCTTGTGCAATATCTCGCACATTAATCATCATTTTTCCAAGCACCTTCACTCTAGCAACAACCGTTGGATATATATGAACAGGGAAAGATGCTACTGTTTGCAATACACCGTCTATACGAAATCTCAAACGGACCTTACTTGTTTGTTGTGGCTCGAAATGAATATCCGATGATTCTAACTTAATAGCTCCAGCCAGAACCATGTTCAAGACTTTTGTTACTGGAAGGTCACGAATTTTTGTATCCATATCCAAAACACCTTTCGTATCATTTTCGAAAGCTGCTAACTCTTCACCTGTTAACCCCGCTCGTAATGTATCTAGGATTTCTACTAAGTTTTCCTTTCCATACTCGTCCCAGGCTCTCTCTATGGATGATTGCGAAACTATAAAAAGTTCGACTTTCATCCCATCATCTTCTAGTTCTGCGATGAAATCCCTGACTTTTCCCTCTTCAGGGTTTGTCGTGACTAACTTTATTGATCTTTCTAGTTTATGAACAACTGCTATTCCTAACTCTTTCGCAATATCCTCTTCTATAAATTTAACATTTTCCTGGTCAATCGGAAAAATATTAAGATCAAGATACGGGATATGAAGTGTGTTTGCCAGTTTTGAAGCCTCTTCTTCCTCGGAACCCTTTTTCAAGTGTGTTAGGGTTTTTTGAACCTTCCCTTTTCTAGCAAAGTTCATTTCTTCCTTTTTCTTCTTCTTTCTTTCCTTTACATCCCTTTTCTCCTTTTCTTCTAAGGCTTTTCTTTCTGCTCGCCTCTTGTCTCGTGCCTCAAGATGACGGCGCTCTTTTTCTTCCGGCGATTCATCTTCTTCGTACACAACTCTTTCTTCGTCGTCATTCACATTTGTCTGACTAGCCTTTTGAGCATCATCAGAGTTTTCTTCATTTTGTTTTTGTTTTTCTTCTTCGCTCATGACTAGATCAATTTTATGTATTTTTTTATGCTTCCATTATAGCATAATGGAAGATTATTGGGTAAATTAAAAATTGGCTGGGCCTCTTCTCTGTGATTGATTCTACGTCTAGAAATTTTTTGAAATTTTATCTCTTAACTCCTTCCATTGTTTAATAGACAGATTTTGGGCTCGCACATTTTCATCCCATCCAAATTCAGAGAAAATAAAGGTTAACTTGTCCTTCTCTAGTTTTAATCCAGAAGCCAAATTATTCAACAATTTTTTTCTCGGACTAGAAAATCCACTCTTCACAACCTTGAAAAATCCTTTTTCAAGCTCTACACTCTCTCTTTCTTTCAAAAAAGGTGTCGCATGAATGATGGCTGAATCAACTTTCGGTATCGGACTAAACACCTCTCTTGGAACAACTGCAACTAATCGAATGTCTGCATAATACTGAACTGACACTGCAAGGATGTTCATGGAGCCAGACTCGCTACAAACTCGCTCAGCGACTTCCTTTTGAATTAAAAGAACGATTGACTTTGCCCGAACTTCTGTTTCCAACAATAAACGTAAAAGCTTTCCTGTTATATAATAGGGAATATTAGCGACAACTTTATAGTCACCAAAGTTTCTTTCCTTCAAAAATTTAGGCAAGTCTATTTCTAAGATATCACCTTCTATAATTTCAATTTTTTGCTCTTTTTGTTTTTCCTTATTCAATCCATACTTTGCAACTAAATATTTAACCATTCTTCGATCTTTTTCAATACAAATTACTTTTTTGGGAGCTCTTTCCAGTTTATCAGTTAAAAGTCCTGTTCCTGGTCCAACTTCCAGAACATTATCGGTTTTTTTTAAATTTGCTGTTTCAACAATTAAGTTAAGAAATTTCTCATCATTTAAAAAATTCTGCCCCAAGGATTTTTTGGCTTGGGGAAAGTTCTGAGAAAACTTATCTTTTTGGTTCTTGTTTTTGAATTCTCTCCTCTTTTCCTTTCTCGTTATCATTCTGGGGTTTTTAAATTCTTAAATGCGCTCAAGGAATATATCATTTTCTTCTTAAGCATGGGAAATTACTCGTTATTAAATTTATTGCAAAATTTCTTCCACTTTTACTTCTAGTACTCCTGCTCCCAGGGAGGCTATTGCCGTAAATGCAGGTTTATGTAGATCAATGATTCTATTTTCTCCAAAGGGTCCACGGTCATTTATCCTAACAATAATAGCCTTTCCATTGGCTTTGTTCGTGATCTTAGCATAACTCCCAAGCGGCAACCAAGGGCTTGCAGCAAACATATCTCCTTTAAATGGATATCTTGCTCTAAGTTTCGGATGGGGTCCCTGGTCATACCATGTTCCCCATCCAGTGTGAGATTTTCCAAAGTTGATCTTTGTTCCAATTCTAACAATTTCAGTTACTGGTTTTTTTGTAATTTCAGAGGAAAGAGTTTTCCTTGAAACCTCCTTACCGTTTTTATAGGTTACTTGATATTCAACAACTCTCTCACCTTTTTCGCCCGCTTGTTCAATTTTATTTTTCATCCATTGCAGTTTTTTGTCATTCTTTTCAATTGTTTCAAAGTCAACTTTTTTTGCAATGGTTATGTTTTCAACATTAATTCTAGTCACAACGATCTCCTTACTGTTATCTATTGTTTCCAACTTAGATGGCTCTACTACATCCAAACGTCCCACAAAGATGTCTGCATCAGCAAGAGCTTCCTCGACAGTTTTAGCAAAAGTGTTTTTTTCAATCTCTTTTCCGTCAACCTCAATTTTCACTTTTCTATTGCGCCAAACTTCCACAATCATACCTGGCAAGAGTCTCTCGCTTTTATTTGGGTAAATTAAATCGTTTTCGCTCGATCTAAGTTTATGTTTTTTTTCAAATTCAGCGATATTTTTAGCATCAGACAAAATTTGGTAAACCAAACCATCATCATTCACAGTAATTAGTTTTTCTCCAAAAAAAGAAATTTTACGTTTTTCATTAAATAAAGCCACTGATCCATTCCAAATCAGCCATCCAATCAAAATAAATACAATAATCCATACCAGTCTTTTCATTTTCATCAATGAAAGTATATCACAAATAATTCCTAAAAAACAATGCTTTAAAACACTTTTTTAGAGTCTAATCCTTAGTCAAACAAATGAGCTTTCTAGTGATTTTTATTTGCATATAACTATTGACAAATATCTTTAAACATGCTATGATTAAAAGCATACCAGTTCATTTTATTTATTTGTACAAATCAGAAAACACCTTCACTAAAGGAGCTTACTATGGCAAAGGAGTCAAGATTACCACATGTCGACTTATTAGTAGAGAAATTGCGAAAGATCATTAAATCCTTTGCAAAAAAACTAGCCAAGACAGAAAAGCGGTTAGATGGATCACTGGCCTATATAATCCAGCTAGAGGAGGAAAACAAAAGACTTGAGTCTCTCGTAACGATTGATGGACTAACGGGTGTTTCAAATAGGAGATTCTTTGATCAAGAGTCAAAACGAGAATTCCGTGAATCTTTACGGCGGAATGAACCCCTGTCTATTGTAATGATCGATATTGATTATTTTAAGAAATATAACGATCTTTACGGACATCAAAAAGGAGATGAGGCGCTCGAAAATGTTGCGATGGCGCTCAAAGACACCTTGCATCGTCCTGCTGACTCCTTATCAAGATATGGAGGGGAGGAATTTGTCTTTATTCTTGCCAACACTGATGAAGCAGGTGCTCAAGTTATGGCAGAAAGAGCTCGCTTAGCCATTGAAAAACTTGAAATTCCCCATTCCAATTCTGATGCTTCCGAAATTTTAACTCTGAGTTTAGGTGTGGCGACTCTGCGCGATAAAGAGCAGTCGCTACCTGCCCTTATGAGTGAAGCAGATGAAAATTTGTACAAAGCAAAAAAATGTGGACGTAATCGCGTCTGCTGTGACTAAGACAGTCTGGATAGGGCCTTCTCCTTCCCTATCTAATAAAGTGCCGAACTTGAAGTTTCAAGTTCGGCACTCTTATTTTTTACTTATAAGCATATGGTGAATAGAAACCCTTAATGCTTTTACTAGAAAAAATATCTCATTTAATTTTTGAATTATTACTCTAAAAAATATCTAGTAAAAAAGGACTGAAGTTTTTTCTCCAATCCTTTTTAATGCTTCTCAAAAGCCTTTCTTATTAACTTTGTCTACTATACAAGTCTTTCTTTCGTCGCTTTATTTTTCACAAATTTGAAAACGACAGAAAGAGTGGCTAAGATCAAAACAATAAATAGTATGTGGTTAGCAAAATCCGGTACACCACTTCGTTGTTGTAATAAGCAACAATAAACTACTAGTAACAATGCTAGAATTGTTTTAATCTTTCCGAAACCATTCGAGGCAATTTTGAATTTAAGTTTAAAATTCTTATTGATGCACGAAACACTTCTTCTTAGTAATTGACCAGTTACATCAATCAAGAAAAGTATAATAACCAATTCTTTCGACAATAAGCCTTGATAAGCAAAATAAATCAAGGGGATGAAATATTTAATTTTGTCACAAAGAGGGTCTATCTCCTTTCCCAGCGAAGTCACAAGTCCCGTTCCACGAGCAATAACTCCATCAATTGCATCAGCGAAAGCTGCAATTAAAAAAAGGATGATTGCCAAACGTGGAAATTGCAAATGATACAAACGCATTGAAATCAAGGCTAAAATAAGAGCTCCTATGGTAATTGCATTGGGATGTAGCACGTATTTATAACGTAGAATCAATTGTCTTAGACTCTTTCCATTGTCTTTTACCTTTCTTTCTACTGCAAAAACAAATAGCCAACACAAAATAGTCGTAACAACAGCCAGGATATTATCCATAATATCTACCCTCCTTAGTATTAAAAAAGAAAAAAGTTCTGAAAAATTTATACTGGCAAAACGTTAGATTGTTCAAAGAACACACGATGAAGCAAATGCTTCCAGTTATCTTAACAAAAAGGCAAAAAAACTCAAGGTTTTTCTGCCCAACTCAGCTAATTTATAAATTAGACCTTTTCCAATGGAGCCACTCCTTTTGCCAATTTTTTCAAACCTGCCGTTGGAAAAACAACACTAAAAGTTTTTTTGTCTTGTGAGACGATCATTCCCGTTCCAAATTCTGAATGTTTCACACTTTCTCCATCGCTGAAATCTGACCTCTTTTTTTCCTGCTTTTTCTTTTTGGGCTTATAAGCGAAACTAGTCGGTCTCTTTATAAATCCTTGCTTTACTCCAAAGTAGTCGTTGATTCCTTGATCAATTACAGCTTCACTTCGAAAAAAATCATCGTCAGCCACCTCTTCATCATATCGCTGTTCAAATAATTCGGGTTCAATTTCATCAATGAATCGGGACTTCACTGAAATTTGAGTAGAGCCATAAATATTTCTTGTCATTGTATAAACAAGATGAGCTTTTTGTTTTGCTCTTGTGATTCCCACATAACAAAGTCTTCTCTCCTCTTCCATCTCGCTCTCATTCATTGTTGCTCTGGAGTGTGGCAAGAGACCCTCCTCCATTCCAACGATAAAAACAGATTCATACTCCAACCCCTTGGCACTATGAAGTGTCATAAAAGGAACAACTTCAGTTATTCCCAAGTCATTGTCAGTTTGAGAGACTAAGGTAACCTCCTCTAAAAACGCCTCTAGACCATTCTCGTGTTTATCAAATTTTCTAGCTACAGTTAGGAGTTCTTGTACATTTTCGTGCCGCACTTGCCCTTCCTCTCCTTCCTTTGCTAACATTTTTTCATAGCCACTATCCCTATAAATTTTTTCAATCAACTCTGCTACGGTTTTTGAATGAGACGCGACTAAAGACTCTCCCATTAACTCATAGAATTTCTGTAATTCCTTGGCTTTTGAAGGCGGAATCCCAAATTCACGAGAGTCAGTTGCTTTTGCAATTTTTTCAATCGCAAGTAGTAGATCGCCTTCCATTTTTTCTCCTAAGGAAATAATTTTTTCTACTGTCTTATCACCAATTCCTCTCCCTGGAGTATTGATAATTCTTGAAAAGCCAATTTTATTTTTTGTATTGTGTACAAAAAACAGATACGCCAGAACATCTTTCACTTCTTTTCTCTGGTAGAACTTCATTCCACCGATAATTTTATATGGGATCCCAGCTTTCATAAAAGCCTCCTCCATTGCTCGTGATTGTGCATTTGTTCGATACAGTACTGCAAAATCATCAAATTTATGCTTTAGTTCTTTTTTGAGTTTCAATATCTCCTCTGTAACAAAATTGGCTTCACTCTTTTCATTTTTAGCCTCGAAAAGCGTTAGTAAGTTTCCATTATCATTCTCTGTCCACATGTTCTTTTCTTTCCTGTTCACATTTTTGGAAATCACTTGGTGCGCTGCATCCAAAATGTTTTGTGTACTTCGATAATTTTGTTCCAATAAAACAATTTTTGCATCAGGATAGTCCTTCTCGAAATCCAAAATATTTTGAACATCCGCTCCCCTCCAACCATAGATTGACTGCCAATCATCACCAACAACACAAAGATTATTGTGGCCCTTTGCTAGCATCTTGAGCAAGGTATATTGAGCATGATTTGTATCCTGATATTCATCCACCATGATATAACGAAACATCGTCTGATATTTTTTCAATATATCAGGGTTCTCTTGCATCAATTTGACTGTAAAGAGGATAATGTCGTCAAAATCTAAGGCGCTTGCTTGCTTCAGTTCCTTCGCATATCTCAAAAAGCATTTGGCAACAGTTTCTTCAAAATAGCTTCCTTGTTGCTCCTCAAAAAGCTTAGCATCAATAAGTTTGTTTTTTGCATTTGAAATTGCCCCTAGGATTGCCTTTGGTTTTATTTGTTCTTGTGAAACCCCTGTTTCACGCATTACGCGCTTCATTAGTGCTAGTTGATCTTGATCATCATAAATCACAAATTTAGACTCAAAACCAAGGCGCTCAATCTCACGTCGCAAAATTCTCACACAAATAGAATGAAAAGTTCCCACATGTGGAACTTTTGAAGAAAAAATTGTAGCTTCCGCTGGTAACTCTAAAAGTTCTTTGACTCGCAACAGCATTTCGCCTGCTGCCTTATTTGTAAAAGTCACGGCTAGGACATTTTTAGGGTGTATTCCTTTTTCTTTAATTAAATATGCAACACGAAAAGTCAGAGCTCTGGTCTTTCCAGACCCTGCACCAGCAAGAATAAGTACAGGCCCTTCAGTCTGAAGAACAGCCTCTTTTTGTTTCTCATTCAATCCATCAATCAATTTTGACATCTGTCTTTATTTTTAAATTCTATGTTATTTTGCTTTTTTCTCTATCACTATAACATATTAACTCAATCTTTTGTTTTTGTCACAAACTTGGAATTAAAAGAATAGTTCTATATAATAAAGAATATAGGATTGATAATTTTTTAAACTATCAAAATGAAAATTGAAGTAAACCAAGATCTTTGCATTGGATGTCAAACTTGTGTAGCAAATTGTCCAGAATCATTTCAAACAAATGATGAAGGGAAGTCGTCACCAATTTCACAAAAAGAATTCCCTTGTACAATGAAGGCTGCTGTTGGTTGCCCAGTTGGAGCAATATCAGTTACCCGGGAAGATGAATAGACCTTTGATTCATAATGGTTAAAAATGACAAACTCTTGAAAAGTTTGTCATTTTTTTGTCTTTATAGTGACTCCTTTATTTTGGCAAATTTCAATCTTGTTAAATAATCCTGATATGCTATAAAAGGAGTACTAAAAAATCTAACTTTTATTCTTATGAAAAAGGAAGCTGAGCTTTTAGAAATCATAAATAATTCAACGCTCACAAAGGAGCAAAAAAATATCTGGGGAAATGCAGTGAGTGAAGTTGATGACGAAACTGCAACACTTCTAATTGAAGCAATTGGGGCTGACGAAAAAGCACTTGAGGTCCTGACTTTCAATTTAGAGGGAAAATACGAAGAACTTTCTGAATAAACTTTGGATATTTTCTCACAAGCAAAGTAAAGCCTCCGTAACTCGAATTTCGAGCTACGGAGGTTTCTGTTAGAAGAACACCAACTTTAATCTTTTTTGTCTTTAAAAAAAACATTTTTACCATCATACTCGACAATCTCACCTATTTTGACAATGTCACTATCAGTTATTTCATCTGGTGAAATAATCATATATCCGATGCCGTAGTTGGTTGCCTTGAGCATTTCTGCTTGGGAAACATTTCCCAGTTTCTGAATCAAAGAGAAAATGGGCTGTGGCTTCCAAGTGTCAAGATAAATATTCATTGAGCAATCCTCTGGCATTATGCGTGGAGGATTTTCTTTCAACCCACCGCCTGTGACGTTCACCATGCCAGCAATAGTATATTTTTGCATCAATTTTGCAACTTCTTGGACATAGATTCTGGTTGGTCGAAGAAGCTCCTCTCCCAATGTAATGTTATGCCCCAGTGCTGGAATCACTTCATTTAAAGCTTTGATTGAGGCAACTGGAGTATCCAGGTTAATACCGAAAATCTTCCGTACTAGACTGAAGGCATTGGAATGTAAGCCTGAAGACGGAAGCCCATAGACATGCATCCCTGGACGTACTTTATCTCCCATAATCAATTTCTTGCGAGAATCGGCAAATCCAACAGCAAATCCAGCTAGGTCATATTCTTCAGGACCATACAGTCCAGGACATTCAGCTGTTTCACCACCAATCATAGCGCATTGCGACTGACGACAGCCCTCGACCATGCCGTCAACCAATGAAACCGCTTTATCCACAAACAACTTCCCTAAAGCCATATAGTCAATAAAGACACCTGGCATAACTCCGCCTACGATTAAATCATTGACGCACATTGCGACAAGATCAATACCAACAGTGTTGTGTCTATCCAAAAGAATTGCAATCATCAATTTTGTTCCCACACCATCAGTTGTGAGAGCAATGATTCTACCATCTGGCAATTCTACTAAGGAGCTGAAACCTCCAAGCTCTGTGATAACTTCTCCTGTTGAAAGAAGTGGAAATGTTGTGGCCAATTTTCCCTTGATTAGATCGACAAATTCATCTCCTTTGTCAATATCCACACCAGCATCCTTGTAGGTCGTTTCTTTTTTCTTTGTCATTTTCTCACCTCCATAGGTTTGTTTAGTTGAACTTCAAAAGAGTTATTATCATCCAGTAGTGGCATACGAACGCCAAGGCATCGAACCTGTCATAGACGCCACCATGTCCACAAAGTAATCTTTTTGTAAACAGACCATCACCAGAATCCTTAATACCACAGAATCTTTTAAATCCGCTTTCCAATAAATCTCCCACATCACCTGCCAAACACAAGAGAAAGGCAAACCAGATATATCTTGGTGGATAATCATAGAATTTGAAAAGTAAAATTGCCATTAAAATACCGCCAAAAACTCCGTATATCAGTCCCCCTAGAGTTTTATTTGGGCTTACAGTAGAAATCTTCATTCGCATAAACCGCGCGAAGTTCAGAAAACTTCCCCCATAATACGCGAAAGCATCGTTGATAATAACAACCATAACAATAAACCAGATTTCTTTTTCCGGCATAATAAAGAGCCAGCACAATCCAGCAAGATGAAAATATGCTATGACTGACCAATTCGTAACAAACACGCTCCGAATTCTAATCTCATACATTCCTGCTACAATAACCACAAACAGAAAGATTGGCATAAGCTCATAATAATAACAAAACAAAATGACTGGCAACCAAATTGCCAATTTCCATCTGCCAATTGCCCCCTTCAAACGATTGTTTGTTGCAATTTCCATAAACTCCTCCTTTCAAAGTCTATTGATGTCTTTATTGATCTTCCTTTAAAAATCAGTTTCTAATTGTAATGTACTACTAAAAAATACTCTTAGTCTTCCAACTAATATCTCATATCTAAAAGCTAAAAGCAACAATTTTAATATTCTTAAAAAGAAAAGGTATCTTTGGAAAAATTTCCAAAGATACCTTTATGTATCGTGCAGTCCTTTCAAACTGCTTTTATTCCGTTGCGAAAAATCTCAAGACCGTCCTTGTTCCCTATCGGCCTCTCCGGATGGTCCATAATGCCCAAGAGCGTGCCATTCGGATTTGTGACAGCAGCTATTTCTCCTCCATTAGGAGAGAGCCCTTCATAGCGCATCACACGATTAACATGGCCGAAAGTGGTGACTTTACCGGCATGATGAGCAGCAGGGAATTTAAGAGTTCTTCCTTCCAATCCTGCTGTCCAAAGACAGTTACTTTTCTCAACAAAATGCTTGGCTGGACGACTACAGAAAACTCCTGAATCATTCTGAACCAAGGCTAAGTTGTTATTACCAAAGATTCCCGCTCTGACTGCGATTTGGAAACCATTGCAAATAAAAATCCCTGGGATTTTGGCCTCTAGGAGCGCCTGAATAAATTCCTGAATCATTACAGCTGCAACGATCCCAGTGTCAATGTGATCACCATAAGAAAATCCACCTGGGAAACAAATCAAATCACAGTCAGTGATCTTGATTTTTCCGGAGATCAAATCCCGAACAAAAACCAACTGAGGATCAGCACCAACAGCCCGAAAAGCGGCCATTGTTTCTTCCTCACAATTGATTCCCGGCCAATAAATGACAAATACTTTTTTCATTTAAACCACCACCTTTCTTGTAAAGCCACTATTCCAGGCATTGAAGAGTTTATTCATATCAAGGTTTGTTCCTTGCACTGCTATTTCAGGTGTAGCGGTAATTTCACCGACCAATTCTATTTCGCCGTTGAAATAACCTTCCACTAATCCTGAAATCTTGGGTGAAACTTCCACCAGCACTGAACCAAAGCTTTCCGGAAAAAGTTCTTCCACTAGATCGGTTTTCACACCAAATCCGGAAGCTTGGACTCCTTCAAACAATTTCTGGATCAAACCACCACGGTTAACCGGCACAGCTGAAGCAAAATGCCCAGCCTGCGTAAAAACTTCGAGCTCTTTCAAAAATCGAGCCCCCTGACCAATTGTCATAGTGTCAATCTGATCTCGTTCGATCAAGTCTAGCTCAGAAGCCAGAATCGAACCCTTAAGGGTTTTAGTTTGATAACCAATGGAATACAATTTGTTACCAGGAGAGCTCCAGAGATGAGGTGTGATTTTATGAAAATCAGGAACCTTCCCTAGCGCTGAGACACAGACCCCAGGAGGAACATTGACAATGGTGCCATTATATTCACCTGAGCCATGAGAACTATCCTTACCGGTAATAAAGGGAGCCCCAAATGCAACGGATGTTTCTGCTAGCAGTTTAACCTGCTCACATAGATACCATAAAGCATAAGGGTCTTTATCTGGGGTGTAAAAATTATCGGCCAGACAAATGTCTTCCATGCTTACACCGGCCACAATCTGTTTTATTACAGCGTCTGCTACGGCATTGAAAGCTGCCGCAACAGGATCAACATCAAACTGCCAAGGAGCAAAACTGGAACTGAAAGTCACACCCCAGTTCTTATCTTCAACTGGCTTAAGTACTGCCAAGGAACTCGGGATATTGTAATTCTTCCCGTATAACGGACCTTGTTTAGTAATACCCTGAACTGTTGAATCATACTGGGTGGTAGCCCAAGCTTGATTAGCCAAGGCAAAACTGCCTACAACCTGAATGGCTAACTCTTCCACGTTCTTTTTCTCAATTTTAGGAAATACAATCTGAGGAGAAAGCGTCGGAGGAGCTACCGGCTTAGCAGTCGGCAAAGGACAACGATCAAACATTTCGTAGGGGACGTCAAAAGAGACAACCCCCGTTAATGGTGACTCTACAGTTAGTTTAGTAGCATCGGGATCATTAAAAATCTGAACCCGATTATTACCAGTGAAAATTCCAACCACAGTCGCCATCAATTCATATTTTTCGTAGATGGCCATGGCTTCTTCCAATTTCTCCGGTTTCACAACGTGTCCGAAACGTTCCTGACTTTCGCCAACAGCAATAATTTTGTCAGGAATACCGACACATTTCGTCGGAACCCAGCCAAAATTCAGTTTGACCCCGCCAGCATATCCGACTCCACGCTTAGTGGCTTCGGCTATTTCCATAAAGGAAGTAAATCCGGCGGCACCGAAATCATTCCCGGCACTCAAACAGTCATTATCACGAAGTTCCAGTCGAGCTCTCATCAACTTCTGTTGTGGAAAGGTATCCCCCATCTGAACATGGTTGGCATCGCCAGTGTCAGTCTTTTCGGTTAAACCACCAGAACTAACTGTCGCACCGTGATAGCCATCATTACCAGTCCAGTTAAGGACTACAGCCCAATCGCCAATTCTTGGAACTCCTTTTTGAGCCACTTCCTTCCTTGTAATTCCGACATTTCCGCCCAAAGCGAAGGGTTTTCCGGAATAACCAGGATGGGAATCCATCGAGGCCAGCATCATCGGAATCCCCATGGGGTCTCCGGCATCAGCAATAGCCCGAATAGTTTCCCTTGCAACAATATCAGCATCAAGAGTGAATCCAGCAATTTCAGGAAATTTTTTCCGGGCTAATTCACCCAGAACTGTCAATTCCAGGGAGCCAATCGGCTTGGCACCTAAGGCAAATTCGAAAATATCACGGATATTCCCGAGTAGTTTAGTGATTTGTCCGCCATAAGGTTCTTTTCCTGTCGGACTGTTATGAGTTTCGATTGAAATACAGAGCACTAGATTGTCATAGAAAGCCCAACCACCAGCATTATCATAATAGGCTGATACGAGATTGGGATTGGCAATGACTTCAGTTGCTCTCTTGAGCATATTTAGCAATCCACAGGATAGCCAAGTAGTGTGACAACAGTGATCTGACCAGCGGGCCGCGAAAATATCCAGGAATACATCTGAAACCGGGCCTTGTTCCAAATCCATCTGAATCAAAACCAACTCTCTCATCTGTTTCAAAGATAGACTCAAATCCCGATCTTCGCTCATCTGCATAAGTCCTTTATCGTCATACTCACGCAAATCAACAACTTCCATGGGAACCTTGGAACCGCGTGGTTTCAGGGTTTCCAGTTGAGGCACTTCATGATATTTCACATGAATCAAAGGGTTAATAAAAACTGAAGCGGGTACTTCGCCAATGTAGCAATGAGCTACTTTGGCTGCTTCCACTTCCACACCGAGCCTTCGACAACCGTCGATGATTGACTTCTGAGCAGAATCCAAAACTGCATTGTTGCGCATCACAATTGTGATGTTTTCTTGTGGCAGTTCCGGTACCAGCTCCTCAGTCAACGGATTATGGAACAAAGTGTTAGCCAGAAGATCAATGTCCGGATTTTCCTTAGAAATTTCCAGATAATAGACCTTGATAACCGACCCATTTTTTTCTTTAGGCCGTACAGCGATCGAATAGATCATCTTGTAACCTCCTTGCAGGTTTGAGTTATACTTAGGTTAATAGAATATTTCCATATTCTAACTATAAATTTTTCACAATAGATTTCAACGTACTACAAAAGACTATATTTTTTAGCCTTCCAACAAATATCTCATACCTACCCACAAAAAGCAATGTTTTAAAAAATAAATGTCTTCTGAAAATCTCCTGTATATGTTATAGTTATATTACTTAATAAAAAAATAATAAAAATAAAAATCTATCTTCAGATAAGCTTTTGTCTTGTGGCGTATTTGAAAGAAAGTTATATTTACTGTGGAAAAACTACAAACTACTGCTTATTTCTCGATGGAGATTGCCTTGCAAGATGCAATTCCAAACTATGCTGGAGGTCTTGGAATTCTTGCCGGTGACACTTTACATTCTTGCGCCGATCTTGGTAGCGATGTTGTTGGTGTTTCGCTTATCTATCATCAAAGTGAAGAAGAGGGTAAGATGTTTAATGCAGAAGAGTTTCTGACCTTGCATGACGAGATAGTTGAAGTCGAAATTGAAGGACGAAATGTGAAAATTATGCTCTGGGAGCTTGCTCTGAAAGGACGAAGTGAAAAATCAATTCCGATCATTTTTTTAAGCAGTAATCATCCAGATAATAAAAAATGGGATAGGGATCTTACGAAATATCTATATGCTGCTGATCGCTACACTCGCTTGGGACAAGAGTTGATCTTGGGAATTGCCGGTGTTCGTGCGCTTGAAATCCTTGGCTACAATAAGCTTGATACTTACCATATGAATGAAGGTCATTCATCCCTCCTAACATTAGAACTACTGAAAAAACACAATCACGATGCAAAAAAAGTAAGGGATCTTTGTACTTTCACAACTCACACACCAGTCCCAGCTGGACATGATCATTTTGAGTATAAATTAGCCTACAGCACAATACACAAAGCTCTGCCGCTCGAAATTAAAGAATATGCGACCTACGAAGATCTGAGCACGACTGATTTAGCGTTAAATCTAAGTCGTGTCTCTAATAGCGTTTCCGCTAAACATCGTGAGGTTTGCGAAGGAATGTTTCCTCGACATGACTTTGAGAATGTTACTAACGGAATCTATCATCCTCGTTGGGTTGGAGGCGAGATTAAAACTCTCTTAGATGAGGCCTTTGCCGGCTGGGAAGAAAAACCTGAACTACTAAAAGACACTACTGAAAAAATTGATTCCCAGGCAATTGTAGCAGCGCATAAAAAGCAAAAACATGAATTAGTTGATTGGTTAAATTCCAGAAAGGAATTATTTCCCTTTGAAAAGATTGAGGATGATGATTCGTTCGGAGTCAAAACTCTCACGATTGGCTTTGCACGTCGCTATGTCCCCTACAAAAGACATACTTTGATTTTTAAGGACATGGAGCGACTTCGGAATATGGGTTACAGAAAAATTCAACTTATCTTTGCAGGAAATTGTCATGAAGGAGACTCTTTTTGCAACCAAATAAAACAAGAAGTTGAGCGATACTCCCACATGCTTCGTGGACAAATCCGCGTTGCGATTCTAACAGAATACAATATAGAAGTTGCCAAGAAGTTAATTACTGGTTGTGATGTTTGGTTGAACAATCCAATTCCACCAAGGGAAGCCAGCGGAACAAGTGGGATGAAAGCAGCATTAAATGGAGGCCTGAACCTTTCAATTCTTGATGGTTGGTGGATTGAAGGGTATAATATGAATAAAAAAGCTGGTTGGGCATTTGGAAATGAAGCTTTCTCAGAAGGGGAAGATCAAGATGCACATGATTCAAAAGCACTCCTAGTTCAATTGGAGGATTTAATCGATTGTTATTATAATCGAACAGATGAATGGGCTGAAAGAATGAAAAATGCGATTTCCTTGGTTGGGCATTTCAACACTCACAGGCTTGTAAACGAATATCAAGAAAAAATCTGGACACCTAAGAATTAGGCTCTTTCTATAAATAAAAAATCACTAGTATAATACCAGTGATTTTTTATTTATATTCTAGTTGTATAGTTGCATGAACTTTTACTACACGTTGCGTTGACACTATTTTTTTTCACTCTCTTTTAAACCCCATATCATTTCTTCCCTTGCGTAATCATCGGCTGAGATTTCCATTTCTTCTATTTCTTCGACTCTTAAACCGACCTTTCTCCCCTTGTTAAATGTGTTCTTTTTCTCTTTGTCTATAAATAGATCTATTTTTTCTCTCAAAACTAACACTTCTGGATTGCCTTGGAATTCTTTTCTAACAGCAAAATTAGCATTTGTAGCTTCGATTCTGTAATCGTTTACGTTGATATTATATTTTCGAGAAGCAACAAGATCAATTTTATTAAAAATAAAGCCATTAACGAGCTCTACGTCAATTTGATATAGCTTATTTTCAAAAGTTATTTGGGTTACTTCTGACATTAATAGAGCTGTTCTCTCATCAAACTCAATGATTGCTTTTGAATCTGCTAGCGTTCTAATTTCCATCCCCGGAAGAAATTGTTCTCCTTGCGCCAACTTTTTCCATCCCCCACCTTTAGGCACTCTCTGCTCTAAGTCACCTTCCACAAAGACAACTTTTCCAGTGTAAATTCCTTCTTCAGAAAACAACTGCCCCTTAGCTAGCTGCACCATCAAATCATCCCCCTTGTCAGGGAATTTAACTAAAAGTCCTGCTACAGCGAAAAGAGCAAACATGATAACTGTTAGAACCATGTTGATACTATTCATTCTCCTTGTTTTTATTATTTGAAAAATTACATTTCAATTATAACAAACTTCCTTGAGAAAAGTAAGGTTACTATTAACAAAATGATGCCTTGGGTTGTTTGGATATTTGACAAGCATGCCCTACTTGTTTTAAAATAAGAGTAATCTTGCGTCAAAAGCGCATTCGTAGCATCGGAAAAACCCGACAAAGCAGTACTTTACTAAAGCCGTGGCCTAAAAACCACATGTATTTCACTCACAGTAGGAGGAAGGAGCTTATGAACAAGTTTACCAACCTTAACTCTGGCAATATCAATGCCACTTACAGCTCACTGGGCACAGCCACAGGAAAATCAGATGATCTCGGAAATGTGGTGACCACCTGCATTGTCAGCCATTCTACTATGGTTGCGGACGATGTCTCAGCAGACGGTGCAATGGGAATCATGATTTGTGGATAACAAGCCGGCTTTGGGGTAAAGGACCCCACAAAATGTCAGGCCCAACTCGAATTTTCGAGCTGGGCCTGCTTTTTTATTAAAAATAACCAAAAATTAAATTAATATTTGACAATAGCGATTCCCTTGTTTTATAATACTAAACAGTTCCCTAGGCTTATCGAGCTTTTCACGCTTGATTGGTCTACATAATTTATCGACGGCTTTTAGCCAAAATTCAAATTAACCCACGGGAGGTTACCCATGAAGATGCGCTACGGACCACCAATTACAGCTACAGCAGCTGCAGGTACACAGGACACATTTAATGCCGATATGAATGCCTATGCAACAGGTAACGGCCACGTCCAAAAAGCCAATTAGTCGGATACTTTCTTAGATCGTCGCCGAGGAGCGACCAGAAATGGACTACCGCGTATTGACGAGGTAGTGCATTTTTCATTTCAAAAATAAATCATTAATAATAAAATAATAACCTTTTATGTTTTTAGATATAAAAATTGTTGCAGTTGGAAAAATTAAAAATCAAGAAATTCTCTCTTTAGTTAAAGAATATCAAAAACGACTTAGTCCTTTTTGCAAATTAGAAATACTTGAATTGTCAGCAATTCCATTCTTACGTGAAAGTGATAAATTGAAGTCCAAGAAAAAGGAAGGTGAAAAAATCCTTACATATATAATGAAAAATGATACAGAAAACTTTTTCCTATTAGACGAAAACGGCAAAGAGTGCTCCTCAGTCGACTTTTCAAAAAAACTTGAAAAAGTTTCAGGGCGTATCACGTTCATTGTTGCTGGAACTCTTGGGTTTAGCGATGAAATCAAAAAGTTACAACTACAAAAAATTTCACTTTCTCAGATGACATTCCCTCACGAAATAGCAAGATTATTGTTATTCGAACAAATCTATCGGGCAATTAGCATTCTCAACAAAAAACAATATCATTATTAAAACTTGTTGATTTTTTGAGGACTATTCTTTTCTGTGTTATGATTAAGATAGACGTGACAAGACTTTGAAAATGAAAAAAGAAAAAGCAACAAAAAAGAAATCTCTGTACAAACTAAAAAAAGATTTTATTCCACTGAAGAAATCTCGTCATTTTTTGATATATTTTTTAGTACTTTTATTATTTACATTTATTTGCCTTTGGTATAATTTTATATACCTCAAGGAAGATATTTCTTTAAGCAAGAGTTCTCATATTGAGAATATTGAAAAAATAGAGCTTGAACAAAGAATAAGAGAAATGGTTGCTGGGCACCCGATTGAAGAAATGATTCCTTATATTATGGAGCATGATCAAATTGTTTCAATTTTTCTCGTGAGTATCGCAAAGAAGGAAAGTAATTGGGGTAAAAGAACTCCTAAATACAAAGGTAAGGAATGTTTCAATTACTGGGGATATCGCGGACCAAACACACTTGGAAGCGGAGGGCATTCTTGTTTTGCTTCACGGGAAGAAGCTGTAGCTATTGTAGCTAAACGAATAACTTATTTAGTAAAACAAGGAATAGACACTCCCAAGGAGATGATTGTTTGGAAGTGTGGTTCCTCTTGTAGAACCCACAGCTCTTATAGTGTAAGAAAATGGATTAGTGATGTCGATTTATACTTTCAAAAACTATCAAAATAGTTTAGGATATCTTTTAGACCCTTTTTAAAAAAATATAAATATGCCTCTACTCAAGAATCTTTTTATATATCTAATTCTTTTTGGCTTTATTTTTCTTGTTAATAAGCAAATTCACCTAAGAATAAGTGACTATGTCATAAATGAACTGCTGATTCCCCAAAAGGGAATTGTTTTTGTTAACCAATCATCGAAAAATAATCTTGAAAATGGTTCTGTTGAATACCCTTTTAAAAAGATCTCCTCAGCTCTGGAGTCCATAGAAAAAGAAACTTCTTTGAAAATTATAAAAATTAAGAAAGGAATCTACGAGGAAAACTTAATATTACCAGAAAATATTATTCTATCTGGAGAAACTGACTATAAAAATAATATACTGACCATAATCCAACCATTGGACTTGCTCGACAAAGGAAAGGTTATTTTTGCAAACAATCATACCAAGTTGCTGAATATTTCAGTTGAAAATGGAAAGTATAATGTTTACATACCCCAAGATAAAACCGGGATTTTAATTTCAAATTGCAAAATTTCAAAAGCAACAAAATGGGGGATATTCAATGAAATACACTCCACATCAAAACCAACACTAGATATAGTTAAAACTCATATTACCAAGAATCGAAGACAGGGTGTCTATCTTCAGAAAAGCACTGTTACTATTAAAGATTCCTACTTAAAAGAGAACGGGGAAGAAGGTGTTGATCTGCATGCAGGAATGAAAACATATATTAGCAATATAGAGGTGATTGGAAACGGAGAAGGTGGTTTAGAAACAGAAATCGGAAATATAGATTTAGTGATTGAGAATTCTATATTTCTTCAAAATGGAGCAAGTGGAATCAATCTTCAAACGTTTGAAGGCAATTCAATTGTGCAAATTTCAAATAATCTCATAGCTAAAAACGTTGACTTTGGAATTAGATGTGCTCTTCATGCTCCAATTAAATCTCCTTATTTCACAAAAATGGTAGAAATTTCAAGTGATAATGTTTTTGAAGGAAATGGGAAAAGTTCAATAGATCCAATTTGTAAAAAGAGGTAGCCTTTAATCACATTTTAAACTGTTTTAGTTTGTAAATATCTACTGTCAATAAAAAATCCTGGAATTCCAGGATTTTTTATTGACACAAGTATAGCTTATCTTTAAAAATCGTCAGTGGTTAGCAAGACTTCTCCACCCCGTTCAACGTCATGTGCAATAATCTTTGTAGCAATTGTATCTTCTATTTTATCAGAAATATAGCGATTAATTGAACGAGCTCCAAACACCGGATCGTAACCTTTTTCAATCACACATTCCACTACCTTGTCTCCAAATTTTACTGAAATATTTTTTTCTCTTTCTACTCGAACAGCAAATTTTTGAAGCATCAATGAAATAACTTCTTTCATTTGCTCATTTTTCAGTGCACGGAAAAATACTACTGCATCGAAACGATTCAAAAATTCTACTCTGAACATTCCTTCATTAACGATATGGTCAACTAGTCTTTTTCTGAGTTCTTCAGCTTCCACTTTTTGTTCAACTAATGTTTTTATCAGTGGTGCTCCAGCATTTGAAGTGGCAATTATAATACTTCCTCGAAAGCTAATTTTCTCACCAAAACCATCTGTGATATAACCCTCATCTAAAACTTGCAAAAATAAGTCCAATATATCGCTATGAGCTTTTTCAATTTCATCTAAGAGAATCAACGAAAATGGAGAATCCTTTGCTTTTGTTGTTAAAATTCCTACTTCTCCAGTAGCCGGTGAACCTATTAATCTGCCAATTGAATTTTGCGTTTTATATTCACTCATATCTATTCTGATCATTCTTTCTTCATCTCCAAAATGAACTTCCGCAAGAGCTTTTGCAGTTTCAGTCTTTCCAACTCCAGTTGGTCCAAGAAACAAAAAACTACCCACTGGTTTTTTAATATTCCTTATTCCTGCACGCATTTTACGAATAGAGTTTGCAATTTGAGTTACAGCTCCATCTTGACCAATTACTCTTGAGTGTAAAAGTTTCTCCATGCTCATTAATTTGTCCTTTTCTTCCTCAGAAATCTCACCATGTTTGACGCCAGTCTTAATACTCATCACACGAAAAACATCCTCTACTCCAATTCTCTTTCCTTCATTAGCATGGTTCTTTTCCCAATATAAAAGTACATTATTCGCAAATCCGATCGCTCTTCCTGGTAATGGCATTATTTTTCCAAGCTGAGAAGAACGACGAACAATTTCTCGAATAGCCTGAAAAGTAAAAATGACTTGATCATGCTCGAGTTCACTAAACTTTTGCAATAAAATTCTAATAGCTTCATTGTCGCTTGGCTCTTCAATTTCAATAATATCAAAATTCTTAATAATTCCTTCTTGTTTTTCAACAAGAGAATGGTAATTCTTCCGTGTTGTCGTTGCTATAACTTGAAAATTCGGCAACATTAAATATCTATCAATCACTGCTGCAACATTTATAGAAGATTTTTTCCCAGGATCAAGATATTTTCCAATTTCATCAATGGCTAAAATAATATTCCCGGCAAGAGCAGCTTCTTGAAAAAGAGAATGGAGTGCATGCTCTGGGTCCCCACCTTCATTCACAACTGCTGAAATTGTGCTACCGAGGTCAACCAACATAAACCTTTTTTCATTAAGATTCTGACCAGCTTTCCCTTGCATAACTTGTTTAGCAATATGATGCATGATTGCTTTTTTACCAACTCCTGAATCCCCCATCAAAAGAACATTGTTTTGCTCTTCTTTCGCCAAAACTAATTTTGACATTTCAATTTCCTCGTCATATCCAATTGGTAGCACTAATCGATATTCGGTTGGGTCATAGCTAGATAATTCCAGAGCATGACGGTCAATTGTTACTGTGTATCCATACTCCCAGCCTTTCCCGATTGGAACTGATTTTCGTAAATTCTCCATCAACCAAAACTTCCCTTCCTTTTCTTTGGCTACTTGCAAATCCATTTCCCATTTTAGAATTAAATTAAACTCATCAATAGACACATCATACTTCTTCAAGACATCTGTTAACTTCTCCTTATCAGCTAGTAGTCCAGCCGTTAACTCACTCGGAGCCATCCCAATCCTCTGAGCAATTCTCTTAAACCAAGCGAATCTTGGCATTTTTTCAACTGGAAGTTCACTGTATGGAATTTTTTTGTCCTCTAAATACATCAGCATAGCAGCGATGAAAAATAGAATAATCGCAAACAATGAAAAACCATACAATCTTTCTCCTAGCGTTATACCAATAATTGAAAAAATAAGCACCACAGGAGCCAATCCCCAGACTATCATAAATAAAAATCCGATAATGAATACCACAGATACAACTAAGATCCCAAATGATGCAACAATGAAACGAACGATCGCTCCAAAAAATCTAAAAATCAAGTTCACCACAAATCGCTGAGCCTCTAAGATAGGATGGAGTCCTATCCAATCCTTTGGTGTTAAATCTTTTCTCCAAGCCGAGAAAAGCGTAGCAAAAAGATGCTTAACACTAAAAAATTTCCAAAAATGAGAAAGGAAGTTGTTCCAAACAACAAAATATCCCTTTATGCCTTTTGTCCAGTACCAAAGAAAGAAGCCCATATTCGCTTTTATTTATGTTTATTTTTGCTTTTTGATATATTGAAATTATAACATCAAAAAAAACTTTAAACAATTACGCTGTGCTATAGCCCTAAAGAGCATTTTTAAACTATGCAAATTTTCATGTTATACTAGTTCTAGTTAACCACTTTTCAAAAATAAAAATGCACGCGTTTCACCACCAAACTCATTTACATATTCCACATTGCCTAGAGTCTCTTAAAAAGGATATAAATGGTATTTATATTATTCACTCTATTAGAGGTTTCGTCTTTTCGCTCTTTGGAATTTTCATCCCCATCTATCTTCTAACCTTGGGCTTCTCTATTAGCATGGTTTTGTTTTTCTTTGTTGTTAGACAATTAGCAATTCTTTCAACCAACTTCTTTGTTGGCATGATAGCTAACAGGTTGGGTTTGAAACACACGATGTTGATTAGCCTCCCATTGTCTTTAATTTACCTTCTTTTACTCCCAGTGCTAGACTCTTTTCCTAATCTATACCTTTTCTATGGGTTAGCGATTGTTAGTGGTGCCCAAGCAGCGCTTTATTGGGTCCCCATGCATTCCCTTTTTGCACGATCAACTAAAACAGGAAGTAGGAGTTCCCAGGTGGGGAAATTAATTTCTTTTCAACACATTGCTAGTATGCTTGCACCCCTACTCGGTGGTACAATCACCTTGTTTTATAGCTTTGAAATTTTATTTATCATAGCAATAATTCTTCTCTTAATTCCAATTGGCCTCCTGCTTTACACACCAGAAATAAAACCTCATATTAATTTTAGCTTTCGTCGAGGATTTAAATTGTTGAAAAAATATAAACGCCATTATTATCTGACTTGTTCGGAGATTATTGGGGGGACAACTGAATCAGTTCTTTGGCCTCTTTTTGTTTTTCTAGTTTTAAAGAATGAATTTTCAGTTGGAGTTATTGGGACGTTACTCGGGGTTGGAACGGTTTTCTTCTCTCTTCTAATGGGCAATAAGGCTAATCAGGCCAATCGATCGAAGATTGTGAAAATTGCAGCGTTGATGTTGGCGATTGTTTGGATCAGCAAATTTTTTGCTGAATCATCAATTGTAATATATGCTCTCTCAGTGGCTTCTGGATTTTTTGTGATTATGTTCTCAGTGCCCCACACAGCTGAAACTTATGCACTTGCGAAAAAAGAACATGACATTGATGAATTTATCATATTTCGTGAAATCCCTATCACTATTGGTAAGGTTTCCCTCTTACTTATTTCTACCCTCTTTTTATCTAAGATAAACCTGGCTTTTATTATTACTGGGATTAATTTCTTATTCGTCTTCTTTATCTAGTCTTTGTTTGGTTCTAAGATCTGCCTTTTAGTTTTAACGATCATTTGTGCTAAAATACAAATGATTCATAATCCAGAGTTTTACGCACTTAATGACAAAAAAGACTAAACTAAAAATCATCTGGAAAAGTTTTATCTTAAGAATTTTTCTATTCCTTTTCATTTTGACTCTTGCTTACGGAGGTTTTATTGGATATAAACTATACAAGATGGAGGGCAAAATAGTTGAAATAGCACAAAATGATGCAGGTGATTCAATCGAAACAAGGGGTTTTATCGAAACTGCAAAAACTTTAATCACAAACAACAGAATTCCTCTTCGGGGAGATGATGACGGAAGAACAAATATTTTATTATTAGGCATGAGTGGTGAGGGCTATAAATCCCAGCACCTTACTGACACGATCATGATGGTCTCTGTTAACACAAATAACTATAAATCAGCGATGCTTTCTGTTCCTCGTGATTTATACACAAAAATTCCAAAAACAAACGGTCTTCACACCAAGATCAATGCTATCTACACTTTTTCAATAAAGAATAAGTCCCTCTCTAGTAGCGAGTCTATGAGCAACATAAAGACTGTTATGGAAAATATTACTGGACAAGAGATACATTATTACCTTACTTTGGACTTTATGGGGTTCAAAAATATAATCAAAGAATTGGGGGGTGTTGATGTTGAGGTTAAAAATGATATTTATGATAGTAGTTATCCAGGGCCCAATTATTCATATGAAACCTTTGAGCTTAAAAAGGGGTTTCAACATCTTGATTCGGAGACTGCTTTGAAGTATGCTCGAGTTCGTCACATTAAAGGAGGTGATTTTGGAAGAGCTTCAAGACAACAAGAGGTCTTGGCAGCAGCAAAGAAGAAAGCATTCTCACTAGAAACAATTGTAAACCCAGTGAAGATAAGTTCCCTAATCGACACGCTTGGTGATCATATTAAAACCGATATTCAACTAGCCGAGATACCATCTTTTATTGACTTGGCTCGCAAAGTTAATGTCTATCAAATGACTTCCAAGGTTTTAGATGCCTGGAGCTCTGATTCGCTACTTGGATCAACTCATGTTGAAATGGGCGGAGTTATGGCTTACGTTCTTGTCCCAAAAGCGAATAATTACAAACAAATCCACGAATTATCAGAAAATATTTTCGATTTAGAGAAAATAAAAAGAAAAGAAACTGCAATTAAAAAAGAGGATGCCAAAATTGCAGTTGTCTTAGAGAACAAAAAGGATTATCATAAAATAAAAGTTGCATTAAATAACTTTGGATACCATACTACAATTAATCCAACAGGTGAAGATCTTCCTGTTTGTCCAAAAGAAAATACTATTTTGAACATCTCTAAAGAAAGAAAAATCTTCACACTCGATGATCTTGCCGCTAAATTAAATGCAAAAATAGAATACCGTTCCCCCGAAGAAGACAGCTCCGAAGCTCCCATGGAAACAAGCCAATTGCAAAAATTTGATATAGTAGCCTGTCTATCTAACGATATTTTAACATATTTTGAAATGCAAAATGAGAAAGAAGAGGATAGCCCAAAAGAAATACGTGACAGGAGTATTATTAATGAAGACGGAAATGTTTTATTTAAAAAAGAATAGTTAACACAAATAATAATGAAAAACTTTCTAATTATAGGCCTCGGCAATCCAGGTGATAAATACAAAAAAACCAGACATAATATTGGGTTTATGGTGTTAGACTCATTGCTGGAAAATCTAAACTTGCCCTCTGTTACTCCTTTTGCTTTCAACAAAAAAATAAATGGTGAACTTGCAACAATTTTAGTGGAAGAAAAAATTCACCTCATGAAACCAATGTCCTTCATGAATCTCTCTGGGGAACCAACCGTGGCTGCAATGAAATATCTGAATATACAAGCAGATGATCTGCTTGTTGTTCATGATGATATTGATTTACCTTTTGGACAAATTCGTTTATCTAAAAACTCTACCTCTGGTGGACATAATGGGATTGGTTCGATCATCGAACATCTACACTCTAAAGATTTTACAAGATTGAGAATTGGAATTTCAACAGGGCTTTCAAGACAAAAAATCCCGACTGAAAAATTTGTACTTGGAAAGTTTTCCTCAGAAGAAACAGTTGAGTTGGAAAAAGTAATCGCCTCCGCTCGTGAATGTATCGAAAGTTTCTTGGAAGATGGGCTAGAAAAAACAATGAGCAATTTTAATTGAGCACAAAATATTCTTTCAAATAAAAAACACTACACCGCTAATGAATCATTGGCAAGGGATAGGAGGGAGTTACCTTGCCAAGATCATAAGCGGTGTAGTGCTAACATTTGAAAATAAAATATTATGATAGTCTACCCTAAACTATTTTTCTTGTCAAGCCTTTTCTTTGAATTTTTCAACAATGCTAACAGGTAGCTATTCAAATAGTTTTTTTAAAGGTCCAAAGAGCACAAAACAAGCCACCAAGTAGACCATTGCTTCTACCAAAGAAACTCTATACAAAACAATAAAGAGAGTGCCTAAAAATAAAATTAGTAGGAACACAAAAAGATATTTTTGTGTTTTTTTAAACACTATAACATCGCTTTCCTTTTCTGAGAAAGTTATACTTGCTATCATTGCCACAATCAAAAACAATAATATATTAAAGTTGAAAGCTTCCATGACAACTCCTGGAAGGATTGATTCAACAGCAAAACAACCTAAATAAAAAACTACTAAAACCACTGTGCTTTTCCTGACTAGGTCAGCCAGTGCTTTATTTTTGTAAAAAAATTTCTTAATTCTAAGCATAAGTTTATTTTAAAATTTCTTGACTGTACTTTTCAATCATTCTTTTCTTGTTCACACTTAGCGTTATTTTAGGGTTTTCCAAATCGAAAACATTAAATGTTCCTAGCGTAACTTTTGATTTTGTGATTTTGTCTAATTCCTCACCTAAAGAAAAAATAAACATATTACCAGAGATTTCTCGAGTGCGATATTCTTTTGGGAAAAAACATTTCAAATTATTACTAATGCTAGATTTTTTACATTCTCCAATTTTCATCGGACTTCTTTGTTCAATCGTAACAGAATAATAATCTTCCCAAACACTTTTGATTATTTCCTCGCTTTTTATGGGTAATAACTTTTCCTCCCACGATAAGAAAAAATTGTCATCTTTTGTTTTGAATATTGTACCATCCGGGTGTGGGGTTCTGAAAATTATTCTTTCTCCCTCCTGGAAACCCCCAACAGCGTCATGTTTCAGAGCAGTTACTCTACTCCAATCAAATTTTAAATTTTCAAAAATTTGTGCTCCTAAAAAAGGTCTCCATTTACCACGTGAATATATATACACAGCGCCTTTTGTTGAAATCAAAGTTCCATTCGGAATTTCTTCATCGTTTGAAAAAATAAATTCTCTTAATTCTTCAGCTGTAACGATTTCTTCCCCAAGTGGATAAAGCTGAGCCATGAAACCCTTGAATGCAATAGCTTCATCATCAAACTTCAAGTCTTTTTCTGAAACTATTTCTATTTTTGCCGAATAGAAATTATGTTCGATTTGAGGTGCAACGGCTAAATATCCTCTTTGTTTTTGCTCAGTTTCAAATTTTGCAGCCACAACTGTCATATTATTTTTAGTAGAATCAAAATGGTCCTTTGGATAAAGTATTCTCAGTCCAATGAATAAAACCAAAAACAAGCCCGCTAGTACCACGAGGAGATTGTTTATTTTTTGATATTTACTTTTTTGCATTTTTTTTGATTTTCTTTTTATTTTTAAATGCATGCTTTCCCATATTTTCTTGGTACTCGTTCCATAGCATCAACAACCCAATGCTCATAATAATTGCTAAAATTGCGCTGTTAATACCTCTTGGACCTCCTAAGAGAAAATTGAAGATTGCGTGAGTCAAGATTGGAAAGCAAATTGATAACAGAAAAAACTGCGCTTTTTGAACTCCTTTCGCTGCTATTGCCTTGGCAAAAAATAACCCTGCTATACCTGAATAGATAACATGTGCAGAAGTCGAAAGAACAAATCTCAATACAATGACACTGCCGAAATCTATTACTTCCCTGGACTGAACAGCTGTCGAAAAATAAACTCCGTTCTCAGTCACTGCGAAAGCAAGCCCCACTACTAAACCAAATATCAAACCTTCATTTACATTCTTGAAATTCCTCTTTCCTAAGATAATGATGATTCCGATCAATTTCGATAGCTCTTCAATCGTAGCAATTAGCCCTGCTGATAAAAACGCTGTGAATTTGAAGGGTACTTCACCAAATAGCCAGATTTTTTGCATCCATGTAACAATCTGACTACCGCCACCTGTATCTGCTATAATCATTTCAATAATACTAGCTGGAATGGCTGTTAGCACGCCCCAGAAAAAAACTTCAACTAGTAAATTAAAACTACTTTTCCCAAAATGGTTTTCTTTGATGATAATCCAAAACCACCAAGTAACGGGCAGAATACCCATTATAGCGGCAAAGAAAACAATGTTATAGGATACAGACATATTGTTTTAGTTAGCCTCCTCTTCTTTAATATTCTTTTTTATTTTTGCATAAACATCTTTTGCTGCTTTTTTGTTCTCTCTTAGGAAATTTTTTGCAGCTTCCCTTCCTTGACCAATTTTTTCTTCACCAAGTTGATACCAAGACCCTGATTTTTTCAGAACACCATATTTAACTCCGGTATCCACTAGATCACCTTCCCTTGAGATTCCTTCATTGTACATGATATCAAATTCAGCAACTTGAAATGGTGGCGCAACTTTGTTTTTCACGATCTTAGCCTTAACTCGATTTCCAATGATGATATCCCCTTGTTTGATTTGAGCAGCTCTTCGAACTTCAATTCTGACAGAGGAATAGAACTTTAGCGCATTTCCACCTGTTGTGGTCTCTGGGTTTCCAAATACAACACCTATTTTCATTCTGATTTGATTGATAAAAACAACTAATACGTTTGATTTTGCAACAATTCCGGTTAGTTTTCTGAGTGCCTGAGACATCAGTCTTGCTTGAAGCCCCATATGTGAATCTCCCATTTCTCCTTCGATTTCAGCTCTTGGAACCAACGCAGCAACAGAATCAACAACTATTACATCTACTGCATTTGAGCGAACTAGAGTTTCAACAATCTCCAATGCCTGTTCTCCAGCGTCTGGTTGGGAGATTAATAATTCATCGACATTTACTCCAATTTTCTTAGCATAACCAGGGTCAAGCGCATGTTCAGCGTCCACAAAAGCGGCTATCCCACCTTCCTTTTGTGCATTTGCAATCACATGCAAACTTAAAGTTGTCTTCCCTGAAGACTCTGGACCATAGATCTCAATAACTCTTCCTCTAGGAACACCTCCAATTCCAAGGGCAATATCAAGTGATGGTGACCCGGTTGGAATAGCTGCGATATCAACCTTTTTAACCTCCCCCAATCTCATAATTGACCCCTCACCAAACTTTTCTTTGATCTCGTTCATGACATCCCCGATAACTTTCCCCCCATTCTTTTTCTTCTCTTCTTTTGCCATATTTATGTCTTATTATATTAATCTTCTCTTTTTTTACTTATTTGCTTTATATTTATTCTAAATATTGTCCACTTCGCTCTCTTGTTTTTCATTTTTTTCGTCTTCTTGCAATAAAATACCCTCACTCTCTGGTGTAAAGACAATATCTCTGATAACTACTGGGTCTTCGCTCAATGACCCCAGATCTTTTTCTCCTAACTTAACGAAAACCTGGTCTGCTCTACCGGCTGTTACAGAAATTTTTTCTTGCCCTTCAAAGATTTGGATTGCTCCTGGCAACATTGTGCCATTTTGGATATTTTTGCCATCAACAGTAACCAATACCCAAGTAGGAAAATCTTTGATTTTTATTTCCAACCTAACTGTTTCCTCTTCTTGTTTGTCTTGAGCTCCCATTACACTTCCCACTTCTTCTTTTGCAATATCAGTTTCATAATTAGCTGATACATTGAAACGTTTTGCTTCTTCGTTGGAAAAACGATTAATAGCCTTTACTTCAATCTCATTAACTCCACTTTGCAAACTAAGAGTTTCCTTGAATTCTCCTTTATCATTAACAAAAACTGGTTGTCCGTTAATTCTGATTTTTCCTTCCTTGTCAGTGATACCAATAACCTCGATGGAACTGACATCAATTGAGATATCGCTTGTTGGCTGAAGAATAACTAAGCGTGGAGCTTTTGAAAATTCACCAACTTCCCTATAGAAATAAATTCCTCCCAACAATACCAAACTCGCGAAGAATATTCCGGTAAAAATTTTGGGGGTAAAAACAATAGCGGGCAATTCAAATTTTCTATTTTTCTTAACAATGGACTGATCTTCGTTCCGCGTTTTCTTCATACTTCTTTGAATCCCTCTTTCTTTCTCGTATAATTTCATCACATCAGCTGGTTCAATCCCTAGATATTCAGCGTACCCATTGAGAAAACCTTTAACATAAACATCTGGGGGCAATTTATCAAAACGCCCTGATTCCAGCATCTCTAGGTAAAGCTTTCTAATTTTTGTATTCTTAGCTATTTCGCTCAAGGAAACATTGGCTTTTTCCCTGACTTGCTTTAGTTTTTCACCTAGAGTTTGTGATTTTACTTTTTTCTTTTTAAATTCCATCATCAGTTAACTTTATATTTGTTTGTCTATAATTTTAAAAAGTTAATAAAAGTCACTACCATCAACCAATAAGAGATTGTTCTTTTATTCGTTTTCTTACTTCCAGAATATATCATTTAATACGTTTTGTAAACTTGGGATATCGGTGTCTTTTCCTTTTTTAAAAACAAAACAATGGGTTTTGTTTTGTTTTTAATATTCAAACGTAAATTGTAAAATCTTTTCTATTTCATTTTTAATTTTTGCATCAATTGATAATAAAATGTAAGATTGTGAATTGAAACCAATCTAAAACCAAATGCTTCTTTGGTTCTGAAAAGATGCCTTATATATGCTTTTGTATAATTTTTACAAGCATAACAATCACAATTAGCGTCTATTGGGGAAAAGTCTTCTTTAAATTTCTCGTTAGTAATGTTTATTGTTTCATAAAAATTAGCAGTTTTTTCACCGCTTGCTCCTGATTTTATTTGTTTCTTGAGATCACTGATTGTTTCTGTTTTGTATTTTGAGTTCCAACGAAAAATCCTTCCATGTCTTCCTTCTCGTGTTGGAATAACACAGTCAAACATATCAACGCCGGCACAGACAGCTGAAACAACCTCCTCTGGCCTTCCTAGTCCCATCAGATACCTTGGTTTATCTTTTGGCAAAAGTGGTGTAACCCAGTCGAGTATTTGGTATAGTTTCTTTCTTGGCTCTCCCACAGCAACTCCTCCTATAGCAATTCCATCCCAACCTTCTTTTGGACCTCCTAATTTTTCAAATTCGATCTCCAAAAGTTGTTTTGTTGACTCTTTCCGCAAGTCTTCATAAACAGAACCTTGTACGATACAAAACAATTTAGGCCTACCCTTTGAATATTTCTTGGGATTTTTAGAAATTTGCCGATGGAAATGTTCAAAACATCGCTTCGCCCATCTCGTTGTTAGCTTGAGCGATTTGTCAGCATCCTCATAACTGCAGGGATATGGAGGACATTCATCTAAACACAAAATAATATCAGATCCTAGATTCAACTGGATATCAATTGATTTCTCTGGTGTTAGCATATAACGACTTCCATCTGTATGGTCAATAAATTCAGCTCCTTTCTCTGTGAGTTTCACTCCTGAGATTCCAAAGTTTTTCTTTGCTCTAGCACCTAAAGAAAAAACCTGGAAACCTCCACTGTCAGTTAGAATTGATCCATCCCAGTTCATGAATTTGTGCAAACCACCGGCACGATCGATAAGGTCATCACCTGGGCGTAACCAAAGATGATAGGTGTTCCCTAGGACCAATTGGAATCCAATCTGTTTGATTTCTTCTGGGGAGATGTGTTTTATCGATCCTTTGGTTGCAATAGGCATAAAGAAGGGAGTGTCCACAACCCCACTTTTAGTTTCAATTTGACCAATTCTTGATTGACAAAAACCACTATCTTCTATAGTTAGCATATTTTGGAGTTTATTTTTTTACTAGATCTCTATTCTATGCGATTCTACTGTCTTGTGTCAATAAGCTTTGCCTCCACATCTTTTATTTGAGACACATCCAACACACTGAATTCATAGGAGACCTCATTTCCAGTGAAAGTATCAATAGCTGTAGTAGTCAAGTCATTGAGGATATAAGCCCTTTCTCCGAGTTGATTCTCTGAGGGAATTACACCAACTTGGAAGGCATATTTTTTTTCGGGTGAAATAAACCCGGCTCCTGCCTCCACTGAACCAATTATCAATTTCAACTCATTTGTTCTTTCATTGAAATCCATCCCTGCATCACGAGGGAAATAGTTATTCTTCCAAACGATGCCTGAAGGAAATTTCGTTGTGAGTATTACATTCTTCAAATCATTGGATGTATTCTTAATCCTCATATAGATAGTGAAAGTAGTCTCTTCGTTAATAACAGTCGGAATTGGACCGGTATTAGGCAGTTCTTCACTATGAAACAATCCTTCCACTTCAACTATCATCTTTGAATTAATGGAGACCTGTTTCTGTGAAGATCTAATTCTTTTGTTTTGCCATAAAGGGGAATCGATATCTAGACTTTCAAGTTCCACATATGAATTAATGGTGAAATTCTTATCATTCTCATTATTCATCGGAACTTCATTAATGGTGGGCAAGTTGGTGATCGCAAGCCCCTCTTCGCCAGGCATGAGCAGTTTCAATGCTGGCACCTGAGACGCTTTCCAAATAACCGTGTTGTTTTTACTATCATAATGACCCAGTGGCACTCTTACTTTTTCTTTTTTGATAACTTCTGAGTCGATATATTGGATTAAAATCAAATCTCTCAACGGAACATCTGAAGTATTTTTAAATTTAATATTATATGTAGTGCTCTCTCCGGCATAAATACTGTCAGAAATAACCTCTTGCCTAATTTCCACTCTACTAGAGATCATTTTCATAACCGCCTCATTTTCAGTGAACACGAGCATTTCATTATCCGTTCTTCTCTCTCCAAGCTCAGCCTTAAAATTTTTCAAAGAATCAGGAACTCCTTCAATAATTCCGTCTATCCCAACCTTTATCTGCGCCTTACTACCAAGCTTTTCAAATCTCCAAATGTTCTTATCGCGAGAAGGTGCTGGATTACTTACTTCGAAGGAAAAACCCTCTGGATAATCAAGTTTCAACTCTAAGTCTTCGAACTCCAAATTGCTGTTATTTTTCACAATAGCATCCAAGTGAACTTTTTCTCCACTAGCAGCCTTTTTAACAGGGATCAGTGTTATCGTAATTGGAGATGATTTAATGACAATGCTTTTTTGAGCTAGTTTTTCAAATTCACTGTTGAAGTTAGACGGTTGATACTGAACTGCAGCGTTCAAAAAAACCTGCCTGTCCCGAGGACCAAATGGTTTAAAAATAACTTCATATTCCTTCTTTTCTTTCGCTTTTATACTACCGACTACAATTTTAGAAGATTTAAAACCCTCTTTTTGAATATATGGTTTATCCTGAATTACCATGGTTTCTGAATAATTCAAAGATATTTTCACATTTTGCAAGGCAACTCGATTAAAGTTCTCAACCCTGATAGTATATGCTGTGTTCTCTGCACTTCTCACTTCGCTAGAACCAGAGATTGAGATTTCCACTTTCTCTTCAAGAAAAGCACTCCCAACAATTTTAAAATAAACAAAAACAACCCCCAAGATAAGCAACAGAACAATGAGGACTATTCCTCCAAAAACAAACAATTTGCTCTTTTGCGCAACCTCCTGCTCTTCTGTGATGTCTCTATTCCCTTGGGTCTTTAGAATTTCACCTTCGATATTTGAAAAACCATCCTCTGCTTGCTCAACGCCACTAGCGTCATAGACATCTTTGTCTAGTTCACGCTCGTTAAGTTCATCTTTTTTCTTGTATAATTTTTTTAAAAGATCTCCTAAGGCCATTTTATTTTATTTTATTTTATTTTATTTCCACGCTTATTATATATTGTAGCATAAAAAAACTCCTCACAAAAGCTAGAATATAATTTTTCGTTCTGTTATATAGGACAGGACTGATTTGGTTACATTTCGAAGCTCTCCTAAGGTTTTTTGTTGGACTTTAATCCTTTCTAGAACCTGGTCTTGATCCTCCAAAAAGAGTCTTAGCAATTTGACAGCGTCTGCACTGATATAGAAAGCATCCTTTTCTTTACGCTCAAAACAATTTTGACATTTCAAACCGTTTGGCACAGAAAAAATGAATTTATCATTTTTTTGCAATTTCTTCCTACAAGTCACACAATTGTGCAAAGAAGGAGTCGTTCCAGACCAAGAAATCACCTGCCAAAACAATGAGAGTTGGGCAAGCGCTATTTCTTGATTTTCTTGGACCCTCTTATTGCTCTTGTCGCTCTCTACCACATTCAAGAAAATAGCTAGTGCTTCAAAAAGTTCTTTGCACTTCTCTTTCTCTGGCAAGAGTAATCCCAAAACTCTCGCGGTTCTTCTCACTAAAATTATTTTCTCATAATTCTTTTTTGTTTTTGGATACTGGCTATCTATCAAAACTCCTTTAACTCTGTCCAGTCCACGACATTTAACCAAAAACAACTCACTTCTCGTGATTGGCTCAAGGCCAGAAGCAAGTTTAGCCTTGGGTTTTCTTGTTCCAACTCCAATCACGCTGACTTTTCCCTCTTCGCGTGAAAGAATTGTATAGATCCTGTCATATTCTCGGCATTCCCTAGCTTCTAGAATAATGCCTTCGACTTTATAACTCATTAGTATTTTTTATAAAAAATCACCTAAAGTATAGCACGTTTATTTTTTTTGTTGAGGAACTAGTTTTTAGAGGACTCTATAGAGGGGTCTAAAAAAAGACCACCCTCGCAAGGGCGGTCTTTTAAAGGCTTGGTTGCCAATTAGCTATTGTTATTATTTCTTAATAATACTTTTATAAGCTAATTTGGAGATAGACCCCATAGTAAGCAAACTAAAAGTTGCACATAATAACCAACCGATAACAGGAACAAACCAGACAATTTTCAAGATCATAACTCCCAACACTACTTCCTGCCAAGAAACTTCAAATGTCTCCTTTTTCTTCAGCACTTTAATAAGAAAGCTTCCCAGAGCGATACTGGCTATCACTGAAGATAGTGCTAGTAACATGATATATAGAACCAATAGTAGACCTGCGAGTTGAATTCCCACAACAGTAACTGCCAAAATTATCATCACAACTGGAGTAAGCAGACACACAGCAAATCCCACGCCAATATTTCCCCATACATTCTTTAGACCACCCGTTACTACTGCTTTTATTTTCTTGTTGAAGAAATAAACCAATACCAAACCGGTCACAATACAAGCTGCAATCTTAAGTAGCAAGAGAAAAAGCAATAATCCAGCTGTATCAGGAGCTTTACTGGAAGCATTTAAAGCTTTTTTATCAAAATCGAGTCCTGCTAATACTCTAGCATCTTCGTGAATCTGAGCTTTCTTTGAAGAAGTATACTTAATATCATCAACAATTTCAGCATTTTTGCCGATCTTCAAAGTATCTACTGCCAACTTAGTCTTTCCGATAATCCTACCGTTAAGTGTCACTTCGTTACCACCTATATAAACATCTCCCAAAACAGAACCTTCGATGTCAACTTTCCCTGCACCAATAACAAGGTCACCCGCAATCATTGCTGATTTTTCAATCAGTACACTTGCACCAGCTATAAACAAATCTTCTGTCACTGTCCCTTTGATGATCACTGTTTCACCCATAATGTGAGCATTGTTCCCAACATCACCTTTAATAATAACAGTTCTCCCAGCACCAGCGAAATTATTCTCAACATCGCCTTCAATGGTTATCACATTTCCTGCGGTGTACAAATCATTGCTAACATCGCCATCAATTGAAACGATATTCCCAACTGTGTAGAAATTTTCCACTCTCTCCCCCTCCCCCACATTAATGTTTTGACCCTCTTTGGCAAACCTGAATTCAGCAGCCGAGGCGAAAAAAGTGCTCGCAAAAAACAGTACAATTAAGCTCAGAGTCAGTAGAATAAACTTTTTTTGTTTCATAGTTTTAAATTTAATAAAAAATATCCCATCCCTTTTCAAACCACCCCTGATTTTTAATTATTATATATAACCCATTATAACAGTTCTTTAGAAATATTTGAAGGTGTGGTTTGGGTTGTTGATTTAATGCTCCCCCTAGCGGACGTGTTTCGTAACAGAAAAACAAAAAGCAGCAAATTCACATTGTGAACTCCCCGCTTTGTTGATACTTTCTTCAGTGGCTTCCTAGGAGCCGTTAGAAATCTTCCATTCGAGCGTGCAGACCATGTCATGACTTCCCATCTCTGTGATAAATGGTGTGCCTTCGGCAAAGAGTTTCCGGACAAAAGGATCTAGGATCTCGCTGTCCCAAATAACATCTTCTCGGACTGTTATATCAGGGCCCTTTGTTCCTCTGTAATAAGCACCGTTTATCTGTTTCCCGTTCCAAAGACTCAGTGAAACAACGACTGGTCCTGGGTTGCTTGGGTCAGAACTTCCAGCCCCAATCGCATCTGTCAATTGTGCGAAGTTGTCGATTTTTTGCATAATCACTCCTCTTTTTTGATGTTTCGTTGCTGATGAATGTTGCTAAGTACTGATAAGTGACTATAGCATGACAAACTGTTTTTGTCAATGGACGATGTCCTAGAATGAAGACAAAATAAAACTGCCCCTTCATCAGATGATGCAGGGGCGGAGTAGTAGATTTTACTGCCAGTGAGTTTCAGTCGACTTGGTTTGGATCCAAATTTTTCATTGTCATCCAGTCTCTTAGCGTGATGCCGGTATACCTGACACCTTCGCCAAAATCAGGCATGGGATCATCTTGCAAAGTTAGTTCGCTCAATCTCATGTCGAGTAGATAGTTTGGATTTTTGGGATAGTTGCTTTTAGCCTTCTCCCATTCAACTCTATTCTCAACAGCACCGAAGAAAAGACAGGCATTGACATAGAAAGGAAGCCATCTTTCTAAATGGTAGATACGCTCTCCTTCTTTCTTCTCATCAAGAAAGAAGCCCAGTTTTTCAATAATTCGAAAGCTGTACTCATTGGTTTCGGCTACCTTGGCAATGATAAGTTTGATTCTACCGCCCTTGAAAGTGGACTGAATCAATCTATACGAAGCCGTGCCCGCATAACCCTTGCCTAGATACTGCTCTCCAACCCAGTATCCCAGTTCCGCTTTTCCATTGCCCTTACCTTCGATGTTGACACTTCCGACAAAAACATCATTGTCCCAAATTCCAAAACGTAAACGCTTTGTTTTTTTCGGAGAAACGATGCTTTCAATGAACGATTCAAGATCAGGATATTTCTTCGCCGTATTCTCATTGTTTCGGTTCAGGTGTTCTCGACAGGAATCAATCAAAGCAAAAATTGTTGGTGCATCTTGGGGGGTGAAGGTTTTGAGAATGATATTTTCACCAACTTTTAAGGTTACCGCTTTTTTGTCCATCTCTTTTCTCCTCGTTTGGATAATTGTCAAAATACTTTTACTTAACGGATAATTCTACCTCAAAATGCAATGAAAGTCAATGTTAACCGCCTAAAAACACCCATTTAAATGGGTATTTTATTACAATCCTCCCTGCCAGAAGATATTTGAAACGCTGTTTTAATTTAAAGTAAAAAAATCACCCCGGAATCGAATAACGATCTGGGGTGATTCAGCAATTTTTTGCCAAGGTTTGTTTTTTATTTTACGCGACATGTTTCCACTTGTCCCAAAGTAGGATCTCTTTCCATCATTTTTGTTGTAGCTTCGCATTGTATCCAGCAGTATGGGGTTTCCACTATGCGCATATGGGGTTTGTGATCTTTACAACAACTATGAAAGGTGCAAGCACATCCCATCAACTCTACTGTACCGTTAGGACATTTCTCTAAACTAATGGCTACTTTTCCATAGTCGGAATGAGTGTCCTTGACTCTTTGTTTGTAAAAATAAGGTTTTAATTCCATTTCATTCTCCCTTTGTTTGTCATTTTCCCTTTAAGCATAAACGCCAGGGTCATTTTTTATGTCACGATATAAGCCTGGATATTTTGAAGTTTCTAACCATTGAAGATACTTGGTGTGTAGCATCTCAGCATTTTCCTTTAGTTCTAAATTCCCAGGGAAAACCTTTTTCAAAATAGAATCATTTGTGATTTCACCATATTTGCTACCAACAGCTTTCTTCACCACTTCGGTCATATCCAAAATGTATTGTTTGTCGATTTCTGCAAGATCAGGCAAAAAATCTCTATCAAGGAAATTAAATGCTCCACCTACATGGAATAACAATCTGTAAACTTGTGATATTTTCATACCTTACTTCCTCCTGTTGTAATTTATGTAAAATAACTGATGGGTAAAATTAGCATAAAACTTATAATCAGTCAACGTTAACCACCTGAAAATGCCCTCAAAAAGGCATTTAGAAGTATTTGCTCCGTTGAGTAGAGGGTGCTAGAACTTTTTTGGAAAATTAAATAAAATTAAATAGCCATTTAAATGGGTGTTTTATTTTATTACTGCTCATTCGATTTCTCTTTCTTCGGCTTTTTCAAAATCAGCATCTCAATTTCATGCATTTTCTCGCGTCGCTGTCGCTCCTTGTCCAGGGTAGCGCTGAATGCTAATCGCATCCATCGGCATTCGCTACACTTATTTTTTGCTAAAAATAAGCTACTTCATTGCTACCCGTTCGATTCCCCTACGGACTACAAAAAAGACACTTCCGAAGAAGTGCCTTTTTTTCTGTGTAGCCCGTAGGGGAATCGAACCCCTGTTACCAGGATGAAAACCTGGCGTCCTAACCACTAGACGAACGGGCCAAAAATGTGTTGTCGACTACAAGAACGACTTTATCATATTTTTACCCACTTGACAAGTGTTCTGAAACTTGTAGAATAGAAAATGTTTCTTAGAAATAAATTACCCATAAAAAGCTTAGTAAACAACTGAAAGGCTGCCTTGTAAGATCCTTTTTTCAAGGTGATAATCATTGATTGTAATACATGAAACGATGTGCAGATTTAACTGCTAAATCGGTTAGCTTTATAAGGGGAGCTATTTCAAGTCAGAAAAATAGAAAGAAAAAACTAGTCATCGGGTCCACATTGCTCATTTGTGGCTTTTTTTATTGGTCTTTTTCTTCATTTGACTCCCCCGAAAACCGTCGGGCTTTCCCATTTGCTTATGCAAAATCAAATGTTGAGAAAAAAACCGTCTCGCTTTGCAACCCTAGCTTCTTGAAAAAAAATACTCGGAAACTGGAACTTGAAATTTTCCCTGATTTTTGTGATGAGGACACCTTCAAGTCCAAAGAAGAGCTTTTGTTGGAACAAAAACAAAAGATATCGAAAGAACAATTGTTTGAAATTCTAGGGGGAACTCCCATGGAAGAAATGATTGAGCCAATTCTTGAGCAAAAAAAGATTGTAGCGGCTTTTCTTGTTGGAATTGCCTTCAAAGAGAGTAAATTTGGAGTCTATTCTCCTAAAAAAAATGGGGAGCGTTGTTATAACTACTGGGGCTTCAAAGGGAAAACCAGTCCAACCAGAAGTGGTTATAGCTGTTTTTCGAATCCAAAGGAAGCAATCACTATAGTTGGAAGAAGACTAGAACAACTAACGACTAGAGTCGGTGCCACAAGACCTTCTCAGATGACAGTTTGGAAGTGTGGTTCATCTTGCGCCACCCATTCACCGCAAAGTGTTCAAAAATGGATCTCTGATGTTGCGCTTTTTCATGCTAAGGTCATGAAAATTGACATCTAGAACATCAAAATCAATTCTTGACAATATTGACACTTATCCTTAATCATCTACAATAAAGACAAGTTATTCAGAGCATGTCTTGTCTAGTGTTTTAAATGTCGTTTTTTAGCTTGAAAACGCTAAAAGAAAATAAAAAATGAAAGTAAAAAAGTCCTTATATTGCATAACGGACAAATATAACAAACCGGACTTTAGGTTTCTGTTTGATGATCCAAAAAGAGCTCAAGAAAAGATCAAACAACTAAAAAGTGGGGTCCTGGGAGAAACAATCTTCTTGTCAAAATTCAAGAGAGATTTTTTTGTTGATGGAGTAAACAAAAACTATGTTAGTCAAACAAAAAGAATCGCAATCAAAAAAGGTTGTTGGACAGCACTTGAGGTGAGAAAGGTTAACTTTATTGATGAAATTTCTCCTACCAAGCATTTTGAAAAAATGGATTGCTCGCCAGAATTTCAACTGAACTATTCGAAGAAATATGTCCGCGATCTTCCATTCTTGAACACCTCCTTCAAAAGTCCCTTGGAGTGCGAGCTTGACCCAAGAGAAACTCCTGTCTCTTTTTGGGGCTTTGATTGGCAAATGTCTTTTCTCAGAACAAAATCTTTTGCAACTGCATTAGTACTAACAATTCTTGTTACTAGTGTTGCTACATTCACTGTTGGCTACCAAAAAAACAACACTACTACAGAAGAATTGGCTGATTTGCATCTTAAACAAGCAGAAACGACTGTACAAGCTCAGACTAAAGTGCTTGGAGCGAAAGATGAAAAAATCGCACAACAATTTGATCAAAAACTGGATGCTTTCGTGCTAGATGCACTGAAGCGTTTTGACACCATAAAAACAGAAGAGCTGGAAGGTGAAATTTATGAGATTCTAAAAGGAAACCCTATGGAAGAAATGGCTCCACTAATCGCTAAGAAAGATCGGACTGTAGCAGCTTTTCTTGTTGGAATTGCAATGAAAGAAAGTGGTTTTGGAAGACATGTACCAGTTCTTAATGGGAAGAATTGTTATAACTATTGGGGATATCGCGGGATAAGAAAGAAAATGGGAACAGGGGGACATACTTGTTTTGATGGTCCACAAGATGCAATTGACACTGTCGGTGGCAGACTTGAGAGACTTGTGAAAATTGATGTAGACACCCCTCAAGAGATGGTCTTATGGAAATGTGGCTCAGCTTGTAGCAAAGACCCAAATGCTGGAAGATGGATCAATGACGTGACTATCAACTTTAGCAAATTGATGAATGAAAAAACCTAATATCTCGCAAATATAACCAATGAAACTGGCCTGTTTGTTTTTAACATTCAGGTTGTTTTATATAAATTTATGCAACTTTTTCACAGTTATCATGGAAACAGGCTCATCCGACTCGTTCACTCTAAAATGTGGTTGTTTGAATTTTCAATCTGGCTCCATACATTTTCCAGGTCATTAGTTTCCATCTTCATTCCGATTCTACTTCTTAAAAGTGGTTATTCTGTGAACGAGGTTATTTTATACTATTTTCTTTACAATCTTATAGATGTCCCTTTGAATTTCTTGGCTCGTTGGTGTGTTAGAAAGATTGGCGCTAGAAACGTAGTTATCCTGGGGACATTATTCTCCGTTGGCTTCTTTGCTTGTCTTTTCAATCTCTCCGCCAACAGTTGGATGCTACTATTAGCACTGGCTAGTTTTGCTGCTCTTTATGACACCTTCTATTGGGTTGCTCATCTTTATTTATTTGTAAAATGCAGCAACAAAAAAGATGATGTTGCGAGCGATGCTAGCGGACTTTCGATTGCAAGGCGTTTGGCTGGACTAATGGCTCCAGCATTAGGAGCCCTGATTCTAATCGGATCAAATCAAGATTTTTTAATCTCTATTAGCATTTTCCTTCTTTGCCTTTCCCTTTTCCCGCTCTTTAGAATCAAAGGAATTCCAGACAAACCACTTCGAAAACAAAAATCATTTCGCGCTTTTTTTAAAAATTGGAAAATCACTAAAGATTTTCTTTCTATTGGATTTTTCGGGATTCACTCTTCCGTGGAAGGAATTATTTGGCCAATCTTCATCTTTACCTACTTTGAAAGCATCGAATCAGTTGCCATTCTCCCCATCATAGCTTCCATAACAGCAATTGTTTTCACCTATTTTATCGGCAAAACAACCAAAAGTAAAAGGTCCTTACTAATTGCTATTGGCGGTATTACAATTTCGATTGTTTGGATTCTAAGGCTATTTGTAACAGCTGACTTTTTCTACTTCTTTAGTGTGTTCTTAGTTGGTATTTTTTCGGTATTTATTAGTCTGCCCTTGGATAGCTCTCTTCTAGAAAAAGGCGAGAAACGAGATCTTCTGTCTGCCTCCACATATCGAAATATCGCTTCAATGTCAGCGAATGTTTTACTCTATGGAATATTGTGTCTTTTTGTAAATGTGTTTGATGTAAGCTTTTATATCGCTTCTTTTAGTACTATTTTAGTCGTATTCACAAGTTATCTCATTGGGCAAGTCTTTTTAGAAGAAAAAGGCTCACTGAAGTCACCCATTCCCGTTTCACAAGACAATCTCTTGGAGATGTAACTATTTATAACTTCCCAGAAAACAAAGACTCCACACCAATTGATTAGGTGTAGAGTCTTTGTTTTTTTTGTTTTTGTTTTTTATTTTTCTTCTCTTTTTGTGATCACTTGCTTTGCGGCTTCTATCATATCCGAGTTCTCCCGTTGGTATTTAAGCATATACCACCATTCAACTCCCCAAACATATGTCTCCTTAAATTTAGTCCTGCGAGCAAATTCAGCAATATCAACCAACTTTTGAGGACTCATTGATTTGTATTGTTCTTCAATCGGCATAGTCTTGATCCAACCTGGTCCCCAAGGCTCACCTTGCAGCTCCGAAATCACAATGTCCTCAGAGTTGATCCATTTTCCAATTAATTTTGCTTTGATTCTGAAAAAATTTGGGCCAATTGGATAATGGACATAACCGTCATACCATTTTGCTCCTTTGTAGATAATTCGATACATTGTCGTTCCAAAGATGTCAGCGCGACTTGCGGCATCTCTCCAGAGACTAAGTTCCCCACTATCAGTCGTCATGATTTTCCGAGTACTGTCCAGTTTGTGTACTTGTGCGATTTCTCGTTCCACAATTTGCTTGTCTAATGCTCCTTCTATACAATGACCGAATGACAAAAAGGGTTCGTTTTCAACCTGCCACATCTCGATAATCTCCCTATCCTTATATCTCTCGACCAGTGCTTTTTCAAATTTCAAAACTGCATCCTCTCTTAGAACTTTTTTTGAGAGCGGTTTGTCATTTTCACCCTCTGCATACATTTCTGGGATAAAACACTCTGGCCAACGAGGAACTTTAACTCCCATTGCTAGAACTAATTTGGTTCCATATTTTTCAGCCTGCTCAACCTGAAAGTCTAGGTTTGAAAAATCATAGACTCCTGGTTCTTTTTCAATATCTGACCAATATGCAGCAATTCTCATCTTCTTAGGCTTCAAGTCTGTTAGAATTTCGATATAAGTACTTTTCCAATCCATGTCAAGCGCTCGAGCTTGCACATCAGAAAAAGAAACTCCGAATTCCATATTCTCATTTTTGCTCTGCACTGGCCAATTAAAGGCAACCAAAATAATGGCAATCAAGATAGCCAAAAAAATGATTATTTTCACCAACAACTTTGCAAGGAGTTTAACAATTCGCATTTTTAGATTTTAATTTTTATTACAGAAACTTTTAAGTTACTAAACAAAGACAGCTATGATACCCAAAACAACAAATAGCACTCCTGTGGCCTTAAAAAGCATGTCTTTTCTCTCGAAATTCTCTTTGAAAATAGCAGTAAACCTTTTTGATAGAAACATTGATAGTATAAAAACTCCGAGATACTGAACTGATGCTAGGGCACTTACAATTGTTGGGTCGCCAATAGAAAGACTGAAATTCATCATAAATGTGGCAATCCCTGATAATGTTTTCACTCCTACAACAATTAGGAAATTTGAAGCATGTTCCCTTCCTTTCTTCTTTTTAAACGTTGCCAAAATATGATTACGATACGAAGGTAAACACATAAGAACAATCACCATTAAAACGGAGCCCATTCTTGTGTAAATATACCCGTTCACAAAAACTTCGAAATCTGTTCCACCAAGTCCTTGGAAAATATCAAAAGTATATTTCAACATACCCAGGGAAACTCCAGATAAAACACCTGCAATAAGGACTTTTTTGTAATCTGTAAAAAACTTCTTTTCCTTAACTTTAAAGGCTATAAAAAAACCTCCCAACAGTAACATTATCACTCCGAATAAACTGCTACTAGTCAGGTTATCATTTAAGAACAATTTTGAGAAAATAAAGGTTGTGATTGTTGCAACGGCACCGATCAAAACAAAAACTCTAGTGGCTGTTGAACTCTTCAGAGAAGAGAATAGAAAGGCTAGGTATCCAAAAAAGACAACTCCTGTTGCAACGGAAATTCCCACAACATGCCAACCTGGCCAGTACAAACCAAAGGGAGCAAACATTAAACTGGTGGACGAAAGAAGCCCAATATAGAATAAATATAGGCGCCAACTTCCAACTTTTCCTGAAATCAAAAACTTATTTGCAATTGATTCAATAGAAAGCAATAGATAGGCACTGATTGCCAACATAATCCAATTCATCGTTTTTCAGTTTTTAATATTATCCTCTCTTCTTTTGGGACTTACCTTTATAGCCAGCAATCAATTTTTGATACTCAAAATATGACTTCCTCGGAATCCGATCCATGGTCTCTTTGTCAATTTCACATAGACCGAACTTTCTAGAATAACCTAAAAGCCACTCAAAATTATCCAGTAACGACCAATAGAAATATCCTTTCACATTAGCGCCTTGAGCAATGGCATCGCGAACAGCTTCTGTGTGAACTTTGATATATTGAGCCCTTCGTGTGTCTTTTTCGTCTGAAATTCCATTCTCAAAGATATATACTGGCTTTTTGTATCTTCCCCAGGCAGAAATGAGTAACTCAAAAAGTCCATTTGGATACACTCCCCAACCCATTTCTGTTAGCTTCTTTTCGTCATTTTTCATTTTAGCAAAAGGAGGTAGTAAAGAGATGTCCATGCCAAAATAATAATTGATTCCCACAAAATCTTGTTTATCTTTGATTTGATCCTGGAAATACCAATTGTATTTTCTCTGCATTTTTTTTATAAAACTCCATAAAAATGATTTTGGATTTGTATATTCAAACACATTGCAAAACTGAGTTATCCCTACTGGAATTTTCGGTTGCTTTTTCTTGCAAATATCATAGCACTCCCGGTGCGCCTTGATCATATTCTTCCTAGCTTTCAAAAAATCTTTGGGATTTCTTTTTCCTGGAGGAAAATCGCCTTTTAAATAACCTCTGTTCAATGGCAATCTTGGTTCATTTATTGTAATGAACATATCAATCTCGTCTCCAAGTTCTTCTATGATTTTCGAGCAATAGCTCGTAAAATGTTCTACTGAATGCTCGCTATGCCAACCGCCATCTTCAACAAACCACATTGGAGAGGTCCAGTGCCACAAAGTTACAACTCTTTTCAAGCCTCGCTTCTTCATGTCTTGCAAATTCTTCCGGTAATGCTCAATCCCATCCTTTGAAAATTTTCCTTTTTTGGGCTCAATACGAAACCATTCAAAAGAAATTCTAAAAGCATCACAACCAAGCTCTTGTGCTAATTTATTATCAATCGGATAGCGATTCCAGCTGTCACAAGCCCAACCCGAAGATTCTTTCGTTTTTCCTTGCTGTTCCCAATCCCACCAATCATTTCCTTTGCTATTCCCTTCAACCTGATGAGATGCATGTGCAACGCCCCAAAGAAAATCCTTAGGAAATTTCTTTTCCATCTAAATTCTTATTTTATGAAAATTATTCAATTGCCTCCAATAAACGTAGGGCTCTTCCAAAAACTTCCGCTACTCTTTTTGCCTCCTCTTTTGTAAGCACAAACTCGTCATCTTGTACGATTAAGTTTTTTACTTTATTTGCTTCTATCACTTCAGCAATGTTTTCCAATTGATGGGTTTGTATATGCTCAAGTCTTTCTCCTAATAATACCCCCTCATATCCAACAATGCCCAGGATTTCATTCAACATACTAGAAAGTTCTAAGATTGCAGCTTTCCATTTGTTTGGATTACTAGACTCGAGTCTCTCAACTGACTTCTCCCAAGTCAATTGCATGCGTCCTTTCACATTTGGAAGCTCGGAACCAGACATCAATACCTTCCAATAGTCGTATTTAACCAATCGATACAGCATTAATATCATTGCAACAGCCATCAGAATTAAATAGAAGGCTAATATAAATTTAAATCCACGAAAAAGATACGACTTTTCTAAAAAGGCGTTTCCTTGCTCAAGATATGAGATTAAGTTGAAAGTCTCAATATTATTCATTTTTTGTGTTTGCAAACAATTCTCTTTGTAGTTCTATTTCTATTCTACACTAAAAAACTACTACTTTCAATTTCAAATATGCTGGGCACTTTTTATATTTTTAAAATCATTCTCTTGAGTTTTGTGACTTCATCTCTAATAACTGCAGCTCTTTCAAACTCTAGTTGTTTTGCAGCCTGTTTCATCTCTAATTCCTGCATTTTGATATATTTACCTATCTCCTCTGGAGACTCAAGTTTCAAGACAGGGTCAGTATTTTGATTATCTTCCTCCCTCTTGTGACTCATGATTGATTTGATCTCTTTTTCTATTGTTTTTGGTGTAATTTTGTGTTTCTTGTTGAAAATGAGTTGCTTGGCTCTTCTCCTCTTAGTTTCATCAATCGCTGTCTTCATTGACTTCGTGATAGTATCGGCATATAAAATAACCTCTCCATTCACATTTCTCGCTGCTCTTCCGATTGTCTGGACAAGCGAAGTAGCGCTCCGCAAAAAACCTTCTTTGTCAGCATCTAAAATTGCCACTAAAGAAACTTCTGGAAGATCCAACCCCTCACGAAGCAAATTAACTCCTACTAAAACATCAATTTCGCCCAATCGCAGTTCTTCTAAAATTCTGATGCGATCAAGTGTATCAACGCCACTATGCAAATATTCCGATTTCAAGCCATCTTCCTCTTTTAAATGCTCTGCTAAATCTTCCGCCATTTTCTTAGTCAATGTTGTGATTAAGACTCTTTCATTTTTTTCGACTCTCGGTTTGATTTCCGATACAATATCTCGAACCTGATTCTCGCAAGGTCTAATTTTAATTGGGGGATCGATAAGTCCAGTTGGACGAACAATTTGCTCGACAATCTTTCTGCCACATTTTTCTAATTCGTACTCAGCAGGGGTTGCTGACATAAAGATCGCATTTTTAAGCTTTTTTTCAAATTCTTCAAACTTCAAAGGACGGTTATCGAAGGCACTTGGCAAGCGAAAACCAAAATCGATCAAATTATTTTTACGCGAAAAATCACCACCATACATTGCTCTGACTTGAGGAATTGTTACATGAGACTCATCAATTATCGTCAAAAAATCATCACCAAAATAATCCATCAATGTATAAGGTGCTTCACCCGGCTTTCTTTCGCTTAAGTACAAAGAGTAGTTTTCTATTCCACTGCAATAACCAATTTCTTCAATGAGTTCTGTGTCAAAATTAGTTCTTCTTCTGATTCTTTCTGCTTCAACAATATTGCCTTTGTCTTCGAAGAATTTAACTCTTTTTTTCATTTCCTGCCGAATTTTTCCTACTGATTTTTTCATTACTGATTCGGGTGCAACAAAATGTTTAGCTGGGAAAATTAAAACTTGCGACATATCTTTCTCTAAAACTTCACCTGTCAAATGATTGTATTCGTACATCCTTATGACTTCACCGTTTTTCAACTCGACGCGAATTACAACTTCCTTGTCTGGTCGCATAATCTCAAAAGTTTCGCCATGTAAACGAAATTTACCTCTAAGTAAAACATCACTTCTTGAATATTGTAGATCAATCAATTTTTTCAAAATATCCTTACGGTCGATCTTTTTCCCTTTTTCTAAAGTTAGGATTTTTTGCTTATAGAAGTCTGGGGATCCCAAACCATAGATACATGAAACGCTAGCCACAACAATAACATCTTTACGAGAAATAAGTGATGCAGTAGCAGAATGTCTTAGTTTATCAATTTCTTCATTAATCTCTAAATCCTTTTCGATAAAAACGTCCTGCGCTGGCATATATGCTTCTGGTTGATAATAGTCATAGTAAGAAACAAAATATTCAACTGCATTATTGGGAAAAAATTCCCGAAATTCGCTAACTAATTGAGCAGCGAGAGTCTTGTTGTGAGCAATTACTAGTGTTGGTTTTTGAATTTTCTCAATCACATTTGCGATCGTAAAAGTCTTACCTGATCCAGTCACCCCAACAAGAGTTTGGTGTTTTTTCCCAGCATAAAAATCATCGGACAATTTTTTGATTGCCGTTGGTTGATCTCCTGCTGGTTTATAATTGGAAACTAATTCAAATTTCATCGTTTATATAGGATTTTTCGTCCTTTAACTGTAATATAAAAGAAGGCTTCCGTCAATTGACTTTTAGAGACATTTTTGTTAAAGTTCAATTATTAAGAAATGTTTTATATTGAAGTCAAATTCAACTAAGAAATAGTTTAAAAAAGTGAACTAAATGTCTTTTTTAAAGAAGGTTTGTTTTCACATTATTAGCAATGCGATTGCTATCTATATTGCAGCTTGGTTTATCTCAGGCATCACCTTTGAAGTGACTTTTTTAAACCTTGTAAAAGCTGGCGCTCTATTAGGTCTTGTAAATTCCTTAATCAAGCCAGTGATAAAGTTATTGTCTTTACCTCTGATTTTCCTTTCCTTAGGAACTTTTGTTGTAATCATTAATATCTGCTTACTATATTTCGTTGCTGGTGCTTTTGATTTCTTTACAATTAACAGTTTCTGGTCTGCGCTTTGGGGAGTTTTCATCATCAGTATCGTAAACTACTTCACCGCAACATTATCAGATAAATAAATAAACGATACAATGGACAATTTTTTTGCCTACAGTCAAATCATAATCTCGGTTTTACTTATAATCTCCGTCTTACTTCAGAATAGAGGCTCCGGCCTTTCTGCTGCATTCGGTGGAGACTTTAGTGGTTTTCACACTAAAAGAGGGATCGAGAAATTTCTTTTTGTTTTCTCTGGCATTCTTGGTGCATTATTCATCATCAACGCCCTAGCAACAATAATCATCTCAGCAAAGAGTTAATTATTGTCTTTAATACTTTTTTACAAAGGGATTTTCGGACAACTAAACTATAAAAACCTCCGGATGTCTTTAATAGCTTAATTAAGACTAATGTCAAAACAGTTACGGTTTTCTTTCCCTGATCAATTGAAGAATTTTGGTTCTGTTCTATCTAAAAAAGAAAAGTTTTTTCTATATCTAGCAGTTCTCATCCTTGTGGGATCTCTTTTGACTTGGTCATTAAAATACTACATCTCTTCAACACAAGAAGTGCCAGCAATTGGAGGTGAATACACAGAAGGTGTTATTGGACAGCCAAGTTATATTAATCCCGTGCTTGCACCAACGAATGAAACTGATCTAGCTATTTCTAGGCTAATTTTCTCTTCCTTGATGACCTATGATAATAATGGTGCCCTAATAAAGGATCTTGCTAAAGATTATCGAATCGAAGATGATGGCAAAAAGTATATTTTTGATATCAAGCAAGGGGTTAAGTGGCATGATGATACTGAGTTAACTGCTCAAGATATTGCTTTCACAATCGAAATCATCAAAAATAAGCTATACAATGCGCCCTTGGTTCTACGAGGAGACTGGCAAGATATTTCAGTTAATGTTGAAAATGACTATGTTCTTTCTTTCACACTCAAGGAACCCAGCGCATCATTCCTAAACAAAACGACTTTTGGGGTTTTACCACACCATATTTTCGACAATATAACCAGCGATAAATTCCGCCTTAGTGAATTTAACTTGAAACCTGTAGGCTCAGGACCTTTTGCTTTTGCGCATTATGAACAAGATGATGAGGGGAATGTGATTTCCTACCAACTTTTAGCAAATTCAAACTATCATGGTGGACGACCGTATCTTGAAAAAATCAACTTTGATTTCTATGCTGACAAGGAGAGTTTGTATGAAGCGTATAAGAAAAAAGAGGTTAATGGCCTGACTGCGCTGCCTTATGAAGAAGTGGCTAATTTTTCACAAAGAAATGATACGGATATCCATGTATTAAAGACATCCCAATATTTTGCAACTTATTTCAATCAAACAAAATCTATACCACTAGCGAGCATTGAGGTTCGAAAAGCTCTTCTGTATGCGACAAATAAACAAGAGATTATTGATGGATTTTTCAAAGGCTATGCCTCTGCGGTCTTCTCACCAATAATCCCGGATTTCGGAGACTTCACCACGACACAATCAGAGAAATATCCTTTTGATCAAGCAAAGGCAGAGGAACTCTTGGAAAATTCTGGTTGGAAAAAACAGGAAGATGGTACCCGAAAAAAGGAAGAGGAAATACTGAAGATAAGCTTAACGGTACACTCCGAATATCCTTCCTACACAAAAACAGCAGAATTTCTTAAATCTCAATGGGAGCAAGTTGGTGTGCAAGTCGAAATTTCACTTCTTGGGGAACTAGAGTTTCAAAATGCCATAACTCCTCGAGAATATCAAGCTGTTTTATATGGGCAACCTTACATTGGAAATGATCCAGATCCTTTCTTCTTTTGGCATTCATCAAGGAAGAAAAATCCTGGACAAAATTTCGCTCTTTATGAAAATGAAGAGGTGGACAAACTCCTAATAGATGCAAGGGGCAATATCTCCCTAGAAGAAAGAAAAGTTAAATATGCTGAATTTGAAGAGAAAATGTTAAACGATGCACCTGCATTATTCATTTGCAGCCCGCAATTTGTATATATCACAAATACTAAAATTAAAGGGGATGAAACATCTGCAATTGTAAATCTTTCTTATCGTTTTTCTGATATCAACAAATGGTACATCAAAACAGTGAGAGAGAGAAGGTAAAAATAGAACTTATGACCAAATTATAAAATATAAAAATTAAACTATAATCTATGCTAGAGGAAGGTTTCGACAAGTATGATATGCGTCGAGTGATTCTGGAGTATCCAAACCAATTATCTAAAGGAAAGGAATTTGTAGAAAGGGTTGATTTAACTTCGCTGCCCCGAAAATATTCGAATCTAATCATTTGCGGGATGGGCGGATCTGGACACCCAGGTGAGCTACTTAATCAATTTTTGAATTCGAGAAAAAGAACATTTTCTTTACCACTATACGTTCAAAGGACATATAATCTGCCTAGGAATGCAGATGAAAACTCCTTAATCTTTATTTCCTCATACTCTGGGAATACTGAAGAAACGATTTCTTGCTTCCAAGAGGCGTTGGAAAAAGGTGCAACTATTGTCTCTTTTGCTGCTGGGGGGAAAGTTGAGGAACTTTCAAAGAAAAATTCAATTCCGTTTGTGAAGTATACCATGGACTTTGAAGGCTTTCAGCCTCGCTATGCACTTACATATGCACTTGTAGCAATGAATGAAGTCTTGACAAAACTATCACTATCTGATACAGTTAAGGATCTTCCAAAACTATCTAGTAGAGATCTTGAAATTTCTGGAGAGGAAATAGCCAAGAGATTAAAAGGCAAGACTCCTATTATCTATGCTTCTAATCGTTTTAAAATTGGGGCTAAGATGCTCAAGATTAAAATCAATGAAAACGCTAAAACTCCCGCTTTTTGGAACTACTTTCCTGAATTGAGTCACAATGAGATGGTCGGGTTCACAAATCCACAGGGAAATTTTTATGTTTTAATGTTCGAAGACGAAGATGACCATCCTCAAATTAGAAGAAGGATTGGAATTACAAAAGAGCTATACGAAGAAAAAGGCTTGGAGGCTGAGGTTATTAAAATTACTGGAGAATCTTATCTTGAAAAAATTCTCAATGTTTTTATCTTAGGCGACTGGATTTCCTACTATCTAGCCTATGAATATAAGCAAGATCCAACGCCAGTGGATATGGTGGAGGACTTGAAAAAGAAGCTAGCATAAAACTTTTAAAGGTTTTGAGTAGCAAATTGTGATTTTTATTGCAGTTTGTCTCTCAAAGCTTTACAAAAAACAAAAGTTTGTGACAATACGCTAAAACGAGAGCAAAAGTCACGCGAAGAACTTTTTGATATTTATTTTGTCGAAATTAATATTATTTTGTGAATCTTTCTAAAAAATTGAACATTACTTCTGTATGTTCAAACAAAAACTTTACTCTAAGTTTTATTTCTCAAAATGAGAAAAAATTTGTACGGTCTTTGACTTTGCAAAAAATACATTTCGATTGTGAATTATCTTGATGTGTCTAATTTATCAATTCACACTTTTATTTATAATTAATATAAAATGAACACTAAAAAAACAACCGGGGAAAGAACGCCGTTCAAACCTCGCGTTACTAACAAGAAATCTTTAAACAGGACGAAGCAAGTGCCTTCTTCAATTGCACTTAGAGGAAATCCTCCGAAAAATAATAGCGTATCCACCTACAAAAAGAATTTTAGAATAATTCCAGTTGGTGGATTCGAAGAGATTGGTAGAAATATGACCATTTTCGAATATGGCAATGATATCATCATTGTAGACATGGGATTGATGTTCCCAGAGGAAGATATGATGGGAATCGACTATATCATTCCTAACATCGAATATCTAAAAAAGAATCAGAAAAAAATTCGTGGAGTAATTATCACTCATGGACATTTTGATCATATTGGTGGAATCCCTCATATTATGCCTGAGATTGGAAATCCTCCGATCTATACAACGGAGCTGACAAGAGCAATGATTCTTAAAAGACAAGAAGACTATAAACAATGTGCTCCTTTGAATGTGAAAACCGTTCGGAAGATTGATCGCCTTACGCTTGGAGAGCTTAAGGTTGAGTTTTTTCATGTAAATCACTCAATCCCAGATGCAATAGGTCTTGCTATTCACTCACCAAATGGCACAGCAATCCACACAGGAGACTTTAAATTTGATCACTCCCCTGTAAACGATGCTCCTGCTGATATTGCTAAGATTGCACGCTTAGGCTCTGAAGGAGTTCTGGCTCTTTTGTCAGACAGTACTGATTCCACTAAACCTGGGTACAGTATCTCAGAATCTGAAATTCGTAAAGGAATTGAGGAGATTTTTGAAAAAGCAAAAGGACGTGTTATCACTGCCACTTTTTCATCATTAGTGAGCCGTATCCAACAAATCGCAGAAGTTGCCGAACAATATGGCAGAAAACTTGCAGTAGACGGATATTCTATGAGAAATAATGTGGAAATTGCAAGAGAACTTGGTTATATTAATGCAAAAAGTTCAACCTTCATTGACATCAAGCAAGTCAAAAACTATCCAGACAACAAAGTTGCAATCTTATGTACTGGAGCCCAGGGAGAGGGAAATGCTGTTTTAATGAGAATTATCAATAACGAACATCGTTTTGTGAAAATTAACAAAGGAGATACCGTTGTGTTCTCTTCTTCCGTTATTCCTGGTAATGAAAGAACTGTTCAAGGAATGAAGGATACTCTGTATAAAAAAGGTGCTGAAGTGATGCATTACAAGATGATGGATATCCATTCTGGTGGACATGGTGCGCAAGAAGATCTTAAAATGATGATCAACCTTGTACGGCCTAAATATCTTATTCCTGCTCATGGAACCTATTACATGAGAAAAGCTCATGGTGATCTTGGAAAAATGATGCGCATGACTGACGACAAAATAGTCTTAGGAGAAAACGGTCTTGTGCTTGAATTTGATAAAAATGGAAACCGAGTATCTTCACAAGAAAAAATTCCTAGTTCTTATGTGATGGTTGATGGTCTTGGTGTTGGTGATATTGGAAATGTAGTTTTACGTGACCGACAATTACTTGCTGAAGATGGAATGTTTACGATTGTAACCATTATTGAAAAGAAGACTAAGGAAGTGATTGGTGAGCCTCAAGTAACTTCAAGAGGGTTTATCTATGTAAAAGAAAACTTCGACCTTGTAAACGCAACAAAGAAGCGAGTCAAAGCAATTATTGCAAAATCTACTTCCAAGGAATCTTCACCAAATTGGGATTACATCAAAAATAGTATCCGTGATGATCTGGGTCAGTTCTTGTTCCAGAAAACAAAACGGAGACCGATGGTTCTTCCTGTTATTATCGAGGTTTAGATTTAGCTGAAAAAAATCGATTTAAAAAACACCCTTTTGGGTGTTTTTTATTTGGAGCCTACGGTCGGACTCGAACCGACGACCGATCGCTTACAAGGCGATTGCTCTACCAACTGAGCTACGTAGGCTTTTAATATTCTGTGGGCCGGGAGAGATTTGAACTCCCGTAGGCTTTCGCCGCCTGATTTACAGTCAGGTGCATTTGACCACTCTGCCACCGACCCATGAATTTGCTCTAAAACTTCAATTTGTGAGCCGATGCGCGGATTTGAACCGCGGACTTACTCCTTACCATGGAGTTACTCTACCAACTGAGTTACATCGGCAATTATATTTCAAATTAAACAAAAAGTCAATGCCTGATAGTGGACATTTAAACGATTTATTCGCTATTTTAAACGTTTTAAAAGTTTTATTTTTTCCAACTTTCTACTTGCATCGACATCTCTTGCGGAAACTTTTAAGATAAATCTATAAGCACTTTGCGCATCATCAAAATTATCCATTTTGATATATAGTTCTCCTAACTGTCGATATCCTTCGATATCTTTTGGGTTAGTAGCAATTTTCTGTAGAATTTTCTTTTCTAAAATTTTTCTATCAACACCTAGCTCATCATCATCTTCAATTATGTTTTCTCTGGAAACTTTTTTGGGTCTGACGATACTTTTCATGGAACTATCAAATTGATTTTGCTTTGCGGTCTTTGGATCAATTTTCGTTACTCCATCAGAAAAATCATTAAATGACTCCTCGGAGAAAAAGCCTTTCTCTTGAATTACTTCTTTTTTCTTAAAGGGATTGATTTTACTGAAAAAGCCTTTTTCAGCCGACACCTCTTTTTTCTTATTTTTTTCGCCATTCCCAACTGCATCTTTTTTAACAACTTTTTGCTCTGTTAGTTTGTGCAGATTATCCAATTTGGATTTTTTAGTGGTAGTGTCTTTTGCTTTTTTCTTGTCAGTGCTTTTTGAAAAAACTTCCTTCGAAGCAACTGGCCTATTTTTAAAGATATTTTTTTTAGATTTTATAGTCGCAGTACTAGGAAGCTCATCAACAATAGGTTCATTTTTAGATTTTTTCTTGGCTTTTATTTCCATTAAGCCAGAATGTGCGTTTTGCAATGCTTTTTTTGCATTGCTGACAATTGCCTCTGCAAACCAAACAAAGAATTCTGAAAGCTTGGAAAAAAGAAAAGAAAAAGAAAATTTTCTTTCCTTTTTATCTCTTTTTCTAATTTCCCTCCTTAATTCTGCACTTTTACCAGCTTGTTTGAACTTCTTTAAATTCCTTCCAAAAATCCCAATAATCACAATTAAGCTAACGAAAATTAGTGCAATCAAGATAATATTAAGTATATCCATTTCTTTTCACCCTTATAGAAAATTATTTCTTTTTTAGTTCTTCGATACTAACGAAAACAATTGATCGATCCTCCAGTTCAACTTTCAGTTTTTCACTTAAAGTCATTTGCTCAAGAACTTTGCCTTTTTTTCCACTGAAGTTTACGATATCTCCTCTTTGTGGCATCTCTTTCATCATCTCTTGGTATTGTTTCGCCTCATACGAAAGACAACACATCAGTCTCCCGCATAAACCAGATATTCTATCCGATCCTCTGTGTGAAATGAATTGACAACGTGCCATTTCAGTTGAAATACTACACAAACCGCCAGACATCTTCCTACAGCATAATTCTCGCCCACAAATACCATAACCACCGCAACGACGAGCTTCATCACGAGAGCCCACTTGTTGCAATCTAATCGATTTTCCATAACGAGAAGAAAGGTTTTTTACTAATTGACGAAAATCAACCCTTCCATCTGCAACAAAAGCAATAACGGCACAACTGCCATCAAGACTAATACGGACATCGATAACTTTCATTGGAATTTCCAAAGATCTTGTCTCCTTTTTAGCTTCAACAAGCATTTCATGCTCCCTAGCCTTATAGTTTAATGTCATCTCTAGGTCTTGCGATGTTGCTTTTCGGATAACCTTTCCAGCGACATCCTCCCCTTCAACATTTTTGTCGACAATTAAGACATCTGCAATGAAAGCGCCCCATTCGTGTTCAACAACAACCTTGTCATCTTTTTGGAATCCCTTTGAAGCGGAGGTCACATTTTTTGGTTGGTCCCAGTCAAAAAATCGAATAATCATACTATTGCGGGGTTTTTAATAAATTCTTCTCAAATCTCAAAATTATAATTCCATTCTTGTGAATTCACCTACCTTGATGTTTTCACCCATTTTACCAGCCTTTTCCTTGATCATTTCCTCAACAGTTCTGTCTGGGTCTTTTACAAAAGCTTGCGAGAGTAAAGCGTTTTCTCCTCTCAATTTTTGTTCTTTCCCAAGCATAATTTTTTCGATAATTTCTTTGGGTTTCTTTTCTTCTTTTAATTCCTCGGCCCACATTTTTTTATGTTCCTCTATGATATCCTCTGGAACTTGGTCTGGAGAAACACTTTTAGGGTTCATAGCGGCAATATGCATTGCCACGTCTTCTCCCAGGGCAAGAAATTCTTCGTTCATTGCAACAAAGTCTGTTTCACAAAGTAGTTGCACAATGACTGCAACTTTCTTATTTGTGTGCACATAAGAAGCAATAATTCCTTCACAAGCTTCCCTGCCTCCCTTTTTATTAGCCTTCTCCAGGCCTCTTTTTCGCAAAAGTTCGATTGCTTCTTTCTCATCACCATTCGCTTCGTCTAGAGCTTTTTTAACATCGATAACTCCAGCTCCAGTTTGGTTTCTGATTTTTTTTATTAATTCCAACATAACTATTTTGATTAACTTGAATAATGTTTAACAATTTTACCTCAGAAGGTTGTTTTTAAATAAATAGTTGCGCACTATTTCAGCTGTTTCTTTGTTTCAGCTTCTTTAATCCCACTCTTAGCTTCCATCATTTTCTTCAAGAAAACGCCTAAAATATATTTAAGTGAAGACAAGGCATCGTCATTAGCTGGAATTGGAGCTTCTACGCTAGTGTGGTCACTGTTTGTATCAACCAATCCAACAACTGGAATTCCCATCAAATGAGCTTCCTTGATTGCTAATTCTTCTTTTTTGACATCTAAGGCAATTACTAGATCTGGCAATCTATTCATTCGAACAAGTCCCCCCATTTTCTCTTCTATCTTATCCAGTCTTTTCTGTAGTTTATGTCTCTCAAGCTTTGTCAAAGATTTCAATTTTTCCTGGGCCAAAGCGTCAGTATTATCAGTGAAGAATTTAACTCTCTTTTTAATTATATCAAAATTTGTAAAGGTCCCACCAAGCCATCTTTCATTGACATATGGATATTCCAATTTGTCAGCAACGGCTTTTACGAGGTCTTTGCTTTGTTTTTTAGTCCCAACAATCATAACTGTTCCTCCTTTTGCAACAGTTCTCCCAATTCTTTCCAGTGCCTTCTCAAACAATACCAATGATTTTTCAAGATCAATGATATGAATTCCATTTCTTACTCCAAAGATGAATTGTCCCATTTTTGGGTTCCATCTTGATTTTTTGTGTCCAAAATGAACACCTGCTTTCAGCATTCCCTCTAGGGAAAGCTCATACTTGTCTGTTGCATTTTCTGCAACATCAAAAGCAACACCCTCTTTTGGGGCCACTTTTTTTGCTTCTTTCACTTCTTCAGTCATTTTTTTACCTTATAAATTATCCTCTACCCAACTTTAACTCCAGCTTTTCTCAAAATTTGAGCAGGTAAGCCAGCGATTGAGTATGTGTATTTATCACCAGAAAACCCCAGTGACTTAAGACAATTTAACATAGAAAAATAAAAAAGTAAAGGGGTTTTAGTTTGTTTTGGGACTTTATTGGAATGGTCGCGCTTTCTCTTTCTCAATTACTTATTTCCAAAAAATAAAAGCTTCTGGCATTGACAAAATTGAGATTACAGTATATATTAAATTATTGTGCTAATTCTTTTAGATTATGCTCAATTTTTAAGTTTTTTGAAATAAAACACTTTTCACAAACTACTCCAAGGAGGTGATTTAAATGGAACAGAAAAGGTCTAAAAGGCCGAAGATTGAAATGGTCAAGTGTGAAATCACTAGCATTGAAACTGGCGCTAAAGAAGATTTTGCCCTCTTAAGACCTTTAATCAAACTTAACATTGGTATTATTGGCAGCATTACATGCGCAATAAGTAAGATTTCAGGCATTAAGAAACCCAAAGAGAAAGACCTTGTTATTGCCTACAATGTACATCGAGTAACAAAAGGATGGCGAGCGCAAGCAGCTAAGGTGAGTAATTAGATACATTTATCTAAAAATCAGCAAATCAGCAACTAAAAAGGAAAAGGAGTCTTGTCTTGAAAACAGATAACATCAAACTGGCCGGAGAAGCAGCAGAAAAGTTGAATGGTAATACTAGGGAAATTTTTCCGCTGCAAACGCATCAAGAAAGTGATGAGAGTATGTATGGTTATATTAGAAGACTGGTTTTTTATCACATTCTTCCCAAAAAACCTATCCTCACCATTAGCGAGCTTATTGAGACCATTGAGAAAATAACCCATGAAAAGGTCTACAAAGCCTTTCTTTTGGTGAGTATCATTTTTGAAGATTCCGGATTGATGCTTGACGGAGATGTGTTGACTTACACTATCTTTTCCAATGAACAGGTAGTAAAAATTCGCTATCAAGCAAAAAAGTTTATCGGGAAAGCTGGCGGAAAAATTGAAGAGGAAGAACTCCTCAAAAAAATCACCGACTATTTCAGTAACAAGGGCCTCGATCTAAAAAATATGCCCCTTGTTAACTGTTTATTTCATAACCGATCAAAATTTCATTGCACGGTTGAAGGAGAGCAAAGAATGATATCTCATTCATATAGCAACTTCATACGGTAACACGTAAGAGCGGTTGGTGAAATAATCTCACTAACATCACTAACAAGTGAGGAATAAAAAAGGGATTCGTAAAATTTTTGCGAATCCCTTTTTAACTTGCAAATTGACTTTTCCGCCCACAATGATAGTCTTGGATATAGGTTTCTCCTAAAATAAATATTGGGATTTAGAGCCTTTTAACAATTTATATTTCTTATTTTTCTCAAATAGTAAAGAGTAGAGATCAAAAGAGTAGAAGATAAAAGGAATCATGCGAGTTTCTGTTGCGAGTCAACGATTATACTCCTTTTCCCTTTTACGTTTTGATTTTTACTTTATTTTTCAATTTTTTTGGGGAATATAGAAAAAACATTATGGAACAAAAAACTTTTTCCATGGAAGTGGGAGAAAAAACACTTTCAGCGGAATTTGGGGTTTTAGCTGGACAGGCAAATGGTTCAGTTAGGCTTCAGTTTGGTGACACTGTCATTCTTGCAACTGCAACAATGAGCAAGGATCGTAGAGAAGGGATGGACTGGTTTCCTCTTTTTGTAGATTATGAAGAACGTTTTTATGCTGCTGGTAAAATCAAAGGTTCTCGCTTTATTAAACGAGAAGGACGACCTTCTGATAAAGCGGTTTTGAGTGGTCGAGTAATTGATCGTACAATTAGACCTCTCTTCGATGAACGAATGCGAAATGAAATTCAAGTAGTCACAACTGTACTTTCCATTGACAAGGAAACTGATCCTGCGCTTGTTGCGGTAATGGCAGCTTCATTGGCGATAGGGACATCTGACATTCCTTGGAGAGGACCAGTAGGAGCTGTACGAATTGGACAAAAAGATGGGGAGTTTACTCTGAATCCTGCGAATAACACTTTAGAAGAATATGCAGCTGACGTACTCGTTGCTGGAACAGATGGGAAAATCAATATGATTGAGGCTGGTGCAAATGAAATGTCCAATCCTGATATGCACAAGGCAATCTCTCTTGGATTCGAGCAAGTAAATGAAATTTGTAAATTCCAACAAAAAATTATTGACGAAATTGGGAAAGAAAAAACAAAAGTTGAACTAACAACTCCATCAAAAGAATTTGCGATTGAAATTAACTCTTTCTTTGAGGAGCAAGGACTTGTAGATGCTTTCTATACTCAAGACAGAGGAACAAGGGATGAGAAAATGGGCACTATTAAAACTGCTCTCAAAGAATTTTTAGAAGAGAAGTACTCCAAAGAAGAAGTCCCTGCAAGAAAAGCAGAGGCTCTTTTGCTTTTTGAAAATTTCCTCAATAAAGTTCTTCATGATCGGATTATTAACGATGGCGAGAGACCTGATGGAAGAAAGGTTGATCAAGTTAGAAATATTTCAGCAAAAGTGAAGGTGTTGCCCAGAACTCATGGGAGTGGACTCTTTGATCGTGGTGAAACACAAGCACTCACAGTTGCTACTCTTGGATCTCCTGGAGATGAACAAATTATTGACACTATGGAGGTTGATGAAAAAAGACGTTACATGCATCATTACAATTTTCCTCCTTTTTCTGTTGGAGAGGTTCGCCCAATGCGTGGACCAGGAAGACGAGAAATTGGACATGGCGCTCTTGCGGAGAAAGCTCTTATGCCAGTTTTGCCAAGTAAAGATTCTTTCCCGTACACAATGCTTTTAGTTAGTGAAGTTCTTTCCTCTAACGGATCCTCTTCAATGGCTTCAACTTGTGGATCAACATTAGCACTTATGGATGCTGGGGTCCCTTTGAAAAATCCCGTTAGTGGAATTGCCATGGGAATCGTTGTTGATGAAAATGATAATTATAAAATTCTTTCTGATATTCAAGGCCCTGAGGATCACTGGGGAGATATGGATTTTAAGGTTGCTGGTACAAAGGACGGGATTACTGCGATGCAGCTTGATGTAAAGATTGATGGGATTACTCCTCAGATTGTTGAGGAGGTCTTAGATAGAGCATATGAAAGTAGGATGCAGATCATGGATGTCATGCTAACTACAATTGGTGCTCCAAGAGAAGAGATGTCAGAATATGCACCAAGAATTATTATCATGAAAATCGATCCAGATAAAATTCGTACCGTAATTGGACCTGGAGGAAAGGTTATTAACGAAATCATTGATACAACTGGTGTCCAAATTGATATCGAAGATGATGGTAGCGTGTTTATAACAGCAGAGGAAGCTGAGGGTGGCAAAAAGGCCCAGGAATGGATTAAAAACCTAACTCATGAACCTAAATCAGGAGAAGTTTACAAAGGAAAAGTTATGAAAATTATGGATTTTGGTGCTTTTGTGGAAATTTTACCTGGCAAAGAAGGTTTAGTCCATATTTCACAACTTTCTACTCAGCGAGTTGAGAAAGTTGAAGATATCGTCAAAGAAGGACAAGAGGTTTCAGTTCGTGTTCTAGAAATCGATTCCCTTGGAAGATTGAATCTAACAATGAAACCAGACCCTTCAAAGAAAGACTAGTTATCGGCGATTACGTGAATCCTTTAATAAAAACATCCCACTAATAGACGGGATGTTTTTATTTTTGAATTTTGCTTAGAAGGAAAATTCTGGTATAATGAACACGAAATTATTTTCAAAAAACAAATAAAAATTATTAAGCTTCCACTATGTCTTGGTTTACAAAAAAGAAAGATCCAGAAGATGACAAAAAAGAATCTTCACCTATTACAATAGAAACAATGAATGCGGACTTAGAAAACACCTCGAAAGAAGGAGCTGGCGCTAAGAAGAAAGAAGAGGGCAAAAAATCAATTAAGAAAAGCCCTTTTTTAGTTGGGAAAGAAAAAGTAGAAAAAGATTCTGTCTCTGTTAAAAAAAACCTAAAGGAGGGAGAAAAAGATACCCCAAACAAAAAAGAGGAAGTGGTCACTAAAGCACCTGTTGCCGTGGAGGATAAGCTTAATAAAATGGATATCGAGAAGGTCGAAGAGGTAAAAATAGGAACTTCCACAGAGAAGGTTGATTTAGAGGAAAAATTACCTAAAAGTCCAAAAGATGAAGGGGAAACGCTTGAGGACAAAATGGAAAAAATTGTAAAAAATAGCAAAAAGAAACCTGCCAAGATAACTCCAAAGGAGCCAGTATCTGTGCCGGAAGATTCGCTTACAAAAGAACCTTTGGAAGAGGAAAACGAGTCGAAAACTGAGGACAAGGCCGAAGAGGAAGTGAAAAATAAAAAGAGCAAAGGAAAAGATTTTTTCAAGCCCTTGAGGAAAAAAGAAAAAAAGGTAGCCTCTGTGTTACCAGCGAAACAATCCTCTCGTTCACTAACAAAAACACCGACTATGAAATCTCCTTTTGGTGTTCCAAGAAAGGGAGTCTCAGTAGCTGATAAAACCAAAAAGAAAGCTGTCGAAAAAAGAGTTAACAAGCCCTTGTTAATCCTAGCAGTTATAGTTTTTGTATTGACCTTATTGGCTATTGGCTATAATTATTACCGAAATTCAAAGAAGGAGCCTTCTATCAAAACAACTCCGATGGTCATTGAACCAGAACCAATAGAACCAGCTTATAAAACAGATAACTTTGCTGATTCAGCAATAATACTTCAAACATCCAAAGAATTATTACTAACTGATTTAAAGGAGTTTACGAAAAAAGAAAAAGTGTCTGACCCTAATAAATTCCTTGACGGACAGTTCATTAGACCGTTACAGAACGAAACTGAATATATAGCTGGGATTGAGGTTTTGAAAGTTTTTAACTCAGAGGATTCAAGTCTTAATGGTTTTCTAGCTGACCCTGTGATAATTTTTATTACTCAAGAACCTACGAATGCTAAGGCGAGAGAGGCAGTTATATCCCCTGCACTCTCAACAGAGGAAGTGTTGAAGGAAGAGACAAAAGTAGCGGAGGGGGAAATAGCAGCAGAAGAAGTAAAAGAAGTAATTTCCGATGAAACTGTCAATAAACTTTCTTTGATGCTTGAATTGAAAGAAGGTAGTGACCCTAGTGCTGTAATCGAAAGGTTGATTGAAATCGAAACAATTTTCCCAGGAACATTGCAAAGTTTGATGCTCTTTGAAGACGTGACCTTAGTAAACGAAAAAATTATCTTCAACGAAGCTGCTATTGTTGGAAGGGAGAACCTCGTCCACGCTGTGCGATATTTTAACTTCGAATCTGGAGATTTAACAAAATCGCTCGAATGGGGCTTACTTGAATATAAGAATAAATCCTATATTTTCTTCACAACATCAAAGGCCTCCACAGACTCCTTAATAAAAGCACTTTACTAAGACACTGTGGAAAAACTGTGGAAAACACTTAAAGGCAAATTTTTATCCATTACTCTTTAAAATCGTCGTTTTCTTCTTTGTTTAAGCTTAAACAGGGCTTATGATTGACCAAACGATTACAAAATGCTATAATAGCTTTGTAAGTGAGAAATACATACGCATTACAAAAAGTTCATTAAAAAATTTCTATACCGTACTTTCGGCAGAAGTGTTCCAATCGTGCTTTCCCCCTATTCACGATTGGAACTCTTCTGCTGACCTAATATAAAGAAGTAAAAAGAGATATGATAAAAAATTTATCATATCACCTAGCGACTTCTCTTCCTAGTGCTTAGGCACTAACAAAAAACAAAAATAAAAACAGTACTTACCAAAACAAAAAATAAAGTGGGATTAACCCAAGGAACGGTAGAAGAATAAAATATAAATGTGTAAAGCTAGGACACATAACTCCCGACGAGAATTCTAAAATAATAATCAAATTGCTCAACAAAAACACCCAAAACACCCAACGAGCGAGGAGATTTTGAGAAATTTCGCCGGAAAACCAGTGGCGACACGCCACATTAATAATATATTGTAGGGTGCTGTCGCCCTGGTAACCAATTCCAAAACAAACACTGGTTTAATAAAAATAAGTAGAAACGCCCAAAAGGCGGTTTTTTTATTCTTTAAAATAAAAATAAAGGTGATTTCTCAATTGAGCAATCACCTTATATATTTTTGCCTACTAACATTGTTCTACCAAGAAGAAGCGTTTTCATCTCTATGGTTCATCAATAAATCACAGAAAAAGAACAACATAAGCAACCCAAAGCATTCCAACGCTTTGGCAACGCTGAAGTGAACAAGCCTCAGAAGTCCTATAAAGCTTGCGCTCTCTTCCATCTCCCAGACAAACCACTTTCTTAGAAATTTATAAAGTTTCAAGGCAACCTCCTTTAAATAACTATTGAACTTTCTTTAGCCAAATTTCAACTTCAGTACCATTTACTGAGATCTTTTGACTATAATCAAACTCCTCTGTTAATGTAATATTCTCAATGCTCTCAGCCAAAACTTCTTTTGAGATTTCTTCACTAAATTTATTAAAGATCATTTCACCACCTTTGTAGTTCACTTGAATCCTGTCTTGGATTTCAAAGCCAGCTTTCTTTCGTGCACTTTGAATGAATCTCACTAATTCACGCATGTCACCTTCCAGTTTTAGCTCTTCTGTTATTTCCAAGTTCAAATAAACACGAATTTCATTATCCTCTTTTTGCTTTAATTGCTCATTTTCCTTCTCTTCATTAGTGGTTTGTATAACTTTTCTTACATTAACCTCATCTTTTATCAGCTCTAGATATTCCTCTCCTAATTCAACTTTACTAGCAAAAACTAATAACTCACTTAATGGTTGTCTGACTTTAAGCTTATTTTCAGCTCTCAGGTTCAATCCGAATTCAATGACCTTTCTAGTCGATGCCATTTTTTTACTAATTTCCTCTTCAATAAGATCCTCCTTTGCAACTGGATAATCAGCAAGATGCACTGATTCTTCATCTGTTAAATTGCGATAAATCTCGTCTGCTACAAACGGTGTAAATGGTGCGATTAATTTTGAAAATTCAACCAACACAGTCCAAAGAGTTTGGTAGGCTTCTTGCTTGTCAGAATCACTCTCACTCTTCCAAAATCGCCTCCTGGAACGTCTAATGTACCAATTGGACAATTGGTCGATAAAATCCATTATTGTCTTTGTAGCGCCTGGTAGATTATACTCTTCCATATTCTCATCTACCGTTTTAATGAGCTTGTTTAATTCAGACAAAATCCACTTGTCTAACAAATTTTTTCCAGTTGTTGCGCTTTTTGTGTCGTCAGAAGACCACTTATCAATATTGGCATACATAACAAAGAAGCTATAGCTGTTCCAAAGTGTTCCTAGCTTCCTTTGAATATCGGAGACGTCTTTGTCGATAAGTGTGAAGTCTTCCCCATTAAGCAGAGGGGAGCTCATCAATAGATAGCGAAGTGCATCAGCGCTATACTGATCGAGTAAAATATTTGAATCAGTGTAATTCCCTAGGGATTTACTCATTTTTTTACCATCTGAGCCAGCTATTGTTCCTGTGACAATTACATTCTTAAAAGCCTCTTCTCCAAAAAGACCGACAGAAATAGCGTGCAAATAATAGAACCAAGCTCTTACCTGTCCTACATATTCGGAAATGAAGTCCCCTGGGAAATTTTCTTCAAATTTTTCTTTATTTTCAAACGGATAATGAAATTGAGCAAATGGCATTGAGCCAGATTCAAACCAACAATCCATCACTTTTTCTACTCGTTTCATTTGCACACCTTTATACTCAAAGGTTATTTTGTCAACATAGGGCAAATGATAATCATCAAGTTCTTGTCCTGACAGTTCCTTGAGTTCAGCATAGCTTCCGATTACTTTTTCAATAACAGTTCCGTCTTCTTTTTCTCCACGCCAGACTGGGATTGGGGTTGCCCAAAAACGATCACGACTCAAATTCCAGTCAGGGGCAGTCTCTACAGTATTTTTAAAACGCTTTTCTTTGAAAGTAGCAGGAAACCAATTAATGTTTTCATTTTGCTCTAACATTTTCTGTTTTTGTCCTTCAATATCCATAAACCAACTTGGGTGGGCTCGATACATTAACTTTGTGTCACAGCGATGACAATGCGGATATTCGTGTTGGATATAGTCAATTTTCATCACTACCTCTTCAGCCAACAATGTTTTTGCAATTTCTTTGTTTATTTCCCATACATTTTTTCCTGCCCATCTTCCGTCAATATAATTTCCATTTTCATCAACAGTGTTCACTATTGGTAAATTTTCTTTCTTAGCAATAACATAGTCATCCTCACCAAAAGCAGGAGCGATATGCACAATTCCCGTTCCATCTTCAGTTGTCACAAAATCTCCAGCAATTATTCTATGAGCATTCTCACCATGATCTTCAAAAAGTGGTTTGTATTTTTTGCCAACTAAGTCGCTTCCTTTTATTTCTTCAACTACCTCTGGGACTATTGGCGGAACAGTATCTTCACTTTTACTAAACCTATCCACTAGAGACGCTTTGATCAAACTATTCTCTTTTTCATAAATATCCTTTGCGGCAATGTAATATTCGACATCACCAGTTTCAATGTCTGTTATGGCAATTTTTACATATTTAATGTCTTTGCCAACAGCAAGTGCTACATTAGCTGACAATGTCCAAGGTGTTGTCGTCCATGCTAAGAGAAAAGTGTTTTTTTCTCCTTCAAGCTCAAATTTTACATATGATGATGGGTCTGTTACCACTTTATAACTATTATCCATCGCCACTTCTGACTTGGAAATCGGTGTAGCGCAGCGTGTGCAATACATCAGAACTTTCTCTCCCTCATAAATCTTCCCTTTCTCATGCAGAGTTTTAAAAGCCCACCAAACACTTTCCATATATTCCTTGTCCATTGTTTTGTAGGCATTTTTAAATTCCACCCAACGTCCAATTCTCTCAATTGTGTCTTCCCAAACGCTTCCGCCTTGGACCATTTCCAAATGGCAAGTTTTAATATATTTTTCTAGTCCAACCTTTGGAACGTCGCGCTTATCTTTAATCCCTAACTTCTTTTCCACTAAATTCTCGGCTGGGAGACCATGACAATCCCAACCCCAACGCCTTTCAACTCTCTTACCTTTCATCGTCCAATATCTTGGCACTACATCTTTAACTATAGAAGAAAGTAGAGTTCCATAATGGGGAACGCCAGTGATAAAGGGGGGGCCATCATAAAAAACATATGCATTGCTCTTATCTCTATTCTCAATTGATTTTTCAAAGGTTTCGTTCTCTTTCCAATAAGAAAGCACGTCTTGTTCCATTTCTGAATACTTTCTTTTTGGGTCCAATTTTTTAAACATATTCCTAAGATTAAAATTATTTATAAAAACAAAAACAACCACCATCCCAAAGGACGACGATTGCCGTGGTACCACCTTCTTTTAATTTTGCATTTTTGCAAAACTCTTAATTACAGCTATTACGGGCTTACCCGACGAATTCTACTTCCCTTCTAAAAGGTTTCTTTTCGTAGCTCCAGAGTGATTACTCTTTCAACGCTATTTACCCTTTTACAATAACTGGAAATTTATTTTTTGTAAAGCGCTTTTGCTTTGAATTCTTTTGCTTAAAATTATCTATTATGCTAAGATAAGCTTAGACTTAAGTTAAATTTTGCTACAATTTTTGTGGCATATTTGCTGTTATCTAAAAAATAAATTGAAGAATTATGCTGGAACAAAACACATTGGGAGAACTGAAAGAAGGCCTACTTAGTGAAAAAATAAAACTTGAAAAAGATATCGACAAGATTGCTATTAAAACTGACGAGGGTTACAAGGCAAAGGTTGAGGATCTTGGAAGAGAGGAAGATGACAATGCTGAGGAGATGGAAAAGAAGGAGGCAGCTCAAGGGCTTATTAAGGTTTTAAGCGACAATCTTAATGAAGTAGATGAAGCCTTGGAGCGAATGGAAGCCGGAACTTATGGACATTGTGCAAATTGCGATGAAGAAATTCCGATAGAACGACTTCGTGCATATCCTGCAGCAACAAGCTGTGTTAAATGTCATGAATAAACTTTTGCGAGCGTTTCTGGTTCCGATTAGTATTCTTGTTTTTGATCAAATTTTTAAATTTTTGGCCACAAAAAATCTCCTGCCACAGGTTGGGAGTTTTTTTGAAACAATTTCTTGCAATTCGGGCATTGCCTTTAGTATTCAATTGCCAACAAGTGCCTTTATTGTGCTATGGCTTCTGTCAATAGCAGTTATTGTATACCTATTAAAATTAGAGAAAAATAACCTTGCACTTTTATTCATACTTGGCGGGGCAATTTCAAATATCATTGATCGAATCTTCGACGGATGCGTCACAGATTACATCACACTACTGAACATTCCTACGTTCAATTTCGCAGACGTCGCGATAACACTTGGGGCCAGTTGGTTTGTAATTCGTGTACTTTTCAGTAAAAAATAACCTCCTTTGTTTAAATAAAAAAAGCGGCTCCATTTAATTCAATGGTTCCGCTTGATTTTTTTCTAATACCACAAAGACCTGCTAGGGGTGATATCAATACCATGTTGTCTCTTGAAGTCAACTGTCTAGAGCTCTGTAAAAAATTAAACTCAGCTAGAAAGTATAACAAAAGACCTAACTTCGTAAGGCAAAGTGTGTATTCTTAATTAGCAAATTCAAGTTTAATAACCAATCCCTATTTCCTAAAATCCTTTTTTGTTATAAACTTAATTCAAAAGATTTTGAATATTAATTAAAAACAAAATGGTCTCCAAAATCTATTCCTCTACTATCCTTGGGATGGAGGGAATGATTATTGAAATCGAAGTTGATACCTCACCTGGACAACCTTTGTTTAATATCGTAGGGCTTCCAGATGCAGCAATTAAGGAGTCAAAAGATCGCGTTGCTAGCGCATTGAAAAACTCAGGCTTTCGTCCGCCTCATCATTTCGGCAGAATCACTGTCAATCTTGCACCTGCTGATGTCAAAAAGGAAGGACCATCTTTTGATTTGCCAATTGCGATTGGGATTCTCTTGGCTTCAAAACAAATAGGTGCTATCCCTGAAAAATCAATTTTTTCAGGAGAACTTGCTCTTGACGGACGCTTGCGACGAATAAAAGGAGCTTTGCCAGTTGCTCTTTGTGGAAAAGAAAAGGGTTTTAATAAAGTCTTTCTTCCAATGTCATCCTCTGAAGAAGCTAATCTTGTAACAGATCTTGCTGTTTTCCCAGTGCAAACACTTAAACAATTAGCAAAGCACTTAAATAACATTTTACAAATAAGTCCACTTAAAAAGGAAACTTCCTATTTTGAAAAACTTACAAAAAGTGATTTTGAAAATGATTTTTCTTTTATCAAAGGACAGGCACATGTAAAGCGTGCGCTCGAAATTGCCGTTGCTGGAAATCACAATATTTTACTGTCCGGACCTCCTGGTAGTGGAAAGACAATGCTTGCAAAGGCTATTCCCTCTATTATGCCGCCTCTTAATCTCAATGAAGCATTTGAAGTTACTAGAATATACTCAATTTCTGGACAAACAAGTATTAAAAAGCCTTTTATTACCCAGCGCCCATTCCGCTGTCCACATCACAGCGCAAGTGCAATCTCCTTGGTCGGCGGGGGATCAGTTCCAAAACCAGGCGAAATTTCGCTTGCTAATCGTGGCGTTTTATTTCTTGATGAATTTCCGGAATTTTCTAGGGAAGTGATCGAGAACCTTCGACAACCACTGGAAGATGGGAGTGTCTCAATTTCTCGTGCTCAAGGTAGTTCAACATTTCCAGCACAATTCATTCTTGTTGCGGCAATGAACCCTTGTCCTTGTGGTTTTGCAACAGACCCTGATCGTTCTTGTGTCTGTACTCCATTTCAAATTGCACGCTACAAGAGAAAGCTCTCTGGCCCAATTATGGATAGAATTGATATACATATTGAAGTTCCCAAGCTCAAATTTGAAAAGTTATCTTCTAACGAATTAGGCGAAAAAAGTTTTGATATCAGAGAAAGAATTCTATCTGCAAGAAAACACCAAGAAGAGCGCTTTCTAAAATTCAAGACATTTACAAATTCTGAGATGAGCAGTCATGCAATTCGCAAATTTTGTGAAATCGGAGAGCAGGAAAAGAAACTTTTACAAAGTGCCGTTAGACAACTTGGACTTTCGCCACGTGGCTACCACCGACTATTGAAGGTTGCTCTCACCATTGCTGATCTTGCTGGAGATCAAAAACTAAATTCGGTTCATCTAGCTGAAGCAATCCAATACCGCTTTAGAATAGAAGATTAAAAAACTCCTTATATTGTATGTTGACAAAATCAGGAGTTAATTCTTCAATATTTTCTGCAATTTTTTGTTATCCATTTTTCTTCAGCCTTGTCCCTAATAGACCGTTCTTTTAACAAAGCATAAGGCACTTTGCTAAATAATTTCAGACAAGTCTCAGCATGCGGGCACCTATCTATTTTTTCGAGAGAAATTCTCCATCCACCACTATCAATTCTAGCAGCATAAAGCCCTGTTTCAGGGTTCCACATTGCCCTACTCGGATCATCACTTCTGGTTATAAATACCCAGCTATCTAATCCAAATTCTTTAATTTCTTGCCTATTCGCCTGAATAAACTTAAGGTATTCTAGTTGATTCATGACTACCCCCTTCAATCCTTTAAACTTCTTGTTTTAAAAATTATACCAAGATTGAAAAAATTATACACTATTTTATGTGTAACTCTTTTTTGTTATTTTGTCAATACAAATCAACATTTTACCGTTGGTTCATCCAATTTAAAGAGGCTTTTGAAATAATATTTCAAAAGCCTCTTTTTTCTGCTTGTTTCTAATTCATTGAATTGCACAATACCGCACCCCTTGTCTCTTTAAATTATTCTTTTACTGTCTTTAAGTTACTTAAACCAAGAGCAATTATTTCCTCAAGGGAAAGATTGATCCCTTGGGAAACTTCGTTTGCCTTTTGAATCGAAAGTCCCTGAAGCTCAGTTCCACCTTTACGAAGTGCTATTAACCCTTGATATGAGAAGCCTAGTTCTTTACAGAATGCCATGGCACCACCAGGGAGACCTTTCTTTTTCCAATCTTGGTATCTTTTATCGACAAAAGCAGCGAATGCTTTTGCAATAAGTGGGTTCTCTTTGAGATTTCCTTCAATATTCCCAAGTAGTACTTGTGCCTTTTTTGAATAATTTTCTTCGGGCACCAATACGCTCTTGTTGACAACATTGGCTTGAGTTTCAGTGGAGTTGCCTTCCGCATCAGCGCTGGCTACAGATTTTTTCTTGTCATTGTTCTGTTTAGCCGACTTTGGCGCTTCCATAAGCTGAAAACCTGCGACAACTGCTTCTTCTAATGTTGTTCCGAAAAAACTTGAGATTTCATCGGCCTTTTTTACAGATCCCTGAAGTTTGTTTTTTAAGTCAAAGAAAAAAGCTGTAGAACAAGGAACTTCTTTAAAAAATGTGGCCTTGTTTGTGTTTTTAGATTCCTTTTCGCGTAAAGCTTTCCAAATCTCAAACCGCATTTTCAAGAACGTGAAAAATGCCTTTGCAATATCCTCGTTCTCTCGCAAATTCCTCTCGATCCTTGGGAGAGTTTCTGCTACCAATTGCTTGATTTGATCTAAATCCGCAAAATCATCTCCGGACTCTCCAGAAACGCTCTGTGCGTCTCCTTTGTCATCCTCAACAGGAACAGCTTCAATTGCTTCGAGAGCAACTTTCGCTAAGATAAAGAAAACTACTGGTCTTTTATGATTTGGTATGACAGCAAGCGTTTCAATTGTTTTTGCAAACCTCCCAGGATTAGCACGGAAAGAATCACCAAGAGGTGTTTTCAACAATGCGACTGCTTGTTGCAAAAGAGCTTCCTGCTGTTTTGGAGAAAGAAGATTCTCCTCGACATTGATAAAATTTGCATAAGGTTCTCTTCTCGCAACCTCCCATTGCAAGAGCCATCTATTTCTTTGTGCGTCTTCTTTATCAGCGCATTCATTGCACATCCACCAGGCTGATTGTTTATACCCTCTACAAATCGGACACAAAACTCTTTTCCAGAAATTCCAAACTGCCATCATCTCCATAATATCATCAAAAACCTGGAAACCTGGAATGATTTCAATTTTGTCATCGGAAATTTTTTCTAAATCTCCCTCTGTTAAAACTGCTGCAAGTGCTTGCTCGCTCACAACTTCGCCTCTTTCTACAGGAACTTTTCTTTTCAATTTCCCTGTTTTCGCTTGAGAACCTGTCTCTGGTATTGCAATCTTTTTTTCTCTGGGCTGCCTTATCGTGACAGTCGACTTGACCATACTGTTAGTCTCACCATTTAAAGGTTTTTTATTTTTTTCTTCTTCGGCCGTCAAATCCACTTTATCAGAAGCTTCAACAGTCACAGTTTCGATTATTGGAACTTCTACTGGTGGTTCAGATTTCTTGATTTCATCAGTAGGAACAACCACTTGTGATCTTCTTTGTTGCGAAGCTTGTTGTGGTTTAACGGTAGAGCTTTTTTCTGGAGTAAACTGATGATCTCTTGGGATGTGAAATCCTGGATTAGCTTTTTTAAAAGCTTTCTGTTTTGTGGGATTCAAATTCTCCCCAACCATCCAATCCCAGTTTGCAAGATTTCTCCTCCCAATTTCGATTTGAACGATCCGCCTTGCTTCATCACCCCATTTGTAGTTGCAACCAAAACAAACCCATGAATTTACCTTTTTTGTACCTCCACAAATTGGGCAAATCACCCTATCGCTCTTTCGAGAATATGCCATCAAGTCAATGGCATACCAATCTCTAATAACCGGTTCTTCTCTAGCCTTACTTGCAATGTGAGTTTCCATTTTACCTCCTTGTGACCTTGTGGTTGTTTTCTATCTTTTCCTAAATAATTCGCTCCTTTTTCCTAAGACCTTTTCCGCTTTTGACTTTCTCTTTTGCCCAAGAATGAGCTTCCTGTGAATTGCGAACTTCAACACTCTCTTGCTCAATCCACCAGCTATCTTTAAAACGAAGATATATCTTCCAAGAATCAGAAGAGCCTAAAACACCTTTCGCTTCCCAACCAATATATACTTTACTGCCATCAACATCTTTAATTGCCCCAATGTTCTTAATTGACATTGAAGATTCCCTCCTTAAAAGGTTCTTGGTTTATAAAGCAATGTAGAAATTTTGTTAATGAACCGTCTAATTTTTTAAAATTAGATTTCTAAAGATAACCTTCTAAACCTAACTTGTAAACAAAAAGACCAGTTTTTATTCTGGTCTTTTGAAGTTTATTTGTTGTTTTTTGGGGAAATTCTTTAATAAATATACCCTTTGATTACTCTACTTTTGGCAGATAAGGTTCTTGTATTTTCAATCCAAGGACCTCTGTAGTTCATTTCACGAATTGTTACATTGCCTCCTTTAACCTTAGTCACAATTCCAACATGTCCATACCAACTTTCACTTGTAACCATAATGGCTCCTTTTTTGGCCTTTTTACCAGTTTTTGCTCCAAAGGCACGGGAGTTATATAACCACGTTCCTGCATTTCCTCCCCATGGTACATATTTAGATTGTGCAACATACCATGTGCACTGTCCTCCTGGGAATCGATGTCCTCGCTTTGGATTTCTATCAATAATAGAAGGTGTCCTTGTTCCAGAATCTCCAGAAGAATAGTAATTTCTTTGTGTTAACAAGCTCCTCGGTGTTGCTGGTCTTGGATCCTCTTTCTGGCCATCAGGTATTATCAATTCCTCACCAACCTTTAATCTTCCATCGGCTGGCAATTCATTAAATGCTATAATTCTATCTTTTTCAGCTTCATATTTTTTAGCAATTTTATCAATCGTATCTCCGTCTTTTACGACATGTTGCACACCAACAGCCGGCAAAATAAATATTTTATCATCGGGCATAATCAAATCTGGATCGTCAATATCGTTTGCCCAAAGGATGGTGTTTTCTGTAACTTCAAACTTTTGTGCGATAGACCCCAGGGTATCACCACTTTTAACCTGATAAACAGCAACATCAGCTCCTTGATCAAGTAATTCTTTCGTATCAGGGATCGTAGCAGTTAAAACTTGATATTGAGCTTGATTCTGGTTTAGATTACCCTCTTTGTTCAGTAGTTCAGCAATAGACTCTTCGTCTTTAATTTCCTCTGTTGCAACTGCTACGGGAACCATGGCGGTTTCATTTTTATATACGTTATTCTTCACTCTTCTTTTAATTTTTTCCTCATTTGATTCTTCTTTTTGAAAAAATCCAGAGACGAAGCCAGTATTATTGGTATTGTCTTCAGCTTTGTTTAAGTTTCCAACCACTACTAGACTAGAAACTAAAGCAACTACAATAACAGCTGAATGTCCTCTAAAAAAATCCAATAAAATACTAGTTTTATTGTTTTTTATAAAGCTAAGAAATTGTTTTTCTTTTTGTTTTAAAAAGGCACCAGAACCTTTCAATACTTCTTGAAATGTTCGTTTTTCCTTCTTTCCTTCTCCTGTTTTGTCACTGAAAGCCTGTTTATGAAATGTTGGAATGCAACGTTTTATGGCTTTTTTTCCCTGATAATTGTGTATCTATAGGAAACTTGTCTCAAAGGACATATCTCCATCAACTCACAATCCAATTAATTATATTCAACACTATTCTACTCAAAGCATTTGTTTTGTCAATAGCAAGTTACTATTTATGGAATGTTGGTGTAGAATAAGAACATAATAAGATTTTATTTTTAGATGAAAAAAATTAACACCCTAATTACAGATTACCTCGAGTATCTTGAAGTTGATAAGAACAGATCACAAAAAACACTAGAGAACTACGCTAGATACTTAAACAAATTTGCCAGCTGGTCAAAAATATCAAAACCAATTGATATCTCTGACACTCTTGTGCATAAATTTCGCGTACATCTCAATCAAGTTACGGATGAAATGGGGAACTCTTTAAACAGAAAGACTCAGAATTATTACATCATAGCCCTTCGAGGGTTTTTGCGATATCTTTCAAAAAAGAATATCTTTTCTCTCTCTGCTGAAAAAATAGAGCTAGGGAAAACAAACGCGCGTACTATTGATTTTCTTTCTATTGAAGAAATAGAACGCCTCATCCAAGCCACCGAAGGGATGTCTTTTGCCACTGCTAGAAACCGGGCTATTTTGCTGCTTCTTTTTTCTTCAGGGCTTAGAGTCTCAGAGCTTGTGAATTTAAATCGAGATAATATTGACCTTGTACGTAAAGAGTTTTCAATTATTGGCAAAGGTTCTAAAATAAGAATCGTTTTTATTTCAGATGGAGCAAAGGGTGCTATAGAATATTATCTAAGCAAAAGAAATGACTTGGATCCAGCGTTGTTTGTCAGGCTTCCAAAGAAGAACGATCTCTCTGACTTGCGGATCACAACTCGAAGTATCCAAAGAATAGTCGTTAGCTGTGCAAAAAAAGCAGGTATTCTAAAAAAGGTTACTCCTCACGTTTTACGCCATAGCTTTGCTACTAATCTTTTACAAAATGGAGCTGATATTCGTAGCGTTCAAGCGCTTTTAGGGCACAGTTCTATTAATACTACTCAGATCTACACTCACGTAACAAATGAAGGCTTGAAAGAAACATACAATAGGTTCTATAAAAAAAAGAATTTATAATTTTCTTATCTTAATTAAGCATGCAATATATTAAAAATCGTACTACTCCTTACCTAAATGGACGACTATCTGACTGATAGCCGTCCATTTAATTTTTCATGCAAATCTAGTGGGTCTGTCCAGATTTGAACTGGAGACCTCCACGATGTCAACGTGGCGCTCTAACCAACTGAGCTACAGACCCTTGGCGAATATATCATCATTAACTTCTACATCTTAATCTCAAATCAAATTTTTTTCAAGTTTTAACTTTCATTCCCTTTAAAACACCTCAAAACTGGCGCAAAATAATTTTACTTTACACCTTTAAAGTGTTATGTTTAATGATAGATTTTGATATTTTTAACTTTCAATTATGTTTGCAGAAAATCAAGAACTTTTTTTATACACACTCTCTTTTTTAGTCTTTGCTTTGCTGATTTGGAGCGTTGCTCAACAATTTACTTTGTTTAGCTTGAAAAAGAAACAGCAAATTTTTTTTAGCGGAAAGAGCGCTAAAAACCTTGAGCAAATTATTTTAGAAAATCAAAAAGCTTTGTTGTCAGCAGATAACGATATCAGTGACTTATACGAAATCACAACGAAAATTCATGAGCTTGCACATCTTGGAATATATAAGATCGGGATGATCAGATTCAATCCATTTCGCGATATCGGAGGAGATCAAAGTTTTTCAATTGCACTTTTAGATGGCGAAAACAATGGATTAACAATCTCTTCAATATATTCTCGTGATGGTGTTAGAGTCTACACAAAATCAATTCAAAACAAATCCTCACAAAAACATCCCCTAACAGAGGAGGAGAAGAGGGCAATTGAGATTGCTTCTTCTGCTAAATCCACGGAGATACAAGAAAAGGGGTAATAATTTTCAATCCTAGCTAATTGACTATTCGCATATTTACTGCTATAAAAGAACATTGCACTAAATGTTGTGACTTTTATATACTAACAACGTAACCCAACAAAAGCCTATGTCTCAAAAGAATCAAAAAATCATTAAAATTCCTTTCCAATTAACAGTTGGGGATTTTGCAAAACGTCTTGAAATCAGCGCAATTGAACTTATCAAAAAGCTAATGGAGAATGGGATAATGGCTTCTATTAACGAAGTTATCGACTATGAAACAGCTGTTCTTGTCGCTGAAGAATTAGGATTTGAAACAGAAATTGAAGAAAGTGCTATTGATGATGAAATCCTTACTATTGAAAAACTTGGGGAACTCTTGAAACTTGAACAAGAAACATCAGAGAAGCTTTCCCCAAGAGCTCCAATTGTAACAATCCTTGGGCATGTTGATCATGGAAAAACAACCCTTTTAGACACTTTAAGGAAAACCCATATTGCAGAAAAGGAGTCTGGGGGAATTACTCAACACATCAGTGCATACCAAGCAAAGAAAAAAGGTGAATTAATCACATTCATTGATACTCCAGGGCATGAAGCTTTTGCCTCAATGAGAGAACGTGGCGCTGGGATGGCTGATATAGCAATTCTGGTTGTAGCAGCTGATGATGGAGTGAAACCACAGACAAAAGAAGTTGCTCAATTTTTAATGGAAAATAAAATACCAACAATCGTAGCCGTTAATAAAATCGATAAACCTGAGGCGAATACAAATCGTGTTAAACAAGAACTCGCTGAAGTTGGAGTTCTTGTCGAAGGATACGGTGGTGATGTTCCTTTTAACGAAATCTCCGCAAAGGAAAATCTCGGTTTAGATGATCTTTTGGATACAATTCTCTTGGTTGCTGAAGTTCAGGAATTCAAAGCAAACGAAGAAAGGGGTGCTCTTGGTGTTGTGCTTGAAGCTCATAAAGATCCCCAAAAAGGTTCGGTTGCAACTGTTTTGATTAAAACTGGAACCTTGAAGGTCGGACAAAACATTACTATTGGAAGCATTAACGGTAGGGTCCGAAAAATAGAAGACTACAACGGTAAATCTATCAAAACTGCCTCGCCTTCAATGCCAATTGTTTTAATTGGTTTACCAAACGTTCCAAATAGCAACGATGTCTTGCAAGTGCAGGATGGAATTCTTGATAGAAAAAAGAAGAAGCTACTAGCCAGACAAGGCTCTTTTGTCTCTAAAGGCTCCGTGGCTCATAGTTCACAAGATCTTATTAAAAACATTGATGCAGCTCTAATGAAAAGATTCTCAATTATCATTAAGGCTGACACAAAGGGGACACTTGAGGCTCTTGAACAAATTTTAAAAACAATCCCCTCAAATGAAATCTCTCTAGATATTTTATATAATGGTGTTGGACCAATCACAGAAACTGACGTACAGGCTGCTCAAACTGGAAGTGCTGCAATCTACGGATTTAATGTGAATCCGACTTCGATTGCCAATAGATTCGCTGAAAATAATAGCGTCACAATAAAATCCTATAGTGTAATTTATGAATTAGTTGCGGACGTTAAAGAGCAGATGTCTGAACTCTTAGACACAGAAATCAAAAGAGTTGATTTAGGTCGTTTGAAGGTTTTGGCTGTTTTTAAAAACCTTAAAAAGGGAATTGTTGTTGGAGGAAAGGTGATGAATGGCAAGCTAGTAAAGGGTAATTTCTTGGAAATACTAAGAAATAAAGAATCTCAAGGAATCGGGACTTTAGTCCAGTTACAACAAAACAAACAAGATGTCAGCGAGGTAAAAGAGGGCTTGGAATGCGGGATCACTTTCGAGGGAAAAGAGAAGATTTTTGCCGGCGACACTTTGCTTTGCTACAAAGAAGAGAAAATTAAGAGGAAATTATAACCTACTGATAAACTAACTCTGACAACCTTATGTCTGAAAGAATTGCAAAAATAAATGATTTTATTCGGGACAATGTTTCCGAGATATTGAATAAAGAAATTTCTTTTAAGAAAGGCCTTTTCGTTTCTATTATCAAGGTTTCAACCACAAAAGATCTCGAGGAGACAAAAATCCTTGTCAGCGTCTTTCCTGAGAAAGAAAGGCGCTATGCAATGGTAACTTTGAAGAAAGAAATTTATCGTATTCAAGGTGCACTCAATAGAAAGATGCAGATTAGACGTCTGCCTCGTATTGAATTTTTGTTAGACACAACCCAGGAAAATGTTGATAAATTAGAGTCTGTTTTTAAACAGATCGAGAAAGAGAAGTAATCTAGAATCAAGATGTCATTTCAAAAAGAGTTTGGACAATTATCTACTATCTTAGAGAGTGCGAAGAGCATTCTTATAACAATTCATCCTCGCCCAGATGCTGATGCACTTGGTTCTGCTTTTGCTCTTCGTGGTTATTTAGAAAAAGCTTTTCCTGAAACAAAAGTTACGATTTACACACTTGACCAACCAGGAAAACAGCTTGCTAAACTTTTTGATAGCTATAAAATTTTGAATAGCTTTAAATACGAGGATTTTGATTCTTTTATTTTTTTAGACCGAGGCTCAGTTTTCTATGAGCTAGGTTTTGATAAAAAACTATTAACCGCTAAATACTCGGGCAGGCTGGTCAATATTGACCATCACAATCAAGGCGGACTTATCCCAAAAGCCTTGAACATTGTTGATTCTAAAACCTCGGCAACTTGTGAAATTATCTATGATTTTTTTAAACAAGTTTCATTCAACCTTGATTTCCGTGTTGCACAATTTTTATTAAATGGTATTTTTGCTGATACTGGAGGATTTAGACATAGCAATACTTCCCCTAAAACACTTGAAATCGCAAGCACTTTAATGAGGAATGGTGCATCAATCACTAAAGTTAATCGTGTTTTATTTACAAATAAATCTCTTGATACACTTAAGCTCTGGGGTATTGCGCTTGAGCGTGCCAAACTTAATGAAAAAACTGGTATGGCTGTTTCTTTTATTACAAAGGATGATTTAAAAAAATGTAACGCCACAATTCATGACTTAGGAGGAATTTCAGAGATGTTAAATACGATCTCGGGGAGTAAATTCTCTTTAGTATTATCAGAGAGACCTAATAACAAAGTAAAAGCCAGCCTAAGGTCAGACGAACATAAAAAAATTGACGTATCAGAAATTGCACGACAGTTCAAAGGTGGCGGTCACAAGCTCTCCAGTGGCTTTGAAATTGAAGGAAAGTTGAAGTTAATAGACGGCGACTGGGTGATTAAATAGTTTTTATTTTAGTTTATTCAAAAATTAATCAAAAAATAAGTGTCCCAAATAGGAGCACATGTATCCATTGCTGGTGGACTAGAAAATGCACCAAAAAATGCAATCGAAATTGGTTGTGAGTTTTTTCAATTCTTTTCAAAATCACCTCGAGGGGGTAAATCAAAAGAAATTACCACTGAAATTGCTGCTAATTTTGTTACTGAATGTGAGCAATTGGGTTTTAAATCTTGGAAATCAAACATTATTCACTCTGCATATTTTATCAATCTAGCAAGTACGAATAATAGAATTTTCTATGGCTCAGTTAGCTCTTTGCAACAAGAATTGGAAGTTGCTAGTTTACTGAAGGTTCCGTTTGTGGTAACGCACATCGGAAGTGCTAAAGATTTTGAAGGTAAAGATTCCAGAAAGTTAGCAAAAAAACAAGTTGAAAAGGGCTTGACTAAGATTCTAAGGGGATATACTGGGCGTTCACAACTACTTTTAGAGATTGCGGCAGGGAGCGGAAACATCATGGGCGACACAATTGATGAAATAGCTTATTTTACAGACAGATTTCCTCAACTTGGCTTTTGTATGGATACTTGTCACAGTTTTGTTGCTGGATATGATCTTCGCTCAAAGAAACAGGTTAGGAGTTTTTTTACAAAAATGGATGAAAAAATTGGGATCGAAAAATTAAAAGTGATCCATCTAAATGACGCTTTAACCGAATTTAACTCAAAAGTAGATCGCCACGATCACTTGGGGCAAGGGAAAATAGGCGCCACAGGGTTAGCGGAGGTAATTAAAATTGCAACTAAGAAAAATATTCCTCTGATTATTGAAACGAAACATGTCAAAATTGTCTCAGACATTGAATTTGCAAAGGAAGCGCGGGATTCTTGCTAGTGTCTTGTATTGACCAAATGTATCAATATTGCTATTGTATTAAGGTAGTTTTTCTTGAATGGTCCGATGGCCGAGTGGTTAGGCAAAGGTCTGCAAAACCTTCTACAGCGGTTCAATTCCGCTTCGGACCTCAGAATATATATCCCTCTCCCAGAATTTGCCCGGGTGGTGGAATCGGTAGACACGAGGGACTTAAAATCCCTTGAACGCAAGTTCGTGCGGGTTCAAGTCCCGCCCCGGGCACACTTAAAAAACAGGTTTATCCTGTTTTTTGTTTACAAAGATTTCTACTCATGGTTTACTTGAAGAAGATAATGTACTTTCAGTCAACTTTATTCAATAGGGGGTGCTCGAATGGCTCAACTTGTTTCAGTAGAGGATATTAAAAATGTAGCTTTAACGCTAGGGTGGTTTGAATTCATTTTGTTACTAGGAAGCAATCAACAACAGTGGAACTATCCAGGGTTGGAGCTGGAACAACTTATCACCGCATACAACTCGGAATTAGGCCGAAGAAATTCCAAGGTTGAAGCGACTATTTTAATAACTATTTTGCTTGATAAAGAGGTGACCTTAAGAATTTGCTTTAATGCTTTACATGGCTTATCCTTGGATGAACCGCTCTATAGAGCTATCGCAATTAAAGCATTCTCCTTAACAAAAAAACATGGAATGGAGTGGCTACTAAGGGAGTTTGAGCGTAATAATTTTGTTGTCAAAGGCTCTATTGGTAAAAAAACTTTTTTAGAAATCACGAAAGAACTGCAGCAACCTGCTGAAAGATAAAGCAGAAAAGCTCCTTTGGTCAAAAATGACTAAAGGAGCTTTTCAAAAACCTTATTCTTCTTTAACTTTTTTGTTACTTTAACACAATCCCCACAACAAACCTCCCCTTCTGGCCTCTCCTCGCGGAAAAGAATTTATCATCCTCACAAACAGTACATTTTTCCATTATTTCAATTTTTTCTTCTAGTAGACCCGCTTGCAATAACTGCTGTTTATTTAATTCCCAAAGATCAATGAACATTCTTTTTTTACCTTGCATTAAAGCTTCATTATAATTGCCAAAAGCTTTTCTGAATTTATCAAAAACATCTTTTTTTACCTCAAAATGACATGAGCCGATTGATGGTCCCATTCCTGCAAGAATATTTTCGCTCTTGCAATGAAAATCTTTCTTCATTTTTTTGATAGTTTTTGCAACAATTTCTTGCAATGTTCCTTTCCAGCCAGCATGCACAGCTGCAATCACTTTTTTCTCTTTATCGAAAAGCAAAATTGGAACACAGTCTGCAACTAGAATCACGATGCAGACTTTCTTTTCCTTTGAGATAAAAGCATCTGTATTCCTAATCGCTGATTCCTTCTTGAACACTCCACTGCCACAGTCATCTTTTTTTGCGATAAAAACATTGTCACCATGAATTTGTTGCGCAAAGACAAGCTCTTCAATTGACACTCCAACTTTTTTTGCAAGTTTCTTCCTTTTAGCTATCACTACTTCTGGTTTTTTAGCATTGAAAAGACTTAGGTTTAAACTTTCTGTTTTGTTTTTGTCAAAACCATCTTTTTGCGAAACAAAATGGATGATATCAGTGTTAAATTTTGACAAATTATCGAATTTCAGAATTTCCATTTTTCAATTTTCAATTTTTATAGCACCTTGTCTCTAAAATAACACAGTACAAACAAAAAACCGAGTTTGCACTCGGTTTTTTTCTTATCTCTAAACTATCTATTTTTCAATTTTTGCCGCTACAACTCTTTTTCCCCAATGCAAGGCTTCCGCTCTAGATTCAAACCACATATCAAAGTGACTCCCTTTAATCGCACCCCCACGATCTTCACAAACATAGTCTCCTCTTCCTTCAATTGAAATTTTTGTTCCAAATGGGTACTGTGGTGGACAAGCCATTGTTCCTAAATGAACTCTTGTACCACTGGCAGTTGTAAATGGGTCGCCCCATGTTTGATCAGGTGTCGAGGAATATCCCGTCACTAAGATTGAAATTTCTCCTTCTGGCGGTGTGTATGCATCCAGTCTAGGTTTGTAATGTGCTAACCTTTTATCGTTTCTAGTCATTACGCGAGTCTCTTTTGCTTTTTCCTTTTTTTCTCCAAAAGTTTTAAAACCGATAAGACTAGTTGAGAACTTAGATTTATCAGTTTTTTCTGTCTCAATAGAAATGATTCCTCCTTGTGTTAACTTATTAAAAGTTCTATCTCTCTTTTCGATGATATTATCTCCCATTGCTTCCACCGAAACCGTTACAGTTGATAGAAAAGCAATTAAGCACATCATTGGAAGTATTAATTTTGCGAAATTTCGCATTGATTGTTTCGAATTTGTTATGCCCCTCTCGGGACCTACTCACGAACCATTTTTGACAAAAAATAGCTTTCTAAGTAGATTCAATAGCGTACTTACCAAAACATTGGCCATTGAAAATCAACCTTTTTAATAACTGAGGTTAATGATAAATATTAGCACATTTTAACTATTTTGTCAATAGTAAATACTTTCCCTTTGTCTAATCTTAGGGTAAATAAAAACATCCCTTCTAGTGAAGTGATGTTTTTTCGATTGCCCTAAATAGGGTTAGAGCAGAGAATTCTGCCCTTTAGTTGGAACAAATTTGTGGTTTGTTTTTTATTCGAGGGATCATTTCTAACCCCACTCTGCTAATAATACTTTTTAATTTTTAAAAAAATAAAAAATAAGTGTATTGAAAAACAAAATGGTGTCAAAGACAATCCCTGCTGGTTTATTTAGTTGTAAGGTGCTTTTATTTTTTTATTTATATCAATCTCACTACTAAACAATTATTTATCTTAATCTTTTAGTTGTGAGCACTTTCCTCTAGTTTATTGCCTCGCTCTGGCATTTTTCCAATAATTTCGCTTCTTCTTGTTCTAAAATCCAAACATTTGCAACCATTACTAAGCATACAAGAACAAATCCTGCCAAAACAACATTATGCGCAGACACAAGTCTATTTCCGACACCATCAGATGCATCTTTAACTGAAGCCACAATAGCTGTGCTCTCATCTTCTTCCCCCTTTTCGTTCTCTAGATATTCTAAATATTGATATTTGGGAATTTGATGAAAGATTGCCTTATCGCTATCAATATCAACTTTTATAATAATCTTATTTTCCTTTAGATTTTCTTTATCTAATTGTACTAAATTCATATATTTATCACCTGGAAGTTTTTCTAATTGATGGGTTTTTTTTCCAATAAAAGCTGTGATTTTTTCAACCTCGCCTGACACTTTGGCATAAATAAGCATCTCATCTTCTGTTTCTCCCTCCCAAGGACGAACAGAGACTTCTATAATCTCAATTCTATTTCCGTTTGTGCTAGCGATTTCATTCACTTTGTCACCGTCTTTTTCAAGTTGTTCTTTTGCAATTCTTTCCTCAGCAAAAGGCGTCGCAAAAAACTGAACTGCGATATTTGTCTCTTTTTCACCCTTCTTAATAATACCTTTTACTACTGCAACTCCTATTTCAGTATATTTCTCAGCTACAATGTTTTCTTTATGTGTTGGGCTCTTCATCCAAGCCTTGTGTACTGCATCTGCTGTTCTAAAGTCCATAGCTAGGTTTTCGCCCGCATATTTATATTGGTAGTCTACTTGGCCAATCCAATGCCAAGGATCAATCCCCTCGGGAGACGTGTGGGCAAAATAATTATTGCCAACCATATCTTGTGCTTTCAAGAAAGCTGCCTTATCAAGAGCCTTACTTCTCATGAGAATACTCTTGCCCTGTTTCTGCCGCTCAATATTAACATTTTCAATGATCTCGTCGCTTAAATCAATAGCTTGAGCATTAAATGCAAAAAATATCCCAAAAATAGCAGTAGTGGTTACAAGGAATCTATTTAATTGTTTTTTAGCTTTTTGCATTTTTATTTTTGGTTTCATTTTTTGAAACCTTTTAACTTTTTGTGATGGTGTTTCTCTCTTGTGTTTTTTTGTCTCAAGATAACAAAAACAGGAGATCAACACCCGATCACCCGTAATTAACTTACAAATACAGTATACACCAATAGAAACGTTTTGTCAACTTTAACTAATCTTACTTTAAGTCTGCTAATCGCCTCTTTGTCTTCTCAAGTATCGTAATACGGTGAGGCTTCGGCAAAAAGATAAGGGCTGTTTCACTATATCTAATATCAGCGTTCTTCCAGTATGTCTTTGGATTTTGTTTTATTTTCTTTACCATCACTCTTCTAACAAAGTCATTTGCTGTTTTTGCAATTCCTGTCTTCTCTAGAATTTTTTCTGTGACTTCTTGGATTCTTTTCTTTATACCTACGCGTTCTAAGCTTTCCACATTATCTTTAGAAATTTCCTCCTTTATGTAGTTCGTTTTTATTCCTTGAATCCAAAACTCATTCATTTGAAGAAATTTTTTATAAATTTTTCCACCTAAAATCGGTATTGATGTTGATACAAAGTTAGCAGAAAACTCATTGTGCTCTTCCAAAATTAAGCCATTGTCAGTTATGTAGTGGTTCAAACAAAAGCGCTCTTTGACTTTTTTACCATGCCTTCTTTTCCCAATAAGCTGCAAAGTTATAGCTAAAAAGAATCTCCCAAGCCAAATCCTCCCTTTGGATAAAACCATTAAAACATCCCAATCACTATTTAATTTTGCATTCTTCATCGACAATGTACCTGTGAGAAAAACTCCTCTCACATAAGGGACTAGGCCAAAAATTTTAGCCCATGCTTTCAATCTTTTCAGCTTTGTTATCGAAAGTTTATGTGCTATCGATCTTTCTTTTACCAACTTTTCATCGCCCTTTAAAAAAAGCATTCCATTTTTCTGCTTTACTTTGGATAAGATTTTTTTATCCACAATGGCATTTTTGACTTCACGGAATGAATACTTTTCTCTTCCATTGTTTGTTTGTAGCAAATTTCTCCATAATTCAAAAAGTGTCAGAGGATAGTGCATCGCACTGAAATATGCAAGTGTGAATATAATGTTTTTATTCAACTGACTGCTCATTCTTTTATAAATTAATATATTTACTTGTTAGGGTTTTTGCTTTTTTGAGTTCCTTGGGAGTACCCTCAAAAACAATTCTTCCGCCAGCAGCTCCTCCTTCTGGACCAATCTCAATCACATAGTCGCTTACTTCAATTACGTCTGTGTTGTGCTCAACAACTAAAACAGAATTATCAGCGTCTACGAGACCCTGAAGCACTGCTAATAATTTTTGAACGTCACTAAAGTGCAAACCTATTGTTGGTTCATCGAGAATATAAAGCGTGTTTCCATTAGATTTTCTAGCTAACTCTGATGCTAATTTAATTCTTTGCGCTTCTCCACCTGAGAGCTCTGTTGCACTTTGTCCTAATTTTAAATATCCAAGCCCTACACTCCTAAGTGCCCCTAGTTTGCCTGAAATGATTTTGTTAGAGCTAAAGAAATGATAGGCATAATCAACGCTCATACCCAAGACGTCAACGATTGTAGCACCGTGGTACTTAACTTCGAGCATCTTATTGCTGTATCTTGTTCCATTACAGTATTGGCAATCAGTATAAACATCATTCAAAAGGTGCATCTCTATTTTTTTCATCCCCTCTCCCTGACAATACTCACACCTTCCTCCTCTCATATTAAAAGAAAAATGACTCGCAGTGAAGTTTTTCTTCTGAGAAACCTCAGTTTGTGCAAAAAGTTTTCTTATGTGGCTAAAGACTCCTGTATATGTTGCAGCGTTTGAACGTGGTGATCTACCAATTGAACCCTGGTCGACAATAACAACTTTTGAGATATTATTAACTCCAATAAGTTGGTCAAACTCTCCTGGATCTTCGGCGCTTCCATGAATTTCCTTTCTAACTGCTTTTGCCAGAATATCATTAATTAAGGAGCTCTTACCTCCACCAGAAACACCAACGACTGAAACGAGGTTAAGAAGGGGGATTGAAACATCACAATCTTTTAAATTATTGTGTCTTGCTCCTTTGATAACAAGTTCCTGATGACTCTTTCTATTTTTTGAAACCACTTTTCTTTCTTTGCCTTTTTTAGCAAAAAGATGCCTCGCTGTTTTAGTATCAGCCTTTCTTAGTTGCTCAATTGTTCCCTCGAAAACAACTTCTCCCCCATCTTCTCCAGCTTTAGGCCCAATGTCAATCAAGTGATCTGCTGCTAGGATAATATCTTTGTCGTGCTCAACCACAACCACTGAATTACCACATTTCTGTAGTTTTCGTAAAGTTTTGATCAGCTTTCTTGTATCGCGCGGATGCAGTCCGATGGATGGTTCGTCAAGTACGTATATCACATCCGACAACCCACTATATAATTGTGTGGAAAGTCTGACTCGTTGAAATTCACCACCTGAAAGTGTTTGGTTACTACGATTCAAATTAAGATATCCTAGCCCAACATCTTCAAACGGTTCTAGTCTAGCAATTATTTCTTCAAAAACTTGCTCTATCATTTTGACTTGGAACTGATTTTCAATGCCAGCCAAGTCTTCTTTTTTGAGCTTTTTTAAAAGTTTTAAAAGACTTTCAATTTCACAAGTTACATATTCATCAATTGTTCTTCCCAAAACTTTAATTGCTAGAAAATCTTTCTTTAGTCTCTTTCCCTCACATTGATGACATTGTACTTTCGTTAGGTATTTTTCCACTTCGTTCCTAATGAAAGACGACTCTGCGTTAATATAGCGATTTTCCAACTCCGCAGCTACCCCCTTAAAAAAAACTTCCTGCTTTTTGATACTTTTTCCCTGAATTGCAATCTTTTCATCTCCAGTTCCATATAGAATCTTGTCTAGTTTTTCTTTTGGAATTTTTCCAATTGGAACATTTAATTTAAATTTATATTTTTTTGCTAAAGCCTTTAAAATCAAACTGTGGCAAGATTCTTTATTAACTCTTCCGCCACTTCTACTCCAAGGCATAATTGCACCTTCATTAATTGAAATTGTTTTGCTTGGAATTATTTTTTCTTCATCAGCACGAAAAACTACTCCCAACCCAGTACAAAGTTCGCATGCACCCTCTGGGGAATTAAAAGAAAAATTCTTTGGTGATAGATCTGGTAAAACATTGTCGCAAGTAGAACATCTAAATTGCTTACTGTATCGAAAGATTTGCTCCCCATCAACAAGTAAGATAGCTGTCCCTTTGGACATTTTTGCAGCTGTTTGTAATGAATCCACGATTCTCTCTCGATCAAAACGTTTTGGCAACAGCATCAGCCTGTCGATAACCACTTGAACTTCCGCATCTTCAGGAAAATTGGTCGTGGAAATCTGCGAAACCATGTGTATCTTACCTGCAATCCTAACTCTTGCAAATCCTTGAGATGAAATTGCATTAATTTTCTCTCTGCTCGTTTTCTGTTCTCCGTTCCATTTTGCCAAAACAAGAATTCTGGTTCCCTTTGGCATTTTTCTAATTTTATTAATCAAGACTTCTTCGTTCTGCTTTTCCATTTTTCCACCACATTTAGCACAAAATGGTTGTCCTGCTTCGGCAAACAATACTCTAAAAAAATCATAGATATCTGTTATGGTACCTACAGTTGAACGTGGATTATTTAAATCACTTTTCTGATCAATCGCAATAGCCGGAGAAAGATTGGTGATGCTTTTTGTTTTTGGCTTTTTGACAGACTGAAGGAAGAATCTCGCGTGTGAAGAGAGGTTTTCAACGTATCTGCGATAACCTTCCGCATAAAGAGTGTCGAATGCCAAAGAACTCTTTCCACTCCCAGAAACTCCCGTAACTACTACTAGCTTATCTTTTGGAATCTCAATGTTAATTTTTTTTAAATTATTCTGAGATGCCTCCTTGATAATTATTTTATTGTGTTTCCCCATAAGAAGTTGTTACTTTTATCTAAGGATATAGTTTACTACAAAAAGAAGCATAAGTAAAGACTCTCTTGTCATAGAATACTGACTTTTTTATTTTTTATTTACTTGCAACATTGCCTTCCCTCGCAACGCTCTGTGATAACTAATTGCAAAGCGATGTGCTTCATCTCTTACTTCTGCTATTGTTTTTTTGGTTATTTTAGGAATATCTCCATAAGAAAAAATATCTAATTTCTTTCTCGTTGGTCCTTTTGCAACAGCTAAAATTGGCACTGATAATTCTAAATCTACGAGTAAATCTCGTACTAATCTTAGGTGTACACTGCCGCCATCAATGACAAGGAGGTCTGGCATTGCCCAATCATTTGAAAAACGTCTTACTAAGAGCTCTTTCATTGCTGCAAGGTCATTTTGTTCTGTCTCTCCGCGAATTTTAAATTTGCGATATTCTTTTTTATTCGCCTCAATGGTTCCAAATTGGTTATCAAAAACAACCATTGATCCTACAATTTGGTTCTTACCAGTATTAGAAATGTCATACCCTTCGATTCTTAGTCTTTTGCTAGAATGGAGCTTCTGTTTATTTCGATCACTAATCATGGCCATGTCTTGAATGTGCCTTAGTGCAAAAAGTTGATTTCTCAGTTTTGCAGCTTTTTCAAACTCATTTTTTTTAGCAAAGTTATCCATCTCTCTTTGAATTTTCCTAATAAGCACCTTTTTTTTTCCAAGAAACATCAGTTCAATTGCTTTAATGTTTTTTGCATAATCTCTTTTAGAGATTTGTCCGTCATATGGCCCGGGACAAAGCCCAAGTTGAAAATCCAAACATCCTTTTTCTGTTTTCTCCTTTCTGTCATGATAGGGGAATATTTTTCTCAAGATTTTTAAAGCTCTTTCAATTAAATGCTTTGCTGTAAAAGGTCCGAAAATTCGCGAGTTATCTTTGACTAGCCCTTGCTCTAGATCGGTTTTTCTGTAAATTTCAAACCGTGGAAAATCCTCCTTTGTTACTGCGACATACACAAAGGATTTATCATCTTTCCCCATCACATTATATTTTGGCTGCAACGCTCCAATCATTTCTTGTTCAAGGAAGTATGCTTCCAAAACAGATTCTGCTTCCCTTACTTCAATCCTTTTTATTTGCGAAATAACAAACTCGATTGGCCTTTCATAGTTTATTTTCTTTCGGAAATATGAACTTACTCGACTCTTAAGAGCGGTGGCTTTCCCGATATATAAAAGATCTTCTTTGTTTGTGGTTTTATTTACACCATAAAAAAGATACACTCCTGGCTTTGTTGATAAATTTTTTAATTGATTTTGAAATAAATTAGACATTTGCTTTGCAGTTTCTATTGAAAAACTTGAAAAAAAATTAATTATTCTTTATATTGGAATTGAACAAAAATATACCTAAGGAGGTTTTAGATGACACTACAAGGGAAAAGTTCTATCGTCGTAAGACTGAAGAATGACCAAGAAAGCGTGACTATCGAGGAGGTTTTCCATGACCTCAACAAGCAGGGTATTTTTAATTTAAATCTACTGGCGGGTGCGATCTATCAAGGAAGCCGTTTTGTTTCATCGCTAGGTGCTAATTTGTTTGTTATTGCAAATGAGTTTGCTGGGATACAAGAAGCTGCTCTGAAACTTCCTTATTTTGAGGAAATAGTTCTTTAAACAACTCAATCTCAATACTAATCTCCTTTCAACAAACAATTGTGACGGGCAACTCATTAATCTTCTTGAGTTGCCTGTCTATTTTTTTTCTTCCTTTCCTTTTCCAATTCGAATGCAATTTTTAAATATTTTCCTGTATAACTAACCTCTCCTAGAAGCGCAACTTGTTCTGGTGTCCCTGCGGCTACTACCCTACCTCCAGCATCTCCACCTTCTGGTCCAAGGTCAATTATCCAATCAGCGGCTCTGATTACATCCATGTTGTGCTCAATTACAACAATAGTGTTTCCCGCGTCAACCAACCTATTTAATACTTCTAATAATTTTTTGACATCCTCGAAGTGCAAGCCAGTTGTTGGCTCATCTAGAATGTATAATGTATTGCCTGTATTTCTCTTTGACAATTCTGTCGCCAATTTAATTCTTTGTGCTTCGCCCCCTGAGAGAGTGGTTGCACTTTGTCCAATACGGATATAACCGAGTCCGACGTCTTGCAATGTCTTGAATTTATTGTGTATCTCTGGGAAATTTTCAAAAAAATCCACTCCTTGATTGACTGTCATCTCAAGAATGTCTGAGATATTCTTTCCCTTATACTTAACTTCCAGTGTTTCTTTATTGTATCGTTTCCCATCGCAAACATCACATGGCAAATACACATCAGGCATAAATTGCATTTCAACCTTTAATTGTCCATCACCTTTGCAATTTTCACATCGCCCACCCTTCACATTAAAAGAAAATCTTCCAAGCGCATATCCACGCTCTTTAGCTCCTGCTGTTTTTGCAAAAAGCTTTCTGATTGGAGTAAAGGCTCCTGTATAGGTAGCCGGATTTGAACGTGGAGTCCTTCCAATTGGACTCTGATCAATCATAATCACTTTATTGACGTGATGATACCCAACAATGTCTTTTACTCTTCCTGGTACATGCATGCTTCTCTGTAAACGATTTGCCATCCATTTATACAAAATATCTTCAACTAATGTTGATTTTCCACTACCAGAAACACCTGTTACGCAAGTTAAAACTCTTGTGGGGAATTCTATATTAACACTTTTCAGATTGTGCTCACTGGCCCCACGCACTGCAAGTGTTTTTTTACTAGCGACCTTTCTTCTTTCTTTTGGAGTCTCAATAACACGAGTTCCGTTCAAATAACCAGCTGTCACAGATTTTTGATCATTTAACATCTCCTTAACTGTTCCTGAAAAAGTAATCTCTCCTCCATGCCTCCCTGCTCCAGGGCCAATGTCTACAATGTGTTGCGCATTCCGAATGGTCTCTTCATCATGCTCAATCACAATTACAGTATTCCCGAGTTCTCGCAATTTAATTAACATCTTCAGAAGTTTTGTGTTGTCTCTCGCATGCAATCCAATCGATGGTTCATCTAAAATATAAAGAACTCCTACTAGCCCAGAGCCTATTTGAGATGCTAGGCGAATTCTTTGTGCCTCACCTCCGGATATTGTATTCGCTGTTCGAGAAAGAGAAAGGTATTCCAAGCCAACATTCGCCAGGAAACTTAAGCGATTTCTTACTTCTTTTAAAATTTTATCAGAGATAAGCTGCTCTCTCTTGGTAAATTTAATGCTATCAACAAATGTTATCGCTTCCTTCACCGATAAATTCGAGAGTTCAGCAATATTTTTACCTCCAATCGTAACAAGTAATGAGGACTTTCCCAGCCTCGCTCCGCTACAAACTGGACAGGCCTTGTTACTCATATATTTTTCGATTTCTCTCTGGACTGCGCTTGATTGTGTTTTGTAATATCTTTTAATGAGATGATCCATAATTCCATTCCATTTCACATCATATTGACCTGAGCTAGACTTAAAGCGATATTTAATTGTAATATTATTGTCATATTCACTTCCTGGCCCCTTTAGAATAATGTTTTTATCACTAGCAGTCAGATCTTTGATTCGTGTGTTCTGAGGGATTCCAAATTCTCGACAAACTGCATTTAGTAGGACTCCATAATAATTATTACGCTTATAGCTCCATGGAATGAAACCACCTTCGTTAATCGTTTTATTCAAATCAGGCATAACAAGACTCTGGTCAATCTCTTTCTTCAACCCCAACCCTTCACATTCATCACAAGCGCCAAATGGCGAATTAAAAGAAAAAAGCCTCGGTTCAAGCGGCGGGAATTCAATGTCATGGTCTGGACAAGAAAGTTTTTGATTAAAGACTTTCTCTTGAGATCCCGTATTGATCCTTACAAGTCCTTGTGCCAGTTTTAAAGCAGCTTCAATCCCTTCATAGATTCTACTAATGTTGTCTGACACAACATCAACTTCATCAATGATAATATCAATAGAATGTTTTTTTTGTTTATCCAGTTTAAGCTCTTTCCAGTCCAAAAGATGCATCTTATTCCCATTAACAATAGCCTCTGAAAACCCTTGCTGAAATAAGTCTTTTAATAAAGTGTTGTACTCTCCCTTTCTACCTCTAACGATTGGCGCAAAAATTTTAATCCTTGGGTTGCTTTTTTCTTCTTTATTTTTAGTAATTTCTGGTAAATCCATGATTCTCTCAACTATTTCGTCAACGGAGAGTTTGGATATTTCTTTTCCACATTCGAAGCAATGAGGAAGCCCAATTTTTGCATAAAGCAAACGTAAATAATCATGGATCTCCGTGACAGTTCCGACTGTTGAGCGTGGATTATGTGAGGCACTTTTTTGATCAATTGAAATGGCAGGAGAAAGTCCTTCTATATAATCAACATCTGGTTTATCCATTTGACCCAAAAATTGCCTAGCGTAACTTGAGAGGCTCTCTAGATAACGCCTCTGTCCTTCAGCAAAAATTGTGTCGAAAGCTAGAGTGGATTTTCCACTCCCAGAAAGACCAGTAAAGACAATAAATTTGTCTCTTGGTAATCCTAAGTTAATATTTTTTAAATTATGTTCGCGAGCTCCTTTTATATAAATTGTGTTTTCTCTCATTTGCTATTTTTTGAATTTAGTTCAGTGCATTTTAACATTGATCTATGATTTAAACAAGGGTTCTCTGTTTCCTAGATAATACAAAACCCCGGGCGTTGCCGGGGCTCTGTAATATATAAGAACTTCATGTCCAAAAGAACTTTTTGTATTTTTGTTTTTCTTTTGTATTAACCTTCTAGACATGAAACAAGTGGCTTAATACAAATCCATTAACCAACACTAATTACCATTGTTAATGAATTACATGTTTGACACTCTTTGCGAATATTTTTCAAGATTTTTTAGCTGACTCTGAGAAAGAGTTTTAGCTTTTTCGATTGAATCTTTGATAAGATTCTTTGAAAAACTCATCTTCGTTCCCGGACTCACACCACCAGCAAACGCAACATTTTTTCGAAGATAATCTTCTATATAAATTTTGTGCTCGACTGTTAAACTTGAGTCATTATTCTTCTCTAGATAATCTCTTAGTGCTTTACGAGCAAGGGTTGTCTGACTATCACCGCTAACCGCAGTCTCGATAAACGCTGCTTCTGACTCTTCACTGATAGACGTTTGTACGTTTTCAGTTTTTACTTCAGGGGTTTTGACTTCTTCAGCTCTTGGTTGCTCTACTTCTTCTTGGGAAACTTCTGTTGCTTCCTCAGCTTCTTCGCCAATAATTGTTACTGGACTCTCTTCTTCCATAGCTGCAATTTCTTCGCCAAGTTCTTCCACAATAGTTTCTTCGTATACCAACTCTTCATCAGTTCTTTTTGAGTAGGAGTAGATTCCTGCTGCAATAGCAATGACGATTAGCACAGAAAGAACAATCCTGATGTTGTCTTGAAGCCAGTTTTTTGTTCTCCCTCCCATACCTAGATCTTCTTGAATTTCTGGAGTTTCTTCCATTTTTTTCACCTTCCTTTCTAGAATTAATTGATGTACAAAATAAAGTTAACTTTGTACTCAAAAAATTTAATTTTTAACGTTCTATAAATGCGCCTTGAAAAGCACTTATGCCCTCATTTTAACAAAAAACAAACACACGTCAAGTTAGTTTTTTTTTGCGCTACATAACCATATAAATAATCTTTTGGTATTTCTTTTGAGTTTTCACCTTTAAATGCTATAATTACGAAATAGCAACCAATCTTAAAAACAAAATGTATACATTAAAAAAAGACCCTACTATCTCGGCGCCGCAAAAAAATATGCCTCACCCTAAAAGTTTTAGGCCAGCAATAGCCCCTTTAAAAAAAATACCTCAAAAACTACAGCAACCGAAGCCTCTAAAGCAAGTTATCAAAAAGAAAAAGATTGGTTCTTTGCAAACAAAAACTCTTCTTTCTTGGCAAGCGCTTAAGTTTGAGAGTACTCCCAAATCCACAGCTTGGTATGTTGTTATTTTTGTTATTTTAGTTTCCTTGGTTGCACTCGGACTCTTCTCGGACAATTTTCCTTTGGCAATTCTAGCAATTCTAATTGGTCTTATTCTCTATCTTTTTGAAAAAAAAGAGTCTCAGTATTTCAAATTTGGTATAACAACGGAAGGTATTTTTGCACAGGACAGGATATATAAATTTTCGTCACTCGATAATTTCTGGATATTTTACAAGCCAAATGGCAGAAAAGATCTTTCTTTGAAAAGCAAAAAATCTCTTATTCCATATATACAAATCCCTTTGGGTGATGTCGACCCTTCAACCTTAAGAGAGGCTTTGCTTGATTTTATTCCAGAAGTTGAACATGAAGAAGCTATAGCTGATTCATTAGAAAGGTTAATTTAAAACTCAGCCAACAATTTGACAAAAGGCACCATTTCAGGATTTAATGAGATAGTGCTTTTTATTAAAAGTATTGTCCTTGTAGCTCAGCTGGATAGAGCATTGGTTTGCGGAACCAAAGGTCGTAGGTTCAAATCCTGCCAAGGACACCTCTATTTTATCTATTTTTTAATCACAAAAAATGGAAAGTTTTTCTTTCTCAACACCAATATCTGAACTTTCTTTTGTTTCTTTGGCTTGGCAACGAAAACTCACGAACCTTGGTATTAAGACTGTTGAAGATTTACTATATCACTTCCCTTTTAGATATAATGATTTCACTCAATTCAAGAGCGTTTCCGAGCTTATGATTGGAGAGACTGTAACTATTCGAGGAAAGATAGTCTCTCTTCAAACAAAAAAAATTTGGGGCAAGAGAAGAATGGCTATTACAGAAGCTTTTATTGACGATAGTTCTGGAACTATAAAGGTTGTTTGGTTCAATATGCTTGGTCCCTTGAAATTTATTAAAAAAGACAAGTTTGTTGAAATTAGTGGGAAAACTTCTTTATCAAAAAACCAAGAACTTCACTTCTCCCACCCTAATTTTGAATTGATATCGAAAAAACGCTTTGAAACAGCTGAATTTATTGAAAGTAGTTCTTCGTCAACAGGTTCTCTGATTCCAGTTTACCCAGAGACTAAGGGACTAACCTCTTTCTGGCTCAGAAAAACAATTAAGCGTGTCTTGGATTCTATAAAAATCAAAGAGTTTCTTCCTATCCCCATCCTTAAAGAATGTGCTTTCCCCTCACTCGAAGATGCGCTTTGGGATGTTCATTTTCCAGAAAGGCTAGGGCAAAGCTCCTTAGCTAAAAAACGCTTCGCTTTTGAAAAAATGTTATTTTTTCAGCTAAAAGCTCTGACAATAAAAATGGCTTGGGATAAGAATAAAGCTCCAAAAATCAAATTTAATAAAAAACTGATTGGAGATTTTGTTGCGTCGCTGCCGTTTACTCTTACTGGCTCCCAAAAAAAATCAGCTTGGCAAATAATACAAGACTTAGAAAGAAACGTTCCTATGAATCGTCTTTTGGAGGGTGATGTTGGAACTGGGAAAACAGTAGTCGCAGCACTAGCAATTCTCTCGATAATTTCAAATGGTTTCCAGGCAGTATTTCTTGCTCCCACTGAAATTTTAGCAATTCAACACTATGAAGCAATGTCTAAGTTGTTTAAAAAACTTTCTTACACTGGAGCAATTCTGAGTGGGACTCAAAGCAAAATTGGAAGTAAGGTTTTTAAAAAAACTGAACTCAAGAAAGCTCTTTTGACTGGAGAAATTGATTTTGTTATTGGGACCCATGCACTTTTACAGGATACTATCTCCTTTAAGAAGCTTGCCTTAGTTGGAATTGATGAACAACATCGGTTTGGTGTTAAACAACGCGCATATCTACAACAAGAGACTCTGGGAATCAAAGATGGTGTCTCTGCTAAGCTTCCTCATCTTTTGACGATGACAGCCACCCCAATCCCAAGAACTCTCTCTCTGGCTCTTTTTGGAAATTTGGATCTCTCTATTATTGATGAATATCCAAAAGGACGAAAGAAGATTATTACAAAAGTGGTCAGTTCAAGAGGTCGCGAAAAGACGTATGCTTTTATTAAGCAAGAGATTGCCAAGGGACGACAGATTTTTTTAATTTATCCTTTGGTGGCGGAGTCTTCAAAGATTTCCCAGGTTAAGGCAGCGAAGGAGGAGATTGAGAAACTCAAAAAAGGGCCTTTTTCGGAGTTTAAGCTTGAACTTTTACATGGAAAAATGAAATCTAAAGATAAAGATGTTGTAATGAAAAACTTTAGAAATCAGGAATTCCAAATCCTAGTTGCTACGTCGGTTGTCGAAGTGGGTATTGATATCCCCAATGCTTCAGTAATGGTTATTGAAGGAGCAGAACGTTTTGGCTTAGCACAACTACACCAATTCAGAGGAAGAGTAGGCCGTGGAGAACACCAATCTTATTGTTTTTTAATAACGTCTCCAAATGCTCCTTCCTCTACAAAACGCTTGGGTGTTATGGAAAAAACAACTGATGGCTTTGTGATAGCTCGGGAAGATATGAAAATTCGCGGACCAGGTCAATTTATGGGCCTTGCGCAATCTGGAACGCCTGATATTGCCATGGAGTCCTTAACTGACGTCAAAACAATTCAACTTGCAAGAATTAAAGCTCAGGAATTATTGCAAAATGACATGTCTTTAAAAAAATACCCTCTACTGAAAAAACGTTTAGCTAAGATAAACTCTCTAATTCACTGGGAATAGTCATGCAAAAAATAAAAATAATAACTTTTTTTTCTCTTTTTATAATTTTTGTGTTGTTTTTATTTTTTCAAAAAAGTTCTCCGTCGCCACAAAATCTCTCTATCACACCTGAATATCAACGGACCTTGCAAGAGATGGTATTGACGATTCCACAGAGATTGACTTCTGAAAAGGAAACCTTGACACTGCTTAACAACAGTTATCGCAATCTTTTGTTGGCTCTCCCTGACTACACACATTTAGTCATTTTTACACATCAAGCTAATAAAGAGCTTTTATTTAAATTCCTAAAAAGTCTCCCTATTAAAAATAGAGTGACTTACCATTTCTCAAATAGCACTTCTTTGGAGCTTTGGGCTCAGGATTATTTTGAGCCTGCCATTCAAGATAATTCCACTCAATTATTGTTATTGCCGCTAACAACAAAAAAGGTTCCTTCTTTTAATCGCATGCGAAAACGAAATTCGGTCGTTAAAACTTTAGATAACCATCTAACTGTGCCTTTTTTCTTTGAGGGTGGCAATATAATGGCAGCAGAGAATGAACTAGGACACTTTGTTTTTATTGATTTTGAAACTATCAAAAAAACACGAGATTTGTACAAAACCTTTGGCAAGAATCTATCTATATCTCAGGTAGGTAATTTAATTCAAGGATTTTTCTTAGATTTAAAAGTTGTGGTTTTAGGAGATACAACAAGGGAGGGTAATTTTGTTCACCTAGACCAATCTGTGCTCTTTTTGGATAACAATACTGTAGTGGTTTATAGCGTCAACGACAAACCTCAAAGCAAAGCTTCCTTGCAACACAAATTATACAAAAAACAATTAACATCCCTTGGGTTTAAAGTAAAAACACTCCCAATTTCTTCTATTGGAATAGAAAGCTCTACTTCTTCATTAAATGCAATCGTTTTTAAAGATTCAGAAACTCAAGAAAAAAAGGTTATTTTTCCAGTATACCCCGGGCAATTAAACGGGGAGGATGAAAAAAAATCACCTCTACTAAAAGATGATTTGAAAGGAGAAGCTCTCTTGGCTTTCGATTTATTTTTGGAATTAGGATATTTACCGATCCCAGTCTTTGATGGTAGTACCTTTAAACAAAAAGGTAGCCTGCATTGCATTTCAAATGTTCTAAGATGAGGCGTCTCTTCTGTCGATAGCCTTTTTATAGATTGCTTCTAATTGTTTGACTCTTTTTTGGTTATCAAATTCTTTTGCTTTTTCTTGAGCAGCTTTTCCAAAAAACTCTCTTTTCTTTCTATTAGCAAGCATTTCCTCTACTTCTTTTTTAAAATTTCCCGGCTCTTGATTGGTCATAACTCCAGTTTTTTGATTCTCTAGTTGGTCAATAACGCCGGAAGCTTCAACGGCAACAATTGGGAGTCCACTTGCCATTGCTTCTGTAATTGTGACTCCTTGTGTTTCTGTTAGCGAAGCATGCACAAAAACATCAGTAGCGGCATAAAAATCCGGAACAACTTGCTGTTTAACTAGTCCTGCAAAAATTAATTGCTCCAAAATTCCCAACTCTCTTGCCCCACTTTTAATGCCACTAACCAAACTACCCTCTCCCACAAAAAGAAGTTTTATATTCTTGTCATTCTTTAGAATAGGGAAGATTTCTTGAATCAAAAAGACAATATTCTTTTCGTTCTCAATTCTGCCTAAGAACATAATTATTTTCTGGCTTTTTTTGACACCTAACCTTTTCCTAGTTTCTTCACGATTACCCCCTTGTAGTCGCTTACACTCAACTCCAGTAGGCAGTACCTCAATCTGTGTTGTGATTTCTCTTTTTTGCATATATTCCTTAATTGTTTGACTTGGAGAAATACAGATGTCACATTTGTTGGCAAAATTAGTCACTTTTTTTCTAACAATTCTTTTTAGTAATTTCTGAGGAATAATTGGTGGGACATAATGTGTGTATTCTTCGTATTTAGCATGGTGTGTAAAAACAAGAGGAATCTTGTTTTTCTTTGCAATTCGCATCGCGTCACAACCAATAGAAAAAGGATGTTGTGCGTGGATAATATCAAATCCAAGTTCTTCCACTTCTTTCTGTATTTTTGGAAATCGTGAAAATGCAATTGGATATTTAATTTTATAACCAAACATTACGGAAGGGTAAAGATGGATGTTTTGAATCTCGTATTTATATCCCCAAAAACGAGGGGTAAAGAGATGAACTTCATGTCCCAATTCTTCAAGACCAAGCCGAAAATTTTCAACAGAAACAGTCGAACCATAGGTAATTGGGAAATATGAATTTGCAAAAAAGGCTATTTTCATTGTTTTGCGTCTATTTGATCTTGTGCAGAAATTTGCTCTACAAAGTTTAATATCGTGTCAAAGTAGTCCTTCATTTCATCTTGAATAAAAACATGGTCTTCGTTTTGAAGTTTGATCCATTGCAACTTTTTCACCTTAGAGCTAACACTGTTATAGATCACCCAAGGTGAATATTTGGCAACTACATAATCTTTGCTAGTTTGCAGAATCAGCAACGGTGCAGTTACTCTCCGTAACGAAAAGGCGCAGTGTCTAGCCGAGCGTAAAACCTCTCTTACGCAAATTGTTGGATAGTATTGATATGACGTTGTGTTAAAGAAATCAAAATCCCTCTGGATACTTTTT